>Ga0101944_10000106_pt1 | contig 277723 bp, 277 predicted proteins | sample DewCreD2012metaG_FD_75245 | JGI IMG/M metagenome (GOLD analysis project Ga0101944, IMG submission 75245) | Hot spring sediment bacterial and archeal communities from British Columbia, Canada, to study Microbial Dark Matter (Phase II) - Dewar... ... | reverse complement strand
CGACAAAGGAGTTTTACCTGTTTCCAAAACTATCTGCTTGTTTGGATAAATCGGAGTCATATCCTCAAAACGCGGCCGTTTGGTTGACTCCTCTGCTGGTTTCTTATTGACTTTCTCAACTTTTAAAAGACCCAAATAACGTTCATTTTCTTTGGGCATCCGCGCCTGTCCTTCTACCTCATCTCCATCACGAAGTTGAAATTTACGTATTTGTGATTGAGAAATATAAATATCTCCTTCTCCCGGCAAAAATTTAGGCCGAAGAAAACCATGACCTTCTGGCATAATATCAAGATAACCTGAAACTGTTTTGGTGGGAGTATTAAGATTACCAAATCGATCAATATGGTTGTTGATCACTGGAACTGCTCCGGGAACTGAAGGTGTTCCTTGCAAAGAAGACGGTGAAGAAATAAGCGAAGGAATGAAATTAGACGGTTTAACTGAAGCAGTAGGTTTTGGTAAAACTGATGATTTACCGGTCACTACCCCTTCTGGCTTACCTATCACATCTTCCACACTTATGGATTCATCTTGGACTATAAGTTTAGATTTTACTGGCATGAAGTTTAACGGAAAAATCTTAAAACCTGGGGAAAACTTAAATTAATTAATATTATTAAACCAGATTTTTGTCTTTTTGTCAAATATCGTTACGGTTAAACAAATATTACACCCTTCGAGAAGGAAGCGCTTTGGGTCTTTTCCCCGAAAATCTTAAATGGGAGGGTAGATCTTCATCCCGCAGGATTTCGGATACTTTAACCCTATCATCCCGCCTTAATCGGGACTTACCCGCTTCGGAGATTGTGGAGGAAAAATACCCCAAAGTACTTTTCCTAACCGAAGGGCAAAAACAGTATGCCAAAATAAAAAGCTCTTGTCAAGTTAAAAACTAAATTATAAAATAAATCATATATTACCATTGGTACTTCAGGACCTCCATTATTAAATAGTAATGGGGTATAAAAGTGAAAGACAAAAAGTTTTGGGCCTTATCTCTTGGTTTCTTCCTGCTTTTTTTAATAGCTATGGGCATTGTTACTCTAAACCAACCTATTAGTTATTTACTTAGAGCAAGAAATGTCACTCCATCCCCTAGTAAATCATTTGTAATGGTTTTTCCGCAGGTTGCCCCAATTAACACGAAAGTCAAAGTTTCTGTTTATATCCGAGATGTAAATGGCGTTTCTTTGCCGAATAGAAGAGTTAAAGTATCTACCGACGTTTCCGGTGTTTCTTTCATGCCTTCTGACACTCAAACTACCAATGAAATCGGTATGGCGCAATTTTCTATGGTTTCTGCGTCAAACGGCCGGGTGAAAATTTCCGCCATTGATATGGAAAGCAATACAAATATCATTAATACCCCCAGTGTTGAGTTTACACAATGAAAGTTGCCGTGATCGGGGCCGGCATAACCGGCCTTACAGCAGCCTACAGATTAACCCAAAAAAATCATAAAGTGGTTGTTTTTGAAAAGGAAAAAGATATCGGTGGACTGGCAGGCAGTTTTCAACTGCCTAACTGGCAATACCCTCTGGAAAAACATTACCATCATTGGTTCACAAGTGACTCTTACGTCATTTCTCTTTTAAAAGAACTTGATCTTGCTCCGTATCTCTTTTTTTCTAAAAGCGCAACAGGTGTCTTTTTTGAAAAAAAAGAGTACCTTTTTAACTCACCTTTTGATGTTTTAACCTTTTCTCCGTTAAGTTTTGCCGAAAGAATACGTACCGGTTTTATACTTTTATACCTTAAACTGCTTCCTTTATCCCTAGCCCTGCAGCTAGAAAAACATACTGCTTATTTCTGGTTGCAGCAATATTTTGGAAAAAAAATTTTTAAGATTCTCTGGCAACCGCTTCTTCGTGGCAAATTCGGCCTTTTAGAACAACAGGTAAACATGACTTGGTTTTGGGCAAGGATAAAAAAACGCTCTTCCCGGCTTGGCTATCTTAAGGGAGGATATCAAAAACTTACTGATTGTCTTCTTCAAAAAATAGAAGAAAAAAGAGGGCAAGTGCTTACAAATACTCCTTGGCAAAATGATTTCTTGAAAAATTATGATAAAGTTATTTTTACCGCCTCGTCTTTAGGATTTATCCGTAATTTCGCTCAACAACTCCCGCGAAATTACAAAGAAAAACTTTCCCGCATTCCCTATCTTCACGCTTTAACCCTTATCATTGTCAGTAAAACAAAAATTCTAAAAAATATCTACTGGCTGAATATTAACGAAACTAATTTTCCCTTTATTGGAGTAATACAACACACCAATATGGTTGACGCGAAGTATTACGATGGTTCTGAAATTGCCTATATAGCCAATTATGTTCCGGATGGTCACCCGTATCTTAACATGAAACCAGAACAATTAATGATAGTCTATCTTCCCTATCTTAAAAAAATTAATCCTGCTTTTAATTTACAATTAATTTCTCAAGTTTACTTATTTCAAGGTCGCTTTGCCCAACCAGTTTTTTCTGTTAATTATTCAAAGATTAAGCCTGGTTTTATTACACCCATCCCAAATGTCTATCTTGCCAATATGGATATGGTCTACCCCTGGGACAGAGGAACTAATTATGCGATAGAATTAGGATATAGAGTCGCAAATATTGTTTTAGGTAAAAAATTTGACTAATTCTTTTAATTAGTCTAATTTGTTAAAAGATATGATGCCTAAAAAAATCAAACTTCCGCCGATTATTCTTTCTTTTAGACCCAACCAATGGGTAAAAAATTTTATCCTTTTTGCCGCGATAATTTTTAATGGCAAACTTTTTGATCTAAACTACTTTTATCTTACAACCGCAGGCTTTATCGTTTTTTGCGCGATTTCCTCTGCTTCATATATTTTCAACGATATTATCGATCTTTCCCACGACCGTAGACATCCTGATAAAAAGAACCGACCGCTTGCCGCAGGGTTGATACCAGTAAATAAAGCAGCGGAAGCAGCTTTTCTTCTCGGGTTTTTTGGGCTTATCGCCGCTCTTTTTCTTTCTCCAACATTTCTTTTGGTTACGGCAACTTTTGCCTTACTTCACATCATCTACTCTATAATTCTTAAAAAGTATGCTATTTTGGATATTCTAGGGATTGCTTTTTCTTTTATCCTGCGTGCTTTTGCCGGAGAAGTTATTACTGGCTATCATTTACCTTTCTGGCTTTTTCTTACCATTTTATTTATCGCGCTTTTTATCGCTTCAACTAAAAGGCACGCGGAACTTCTCCGTGAGGGAACAAAAACAAGACCCGCTCTCTTCCAATATCGAGAAAATCTTCTTAATTTTTACACTTCGATGTTTGGCTCTGCCGCAATACTTGCTTATGCTCTTTTTACTTTTTTGGAAGAACCTCCCCAGTTTAACGCTCCCATCCGGGCTTTTTTATCAACCGTTCTTCCCCATGCTCTTGCCAGAAAATGGATGATTGTCACTATTCCTTTTGTCATTTTTGGTCTCATGCGCTATGCCCAATTGGCTTATGAAGGCAAAGAGGCAGAAAAACCTGAAAAGATTGTCACTACCGACTTGCCTCTTATTATCTCCATAGCCATCTGGGGCTTGATGATAGTTACAATACTGTATATCCTCTAAAATAAGCATAAGTATCGTACTATATATTAAGCGTCTAAAAGCATCTTTATTTTACTTAAACGCTTAGTAGCTATTGCTGGATATGGATAAGCTAAATCTTATAAAGACAAAAAAGATAACAATACTTTTTATTATTCTAACAACCGCAGGTTTTTTACGCTTTTACAACCTCATGCATGATGCACCCTATTTTTTTAATCCTGATGAACGAAATATGGCTATTGCTGTCACCCAGTTTCGTCTTCCTGATAAACTCCCACAGATATCAAGTTGTCTTATTCACCAAATAGGACAAACTTCAACCGATATTGAAAAACAAAATCCCACTCTGCAAAACTGTAATTTAAATCCGCATTTTTTTGCTTACGGCCAATTTCCTTTATATCTTGCTTATGTCAGCGACCAACTCGCAAAACCAGTTATTAATTTCACCATTCAACAACCAACAGCTAATAAACAACAACTAACAACCAATTTCCCTTCTGCTATCTTCTGGCTCCGGTTTTGGTCGGCTCTGGCATCAACCTTTACTGTCTTGTTCGTTTATCTCATATCGAGAAAATTCCTCGGTTTTCAATTCTCAATTCTTAGTTCTTTAATGGCGGCTTTTTCTCCCGGTCTTATCCAATCTGCCCATTTTGGCACCACAGAATCCCTTCTTACTTTCTTTTTTTTTGTATCCATCTATCTGTCTATAAAGCTTTTTTCTTCTTTAAATTTCAGCCACTTAAATAAATTAAGCTACCTTAAATATCTTACTTTTATCTCCTTGGTTAATGGACTGGCGATTGCCACTAAACTCACCGGTCTGTTTTTTCTTGTTCCTCCTGTAACAGCCTTAATATCAGCTTTTATAAAAGCGACTTTGATAAAACAAGGGAAAACTTACCGCATGATCTTTTTGTGCTTTGGTATGACAATTTTTATCTCTCTTGGCAGTCTTATCTTTTCTGTTATTTTTTCTCCTTATAACTTAATAGACTTTAGGGGGTTTTTAGGTTCTGTCTTCGGCTATGAAAGGGATGTCGCCATGGGATTGTATGAGGCTTTCTATACCAGACAATTTGTTGGAACTTTGCCGATAATCTTTCAGGCGGAAAAAGTTTTCCCCTACACTTTAGGTTGGCCTATTTTTATTTTAGGCAGTCTAGGATTCATTTTATTAAATACCCGATTAGCTTTTTATGTAATTTTATTACTGCTTAAAAAGCAGCGGATATTAGGTGTAAAAAATCAAGAATATAAAAAAAAATTTAAGCACCATCTAAATGAATTTTGCTTCTTCCTGCTTATTATTTCCTTTTTAATTTATCTTATCCCTAATGCTTTTCTTTTTGCTAAATGGACAAGGTTTATGACGCCGATTTTCCCCTTTTTCAGCATCTTTGCCGCCTATGCAGTACAACAAATCTACCATGTTATAACTAATCTCTTAGTCAAAATTCAAAAACAAAACTTAAAGCTTAAAACTGTCAACTTTAAACCGTGGCTTTATACTTTTTACTTTGTACTTTGTATTTTATTAATCCTTCCAGGATTGATGTTTGTATCCATCTATACACATGAAGACAGCCGGCTGACTGCTTCAAAATGGATCTATAGCAATATTCCAAATAACTCCTATATTCTCTCTGAAACTGCCAATGTCGTTGATATCCCTCTCCATATCCCTACTTACAATCTACCACCTCCGGCTTATAAATTAAGCGTCATTTCTTTTGATTTCTATCACATGGATGACAACCCGAAACTTTTTGATGATCTTATCAACCATCTTATTCGCGCTGACTACATCCTTATCCCTTCCCGCAGGATTTTTGCCAATTATATGCGGCTTGTAGGAAGATATCCAAAAACCACAAAGTATTATCAACTTTTATTTTCCGGCAAATTGGGTTTTGAAAAAGTGGCGGAAATTTCTTCTTTTCCTAAACTGCTAGGTTACACTTTTCCCGATGAACAAGCCGAAGAAACTTTTACCGTCTTTGATCATCCGGTCATAAGGATATATAAAAAAACAAAACCCATGACTGAAAAAGATTACAGGGATCTTTTTAAGATATGAAACTATCTATTATTATCCCTGTCTATAACGAAGAAAAGACTATTGAAAAAGTCCTTGATAAGCTTTTAGTGATGAAACTGCCATGTGACAAAGAAATAATTATTGTCGATGATGGATCGACAGATAAAACAAAAAGGGTAATTACGAGGAAAAAAAATAGTTTAATAAAAACTATTTTCCATAAAGACAATCAGGGAAAGGGCGCGGCAATTCAAAGCGGCATAAAAAAAGCAACTGGAAATTATATCATTATTCAAGACGCAGACTTGGAATATAATCCTTCAGACATCCCCAAACTTCTGGCGCCAATACTTAATCAAAAGGATCGATCTAGCGTCATTCTGGCTTGTCCAGAATCCCCTGAAAGGGATCCTGGACGCGCTCGTTCCACGCTCAAGATGACTAAAAATATTGCCGTCTACGGCTCCCGGTTTATGAAAGACAGCGCCACTATTCCCCTACTTTATCTTCTTGGTAATAAAGTTCTCACTATGCTTACCAATATGCTTTATGGCGTAAATTTAACCGATATGGAAACAGGATATAAATTACTTCCAGCCTCTTTTTGTAAAAAAAGCAGGTTTAGATCGGCTAGATTTGACATCGAACCAGAAATAACCATAAAACTTATAAAAAAGAAAATCCGCATAATAGAAATACCTATTTCTTATAAAGGAAGGACACATCTGGGAGGAAAAAAGCTAACCATCAAGGATGCTTTCGGAGCCTTAAAGACACTTATTTATTTACGCTTTTTCCACTGACAGGACGTATTAAATTGTGAATTTATTGTCGCGGAATTGAGGATAATACCCTTCTTTTTAATTTTTTTGTAAATTACGCTATAATATCAATCATTTTGACAATTATGACAGAAAGACTCGTTGCGTCAGCAGAATTAATGCCGGTTTTAGAATTGTTAAAGGGGAATGTGCTTGAAGAAAGAATTAACACCTTGGCAGAAATTGCTGATGGTGGAAAGATTGGTGAAGGAGGAAGTAGACTAGCTCTTACCTCGACAGAAATATCAGCAAGAAAATGTTTAATAAGATGGATGGAAGAAGCAGGTATGAGAGTAGAAGAATTTCCCTTGGGTTTAATTGGAACTTATGAAGGACTTAATCCCACCTTACCAGGAATTGGCTTCGGATCTCATTTTGATACTGTCCCTAGTGGTGGACGGTATGATGGGACGGCAGGGGTCGTTGCCGCAATAGAAGTGGTCAAAGCGTTGCAAAAAAATAGAAGACGATGTAAACGTCCCTTAAAGGTCTTTGCGATGACTGGTGAAGAGTCAAGTCGTTTTGGAACAGCTCTATTTGGTAGTCAAGGGATATTTTTGGGCTTATCCGATAACGTGCTTAATATGCATCGACCTGAAGACATTTCAATTCGTCAGGCTCTTGAAAATTTTGGTTTCGATCCAGAACAAGTTCGCCTCCCCGTAGTAACTAAAGATAGTTTACGGGCCTTTTTAGAATTACATGTAGAACAACATTCTTTATTGGATCATGAAGGAATGGATGTTGCAGCAGTTGAAGCAATAGCCGCTCCGGATAGACGAATCATTACTATTGGCCAGCCACTGGCGGAAGTAGTTAAAGAAGTAAGCAATGTTACAAAAGGAATACGGATAGACATCATGGGTAAAGGTGGACATTCTGGAGCACTGCCGATGGGACGGGAATATCGAGCTGACGGTTTACAACCAGCAGCTAATTTTCTCATGGTTTTGCCCGCAGCTTTTGACAGAATATTTAAAAACAAAAATATTAAGATTTTTATCACTGATTTACAGATAGAAGGTGCAGCTTTAAATAAAGTACCGGGCAACACCCATCTAGAAATTATGCTTTCAGGAGAAAATGAGAAAGATTTAGAAGAAGCAGAAGTGTTTATACTTACTTATCTAAAAAAGTTAAATCGTTACTATGGTCCAGAAAAAGATCATTGGCCTCGTTTTATAACAAATCCTCTTTCGGCTTCAAAACTAGTAGAAAAACAGCTTCCATCAAAGTACCATTTTGAACCTGAACAACTTCTGCCATGCTTTAAAACTGCTGGGAAAATAATCCAAGCAGTTAACCAAATTTGTACTAGATATGACACTCGAAAGATCGTTGGTACAATTGGCACATTTCATTTAAGAAGCGATGGGTTAATCGATCTTGGTTTAGATCTTCGTGGAATTGATAAAGGACTACGAGATCAAGTGGCGGAGGAAATAAACAAACAAATAGATCAAATATCGCTTAGAGAAAGAGTAAATACCCGAATCAGCGAGCCATTACCTGGAAGTGAGTCGCCAACAATTATGGACTCGCAACTGGTTAATAACATTGAACAATTAGCCCTATCTTTAGGATTAAAAGTAAGAAGAATGCATAGTGCGGCCGGTCACGATGCTCAAAATGCTGCTCGTGCAGGAATTCCCACAGGAATGATTTTTATACCTTCGAGAAATGAAGGAAGAAGTCATGTACCCGAAGAGTACTCCGCCCCGGAAGATCTCGAGAATGGCGCAAGATTACTTGCAACAACGGTCTATAAACTAGCAAATGAGTAAAATAACTTAAAAGATAAATTTTGGACTATCTAGCAGAACTCTGGAGTAAATTCCTTACCGTTTCACTAATTTCTTCTGGATTAAGAGGATCAAAAATGGGAAACTTAATGTTTAATTCTTTTAATCTAGCTTTTATCGCAAAATAATTTCTTTTTATAGGATAAGTAAGATAGAGAGGAATTTTCTCCAAAATTCCCCATTTCTCATAAATTACCAAAGAACCCATTATTGAAAGTGCATCTGTGGATGAATGTATTATAGCCACAACATGCTTCATGATAGTCGGATCTGTCAGAATAGTCGGTATATTTCCTTCGATAATATCTCCACCACACTCAGCGACAATAATCTGAGGGGTTCCTCTGTTAATTTTATTCAATAAAGTATAAGTAGCAGGGATAAATCTTTCGGCAGAGGTATAAGTAGTAGGAAGTCCCACATCGGGAAAATCAAAAGCTATTTCTGCTCCGGTTTTTGCTAAAGTAGTAATATCCCTCTTTCTCCCTGTACCAGCAAGTTTTGTTGCAGCCACTCGTTCGACACCTTGATTTCTAAGCTCTTTAATTATCTCACCTGCAGTGGTCGTCTTACCTATTTCCGCTGCCGTTCCCAGGCTTAAAACCAAAGGTGCAGAGGGTAAAAGTTCTGTTTCCCAAGGTGGATAAAAATCACGAAGATCTACAAGATTACCATCAGGATAAGCCAATAAACCAACCGCTTTAACTTCCGTAGGAGCATTTCCCAAATACTTTGGCACACCTAGACATCTGCTAATTATTCCTCCGGCAGCTATCAAGTCAACCTCCCCTCCTTCTAAAACCTTTAACCCGTCAGAAGGAATATCGCCATATTCTGAAGTACCACTATGTCTATTGGCAACTACTCCAACTATTAAGTCTCCTGTTTGGAGTGGCAAATCGACAATTTCTTCTCCATAAAGATATTCCATTTCATGTCTTGCACCAATGGATGTCACTTTTCCCAAAACTAGATTTCCTTCATGCCCAATTCCAGATATAGCATGGAAATTGTGCCAAGGAATATTTTTAACACGAACATTCGAAGCAATACATCGTACAGAAAAACCTGCCACTTCGGTAAATGGCAAACCATCTCTATCTGAAAGACCAACTAACTCCTTTTTCGACATTCTGTTTCATATAGGCAGGTTAATAATAAAAATATCCTACTAGCCAAAAGTGTGAAAGATATTGTATTTCTATCTTATTTGTGTATTTAAAGAATATTCTTTCTAAATCATCTTTGTTATAGTAATTCTTTAAGATTTCGTAATTTCCCCCCCTATCTAATCTTCTTTGTTTCCAAGTGTCTTTTCTCCCCTTTTTAACAATAATTTTTCCGCCCAATCCCTTTCTATAAACATTGTCAACGAACAAAACGAAAGAGGCAGGAGCAAGCCGCGTGTGAAGTACTTTAAGGAAACGATGGATTTGTTTTTTGGGAATGTGCGAAAACCAAAAACATGCCATTGCACCAGAAAATGGAGGAAAAGTTTTTGGAGGATTATACGCGTCCATTTGAAGAAAATTAATCGAAGGATTATTAGAATAGCGACTGCTGGCAATCTTTAACATTTCAGAACTTGCATCAACTGCCACTATTTTGTAAGCGTTCTTAAGTAAATATTTTGTCCAATAACCGGTACCACAAGCTAACTCTAAAACATAACGATTTTTAAATGATTTTTTTATATATTCTGCAATTAATTCTTGTTCTTGCAGTCTCACTTTATTTGGACGATTATAAATCTTTTCATATTCTTTGGCTCTTTTGGAATAGTAAACATTTAAGACGTTATCAAGATGATTAGCCATAGATAGAATTTTATTTACTTCACTCTTTAGAAATCTCCCTCATAAAGCGCTTTTTTATTTGCTCAGCTGAAAGGGCTATCCTTGGACAAGGCGGCTCATCTTTATCTATTTGAATGTGAACTGTATTATAAAACTGGGAAAAATCAAAAACCTGGGAGCATGTAATTTGTCCGCCAGTTGAAGCATACGAGCCGTTGTCAATAATGTAATGGATTAAGTTCGGAAGTTTAAAATAATTACTTAATACTAAACTACCTAGATTCATCAAGGCTGCCCCATCTCCTGAAATGACTAATACTTTTCTTTTGGTAAATAATGCCAAACCAAGTCCTATACCAAAGGCATTTCCCATAGAGCCACACATATAAAAATTTCCCGGTCGGTCAGCTACTTTATAAACATCTCGACAAAGATAACCTGTACTAACTACTACAAGATCATCTTTTTGAACCATACTCATAATTTCTCTGATTGCTCTAAGTCTAGTCATCTTTCGCTTCAATTAAAAAAATATTATTATACCAACCTAAAACTTTTATTAGTTTTTTTGTAATTTTATACATAAATTCATGCTCAAAAGGCTTTTTTCTCACACTTATTAGAAAGTGTATAGGTATTCTATAAGGCTGGAGTAATGATGTGGTAATATTAACCACATTGCCCAAACCACTATTTTGCATAAAAACTAATGGTTTTTTACCGGTAAAATAGCTTCCCACCGCAATAGCTACTGCCGTATCCTCCCGAGGAACTGGAATATAAATATTATCTCTATCATCCTGAGCTTCTTTTATAAAATCTTTTAAGCCTGAACACGGTACACCAATGAAAAAATTAAAACCTTCTGCCTTGAACTGTTGATAGAGTGATTTTTTCATGGAGAAAATTTTTTCTCTAATATTTTCATTTCTTCTATGCCTGTAATGTCAAATACTTCCTCTAAATCTGCTATTTTGTTGTTAAAAACATCAACTCTTTTCTTTTCATCTCTTATCTCTAAAAGAAATGCTTTCATTGACCGGATTGTATTACGAAGCAGTTGATTAGCAAAAACAATAATTTTATAGCCTGACTTATATAAAACAAGGGGATGTACCATGTAATATGTAGTCGGAATAGCCACCAACGGAATTTTATGATTCCAAAGATCGGCAAATTTCAAAATTTCACTTGCATCTGTCTTTTTAGAATGGATACAAATTGCGTCAGCTCCGGCTTTCACATAGGCAGAAGCTCGTTTCAATGCTTCTTTTAGCCCTAAACCGGCAATAAAAGCCTCGGTTCTGGCAATCACAAAAAAATTCTTGTCATTTCGTACATTTGTAGCTAATTTTATTTTTGCTATATATTCACTGATGGGAACTAATTTTCTTTTTATTTCTTTATTGTAAAAACTACAACGTTTTGGAAATACATTATCTTCTATACAAATACCTGTTACCCCAGCAATCTCATATTCTTTTACAACTCTGTTGAAAATGTTAAGATCACCATAACCATTATCACAATCAGCAATGAGTGGTAATTTCGTACTTTGAATTATCTTCCTTATAGTTTCAAGATTTTCTGTAAAAGTTAGAAGGTTTGCATCAGGCAATCCGGAAACAGCAGAGAAACCAAAACTACTTGCCCAAAGCGCTTGCCAACCTGCTAGCTCTACCAGTTTGGCGCTTAAAGCATCATGAACCCCGATAAGAATAATGGAGTCGGATGACGAAAGAAGAGTTTTGAATTTTTCCCGCTTACTAGAAGCGTTCATTTAGCTTCTCCTAACTGAAAGAATTATAACATGAAAAAGCAAATTGACTTATTGTGATAAGATAAAAGCAAAAATGCTTAACACAGAAAAACTATACCAAACCCCAAAAGATTTAGAGATAAGAATTAGTACCTTCGGTAAATATTTCCAGTTAGAAAAACCTCATCAATCCGAAATACAGGAGATGATTGGACCTTTAGAAGAAAAGCGAATTTTAGATGCAGGATGCGGAATTGGTATTCCTCTTTTACCATTCGGCCCCCAATTATTTGAGTTTCCAGACATGATGGGATTGGATCTCTCTACAGCATTGCTAAGCTATGTTCGGGAAAGACAACAAGCACAAAATTTGCCATTTAAACTTATCCAAGCAGATATTCAAAATTTACCAGTAGTGGACAAATTTTTTGATCTAATTTTGTGCCGGCATATGTTATACCATGTATCTAATATTTCAAAAGCTCTGAGCGAATTCAAAAGAGTCTTAAAACCAACTGGCATATTGATCGCTACAACTAACAGTCAACAAAGCAAGCCTGAGCTTCATAAGATTCATCAAGATGTTCTTTCCTCTTTCCCGCAAGCAGTTGCTATCCCTCGTATCTCCTCCCATTTTAGTGCCGAAATTGGGGAAAGAATCCTTAGAAGACACTTCGAGAATGTACGAATGATCCCATGGTATGGAGTTTTTAGATTTCCAGATGTGAAAACAGCAATGGATTATTATTCTAGCACAGCTTACTTTCAACAAGCATTATCAGAAATTCACGATAGACAAAAATTATATAATATTGTCAAAGAAAAAATCCAAACAATTATCAATACAAATCAAGTATTCACGGTCCACCACTGGGGCGCCATCTTTAGCGCAAAAATTACTGATTAATGTAAAAAATTATTATATTATATTATATTAGGCTCTAGACTAGATAATCTAGGTCTATCCTAAACCTTTTTAATAACAATATAAGCTCTTTGAAAAGTTGTCTTTCTGTTTTGTTGTATCGCCATTCGCATTCCTTTAAGTGATACTCAAAGTTTACTTTAACGCCGTTAAACTTGGCAAGTCTTCTTTTGGCGAATGACCAGAAATTCTCAATGCCGTTAATGTGGTTACCTTTACCGTCAGAGAATTCTCCTTTCTGATGGTTCATGCGTTTATGCTTGTCGTACCCTACGGCAACCAGACCATCGTATCCTCTCCATTTATCGGTATAGATAACGGTATCAGGGCTTACACGACCTGTAATGATAGGAAGAAGAGTTCTTCTCTTGCAGTTTGGGATAATCTCGGTATATACTCTTCCGTTTCTCTCAAATATCCCAAAGACTGGCTGTTTAGAACTGCCTCTTCCTCTTTTCCCGGAACTCCTCTTCTTCTCTTGCTGCCAAAGTAAGCCTCGTCCATTTCTGCTTCTCCCTGGATCACTCTTTTAAACTCTTTAAGCTGATGATACCATATAACTGTTCTAAAGAGTTTGAAAAAGCGGTTCACGGTATTTCTGTTAACACGGACTATAAGACTTGTTCTAGTAGCATCAATATCTATACAGAAACACCAAATGATCTTTTTAATTACAAAATCGCTTAATTTACTTGATTTAACAAGCATTTAGACTATTATAGCGGATGCTATTCTAGTCTAGAACCTTTATTTTTTATTACCAATCTTGACTTCAGTTTGCCAACTGGCGGCAAACGAGGAAGTTTAAGGTTGGAAAACAGCGTACCTTAACAATTGAAGGTTAGGTTAAAAGATAGACGGCAGCAGAGTGGCGGCGGGAGCAAGATGTGTTTATATCGCCGTTGCTCTGCTGCTGTCTATCAAGAGGACTGCTCTTGCCTAGATTTTCTCAGCAGCAGGAGGGTAGGCTATTGGCGAAAGGAAAGGTAAACGATTTCGAGCCAAAAACTTAGATTCAATTTTAGGAGAAGGAAAATGGACGCTAAAAAACTGAATAAGTTCATAGCCCCGACAATGCTGCTGGTGCTAATCGCGGGAATGTGCCTATTTCCGCAGTCGACGATGGCAGAAGATGAGGAGTTTAAGGTTGCCTTCGTGCTCCTTTGGGAGTGCGGTGACAACGGCTGGACGGCTGCCGCTTGTCGAGGGATTCAGGAAGTAAAGGATTATTATCTTTCCCAAGAGCAAGGTGGCAAGCTCTTGGAGGATCAGCCTAATGGTTACCTCATCGAGCTGCCGATAGAAAAACGTCTTCGCGTTAATTGGGTTGAGCGTGCAGGAGATGGGCCGGACAGCGGCAGGATTATCCGCGACTTTGCCCACAGGGGATATAACCTAGTTTTTGCGACCACCTTCGGTCAGATGGATTTCGCCTTGGAGGTTGCCAAGGAGTTCCCGGCACTGGCCGTTGAACACTGCTCCGGCTATAAAACCAGCACCAACATGAACTGGTATATGGCACGCAACGAAGTTTCAGCTTATGTTGCCGGTTATGTTGCCGGGTTGATGGGTTACCACAAGGTGGGAACGGTTGCCACCAACCCCATTCCGGAGGTGACGCGGGACATTGATGCTTTCACGCTGGGACTTCAGCGCGGTCTGCGCGAAGCCGGTCATGAAGACTGGGCATCTCTTCCGGATTTAAACACGGTCGTTTGGCTGAACAGCTGGCGAGATCCGGAAGGAGAGGTTCAGGCAGCCCAGACTTTTGTTGACGGCGGTTATAAACTGATCCGTCAGATGGCTGATACTCCTGATTCGGCAAAGACCGCCTGTGATGGAGGTGTTCCCGCGGTGGGTTATGGTATGGATGTTCGGCAGTTCGGCGCCAACTGCGCCCTCGTTTCCACCACTTGGCGTTGGGGACCTTATTTCATTCAGAGGATTGAAGAGGTTCTTGCCAAGAGTTGGGAGGGCAACAAAACCTTCTATGGTGGCTTCGCTGCCGGTATGGTTGGTCTTGAGGGTTGGGGAGAAAGTGTTCCTGAGGAGGTCAAGGCTAAAGCATTGGCGCTTGTCAAAGACCTTACCCAGAAGGAGATTGCCGCCCGGGAGGCTAATCAGGATGTGACCACGGCCTTGGGCATCTTCTGCGGCCCCATCTCTGATCAGAACGGCCAGACGATCATCGCCGCCGGCCACTGCTGGACCGATGATGATGTCCTTTCACAGCGCGTTCTTGTCTACGGCGTCAAGGGTCAGCTCCCATAAGATTACTTAGCCTTCAATGAAGAAGGTACCCATGAGGGGGTCGAACAGAAAAACCGTTGCCGGTTTGGCAACCCTTTCAGTTACGGTTTTTCCGTTTTGACCCCCTCACACCATTTAACAAAATCAAAAATAATCAAAGAAAAAACTTATGCCATATCAGGAAGGTTATAAAGCAGAGTATCAGCAGGAGATTTTAGCGGGATCAGAAACTGAAGAAGGCTATCAGGATTTTTATCCCGTCACCTTATCTGTTAAAGGCGAGCCGAAGGTAAAACTTTGGTTGCCGTTGCGGCCATTTCCAGATGGCAAAGAGGCCATCGCGCTTTTGATGACGACGCAACTTAATTTTAAAACTCTTGAACAGTTAAGCAAGCTGCTGGCGGAAAATATTAAAGATTTAAATCCTTACGCCGTGATTGGGATTCCTTCTTTAGGTTGGCAGTTGGCGGAAAGAGTTGCCCAAGAACTGGGACACCCAGACTGGGTGCCTCTTACTACTTCCAGAAAATTTTGGCAAGATGCAGATTTGGCTCAGCCGGTTACTTCAGTAACCAGCGTGCAACCGAAAACTCTCTATCTTGATTCGTATCTTGTGTCAAGATTAGGGAAGGGTGAACTCTTGGTTTTGGTGGACGACGTCGCCTGCACCGGCGGCAGTGCCGCCGGCGCCTATCAACTCTTGAAAAAATTGGCTCCGAAAATTGTTGATCCGGAAAAAGTTTATCTTGCTACGCTTTTGGATGAAGGTAAAGAATGGCAAAGCACGTTTGAGAAAGCAGGCTTTGACTGGCGCCGCAGATTTATCCGCACTGGCCATCTACCAATATTTGAGAGAAGCGCAACCGGTCTCTGGGTCCCCAAGCAAAATAGCTAAACCTTAGCTTTACCTTAGCTTTACCCTCTTGCCCCCGCTTCCGCTCCCACTCCCACCAATTTTCAAATTTAAGACCACTTTAATAATTTGAATTACTGAACAGGTTACGAAACATTTTAGACATTGAGATTAAGTGAGTGGTGTAAAATTTGGGGCAACAGGAGTTCCTACAAAAGCTTTTCTTCTCTTTGGTAGAATCAAGGGCTTAAAGGAGGTGAGAAAGATGCTTTTAAGCCTGAAAAGATTCAGCGAGAATGAGGTAGCCAAAGAAAGATTAAGCCTTTGGTAGATGAGTATTGTAGTAAGTTAGGTATTAAATCAATCTCTGTTTCTACCATTGGCAAGGTAATTAAAAGACACAATCTTTTCTTTCAAAAACAAGGAAGAATATATCATAATCCTTCATCAGGTTGGGCCCAGCAGAAACAAACCAAAAGATTAAGAAGACTAACAAAAGCAAAAGGGGACAAAAGCAAAAGGGGACGGTTCTCAGATAGCCTCTTTATTGATAATTTTTACTTATTCAGGTGATATCTGATCTTCCTTATCTCATTGTATCTCTGCTCTTTTGATCCCCATGACTTCTTCTTGTAAGTTTTTTCAATAATCTCATCTATTATCATACGTTTATAATTCTCTTGTCTTTCAGATGGTGTTTTGCCCAGCTGATCATAAAATATATCTTCAGTAATCAGATTATCCTCTTTTCCATCTGCATAATAACTATAACTGCAATATTTATAATTATCTGGATCTTTCACAATTCCTGCTCTTGCCGGATTTAGCTCTATGTACTTTCCGCACTGGATAAAATACTCATCTTTGCCAACAGGTTGACTCTTAAACCTATCCTGCCAGAAGTGACCTGTCCATCCGTAATGTTTTTTATAGTGATAAAAATAGGATAGATTCAGTTTCTTCATGAATGTGGAGAAATCAGATGCGTCTTTAGTTCTTATCAGGAAATGAGTATGATTGGGCATAAAACAGTAATGAAACAAATCAAAAGGATGTATCTTTTTATATTCACTAATCAACTCTTTATATTTTAGATAATCATTATCACAGCGAAATATTCTATTAAGATTATTACCGCGTGTCATGACATGATAATAACTCAGAGACAAAAGGAGTCTAGGAGATCTGGGCATATGAATATATTACTATTCCTCCTGTTTTTATCAATATGCTATTCAAAAGAGAACCGTCCCCTATTCCTATTCCGTTCTCCTTTTCTCTCGGTTTAGGAGTAATATTTTACACCGTAAAGTAACCAAAGTATAATATTTACGTGGCTAATAATTTTTTGTCCAAAGCGAAGAATTTTTTTCTGCCAAAATTTTCTGAAATTGACACTATTTCTCTCGTCTCCATTCTTTTTATAACTCTCCTTGATCCGCGATTGGGATTTATCGGCAGTATCACAGCCAACCTGTCACTTAATAATCCGCCATATGAGATAGTGAAAAATTTCATGGGTTTTGGATTTATCATACTGCTTATTATCGGTATTATTTATAAAATAATATCTCTCGTACTATCCCAAAAGAAGCTTTCCATTGCTGAAAAAAGAACTATTTCGACATTTTATTATGTTGCCATATCTTTAATAACTTTTGCATCGATTATAGAAAGAATCGGAACGCCTCAGGAAGGAATAATAAAAATGATTGAGTTTATTTTTATTGTCTATATATTAGTAAGATCATTCCTCACCCTAATTGTACTTGCCGGCCTTCAGGAAGCTGAATTCAAGGAAGTCTATGCCACTCAGATGACGGATGAACAGATAAGTTTGAAGGAAACTATAATTCTACTTTCGGCAACGCCAATCATCTATATTCTCCTTCGGAGCAGTAATACGATTTTGTCAACCATTTCCCTGTCATTCTTCTACATCTCTTTAATTTTTGCATTCATCCGGAAATATTTCCCACGGTACACTGTCGATCTATAGGAAAAGTCTAATGATTCGAACCATTAGACTGGTTGGAAGCAATAGAGGCTATTTAATTTCGAGGTTTTATAGGTCCACAAAAAAGGACAACAACGGGACCTTTCCGTTCATCCGGCCTACTCTCTCTACTTGTTATCGCTCCACCCTCGGCCCTATTTGATATAGCGGTAAATATGGCTTGTTCACCTGGTTGTACTTTTATCTCTACAGTGCCAAATATATCGGTTCGTACTTCCGCTCCAGGATAATTCTTTATTTCGTCTCCATTCACAGCGACATTAGATCCACCAATAACATCTACTCCATGAGTTTCTGGATTTCTAGATATTGTAAACTCTCCAAAGTGTGTCCCGTCCATTCGTATTTAACTTGTTGTGATAAGATAAATGTGAACCAAATCACTTTTAATCGCATCATTACATTTCCCAATTATTTCTAGTATAATTTTTCTATGAAAATTCTGATTACTGGTGGCGCTGGATTTTTAGGCCTTCACCTAGCTGCCTTTTTAGAGAAAAAGGGTTACGATTTGACACTGGTTGATATCCAAACTTTTGATAAAAAAGAATATCCCGGCAAATATAAATTAGTAATTGCCGATGTCAGAGACAGGAAAAAAATGTTTGACCTTGTAAAGGGACAGGATGTTGTAATTCACGCCGCCGCCGCCCTCCCTCTTTCCAAACGCGATGATATTTACTCGGTAAATGTGCAGGGCACCAAAAATATGCTTGAAGCCGCTATCAAACAACAAGTCAAACGTTTCATTCATGTTTCTTCGACAGCAGTCTACGGCGTACCCAAAAAACATCCCATTTTTGAAGATGATCCATTAATTGGCGTTGGGCATTACGGAGACTCAAAAATTCAAGCGGAAAAACTCTGTCTTGCCGCCATAAAACAGGGTTATCCCGTAACTATCCTTCGACCTAAAACTTTTGTCGGCGGCGGAAGGCTGGGTGTCTTTGAAATACTTTTTGACTGGATCCATGATGGCAAAAGGATTCCAGTCATAGGAAACGGCCAAAATAGATATCAATTGCTTGACGTTGACGACCTAGTTTACGTTATCTGGCTCTTTATCGCCAAAAATAACAAAAACTACAATGACGTTTTCAACGTCGGCGCAGCTAAATTCAAAACCGTCAAAGAAGACCTTCAGAAGCTCTTTGACTATGCCCGCTCCGGCTCAAAGATTTTTCCCACACCCGCTTTCTTGGTAAAAAAGGCACTTTTTCTTTTTGAAAAACTTGGTGTTTCTCCTTTATACCAATGGATTTATGACACGGCAGACAAGGATTCTTTCGTCTCCATAGAAAAACTTGAAAAAACACTTCACTGGTCACCGAAATACGGAAATAGCGACGCTCTCATCAAGGCATACAAGTGGTATCAGAAACATTATAACGAAATAAAATCAAAATCGCCCGGCATCACCCATACCGTCGGCTGGGACCAGGGAATACTAAGATTATTTAAAAAATTCCTATAGCATTAACTAATTCCAGATTCACTAAAATGATGGGTGGTACGAGCAAGGGCATCCCAAGCGAAGCTTCACTGGCCTTGATCCCCACGAAGTGGAGCGATTTGAAGCGCAGCTTGGGAGACGCGAGTGACAGGACTCATAAATATACCATGTATAAATTTCTTTTTATCATGATCCTTCTCCTTGCTTTTTTCTTCCGCCTTTTTGGTATCAACTGGGATGAGGGATACCATCTCCATCCTGATGAACGGATGATCATCATGGTCGCCGACCGCATCCATCTTCCCAAAACAGCAGGAGAATGGCAAACAGTTTCTACTCCCCAAAGCCCGCTTAACCCCAAATTTTTTGCTTACGGCAGTTTCCCCATTTATCTTCTGAAAGTAGCAAGCTGGCTTTGGGGAAGCGACAATTACGATAGAATGCTTTTTATCGGCAGACAGCTTTCTATTGTCTTTGACCTTGGAACGGTTATCCTGGTATATCTTATGGCAAGAATGATCGTTAAATCAGGAAGCAAGAATAAAAAGATCACAAGTTACAACCTACAACTTAAAATTCTTTTTCCCCTTCTTTCTTCTTTTTTCTACGCTTGTTCAACTCTTCCTATCCAATCCTCCCATTTTTTTATTTCCGATATGCCCCTTACTTTCCTTACTACGCTAGTCCTTTATCTTTCCCTTCGTCTTACCTTTAATCGTCAATTCTCCATTCTTAATTCTATCTTCCTCGGTCTCTCCCTCGGTCTTGCCCTAGCTACCAAGATAACCGCTATCCTCTTGGTTGTGCCTATACTTACCGCGCTTCTTATCTATTTCCTCTACACAAGAAAAATCAAGTTTTTTGTCTTTTCTTCATTGGTAATATTACTTTTTGCCGTAATTGCTTTCGTTGCCACCATGCCTTATGCAATCATTGACTTTCCAACATTCAAAGCTCATACGCTTGAACAATCCCGCATGAGGGTTGACCCTTTTGTCTTTCCTTTTACTCTTCAGTATGTCAATACCGCTCCTTACTGGTATTTTGTGAAAAATATGGTTTTATGGGGAATGGGGTTACCTCTTGGAATAACTGCAGTTGCCGGCACAATCTATGTCACAATTTCTCTCCTTCGCCGATTTTTATCAATCATGCGGGGGGGGGAAATAATTCATCCGTGGGATAAAATCTCCATTTTGACAATATTTTTTATCATTTATTTTCTTTTTATGGGCAGCTCTGCCGTCAAATTCATGCGATACTTTCTCCCCATTTATCCCCTCTTCTGCCTATTTGGCAGTCTTTTTTTCTGCCAATTGATAGAAAGACTGAAATTAAAAAGGATTTCAATAATTCTTATGATCTGCTTAATCATCGTCCTTTGGCCGATTGCTTTCACCAGCATTTATACCCGTACCCACACAAGAATAACCGCGAGTGAGTGGATCTACAAAAATGTTCCCAATGAGGCTACGCTGGGTATCGAACATTGGGATGACAGATTGCCCTTGCTTATATCCAGAGAAAATAAACGATTTGTTTTTTTAGAATTTCCCCTTTATGAAGCTGACACGCGAGAAAAGTGGGAAATGATGGCAGAAAAACTGGAAAAAGTAGATTATATAATAATTGCCAGCAACCGCCTTTATGTGCCGCTAACCCGTCTTGCCGACTGTAATAAATATCCTATGGGAAGATGTTATCCTAAAACTGCTGAATATTACAAAAAACTTTTTGCTGGTGATTTGGGCTTTACTAAGATAGCTGAATTTACTTCTTATCCAACCTTGTCAATTGGTAAACTTCAAATAACAATCAATGACGATTCGGCCGATGAGTCATTCACCGTTTACGACCATCCAAAGATTATGATATTTAAGAAAATCAAAAGTAATAATCATGTTGGTGAAAATTAAAAAAGCGTATTTAATTTTACTCTTAATCATTGCTTTTGCTTTCACAATAAGAATCTGGCATCTCGATACCAATCCTGCCGGCTTTTTTTGCGATGAGGCATTAAGAGGGATTGATGCTTTATCTATATTAAGAACTGCTCATGATTCCAATGGCAAATTCCTGCCTATATATTTTGAAGGTTTTAAACACGACGGTATTAGTCCTTTTAATGTTTATCCTATCGTCCCATTTATTTTTATTTTTGGATTCAATGAAGCTGTTATCCGTCTGCCATCTATTATATTTAGCTTGTTTGAATTGGTAATCTTCTTCTTTACTCTCAAACAATTTATCCCTTCCCGCTTTGCTTTATTAGGCACTCTGTTTTTATCTATTTCACCTTGGAATTTTCACATCAGTCGAATAGCTATCGCAGATTTTTACGCATGGTCTTTTTTTACTCTTATAGCCTACTTGTTTTTAATAAAAACCTTCTGGAGAGATAAAATCCTCTTTCCTATCTTAGCAGCTATTTTCTTCTCTTTGGCAACATACAGTTACTATCCCAGCAGATTATTAATACCTATTCTTTACATAATAGTATTATTTCTATTAATATCTAAAAGATATTTCAAAAAAACGATTATCTTCGGACTTGTCTATCTCATTGTTCTTATACCCTTTGTTAATTTCCATCTAACTGATCCGTATAGTTTTCAAAGACTAAATGACACAACCAGTATTAATCTAAAACAAAATAAGATAGACATCACGATGAATAATATCTTCTTCAATCCATTTTTCAAAAAATATCTCCTCCATTATTCATATACTTTTCTTTTTCAAAAGGGCGATGCAGATTTCCCGGGACAATTTATCCATCGGCATTCCATCTCCGGTCTTGGGCTGCTTTATCCCTATCAATCGGTTCTGATACTTTTGGGACTGCTTTGGATTTTTCGAAAAATCATTAAAAATAAAAGAACTGAACTATTTTTCGTCATTTTTCTCCTCCTTCTTTTTCCCCTTCCCGACTCGCTAACTACAAATGACACCCCTTTTGCTACCAGATCTTACTTAGGCGTACTTCCTTTTTCTGTACTGATTGCCTTTGGCATCTATGCCCTTTTTCAGTTACTACTTCTATTACCTGGAAAAATAAAAACTATTGGAGAAATAACCACAGCTTCTGTTCTGTTTGTCGTTATTGTTTTCTCTGTGTTTAAATTGCTTCAGGCATTTGTTAACAATCCCCTAACCACCTCCGATTTCTGGGGCTGGCAGTATGGACCAAGGGATATCATGAAATATTTTCTGACTGTTGACAACCATTATGATGATCTTTATATGAGCGGAGAATACAATGGCGCAGAAATTTTCCTAAAATTTTATGATCCGGAAAATACCTGTTTAGGAAAATGTAAAATAGGAGACCTTTGGCGCAATCCCGCTATATATGACCCTTCCAGACGCCAGCTTTTTGCCCTAAGTCCTGACTATCTTAATAAATCAGATTTCAAAGATCTTTTTATCTTGAAAAAAACTCTTTATTACCCGGATGGAAAAACTGCTTTTCTCATCGGGGAAGTAAAAGAGGCAAATTAATTCTTATTATTAATATATTCTAAAAATTTTCTAAGATGCGGATGTTTTTTAGGGTAAGAATTGTTTCGCTCAAGAAAATTATAAATCCAGTGTATTTCTGTAGCAAAACCATTCTTTTTATCCCTTGACTTGTAATCTAAGTGTTCGACTATGCCCAAATTGTCATCAATATAGTAATCAAGCTGGAGTTTTCTAAGTATTTTTTCCTTAAAAATATGCGGTTTTTCGTTATTTTTATTGAGAAAATATCCCTTGAATGATTTATCTATCTCGTGTTTCTTTAGCCAGCGATAGAAAGAATTTTCCAAACAGGAATAGCGAGAGGTTAAAAGATAACCCTCAATCTTCTCTTTTTTAAGCATTTCCTTAAGCTTATGAAAACCCAGCGCTGGAAAAAAGCTTGTTTCGTGAAGAATAATCCAAAAAATTTCCTCAACTTTGGTTTTGGGACAATAAGTAATAACTTTATCCCTTTTACCAAATAATTGCCCTAGAAGACTTACCGGCAATCTCATAAAACGCAGAGGATTATAGGCAATTACGCCATCAAAATCAAAACCAACCCTAAGTTTTTTATCCATGGGGTAAATTATAACATGAAATAATCTCTTCTCATTAAATAAAAAAATATCTATAATAACGTTATTAATAATATAGATTCCAAATCCAAAGTATCAATTTACAAATAAATTCAGGGTTGATTTTTGAATTCTTATCTTATTTGGAAGTTGTAATCTTGAATTTGGAATTTAACTATCTATGTCTGACATTTATTATATCTTTATTTGGTGGTTTATCTATTTTGCTTTAGGTGTTATTTTCATACCAACCACTTTTTCTTTTTTCAAAAACTTTGCCGACCGCGGCTACATCTTTTCAAGAATAATAGGTTTAGTCATTTCTGCCTATACGGTCTGGATTATAGGCAGTCTGCATATTTTAACTTTCAGCAAAATAACCATCGGTCTGGTCATACTGGTCTTTATTATTATAAACTTCTGGATCTTTCAAAATTTTCGGCAAAAGGAGGAGGGCAAAAATCTACCTTTTCGACTTTTCTTTATCGAGGAAACAATCTTTTTTATTTGTCTTGCTTTCTGGGCTTATGTACGTTCTTTTGAACCATCAATTAGAGGCTTGGAAAAATTCATGGATTTTGGCTTTATGAACTCTATTCTCCGCGCCGATTACTTCCCTCCCCTTGATATGTGGCTTGCGCGATCTCCCCAATATGACGGAGGACATTTTATCAATTATTACTACTTTGGTCATTACATTATGGCCTACCTTACTAAAATTTCCGGCCTAGATCCCGCAATAACCTACAATCTTACGCTTTCTAGCCTTTTTGCTCTTGCTTTCTCTCTTTCTTTTTCAATCGGCTTAAATCTCTATTATCTCTTTCAAAAAACAACAGATAATGTCTTTGGAATTTTGAAAAAAGCTGCAAAACCACAGGAAAGAGACGGTAAAGAAAGCAGATTTATCAATATGAAAACTGCTATTCTTGTGGGTTTTTTTGCCGGCTTTCTGGTAGCTTTAGGAGGCAATCTCCATACCATCTATTCTTTTACCAGCGGCTACCCCAATGAAGAACCCGTACCCCCTTGGAAGCTGGAGTTCGGCTACCACCCGGAACGCTACTGGTATCCCAACGCTACAAGATTTATCCCTTTTACCATTCATGAATTTCCTATTTATTCATTTGTTGTCGCTGATATCCACGGACATGTTTCTGATATTCCTTTTGTCTTAACAACCATTGCCCTGCTTCTTCATCTGATAACCGAAACAAAAGGAACCGGAGGTAAAAGTCAGTTTCTTAGGGAATTTTATGAACGCACTAATGTTTCATTTTCCAAAATGGTTTTCTTAGGACTTCTTTTAGGTGTGTTATATATGACTAATGCTTGGGACGGTTTAATCTATATGGTTTTTTCCGGCGTAGTCTTTTTATATCTTGCCTTTTCCCAAAAAAAGAGTATTTTTTACAATACTCTTTCTGCATCGCTGTTTCTTCTTTTTTTCTTTCTTCTTGCCTCTCTGCCATTTTCTTTGCATTTTAAACCTTTTGTTTCCGGCATAGGCGTACTTTGCGCTCCTTCTTTTTTAACCGGCAAAAATTTCGGACCGCTTCTATTTGAAGCGGACCACTGCCAAAAATCTCCTATCTATATGCTGATAATTCTTTGGGGTTTTTTCTATTACAATGTCTTAGGCTATCTTTTTTACAATATCATCCCGCAAATTAAAAATAGGCTTATTATTTTAGAAAAAAAAGTTGATTTTTTTGTCCTCATCATGATCTTTATCTCAACTCTTCTCTTGCTTTTTCCAGAATTTTTCTACATCAAAGATATTTATCCTGCCCATTACCGCGCCAATACAATGTTTAAACTAGGTTATCAGGCATTTATTATGCTGGGAATTGCCAGCGCTTACATAATTTTTCGGGTAAACCAAAACATTAAAAAAAGTTTTTCTTTAAAAGTCTACAATAGCCTTCTTGTCGTTCTTTTCGCTTTTGTGGCTATCTACCCGTACTACGCCATTGCCTCTTATTACAACAGTCTTAGAGACTATAAAGGACTTTATGGATTAAACTGGCTTAAGGAAGAATATCCTGATGATTATAACGCCGTAGTTTGGTTAAATCAAAACGTTTCAGGTCAACCTGTCATTGTAGAAGCTAACGGCGATTCCTACACCAACTACGACAGGGTTTCTGCCAATACAGGCCTGCCGACAATCATCGGCTGGCCAGTTCATGAATGGCTCTGGCGCGGATCTTATGATGAAGCTGGCAAAAGAATTCCGGAAGTAGCCGAAATCTATGAATCAGAATATCCGGATCAAATCAAGGCCATTATAAATAAATACAATGTAAAATATATCTTCTTGGGATCTTTGGAAAGGGAAAAATATAAAAACCTAAAAGAAGAAAATTTCAAACAGCTTGGTAAAGTAGTTTTCGAAAGCGGAACAACAAAGATTTACAAAGTTGACTAATTTTCACACTAATTTTCACTATAGATGTAAATTATATCTTGTGGACTAAGAGGACCCAAAACAGAATGCGATGAAACTCTTTTTCTTTCCTCTCCTCCCTCTAATAATCTTAATAGATCGTTATCCAACACTAAAGGAGGTATGTCATCACCTTCAGTTTTTAATTTTTCTACTAAAACACCACTGCAATTATCCCCAGTACACCTGCTTATTATTCTTCCAAACGGCATTAATTTATCTTGTTCTTGCCTACAAACTATAATAAAACCACTCCCTGTAGCTCCAATAGGACCTAAATTTACCCATTGGTGATCATGCTCTATAATCGGCATAATTTTTGTGCAGTTTAAAATTGACTTGATTCCAAAGTGGGAGATCGAATGCCTGCCCTACATCCGATCCCCCACCTTGAAATCAAAAGTTCGCCACAAAAAAACCCTGATTTTTTCTGTCAAAACCAGAGTCAAGAAAAATTTTTCCGGATTTGTGCAGGGCAAGCTTTTCATTTTTTTATTTGCGCGTCATTTTAACACTGCAAAATTGACTTGTCAAGAGAAAAGATTGTCTTATCAATCTATTTAATTATTTTCTATGGAAAAATCTTTCTAAAATGCAAGTTTTACACTACTGGTGTGGTCAATATTAACATTGGCACACTAAAAGAAGAATGTTATTTGTAGATTGTTAAGACGCTAAATATTTCTTTTTTTATAGCTAAACAAACGCTTGACAGAAAAAAATAGTTTATGATAAATGAATTTATAAGGCGTTGGCCATTCTGCCTAAGTAAATGGTCAATACCATTATAAAAGAGCATTACTAATCGTAGCCCTTCCCTTGCTAGCGTTAGTGATGCTCTTTTTTACAAGGTTACCACTGGAATACTTAAACCTTTTTTCTTCAATTTAATAAACTGCTCTCTAGCAGACTTCTGAAACCTTTCCCACTCAAAATCTCTTGGTTTCGTCTCTTTCTTCTTATTACCTAAGATATTTTTGAAAATCCCGCTTATCATATTAAATTTATGCTAGCAGTTCACAAAGTTCTTGTCAAGAACCTATAGTATATCTTTGTCTAAAATATTAAGATCCTATAGTTTTAATAATAAATTATAGCAGATAAAGACGCTCCATAAATTTTATAAACAACGGCTGTGGATATTTGTGTTGACAAAAAAATTGCCAAAAAAGGGATATAAAATGGGGTTATCTGTTTTCTTCTAGAAGAGTTCTAAAGCTATTTGCGTAAGATGTTTGTATTCATCAGGCGAAATAATTTGAGTAAATCCCATTTTCTTTGCCTCTTTAATCCGCCGTTTAGAACCAATCACTTTCCGAATCTCACCAAGCAAACCCACCTCTCCTACCGCGACAGTCTTTGCCGGCAATGGCTTGCCTTTGAAAGAAGAAATTATTGCAAGACAAATTCCTAAATCTGCTGCCGGCTCGAAAACTTTTATCCCTGAAGCGACATTCACAAAAATATCAAATTTGAAAAGAGGCAACTTCAAATGTTTTTGAACTATCGCAATAAGCATTTGTAGTCTATTGTTACTGATTCCATTTGCCACTCTTCTTGGCAATGGCAGTTGTGAAGCCACAGTAAGGGCTTGGACTTCAACTAAAAGCGGTCTACTTCCTTCAAGCGTGGCGACCACTACTCTTCCTGATTCCTTATGTTTAACTCCAGATTCTTCTCCCAAGAATATTTCTGACGGATTTTCCACTTGTTTCAATCCGTCTTCTTCCATAGAAAATACTCCTATCTCATCAACCGGCCCAAAACGGTTTTTAGTTGTCCGAAGAAGCCTTAAAGCCTGAAATCTGTCGCCCTCAAGATACAAAACTGTATCCACAATGTGTTCAAGCACTTTTGGACCGGCTATTGTCCCTTCTTTGGTTACGTGACCTATCAGAAATATCGGGATGTGACTCTCTTTAGCAAGATTAAGAAGTCTAAGAGTACACTCTCTCACCTGCCCTACACTTCCGGCTGTACCGGCCAGTTCTTCTGACCATAAAGTTTGAATTGAATCAATGATAAGAAGAGCTATTTCCTTTCTGTTTTTTTTAACCGCTTCGATGATTGACTCAATATTCGTTTCAGAAAGAACATAAATTTTTTCTGTAGGAAGCTTTAATCTCTCTGCTCGAAGCTTCACTTGTTCCGCCGACTCTTCTCCTGAAATATACAAACCTCCGGTTTTCGCGATAATCTCAAGAGTCAAAGTAGATTTGCCTATTCCAGGATCGCCGGCTATAAGAGTCAACGATCCAGGCACTAACCCTTGATTATTTTCTCCGCCCAAAACCTGATCAACCTCTTTTATTCCAGTTTTGATCCTACCCACCTGTGCGGTTTTTACATTTGTTAACAATGTCATTTCGACAGTCTTTTGTCTCTCTCTCCGGTTTTTACCCGTCCAAGAAGTACGCCTCTCGTCTTTTTCAATGGTTTCAACCAAACTATTCCAACTTTCGCAATTTGGACATTTTCCCAAAAACGAGGAACTTTTATAGCCGCACTGTTGACAAATATATTGTGAATGCGTCTTCATTGTCTGAAAAATATCAGTTAAGCTTGCAAATATAAAGTAAATCTTTATTGACTATTTCTCTTTCTCCGCAGCTTATTTGAGCATTTATTTTTGTGTCTGTCATATAATAAATATTTTTGATGTTGGGGTATGTATTTTTGTAGTTTATCACCTCGTCACCAAACATTTTACCTAAAACATTACGCTGTAAATAATACCACATCATAGCGTTAGAATCGTAATTAGTAATAATCAAATCATGCTCATTGCTGTTTTTCCGCATATTGGTAAGCATTATTGGATAATCGGGCGTATCATAAATCCATTCATCAAAATATCTCCTGTATCCGCCAGTTGAGGTAGCTGGAATAATAAAAATATAGATTAAAGCCGCAGTTAAAAGACTAAACCAAGCCTTTTTCCAATATTTTCTGATAATTTCCTCAAGCGTTTTGAAACTCCAAACAAAAAGGAAAGTGACAAAAAAAAGAATAAATAAATATGCAAAATCATGTTCATACAGATGATTGCTAAGAATAATGTAGTGAAGAAACGGAGCTACAAGAAAGAAAAACAAATATGGCATAATTTCATTTTTTCTAAAGAGCTTTATCTTGAAAGGAATCGCCAAAACAAGAATAAGAAATGCTAGAAAAAAAATTGCGGGGAAATAGTCGCCGAAACTTATTTTTGCGTGAAACGATAGTTTTTCGTAAAACTTGTAAAAAGTATCTAAAAAGGAGGGGCTGTTTTTATAAAAAAGATCCATGTTGGTCCGATAAAGAAACCTGTGGAAAAGCTGGTTGTTTAAAACATCTTGATCAATCTTTCCTAAATAAAGAAAGTAAGTGATAATAAAAGGTGCAAAACCACAGATTGTTAAATTAAATAAAAATAGTATTCTGTATTTTATATTCCAGGAAAATCTTCTTCCGAAAAAAAATACCATAATGAAAATAGCAGCGGTTAGAAACAATCCAAAAAAACCACAGAAGGAAAGAATAAAGATCAAAATAAAAAAACAAAGGTAATATTTCTGATTATAGGGTGAAAAAATGAGCTTTCTAAAACAAAGAAAGCTAAAAAACCAAAAAGGGAGAATGACTGATTCATACATGAAATGACTACCTAAAAAGTAAGCAGATGTAGGAAAAAAAGAAAACGCGCCTATACCAACAAGCGCTGAAAAAACACCATATCTTGATGAAAGGTAACGGTAAAGCAAAAAGCAATCAATGATAAAAAAAGCCAAGCTCAGTATTCTTAAGGAAGTATCTTTTATCCCCAAAAAAAATAATTTTGCCAAAACGTAAAAAATTACATAAACTCCTGGCGGAAAACTTACGTAATACATCCGGCCATCGCGACCCCTGATGCCAAATCCCTCTTTAAGAGGAATATCAGAAGTATAAGAATATACAGGCGCAAGATTGTAAGTAAAAAATCCCTCTTTGTCCCAAATTGAAGCGACTGTAAGCACTAAACCGTTTGCTAGATCATGATGTCCAATAAGCGGCCGGCTGATAATCTGTCCGTGAAGGAAAAAGATTGAAACAGACAGAATAATCCAAATTATTGCTAAGAAATAATTTCTAAACAATATATGTTTTTCAAATAGATTAAATTGATATCAACAAAAAAGTATATCAGAAGGATTATAAAAATGCGATACAATGTGGAATTCGCGGCTCTTAAAGAAATTTCTATCTGTACCCGACCGGCTTCTCTTTGGGAACAATAGTAAGAGAAATCTTGCGTTTTGCCGTATCAACATTCTCCACCATACATTCTATTTTCTCTCCAACCTTAAGCTCTGTACCAGTAGGTATTTTGCTTACGTGTATTAAACCTTCAATACCTATATCAAGCTTAACAAAAACTCCATAAGTGGCAGTGCGCACTACTTCACCGGTAACTATCTCATCTCTTGGATAACGGTCAAGAATATTTTTCCAAGGATCAGGAGTAAGTCTTTTAATAGAAAGATTCAGTTTGCCCTCATTTTCATTAACGTCGATTACCACTACTTCTACTTTATCTCCTACTTTGAAAAAACTGGCAGGATTTTCCACCTTTTCCCAGGCTATTTCTGAAATATGCACAAGCCCCTCTAACCCATCAATATCAACAAACAATCCGAATGGCGCCACACCAGAAACTATCCCACAAAGAGTATCGTTTGGTTTTATCTTGCCCAATTTATCTTTGAGAATTTTAGGAGAAATACCCAAAGCTGAAGCCTTCTGTGATAAAACCAGCCTGTTGAAAGCAGGATCAACCTCAAGCACCTTCACTTTCATATGTTTTCCTATCAAACCTGCTGGATTATTAGAAAACTCATGCTCAAGTTGCGTAGCGGGAATGAAACCGCGAAGATTTTGCCACTCTACTAAAAGGCCGCCTTTTGCCATTTCAAGACCCACTACTTCTATATCTTCTCCTTTTTCTTTCTTATCCAAAAGAAGACTCCAACGTTTCTCCTGTGAGGTTTTACGCAAAGATAAAACGATAAAACCTGCTTCATTCTCCGGGTTCATTACTTGAGCGGTAACCTTATCACCGGGCTTAAGCGTTGCTGCATAATCTTTTACCTGATTAAGTTCCCACTCTGCTACGATACCAAAACTCTTCTTGCCAATATCAACATAAATTTCACGGGAAGAAACTGATATAACCTTACCCTCTACCGTATCGCCTTTCTTTAAGCCAATATTTAGTCCTCCAATTCCTTTTAAAAGTTCATCCATGGTCTTGGGCTCTGTGGAAATTTTGGATTTATTTTTCTCTTTTGGAGAAGAAGTAAGAGTTTTTTGCTTTTTAGCTTTTACAGAAGTATTTTTGTTTGCGGCCACAAATCATTTTACCTACCTTTCTTTAGAATATCTGGTTCATCATAATTTTATATGATTTTGGGAACAAAAGCATCCTGGCAATGACTTATTTTCGCAATCCCTTGCGGGATCACTATCGTCAGCGCTGGATTGTTTTACTTCTGAGTTCGGGATGGGATCAGGTAGTTCCAATCCGCTCTAATTACCAGGATACTTTTAAAAGTTCCCAACTCTCTAAAAAGTGAACAGAATAAAGGGAAATCCATCTTTGGTCTTAAAAATTTACTCTCGACCGATTAGTACGGATGGGCTAAATCTCTTACGAGACGTACACCTTCCGCCTATCAACCTTGTAGTCTACAAGGGGTCTTAAAGATACCTTATCTTGGAGTGGGCTTGGCGCTTCAGATGCTTTCAGCGCTTATCCCGTAGGAATGTAGCTATCCAGCTTGCTGCAGAAAGCTATACCTTCTACAACTGGAACACCAGGGATTCCTCCCTCGCAGTCCTCTCGTACTAACAAGAGCTCCCCTCAAGTATCTAACGCTTGCACCGGATAGAGACCGAACTGTCTTACGACGTTCTGAACCCAGCTCGCGTACCCTTTTAACCGGCGAACAGCCGGACCATTGGGACCTTCTCCAGCCCCAGGATAGGATGAGCCGACATCGAGGTGCCAAACCGGGCCGTCGATATGGACTCTCGGGCCCGATCAGCCTGTTCACGATAATAAATTTCCTCCGATTTACATCGGAGCGTTGACTATTTCTTCATCCCCCGCATATGCGGGGGAGAGGGCGTATTGTCCTGTACCATCTGGTACAGAACCTTGGCATTTAAGCCGCAGTCGATAGAGGGTCAGGAGATATTTTATATTTCATAGAAAGGATGACAAAAGATCTTATCCATTAATTTCCCTGTCTCTTCAACAGTAAATACCAAAACCAAATTACCCTTCTTTTTTATTTTTATCGATGCTTTTAATGAAAAATTAGTTTTTAATGTTTCAAGTAATATTTCTCTCTCCTCATTACACCATCTAGGAATATAGATATAGGCCATCTTATCTCTTAAATAATAATAACCATCATCCATAAACCAGATAGCTAAAGAGAATTATCAAATAGCATCGGTAATCCTTTAGGAATGACCTTCTTTCCGTTTTGATAAAATATTTGACGGTATCTGCCTATTTCAGGACTGGCATTTGACTGCCAGCGAAAATATGAATGTTCCAGTCTTATCCGCGAGTTTTTCTCTCCTGTCTTTTGCAAATAACAATCGCCAAGAACCATCCCTAAAAGAATTGCTTTTTGTCTTTGATTCATCTCCGACTTCCTACGGAATTACCCTTTACTGCCTCGTGCAGGAAGACCTTAAAACCTGCCAGTATTAGGGTTCCTCCGTTATTAGCCCTTACTTGTCTCGATGTTAGTATACACCATCGAGACGGGACACATGGCTTGTATCCCCGGGGTAGCTTTTATCCGTTAAGCCCGGTCGGCAACCACTGCCGATCCGAGGATCACTAACACCGCGTTTCCGCTCTGCTCGACATGTTTGTCTCGCAGTCAAGCCGGCTTCTGCGTTTGCACTTTCATCCCGATTTCCATCCGGGATAAGCCGACCTTTGTACGCCTCCGTTACCATTTTGGAGGCCACCTCCCCAGCGAAACTGCCCACCAGACACTGTCTCCTTGCCAGTTATTTTTGTGGCAGAAGGATAAGGGTCACTGATTCTAAAGAGTGGTATTCCATTGATCCCCGACTCGCGTCGGGGTCCCACCTATTCTCGACAGTTAAAACCAATTTCCCAATGCCAAGCTACAGTAAAGCTCCACGGGGTCTTTTTGTCCAGGTGCAAGTAGGCCGCATCTTCACAGCCATTTCAATTTCGCCGGGTAACAGTTCAAGACAGTCGCTTACTCGTTCTGCCTTTCGTGCGGGTCGGAACTTCAAAATTTTTGTGTTAACTCACAATCGCTTGTGAGATCAGACTATATCTTTCCGCCAATAAACTTGGGATTGTACGTATAGTCGTTGAGGATGAATTGTCATTTAATTATGACCATTCCTTTCCTGCTGATTGTCTGCACTTGATACATTTTCACCATTTGCATGGTAGTACAAGATTCACCAGAGTTCCCAGCATATAGTACAATTTTACACTCTGTATAATGGCTCATAGGCATAAATGTTTAACTATTGATAGCGTTCCCGAGTGTCCCCGTTTAACCGGGGTCGGGCAAGTTGATTTATGACCCGCATAAACCAACCCGACACAACTATGTTACCATTCCGCGCGAATTCGTGCGGAGGACTAAACATTTCTGTTTAGCTCTCGACATCGCTGCCGAGTTCAGACTATATCTTATTCCCCCGATTTAATCGGGGGATCTTGGCGTATAGTCGTTGAGGATCCGCTGTAGATTCCGCATGCGCCAAATATTTTTATTAAATCGCACCGGACCAGAAAAATAATACAGCGTTTCCTGCTGATTGTCTGCTTCACTTGATACATTATCACCCGACATAAATCCATGTTTATATAATCTGTCGAGTAGTACAAGATGCTTGCAGATATTTCAGCATACAGCCAAGTTCGCGCTACGACTTTAGATTGTCATAACGCCCCCTGTCGAGGAACTTCGCTACCATAGAACAGTTATAGTTACTGCTGCCGTTCACACGGGCTTGAATCCCAAACTCACCCTTGCGGGATCATCCAGGATTCTTAACCTTCGTGCACTGGGCAGGCGTCAGCCCCTATACTTTGCCTTTCGGCTTTGCAGAGACCTGTGTTTTAGTTAAACAGTCGGTAAGCGTCTTTTGCTGCGGCCTCGTTTACACGAGGCAGGGCATCTCCCAAAGGTTACGCCACGCTTTTTTGCCGAGTTCCTTGAACTGCTTTCTCCCGATCGCCTTAGTATACTCTACCAACCCACCTGTGTCGGTTTGCGGTACGGAAATATTAAAAGTTGTCCCGATAAATCGGGACGCTAGTGAGATTTTTCCTGAAAATTGAAAAGTATGGAATTGTCTGCTACTTTCGTTTTAGACTCTCCATCATCACTCGATTAAACATGAGTAACGGATTTTCCAGCTACCACTATCTTGTGATTTAGCCGAGTGTGACTCGGTCCACTTTCCAATTTTGTCACCCCCTTAGCACTTTTAATATTGTAGCCGAATTTCAACGGCTTACACATCGAGCTACCCCCGCGCGCTTTGTACGCAAAGTGCGCAAACATCCAAACTATCAACCTTACGACTACAAACGGCAGGAAAATTTTAATAAAAAATGTATGCTTGCTGTTTGTTGTAAGGTTTCTTTTGGTCGCTCGCGCTTTATTTACGCACACAGCGCGCGGGACTTGCCTTAGATCCGACTAACCCGTCCTCGACGAACGTTGGGACGGAAACCTTGGGTTTTCGGCGGGCCGATTTCCCATCGGCCTTTCGCTACTCATACCGACATTCTCACTTCCTATCGCTCCACCCCACCTTACAGTGTGAGCTTCACCGCAATAGGAACGCTCCCCTACCATTCTTACCAAAGGCAAGAATCTCCAATTTCGGCACATGACTTATCCCCGTTCATTTTCGGCGCAAGATTTCTCATCCAGTGAGCTGTTACGCACTCTTTAAAGGGTGGCTGCTTCTAAGCCAACCTCCTGGGTGTTTATGAAATCTCACTTCCTTTACAACTTAGTCATAATTTTGGGGCCTTAATTGGGAGTTTGGGTTTTTCCCCCACTCGACCTGACTCGCTTAGCCGAGCCGGACTGACTGGACCGTAGTATTATCTGGTATTCGGAGTTTCTTTGAGATGTCTTGCTTGCGCTCGACACCTCATTGAGTGCTCTACCCCCAGAATTGTAAACGATCCGCTATACCTAAATATATTTCGGGGAGAACCAGCTATCTCCGGGTTCGTTTGGCATATTACCTCTAACCACAGATCGTCCCACATCTTTGCAACGATGACGGGTTCGGGCCTCCCCTTACCTTTCGGTAAGGTTCACCCTGTCCATGGTTAGCTCATCCCGGTTTCGGGTCTCCCGATAGCGACAAAATCGCTCAATTAAAGCTCGCTTTCACTGTACCTTCGCTACATAGTAGCTTAAGTAAAGCCGCTAATCGGGAACTCATCGGTTCATTCTTCAATAGGCACGCTATCATCCCGCTAAAAGCGGGACTCTAACTGTTTGTTAGTCGATAATTTCAGGTACTATTTCACTCCCGTTGCCGGGTACTTTTAACCTTTCCCTCACGGTACTTGTTCACTATCGGTCGGTTTTGGTGTTTAGTCTTGGATGGTGGACCACCCAGATTCCCACAGGGTTTTGCCGTGCCCCGTGGTACTTAGGAACTCCCTAAGGGAGATTTGGATTTCATATACACGACTTTCACGCTCTATGGTCTGCTATTCCAAGCAGTTCTATTATCCGCCTCTCATCCTATATCGGAAGCCCTGCAACCTCCCGCATAAAGCGGGATTTAGACTCTTCCGCTTTCGCTCGCCGCTACTTACGGAATCTCTTATGATTTCTTTTCCTCATCCTACTTAGATGTTTCAGTTCGGATGGTGCCCCCTGAACTGTTACCTATCCACCAAAGGTGAATTATTCACAGTACAGTTTCCGATAAAATCGGAACGATTACTCGATTCGGAAACCGCCGGGTCAAAGACTGTTGACCGTCTCACCGACGATATCGTTGGTATACAAACGTCCTTCTTCGGCCAAAACCGCCTAGGCATCCATTATCGACTTTATGAGTAGACTTTAAGACTCAAAGATGGACCTATCCCGCCATAGGCGGGATAAACACCTTTTTCTGTTCACTTTTTAAAGAGCTAAATCCGTTAGAATTTATGAGTTATAGGCTTATAAAGATAACTTTATAACCCTACAACTCACAAAAGACTTCTGAAAATTGCAAAGCGAATTTCCAGTGGACCCGGGCGGAATCGAACCGCCTACCTCATCATTGCAAATGATGTGTTCAACCAAGTAAACTTCGGGCCCAAGCCCGCGGCTTTTCCACCCAAGTCGTATTTTCTCTCTAGAGAAGAGTAAACTTAAAGGATGTCTTTATGAAGTATTCAAATAAGAAATATATAATAAGTCTTTTTTCATTATTGTCCGCTTCTGACGGAATCCTTCAGTTACTCTTTTCTAAAATGCCATACATAATTTGGCAACATTTTATTCTACAAAAAATACTTATCCTTGTCAATCGGAATTTGCTATCTATTTATTTCTTCAGTTCTTCCTCTATCGCCGCTTTTATCTGACTGTAGGGAACAGCACCTGAATACAATTTGCCGTTTATGAAGGTGGCCGGGGTGCCGCTTACGCCTAGACTTTGGGCGAAGCTTATATAGTCTTTAATTTTATCAGCATATTTGCCGCCATCCAAACAATTGTTAAAATCTTTAGTGTTTAGCTTAAGTTCTACGGCGAATTTTTTCAGATTTTCTTTGGAAAAAGCTCCCTCATTTTCACCTTTTTGATGAGAAAAAAGGTAATCGTGATATTCCCAAAATTTTCCCTGATCGGATGCGCATCTGGCTGCTTGCGTCGCCCAACTTGATTCTTCTCCTAAAAACGGATAATCCTTCCAGACTAACCTGACTTTTCCGGTGTTTACGTAATCTTTTATCACGTTTGAAACAGCCGGTTCCCAACTAGCATTACGTTGTTTTAAAACCTGCATTAATTCTTCATTCAAGCCTGTAAATCCTCCGCAGAAAGGGCACTGGAAATCTTCAAAAGTTACCATTGTCACCTTAGCATCTTTCGACCCCATTGATGGATCATCATCTGTCACTTTCAATTCAACTTTTGTTGGAGGCTGTGAAGGTTCCTGTTTTATCCCTAAAGTTTTTCCTTCTTCAAGTGATTTATTTTTTGTGTAAAGACTACCGATAATAAAAGCGGCAATTACTAAAAGAACAACGAGAATATAATTTAGGGGATTTTTTTTTGTTTCTTGATTCATAGGTCTTAATAAATTAACAGATATATTTTATTCTGTCAATCAGCTTTTCTTATTATTCTTTCTATTGCGGTAATAAAAGCAGCAGTACGCATGTCAACTTTTTGCTTTTTTGATTCTTTCCAAACCGCGGCAAAAGCGCTTTCCATTTTTGTTTTAAGCATTTTATTGACTTTATCTTCTGTCCAACGTTTTCCCTCAAGATTTTGCTTCCATTCAAAATAGGAAACGGTCACGCCGCCGCTATTTGCTAAAACATCAGGCACGACCAAAATATCTTTTTTATATAAAATTTCATCAGCAGAAGGTTCGGTTGGGCCGTTGGCCATCTCCAAAACAACCCTGGCTTTAATTTTATCTGCGTTTTCGCGGGTTATCTGATTCTCCAAAGCCGATGGTATCAAAATATCAACTGGAAGCTCTAAAAGCTCTTTATTGGAAATTGTTTTACCGTTTTTCAAATCACAGACTGATCCTACGCAATAACAACTGCTTAACGTACCCTTCTCCTTTTTGCATTTTAAAACTAACTCGGGATTAAAACTTTCTTTTTCGAAATTTTTAACAATTATCGCGCCTTTAGAATCAGATAAAGCCACTATCCTCATACCTTGCTCGTATAAAAACTTAGCTATGTAATAACCAACATTCCCAAATCCTTGCACTGCAACAGTTAAACTTTTGCCATACTTTCCTTTTAACTTTAATTCTTTAAGCAGCGCCTGTAAAATATATGCACCTCCCCTGCCTGTTGCCTCGGTCCTGCCAAGACTTCCTCCAAAATCTACAGGTTTACCTGTAAAAGTCGCCATTAATTTGTTTTTTTCTTTCTTATTTTTAATTCCTAATTCATGTTTCTTAATACTAATGTATTCTTCCACCATCCATTTCATAATCTTGGGCGTGGTATTGACATCAGGTGCGGGCACATCAAGATATGGCCCGATATCGGAAGCTATTGCCCGAACATATGCCCGGCTTAATCTCTCTAACTCTCCTTCTGATAAGATTTTAGGATCAACCTCCACTCCGCCTTTTCCTCCGCCCATGGGAATATCACAAACAGCGCATTTTATCGCCATCCAAAAAGCCAAAGCCTTCACCTCGTTCATATCTACCTGCGGGTGAAACCTAATGCCGCCTTTATATGGCCCGCGGGCGCTATTAAACTGCACTCTGAAACCGTGGAAAATTTTTTCTTCACCTTTGTCCATCTTTACCGGAAAATTGACGGAGATAATTTTTTCCGGACTGCTTAAGCGATCTATTTGAGATTGGGAAAGTTTCAAATGTTTTATGGCTTTGGCCAACTGCTTTAAGGCATTTTCAAATGGGTTTTGAGTAATCATATTATTTAAAGATAACATTTATATATTTATAATGTAGAACAAGTCTACATGAATTATAACTGCTTGTCTAGAAGCTTTTAATCTTAAAAGGCTTCTTACCTGTTATCTTTTTGAGATTGCTAAACCCCAAAAACATTCTTTTTAAAAACGCCAAGGCCAAATCAGCAATTTAATCGCTCGCCACTGGAATCGCTAATTTTTCTCCCAAAAGTGAGTTTTTGCCCAAATTTCTTAATTTGCCGTTTTACTTTCACACTCTTTAAGTCTTTTAAGTGATAAATCACTAAGCTCAAGAGGATTAGCCGGTTCTAAACCCACACTTCCAGGCCCCAATTCTTCTAAATAACCACCTAATTGATATTGCTTTGCTTGATAAACATGTCTTAATTCATGGAGGAAAACGTCATCAGCATTTGGTCTGGCAGAGTCACCATCGTAGCCTGTTAAACAGGTCGGGTCTAAACTAATAGCAGAGTCAGCAAGTCCTGGTGTAAGTTTCGAGGCAAGACCACAATAAGGAGATAATCCATCAAATATGATTGTAAATTTCTTTTCTTTTGGCAAGCCTGCTACGCATCTTATTAATTCTGGATTTTGTGGGCCACCTCCTAAGTCTAAGGTTTCTTGAAGTAACTCTGCTTCTATAGGTTGACTTATCGCATTACGCAAAAAACTTTCCCTCCCAAATATCTTTCCTCACCCGGGGCCAAATCGCTACTCAAAGAGTAATTAATTACCACCGGTTTTTCTACTAATTATTCTTGAACTGGATTGTTAGAAAAGTCCAGCCTGATTATTTTAAATCCTCTCTGCTTAAGTCCTTGTATTCCAAACTCTAAAGCTTCAGGAGTATGAGGCGATTGTGGATGCATAAGAATAATATCTCCCCCTTGAGCGTTACTAATTTTTGAAGAAATTATTTCTGGGGATACACCCTTCCAGTCAGAAGTATCCAAAGACCAACCAATAATTTTACTTCCGTTTCCTTCTAAAATTCCAATAATATTGGGATCAGAGTTTCCGTCGCCAAAGGGCAATCTAAATAATTTGGGAGAAAAACCGGTGATTTCGGCTATTGTTTTAGCCCCAGACTCAACATCGTCTTTTATTTGTTCGGCATTCAAATTTGAATACCAAGGGTGATTTTGCCCGTGGTTAGCAATTAAATGTCCATCTTGAACAATGGCCTTTACTAAGTCAGGGTGGGCTTTTGCCCAATCGCCTAAAACAAAAAATGTCGCCAGAATTCCATTTTCTTTAAGAATTTTAAGGATTGCTGGTAATTTATCTTCTTTTTCCGCACCATACTCCACGTCAAAAGTTAAAGCAACGCAGTCAGAACAAGGTAATTTGGAAATGGCTTTTCCTTGGTTTAAATTCATCCATTCTGGAATAGACAGAATAGGCAAGAATGAATTTCTTATTGGTCCAAATATCTCCCAGTAAGTCTTAATAACTAAACTAGGCCAAAGGCGATTAGTGTTATTGTAATCATTTGGAGCTCCTATCGGTGCCCAGATATTTGCAAATTCAGCAAATGACTTTATATTTTTAAGATGTTTATCCATTGCCTTAGCGGCTAATTCAATCGATTGTTCAACCGTTAAATCTGTACGTGGGCCGGCATCGGTGCTAATACCGATAACATTACCCGTTTTCCCCACTGCTGACCCTCCCCAGTGAGAATCCACCCAGGCAAAAGTCCATAATACCGCAGGATTAATATTGTTTTTTCTAGCTATGCGAACCAAATCTTCACCCGTAAAACCACCGTCTTTTATTTCTTGAGGAATTAACTCATTAAGTATTTCTGCGGAAGCGGCTTCTGTGTATCTCATTTCTTCTAAAGTTAAAGTGTCTGTATTGACTTCGGGAATTAATTGCTGTGAAATTGACTCTACAGATTCATTAGTCGATAATTTCTTCACCTCAAAACTAATCTCGTCTCCTTTAATTTTCCACGCTATTACCACTGGCTCTGAAAACGGATTAGCCAAAAGCAAGTCCTTGTTGGTCCGTGGATCCCCCGAACACCAAATCGTTAGCTCGTACTCGTCGGAAACGCCGCCAATCGGAGAGCTATGAAGAGGCATTGTTGGCTTTGCTTCTAAACCGGCTCTGCTGGCTACCTCATTTAGCATCGAACCGGCATGACAAGCGCCAGCACCGGGAATACCAGCAGCCACAGGCATAGTCTCGTAACAATCATACCCAAAAATGCTGTTAACCGATACCTCCTGGTTTGGGGGAATCTTCAGACTGCCAACATACTCCTCCTCGCTGACTTGGTCAGAAACACGGGCATAAAACAAACGCGCATTGTTGACGATTTCAGGATCGCCGCTTAATTCGGAAAATTTGAAACTTAACCTTTCTCCCAACAAAACTTCCCTCACCGCCTCTGCCGGTGAGGCCTGAATACCCATGTCTGGGGAAGAAACAGAAGCTGATGCGTCTGTTGTTACAGCTTCAAGCCTAACAACATGTTCTATACCCTCTACCGGTTTTAATTGTGGTGGCGGTAGTTCTTCCTCAACAGCTGTTAGTCTGGGAGGAAGTTGATGAGAGTTGTCAAAAAAAGTAGCATTACCCTCACGACCGGAAGTTAAAATAATTTGTACAGGCGGCTCGTCCACCGCGCCAGTTTCAATTGGCGGCCTGCCATTTTCGCCACCGCCAGTAAAACGCCCAATTTCTTGACTAACTTTACAACCAGGCGCCAACAAGCCTAAAACTAGGACTGCTCTAGGCAGGAATTTTTTTTTAATATCTGGAGACATGTTTAGCGGGCAAGAAAAATTTCTGTAGTTTCTTCTAAAACTCCATAAGGATTAATAATATCGCCTATCTTTAATGGTTTACCCGCTAATTTTACTATTTGAAGAAAAGTTATCGTGTGGCCGGCGACATTTCCCTGACCTACAGCGTAAATTGTTTTTACGGGTAATCCAAAAAGATCTTCATCTTGAATATTCATTACCGCGTATCTTCCCGAAGGTATTTCGGTTGTAACACCCAAAAGGTCATGGCCTACAACATTATTCATGAATTTAAAAGCAGCATCAGGTGACCAACCAATCACAGCATTAATCTTTGGTTTTTTTTCTTGCTTTTCCTCTGAATTAGAGTCGGTTTGGGATTGCTCCCCTGTTTTCTGCACATTATTTTGACTTGCCTGCGGTTGAGGCTGAAAATCAACTGTTGGCAACGGTGTTGGTTCCAACCTTGCTTTGGCATCCGGATCAGAAGACATTTCTGGTTGCGGCTCTACTGTTGCCGCCGGAGTTGGAATTGAGACTAAAGACTGCTTAATTGGCTCTGCCGCAGGTGCTTTATTAGGCAAAAGTGAGGCAAGATACTCGCTTAAAGCTTGATCCAAGGCCTTATCAGTGCCGCCTAAAGCCACGATTAAATCCTTCATTCTTTGGCAGACCGCCAATCGCTGATCATCAATTCCTTCTTGGGAAATTTTTATCAAAAGATTAAAAAACCAATTGGCTAACTCCCCAGCCATCTGGGAATTTTCCCTTCTTAAAAATTCAATCTCTTCAATTAATTGAGGTTGTAACTCACCATTATCAGCATAAAAATCTTCGGCAAAAACGCTATTTGCCACTCTTTGGGCGATACCTAAAGATTCTTCGAAATGGGTAAAGGTTGGGCTTTCAGTTAAAGAACTTTCCGATGAAGCAGAAGTTGAAATTTCGGCAGGGATGGTTTCTACCTCTGGAGTGGACGGCGGCAAAGGCGTTTTTGTCGGTTCAACCGCTTTAAGGCGGGTAACGACTTCGTTATTTGTCGCCGGCTTAAGAACTCTCGGTTTTGCTGGTGATAAATCTGTTTTTTCTGAAGAAAGCGAGGGCATGTCAATTTCGCCTCCAACCAGACCATCACTACCAGGAAACAAAATTACAACTTTTTCATGTGAAACTGCCGGAGATGAATTTGCTGGGTTTGGCTGAATTTCGCCACCACCTCTTGATAAAATAATATAAGCTCCTCCGCCAATGCCACTCGTCGCTAGACTAGCTGCTAAAACTCCTTTTATTATTATTAACAGTCCTTTTTTTGGCGGCGCAATTTGCGGCGCAACATTTCTTCCCTCCAAAATCTGCCGGGCAGGAGAATCTTCTAGTTCGATTTCTTTCCCTGCTGTTGTCATTTTTTCATCTTCACTTTAACCTATTATAACTTAACCTCTTACTCTTACCGTTTCTAATCTTCCACCCATAGGGAAAACAATATCGCCATCACGCGCTAAAGCCGGTGTTTGAGTTGGCGTAGGTTTAGGTGTTACTTCATCAGTTGGAGGCTCAATTATTAATGGTAAATAAGGCGTTGGCTGTCCCTCCGCTGGTAATGACTTAGGAGTAGCTGTAGGAGTAGAAGTATAGGTGGGCGTATAAGTTGGTTTTGGCGCCATGGCTGTTTGGGTGGCTATTACTTTTTTGACTTCACCATCAATAAACTGTCTTTGCCGCTCTTCAGCTGTAGCAGTAGCGGCTGGTATTGCGGTCAAAGTAGCTTGTATATTTTCTGCCGCTCTGGTAGCCGTCATCGCTGCCGCCGCAGTAGCTACCATCCGCCGTTGTGCTTCCTCTGCCTGCCTGCGGCTTTCTTCTTCCGCTGCTTTTTGGGCTTCTAAAGTTTCAGCTACCTGCGTAGCTATTTGCCCTTGTACTGCAGTAGCGGAAGCTCTAAAATCTGGCGTTTCTGTCGCTGTAGGTGTAGCTGTGGCTGTCGGCCTAGGAGTTGGTGTTTCGGTAGGCATAGGTGGCAGCGGCTCCTGCGCTTGACTTTCCACGGGTAAATCGGGTTGAAGCTTACGACAGGAAGCTAAAAGCGCTGGAAAAATCTCACCCGGATTGGGAGATAAGGCAGTAAAAATCCCTGGATAAACTTGTGCCGCTTGGTTTTCTAAGGCAACCGCTTGCCCGCAATCGCCTTCTTGTGCTTTTTGTACCGCTCCCAAAAGTGCTTCTCTAGCTTCGGGGGGGATAACACTTGTAAAACTCGCTTGAGCTTTTATTCTTTCTTCAAGATACTCTGCAAATTTTACAGGATTTCCATCATCAACGCTAATCACAGAAGGCAACTGAAAATTTCCATTTAATTCACTTAAAACAGGTTGACATGGTTCTTCTACTCCCTTTCCATCTCCAAGACAAACAGATGTTTGCTGGTCAATGCAGTCTGTTGTTTGGCCATCTACTAACCCTGCCTTTTTTGCTGCTTGCCTTAGTCCCAAATCAACTACAGGACACCAATCGTTTATTTTAAAATCGTCTTTTTTTGTGGAAGGACCAAAAGTTGACTCTGGTGTTTTTATTTGTGGCGCTAAGTTTACTGCTTCAGAAGGTGGTGTGGCCGTTACAATTTCTGCCGGTCGGAGAGTACCGCCATCATAAATCATTAACCTTGGTCCTTCGGCTGTCGCAGTCTCTGTTGGGCCTAAAGCCGGAGCGGTGGACGCAGCTTTATCCTTGCCAAAAGGGTTTAAATCATCAATATTAATCAGTCCTAATCTTTCCGCTAAAGAAGCAAGACCAACTATAGCTCCTGCCGCTATAACTACCTGACAACCACAACCTATTTTTCTAATTGGATTTCTTACTGCTCTCCCTGCAAGTTCTAATACTAATCCACCTGTACTTATTTCTCTTCGTGAGCTTGAGTAAAATCCTGTTTCAGTTTCTTTATTTCCCATAATAATAATATATAAGATATATCTGCTAGGCGGTATTTTACAGCTTAAATAATTTTTGTCAAGTACTTGTACTTGTAATTTACCTAAAAACCTCTAAAAACTCTTTCAAGCTATATAATTTTATAAACTTTACCTTTTTGATAATCCTTAACTGTTAATTGACATTTTCGTTTATTTCAACCAAAATAAAAATAACTTATGGGCAGATTTATTGATTGGATAAAAAGAAATAAATTATCGACTTTGCTTATTTTAATTTCTATCTATCTTTTAGGCAAAACGGGTTTCTCTCCATTCTTAGGATACAATATAGCCATACCTAATCCTAAAAATTATGATTCAAACCGTCAAATAGGTAGTCTGCCAATGGCAGGGGGTCCGGCGAATGAAAGCAGTGAAGATAGTAATTATGCAGCTTCGCAACCTACAAATCGCATGGTAGCTAAAAACGCCAATCTTTCCCTGCAGGTAAAAAACGTCATTGAAACGCTTAAAAGAATCGATGAATACACCGCCTCAATTGGCGGTTACATGGTTGACAGCAATCTTTCTTCTCCTAAAGAAGCTCCTTACGGAAGCATCACTATCCGTATCCCGCAGGAAAAACTGGACGAAGCTCTAAACCAATTCCAATCAATGGCCGTAAAAGTAGTCTCCAAACAAGTTTACAGCTACGATATCACTGAAGAATACATCGATATTGAAACTAGACTCAACACGCTTACCGCCAACCAGAAAAGATTTAAGGAAATCATGGATCAGGCGACGAAACCTGATGATATTTTAAAAATTCAGCAACAGATTTTTAATCTGCAGGATCAAATCGATAAGCTTTACGGCAGACAAAAATATATGGAACAAACTGCAAAGACGGCTAAAATCACTGTCTATCTTTCAACAGATGAATTTGCTCTTCCCTATACCGGAGGTGAATCTTTCAGACCAGAGGTGATTTTCAAAACTGCGGTCCGAAGCCTGATACAAAATCTGCAGAAAATTGCCGCTTTGTTTATTTGGATAATAGTTTATACTCCGTTAATTTTAATAATTATTATAACCAGCATCTTAATCCGAAAGAAATTCTTCAAAAAGCAATAGGCGCAATTTTCCGTGTTATAATCCATCTGTATGATTGTTATGGGTGTTGATCCAGGCATTGCAACAACAGGCGTTGCTTTTATCTGTGAAAAAAAGGGGCAGTTAAATTTTCTTTATGCTAAAGCGATTGTTACTTCTCCGTCGCTGTCTATTCCCGCTAGACTTCTTAATTTGGTCAAGCCGCTTAGATTAATGATTGAAAAATTTCAACCTGACGTTCTGGTTTTGGAACATTTATTTTTCAACACCAATGCCAAAACTGCCCTAATTATCGGACAAGCAAGAGGCGCAGTACAGCTGACTTCGGCGATGCATAATATTCCAGTTATCGAATATACTCCCCTTCAGGTAAAAACGGCACTCACCGGTTATGGCCGGGCAGATAAATCACAAATCCAAAAGATGGTTAAGTCTATTCTTAAACTGCCAAAAATTCTTAGCCCTGATGACGTTGCCGATGCCGCTGCTATTGCACTTACTCATTGTTTCTCGTATAAGATGAACACAAAGCGTCTAGTAAAAAGCGTCTAGCGTTTAGTTAAATATGTAGTAATATTACCTTAATAACGAGACGCTAAAAGCTGACAACTAAATGCTTATTTATTATGATTTCCTATCTAGAAGGGATCATTAAATTCAAAACAAATCATTATCTTACTCTTTTTACCGGCGGAGTCGGCTATAAAGTCTATGTCCCAACCTATATTATTAGCGATTCAAAATTAAATCAGCCAATTTCACTTTTTATCCATACTTATGTAAAAGAAGACGCGATAGACCTATACGGATTTATTAATCATGAAGATTTAGCCATGTTTGAGCTTTTACTTGGCGTTTCTGGCATCGGTCCTAAAACTGCTATTTCGATCTTTGGTAACGGTAAACTTCCAAAGATAAAAGAGGCTATCGTAAAGGGAGATGTAGATTTTTTCACTTCTGTTCCGCGCTTGGGAAGAAAAAACGCGCAGAAAATCATTATTGAGCTTCGAACCAAACTCGGAACTTTAGGAGAGCTCGATCTGACTGACGAAGGTGGAGAAACAAAAGAAATCTTAGAGGCTTTAAAAGCATTTGGTTTCAATACATCTGAAGCTAAGGAAGCGCTTAAATCAATCAGAGATTTTGAAGGCAATACTTCTGATAAAATAAAACAGGCGTTAAAATATTTTGGAAAAAAGATTACCTAGGCAACTTAAAAAAATAGTTGTAAATTATAAAAAATGAAAACCCAAAAACCGCTCGCCCAAAAAGAATCTCTTGATGAGGAAAAACTCTTTGTTTCACTTCGCGCTTCACACTGGAACGAATTCTGTGGTCAAGAAAAAGTCAAAAAGGCTTTCCATGTGGCGATTACCGCCGCAAAAAAAAGGAAAGAGCCGCTTGAACATACATTATTATATGGCCCGCCGGGATTGGGAAAAACTACTCTTGCCCATCTTATAGCTCGGGAAATGGGAGTCAACATCAAAATAACTTCAGGTCCTGCAATTGAAAGAAGCGGAGATCTGGCCTCAATCCTTACTAATCTTGAAACTGGCGATATACTTTTTATCGATGAAATCCACAGATTAAACAAGGTTGTTGAAGAAACTCTTTATCCCGCTATGGAAGATTTTGCTCTGGATATCGTCATTGGCAAAGGACCAAGCGCGCGCACGCTTCGACTTGACCTTCCCAAATTTACAATTATCGGCGCCACCACGCGAATCGGACTTATGTCTGCACCTCTTCGCGACCGCTTCGGCATCATCCAACGCCTGAATTTTTATCCCGCTTCAGAACTTGAACAAATAATTATCAATGCTTCAAGCAAACTCTCTGTGATGCTTACAGAGAATTCAATTAAAGAAGTGGCTCGCCGCGCGAGAGGGACTCCAAGAATCGGTCTTAAGCTCCTCAAAAGAGCCCGTGACTTTGCTCAAGTCAAAGGCAAAGAAAGTATAGACGATGAAGTATTAAACGAGGCTTTTTCACTTCTTGAAATAGATCATATGGGGCTGGATGAAGCGGACAGAAGACTTCTCCGTGCATTGATTGAAAAACATAGCGGCGGACCGGTAGGAATCGAAACTATGGCAGCGACACTTTCTGAAGATGTCGGTACGATTGAGGAAGTCATTGAACCATATCTTATGCAAATAGGCTTCCTTAAGCGCACCCCCCGAGGACGTGAAGCAACCGAAAAAGCCTACAAACATCTTAATATTCCTTGCCAAAAGAAAAAAACAGAACAGAAAAAATTACTCTAACTTTTCTATCAATTATAGATTTACAAAGATTGTTTTTTAATCTTATCTTTTTATTTGACTTTGCCCCCAAACAGTCGGCGCGTTTTTTTGGGAAAGATAAGCAAAGGCAGAGGCAGCGGCCCGAGCTCCAAGACCAATTGCTGTAGAAATCTGCTCAATAGATAAACCATAACTTACCAGGTCTCCGGCGGCAAAAATACCAGGAATATTAGTTGCTAACTTATCATCAACCTTGATGTAACCTTTGTCATCCATTGCCACTCCCAATGGAATAACCAAAGCCGTACCCGGCACTCCTCCAATTTCGATAAAGATTTTATCCAAAGGAAGAAAGTTTTCATTGGCCATGGATGATTCATTTTGACTTTCTTTAGGGTAAACGAACGCCTGTCCCAAATTTACTCTTTGTATAGAACCCATTGTTGATTGTAATTTAACCCCCGTCACTTTTTTTCCATCCCCTTTTATTTCTGTGATTACTGTATTTAACATTATTTCAACTTTAGGATGATTTTTGATCCTTTCAAACCAAACTTTGTCTCCTCTAAATTCGCTCCCTCTATAGATTATATAGACTTTACTTGCCAGCTCTACCAATTCCACCGCCGCTTGAAGAGCGCTATTTGCTCCACCAACCACCGCGCATATTTTTCCTTGGTAGACTTCTTTCTCGCAAGTTGCGCAGTAATAGACTCCACGACTGGTGTATTCTATCTCCCCGGGGACATTTAATTTTCTTCTCTCCATACCTGTAGCCAAAATTATTGCTCTTGCCTGATATTTCATCCTTTGTTCTGTTTCTAATTCATAAATATCTTGTTTTTTTTCATTTGAATTTTGTTGTAAATTTCCTATCTTTGAAATCCTTGTAATGCTTTGTGTCACAATTTCCCCCCCTCTCTTTTTTACCTGATTTACCATTTTTTCGGTTAATTCTTTTCCGCTTATTTCCTCAAAACCCGGATAATTAAGAATGTGCGTTGCGTATTGTAATTGACCACCGAGCATCTTACCAATCACAAGGTGAGAAAGTTTATAACACGAAGCATAAATCGAGGCTGTCAATCCTGCCGGTCCGGCTCCAATTATTATCAGATCATGCATTTATTATTTCCTTTCCAAGGTATGCTCTTAAAACTTTTGGCACAAGGACAGATCCGTCTTTTTGCTGATAGTTTTCTAAAATCGCTATAAGGATTCTTGGAGAGGCTATCGCCGTGTTATTAAGAGAATGGGCAAATTTCACTTCACCCTTTGCAGTTTTATATCTAATATTTAATCTTCTTGTCTGAAAATCTCCCATGAATGAATCAGACATTGTCTCGCCGTAAGACAATCTTGCCGGCATCCAAGTCTCGATATCGTATTTTTTTACCTGCGGTTCCCCCATATCGCCTGTACACATAAGCATTACCCTGTAAGGAAGTTCTAAATCTTGTAAAATACCTTCCGCGTTAGCTAACATTTCCTCGTGAAAAGCGATTGATGAGTCATAATCATTTTTATTTATAATTACCTGCTCAACTTTATTAAATTGATGCAATCGATACAATCCTTTGGTATCTTTACCATAACTCCCTGCTTCGCGCCTGAAACAAGGGGAAAAGGCGACTAATTTTTTAGGCAAGTCTTTCTCCTCTAAAATTTCATCGGCAAAATAAGCCGTCACCGGCACTTCTGCTGTTCCAGCAAGATAAAGATCGTCTCTTTCTATTCTATAAACTTCTTCCCTTCCCCAAGGAAATTGACCGCTGCCAATTAGGGTAAATTCCTTAACCAAACTTGGAGCGATAATCGGGATGTAACCCTTTTTAGCAAGTTTCTGAAAAGTATAAAAAAGCACAGCAAGTTCAAGAAGCGCTCCTTCATTCTTGAGAAAATATGTTCTGAAACCTCCAATTTTTGCTCCTCTTTCAAAATCTACCAAATCCAGTTTTTTTGCAATTTCAATATGATTAAGCGGTGGAAAATTAAACTTTGGCACTTTACCCCATTTTCTAATTTCTATATTGCCGCTTGAATCTTTTCCGATGGGAACATCATGATCTGGCACGTTTGGCACAAGAAGCAAAAGATTTTCAAGTTCGTTGCTGATAGGTTTTAACTTTTCTTCCAAATTTTTTATTTCTTCTTTTAATTGCTTTCCCCGCTCTCTTATTTTTGACTCATGATTTTCAATTTTTGACTCTGCTAATTTATTTCTCTCTGATCTTAGCTTTTCAATCTCGCCGATTAATCTTCTTTTTTTCTCATCCAAATCAAGCAACTTGTCCAAATCTACTTCCCTGTTTTTATCCTTAGCGGCCTTTTTGACGATTTCAATATTTTCTCTGATAAATTTTATGTCCAACATAGAATAATTCTAATTATATATAATTTTTATCAGAATAAAACCCAAACTATTATTTTTAACATCTTCTCAACCAACTTTTTCAAAAAAACCCATAAAAACTTCCTTTACCATAAAAAACCGTCCTTTAAGGACGGTAAACTGCAAAACCGTGGTGCCACCTTTGTTTGGGTATTTGAAAACCCCTTATTTATCTTCTGTCACGGGAAGACCCGGCTAACCTTAATCACCACTTAAGCGTTTTCGGCTGCGACTCTACCAGAGGAAATTCTGGTATCTCTGCCTGCCTTTTAACGGCAGACGAAACGTCTTTGTTAAATTTTTAAAATCAAAAAAGAGTTTATCAAAATCCATCTTCTTGTCAACATTTCGAAAGCCATCTGTCTGCATCCAAAGCAGCCATGCAACCAAAACCAGCCGCAGTAATCGCCTGTTTATAACGGTAATCTTCGACATCTCCAGCTACAAATACACCAGGAACATTCGTAGCCGAACGGTACTCTAAAAGACCATTCTCGCTTCTTATTTCTTTTCTGACCACATAACCTTTTGCGTCCAGTTCTATTCCTTTTAACCTGTCAGTATTAGGCTTATGCCCAATTGCTATAAAAACCCCCTCTGTTTTTAACTCTTCTTCTTTGTTCGATTTGACATCCTTCAAAACCACACCTGTTAACTTATCCTTTCCGATAAATCTTACTACTATCTTGTTCCAAATTACTTTTATCTTGGGATTGCTGAAAACTTTATTCTGCATGGCTTGAGAAGCTCGGAACCTGTCCCTTCGATGAATTATCGTCACCGAATTTGCTATTTGTGCTAAGACCAATGCTTCCTCCATAGCACTATCCCCTCCGCCAACCACTACCACATTTTTTCCCCGAAAGAAAAATGCATCGCAGGTGGCGCAAGTTGAAACGCCCCTTCCCCGAAGTTCTGCTTCGTTGGGAACACCCAACCAGATGCTATCGGCACCAGTAGCTATAATCACTGATTTTGCCTCATATATTTTATCTGAAGCAGTAATTTTGAAAGGTGTGGTGGAAAAATCAGCTTGAGTAAATTCTTCATTCAAAATCTCCACACCAAGCCTTTCTGCCTGCTTTCGCATGTTCATAATAAGCTCTGGCCCTTGAATTCCATCTGGAAAACCAGGGAAATTTTCCACCAAAGTGGTAAACATAAGCTGACCACCCCAACTGGTGCCGGCAATAAGAAGTGTTTTTCGTCCTGCTCGAACAGTATAAATACCCGCTGTCAATCCTGCCGGTCCGGAACCAAGAATAATAACGTCGTACATATGAAATAAATAATTTAAAATGAAACTTGCCTATCTCGAGCAAAAAATTTTTACACGCAAGAAAGAATATTATTTTATAACTTTATTTAATTCTGCTACTAATGTTTCCTTACTCTGTACTCCAATCATTTGTTTTACCATCTGCCCTCCCTGAAAAATCATTATGGTTGGAATACTCATCACCATATATTTTGAAGCGGTTGCCGGATTATCATCAACATTAAGTTTGGCGACTTTCGCTTTGCCGGCAAATTCCTCCGCCACTTCCTCAAGAATAGGATTTTGCATCTGACACGGCCCGCACCAAGTTGCCCAGAAATCAACCAAGACTGGTATTTCTGATTTCAACACTTCTGTATCAAAATTTTGATCGCTAACAATTACTTCTGCCATAAAGATCCTCCTTTAAGAAATTTTAACTTACCTATTTTAGCAGAATTATAAATTGATGCGAAGAGGGAAATATAAAAATATATAATATACAAGTATAAGTAAATACAAGAAAAATAATCTTAAAAATAACTAATATCACCTATCTAAAATATTGTGACAATTTAGAAAAACCTAAAGATAGAGTGCTACTGTCATATTCCAAAAGGCGTGGACAAGAATAGGAAGAGTCAGCTGTTTTCTCCAAGCCAAAAGATAACAATTGGTCACCCCCAAAAGAACTGTTGTCATAACATAAACCAAAAATGGCACACCGCGCAAGTGGAGTCTGGTAAAAATGATAGGAACGTGCAAAAGAAAAAAGAGAAAGCTTGAGGTAAAAGCTGCCCGCCACAATATGCCTGTCGCAAGATACAATCTCTGGAAAAGATAACCCCTGCCCAGTATCTCCTCCCAGGATGCGCTGACGATATTTAAAGCAAGAAAAGCTGTTATACCGCCTGCTTCTCTCAAAGCAGTAAGCGGCATAAAATTAAATTGTCCGTATTTTAGATAATTTGAGAAAAGCCCCTCTAAGGCAAAAACTATTCCTATACATACACCGATAAAGAGATCGAGAAAGAAATCTTTTCCCGAGGGACAAAGACCAAGCGTGCAGACAGTTTTTTTTTCGCGAAAAATGACTATCAAAAAAACCGGAAGAACAAAAATCACCGGCTTTGCCAAATACTCATCAATCCATTCGGGTAAACTAGTGTATGCGCGAAAAAGTGCCCACGCAAGAAAAATAACAAACCAGACAATAAAAACTTGCCTTCTCATATTAACATTTTATGCACACTCAAACTCGTATGTCAAAACTTATAAATTCACCTGTTGCCTCTTCCCATTTTGTCTCAATTTTTTCTACCCAAGAAACTTCAGGCCCTTTACGACAAAGCTCTATCATTTCCTCCACTTTCTCTTTTGGACCTTCAAATACTGCTTCAACAATTCCAACCGGAGCGTTCCTTACCCAACCGGTCAAACCTAAATTTTTTGCCCTATGTGAAATCCAAGCCCGGAAACCCACACCGATAACATCGCCAAAAATAAAAACATGAACTCGTATCATTTTCATGATTTAAGTAACTCAAATTATTTTATTATTTAAGGAATAAACTTTGCACCTGACCAAGCGACGATAAAATTGCGAATTACTCTTCCCATTACGGTGGCTAGGAAAAATTTCCATAAAGAATAGTTCAATGTGCCAGCTAAAATTCCTATCAGATCAAATATAGGAAAAGGCAATAAGGAAAATATAAAAATTGTGATAAAACCGCTTTTTTTGAACCATTTTTCCATTTTTTTAAACCAACGTAACTCCCAACTATCTAACTTATCAAGAATACCACGGCTGCCAAAACCCAAGAAAAAACCTATTAATTCTCCTATTGCGTTTCCCGCTCCGGAAACAATACCCACAAAAAGAGGATTCCAGACAGATCCGCCGATAAAAACAGCCATAATTGACGGAAAAGGCAGAAAAACTGTGGCGTTGGAAAAAACATTAACTGTAAAAAGCCCCGCGTAACCTAAATTTTCAAACTGATAAAGCATTCTGCGGTATTGCCAGAGCAAAATCAGTAAAAGAATTGTGGCAATAAGGATAATTGCTCGAATTAGCGGGCTGTTAAAAGATAACTTCTTTTTCCTAATAAGATTTTTCATGTATGGAAATCGCAAAAGGGAAAATTTATCCTTAAAAAGGGATATCTTCTTCTCTTTGCAGTTTTTTCTTTCTCTTGCTGTTTTCTGACCAAACGCCAAGCTGTTTTAACTTCCACATAAAAAGCGCTCCCTTTTTTTTTACTTTTGCATCTAAAACGTAGGATAAAGCTTTTTCCAAAACAGCCCTCGGCATTGTCTTAGCCAGCTTCATATAAAGAGCCTTATGTTTAAGATCGGAAAGCGATTCTGCAAGATGATAACCGTATGATTGGAATTCCCGCGAAATGTATTTGTCTTCCAAAGGGTTAAAATGAACTAAAATATCGCTTACCTTCTGCATTGATGAGCTTTTCGCCTGTCTTTTCAGTTTCATAACCCATATTAATATACTTCAATTAAACCTGTTTGCTGCTGATTCTACACCCTTTTCCAAAGCTGTCTTTAAGGCAAAAACTCCGTTTTTGATAAGTTTTTTCACTTCTCCCCCCTCGCTTTCCTTAAACGGAGAAAGAACATATTTTTCCACTTCTCTCCGGTGAAGATTGGAATCTGTACTTTTACCGCTGTCTAATTTTCCCCTGCCTATCCCTAAACGGAATCTCACAAAATCCGCGGTGTGAAGACTGACTATAATCGACTCTACTCCATTATGCCCCCCGCTACCACCACCCGTCCTTATTCTTATCTTTCCTAAAGGCAAATCAATATCGTCATGAATCACCCAAACATCAGCTGGTTTTATCTTAAAAAGATTTACTAGCGGAATTACTGCGGTCGCAGACCGGTTCATAAAAGTTTGCGGTTTCAAAAGCAAAATATCAGAAGACACCCTGCAAATTAAACCTTTTAACTTTTTATCTTCTTTCCAAGCTTTTTCACTTCTTCCAACCGGCAAAAGTTCTTTTGCCAATTTTTCCACGACCATAAAACCAACGTTATGACGGGTGTATTGATATTTTTCTCCCGGATTTCCGAGGCCGACAATTAATTTCATTCTGCTATTTTAACCTATTTCACTTTATCTTTGAAAGTTGCTTTTCGGCGAGATTTCCAATATAAGGCAACTTGTATTTTTCACCGCTATAAGCTTTGTACATAAGAAATATCCAAAGTATAACAGAAATTATCCCAAGAAGCGGCGAAATTATCAAAGCAATCAGCCATCCTATTACAGGAACAATCCCCAAAACTATGTTAAGAAGAAAATATCCGCCAAAAACTATGGTTGATTGCATGGCGTGAAATCGGATAAAAGTGTTTTTTTTCTCAATAAGCAAAAATAATATTCCGGTGACGGGACCAAGAAAATAAGCAAGCGCTCCTTTTAATTTTTCATCTCCTTCTAATTTTTCAGACATCAATTATCACCTCCTCTTTTAGAGGATAACATCAAAGAAAAAAATAAGTCAATAAGCTTTTATGGTGGGAAATCTTGTAGGCAGCTTGATCTTCAAGGTGGGAAAAGGTTTATATGTTGGTATAGCTATAGAATAGTTATAGTCGCGATAAGGTACGGTTGGCATAGGAGTAATTCTAGGGTTAATTTCGTAATTAAGCGCCTCTACCGCATCTTTGACTATTCCTTTATAAAAATTCCTCCTTTGTGCTACTTGCTCCCAAATAGTTAAAAGAAGGATAAAATTGCATATTAACAAAACAATCATTAGGTATATCCCCATAATCCACCCTTTCTTTCTTTTATTTATTACAAAATCATCAGCAATCAGATCATGCCAGCCGCGTCTATTTTTATCTATTGCTATCCAAATAAACCCAAGCCAGCAGATAGCGCTGGAAATCATATAGCCCACCCAGTTTCTGAAAAAGGCGCGCCCGAAAGAAAGTCTTCTTCCATAAGAATCTACAATTTCTATACCGACTGCCAGTTTGCCCAATGTCCCGCCAAAGCGGGCAATCAGAAAAAACGAAATCAAAGGTAGAAAAAGAGGGCTGATAATCAAAAAAATAAAAACTGAAAGAAGAAGTCTATCAAGGAGAATAGTTAAATTCCCTGTCGAAACCAAAAAGTAGAAAACCGACTGGTAAAAAAGCGCTAAGAATAAAAGGTCTATCAAGAAAGCCAAAACCCTTTTTTTGATTGAGGCTAAATCAAACATTTCCCTCCTTTTTTACTATTTCTAAGAAAAAAAGGTTCCAAATGCTGTAGTTAAAAACTACTAAAATTGCTCTAATAACATAATTTATCCAGATAAAAAGCATAAAAATAGACAATACCGCGCTGATCGTTGGAACACTTGGAAAATGAAGGCCATTTTTGAAACTCGGCAAAAGAAGAAGAACTACCGGTATACCTAAAATTAAAAGCAAACCTATATTGCTAAAACAACCAAGCATACAACCAACTGTCATATTGATAGCTCCCATCGAAAAAGTTGAAAAGAAATTCTTTTTGCTTAAAGATAGAGCTTTTTTCCAAGCTGTCCATGGCGCGTATCCGTAGAGAACTATTAATCTCTCTGCATAAATTGCTATCATCGCGTAAAGAATAAAAAGAACAAAAAGACTGCCGCCGACAACAAATGCATAAAATATAAACCAAAGGAAAAGTAGATTACGCATAGGGGCAAGAAGAATAAAACCGACAATCATTATTACCGCCGCTATTGACAACGTAGCAATAGCTATTCCTAAAGCTATCAAACTGTAGATAATAAGCTCTCTTATTTTGCTTATGCCATAACGGGAAGTCTCGGGAAGTTTAACATCTTTTCCCGCTGTTGCAAGACTTATACCGTAGATAAGACCTGCTTTGGCCCATGATTTGACAATCCAGTAAACAAGCACAAAAACAAGAATAAGCGTGAGAATTCCCAAAACAAGCATTATCCAGGTGGCAACTGGAACATGCGCAAACCATTGTTGGACTGCTGTGGTAGTCTGACCCAAAACATTCGTTGTTTTTTCCGGCAGATCCCGGGGTATTTCCCTGGGAATTTCAAATTTGCTGTTCCCGCCACCACCGCCAATATTAAAACCGCTTCCTGTGGTGATCGCTAACACCAAACCATAAATCCATAACCACTTGTTTTTTTTGACAATTGTAAATGACTCGGAGAGAATCTTACCGTAATCTATATTAGCCATATTTATATTTTAATCACCACTGTCCCCGCTATCTTGTCGTGCCAACATTGTTTCTTGCTGTCCCAAAGCATCCAAAGATAACCTAAATAAAATAAGCTGGAAAGCATTTTACCTATGGTTTCCCGCAGAATTGCTTTAAGATACCCAGGACTGGCACTAGTTGTATCTAACCTTACCACTTTTATCTTCAAAAGCTTCTTGCCTGGAGTCTGACCGCTGCTTCCGATAAAATACACGCTATAGAAAGATACTATCAAAAATGAAAAAAAGTTTGTCAGTATCAGTATATTAACTACTGTTTTCAAATTAGTATCAGAGACGCTACCCACTATTACTAATGAAAACAAATAATTTATTGCCATCACAATGATGGCGATGATTAAACCATCAATAAGAGAGGCAATCGATCTTCTGAAAAAAGAAGCATAATTGAAAGATGGCGTATTAGAAAAATTAGAAGGTAAAGTGGAAGACTGTGACATAAATGGGGTCGTCTCTGACGGGGCAGTTTCCATAATGACATTATGGAACATTTTTATTCTTTATGTCAACAGATCTCACCCAATACCGGCAAATAGATTATTTTCTGGAAATTTCACTTTTATCCTTCGGTGAAACTGGAGAATAAAATTATCAACTTTAGGATATTTTTCCCATCTTTGCAAAATACTTCTTACATCCTTCATCTGACTTTTATGTGCTTGCATTGCTTGTACTTTTATTTGCCAGTAGGGCTCTATATCAATTTTAGTTGTTATTTCATTATCGCTGTAACCTTCGGGAAAATAGACAAAGTAATCATCCATCACTTTGTCACGCATAGTCTGGGGCAAGCAATAATAATAAAGTTTAAGAGGATAACCAGTCTTCAAAAAAGCATAAGTGGTAATCATAGACAAAGCAATATGATCTAAATGTCCAGAAACTCCGCGTCTTTCCGTTGTCAAAACAACCTGTGGCTTAAAAATGCTAATTTTTCTGATGATTTTGTTTGCCAAATCATGATAGATAGCGTTGCATAAAGTTCCGTCAATGTAATTAAGAAATTCAACTTTTTTTATCCCCAAGATCTTTGCTGATTTCAATAATTCCTTTTCTCTTAAGCAACCAATATTAATTTTCTTTTCTAGTCTTTTGCTTAAATCCTTATATTTCACGTCTGTATTTGTCCCCGCTTCTCCACGGGTAGCAGACAGGAGATGAATTTCCACACCTTCATCCGCATATTTTGCCAAAGTGCCTCCCGGACCAAAAGCCTCATCATCAGGATGGGCAAAAACAGCAAGCAGCCTTTTATTCATTTTCATATAAAAAACTAATACTAAATTTATACAGCTTGTTATCTTTTCCTCCGAGATCGTATTTAATTCTCTCGCCGCCACGTAAGAAGTTAAGCCTTTTTACCCTATCAGTTATCGCTTTTTTTAAAAACTCTGACTTCAGTACAAAACCGGGAGAAAGAGAGGCGTATTGCGGATCAAAACCAGAATTATACAAAAGATATTCATTTTGATAATAAAAAAAGATTAAACCGGCAATTAGTTTACTCCGATATTTTAAAAAAAACATCCTTAAAACTCCGTAATCAGCTAAAGTTTTTATAAGGTCTCGGAAAAAATCAGCAACTTCTGGTTTAAGAAATTCTTTCTTTTCCGGATTTGACAAGGCAATAAGTTCTAGCATCCTTTCAATAAATTCGTTTTTAATCTTGTTTTCAACCAAATTAAATTCCACTTCCTTTGCTTTTTTCATTTTTCTTTTTATCTCGTGTCTATTGTGCCTTTCTAATGATATTAGATATTCATCCCAACTCGAGGGTAAATCGACATAAGGAGCCCGGTCAACCTGCTTGCTATTTAAGCCTAAATTCCTTAAAATGCTAAAACTTGCTGAATCCTCCCTGATGAAATTTAATTCTAATTTTATATTTTGAATTTTTGACTGGAATGCGCCGATTAAGGCTTTCCATATTTCTTCTTCCCTTTTATAAACAGCAATAATATCTCCAAAGTCGGTCAATACTTCACCTTGAGCAACTTCTCGCGTTCCCAAAAGACTAACAACATCATTCTTAAGATAAAAAGGTGCTATACCTATCAAATCATCTTTATCAAACACCCCCCAAAATAGACTATTTTTCTCAAAATGTCTTAACCAAACAGACAACCAATCGCCTGTCTGAAAAAAGGAAGCGGTTTTACTCCTGCGAGCAATCTTATTAAAAAGCTCCCTGTCAAATTTTATTTCGCGACAAACTAACATTAAGCGTCTTAAAAAAAACTTAATTGTTCTTTAGGTTTTTCCTCTTTTCCCTGCTTATTTATCTCGCTTTCCTTATTCCATATTTTTACCACTCCAAAAACTCCGTCATAACCAGGATCCACCACTATCTCCTCTTTCCTTACCTTCTCTATGGCTTCTTTTACCCGTGAACCTGATAATCCTTCAATTTTATCTGTGCTAACAGTCAGCAAAACATTAAATTCTCCGTCAAAATGATCTGTTAACTTTTTATACTCGCTTTGTACCTTTTGACTATTAGGTAAACCACCAATTGCTTCTGCCAAAATTTCCTGCAGTGGAACTAATCTCACGTAAGGAGGTCTAGTGGGGAAAGCTTCCGAAAATATACCCTGAACTTTGGTGCCTTTTAATTCTTGCTTTTTAATTCTTAGCTCTTCCTCGCTTCTTCCCGCTAACTGTTCAACCCGATGCATCACGCCGATAGTTAACTTTTTTCCGCATACAGGACAAACCGTACCTTTTTGTTTAGTTTCAGACGGAGTCTGTTTCACTCCACAACTTCGATGCCCTGTATAATGATATTTTCCTTCCTCTGGAAAAAATTCAATCGTATAAGAAATTTTATTATTGGAAATTAATTGATTATTCACGATATTTCCCTTATCTCTATCTTCAATCCTTGAATTTTGCCTCTTAATTCCTCCATTTAAGATTGCTTGGCGGATAGAATTAAAACTTAACTCTTGTAATTCAAAAACCGTTGCCTCTCTCCCGAGCTTTGCCCCTGAATGCGCATCGGAAAAAGAAACAATCGAACGATTATCCAACTCTTTTATGCGCCAGTTCATCAACGGGTCGCTTGACAATCCAGTTTCTATTGCATAAATATATTTGGCATAAGGACCAAAGCATTCATCAATTGAGTCAAAACCAGATTCTGATCCATAAAGAGAAAACCAAGGCGTCCAAGCATGAGCAGGAATAATAAGACAGTTAGGATCAATGCTTAAAACCAACTCTGCCACCTCCATACTTGTCAAACCCATAATCGGACGGCCATCAGACATAAGATTGACCCCACGACTGATAAAAGCGTTATTTATCTTATCGCAAGATGCCAAAGAGGGCGACCAGATAAGTGTATGTATCCTGCGTAATCTCCCTCCTTGTGAATAAATTGAGCTTATTTCTGTCGCTAAAAGAAAAAGCGGATCGAAGGAATTTTGTTTATTGCCATCATTCCATTTATTGTCAATATTTGACTCGTCGTTTTTTATCCTCGACGCTTGATTTTTAATTCTTAACAACCCTGTTTCCGTCTCTTCAAGATTTGCTTTTATCTCCCGCATCCATAAAGGATGCGTCCAATCTCCTGTAGCTATAAGCCCTATTCCCTTTGTCTTTGCCCAATCCCAAATAAAGGGAATTGTCATCTGCTGGGAAACTGCTCTTGAATATTTCGAGTGAATTTGAAGATCGGCAATAATTTGCATAACAATTCTAATTTTAATTATTAATCATCTTAACTTTGATATAAATCTTATTCTTCCAAAAGTTTTACTATTTTGTCTTCAAGCTTTCGCATGGCGGAAAAATAAGTGTTTAACTTAGTCAAATCTAATCTTTTCTTTTTCTTTATATGAGCGTGACCACCCATGGGATAATCAAAAAGCGCTTTGGTAATTGGACCATGCAGTAATGTATGTACACTGGCCTTTGCATATTTACGAAAAACCTCTAAATGTCCTTCGGAACGGAAACGTCTCAAAGACCAAATCACATAAGGTTCTTTGAGAATAACCGGCAATACCCCAACTTTGCTTGCTCTAATTGCAAAATCATGATCCTCGCTAACAAATAAATCTTCACGAAAACCTTTAAGACGAAGAAAAAAATCCCTTTTAACTATCGTGTTGTAACCGCCTGTAAAGGGTTTATTAATTACTTTTGCAAGTTCCAAATTAAGATTGGCGAGTGTAAGCATTAAACGATCAATTGGTTTATTACTGTCAGGCATAATCCAAGTCGTAGCCAAAATAAAGTTCTGTTTTACGGCGGCAAGATGTATCTCCTCAAGAAAAGTTTCGCAGACATCTACATCGGCGTCTAAAAAAACCAAATACTCTCCGCTGGCCTTTTTTCCTCCAAGATTGCGCTGGTAGGAAACATTTCTTTTTTCACTTTCTAAGGCTAAAGCTTTAGGAAATTTATCTTTGAATTTATCAAAAACTTTGATTGTCCCGTCAATTGAGTGACCATCAATCAGAATAAGCTCAAAATCACGATAAGTCTGATTAGCAAGAGATTTAAGAATTTTAGGAAGATACTTTTCCTCATTAAGAGTAGGAATAATCACGGAAAAAAATTGGCCTGTGTTATTTTTATGTTTTATCTGCATGAAGTAACTTATTATATAATAAAGAATATGAAAAATGGAAAACCGCTTATTTCTGTCGTTATCCCTGCATATAATGAGGAGAAACATTTACCTTTATGTCTATCCGCTTTTAAAAAACAGACATTTAAAAACTTTGAACTGATTGTGGTAGACAATAATTCTACCGACAAAACAGCGGAAATTGCTCGATCCTTTGGAGCAAAAGTTGTCCGCGAAAAAACTAAGGGAATAATTCCTGCTAGGGAAAAAGGTTATCGTGAGGCTCAATGTGAAATTATAGCCAGAACTGATGCTGACACAATTGTATCGTCAAACTGGTTAGAAACAATCTATGAGACTTTTACCGAAAAACCGCGTGCAGTAGCTCTTATGGGTACGCTTCATTCTCCTTATAGACTGATTCCTCACAAGGTATTTAGAGGAATTACCTTTTTTTGTTTTGTTGCTCTCGGAAAAATTGTAGCCGGGCACGTCTTACTTCTTGGTCCGAATATGGCCTTAAAAAAATCCGCCTGGGCAAAGATAAAACCACATTATGATGATAAACTCGTACATGAAGATATTGACCTTGCCTTTCATCTGGCACAATTAGGTGAAATTATTTATGTACCGCATTTAACCGTGACTTTCTCGCCTAGAAGAATTCATGAGAATTTTTTGCGTGGTCTCTATCAGTATGCGGGAGAATATCCTCTTAGATATTTACGTACAATTGCAATACATAAACCAAAATTAAAACATCTTGTTGGCAAAAAATTCAACCAATAAAATATATGTCAGACTATAAACCATTCATTTCTGTTGTTATTCCTACTATTAATGAAGAAAAATATCTTCGCCGACCGCTTGAGTCTCTCTCTAAACAAACTTACAAAAATTTTGAAATTATTGTCGCTGATGGTAACTCAGTAGATAATACCGTTAAAATTGCCCGTCAATACGGTGCAAAAACTATAATTTGCCCCAATTCTACAGTAACAATAGCACGGCAAAAGGGAGCTGAATTGGCAAAAGGAGAAATTATTGTAGGTGCCGATGCAGACACTTCGTATCCACCTGATCATCTTGCAAGAATTATTTCTGACTTTGAAAAGGACAAAAATATTGTCGCTGTTGGCGGAGGAGGGATATTTGAAAGTAAACCGTGGTGGGTCTTCTGGTTTTGGAAAATTATGTACGCCATATATGGAAGAATTTATAAACTCTTCAAGATTGCCGTATATATTCCAGCTTTTAATCTCTCCTACAAGAAAGATGTTTTTAAAAAAATCGGCGGCTATAACACTTATCTTGATTTTGGCGGTGATGAGCTGGATATTTTAGCAAGACTGAAAAAAACAGGAAAGGTTTATTTTGATACAGAACTTATCTGTTACCCCAGCAGCCGCAGAGCAAAAGAGGGATTTTGGAAATTAATTATCAAGCATACTCTTATAGACTATTATTTAGCTTATATCCTTTCTTCTATTTTCCATCGTACTATTATCAAAGGCAAAGCAGTAAGATAATTATTTTTTCTGAAGATCAAACATTCTTTTAATTTCTTTAACTGTGGTTATTTCATTTGGACTTTTGTCCGTCCTAAATCTTTCAAGCCTAGGAAATCTAAGAGCAAAACCTGCTTCTTTAACCTCTTGGGCAGTCCCTGATTTAGATGGACCCATCAATCTACCTGCTGTATGCACAGGGGAACGGGTGATCTCATCGGCTCTTATCTCAACCACAATTTTGGGCTCTAACCATACGTCGCATTCCATTGCTTTATCTACTTCATAATTGATGGGTTTAGTTTTTAATTTTGATTTTTGACTTTTGATTTGAAGTTCTTTCCATTCTTCATCTGTCAAGCCAGTGCCTATCTTAGCCACAGTTACGAATTTATCTTTTGTTTCATCCAAAATCCCAATTAAAAAATCACCTATGCCAAAGCCTGATCTTTTCCCTTGACCAAAATCATAACCCATAACTACCGTATCTATGGTATCGGTAAGCTTACCCGCGTAGCTTTTTTTATATTTAATCCAGTTAAAATCTCTCGCTCCAGCTCGATAAATGCCGGTAAGTTTTTTCGCCATCACTCCTTCCAAACCGCAAGCGATATAGTCTTGAAAAATACTTTCTAATTTCTCTGCACTATCAACGACTGTTTCCTTTGCTATTAAAATTTTCTCTCCTTTTTTTATTAATTTTTCCAAATTGCTCCTTCTTTCGGTATAAGGAGCATAAAGCATATTTTTGCCATTAAAGAGTAAAAGATCAAAAACAAAAAGCCTAAGTGGTATTTCTTTTGCTTTTTCGGCAATGTTGTATTTTCTTTTCCGTTGCACTGTCTCCTGGAAAGGTAAATATTTCCCAGTTTTTGGATTATAAGCAATTGCCTCTCCTTCAAAAATCGCTTCCTTGGCGTCTATCTGTTGCTTTACCCCATCGACAATATCTGGATACATACTAGTAACATTTTCTAAATTTCTAGAAAAAAGTCTGACATCATCTCCTTTTTCTTCTATAAGTTTTAAGTTCTTAGTCCCAGTTTTGATCTTTACGTTCTGATCTTTAAACTTTCTATAGTGTACCTGTAATCTAAACCCGTCATATTTTGGCTCGATGGCACACTTGCCGATCTTTTCGATGATATCTCCCGCATTTGCCATCCTTTCTGCTCTAGCCATTAAAATTGGTGTCCCCACTTTCGGAACCACATGAGATAATCCGGCAATTCCTTGCTTTTTGACTATCTCACTAATAAATCCCAAATCAGGCCGGACGTTGTAGGCTTTCTCAATTTCCGCACGAAAGTCTTTTGTCCCTTTAATCATCCAAGACAAACTATCCAAAATCGTCATGTCGGAAAATCCAAGACGAAGCTTGCAAAGGGTAATTCTGACAATATATCTTGCCGAAAGCGGATCTACCTCAGCAAGAAGATTGCCTAATAAGTTTATTTTTTCCTCCTGCGATCCTTCTCCACTCAAAGTTGCTACTTTGCGCAACATGTCATAAACTTCAATTAGCCTTAAGTTCTTAGCTTTGGATTTAGTCTTTGAGCTTTGGGCTTTGAGCTTGGCAGTGGCGCTTCCTAAATCCCCCTCGCTTTTAAATGCCTTTGTAACTTCTGAAGCGTCAATTGACAATCCAGACGCCACTGCTTTAATCATCATCTTGTCTGCTACCCCAAATTCAATAGCCTCAAAAAGCGGCGCCACACGGCCTTGCAGAAGATAACAAAGCTTACCAATTTCATTTCTATCTGCTTCTTTAAACAAAGCAGCCAAAATCTCCGTCATTTTATTGCGGAGTGTCGTCTCTTCCAATTGTTGAAAATATTCGGATAATCTTTTAAATAACATATTTTTTATAGATAGTTAACTGTCTTTTTCCTTTCATTGTAAATATACTCGCGCTGATTGTCTTGGTAACTTCTTCTGCTCCCCAAAATAAGATTTTTTATTTGGTTTTTATCTTTTAACTCTTCACTTTTAGCTTCTTGCGTATTCATTATCTTAGCATGTATCTTGCTGCCTTCGTTTTTCCCTCCTTTTTAAGGATTCCTTTTTTAATAAGATCATGAAGATCCCGCAGGATTGTATCTTCTGATATTTTAGGAAAAAGATCCTTAAAACTCTGATTTTGTATATAACCCACTCTTTGAATATATTCAATAATCGCAATTTGCCGTTCTGATAAAAATACCTGTTTGCCACCTAATTTTTCTTTAAGATGAACATCTGTTGAAAGGCGTTGTATCTTTTCTTTTATCCGAGTTAACTCTATGGCTAATCCTTCGCTAAAATATTCAAGCCAATGAGTTAAATCACCACTTGAGGCAGATTTTAATGCTTCATAATAACGAAGGGCGTCGCGATCATAATACTCCTCTAAAGAAAAAAATTTCTTGATGTCATAATTTTCTAAAAAAAGGGCCAGCGTAGCTGTTGCCCTAGCCATTCGGCCATTACCATCAATAAAGGGATGAATACGGACAAGTTCATAATGGACAATGCCGGCTTTAAGGACAGGATGCAATTCATCTTTTGGTAAGCTATTTAGCCATTCAAGAAAAGACTCCATCTGGTAAGGAACCTCAACAGCGGCAGGCGGCCGAAAAGTCACTTCCCCTGTCACTGAATTTTTAACAACAACTTGCGTTTTCCGGTAAACTCCACACTGGTTTTCTGGAAGTATTTTTTCAACCGCCAGAGCATGAATCTTTTTAATAACCGCCTGAGTAATTTTCCCTTTGGCAATTTCATCCGAAACCACGTAGTCAAGATAACGTATCACATTTCGATAATTTATGACCTCTTGTATATCTCGATCACGACCAACCACCGGTTGTCCTTTAAGGACTGCCGAGGCTTCGGTAATGTTTAACTCATTACCTTCAATATGCGTGCCGTGATGAACAGTGCGGACAATTGCTTCTTCTCTGAATTTCTTTTCGTATGCCGGCACCAGCGGCGCATTGATAATCACTTCACGAGCCGCTTCAATAATACCGATATTTTTTAGAATTTTGTTGCTTATTGAAAATTTTGGCTGAAACATAAAAATTATCTCTGCTTATTTAAAGAATAATTTGTTTCATGGTTTTGGGAATCTGATCTGCTAAATCAGAAGCATTATACCAGTAACCCTTTGTCTCAAATAATTCTTCTGATGATTTTTTATTGATAAAAGACGCTGTAACCGCTGACAGCCAAGCATTATTTTTGCAATATATTCCCGCCACTAAACCAGCTAAAACATCTCCGGTTCCACCTTTAGTCATGCCGGCATTCCCGCCTTTTATCTCTTTTACTTTGTCTCCACAGGCAACAATATCAACTTTTCCTTTTAAAAGAACAATACATTTATATAGAAAGGCGAAATTTTTTACCCTTTCTTTTAATGTTTTATTCTTGATTGTTAGTGTGGAATTTTTTGCTTCCAACCCCTCAAATTCCCCAAGGTGTGGCGTCAAAATGGCATTCTCTGGGATGTCGTTAAGATCTAACATCTGCAGCGCTCCTGCATCAATCACCCATCTTTTGTGAGGATATTTCCTAAGTAGATATTTGGTTAAATAATAAGTTTGTAATCCTTCATCTTTTTTGTCGTTTATTTCTTTTATATTTTTAATTCCCAATTTAGAATTTATCATTCCTAATCCTCTGCCTTCGGTGCGCACCATACCTGGCCCAATCAAAATACAGTCATCTTCTTCAATATAGTTTTCAATTTCTTCTCTTGGCACCACGATTCCATCTCTAAATTCTTCTTTTAATTTTTGAACAATTCTATTATTTTCCGGAATCGATGAATAATGCACCAAGTCAACAATTCTACTTGCCACCTTCAAAGCCCACAAAGAAGCAGCATGAAAAAGATGAGACCCGCCAATGATAAGCAGTCTCCCGTTTTGACCTTTATGGGAATCGTCTTTGGGTAAAAAAAGATCTTTTATTTCTGGAAAATCGGCAATATCAGACATAAAAATTTTTGGCTTTCAGTCAAAATTGTTGTTTTAATCCCATTAATGTCAAAAATTTTTTAGCAATCTACCTTGATTATACTATTAAAATTTTTACACAAACCAAATTATCTTTTTCCTTTAATTTATACACGCTCTGTTACTTTCTATTACTTTATACGCAACATAGGCATAGCATAAACCTAGCTTCTCGCTTACTCTAATAATATGTATTATTGTTAGAGTGAAATGCTAAATAAAACTTAATTTGCTAAACTAATTCAATAATTTTAGCATTTCCTAATCTATTTTTTTCAATAAAATGTATATCTGTTGTTGTCATAATCGTCTGTTGATTGCCAATTACATTAAATATTATTTCTCTGTGTTCATGATCAAGTTCTGATAATATATCATCAAGAAGAAGTACAGGCTTTTCTCCACCGATATGTTCAATATAAGCTAACTCACCTAGCTTTAACCATAAAATTCCAAGCCTCTGTTCTCCTCTACTTCCATAATGTGATAGGCTTCTTTCTTTCCTATCTTCTAACATCAACGCATCATTTTTAATGATGAACTCAAAATCGTCCCTGTGGGGCCCGACTAATGTCGCTCCTGCTGCTATCTCTTCTTCGCTGTATTGATCCAATCTTTGTCTTGAAATAACACTTTTATCATATTCTAACCTATAATTTTTGATTTGACGATTAGAAAATTCACAATTATTAATATATTCAATATATTCTTCCCTTTTCCTCATAATATATTCCCCATTTCTAATAAGAAGCTGATCCCAAAAAATTAACTGGTGACGATGGGCTCCATGATCGCGGATCGCTTCAAGAAGCTTATTTCTTTGTCTTAGCCCTTTTTCGTAGGAAATAAGCGTTCTTCTATACTCACGATCTACTTGAATTAAAACAGAATCCAAATATCTACGCCTTAAAGATGGCGAATCTGTTACCAGCTCTAAATCTTCAGGCCAAAAAAGCACAGTTTTTAATTTCCCGACAAAATCCAGCATCCTTTTTGCAACACCGTTAATCAAATATTTTTTTATCTGCGTTTTTATCCCTATCACTTCCCCTTTGGTAACCACTACTTCCAAGTCAATTTTTTCTTCATCATCTTTTATATCTTTTTCTGTCAATTTTATAACTCCTGCTACTCTTCCTACATCATCTTCAAATTTCACCATTTCCTTATCTTTTTCAGCCTTAAAACTTTTACCGACAGAGAGAAGAAAAATTGCTTCCAAAAGATTTGTTTTGCCGCTTCCGTTGCCTCCCACCACCACTGTTACCGCAGGAGAAAAACTGAAACGTCTTTTTTTGTATTGACGAAAATTGGCAAGGGTAAGATTTTCTAATATCACAAAAATTTATGGAGAGATTGTTGTACCAGTAAATTCACGCTGTGATAGTAATCTGTCAAGATTAAATAAATCTTTACCTATAATATAGACCGTTAATCTGCGCTCTCTGGCTAATTTAGTGGCTATAGGATCAAATGGAAGATTGCTCCCTGGCCGCCAACTTGTACCAACCAATTTTTCAAATCTTTCCCAAGAAATCTTTTTTAGAGGCTTTGCATCTTTATACTCATAAGGATCCTTATCATAAACTTCCTTAATATTGGACATGTTAATAATCACTTCTGCTCCATAATCACGAGCAAGTATCACCGCGTCGTAGTCTGTAGACCAACCTGGTTTCCAACCGGCGGCAATCACCAAAGGCTGTGTAAGATGAGCAATTTTTTTATCGTAGTTTTGAATGATACGTGGATGAACTACTCCTTCGAAAATAGTCTTCACAATATGCGCGTTCAAATGTGTTGCGTGGATTCCTAGCCAATCCAAATCCCAATCAGAAATATCTCCTACTACTTTTCTTGCCGCATCAATATAATGACGGGCAACAGCTCCGCCTCCTACAACTATAAAAAATCGCCATCCTTCGGCGATTTTTTTTCTCACAAACAGATTAAACTCTGAAAGAAAATCCGTAGCGATTCCACCATTTGGAGAAACAAGGGAACCACCAAGAGAAATAACAACTGGTTTTGTTTTATCCATCTAATGGCGTATTATAGCAGAAATATAAAAAAAATACTGTTTTATTTTAGCTCTTTAGACCGCTCCCATGGATAATCTGGCACACCCAAGACACCATCGGTATCCGTACGGGTATAAATAGGTTGCCAAAGCTGTAACTTATCTATCATTTCCGATACAGTCCAGGAAAAGTTATTTCTAACTAATTCGGCAATTTTCTCATTACTCCACCCATAAGCGTTGGTATAATAAGTATTTATGCTTATAATATGTGGCAATGGTCTTCCTATTGAATAGGTTATAATCACCTCGCACTTTTTTACAATACCCGCATCGACCAAGCTTTTGGCAATATAACGAGCAAAAAGTGATCCAGAGCGATCAACTTTGGTTGGATCTTTTCCGGACCAACCGCCGCCGCCATGTTTTGCTTCAAGACCATAAGCCTGCGCTATCAATTTTCTATTTGTTGTTCCCGCATCAGCAGTCGGCCCATAAATAGTCCATGGTTTATCAGTTCCGTTTATCACAAGCTGTGTGCCTTCGTTAATCTTTAAACCAAATTTATCAAGCACTGGACCAATCTGTTCTTTTATTAAAAATTGGCGAAGCTCTCTAGTGGAAATCTTGGGATCGTGCGAAACCGCAACCGTAAGATTTTCAATCCGCCTGGGAATTAACCTTCCATTTTCAAATATTTGAGTCAAAGTAACCTGAGATTTGCCATCCGGTCTAATACCATTATCAAAAGCTCCACTCTCAAAAAGCTCAAATTGTCTTTTTGTTAGTTCACGGGCCACCAAAACAGCCAAAGGCACCCGCTCATCTGTTTCATCAGTAGCATATCCTACCATTGCTCCCTGATCGCCTGCTCCGCCCGGATCAACTCCTTTAGCAATGTCAAAAGACTGTCTGTTAATAGCCACGATAATATTGTCTTTTCTGGGAGAAAATTCATTCAGATGATCTCTATAACCAGCAATCCATAACCCATCTACGATAGTTTCTCTCACGGGTAAATTAACTTCGCTAGGCAAAGTTACTTCGCCTGTAACCAATACTAAACCATGATCTTTGATAATATCTTGCATCTCTGGAGTAAAAACAGCAAGATTTTCTCCTTCCGGAGAAATGCCACCCTTAGCGGTCACTTCAAGTGCAACTCTCGGCCTAGCACCAACTTTTGCCGATTCTTCAATTGCCCTGTCAAGAAAATGATCAGCAGCAATATTACAAGCCATATCTGGGTGAGCCCTCGTCACTGATTCAGCGCTTTGGGTGGATGTATTCGCCTCAACTAACATTGTTTTCTCCTTTCATTGAAAATATTTATAAAGGTAAAGGTGTGGAGATTAAAATTATAATGAGTCTTGAGGAGGACATCACTTTTATAAAAGTTCAAGCAGGCTATGTCAAGAGATACAAAATATATCATTTCAGAAAAAATTTGACTTTAAGGAGTATAATAATATAGGGTTGATGCTCATGAAAAATCTTGAGCAAATGTGCACCGAGGCTTTTTTCCTAAGCCAACAAGCTAAAATACACGAAAGTGAATTGTCCTCTTTTCCAATTTCTGCAACTTCACCAGATATTTCCCAGCTTGAATTGATAAAAGCAAAGGCACGCCAAGAAATATCAGAAATAATTGATGACATCGATAAAGAAACTGCTCAAGAAAAATCAACTCGAATAAATTATTTGGAGAAAAGACTTGAGGCTCTAAGAGCCTATGAAAACGCTTCTCCCGATCAAATAGCAATCTTATGCCCAAGCGAAAAAGAAGAAAAAATTAAAGCTATGCACAGTAGTGAAATGCTTCTTGAAGAAATGGCAAAGATAAGAAAAGAGGCGCAAACCAAAGGAATAACTTTTGAAGGTAGAGAGATAGATAAGGTGGTTACTGTCTACGAACCAAATCCCTACAGCTGGCTTCCAATTTTTACCAGCGACGAGAAAAAAGGGTTTACCTGTCTTCAAGTCGTACTTGTAAATGAAAAACCAGAAACAATGATAATTGGCAGCCAAACGATTTTCTCCACAGTTTCAAACAACAATTGATATTGTTTTAATCAAAATCTTTTTTCTGACAATGCGGGCAAAAAAATGTACCTCGACCGGCTAAAGAAATCCTTTTTATCTTCTCACCACATTTATTCGGACAATCCTCTCCTTCTTTCCCGTAAACTAGAAAATGTTCCTGCAGTTTTCCCTTTCTGCCATAAGCATCACGGAAGTTATTTTCTGAAGCTCCACCCCACCTTATCCCATCCTTAAGTGACTTAAGCAACTTAAGATATAAAAGCTCTTTTGTCTTTTTTGCTATTTTGTTAGCAGGAGTCTCTGGATGAACCCTTGCTAAAAAAAGTGCTTCATTGGCGTAAATATTTCCAACTCCCGCTATTTTTTCCTGATCCATAAGGACCAATTTAACAGGCTTTCTTGATGAAGAAAGAATTTCCTCGAATTTTTCAATTGTCAAATCTTTAAATGGTTCTGGTCCTAAGTGTTCAATTACGTCTTTGACTTTTGGAGTTTGTACTACTTTTATCCAGCCGAATATTCTTAAATCGTTAAAATATAAATTGTCACCTGAAAAAAAACTAATTATCACGCGGGTATGTTTATTGGGTAAAGCGTAAAGTAACGGATCTGAAACTTCAAGTTTCTTCGGCTCTTTGCTGCCGCGATAAATCAATTGTCCAGAAAGCTTCAGATGAATCGCCAGGGAGAAATCATTGGAAAGATCAAGAATAAGAATTTTTGCAAATCTCCTAATATTCTTTAATTTTGCTCCGATCACCAAGGCAGGATTACCTATAAATGATTTATTTTTGAGAATTTTAATATTTTTAATTGTCTGTCCGATAATTAAGTTAGACAACTGCAGTCGCAGTGTCTCGACTTCTGGAAGTTCAGGCATGATGTTTGAATTTTGAGTTTATAAAATTAACTATTTCCTTCTTAAACCTCTCCTTACCGAATTTCTTCGCTTGTTTTATACAGTCATCTTTTTGAATAGATAAATGGTTAAACTTTTTAATCGCTTCCGTCAAGTCATCAACTGTCGGTTCCTCAAAGAGTATCCCCGTTTTACCAGAAATTACAGTCTCCTTCAATCCCCCTTGATTTAGGGCGATCACCGGAGTACCAGCCGCCATCGCCTCAACCGCCATAATGCCAAAATCCTCTTCTTCTGAAGGATAAATGAATGCTTTTGCTCCTTGATAAAGCTCTACTAACTTATCATCGCTTACCTCGCCTAAAAATTCGATTGTTGATCCGGCAATCTCTTTTAATTCCTCTCCATAACCGGCAAATTCTTTACCAAAAACCTTAAGGGGTAATTTTAATTTATTACAGGCTTCAATTGCCAAATCAATCCTTTTTGCTCTAGCTAATCTTCCCCCCGCTAAAAAATAATTTTTCTTCTGCGTTGTTGATTTTTGCTTCTTAATTCCTGCTTTAATATCAACCGGCGGATAGATAACTATTGCTTCTCTTCGATAGAACTTCTCAATTCTTCTTCGTGTTTCATGAGAATTAGCTATAAAAAAATCCGGCCGCTGGGCAGAGATAAAATCAATCAGTCTTAGATGGTGATTAACCACCCCCCCAACGATTCTTCCTGTTTTGTATTTCTGCCAATTCCTAGATGTTTTATAACCATATAAATATCTCGGTGGCGTATGACAATAGCATATATGTATGGTGTTAGGCTTTCTGACAATAAGATTGGGAAAGTATGCACCGGTAGCTGAAACAATCACAAGATCATATTCCGTAAAATCTAGATTTTCAAAAATCCATGGAGTAAGTAGTCTTGCCGGACTCATAAATTTGGCAATGTAGGGAACTTTGGATAACCAAGAAGATCTGATATCCCATTTATAAAATCTTTCTTTGTGAGGACCTAAAAATCCTGGAAGATAAAAAGCAGTATATACCGGAGCTTCTGGCCATATTTCGTGTAAAGCCTCAAGCACTCTTTCTGCTCCACCATATTCTTTAATATAGTCATGGACTAATGCGACTTTCATTTAAAATAAGTTGATCTGTTCTACCTGTTTTTTCTCATTTTTCATTCTTGGTTTATGATCGTTAATTTTTGTTTCTTCCTCTGTGTATCTTGTCAATCTCGGTATCAGACTTCTAAATTCCAAATCCTCAAAGATTTTGTATATATTAGGTTTTTCAAAATTAGGCGTGCGACATTTCTCAATCTCTATAACAAGTGGTACGTCAGTAACAATCGTCGCTAGTTTTTTTGCCATTCCTGCTGCTTCAGCGTTCTCGGCAAGTCTTTTTCTGACTTTTTCGTTATTAATCTCGGAAAGATGCTGATAAAGTTCTTCAAGAGTATGGAAATGTAAAAGCAACGCGCTTGCGGTCTTTGGTCCAATCCCGGGTACTCCCGGATAGTTATCTGATTGATCCCCAATAAGGGCCTTATAATCAACCATTTGAGACGGTTTAATTCCAAACTTTTCTTCTACTTCCTTCTCTCCATAAAGTTTTGATTCTGACAATCCTTTAATCGGCATGTAAACTTTTACTTTATCACTTACTAATTGCAGAATGTCCCTATCGCCTGTAACTATTATTACTTCAATTTTTTCGTTTTTTAGTTTTTCTACTATTGTTCCGATTACATCATCTGCTTCATAACCATCCATCTCAAAAACCGGAATATTCATTTCCTGCAAAACCTTATGTACGATCTCAATTTGCGGCACTAGATCAGAATCCATCTTTGGTCTTTTAGACTGATAACCCACATATAACTGTTTTCTGAAAGTAGGTTTGGGACGATCAAAAGTCACCACAAGATGATCAGGCTTAAGATCGGCAATCACTCTAAGCAACATAGAAATAAAGCCAAAAACGGCATTTACCTGCCTACCGTCAGAAGTGGTAAGAGGGGGAAGAGCATGATAAGCACGGTGCAATATAGCATGACCGTCAATCAAAATAAGCCGACGCATGGGTTTTATTGTAGCATAAAATTTATCTAGGGGTTGTTTGAAACTGACGTCGATTTACTTGAACCCATAAGTTTCTCAAACTCTTCGCTTTCAAGCGTCTCTTTTTTTATAAGCTCTGTGGCAACTAGATCAAGCTTATCTTTTGATTTTTTAAGAATAGAAAGAGCCTGTTTATATCCTTTTTCAATGATTGCATTTACTTCATGATCTATTTTGCCTTGCATTTCCGGAGAAATACGAACCTCGTTAAAATACCTGCCGCCCCATTCAGTTACGTCCATAGTTGGTCCAAAATTAACCGGACCTAAAGAAGACATACCAAAATCTATAACCATCTCTCTAGCCAAAGAAGTTGCTTGGTCTATATCATTAGCCGCACCTGTAGTCATCTCGTTAAAAATAAGCTCTTCTGCTGCTCTTCCACCAAGCATAGAAGCAATCTGTTCTAGAAGATGTGTTTTAGTCTCATGAATCCTATCTTTTTGCGGAGGAATAAGAGTAAATCCTAAAGCCATACCGCGGGAAACGATAGAAATTCTATGGACTGGGTCCATGTGGGGAAGAAGATGAGTTACTACAGCGTGTCCAGCTTCATGGTAAGCCGTCATTTTACGATCAAGATCGCTTTGTAGTCTTTTCTTCTCAGGACCCAATTTTACCTTTGTCGCCGCTTCCTCAATATCCTGCATCTCTATCGCTTTTTTATCACGTCTAGCAGCTAATATCGCTGCCTCATTAAGCATGTTTTCAAGGTCTGCCCCGGAAAAACCAACTGTTCTTTTCGCTACTCTATCCCAATCAACATTACCAACAAAAGGCTTGCCCCGCATATGAATTTTAAGAATCTCTTTCCGTCCATTCATGTCAGGAAGATCTAAAACAACTCTTCTATCAAATCTGCCTGGTCGAAGAAGCGCTGGATCAAGAAGATCTCCCCTGTTAGTAGCGGCGATCACAACAACATTTTCGTTTTGACTAAAACCATCCATCTCTACTAAGATTTGATTTAATGTTTGCTCTCTTTCATCGTGACCTCCCACAACTCCCACTGACCTCACCCGACCAATAGCGTCAATCTCGTCAATAAAAATTATTGCGGGAGCATTCTTTTTGGCGGTATTAAAAAGATCGCGCACTCTACTGGCACCAACCCCTACCAACATCTCCATAAACTCACTTCCCGCCATGGAGAAAAAGGGCGCATTTGCCTCACCCGCCAAAGCTCTGGCTAAAAGAGTCTTGCCGGTACCGCTTGGTCCGACAAGAAGCACACCTTTCGGGGTTCTTGCTCCCAATTCCCGATATTTCTGCGGATTCTTAAGAAAGTCTACTACTTCTGCCAATTCTTGCTTAGCTTCATCTACTCCAGCCACATCAGCAAAAGTGACTTTTGGCGTGCCTTTGCTAAATTGTTTTGCCCTAGATTGACCAAAAGAAAAAAGACTATCCTGCGCTCCTCTGGCTTGACGAATCAAAAAAAGGAAAAAACCCACCATCAAAATCAAGGGTAAAACATTTGAAAGGATACTTAACCATATTGCCCCTCCTGTTGTGTCTTTTACCTCAATCTCTACGCTTTTGGGATCAATTCCCGCATCACTCATTAGTTTAAAAAGAGAGTCTTGGCTTTCTTTATAAGATGAGTAAATTTTGTCGTCTTTATAAGTTGCTAAAAGCTTTGTGTCAATAACTTCAATTTTTTTTACCTCACCATTTTTAACATCGTTTATCAAAGTAGAAAGCGGTTTGTCCGGAAAAAGCTTGGAAACGTCTCTTGCGCTTATAAAGATGAAAAAAATAATGAAAGCGGCAAAAAGCCACAAAAAGATATTTTTTGGAGTCAAATTAATTTTGAGCTCAAAAACCTTTTTGATGTTTTTTTTGTAACCGTTTCTACCGTTCGTATGCTTTGCGTGTTTTAATGCCATAATTTATCTGACAACTGCTCCTTCAATAATTTTTTTACTAACTGGGATTATGCTGATTGTTCCGTCGAAATCGGCACATAAAATCATGCCATTTGAAACTTCTTCCATCATCTTTTTCGGTGCAAGATTAGCAACAAAGATAAACTTCTTCCCTTTAAGCTGTTGCGGTTTGTATTTTTTTGCCAGTCCGGCTAAAATTTGTTTTATTCCGTATTCCCTGCCTAAATCTACTTTCATCTTAAGTAAATTGTCTGAACCAACTAGTCTCTCTACTTCTAAAACTTTACCAATGCGCAAATCTAATTTTAAAAAATCAGAAAAAGAAACACTCTCCCTCATAAGGATATAATATTATATCTTAAAACACATTCTTAAACAATAAATGATGCTATTATATAAACACCATGCATCTTGATGAAATCATCATTATTCCAATCATTCTGATGTTAGCTTTTAGTTTTGCGGTACCAATGGATGATAAGAAAGAAAATCTAGCTATTGTTTCGCCAACACCAACTACAACCGGAGGAACCGCACCTTTAATTACGCCTACACCGATAAATTGTCCTGCCACTTCTACAAGAAGTTATACAATATGCCAGGCTTATCCGGGTCCTGGCGGCTTTCACCCCACACCGCCGGCTGCCCAAAATTACGATATCAATCCTATCACCATACGCGGATACACTCTTTTTTCCGCAACAAAGGGTTTCATAAACCTGAATCCCCAACCCGATGATGATCCTAATGCACCACAGCTTTACTATATACTTAATAAAAACCCTGTTTTTAACAATTTGTATAAAATCGGTCGTGCACCTTGGGATCCGCCGACTCTCCCTTATGAAGTACACATTGTCGAGCTTGCCGCAAACCCAAATGACCCCATCAGAGTACCGGAGGCTGGTTCTTCTGTTCTTCCTTGCGGAAAAGACGTAATTGTCCTCTTTGCTGATCAAAACAATATCACCTTAAAATATACTCAAGATGATACCGTAACAGGAGGATATACCCTGCATATCTCTGATATATGTGTAGATCCAGAACTTCTTAAGCTCTATCAGCAAAATTCTCAAACACGAAATTTTCTTCCTGCGCTTCAGAGAAATGATATCCTGGGAATTGCTAAAACCAATGAAATTAAAGTAGCCATCCGCGACAGCGGCACCTTTATGGACCCGCGTTCCAAAAAAGACTGGTGGCAAAGACCGTCACCACTTTAATAGTTTAATAATGAAAAAATGAATATCTGTTGGCCAGACCAATCACTTCACGCACCTCATCCATAGTTTGGGAAGCAACTTTTCTTGCCTCCTCCATTCCTTTTTTTAGAATGTCTTTTACTTTTTCCGGATTTGATTTTAACTCTTTATATCTTTTTCTTGCAATTTCAAAATATTTCATCAAAGACTCAAAAAGATAGTTTTTCACCTCCACATCAGCCACTTTTCCCTGTTGATATAGATTTTTTAACTCTTCAACTTTTTCTTTCTCCCCGAAAAAGTCTAAATAGGCAAAAACCATATTTCCCTCTATGTGTCCGGGGTCATCAGCATGAATTCTGGTGGGATCCGTATAAACACTCATCACCTGTTTTTTGATAACAGCCTCCTCCTCAAAAATGCTAATAATATTGCCCAGTGATTTACTCATCTTTCTTTTTCCATCGGTTCCCAAAATTACTGCAGATTCCTTAGGAATATAAGCATCAGGCAAAGGGAATACCTTCTTTTTAAAAATTCTGTTAAATCTCTCGGCAATATCGCGAGTTATCTCCACATGTTGTTTCTGATCACGACCTACCGGCACAAGATCAGGTTTATAAATTAAAATATCTGCTGCCATTAAAATCGGATAGCAGAAAAGCCCCATGTTAATTTCATCCTCGCTAAGCTTTTTTTGCAATTTATCCTTATAAGCATGTGCCCTTTTGATCAGCCCCAAAGGCGCCACGTTATTTAATATGCTTTGCAATTCGGCATGAAAAGGCACATCTGATTGGCGAAAGAAAGTAATGTTGGTCAAATCCCCCAACAAAGCCAGCTCATTTAATATGAGTTCTTCAACATTTTCCCGAAGCCGCACGCTATCTTGAATAGTTGTTAAAGCGTGCAAATCGGCAATAAAAAGGAAACATTCGTTTTCCTTTGCAAGCATCTTAAATTGCCTAACCGCTCCTAAATAATTACCGATATGTAATTTTCCGTCCCCTGATGGGTTGATACCAGATAAAATACGTTTGTTCATGGTTTAATCTTATTTTAAGATATTATCTATCTAAAACAAAAACGGTTAAAATTCAACCTCTGTCAAATCTTGAGCAAGATCTGTTTTGGGAAAAATCGATCTTGCCACTTCCAATTGCTTTTCCAATTCATGTAAAGAAGCATAAGGCTTATGATGTATAAGTAAAAGCCTTCCTACGTTTGCTTCTTTGGCGATTATAGCCGCAGCTACTGTCGTGGCGTGACCATCAATCAATTTATCTCCGTCTATTTTTCCAACCGCCCCGTGCTCATGAAGAAGAAGCGGTGTACCGGCTACAAAATCGGTAACCTTTCTTATCGGTTCACCATCGGTCACGTAAGATAATCCACCGCTAGGAAAATAAAAACGGTAGGCCAAGCTTATTTCTTTCCGGTGATTTTGTTTCATCACCATCACCTTATAATCAGAAATCTTATATTTTCCCTCTGTAAGACTTATCCATTTAAAATTCTTATGCTCCTTTGTATAATCAACGGGAAAATATTTCAGATCAACCAATTCGCGAAAGACCTGCCGCCTTTGGCTCGAAAAGACTTTCACCTTTTTACCCTCCAGAAGCCGGAAAGCAGCGTAAAAACCAAAGGTATGATCCAGATGATAATGAGACAAGTAAAAATGCACTTCTTTAATCTCTGAAAGGAGTTTTTTTCCCACTGGTTCAGTTAATCTAAATAATCCTGTTCCCGCATCTAAAATGACTAATATTTTTTTATAAGGAATCAAAAAGCAGGCAGTTGCCCTACCGAAACTTTCAAAAAATCCGTTAGTACCAAAAGGAATAAGACGCATATATTATTGGCTGCAGCAATCAAAAATCTTGCCTATGAATCCGCTTATCTTACCTATAAAATTTTGCTTTTTACAGAAATTAGCTCTTACTTTTTAATTATAAACCAAATAGAAATTTCATCACTAAAGTAGAGAAAGCTAAAAAAACAAGGGGGATAATTACTTTCTGATAATGAAAAAATACCTTTCCTCCGTGAATAGCGCGAAGTTTACCATCAAACCAATTTGCCGCAAAAAAAATTAACAGTCCCGTTGTCAAACCAAAAAATACTTTGTCTATTCCCAATAATTGATTTTGCGGATGACCTATCTGTTTGGTGTAAAACAGATAAAAAATTGTCAGAAGATAAAAAAAGAAAGTCCAAATAAACGGTTTGTTTGCGCGCTTGTCTTTAATTTTTGAGGCAATAAAAAAAGCAACTGCGGTATTAAGTCCTGAAATCCAGATAGAGACCAAAAAATCATCAATCCCAAGCTGCTTTGCTAGAAAAAGACCGCCGGAGACGGTAATAATGCAAACTGGGCAGTTAGCATAAGCATCCTGAACAAAAATCATTCTGTTTTTTTCCTCAAATAATCAATAATTGGCTGATCACCTACTACGCATTCACCTTGAAAATACAAAAAAGGTACGGCGATACCTTTTTCTACATCTATCATGCATTCTTTAGCTCTGGCTGTAAGCTCAAGAGAGTTAGGAAGGTTTTTTCCTACTTCTTTTTTTTCTATTTTTATTTTTTCCATAATATCTTTATTTTGCGAAATAAACTCCTCTACTTTCTTGCAATGATCACAACCTTCTCCCCAATAAAGTATTACCTTATTTTTTTCTTCAGATTGAGAATTTTCATCTATTTTTCCATTTTTTACAGTGTCAAAAATAACAATTCCGCTTCCGCCTAAAATCACTACCAGAATGATAAAAAGATAATATTTCGCTTTCATATGGGTTGAAGAAAAATTATACCATAAAAATAATTTTCTATCTTTGTGTTTACCCTGCATCTTGCGGAAGCTAAAACGTTAAGCTAAAATAGAATAGTTCTTTACAAGAACGCGGGGTAGTGTACAGTTGCACAGGAGGCTCATAATCTCCTAGGCCGGGTGCGACTCCCGGCCCCGCAACAAAAAAAAGAAAGCCCGAAGAAGCTTCGGGCTTTTTGCCAGGGTGGCTCAATGGCAGAGCGAGGTCTTCATAAGGCCGAGGTTGTGGGTTCGACTCCCACCCCTGGCACAGAAAATAAAAATTAAAAAGAGCGAAACTTATTTTCGCTGAATCATTCTTCTTACTGACTAATCTGATTTTAAACAAAAATTACCTGATAAACAGTCTCATCCATTTTTGCCAATTCTGAAGATTTTCAATAACAACCGGCGTAGGTGTAAATTCGGGAGTAATTGGCGGCAATAAAACAACAGTTTCCCCCTCCCTTCCTAAATTCAGTTTATTTCTAGCTTCTTTTTCAATAAAATCATTACTTTCAACTCGTGCCAACTCTTTCTGTAAGCTCGCATTCTGTCTTTTTGCCTCTGCAAGTCTATCTTCTGTCTGTTTTATGATATCCCCCCGAAGATTTAACTCGTACCAAGAACGAAATATATTAAAACCAAGCAGTAATACCATCAAAAGAAGTATTAGACTCAAAAAACGGTTTGACGGCAATTTCATAGTTGACAATTAACCTTTCTAAGAGTATTATAGGCTCCATGAACTCGGAAATAGACGGTGCTGATCTTGCTTCTGCTCGAGAGCATTTTATCCAGTATCTTAATGATTTAAAAAGAGCCCACGCCACTATTCTAGCATACAGCAAAGATATAGAGCAGCTCGTTTCTTATCTTGCCGAGATAGGAAAAAGTAAGGTAAATCAGGTTAATAAAAACGATCTTGAAGGTTTTTTAAAAAAACTTTCTAATGAAGGTTATACCACAAAATCATTATCTAGAAAAATCAATTCGATAAAAACTTTTTATCGCTTTTTGAAAAATCAAAATAAACTTACTATTAATCCCGCCGCAGAAATCAGCCATCCAAAATATGAGGTAAAACCGCCTAGAATACTTTCAAAAATGGAATACCGAGCGCTTCGCGATGCTTGCCGAAGCGACGCACGGACTTATGCTATCGTTGAATTATTTCTTCAAACGGGTATTAGAATAAGCGAGTTGGCTGCTTTAGAAATAACAGACATCAAAGAAAATGAGCTTGTAATCAAACCGCAAGAAAATCATCCCATGCGTACTATTCCCTTAAACAAAGCCGCCAAGTCTGCTTTGGATAAGTGGTTGGCCATAAGACCAAAAACTCAAAGTATGAATATTTTTGTAACTAAAACAGGCAGACCGCTTTTAGTAAGAAATATAAGAACAACTATTGACAGATACTTTAAAATTGCTGGTATTGAAAAAGCTAAAGTCAACGATCTTAGACATACCTTTATTGCTCATCATCTCTCCGCTGGCACACCACTTACTGTCATCAGCAAACTCGTTGGTCACAAACGACTAGCTACAACAGAAAAGTATTTGGATCTAGTAAAGGGACAAATGACAGAAAACGTAAAACTTGAGGAGCTGTAATTTCGGGTGGAGCCGGATGGAGTCGAACCATCTACATCGATTTTATAAGAATCGCGTTCTGCCGGTGAACTACGGCTCCTTCAGGCTCTAATTATCATTTATCAACTCTAAATTGTCAATTAATTTATAGTTTTGCCCTCTGAGCAATCTCTTGTTCAACCAATTCTTTGGGACGACCGTATTTTAAGCGAGAAAGTTGTATAATCGCTTCTGCCACTTTGGGATTTTCCATCCTCTTTATAGCATTCATATCTTTTCTCATATCCACAGAAAAAGGCGGTACTGGTTTATTACCAACAATCGTATTAACATATGCATTAAAGACATCGACATTAATAAGATCGCTTTCGGTAAAAGTGGGCGTAAACCAGTGCTGCAGATAATTAGCATCTGTCACGCCGACACGAAAAGTTATCAATGTGCCAACGTTACCAAAAACCGCATTTTTCACTTCTTCATCCATCTGTCCAATGAACTGATTAGCAACACATAGATTAAGCCTGAACTTCCTTGCTTCAGAAAGTATCTGGGCAAAATCAGGCGTAGCAAAATTCTGGAACTCATCGACGTAGAGAAAAAAGTCACGACGTTGTTCTTCAGGTGTGTCTACCCTACTCATGGCGGCGACTAAGATTTTCGGCACTAAAATAAGGCCCAAAAAGCTAGAATTTTCCTCCCCCAATTTTCCTTTAGCAAGATTCACTAAAAGTATTTTTCCTTCATCCATGACTTTTCTAAAATCAAAAGCACTTTTTGACTGTCCAATGATATTTCTCATAAGTTTATTCGTCACAAAACGACCAAATTTAGAAACGATATAATCCAAAACTTCAGATTTATGAAAATCAGAAGTTTGAGCTATTTGATCTGTCCAATAACGCTTAACTATCGGATCTTGCACTCGTGGAAGAAGCTCTTGTACAAAGGCAGAATCAGTAAGCGCACGAACCACCTCCACAAAAGAAGCACCAGGATCAACCATCACTGTCAACATGGCGTTTCTGATTGCATGTTCAAATCGAGGACCAATAATTCCAGTTTTTTGTGGATCATAAAGCTTATACATAAGACCAATAATTGAGGTGCAAATAAAATGTTTTTGCTCTTCTGTATAAGCTTCAAGCATATTAAGTCCCATAGGTCTTTCACTATCCGAAGGATCAAAATAAATAACGTCTTCTGCTCTCTCGGGCGGAATAAGCGGCAAAATTCCTTCAACCAAGTCGCCGTGAGGATCAATCGCGGCAACTCCATTCCCACACTTTATATCCTGAAGAATCATATCTTTTAAAAGTACTGATTTTCCAACTCCAGTTTTTCCAATTACGTAAATATGGCGACGACGGTCATCTAAGGTTATATAAACAGGACGAGATATTCCCCGATAAACGCTTTTACCCAAATACATACCCGAGGAAGGAATATCTGCCGGAGCAGGTGCTTTTTTAGAAGTAACCCAATGGATATGCGGGGTTTCCACAGATTTATTGGGGAAATGAAAAAGAGTTGCCAATTCCTCGCTTGATAATACCGAAGTCTGCCTATAAGGCCAGTTAGAAATAGGAAAATAACGGTAGATAAAATCAACCATGAAGGTGCTTTTAACCAGTTGTTTGGCTGAATGCAAATGGTTATGTTGAGAACTAAAACTTGCAAAAACCGACTCAATATTGTGAAGATGCATTTTGGCTGTTTCTTGAGAGGTTGAGGAAACAACTACTCTTATTACAGTCTTAAATCCCGGCCGAGAAACCTTATTGTCAATCGCTTCTAAAACTTTTGGGTCTACTTTATACTGAGCCTTTTCAGGATCTGCTTCAGTTTTTTTTATACTGGCAATATAGCTTTTACCCGCATTTTTCCACTTGTCATCGGCTGGAGTAACCATTATCTGTATTGCCGCTCCTTCACCAGGCTGCATCTTGCCTATTGCCGAAGTCAAAGCAGACATTGTGTCAACCGGAAGATCTTTAAAGACTTTAAGTGGATAATAATCCGCATGAGCAAGAATATAAGAGGAAAAAGCTACTTTACTTTTTTCGTGAAAGATATTATATTCATCCACCTCCTTAATATCTGCTCCGGGATACATACCATAAATCTGTTTTTCCACAAGATCTCTAAGGTGATGGTGCATTGATACGTAAAAACGAATATCTCCGGGCCTACCTACAATCTCAAACGATATATGCTGCTGGGTTTTAAGAAAAGAAAGAAATCCACCATGAGAAATAGAAGAAAGCGAGGAAAAAAACTGCTCGGCAGCATCAATCTTTACTTCGTTATCTTTGGGAACTGATACCTGCAAAAGGACAAATTCCAAACTTTGTTTTTCGCGATTTCGATATTTCCACCAGAGGAAAATAAAATAAATAAGCGCTGTAAGACCTGCGACAAAAAAAACTAGCGCCGCTAAAGTAATAAGCAAATCTTGAAGCTTTTCCAAAAAATATATATTCTCCATAAGTCTTTATCCTTGATTTTTCTTTACCCGCACAACTTGACCCTTTACTACTTTAAGAACAAGATTTGCTTTTTTAAGCTGCTTAACACACCAAACCGCTAACCAACGAAGACCATCAGTAATAGACGCATTTTGACCAACTAAAACTTCTTTGTCAGAAATCGGTAATTTTACAGACTGATAAGATACGGGAATAACTGGAGCTGTTGGACCTGTATGCGTTATTCCTAACTTAGTAACATCAGGCGGAAGCTCAATCGTTTCACCTATTTTTGTCACTCCTACCTTTTCTACTTCTTTAGGAATTTCCAACTTCGGAGAAACTTCTGCAAGATGCTCACTCCTTACGCCACCACTAATAACTTCTTGCTCTTTACTGGGTACTCCGCTTATCGGAAAAAAAGATTGATTTTGCCCGTTAGTATTATTTTTGCCGTTATTTTTATCGTCGGCAGGATTCATAAAGTTTGAAAAAAACTGCGAAGTCATATCTTTTGAGAATCTCCGCTAAAATAAATAAGAAAGGAACAAAAACCAAATTTCCTAAAAGATTATATTTTAGAAACGGTAAAGCAAGAACATAGCAATCGACAAGACCAGAAATAGTCTTTGTGTACATCCCAAAACTATCAAGCAACCAGACTCCTAAATTAGTCCAAAGATAAAACCAAAAACTGGCAATTATTCCCAAAACTGTAGCTTTCAAAATTTTTCTTATCCCTTCTAAACCCTCTAAAGAACTTAAGTTACCTAAACAACCTATAACTATATAAGCAGTCCATGTAAACAGAAAAATATTAGTATTGCCTATTATCAAATCTGATAAAAACATTATTGAAACTGGCACTATTAAAGCCCACTTTTTTCCAAGATATGATGCGGCAAGAAGAGTTGCTCCTGTTACCGTTTCCACATTTGGACCAAGATGCCAAATAGTCCGCGTGGTTAAACCTAGTAAAATAAGCATTAATGCTATAACTATTTTTTTATTATTTAACTGAATCGCTGTCTTGACAATAGGCGCTTTCATTGTTTTTGATATTTCCATTCAATTACATCACCAGGATAAATTGCGGTTTTGTCTGCCGCTACTCGACCCGACTTGTTGTTTACAAAAAATACCCAGTAGCCATTTTGGGAGTTGCCAAAATTTCCTATTTTTTCTATCATCTTGCCAAACTTATATTCTTTCTCCTCAAACTTTGTCCCTTTTGCTTTAAGAAAATTAACTGTCGCCTCATAAACCGTGGCTCCGCTGGATTTATCTACCCATCTAGTGCCATTACCAAAATCAATAATAAGCGTCATTTCCTTATTTTCTGGACTTTTTGTGGGAATAACTGTTGTTGTATTCTTTTCAGGCGGCAAAAATTCCTGCGTTTTAGAAGATGGAGGAGGAAAATTAGCCTCACGATTCACAAATATCTGAACGATTACTATAAAAAGTAGGGTCAAAAATAAACCGCTAATTATCGCTAATGTCTGTTTTTTCATAATTTTCTTTTTAACTAATTATATTGTGTCATAAAATGACCTGTATTTACAACAAGAGCATAATGGTAAATCACTCCTTGCCGAGGAATTGATTTCCATGCTTTTTTTCGCCCAAATTGTTTAAAAAGCATTTTGTTTGGTTTTTTTAATCTTTCGATTGTGCATTCGTCTTCTTCTACAAATGTTCCTTCAAATATAGAAAATATAATTGGCGCTAAATTATTAGCATTTTTAAGAATCAGTCTTAACTTATAAATAACCGCCCCAAGTCTTTCTTCGTTTGCAACAATCTTAAAAGGCAAGGCTTCAAAACGTTTGCAAACGTAGGTTAGCTCTGGTAAATCTTCAAACAAGTCTTTCATAAGAATATTTTTAACCTCGTTTAAAATAAAAAATGAAAGGAGATTTTTGACTAAAGGTGTAGTTTGTCGATCAAAATAAACTCCCAAAAATACACCTAGTCTAAACAGTGAATCGTGATTTTCCTCAGATTCATTCACCACCTCAAAGCCTTCTTCTTTTTTTGAAGAATAAAAAGATTTTATATAAAGTATTTTAAAAAGCTCTCTGCCTAAATTTATAATTTCACCTTCAGCCGCAATCTCTTCATCTGTTAATTCTGCCACCTCCTTGCCGATAAAAAGGGCAACTATCTTCAACTCTTCACTCACCATGTCAAAAAAATCTCCCTCATCAGCCGACACTAAACTCTCTTTTAGAGAAAGTTCTTCCGTAGCTTGTGCCAAAATTCTCTTTGGCATTTTATTATCATTTATTCTCTCATTGTGATAATTATTTTGATTCGGCTCTAAATCATCAAACGCCTCTTTAGCAGCATCAAAACTGCTATTTTGCAAGAAACTACTATCAACGTTACTTATCAATACGTCTTTTCCGCTGCCATGAAGAAAAACTGTAGCAATATCACTTTTTATACCAGTATCATTTCTCGAATTGTTTGCCAAACTTAAAGAAAGATTATCTCCTTTTGACTCATACTCTCCAAGTTGCGGCAAAGCCAATAACTCATCTTGGCTAAATATTCTATAAGCTATATCTTGCATGATATCTTTTACCATTAATATTTCCGTTTTACCATCATCATTTGTTTTTTGTCTCTCCATTTTTCCTTCAGTTCCTTTAATTTCAACTTCTGCCTCTTCTTCAACAGGAAACAAATCTTCAGTTTTAATGCTTTTGATAAAAGAAGGTCTTATAGTTAAAGGGTTGATAAATCCCGATATTGCTTCATAAAATTTTCTTGCAGACTTTTTACCATAAAATAAGTCAGTCGCTTTTCTACCTTCAGCTTCTCTATTTGTAGAAGTATCATTTGAAGAAATTATAGTTTGATCCTTTAACCGCCCTCCTCCCTTATGAACTTCTTTATTCATTTGACCAGCTAAAACATAATTTTGAGAAGCAAGTTCTCCAATCACCGGCTTAGATTTAGATACAGCCTGAAAAAATCCTGGTGAGATTGATTCAAGCGCTTGTTTTAATTCTTTCTCGTATTTTTCTCTTAATTCTGCCTCGTAGGTCTCCTTGTAGGCTTTAAGACGTTCAATTCTTACCTCATCAGGAAGCTCTACCTCCCGTTTAAACCGCTTTATAAAATCAACTGAACCAGCTATCTCTTGAGGCAACATTGCAGATGAAAAAGCATTAAACACTTCTTTATGAGAAAAAAAATTATTATCACGAACTATTGTCTGCTCTTCCAAAGGTTTATTTTTCCCATCCGCCCCGAGTTTTCTCATAAATCTTTCCAAAGTTTCTCTACTTGCCGGTAGGGAATAAGAATAAGCCGTTACCTCGTCATCCTTTTTTACCCATAGATAAGCTCTGTGAGGAAGTGGATCTCTGCTGTCTTCATTACCCGGACTCACCCAAAACATGGCGGCGTCTCCATCTTTTTGAGCAAGAGTATTAGCGCGGTTAAGAATCCTTCTATATTCTTCTTTTGTCCCCATTCCATATTCCCCCGCATCCATCCATACCCCAATCGGTTCTCCGTTAAAATCAGGAGACACCAATGTTTTTTCCCAGACTACTTCTCCTGTTGTTTTGTCTTTGTAATGGGTTTTTTGAACTCTATACTTAGTCATTCCGATAGGATCAAGATCAATAAGTTCGCTTTTTCCTGTCGCCAGATCAAGCGCTTGAACAGACAAAGCGTTTTCTAAACCAGCATTTTGTGATATACGAAGAAACGAATCTCTAGCACAAGCACTACTATAACCACAAGGACCATCGGCAACCACTCCTTGTCCTGTCATCATCGATGTAATTGCTGGCAAAATCATTTCTACCATAAAAATTGCCCTCGCAAGAGGGCTTAGTTAGATAAACTGGGTTATCTGAAAACTTAAAGTCTCCTGCTCGGGATTTTATCTTGAAGAAGAGTTCCAGACTATCACTGTTGCGGCACAGTCTCTGAATTCCTATCTGCATTAAGTTAAACAAAACTAATGCAAACCGGTCACAAGAGTTCCTCTATTCTTCAAGATTCATTTTTTTTCCAGACCGTTTCCGTTACACCGGCTTTATAATTAAGATATCTTCCTATTACAAATAAAAGATCGGAAAGTCTGTTTAAATAAACAATTATATCTTTGTCTACTTTTTCTTCAAGCGATAAAGCCACCAACTCTCTCTCTGCTCTTCTAGTTACCGCTCTGCCAAAAAAAAGAAAAGTTGAAGCCTCTGTTCCTTCGGGAAGAATAAAATTCTTAAGCGGCGGCAGCTCCTTATCAAGACTGTCTATAACTTTCTCCATCTCGCTAACTCTTTTAGCTAAACTATCTATTCTAACAGGAGCTCCGGAAAGATTAGCGCCTATGGTAAAAAGATCTTTTTGCACACTATTGATAAATTTTTCTGTTCTTTCATCATGAAGCTTCACCAAGATCATTCCCAAAACACTATTTAGCTCGTCAATTAACCCGTAGACACTTACCCGAAGATGGCTTTTTATAACTCTCTTTCCACTATAGAAAGAAGTAAAACCATCGTCTCCTGTTTTAGTATAGATTTTCATAAATAAGTTAATTAGCCTAAATTATTTAGGTAAAAATATTCTAACATTCTGAATACCCGCAACTGTAGCATTTCTTGCAACCTTCCTCATATGCCAAAGCCGCTTCGCCACAGGAGGGACAAAGGTCATATTCTGATTTTTCCGAAAGAAGTGGCGGTTGAGTCGTCAGGGAAACATTCGTTTCGGAAGGAACCTTTGTTGCTAGACTTCCGTTGCCATTTTTTATCTTATAACCAAAATGCATAGCTAAAACTTTTGCTACCGCATCGGGAAGAGAACGTACTCTTTTATCCCCGAACCCTAAAGACTTTGAACCGCCAATTCCAATTAATTGGTTAAAAATCTGTTTGGCGCGTTCGTTTGAAGTGCTATCCGTTTGAATACGCAAAACTAAAGAAGCGAGTCTGCCCATTGCTTCCGCCATTGCTGTTACGTCTGATCCTGCTTTGCCGACATTTATAAAAATTTCCAAAGGTTCATTGTTGCCATTAGTATTAATCGTAACGAAAGCGGCTCCTACCGGCGTTTCTATCTGATAAGTTGCTCCGTGCACCATCATAGGTCTGGGTTTAATTTCTGATATGGTCTTTTCTTTCTTTTCCTCTTTTTTCTCTTCTTTTTTGTCAACTACTCTTTCTAATACACCCGGACGGCTACCTTCACGCATGTAGGTAATACCTTTACAACCTAATTCATAGGCTAAAGTATAAAGCTTTTTTACATCTTCAACGGTATGCGTGCTGGGTGCGTTAACAGTTTTAGAAATTGAAGCATCAACATATTTTTGAATGGTTGCCTGTACTTTCACATGTTCTGCTGGAGTAAGATCATTGGCAGAAACAAAATAAGGCGGTATTGGATCATTAGGATGGGCTTTTTTCCACTCCTCATAAAGAGGATGATAGAGTCTATGTTCTCCAAGCCTGTCGCGCCTTATAAAGGAAAATTCATATACAGGCTCGATCCCGGAAGAAACACCGGCAAGAAGCGAAGTCGAACCTGTCGGCGCCTGCTGAAGTAAAATAGAATTTCTGATACCGTATTTTTTTATACCATCCCTTATCTTTTTAGGTAGCTTTTTTATGAAATAGCCTTTAAGGTATTTTTTTGCCTCAAATTTAGGAAAAGGTCCCTTTTGCCGAGCTATTTCTACAGATGATTCATAGGCAGCATCTCTTATCGTCTTATAAATCTTATCAATAGTTTTTAGCGATTCATCAGACCCGTAACGAATCTTCATCTTGATCAAGGCATCTCCCAAACCCATTGTCCCAAGTCCGATTCTTCGCTCCCCATTCTGTTGAACTTCTCGAATTTGAGGAAAAACATAATTATCTGCATCAATCACGTTATCCTGAAAACGCACGCCTATTTTTGCTATCTCTGCAAGCTCTTTATAATCCATCTTCCCTTTCTTTACCAAAGCTGCAAGATTGATCGAACAAAGATTACAAACACCAAAAGGCGGTAATCCTTCTTCACCGCATGGATTAACACAATTTACTTTATTAAAGTACCAATTGTTAAACCACTTATTATATCTTTCCATAAAAACCACTCCAGGTTCAGCTGAAGCCCAAGCCGCCTCACAGATAAGATCCCAAATTTTCCTTGCTTTTACCGTTTTGTAAACTTTTACTTTTTTCTTCATTTTCTGCCACTCATCGAGATAACCTTCCCAGAGAGTATCGTAATCAGGATCATTTGTATCCGGGAAAACCAACTGCCAATCATCATCTCTTTTTACTGCTTCCATAAATTTATCAGAAACAGCAACAGAAAGATTGGCGCCATTTATACGGTTAAGGTCGCGTTTAACAGTAATAAATTCTTCAATGTCAGGATGCCAATCCCAAAGCATAAGCATCAAGGCACCACGCCTTGTCCCACCCTGCTGAATAATATCGCGGGTAGCCACGGAAAAAAGTTCGGCCCAATTGCATGGACCTGAAGAAAAACCATTTACCTTTTTGACTCTAGCACCTCTAGGTCGTAAAGAAGACATATTTATTCCCACTCCTCCGCCCCTAGCCATAATTTCCACCATTTGTTTAAGAGTTTCCAAAATACCATCTCTTGAATCTTTTGGAGAAGGAATAACAAAACAATTATAAAAAGTGACTTTATAACCGCTTCCTGCACCAGAAAGAATTCTTCCACCGGGAACAAATTTGAAATCTTCCATCACTTGATAGTATTTTTTCTCCCAGAATTTTCTTTCTTCTGGTTGCTCAAGTTCCGCAACAGCCTTAGCAACTCTTCGCCACATCGCTTCAGGCACCTTCTCAATTGGTACACCTTTCTCATCTTTTAAAGAATAACGGTCTAAAAAAACCTGTTCTCTTATACCTGTCAGTTTCATAAATAAATTAAGCTAATTATAATTATTAAAGTAATTTCTGTAATTCTTTTTCAAAATCTTCTACATCTACAAATCTTCTAAAAACTGAAGCGAATCTGATATAGGCAATTTTGTCTACTTTTTTAAGTCTTGACGCCACTAATTGCCCAATCTTTTTACTCTCAATCTCAACCGTGTCAAAACCTTTGAGCTCTCTTTCTATCTCCTCAACTATTTTCTCAATCTCTTCAAGTCCCACAGTTGTTTTTTCGCAGGCCTTTAAAATTCCATGCTTCAATTTATCACGATAAAATTGTTCTTTTCTACCGTCTTTTTTTACCACAATCAAAGGCACATTTTCTATTCTCTCATAAGTGGTAAATCTCTTTTTGCATTTGATGCATTCCCTTCTTCTCCTTGTTGTAGTCAGATCCTCACTGTCTCGAGTTTCTACAACTTCTGAATCAAGATTGCTACAGTAAGGACACTTCATAATTTACCCATAAAAAACACGCTTTTGCGTGAAAATTAACTACTCTATCTATAGTGTCATCACACATAGTAAGACCCTATATATCATAAAGTCAAGATAGCAAATTATATCAGAATATATCGGTTTTTTCATCAGCTTTGAATTTTTCTTTTTGCGGGAATTCAGCGGAATTTTAAAAGGGGCAAATAACCTACGTATAAATTAATTACTCAACTTTAGAATTTATTCTTTTACAAAAGCTACTTGCTGTATTGTTTGATGAGTAATTTCTAAAACACTTCCCAACTCATTCTTTTTAGTTTCCTCACCAACTTGAGTAAATAATTTAGAAATTATTTCTTCATGTTTTTTGGCTGAAAGTTCAAGTTTATCTGCTAAACCCGCTGGTAAACTATTGGTTTTCTTAAGTTCGGCAAGACTCATTACAGCAGTCAAAAGAGTTTTTTCGCTTTTGGTAAAATTTTCAATTGCTAAATCAATCTTTCCTTTTTCCCACAAAAGATTCCCCATCACTACCTGTTTATCTGACATAAGAAGCTCAAGGTTTATTTTTTTAACCGGATCTCTGGTAAAAAAAAGCAGAATTCTGTCGCGAAAAAGTTTGATTTTATATAATGGATGATCAGGTAAAATGCCTGGAAAAGGCAGAGTATAATCCAAAACAACTGCTGGAGAAGCGGAAGGAGTGGCGACTGATGAAAAACCTATAACTGGAGAAATTGTATAAACATTAAGAAGAAAAACCGTGATGAATACTATAAGAATCTTTGTCATATCGTTTCTATCTTTTATCTTTAATCATACACTTTCCTTAGGATAATGCAAATCGTGCCAAAGGCTTGTAGAAAGCGCCTTGTGGTGAAAGCGTACTTTGCATAAGGACAATCTCAAAAACAGTCAAATCTATACTTATGGAGAAGTCTAATTTTTTAATTTTTTCTTTTATTTCCGTTACCAATGGCTTTGTTAAATTTTTTCCCCGACCAAAAGTAACATGAGGAAAATAAGCTCTTTTTTCAGAAGAAAAACCTAATTTTCTTGTTTCTCTTTCTATGTTTTTAACTAGATCTTTAAGTGTCTTTACCGGCTCAACTCCTAACCAAATCACTAAATAACTTTTATCAAAATAGCCAAAATCTGTGAAAGTTAACTTAAATGGAGGTATATTTTTAATACTTTCTGTGATCGCTTTTTTTATCTCTGGTAATTTACGACTCTCTACACCGCCTAAAAATTTGAGAGTCAAATGAATATTTTCAGGCCCTACCCAGGAAACTTGGGGAAAATCATCTTTAAGCTGTCCAACCCTATTCCAGAGTACCTCTTTAATTTCTTGGGAAAAATCAACAGCGACAAATAAGCGCATATTACTCCCACTCCATCGTTCCCGGAGGCTTGGTGGTAATATCGTAAACTACACGGACAACTTCGGGAGCTTCAGCGGTGATCCTGTTTGCAATTTGTGCTAATAAATTATAAGGCAATCTAACCCAGTTAGCAGTCATTGTATCCTTTGATTCAATCACTCTTATAGCAATCGTTTCCCCATATTTTCTGGAGTCTCCAACGACTCCTGTAGTTTTTATTCCTGTAAAAACCGCAAAGGCCATCCAAACTTTGTCATAAAAACCAGCTTTTTTTATCTCGGAAACAACAATTGCATCTGCTTTTCTCAAAATCTCAAGTTTTCTACTGGTTACTTCTCCGATAATCCTCACAGCAAGTCCGGGACCAGGAAATACATGACGAAATATCATTTCTTTTGGGAAACCAAGTTTTTTTGCAAATTCACGTACTTCATCTTTATAAAACATTCTTAATGGCTCAATTATCTTAAAACCGTGTTTTTCGGGAAGACCGCCTACGTTATGATGGGTTTTAATTTTCGAAGCATGTTTTGTCCCGCGACTTTCAATGACATCCGGATAAATAGTTCCCTGAACCAAAAATTTGGCGCCAATTTTTTTTGCATGCTCCTCAAAAATTCTTATAAACGTTTCACCGATAATTCTTCTTTTTTTTTCAGGATCAACCACTCCTTTTAGCTTTTCCAAAAAGATATCCTCTGCGTAAATTACTTTTAAATTCAGCTTAAAGTGTTTTTTAAAAGTAGAAACAATTTCTTCTGTTTCTCCCAATCTCATAAAACCTGTATCCACATAAAAGCAGGTCAGATGGCTACCTATTGCTTTCTGTGCAAAAACAGCAGATACAGCCGAATCAATCCCTCCAGATAACGCACAAACTGCACGTTCTTTTTTTATTTCGCTTTTTAAGGCTTTTATGATGTGCTCAATTTTTGTCTTTGCATCTTTAGCTTTTTCACCACAGATGCCTATGACAAAATTTTCAAGAATTTTCCTTCCTTGCGGAGTATGATGCACTTCAGGGTGAAACTGAACACCAAATATTTTCCTCTTAAAATCGGCAATAACTGCATTTTTCACTTTAACTGTTGACGCGATAGTTCTAAAACCCGTCGGAATTTTAACAACTTCATCTCCATGACTAACCCAAACATCAAGTTTTCTTGGAAGATCAATAAATAAATTATCAGAATCTGAAATTAATAATTCTGCGTGACCAAATTCTTTTTTACCAGAGATTACCTTTCCCCCTAGTAAATAAGCAATAAGCTGAAGTCCATAACAAATACCTAAAACTGGTATGTTTTTATAAAAAATATTCTTATTCACTTTTGGCGCAGAATGCTCATATACAGAAGCAGGACCGCCCGAAAGAATAATTCCTTTAGTAATTTTAGAATCAAGCAACTTTTCCGAAATCAAGCCAGCAGGAATAATTTTTACAGCCACTCCCATTTCTCTTATTCTTCTTCCAATAAGGTGAGTAGTTTGTGAACCAAAATCAACAATTAAAATCATACCTTTAAGCAAATTAAACAACCTAAGCTACTTAACTAAAATATCATGCGGATAACTTTCTATTTGCGATGCCGGCGTTACTCTTATAAATCTTGTTTTTTCTCCAAGCTCACGAATAGTCTTTACTCCAGCATAATACATGCCACTTCTGACACCGCCTGTCAACTGATTTACTACCGTTTCTAAAGAGCCTTTATATGGTACTAATCCTTCAACACCTTCAGCAATAAGCTTTTTTTCCTGTCCCACTCTATATTCTTGCCCGTATCTTGCCGCGCTTCCTTCCTTCATAGCTGAAATAGAACCCATACCCCGATAAGATTTATATTTTTTATTCTTATAAAGAACGACTTTTCCAGGCGCCTCTTGGCATCCTGCGAAAAGTGAACCAACCATCACAGCATCGGCTCCGGCAGCCAAAGCCTTAACAATATCACCGGAGGACCTTATCCCTCCATCAGCAATTATTGAAATTCCGTAATTTTTAGCTACTTTTACCGTTTCCATAATAGCGGTAATTTGCGGTACGCCTATTCCGGCAACGATCCTAGTGCTACAAATCGAACCAGGACCCATGCCAACGCGGACAGCGAAAGCACCCGCTTCGATTAAAGCCTTAGCGCCGGCAGCGGTTGCAACGTTTCCAGAAATTACAAGAAGGTTTTTATATTTTTCTGCAATGAAATTTGTCGCTTCAACCACCATCTTACTAAAACCGTGTGCACTGTCTATAACAACAATATCTAATCCTGCCCTGGTTAAAACTTGAAGACGATCGCTTAAATCTCTACCTGTACCTACAGCGGCTGCGACAAATGGAACTTCTTTTTTCGCCTCTATTACCTCTTCCGCTTGTTTTTCGATGCTCATATTGCGGTGAATTACTCCTAAACCTCCTAATTTTCCCAAAGCAATTGCCATTTTCCCTGTAGTTACCGTATCCATAGGAGAGGAAATAAAAGGAATATTAAGTCTTAAACGGGAAGAAAGATTAACTGAAATATCTATCTCTTCTCTTTTAATCTCAGAATAATTGGGAACAACTAAAACATCATCAAAAGTTATACCTTCAATCGAAATAATCTTTTCATCCATATTTATTTTATAAAGCTTGCCTCCTTAGCAATTTTTGAGGATAACATTAAATCTTCCTTTTCTAATATTTTATTCTCAAAGAGCATATTATATTCCGAAAGAAGATTGGTTTTAAGCATCTCTGGACCGTCAGTATTGATTGTAAAGGACACGCCATATTTCTTAAGCTTCGTAAAAATATATCTAAAATCAAAAAGTTTTTTAACTACTCCTGTTGAGAGATTTGAAGATGGACAGATTTCCAAAACAATCTTCCTTCTCCTAAGCTCCTCAAGAAGCTTCTCATCTTCAATCGCTCTTACCCCATGCCCAATACGGGATGGTGAAAGCAGTTTTAAAACTTCCCAAACCTCTTTAGCGCTTGTTACTTCCCCTGTATGAATAGTAATCCCCAAACCATTTTCTCTGCAACTTTTAAACATTGACACAACTTCTCTTAAATCAAATCTAGGATCAATTGGTCCTGCCAGATCTACACCGATTACTCCACGCTTTCTGTATTTAATGGCTTTTTCCGCAATAATTTTATTTAAAGATGGAGCAAAAGTCCGATCAAGACAAAAAATCAAACCTACTTTTATAGGATATGCCAGCATCGCCCTCTCCATGCCATGAATTGAAGCAAGAATAATATGGTCAAGATCACGCTCGCCTTCTCGATTTCTCTTCATCGGATTAAAACGAATCTCTAAGGTGGTAATGTTATTTTTACGAAAAGCTCCTGAAGCGATTGAATAAACACTTTTTTCCATCGCCTCAGGTGAAGACTGAATCAGTTCCGTCCAATGAAAAAGATTAAGGTATTTATCATAAGTAGTCTTTCCAGAAACCGCAATAAGTTTTTCAAATTCCCAGTAATTTTTGGTAGGAAGTTTAATCCCTTGATCGTGAGCAATCTCCCAGAGAATCGGCGGATCAACCGCTGATCCTACGTGGACATGAAGTTCTGTCAGTTCTCCAAATTTACCAATCATAGTTTTATTATACCTAAATTAAATAAGCAACTTAAGCAATTCAGAGGGAGAAACTATCCCTTTAATAAAATTAGCTACTGTAATATCCTCAACTGGCGCTTTGGCAAAAATCGGTTTACCCAAAGCCAAGGCAAAACCTATTTCTACAGTTACCGCTGGTCCTAAATATGATCTCTTATTGAAAATGTATACTACGTCGCTTTTGCGGATATTTTGAAGATGAATAAACGCTCCCTCTCCTTCCCACTTTCGTAAAGTCATTTCATCATATTTACTCTTTTTTAATTTTTCAGGTTTATGCCCATGACGGATATGAGAAGGCTTAGGAATAATAACCTCAAATCCCCTTTTTCTTAATATCTTTGCGGCCTCCTCCATTTCGCGATAAAACTTGAAACTTCCGCAAATACAAATAGTTTTTCCTAAAAAAAGACCCGCCTTTTTAACTCCTCCGGCGGGTTGACTAAGTATTTGATTTTGAGCTTTTTGATCTACCATATTGTATTTTATCACCATTATAAACTATTTGTCAAACTTAATTATTTTAGATTTATAATAACTAGAGATGAGAACAGGAATAACCACGATGACGCTTGACTGGGGTCAATGTCCTCCTTGGCTTTTTGAAAGGATGAAAAGACTCGCCAGGGTGATTGTTTTGGCAATTGTCTCTGAATATGGCAGTTATGAATTTATAAGAAGACTTGCCGATCCTGTCTGGTTTCAATCTCTTGGCACTCTTATGGCTTTTGACTGGAATGCTTCGGGATTAACTGTCACGACAATGGCGGCTGTCAAGGAAGCTTTAAGAGGACTCGAAAAAGATGCAGATATTTTTATCTGCGGCGGTAAAGGTAAAACCAGCAGAAAAACACCCGAGCAGATCCTTTACTGGTCTTATGATTTAGGTTTTGATCAGAAATCATACGATAAACTCATCTATACCAGTAAATTAATTGCTAAGGTTGATTCAGCGCTAATACAAGACGGTTTTAACCTCTATCATCATAATTTTATCTTTAACAAAAAAGGCCAGTGGGCAGTAGTGCAGCAGGGCATGAATACAAAAATAAAAAGAGCCAGACGTTATCATTGGTTAGGAGCAAATATAAAAAATTTTCTTGAAGAACCACACAGCGGCATCGCCTCTCAAATAAGGCTTGATGCTGTTGTTGATTTAACGCATAAAAAAAGCGCTCAAAATAAAAAAATACAACTTGTTTTGGTAAAGAATAAAAAAGATTTATACCACAATCTACAAATTCTTTCTCAACCAAAAAATCCATACTATTTTAAAATTCTTAATCTTCCAGGAATTGAATTTTCCCATCATCCTGTAGAGAATGAATTTCTTAATCCCCAGCTTAATAAAGCCATTAATAAAATCATTATTAATAAACCTGACAGTTTTGAAAAACTACTCATGACTGTAGGTGTAGGAGCACGTACTATCCGCGCGCTCTCTCGTTGCCGAGGTTATCTATGGCGCTAAACCTTCATATGAAGATCCAGCGCGTTATTCTTTTTCCTTTGGTGGCAAAGACGGTACTCCCTACCCTGTTGACCGGGATACTTATGATAAAACTCTTTCTGTCTTGGAAAAAGCTGTAAGAAAAAGCAATCTATTTTTAAAAGAAAAAGAAATTGCCCTTCGAAAAATAAATTTCTTGCAACAAAAATTGTAAATAAAGACGATTAAAGACTCTTTTGGCACCAATATGAAAATATAACGTCTTACTTGTAAGAATAACTAAGATTAAGTAAGATAACCTTATTATGACCATATCTTTTTCCTCTTCAGGGTTTAGAAATATTACCATTTCCGGCAAAGTGGCTGTAGGATCAACCACTCTTTTTAATGGTTTACGCGAAAAACTTTCTCCGTTAGGTTGGCAGTTTTTTTCAGGCGGAGAATTCACAAGAGAATACGCGGTAAAAAATAATCTTTTTCCCAAAGAAAGCAGAAAACATCATGCCGCCACTGTCTATTCTGATGAGTTTGATAGAGAAGTTGATACTCTAATAAGAAAAAAGCTGGAAGAAGAATCACATTTAGTGATTGAGTCAGACTTAGCAGGTTTTAACGCGCAAAATATCCCTTCAGTGCTAAAAATTCTTCTTGTCTGCGACGACGCATTAAGAATAGATAGACTAGTAAATAGGGATAACATTACCATTGAGGAGGCAAAAAAACACCTTAAAATTCGTGAGGAAGAAAACACAAAAAAATGGCAAAGACTCTATGGTCGCTATGATTTCTGGGATCCTAAATTTTATGATCTGATTATTGATACTTATAAACATAGTCCTATCGAAACACTTAATCTTGTCCTTGACAAAATTGGCTATAGTCAACGGTAGAGGCAGAACTTCAATTTTGACGATAGTCCTTGCTTATCTGAAGAAATTATTCCTGATTGGGCAGTCGATATAGCACATAATCCAAGAATTGAAATTCATAACAAACCTGAAAATCAATGCCAATCTTATAGAGCACCATTTTATTGAGTTGGACCCATATAGAAATTTAATAAGAAGGATTTAAAATAAATTTTTTAAACTTCACTTTTATAATTCTTCTAGTGGGGCTTATTAAGAACTATTGTTTTAGGCCTAGTCATTGCCTCAAGTGTATACCTTATCCCTTGCACTCCCACTCCACTTCCTTTAATCCCCAAAAAGGGGAAATGATCAGGACCTCTTTGGGGCTTGCTATTGATTTGTACTGTCCCAACATGAAGATATTTACCTAACGATATCCCTGCTCCTTCATCGCTGGTAAAGATTGACGCCTGCAGTCCATAATCCGAATTATTAATAATAGAAATAGCCTCGTCAATAGATTTAACCGTGACAAAAGAAATAACCGGACCAAAAGTTTCCGTATGGACAATCGCCATAGAAGGTCTAACCTCTGTTAAAACAGTTGGATCAATATACAATCCATTCCTTTTTCCTCCAAAAACAATTTTGGCACCGCTAGCTACCGCCTCAAGAATTCTTTTCTCTATCTCAAATGCAGCTTTCTCATTTATCACTGGCCCCATATTATTATCTGTAACTCTCGGATCACCAATTTTTATCATCGATTGAGTTTTTTTTACCACAAGAGGAAGAATTTTTTCGATTGTCGGTGATAAGGCTAAAACATACTTTATCGCTGTACAACGTTGACCAGAATAGGAAAAAGCGCCTTTGACTAATTCTATGGCTGTAGTTTCCATTTCAGCGTCCGGAAGGATTATCGCCGGATTATTACCTCCGCATTCAAAAAGCAAAGGAATCATGCCGATTTCCCGGGCAATCTTTTTTCCCACCTGAGAGGAACCGGTAAAACTTACCATATTTATTTCTTTATGTGCGCAAAGATAGTTGCCTATTACTTCTCCTTCCCCGGTTAACGTCACAATCAAACCGTCGGGAAGGCCGGCAAGACGAAAAGCCTCTGTCAAACAAAGAGCGGAAATAGATCCGTAAGTTGGCGGCTTGAAAACAACAGCATTACCAGTAATTAAAGCCGGAGCAATTTTGGAAACAGAAAGATTGATGGGGTAATTAAACGGAGCAATTGCCAAAACTATGCCTTGCGGCACTCGTTCAATTATTGCTATTTTCGTCTGATCATAACCGGGAAAAGATTCGCCTGACAATTCTTCACCGCGCAAATTTAATCCCTCGGCTGCAAAATAATCAATCATATCTGCACTACGAAGAACCTCGTCTTTGGCTTCAGAATAAGTCTTACCGATTTCGGAAATAAGCAGGGTCGTCAGATAATGCTCGTGGTGCCTAATCCAGTCTGCTGCAAGATGAAGATATTTAGATCTTTCAACCATCGGAACAGTTTGCCAGTTTTCTTGGGCTTTTTTCGCCCTCGCTATCGCTTGATCCGCTTCCGCGTGAGTAATCTGCTGAACAAAACCAATTACCTTATTGTTAACAGGAGAAACAATTTCCACAGTTTTTCCGCTTAAAGATTCAACCCAAACTTCACCATTAAAAAATTTATAAGTAGGAGGAGATTTTTGATCATGAAGATTGGCAAAATAATCTTTGGACATTAACTATATAATAACACAAATATATGTCTTAGCCCTCAAGCATAATTGTTACCGGACCATCATTTATTAATTCTACTTCCATGTAAGCTCCAAACTCACCAGTCTGCACATTTTTTATTCCCAGTTTTTTTAATCTGTCAATAAAATAAAGATAAATTCTATTTGCTAATTCAGGTTTTGCGGCATTTATAAAAGATGGTCTTCTTCCGCCACTGGTATCAGCGTAAAGGGTAAATTGGGAAACTATCAGCACTTCACCATTCACATCAAGAATTGATTTGTTCATTTTGCCATTTTCATCAGATATGATTCTTAAATTCACTATCTTCTCTGCCATAATATCCGCCTGTTTCTCACTGTCTCCTTCTTTAGCAGCAAAAAAAATCACGTAACCTTTACCTATTTGGCTAATAGTCTTGCCTTTAACAGAAACTCTACCTTTGCTAACTCGTTGAATTAAAACTTTCATATTCTTTTTCCTAGCTTATGACATTTTAAACAAATTCCTATCAATCGGTAAATTCCTGTACATACATCTGGCCATAAATTCCCCCGTCAATCACTCCTATTCCGATTTTATTAAAATCTGGAAGAAGAATATTAGCCCGATGTCCCGGACTATTCATCAAACCCTGATGTGCTAAAAAAACATTCGGAGCTAGCGCAAGATTCTCTCCACCTATTGCAAATAATATTTTTGCCTTATTCATCCTGTCAAAAGGTGACAATCCTTCCGGATCATAATGGGAAAAAAAACCACGAGCAAACATATCCTTGCCATAATTTCGGGCCAATTCTCGAAGAGATAGCGAAAAAGTCAAAGGTTTTAAACCGTTTTTTTGCCGTTCTTGATTTACCAAAAGAAACATTGTTGCCTCTGCCGATTCATCAAAACTAACTTCTCGCTGTTGAAAACCTAAATCAACTCTTTCCGTTGATGAAAGATTAGGATTAATAGTAAAAAAGGTAAGCGTTTCATTAACCGCCTCTCCAAATATGCTGTTTAATTCTCTTTCGACTCCTTGGGTTTTAGCAACCAAAGCCCCTCCGAGCTTTGAGGAAACTATCTGATTTTTTATCGCTCCTTGAATAGGAAGTGAAATAATAAGAGTCAGAATAAAGGCGGTAAAAATAACTGCTTCTCCTGATGCGGGTATAAAACCTAAAAGGCGATCGAATTTTAATATCAGTCTATGTTTATTATAGTTAATAATCCGAAGGTATAATCTTCTGGCAAAAAAACTAATAATAAAAGAGAGAATTAATTCAATGAGTAAACCGGCAAGTAAAAAACCTAGCGCATTGGCAATACCTTTAGGTAGTGAGAAATTAACAATAAGAAAGACGCCGAAACGTGAATACGTTTTCAAGGCAATAAAAAAAGAAAATATAAATCCTCCAAGATCTAATATTCCCAGAAAAAATCCTCTCTTCCAACCGCTCCAAAGGTACAAAAATATTATAAAAATCACCAAAAGATCAACCCAATTGCCAGCAAGTGCAGGTATTTCCATTAGGTGATATTGTATAATATAGAGCCATTTATGAAAACGGTCTGGAAAAAAATCTCCGACAAATATAACTTACGAAGGATCCCTATAAATATAAAAAGGTCAGTTCTGATTATAGGTTTTTTAATTTCATTTATTATTCTCTTTTTAATAATTCTAATTTTTAAAGACCTCCCTAGCCCAAGTAAACTTTCTTCCTATGAAATTCCGCAAACGACTAAAATATATGATAGAAATGGCAATCTGCTTTATGAAATCTACGTAGAACAAAACAGAACCCTAGTTAAGCTTTCCGATATTCCTTTGTACCTTCGACAGGCAACTGTTGCCATCGAAGACAAAGATTTTTATAAACATCAAGGAATTGATCCCGTCGGTGGTATCCTTCGTGCTTTCAAAGAAACCATTTATCACCGAAAACTTCAAGGGGGATCAACTATTACTCAACAATTGATGAAAACCGCTTTGCTTACGCCGGAACGTACGCTTATAAGAAAAATTAAGGAAATCATCCTTGCATTCTGGGCAGAGAAAATCTACAGCAAAGATCAAATACTTGAGATGTACTTTAATCAGGTTCCCTATGGGGGAACTGCTTGGGGAATAGAAGCCGCCTCGCAGACTTATTTTGGCAAAAGCGTTAAGGATGTTACCCTTGCAGAAGCGGCTCTTCTTGCCGGTTTACCCGCGGCACCAACAATTTACTCCCCTTACGGAGCGCATCCTGAATATACAACCATGCGCCAAGAAAATGTCTTAACAAGAATGGTCGAAGACGGCTATATCACTCAAGAAGAAAAACAAAAAGCCCTTGCTGAAAAATTGCAGTTTAAACCGCCAAAAACTGATATTAAGGCGCCGCATTTTGTGATGTATGTTAAAGAGAAATTAGTTGAAAAATACGGAGAAAAGATAGTTTCGCATGGAGGATTAAGAGTGACAACCACTCTTGATTTAAATTTATCAGAAAAAGCGCAGGAGGTGGTAAAAACAGAAGTCGAAAAACTTAAAAATCTCAAGGTCGGAAACGGTGCGGTTTTAATTACTCGGCCGCCTACTGGCGAAATTCTGGCTATGATTGGTTCCAAAGATTATTTTGCCACAGACTCCGGCAACTTTAACGTTACAACCTCCAAAAGACAACCAGGATCAGCAATTAAACCAATAAATTACGCCATAGGTATCGAGACAAAAAAAGTCACTGCTGCAACTACCTTTCTTGATACGCCAACTTGTTTTCAAGTAGCCGGACAAAAACCATACTGTCCGGTAAATTACGACGGTAAGTTTCACGGACCAGTACAGCTTCGATTTGCTTTAGGCAATTCCTTTAATATTCCGGCAGTCAAAATGATGGCGTTAAATGGGGTGGAAACAATGATTGCTACTGCCTCTGCAATGGGCATTACCACTTTTAAGGATCCGAAAAATTATGGTTTGTCTTTAACTTTAGGCGGAGGAGAAGTAACCATGATGGATATGGCTGTAGCCTTTGGTGTTTTTAGCAACGGAGGAGTCAGAAAAGATCTTGTCAGCATTCTTAAAATAGAAGATGCAAAAGGAAAAGTTCTTGAAGAATACAATGATCCAAACTTTGTTAAGGATATAAACGAACCGATAAATTATCCCTCATCCATTTTAATTTCCGGACCGCGGATCCTTTCAAATGAAACGACTTTCATTATCTCTCATATACTTTTGGACAATAACGCCAGAGCGCAAATGTTTGGTGAATCATCTTATCTAGTTGTTCCCCGCCATGCGGTTTCCGTCAAAACCGGCACAACAGATGACAAAAGAGATAATTGGACAATCGGTTATACTCCTAACTTCTTGGTAGCTGTCTGGGTAGGCAACAACGACAATAGCGCTATGCACCCGACTCTTACTTCAGGTACTACTGGCGCTGCTTTAATTTGGAATAAAATTATGTCTGAATTGCTTAAAAAACAACCAGATCTTTGGCCTAAACAGCCACAGGGAATTATTGGTGCTCAAATCTGCTCACTTTCAGGAAAAGCTCCACCTAATCCCGATCCTAATTCGTCAGATCGCGGTTGCGCTACGCGATATGAATATTTTATAAAAGATACTGTTCCTAAAGAAACGGAAAATCTCAAACAAATGGTAACCGTTGATAAAACCAGCCAAAAACTTGCCTCTCCCGAGCAAAAAGAAAACACCGAAGTAAAAGAGCATCAGATAATTTCTGACATGTTTGGAAACTATTGTATTGACTGCCCTCATGAGGGAAACGAGCCGGTAACTAATATTAAACTCTGAATTTAACCTTTTTCCTCTTTACTGATCCTATAACGTATGTTATATTTCAAAACCCATGGTACGTTATCAGAAAAAATATCACAGAGACAATTTACTTAATTTTCTTATCACTATAATCCTTGTTCCTCTTTTCCTGCTTAAATGGATAGGAGATCTTATAATCTTTATAGTAAATTTCTATAAGATCATTTTGCCGCTGATTAAAAGAATCGCGAGTATAAAATGGTCTTTTTTAAGAAAAATCAAAACAAAAAAAACAAGAGGCAGATCAACAAAAACTATCTACCGCAAATACCCAGAATTTATTGAAAAAATTAAAAGATTTGCCTATCGAACTAAGTTTAAAATGTTTGTCCTAAAACAGAAGATTTTTTCTTTTCCCAAAAGAATCTACTATTACCTTTATCTAAATCTCGTTTTTATCAAAATAAAATATTTTCTGATGGGCGCTTTAATTGTCACTTCAATTTTCATTTTTTACCAATTTAACAGTTTTATCGAAAGATTACCTAACCCAAATAATCTTACCCAAAAAGATCCACCTACTACTAGCAAAATTTACGATAGAAACGGCAATTTACTTTATGAAATTTATGCGGAACAAAATAGAACTCCGGTTAAACTTAGCGAAATCCCAGAATATGCGAAAGACGCAACTATAGCTATTGAAGACGCTGAATTTTACCTGCATAAAGGTTACTCACTAAAAGGAATAATGCGTGCTCTTATCCATAATTTTACTCAAGATACGCTTGAGGGGGGATCAACCATCACTCAACAGCTCATAAGAAGCGCGATGCTTAGCTCTGAAAAAACGATCAAAAGAAAAATTGAAGAAATTATCCTTGCATTCTGGGCAGAGAAAATCTACAGCAAAGATCAAATACTTGAGATGTATTTTAATCAGGTTCCCTATGGAGGAACTGCTTGGGGAATAGAAGCCGCCTCGCAGACTTATTTTGGCAAAAGCGTTAAGGATGTTACCCTTGCAGAAGCGGCTCTTCTTGCCGGTTTACCCGCGGCACCAACACGCTATTCTCCCTACAGTACAAATCCAACTCTTGCTAAAACCCGGCAAGAAGAAGTCTTAAACCGCATGGCATATCTTGGTTTCATTACGAAAGATCAAGCAGAAAAAGCAAAAAATGAAACTCTCCTTTTTAAGGAACCGAGAATCGCAATAAAGGCACCACACTTTGTGATGTATGTCAAAAATCTTCTTGAACAATTTTACGGTCCGAAAATCGTAGCCATGGGCGGACTTAGAGTAATAACTACTCTTGATTCATCTATCCAAGAAATCGCTCAAAACGCTGTCAGTTCAGAGGTGATAAAGTTAAGAAACCTATCTGTTGGCAACGGTGCTGCTTTGGTCACTAATCCTACAAACGGTGAAATTCTAGCAATGGTTGGTTCAGCTGACTATTTTGACAATGTACATTATGGCAATGTAAATGTTACACTATCACTTCGGCAACCCGGCTCCTCAATAAAGGTGGTAAACTATGCGGCGGCTTTGAAAAATGGTTTTACCGCCGCCTCGCTTATAAATGACACTCCTGTAGTTTACAAAGCCGTCGGCCAACCATCATACATGCCTGTCAATTATGACGGCAAGTACCATGGTACAGTCACGCTCCGCACCGCACTTGCTTGCTCATATAATATTCCGGCAGTAAAGGTATTAGATCGGATTGGAGTTAAAACTATGATTGAACAAGGAAGGCTTATGGGTATTACTACTTGGAATGATGAAGGAAGATTTGGCTTGTCTTTAACTTTAGGCGGAGGAGAAGTAACCATGATGGATATGGCAAAAGTCTATGGCAGCCTGGCAAACGGTGGCATAAGACATGAACTGACGCCATTTTTAAAAATCACTAATTATAAAGGTGAAAATTTATCTCTTCCCACACCAAATCAAACAGTCCAAGCAACCACACCGGAAATAGCTTTTATTATCAGCAATATTTTAGCGGACAATACGGCTAGAACTCCTGCTTTTGGTCCAAATTCTTCTTTAGTTATTCCCGGAAAAACTGTTTCTGTCAAAACAGGAACAAGCGATAATAAAAGAGACAACTGGACTATTGGCTATACCCCTGACTATGTTGTGACTGTCTGGGTAGGCAATAACGATAATACACCCATGGATCCCAGACTCACCTCCGGAATTACTGGCGCCGCACCAATCTGGCATGAAATATTTGCTAAAATACTTGCTGATAAACCAGACAAACCATTTCATCCTCCAAAAAATATCGTCATGATGCCTTGTTACTCCCGACTTGAATATTTCATCCGCGGCACCGAACCAAAAGGAGGTTGTCCCACTATAAAACCATCTCCTGTTTCAAGCTCCCCCACCACTTTCTTGTCACCTTAAACATTTTAAAGAGTCTTTTTGTTATAAGTTTTACGTGTGCCGGTCAGCCACTTTTGAGGCGCCGTAAGAATATGGTTTTGTCTTGACTGGAAAACCTGATCCTCTAATCATACCTACAAGTTCTGAAATCATCTCGCGTGTTTGCCCTTGATTACCCACATCCACATGAATCTCCACATCATATTTAGTAATTCCGTCGTCTTTAAAAGTAGTCAGCACTTCTTCTGCACACTGAAGTGATAAAATTGCTTCCTGATAGATACGATTACGAAGAACCATAGGTTTTTTCTCGCAGACTCTTTTCCAAAAATAGATACCTCCATAGCCTATCCTGTGAACAACAATGGCGGTCACAAAATCAACACCTGTACCATTTCTTGGTTGTGAATCAGTTCCAATCACCAAACGATATTTATAATCTGAAGCTTTTTCCATAAATTCCAATACTCTTACTCTTATATCAGAAAGCGTCAGTGAACCATAAGTCGGGCTGTAAAACATAGATTTTATCCTTTTATATTGCCAATTGGTTTAAAGGAAGCAATGGGAGTAGAAATACCTGCATTTTGTACTGATTTTACCACATCAGCTATATTTTTATAAGCCAAGGCGGCTTCTTCCGCTAACCCAGTATACGAGGCTGATTTAACGATTATACCTTCATTCTCCATTTTTTCTTGAAGATTCTTTCCAGAAAATAATTTTTGGGCCTGATGACGTGACATCGTCCGGCCGCTTCCGTGTGCGGTAGATCCAAAAGTAAGCTCTAATGCTTTCTCTGTACCGGCTAATAAATACGACCCTGTTTCCATTGAACCGCCAATAATCACAGGTTTACCGGGAAAAGATCTAGTCGCGCCTTTACGATGAATGACAAGATTTAATCCTTGCTTTGAATTTTTATCGTTTATCCTCAAATTGTGTTTTTCTAACTTTGCTATATTATGAGCTACATCATAGACAATTTTCATTCCCAAATCTTCAGCTTTTTTACCGAATATTTTTTCAAACACACTTCTTATTTGGTAAGTCATAAGCTGTCTATTGGCAAAAGCAAAATTAGCTGCCGCTGCCATAGCCTGATAATAGCGTTGTCCATCGGAAGAAGTAAAAGGAGCGCAAGCAAGTTGCGGATCAGAAACTCTTATTTTATATTTATCTATTTTCTTTCCAAAACTATGAAGGTAATCTGTGGCTACTTGATGACCCAAGCCACGACTACCCGAGTGAAACATTATAACTACCTGATCTTTTGCAGTAATCCCTTGCTTTTGAGCCTCATCAATATCGAATATTTCCGCTACTTTCTGGACCTCCAGATAATGATTGCCGCTACCTAAGGTAGCCAACTGCTGTTTACCTCTTTCTTTGGCATTTTGCGAAACCATATGAGGATCAGCCATGGCAATTTTTCCTTTCTCTTCTATATGTTCCAAATCATCCCGCCAGCCAAATCCCTTTTTTATCATCCAATCTGCACCACTTTCTAAAATATCGTCTAAATCATGATAAGTCACATTTAGGAAGCCTCCTCTGCCTACTCCTGGAGGAATATAATTAAATAAAAGATTAACTAATTGATTAATTCGTGGTTTAACCTCGCTCCAAATTAAAGTAGTGGCAATTAATCTCATTCCGCAGTTAATATCATATCCCACAGCCCCGGGTGATATGACTCCCCCATTTGCCGGATCTTCTGCAAAAACACAACCAATCGGAGCTCCATAGCCCGAATGAGCATCAGGCAGAATAACTACATAATTAACTAATCCTGGAAGCGAAGCCACGTTTGCCGCCTGCGCAAAGACTACCTCCTCCATTTTCTTAAGTAAATTCTCAGAAGCGATAATTCTTGCCGGTACTCTCATGTCTTTTTTATAAGAAATGGGCAATTCCCAGATAAAATCGGAGATTTTTATAAGATTTTTCATATATCCAAAACTATCGTCGCCAGATAATAATTTTTATTTTTTTTAACCTCTAAAAGATGCCTGGTTACTGCTTTCACATCACAGCGTAATTTATGCTTAACCGGATCTATTTTTTCTCCCCATAAATTAGCTTTTAGTTGGTAGCATCTAGCGTTTAGTTTATTAATGCATATATCAAATCTAGAAAAAATCATCTGCCTAGAATCCTTCAGAAACACTAATTTATTCAAAAAATCCGAGAGTAAATCTTCTAGTTTTGTACTTTGCGCTTTAAACTTTACACTTTGCGAGGGTACAACTGTCGCCGTATCTACCATTGCTTGTTCTACTGCTTCTGCCGCATTAGCAAATAACTCTTCAAGTGTTTTCCCATAAACCTCATAGGCAATATCAGCTGTGGCAACTCCTTCAAGAATTTTGTACCCCTTCATGGATAAATTTTAACACAAACGCTTGACAAAACACCTCTAAAAGTATATTATAGGCCGAATTTACTAATTATGTCATCGAGCAAGCTTATTTTTATTTTTCTAGGTTTCATTCTTATCGCTGTTGTGCTTTTGTCAAGCAAAAGGATTGCCACTAGCCTTCGTACAACCTTTGGAAGATTTCTTCCCGCAACAATTACTAAACCCTCTCCCACACCAAACATTACCATCACACCTACGCCCACTTTAATAAAAAAATCTGTTTCTGTAAACAACACTGATAAAGTCGCTAGAGATAACACCGGAGAAATTCCTGCTACTGGGCCAGCAGAAATAATGTGGTTGATTCTTGGCGGAAGTGCTTTTGCCGGAACAACTTTAATCCGTTTCTCCAAAGAAAAACATTAAAATTTTAGAGGGATTTTTTCATCTCGGTATCAAGAAGAGTCAAAGTTTCCAAGATGGGAGCAAGATCCGTATCGTTTATATCATTTCCTATCTCCGCTACCTCATCTGAAGAATTAAGGCTTTGATATTTCCTCACTACCAAATCAGGAGTAGGTATCGGTGAGATTTCAAAAACAGTCACCACGGGTGAGGGAGAAATTTCAGATAATGGAGTTGGTGTAGGTTCTGAAACCACCGGCGTACCTTGAGGTTTTAATATTGTCATTATAAGAAAATAAGTAACCACTAAAAAGGCAATCAGAGTTACGGCAAAAACGACATAAAACCAACGAGGTATACCGCCTCCATCACTACCAACCGCCACATTGGAAGAATAAGACTCTACAGGTGGAGAATAAACCTGTTCTCCCTGATTTGGCATTTCTCCACTGACACCGGCAAAAGTAGGTTGCTCATTTAACAATTGCTCATTAGCTACCCCCACCTGCTGATCTGAAACGGGCGTTTCTGCCATCACTGGTGGCACCTCTTGAGGAGGCTGATGGATTATATTAGGATCATTTGTATTATTGTTATCTGCCATATTATTTTTTTACCGCTGTCGGCGAAGCTACCTTGCTTGTTACTTTTGGCGTAACAGAAGCGCTTGCTGGCGTAAGATTCTCCAGTGTTGCCAGAATATTTTTTTCCGCCTCAAGCACCTGCTTAAGCAGGGTATCTTCCGCCACTACTTGCTTGCGGAATAATTGATAATGAGAATTATCCGGTTCTGTCAAAAAAGCCTTGTAAGACTCCTGCGTTTTGCCGTTTTCTATCTTAAGCTTATCAATTTGGTTTTTTAAGGAATCATATTGCGCGTTAAGTTTTTTTGCTTTAGCATCATTCTTTCCGCGGGCAAAATTTGCGTAAATCTTTTCCGTTCTCTTAGTGATTCTATTAAAAATAAGTTCTAATCTTGATGAAGCGGCTACCAGTCTGTTGTAAAGCATATTGGCAGTAGACACCGCCTGAAAATTGGTTGAGGGATTAGCCGATGAGGTAGATGTTTTTATATCTGAAGACGGAGACGTTGCCTCTTTCTGTTCATTTTTTGCCGTAGGCTCCTTCAGATTGTCTGGAATTGTAGCTGCTAAAACTAACCGGCTGGAAAAAAATATCCCTCCTGCTAAAATTATTATCGGAATTATTCTTTTTGGGCAGACCATATCAAATATTAAACCCTAAAATCAACCATAAGTCAACAGGAAATTTATCTATCTTTTTATCTTTTTTCTAAATAGTTTTACTTGCCTGATCTTTATTTAATTAAAAAATTTCTCTTTCTCCCCTCGCTTTTTTTATAATTTATTTTTTTAAATTTAATTGATATAAGAAAAACAAGCCGGCAGGCCAAATGACTGCTATAGTTATTGTTTCTTGTCTTTAAGATTTATTATAATCAAATATATTTATATGCTCCATAAATTAAAAATCAAACAACTAGCAAATGTTCCAACTTTAAAATTCCCGCATTTTACCCGCAAAATTCACGCAAAGGGAGGTAACGTATTTAATTATTTATTCTGGTACTTTATTCTGATCATCATTTTAATTAATCTTTTTTATCCTCTTACTCATCCTTCTGACACTCTTAAGAGTATAAAACAGGAGATTATGAAAAATCCGTGGAAAGCCAGCCTGCATGAAGAACTTGGTAAATATTACCTTGCCCTTAATGAACATTCTGCAGCTATTGAATACGCTCTTGCGGAAGAAATTTATCAGAGAAACGACAAAATACTTGGTGTTTCTACTTCTCCGCTTGTCCGTTTTAACGACTTAATCAACGCAAAGGAAAAAATACAAAAAGAAAGAGACTATTGGGTTAATATCGCAAATATTTTTCCTGATTATCTATATGCGAAGGCAAAAATAGCAGTGCTTTCATATCAACTTGGTGAACGAGATAAAGTAAAAAAAAATTTAGATTCACTTCTTTTTGAATCACCGGCTGATCCCATCTTTATCAAACTCTCGGAAGAATTAAGATGAATTTTCCGCAGAATTTTCTAAAGGTTTCTCTGCTTTCTCGGAAACTGCCGCCTGAGGTGGTTGAGCACCGGCTGCACTGGCAACTTCTCCTTCGGCAACGCTAGAGGCAGCCGCCGTTACCTTCTCTGCCTCTTCTTTAGCCATTTTCTCTGCTTCTTTGGAAATAAGAGGCGCCACTTTGACCACCTCGAGCTCAAGATCGGTAATAATTTTTATCTTGTCGGAAACTTTCAAATCGCCAACCTTAATAAATTGATCGACCGCCGAAAGAGAAGACACGTCAACTTCGATTTTTTCCGGAAGATCTGTAGGCAAAGCCTCAACTTCAACCTCTGAAATAAGAGAAAGAAGCGTCCCAATCTTATCTTTTACTGCTGGCGATTCACCTACTACTGTTAAAGGTACTTTCGCTGTTATTTTTTCTTCAAGATTCACTTCAAGGAAGTCTATATGAAGAGGTTTACGAGTGACAGGTTCATACTGAATCCCATGGATCAAAACCGGATGATTTTTTCCCTCGAGAGAAAGATTAACAATTGAAGTTGAACCTGCTTTTTCATATACCTTAGTGAAATCCGCCTCCTTCACCGAAACAGCGGTGGATTTTACCTTTTTGCCGTAAATATTAGCCGGAATAATACCTTTTTTCCGCAGTTGTTTAACCTTTCTTCCTGTAATCTTTCTTTTCTCAACCTCTAAATTAATTTTGTCCATAAGTATATTTTCTTATTATAAAGCTCCCTTTTTAAAAATGCAACATTTTCTTTTGCTATAATTTTTATAAAGAAAGAAGATGAACCGTCAAAAACTAACTCTTGTTATAGGCATATTAAATACTCTCACTTTGTGTTTTGCTGCGCTCATCTTTATTCTTCCAAAAACTCGGGCTGACACTCCTTTCCTTCGCCCTATACCAAAAAGTTACGAAGAGGTAAAAAGTAATAACATACTCGGCGCAGCGGTTTATGCGGCCGCTTCTTTTAAGGAAATAGAAAAGCCGGTAAAACCGGTAAACATCCTTCTTCTTGGTTTAGACGGCAGGAAAGGCGAAAAAAAACCCAGATGCGACGCCATCCATCTTATAAGCGTTGATATAGCAAAAGGAAAAATCCAAATAAACTCTGTCCCTAGAGGAACAGGCGTTGAGATTCCTAACACAGCAAAACAACTCTCCTACCTTGCTAATTCATGTTCAATCATGGGAATAGATTTTGCCAAGGAACAAGTTGAGAAAATCACTGGAATTAAAGCTGATTACACTGTAAAAATCGGCTTTTCACAAACTCTCGGAATATTCCGGACTATTGGACTTCCTACTACTTCTACCTTGCAGTTTTTAAGAAACCGCCGCTACAAGATAGGCGATAACCAAAGAAGTTACAACCAAGCAAATTTTATAAAAACCATGGGAATTGCCCATCTTCATGATTATTATAAACTCCCAAAACCGATCAAATACCTTGTCTATAAGATGACTGATACAGATCTTGATTTTGAAACAGCAGACAATCTTATCTCCCAAATCTTAGAAAGCGGAATGCTAAATAATAAAGATAATATAGAAGTGAAAATTTACCTCCCTAAAAAAGTAAAAGTGCGAGAAATAGACTACACGCCGAAAGAAGAAAATAAAAATGATGATAAAGAATTTCAACTCTACCAACAAGGACTAGAAACATATCTTAATAATCTAATCAACAAAGGTGATAATTTCTTATCAACCGGCCGACAAGCCAGCCTTTACCAGCTTGTAAAAACCCCTTTTGTCCAAAAACTCTGGCTTCAGATTGAAGACGAAGAAAAAAGGGATCTTTATAATTATGATCTCCTTAGACTCTACGCGCTTTCTGCTCCAGATAAAGAAGAGGTTAACTCCATGATTTTGGATTTTATCACCCAGATGGAAATGGAAGACCAGCCTGTATTCAAAGAAAAGGGTGAAAAATTGCTTAATATAACTTCGCAGACTTAAAAGCAGCAGATTTACTCAACGGACGATATTGACTCCAAATATTCTATCCACTGCTGTATCGGTAGTATAATACACCTCTCCCTCACGCGCACTTGCCGACTTAAAGTTTGCCGGTGATAAATTCCAATTTTTGGGATAAATTATGGATAAAATAAACGGCGAGATTTTGTCCCCTCCCTGTTTTTGGAAAAAAAGTTGGTAAGAAGAAACGTCACGACTCAAAAAACGAGGCAAGGTATAAACAACCTTTACCGTCCCCCTTCCTCCTGAAGTAATTCTTATTAAACATCCAAAAACCGTCTTATCCGCCCCGTATCCTTCGACAGTTAAATCTTCTTTTGCAATAGGAATGTTATTTAAAGTCAAACTTTTAAGAGAACTTTCTTTTGGCACAAAGATACGCAGATAATTCACATAAGTCGCTTCAGGATATACCTTGCTTGTTGCGGAATTCTCATAAGATAAAGTAAGTACGCTTGTTATTTCTCCGTTATCTGCAATTTTTTTCTCCATGATTACTGATTTATTAATAAAGTAATTTACTTTGTTCACCCCAAGGTTAGCCTCTACAACCGAAAGGTAATCAGGAAAACAATTATTTTGTGATTCTACGCACTTAATTTCCGTTAACCTACCGCCAAAACCTTTTTCCTCGATAAAGGCTTGCAAGCTCTCATCGGCAAACGCAAGCATGATGTTTTTTTCTTCAAGAGCTTTTTTCACCTTTGGCAACATCTCCAACCAAAACGCTCCATTTGTCCCACTAAGTTTTATCAAAATAGCATTTGCCGAAACCCTTAGAAAATCTTTCTTCTGTGTGCTTCCCGGGAAAAAATTATCTTGGGAAAAAGAATAAGCCTTTTGAAAAAAATTATTAGCAGAGATTTCTTCGTTGTTAAAGTCTGCCAGTTTTAATGGTCCGGTTACCCTAAGAATATCCTGAACAAAAAAAAGGTTTACGCCGATTACACCGTCTACCGACACTCCTAATTCCTTTTGCAGAAAAAAAGCGGCCTGTTTGGCAGAGAAGCCAAAATCCGGATCAAAATTACTATCTCTAAGAAACCAGTGAGGCTGGGAAAGATATTTTCTTATAGGAAAAGGAGGGTCTATATGCCCGCGAAGCTGTCCATCAGCGGTATAGACATCTTCAATCTTAAAATCCAAGACTTTTCCGTTTTCTATGCTAAGAAGACCATATGAACCAATGAATCCACCGGTGGGTCGAAGTTCCATGTTATTTTGGAAAAGAATAAGGTAAACTTTTTTTCCGTCGGCAAAAAGGATTTTTTCAATTAAAGGTGTCATTTGATCAATAGCAATTAACTTTTCAGCAGCAACAAGAAGAAGCGAGGAAAAACTATCCTTTGGGAAAAGGAAAAAATTTACTTGATCAAGTTGTTTTTTTGCTAAAATGATTGTTTGTTTTATCTGGGCAACTTGTCTATTTAAACGTAAAAATTCGTTTTTATCCATCGCTGGCCCAAAGATCATTAAAGAAGCATTTCCATAGGTATTTTGCGAAAAAATAGTCAAAAGTTCTTTGGTGTTACCCACCAGACTTTCTGCCAAGGAAATAAAAACGCCGATATTTTTGAAGAAACCAGCCTCTCTAATAGGAAAAAGCACGCTTGAAGAAAAAGAGTAAATTAATCTAAAATTTTTTACCTCTTTGTCTATCTTGTCTAAATCAACCACTGCGCTTTTCCAATCAGAAGAGGCCACATGAGATTGTAAACCGCGTAAATTATTTTGAAGGATAAGTAAGCGCCAGTAAAGGTAGCCACCAAAAGAAAAAGAAGTTATAACGATAAAAAGGGAAAAAAAGAGGAAGATTTTTTTCAGGCAAAAGGCAGGTTTTTTCTCGACCAGATCAAAATTTTCTTTTTTGACTGTCTCAATCTGAAAAACCTTCTCTTTTTGCTCTAAGGGAGCCTTTTTTTCTGGGACCTTACGAATAATTTTTGATTTTTTCTGTAAATCTACGATCGTATTTTCCGGCTTAAGAAAAATTGTCCTGAATATCGCCTCCACCAATTCCACCGGACTCCAAAGGTTTAAATCGCCAGCACGAAGCACTCTTATTCCGGTTATGGCGCCAATATTCTCCTCTACTTCAGTTTCCACAAAAAGAAACTTTCCCTCTTTTTTAAGATGATTTTTTACCTCTTCCACCTCTTCCCAGTTTCCGAACTGAAAAATATAATCAAAATGCCCAACCACATCTTGAGGTTTTTCTTTGGAAACCACTTCACATCCCTGATCGATTAAACGGTTTACCAAATAATCCGCCGCATGCCCTCCGCCGATTATAAGAGCTTTAGGCAGGATGTTTTCTTCTATTATTTCAAGATGGCGTTTTTTGGGCATAAATTTATAAATCTCAAAAATATTCCTGGTTTATTATCTTTGCATTTAGACTGACCTAAAACCCGAAATCTTAAATTTTCAATCTTATTTTCCGTCAAGTGCCTTGTTTACCAAAATATCTGCTTCCTGATTTTTCTCCCTTGGTATCACTGTATAAATTACGTTCCCACCAATTTCTTGCTCCAACTGTCTGACTTGAACCATCAGGTTTCGCAGGTTTGGATCCTTCACCCTAAATAAACCATTTAGCTGGTTCACCACCAAAGTAGAATCAAGATAAAATTGGATCATCTCAATATTAAAACGCCGCAATGCAGAATCATTTGCTTTAATCCAGTCAAGCGCGGCAATTACCGCGGAATACTCCGCCACATTGTTGGTAGTTTGGCCGATTTTACGAGAAAGCCTCATTAAAACTTCTCCTCCTTCGGTGGTAATTAGAGCGCCGACAGCCGCGGGACCCGGATTACCCCTTGCGCCACCATCGGTGTGGACAATCAATTTGGACATAATTTTCTAAGTGTGCTTTTTAGGCAAAATTTGTCCGAAATGTCGGCTTTAGAATAAAAATTGTTAGATTTTGCGATCATGTAGACCTATCCGAAAATTGTTCTAATCATAAAAGTCTCCCGAAAAAATCATCAATTCCATCGACCGTCTGAAATATCATTATTTTAACACTTGCAAAAGAAATGGGGGAGAGAAGAAAATTATTTCTGGGGAGAAAAAACAGCGTTGTCTTGGGTAAACGGCTTTGTCTTATACTGCTCAAGTTGCTTTCTCACTTCTCCTATCTCTGCTTCTGATTCGGCAGACTCAAGTTTCTCAGCAAATTCATGAATTAACCGCGCTTCTAATTCTTTAAAATCATTGATGTTGTATTTTCTTTTTCCATCCTGTATTTCCATCAGAAGTTTATCAGTTTCGTATTTAAGTTTAGCAAAGTACATTTCAGACAAAGCAGTCCATGCCGCCACCGAAAGTCTCATTTTTTGATCCTCGCTCATCTGGTCGTAAAGCTCAAAAAGTTTTTCTCTCTGTTCTTGAGGAAAAGGCGCTACCTTAAGTAAAGTTTTTAACGTGACCGCCATAATTTCTCCTTTATAAAATATTTTAATATCTTTGTAATGACTGTAACGCTTCCTGACCAATACCTTTTAAAAACTGATCAAGAAGTTGCTGCATCTCACCTCTTTGTGTTGCGTCCAATGGAGTGTCAATATTCATACCGATCTTAATCTTATAATAGTTTTCAAATTTATTAATAAATTCAGACAACGTTGATTTTTGCTTAATTACTGGAATTTCTACTAATATTTCTCCGGCTGAATCTCTTTCTACTTTAACTCTATCTACTAGCGCACCACCTAAATCTTTTAATTCAATCGTAGCCGTGGCAAATTTACCAAAGTACTGCTCTCTTTTTTCACGATCTAACATCGTAAACAATTGACCAACACTCTGAGTAACAAGACTATCTAAATTACCCAATAACTTCAATGTTTCTAAATCTGAAGTAACCTCTGCAAAATCAGTTTTATCGCGCGAAAACGTAATATATCTCCCCATACCTATCTCTTCCTGCTTTTTCTTTCCTCCGGTACTATCATATATCTCATTAAGTAATTCTTCTGGCCAACCAATAATCGGGCGTGGTTTCACATTAGGCAAACCATTATAAAGATTTGCGTCTAAAAAGATCGAGAAGGTAAGACTTAAAGCATCAGTAGCCGCTGCTGACTTTGGTTTTTTGATATCGATCCTGACTGTTGCATGCATTTCGTAAGGAACTGAAGTGCTAGTCTTATGATGAGGCGGAGTCTCCCATATCACGCTGCCATGATTTTGTTCAACCCCATTTACCACCTCCGGCGGCTCAACCCTTATTCTCCCATACGGAGTCTCTGCTGTTTCTCCCCTCTTCCTTACTCCTGTTTCTTTTTCCCTGATCCCGTAGGAAAGTCCAAAAACATTTTCTTTTATGGCGTGATCCCTGATCCTATCAACTAAAACACCCGCATATTCCACCGTTTCCATGCGGTTTCTGGTGATAAGAGGAGTAATCCTGTCAAAATACTTTTCCAGCAAAGCATAATTTGCTCTTGCTCTCTCCGCCAATTCACCCTGAAGCCTCCTACTCTCTTGTTGCCAATCCTCCTTTCTTACCGCTCTCAAATTTCCAATTTCACTTCCCAGTTCCTCCATTTCTCTATAATTTTGCTGTAAAACAGCGTAATCTGCTCCGAAAAATTCCTGCGGATTAAGACCAAAGACTTCAACCGCTGTCTCCACCATCAAGGCTCTAGTTAATACTCTTTCGGCAATTGCCCTTTCCTCTCCCATAAGGGTTCCAAAGAAAAGCTGTACCCATTGATCATGACTACGCAAATCCGCAACAGAATCTTTTCCCTCCCAAAGCCTCCCCATCAACTCGTTATACTTTGCCTCTTGCAATAATCCCGCAACCAGACGAAAAGCTTTTGCTGTTTCTTTATCTTCTGCGGTAGCCTCGCCTCTTCCTTCTTTGAATCGTGCCAGATTCTCCTCAAGCTTAGCAATTTCCGCAGTAAGATCGGTAACCTTTGTTCTTGCTGCATTTAATTTTTTAATAATAGCCTCCGAAGTTGGTGGTTTGGTAGGATCTTTCATTCCAAAATGATCTTGCAAAATTTTATTTCTTCTTTCTATTAAAGCCTTCAGATCGGATTCTGCTAAATCAAGCGCATTTTGGGCATCGTCTATTTCTTTCCGCGCTTTTTCAAAAGCCTCTTTCGACTCTTGATGCCGCGTCTTTGCTTGAGCCAATTCTGCCTCCTTCGTATTTTTCTCCGCTGTTTTTCCATTAATTGTAGCGACAAGAGTTTGCATCCTCGATTGTAAACCTTGCCAATCCATCCGGAGGGAAATTTTTAACTTGTCTAACTCATCTTGATTAGAAAATTTATTTCCAGTTTTTGGATTAATATCGTCTACAGTCAGTTTTTCAACGTATGGCAATAGTTTTTCTAATTCTGCAAGTCGTCTCTGCACGTCTCCTAAATCTGTTGTATTTCGACTAATTTGGTTATTTAAATCAGCTAATCTTCCAACAAGTCTTGTATACTCACTAAAGTCAGTACTCGCTTGTTGTTCCAATCTAGAAAGCAAGGTATCGTTAGCGTTGCCTTGCGAAAGAGGAGTCTCATATCGTTTTTTTAAACCTGTGAGGATAGACTCAGCCCTTCTTTTCTCATCTTCTTTTGTTGTAATCTCCCCATTAATTCTATCTAATTCCGCTTTCTGCCCTTCAAGAAACTTCAATCTTTCTTCTGCCTGTTGTTGAGCAGCTTTCTTCTTGGCTATCTTTCTTTCATCAACCGGAGTCAACGTCCTTTTACCTTGTTCCAACTCTGTTGCGGCAGTTGTCAAAGCAGCAGCTTGACTAGTCCTGTCTGTTTGACCTTGCGCGGTTAATTCTTTTATCACTTGAGTAGCAACACCCTCGCACATTTTTCCGGCTGCCGCGTCGTATGATCGAAGGATTGCCTCAAGTCTCTGTTCTGGAGAAAGCTCCACTAAAGATCGCTTACCCATAGAATCAAGAATATTCCTTAAAGCCAGCTGTCTTTCGGTATTGAAACGCACCATGCCTGCACCAAGAGAAATAGTATTGCTCCCTGGATCCAAAGTCTCGTAGTCTAAACTTATTTTTACTCTCTCAGCAGGATCGCGGATATCAAGACCAAACGCATAGTAAATTTCATGCCGGAGGCGTTCTGCTTCCATTACCTTACTAGTCAACTTTTCCGTTGAAGAAGACCCCATTCTTCCTGAATGCTCAATATACGAAGTAATTACTCTACTTCCTAGTTGCGGACATTCTATAGAAATGGTAAAAGATTCACCTTTAGATCCAACGAAAAAATCCCATCCGACAGCAACGCTAGTACCAATGAAGTTGCCCAATGCTGTTCCTAAAATTGCCCCTGTTTTTAGACCAGCAGCTGCACCGGGAGGTCCTCCTGCTGTTCCAACCACTGCTCCGCCTGCCGCGCCAAGGATAGCTCCACCAGCAGTACTGCCTAAACTTGTCAGGATCTGTTTAAGACGTTTTTTGTCATTTTCCTCTAAAGCTTTCTTTATATTTGCTGCAACATCACTGACTCTTTCTCCTAAACTAGGCAGCGCCTTTTTCAAAACATGTTCAAAATTAAAATTCTTATCGATCATAATTCCAACAGCTTCCCTACCACCGTTGGTGATTATCTGTCCGAAAGCCTCGGCGGTTAAAATTTCATCTATATCCAAAGCGCCAAGAGCCAAAATCAGTTCTTCTTCCGTATGAAAAATCCTCATTTTATCATCTTGAATCTTGTATTTTCCGGCTTTTTTTAATTTGTCTCTTTCTTCTATTACTTGCTGTGCTCTTCTTCTAAATTCCGAAGGTTCCTCTTCATCCCCAAACAACTTCTTTACCATCATTTGCAATCTGGTAATATTGGGATCAGCAGGATTATCCGCAGCCACTAAGGCAATAACTCTGTATATGCTTTCCAACTGGCTGTATAACTGTTCATCAAGTTGAGGTCCTAAATCACAATATTTTATCGGTTCCCCCTTTTCATCTCGCGGTACTTCTGTCAAAATTTTCCCAATTTCTAAACCTCTTTGAGGAGTAAGAGATGCTATCCGAGCCTCATCTTCGGTCTGGATAGCAGGAGCAGCATGTTTTTCACCCCTAGAAGGTAAAGGAGGTGGCTCGGGTAGTGGTGGTTCTGTTACCGCAGGTATATCGCTCATAAAATAATCCTTTATTTCACTCTAACACAAGAATAAAACCTCTTGCAAGAGTAAAGAAAAGAAGTTATAGTGGATATATGAGTGGAGAAGGACCACCTGTACCACCAGAAACTCCTCCTATTGCGTCATCAACAATGGCGCCTCCTGAATCTTCTCCTTCTTCAGCGCCAGCCAAACCGTCGGAGACTGTCGCCGCTACTGCTCCTAATAAAGCTCAATCCGTTCCGCCAGAACCAACTCAGCTAGATAAAACAGAACCCGCCAAAACTCCAGAACAAATAAGAGAAGAAGTGCAACAAAGTTGGAGCAGCGCTATTGATCTAATTCGTGAGAAATATGAAACTGATCCAGCAAAAGTAGCTTTGCAGTTAAGTATAGAAACTGCCGAACCTGCAAACGATCCTGCTATAAAAACAGAAATAGAAAAACGTAAAAAAGCCCTTGAAGCTAATTCCCAACTAAATTCAGCTCTTGCGCTATTAAATCAAGCTGATGCTACTATAGAAGCAGCAAAAAGGGCGATAACTCAAGCCGGCGCTACAGGAGAAGACGCCGAAAGGATCAAGGCAAAGTTTTATGACGGGGAAAAGGGAATTTACTACATTGTTGATGCTGACGGAAAACCCACGAAGGAAAAAGTGCTGCTTTCGCGTGCCACCAAACCAATTGTTGATGAACTAGGAAAAATAGCAAAAGAAAAAACAACTGACCCAGATTCGGAAAAACCGACTGAAAGAGCAAAAAGAGCTCAAAAACTATATGACACCTTAAATCCTCTAGTAACTCCAATGCCTAGTGATCCAAGCGGTCATTATTTAAAAATACCAGAAACCGAAACTCAAAGAGTAAAAGAGGTAGAAGCCAGACTTATCAGTCTGGGAGTAGAGGAATTAGAAAAGCGACTGCAAGAGGCTGGAGGAGATGCGTTTACAAGAGAGGGCGACACCATCAGAGTTGATCGGAAAAAATTAGAAGAGCGACTAAAAAAACTTGAACCGGATGAAGCAACTGGACGCTTGGCGCTGCTTCTTGCCACTTATTATGATGAAAAGACGCCACCTGAAGCCAAAGAAAACTTAGCTGCTTTTATCTATGACGAGCTTATTCGTGCCAATCACAACACAGCAACAACGTTGGGAGAGGAGGCAGCAAAAATTTTTGGGGAAAGACTTAAGGATTTGAGAGACGATCTAGTGATAAGTTGGCTAATTCCGTTGGGATACCAACCAACGATGATGCCGGAAAATATCCTTTCTGGAGTCTTGCTGGCTTATCAGCTAGAAGAATTACCACAAGAAGCAATTGAGAATGCTTGGAAAAAGTTAGGACTTAATCCGAATGAAAAAAAATTAGTTATGGCTTTAGCAAACTCACAAGAAGCAAGTAATTATCTGAAGATAAAACTGGGAATTAACACGGAAGCATTAGGCAAAGATGACGCTGACAAGATATATGCCGAAAAAGCGGTCGCCGTTATTCAAAAAAAAGATGGCTTTTCCTCTCCCGAAGAAGTTCCCATGGGGCATAGGGATAAATATGAGGCGTATCGTAAACTTGTAAAAGAAAACCTTTCTGACGACAAACTTGATAAACTGCTGACAAAACATCCCAGATTAAAATCACTGGCGGAAACACTTACTTTAAGAAAAAATAAACTTTTAACCTTCAGCGTTTTAATGATGCTCCTCCAAATTCTTCAGCGCACTACGGCAGAATCAGTGGTGGAAAGCTCTCCGCACGGGGAATCGGCGCAATAAGCACAAAATCATGTTTATCCAGATTTTTCTGCTTTTTTTTCTTCTTTTCCTCCTTTTCCTCCTTTCACGCAAAATTGCAAGTTATATTTTCAAAATAGTTTATCTTCTTACCGGCTGGCGCAAGTTTGCGATCGCCATCCTTTCCGTGATTATTCTTCCCGGAACCTTAATCCATGAATTCTCCCATCTTGTTTTTGCCGCTCTCCTTCGTGTCCACACGGGAACTCTGACAGTTTTTCCAACGATCGGAAAGAATGGGGAAGTCACAACAGGAAAATTGGAAATCGTCAAACCTGATCCCTTCAGACACATCTTAATCGGTCTGGCGCCGATGATTACCGGTTTATCAATTATATATGCCACCGGCAAATTTCTTTTACCTAGCTTTTCACAACTGACAACGCAAAATTTACTTGCTTTGCCGATAGAAAAACAACTTGCAATTATCCTTAGCCTTTACCTTTTTTTTACCACCTCGATTACAATGTTTTCTAGCCGCAAGGATTTAGAAAGCCTGATTATTGCCGGACCAATACTGTTTTTAATTGGCCTTTCACTCTATCTTGTCGGAGTAAGAATTGTTTTTGAAGAGTCTTTGATAAAAAAAATCACCGATATATTATCTGAACAAAATTATTACCTTCTGATCGCTACAATTTTGGATTATCTTATTTTTGTTGTTCTTGGTCTTTTCGTAAACGCAATTCAAAAAATTTTCAAGAAAAAAATATCTTTCCAACTGGCTACGAGACAGTAACGACGGAAGAGGATGGTTGACCATTGGTAGGTGAGACAGGTGGATTTTCTTCAGTTGGCATTGTTGCTCCTTGGGCAAAATAAGGCTCAAGAGGATTAACAGGCTTGCTTTCCGTAGGTTGCGGCGACTGAAGAGGCGGCACAGCTTGCAAAGGGGTTGGCTGCTCTGGAGTAGAAGATTGTACTTGCGGCTCGGTATTAATCTCTTGAACAGTTTCTTCCGGTTTGGCTTCTTCTTTTGGAACTTCAACTTTTTTCTTTTCAAATTTTTCCACGGTAAACGTCAACTCTTCACCGTTATAATCTATGTTTATCGTGTCTCCTGTTGTAACTTTAGCTTCTATAAGAAGCGAGGAAATCTGATTTTCCACCATCCGCTGGAGAGCGCGCCGAAGGGGTCTTGCCCCAAAAATCGGATCATAACCCGCCTTAGCAAGAAAATCTTTGGCGCTGTCGGTCACGGCAATACCAATATTTTGTTCAACCAGAAGTTTCCTAAGATTATTAAGCTGCAAATCAACAATTTCTCTCATGTGTTTGGCGGTTAAAGGCCGAAAAACTACAATTTCGTCAAAACGGTTAAGAAGTTCGGGTCGGAAAAATTTGCGCAACTCTTCCATAAGGCGCTCAGCAATGCGGGTAAAAGAATCATTATCTTCTGCATCTTCTTCCCGCTTTTTATCTGTTTCTCCAAGGGGAAGAAGCTCTTTGCCAGGTTCAACCGTAGCTGTTGCAAAAAGTTCTCTTACGGTTCCAGTGATCCACTCTTTATCTGTAGGGTATTTGCGAAGAAAATAAAAGCCGCCGGCGATTATCAACTCTTCCCCTCCTGGTTTGAAAAAATGCACATCCCATTTTTCCGTTGGAAAGGAAATCATCTTTGCTTTATCGTTATCATCTGTCCTTTGTTGAATTAAGCTTGATTCTTTCTTTTTTGAATCATCTTTTAACTTTTGACTTGCGTCTTTTGTCGCCGTTTGGAATTTAAGAGTCGAACCAAGAAAATATTCGCTTAAAGCACCAGTAATCCAATCTTTAGTCTGCAAATTTTCCCGCTTCCAAAACCTATCACCTTTTGTAATCATCTCTACATTAGCAGGGGAGAGGGAATGGGTATCATATTTATCTGTAGGCAATTGCTCTTTGGGGGCATCAGGCGAAGCGTTAATGACGATATAATCACGGCTTTTTTCAATAAGCTCGCCCTGTTGCCATTCTTTCGCGGTGGTTGAGGTCCTAAACCAAAATCTGTTACCACTGGTTATCATCTCTGAACCGTCAGCGGCAATAAGGTGGGTATCAAAACCGAAAATGGGAAAATCACCGTCTGTCTTGGCGCCGGCAAAATATTCAGAAAGAAAATCCTGCTTCCAAGTTGTACTTTTTTGATCTTTTTCCCAATATTTTTCACCAAGGGTAATAATTTCTCTTCCGGTTGGCGAAATTGCATAAGTGGCAAACCTTTGCGATTCTTTCGTGTCACTTTTTATTTCCAATCCTTGACTCTTATCTTTTAACTCTTGTTCTTTTAGCATTTCTTCTTGTATAATTCCGCTTCCAAGATTCGATGTGCAAATCACAATTGTATTTTTGAAGGAAATAGTGTGTCCTTTATTATCGGTCAGTCTACCATCATCAAGAAGTTGAATAAGAATGTTAAAAACATCAGGGTGAGCTTTTTCTATCTCATCAAAAAGCACCACAGAATAAGGATGTCTTCTCACTGCCTCTGTCAATTGTCCCCCTTCTTCGTAACCCACATAACCGGGAGGCGCACCAATAAGTTTGGCCACTTCGTGTTTTTCCATATACTCAGTCATGTCAAGGCGAATAATCACATCTTCGGTACCAAAAAGAATTTCCGCCAAAGCTTTGGCAAGCTCTGTTTTCCCAACTCCCGTTGGTCCCATAAAAATGAAACTTCCAATCGGCCGCTTATTGGATTTCAAACCTGCCCGACCACGTCTGACCGCCTCTGACACTGCTGAAACGGCTTCATCTTGATTTATCAAGCGTTTATGGATTGTTTCCTCAAGCTTGATAAGCTTAGTTGATTCTGTTTCCGTGAGTCTTTTTATTGGAATATTAGTCCAACGAGAAACAATCTCGGCAATAATATCCGGACCAACTACATTGGTGGTTGTAGATTTTTTTGCTTGATACTGTTCTTTAAGATTTTTAAGCGTCCCCTCAAGTTCTTTTATTTCTCTCTCTGTGGTTTCTAGTTTTATCCGGTCGCCAATTTTTTCTGCTTCTGTTTTTTCGTTTGTTAATCTTTTTAATCTGTCTTCGCCGCTTTTTATCTCTTCAGGAAGAGAAATTGAGGGGAGACGAATAGCCGCCGCCGCTTCATCAATTAAATCCACTGCCTTATCTGGCAGGAAACGGTCACCAATGTAACGCTGTGAAAGCTTAACCGCCGCTTCAATTGCTTCATCAGTAATCTTTACGCGGTGAAAGGCTTCGTATTTGTCGCGAAGAGCAGTAAGCATTTCAATTGCCGCGTCGATTGTGGGTTCGGGCACTAAAACTGGCTGAAAGCGACGTTCAAGCGCTGGATCTTTCTCGATGTATTTTCTGTACTCGGTAATAGTTGTTGTACCAATTGTCTGAAGCTCTCCACGTGCTAAAGCAGGCTTTAAAATATTTGAGGCATCCATGGTTCCCTCACTGCCTGAACCAGCCCCAACCATATTGTGCAATTCGTCAATAAAAAGAATTATCGATCCGCTTGACGCTTTAATCTCTTTAATAAGGTTTTTAAGCCTTTCCTCAAATTCCCCTCGATGGGAAGCTCCGGCAATCAAAGACATAAGATCAAGAGACAAAATCTTTTTATGAAGAAGAGTCTCTGGCACATCACCTCTGGCAATCCGCAGAGCCAACCCTTCTACAATAGCGGTTTTTCCTACTCCCGCATCACCAATAAGACAGGGATTATTTTTTGTTCTGCGGGAAAGTATATGAATAACCCTTTCGATTTCCGCAGCCCTTCCCACTACCGGATCAAGCTCGCCGCGAACTGCCTTCGCGGTTAAATCCTCGGTAAACTGTTCCAAAGTTGAAACTTTTGTTTTTCCCTCTTCTTTTTCCGTTTCTTTTTTTCCTGTAATTTTCTGGTTTAAAACTTCTTGCGTCAGTTTAAACTGCACCAACGTTCTTGCCGCTACTCCTTCTCCCTCATGGGAAAGCGCAAGAAGAATATGCTCTGGGGAAATAAATTCATACCCAAGCATTCTTGCGGCAGAAAGCGAAAGTTCCAAAACTCTTTTGACGCGTGGAGAAAATTGGGGCGTTCCCGAAAAATTACCCTGCTTGAAATTTTTTTCTAAAGCCGCTTTAATTTCAGTTGGAATCGCGCCGCATTCTGAAACAAGCTGGTAAATCGTCGCGTCATGCAAAAGCCCCCATAAAACATGCTCTGTATCAATGTACTGCAACTTAAGTTCTTTTGATTTACCCGCGGCAAGAATAAGAGACTGGTTTGATCTCTGAGTTAGTCTTGAAAGCAAATCCATACCTGCTCTTTTTGCCATATCAATACCTAAGGAAGAGGGGGTATTTTGTGTACCAGACTGATTGGGTGGAGGAGTAGCCGAAGGAATAGGCGGCGGAGGCGAAGAAACCGCTGGATTATCTCCGGTAGAAACAGTCTGCTCTCCTACGCTACTATTCTTTTTAAAATATCTGGAAAAATTCAACAAATTAGCAGGCATTAATTCTAGTAAAACACGACATGTCTTTTGTGTCAATATATTCTTAAATTTTTCACGATAAATTAATGCATTTAGGTAGTAATTTGAGCAGTTTTGCGGCAGTTGCAACACTATTTTTCACATTTTAGTCTATATTTATGGAGCAACATGCAGTTCCACGAAATATTACCGGTTTCCAATTTCGTCTGGTAGGGGACATGACGCTTAAACAGTTCGCCTACCTTGCTAGTGGCGCGCTTATTGCCTATCTTATATTCAAAATTGCTCCTTTTCCTCAAATTATAAATATCGCTATTGCCGGTTTTGTCTTTTTAACAGGTGTGGCTTTTGCTTTTTTGCCGATTCAGGAAAGACCGCTTGACCGGTGGCTTCTGGCTTTTGCCAAAAGCATCACTTCACCCACACAATTTGTGTGGCGAAAAAATAATCCTCCGCCTGATATTTTAATCAAGCCCCTTCCTATTCACAAAACAACAACGCAAAATGATCATTTGCAAACCAGAGATCGGGAAGCAAAAGAGAAGCTTAAAGCTTATCTTGCTTCTTTACCAACAACCCCACATGAAACTTTAAACATTCAAGAAAAAAAAGCAATTGAACAAACAATGGCCCTTTTTGGCGTTTCAAAGGTGGTTACCACACCTATAACCTCCGCCTATCAGACAAAAAACGCAACGCCTCCTTTGCCCAAAATCCAATCGCCACCAGTTACTCATGCACCTATCACTCATACACCTATTTCGCCGTCACCCACACAAAAACCGCCACAGGTAAATCAACCAACCGCGATAAACAATAAGCCTGTAGCGGATTATCCGCCGGTAAGCGCTCAAACAATTCATTCTTCTACTCCTTTATCCTCAACAACGGTTGATCTTAATTATTTACAAAAACAGATCGCGCAACTTGCCAACGAAAAACAAAACCTGCAAAAAGAACTGTTAGGTCTTAAGCAGATGCTTATTGAACTTCAACAAAAACAAGTACCTTTATCAAAAAACGTCAAACCTTCGCAAGTAAAAGAAACAAAAGAACCAACCGTCAAAATGGTTACCCCAAACACTGCTTCTCAAATAGGCATAACCAAAATGCCTGAAGCGGCAAACATTATTCTTGGAGTAATCCAGGATACGCAAAAAAGACTTTTACCAAATATTATTATTACCATTAAAAATAAAGAAGGTATACCTCTTAGGGCTATTAAAACCAATAAACTAGGCCAGTTCGAAACCGCCACACCCCTTCCTAACGGTACATATCTTCTTGAAATAGAAGACCCTCTCAGACGTTATATTTTTGATGTTGTTGAAATCACCCTTTCAGGAAAAATTCTTCTGCCGATTGAAATTATCGCCAAAGGAGAAAAGGAAATCATGAGAGAAAAACTCACTAAAGAACTTTTTGGGAGTAATTAATATATGACAAAACCTTTTTCCGGACCAATAAGAGCCACCACAGAGGAATTTCTTGACATTGAAGACATTACTGACGATCTTATTATTCTGTGCGATGGTTCAGCGGCTCTTGTAATAGAAACACCAGCGGTCAATTTCGGTCTTTTAGCAGAGGAAGAACAAGACGCTTTAATTTACGCTTATGGCGCACTTTTAAATTCGCTGTCTTTTCCTCTTCAAATAGCCATTATGTCTAAACGCATGGATATTTCTTCTTACATTGAATTAATTACCCAAGAGGAAAACAAACAGCCCAATCCAATCATTAAAGACAGATTGCGCAGATACCGTGAATTTATTTTGTCAATTGTAAAAGACAACCGTGTTTTAGAAAAAAAATTCTATCTTATTATTCCTTTTTCTAACCTTGAACTTGGAGTAAAAAGCGCTTTCTTGGGAAAAAAGAAGAAAAACTTACCATTTCCCAAAGATTACATTATCTCCAGAGCAAAAACCTCACTTTTGCCTAAACGTGATCATATCCTTAGGCAGCTTAGCAGAATCGGTCTTAAAGGCAAGCAACTTACAACGCAGGAATTAATTGAGTTTTTCTATAATATCTATAACCCTACTGTAACTGGCGAAAGATTAGCTGAAGCTGCTGGTTACACCCAAACTTTAGTTGAAGGTTTAGGAAGGATACCGGTATGAGTTTTCTTTTTTTTGGCAAGAAAAAAAATACAACACCAATGGGCCAAAATCTAAATCGCCGAGCATCTCCTGCCGGCTCTATTCCTGCTTCTACCACAGCTGTTCGTCCCGCGCCTACTATTCACGCGGCTGCACATCCTCCTGTTTCACCCCAAAAACTGATTGCCTCTGCCAACAAATTAGCCAAAGGCTCTGTTTCTATCCGAGATATTATTGCTCCTTCGTATGTAGAAGTAGATTTTGATCATATCCGTATAAACAATACATTTTATCGCTCGCTTTTTGTTGCTGGCTACCCAAGATATGTTTCCGCAAACTGGCTTCATCCGCTCATTTCGTTTGACCATTCACTTTTTATTTCCATGTTTATCTATCCTACAGAAGCTAAAGTTATCCTTGAAGATCTTAAAAGGAAAATTGCAGAGATGGAAGCGACAATTGAAACAGATATGAAACGGGGTAAAGTCGTAGACCCGTCGGTACAAGTGGCCCTAGATGACGCTCTAGCACTTCAAGCGCAACTTGCTAAAGGAGCTGAAAGATTTTTTCAATTCGCCCTTTATATTACCATTCCTGAAGAAACAATTGAGGAATTAAACCGCATTTCTAAGGAAATCGAATCTACGCTTGGTTCTTTGCTTATTGTTTCCAAACATGCCACTCTATCACAAGAAGAAGGTTTCAAATCCACTCTACCAATGGCTTTTGACAAACTAGACATTACCAGAAATATGGACACTACTTCTTTAGCCACCACATTTCCCTTTACCACCGCAGCTCTTACCGCCAATGAGGGCATTTTATATGGAGTAAATGAACACGACGGTAGTTTAGTTATTTTCGACCGGTTTACTTTGGAAAATTATAATTCTGTGGTTTTTGGCAAATCAGGCGGGGGAAAATCTTTTCTTGTTAAACTGGAAACCATGCGACAGATGCTTTTTGGCACTGAAATGCTAGTAATTGATCCGGAAGGCGAGTATAAGGAAATAAGCAAAAATTTAGGCGGCGACCTTATTGAGTTTTCTTTTAATTCTCCTGTTAAAATTAATCCTTTTGATCTTTCTGGAGTTGTGGAAGAAGGAGAAAATGAACTCGGATTAAAAATCCTCTCCCTCCATGGTCTAATGAGAGTTATCATGGGACAACTTACACCTGAAGAAGATGCTATTTTAGATCGAGCTTTAGTGCTTACGTATAAACAAAAGGGGATTACCCCTGACCCAGCGACCCAAAGAAACGAACCCCCACTTATTGAAGATCTCTACAAAACGCTTCTTGGCATGGAAGAAAAACCAGCAAAGCTTCTTGCCGACCGTCTTGAAAAATTCGTCAAAGGATCCCTAGCTGGTATTTTTAATCAGCAGTCTAATATAAACCTCAAAAACCAACTGACGGTCTTTAACATTAAAGAGCTTGAGGCAGAGCTTCGACCGATTGTCATGTATATCATACTTGACTTTATCTGGACAAAAGTAAAAAGATCAGTCAAAAAAAGAATCTTGGTTGTTGATGAAGCGTGGTATATGATGAAACACCAAGACAGCGCGAACTTCCTTTATGGGTTGGCAAAAAGAGCTAGAAAATATTATCTTGGAGTAACCACAATCACCCAAGATGTTGAGGATTTTATTGCCACTGACCAGGGTAAGGCAATCATCAACAACTCTAGTTTACAGATTCTTCTTAAACAGTCGCCAGCAGCAATTGACAGGCTTACGCAAATATTTTATCTTTCAGGTGGAGAGAAACATTATCTTCTCTCCGCCAATGTTGGTGAAGGATTGTTTTTCGCTGGCTCTTCGCACGTGGCTATGCAAATTATTGCTTCTCCTGAAGAATATCATCTTGCCACCAGCAAACCGCAAGAGATGACCACATTCTCTGAAAATAAACCCACCATTAACCTAGTGTAAAAAGTTAGAGTATAATGTAATCAAAATGAGCGTAAATGTAAGTAAAAATCCCACAAGCGAAGTAAACCCTCTAACCGAAAACAGAACCGAACAAAAACAAGATTATCAAGCAGATAACAGAATTCAAGATGAAACACAACTTAAAACATTAGCTCAAGTTTTGGGTGTTTTTATTTTTTATAAAACCGACAGGTTTGTTAAGGTAAAAAATGCTTTTAATACAATTAAGGATCCAAAACTGGCTGAAAAACTTCTTGATTTTGGTAATCCGCAAGAATTGCAGGCTATACACGAGTCTTTAAGGGTGGTTGATGGAAAGTTAAGTAAAAAGGAGGTTCGCCAAGACAAGGCAGAGGCAAGATTTTTGTTCTGGCGCTCAGAAATTACCGCAGATGAATTTGACCGGGCTACCCGCGCCTTAGCGGTAGCCCGTAGGGTGCATCACTTGGTCAATACGCGTTCTTTTGACATTAAAATCCAAAATCAAATTAGCCGTCTTGGTCTTGAACCAAAAGAGGCGCTAAATTTCAAAGCTTCTATCAGCAAGTATTTGCAAGATCATCCCGGTCAAACTGTCGATAGCGCTTTGATTGTTGAAACAGCTAGAATTCATAGAGAGCGTAATATGCGCTTTGGTAAAAAAGAAAAAAAAGAGTTAAGCCTAAATTTACAAAAAGACAGACAGCAGGCAATCGGCGAACTTAAAGATACGGTAATAAAAAGAGGAAAAGAAGTTGTTAGCACCATACTTGATCCGAATCAACCTCTTCCCTCAATTTCAGAAACACACAGAGCTATGTTTTATGTGGAAACAGGAAAAGTGGCGCTTGAAACCACAACGCCTCCTTTACCGCCGCAACCCCCCAGCATGTCTGACGCAGAAAGATTGGCGCATCTTGAGGCAAAAGGTTTCAAAAAGACGGCTGACGACTTAGTTGAAATCCGTTTTTTAAGGGAAAAAATTGCCAAGGCAACACAAGTAACCACAGCCCCGCAACCAATACCAAATCCACCGCCCCAACCAACACCATCTTTACCCTCTGTTTTTTCTCCCAATTTCTTAACCAATTTTTTATCAAAAATAAACTCTCGCCTTACTCCCGTCTTTAATCAATTGGGCAAAATCATGGGCAAAATCACTAATTTCGGCAGTCGCATTGGACAAAAACTACTTGGGGGTATTTTGAAAAAGGGGTTAAATTTTGGGCGGAAAGCTTTAGGATCTATAGCAAAAAAAATTGGCCTAGGCGCTGCTACTGGGGGTGCTTTTACAGTAATAGATACCGTCAATGATGTTATTAGAAGTTTAACGGGTATTGACCTGGAAAAATTTGCCCTTAAAGCGGCGCTTTTTGCTGTGGGTGGAATTGTTTTTATTTTTATTTTTGTAATTTTTTTCTTGACAAGCAGATTGTATCTTTTCTCGCCTTATACACCTTATGATCCGCTGAATCTTCAAGTTTCAAAACCAACATCTTCTAACATTTCTCAAAATTGGCAAGATTTTGAAAAAGAAAACCTCTCACCTCAACAAACATATCTTACAACCAGCAAATGAGAAAAAAGAGGTTGATTATACCAGTTGTTCTTTTCATTCTTGCTTTAGCTTTAAGATTATACCGACTGTCAGATATTCCACCAGGACTTTATATTGACGAGGCCTCAATAGGTTATAACGCCTATACAATCTTAGAAAACGGCTGTGATGAATATGGGGAAAAATATCCATTTTTGTTCCGCTCTTTTAACGATTATAAACTGCCTGTTTATATTTATGCCACCAGCTTTTCAATTTTTCTTTTCGGCAAAAACGAGTTTGCCGTTCGTTTTCCTTCGGCTTTCTCAAGTGCGCTTACCATACCTATCTTTTTCCTTTTTTTGAATAATCTTTTTAAGAAAAAAACGATTCCTCTTGTTTCCTCATTTGTCTTAACTGTTTGTCCATGGCATTTACAATTTGGAAGGGGTGGTTTTGAGGTAACTCTTGGTCTTTTTTTCTTTACTGCCGGCTGCCTTTTTGCCTCTTTATTTTATAAAAAAAATAATTTATTTTTTTTCTTTACAGGTCTACTTTTTTATATTTTATCCGCCTATACTTATCACATTTTCCGTTTTCTTGGATCTGTCGCTTGCGGATTTGTTTTTATTGTGTTTTTTTCTAAATTGGGTATAAAAAAATCCTTTATGGCTGTTTTTTTTCTAATCTTATTATTGTTTCCTCTTGTTCTTGCCTCATCTTCCAAAACAGGTATTACTCGGTTTTTACAAACCAGCGCTTTTGACAAAGACAAGATAATCCAATATCCGGTGATTTTTTGGAAAAATTATCTTTCTTATTTTTCTTTCCCTTTTATTTTTACCAAAGGTGACGGTATCGGAAGGCACCAAATAATTGGTTTTGGCCCAATGCTTCGCTTACAAATGCCGCTTTTGCTTTTAGGTTTGTATGCTTTTTGGAAAAATAAACATAAAAAATGGGAATTTATTATTTTTCTTCTTCTTTCTCCCGTTGTCGCTTCCTTGGCAAAACCAAGCCCACATAGTTTAAGATCCCTCCCTATGGTTTTATCAATAAGCGTTTTTATTGCTTTTGGCATGGTTTTTTTAATAAAAAAATCAAAGATTTTTTCGGCTGTTTTGATAAGCGTATTTTTTACCTTAGATTTTCTTTTTTATCTGCATTATTATTTTCTTCATTATCCGAAAACCTCATTGATGGACTGGGGTGGGGGATATAAACAACTTGTAGAAAAAACGGGGAAATATGCCGATAAATACTCTATAATTGCTGTAAGCGATAAGCTTCAATATGCTTATATTTATTTTCTTTTTTACAATAATAAATTAAAAATTATCACCACAAACGAATCATGGAATAAAAAGGGATCATACGATAACCAACCCATCTTATATATCAGCACCTATATTGATAAAAACACCACTAAACCATCAAGTAAACTTATTGAAACTGTTTATCTTCCTAATCTTAATCAAGATGGTTTTGCGCAGTTATGGGAAATCTAACAAAAAAATTATCTATTTTTATTCTTGTTGGTATTATGATTGTTAATTTAATACCATGGCGACATTGTCATTCGTTAAAGGATGAGTTTCATTTTTCTAAACAAAAAACATCTTTAAATATTGATGATGCTATTCATAACGATATTAACATTCCGTTGATTCTTATTCGCTTTTATCACAATAAGGTTATTTTTTATTCTATGGAATTTTTTGACAAGCAACTTCAGTTTTTTGACATCAACTTTCTAAATAATCTTATATCTGTTGTTGGTATTTTGGGAACGGTTTTGGGAATAATTTTTCTTATTTTAAATAAAAAAATTTTTTACTTGTGCAGTGTTTTAATTTTTTTGTTAACAATAAATTCCGTCGAAATCTATCTTCGTCTGCAAGTTCCTTTTTTGTTAAAACTTTCTATTTTGGTTTTACCCTATTTCCTTCTGTCTGTTTTGGGTTATTGGTTTCTTTTTGGAATAAAAAAAATAAATTATGTTTTTGCTGTAATTTCTACAGTTTCCATCCTTACCGCTTACTGGCAAGTGTCTCTCCTTCTAAATAATTTAACAAATTATTGCGTATAAAATTTTTATTCTTGTATCCTAACAGGCATAATAATATGAAGAAAAGTGGAAGAGGAAGAAAACATTCTAAAGACTCCTGGGTTTAATGGGCCTGATGTTTCAAAAATAATTTTTTCTTCAGGTATGTTGGCGAGCATATCTAATAAAAAACGGAAGTTAAAAGCCGTTTCTAATTCCTCTCCTTCTTTTTCCGCCTCAATAAAATCCTCATCTTCGCCAACTTGTGGCGTAACCGCCTTTAATCGTAAACCGTCTTTTTCAACCTTTATTTTTATAATATTAGCTGCGCCTCTTGCAAAAAGCGAGGTGGTTTTAACTGACTGAATAAAAAGTTCTTTGTCTATTATTACTTTTGTTTTGAAATTTTCAGGAATAATTTTTTCAACATTTGGAAACTCTCCATCTATTAATCTTGTAAAAATAAGTACGCTACCAACTGAAAAAACTACTTGGTTTTTACCTTCCAAAATTGAAACGTCTATTTCTTCTGCTTTCAATTCCTGAGCTATTCTTACCACCTCTGAGAGTGCTTTCGCCGGAATAATTACCTGCCATTCGCTTTTCTTATCTTCTATTTCCACCTGTTCTCTAGAGAGTCGATAACCATCTGTTGCGGTAAAAACAAGTTTTCCATCTTTTATAGTTGTTTTTACACCTGTAAGAATTGGTCTACCTTCATCTATTGAAGCGGCAAAAGTTGTACGAAGCACCGCATCTTTAATATCTTTGAAGGAAAATTTAAGACGTGTTTTTACTGTGTAATCAAAAGGAGGGAAATCTGAAGATGGTATTGTTGAAAATGAAGCTTTTGTTCTTCCTGTTTTTACTATCATGTTGTTTTTTTCCAATAGAAATTCAATTTTTTCTGCTTGTAAAGAAGATATAAATTCAGAAATAAGTTTTCCTGGAATGGTAGTTTCTCCTTCTTTTTCGATTTTTGCAGGAACGACAAAAAGAGTACCTAATTCTAAATTTGTAGTGGCAATTTTTAATTGACCGTTTTCTGCCTTAAAAAGTGCATTGCTTAAAATAGGAATTTGCGGTCTAGTTGAAATACTTCTTGAAACTATCAACAATGCTTTGTTTATGTTTTCTTTTAATACAAAAAAATGCATTTTATTATAAATAGTAATAAAAGTAGTAGAAGGTGTTGATAAGTTTAGAAAATTTCAAGACAAGAGTCAAGGACAATAATAAACACTTTTATAATTTTGTTGATAAAACCCAAGTAGAGAAGTGGATAAAATTGTGGATAAAGTTATATTTATTGTGGATAAGTTGATAAAAACAAAAACTATCCAAAAAGTTTCTGTTTTATCCCCAAAACATCCCCGCGTATATTTTTATCAGTTGAGATAAGTTCGTTTATTTTTCTAACACCATGTAATACAGTAGAATGATCACGTCCGCCAAGAAGGTTGCCTATTTCAGTGAGGGGAGAACCGAGTTCTGAACGAAGAATAAAGTAAAGAATTTGACGTGGAATCGCAAGTGATTTATCTCTTTTACTACTTTTAAGCTGTGAAAGTTTAAGATTGTAGTATGAAGCGACAGTTTCAAGCACCTCTTCCGGCTTAATGGTTTTTTTGCTAGTTGCCTCTTTTACGGTTTTGCCTAAAATCTTTTTGACAAAATCACCATCAATAGGAATTTTATTCATTTGAGACTCAGTGGCTAAACGAATTAACACACCATCTAATTTTCTTGGGTTTTCTATGCTAGCTGCGATAATTTTGGCAACATCAATAGTAAGATGAATATTTCTTTGTTTGGCTTTAATAAGGAGAATAGCGGTTCTTAATTCAAAATCAGGTTCGCCGATATCTATAGTTAATCCTCCTTCAAACCTCGAACGCAATCTTTCTTCAAGTTTATTTATTTCCTCTGGGGGTCTATCAGAGGTCATTACAATTTGTCCCCTTGATTGTTGTATGGCGTTAAAAGTGTGGAAAAACTCTTCTTGTACGGCATTTTTGCCAGCAATAAACTGGATGTCGTCAATAAGAAGAAGATCTAGATTGCGGTATTTTTTTTTGAAAGCAACAGTTGCTTTATTTCTAATCGCCTCGATAATATCATTGGTGAAATCTTCACCCGTGCAATAAATAATTTTTATGCCATTATTTTTTTTAAAAGCTTCATGCCCAATTGCTTGCATAAGGTGGGTTTTTCCAACGCCGACTCCTCCGTATAAAAACAAAGGATTATATGAGACACCCGGAGCATTGGCAACAGCGGTTGCTGCCGCATGAGCCATTTGGTTTGAAGATGAAACAGCAAAATTTTCAAAAGTATAATCTGGGTTTAGACCAATAGAAGAGGATAAATCAGTAGACGTTTTTACGTTAAACAACGGACCTGTAAGACCCTTTTTAGATTTTGGTGTTATTGGGACAAAAACAAGTCTTGTGTTTGTTTTGGTGTATTTATCAATAGTTTTTTTGATAATTTGATAATATTTTTTCTCAATAAGGTTAATAAGTAGTGGTTGGGCGCATCCAACAGTGGCTACTTCACCGTCAAAATTTAAAAGTCTGGTTTGCGAAATGAATGTTTGGTAAACAACTTTGCTTACTTGAATTTCTAAGTCAGCCAAAACAATTTGCCAAAGATGATCAATGGTCATAGTTTTTGAAAGATATCCACATCCTAAGTAAGTTATCCACAATTGTCAATATAGTAGAACTGTTACTTTCTTTAAATTACTCCATCATTGATTGTTTGGGATTTGTTACTGATAAGAAATGTGTTAAAATATCTACCATAATGGTTAAACGTACCTATCAGCCAAAAAAGAAAAAAAGGGTGAGGGTGCACGGGTTTAGGATAAGGATAAAAAATCGTGGAGGAAGGGCTGTTTTGAAAAGAAGAAGGTCAAAAGGAAGAAGAAAATTGACCGTTTAACACGATGCTTCCTAAAAAATTCCGCTTAAAAACAGTTGATTTTTATAGAAACCCGCAAAAACCCGTAAAATTGGCTTTTATATTTTTTTTAATAATGCTAAAAAGAAATCAATTCCAAAATCCACGTTTTTGTATAAATGTTCCCAAAGCGTTAGATAAAAGGTCGGTATACAGGCACAGAACCAGAAGAATAGCGACTGAAGCCATAAGAAAGTATTTGGATGGATTAGATATTAACGTTGATGTTTTTATTAAAATGAAAAAAATAATAAATCAAGACAATAAAGATTTATTTTATCGCGAGTTCGAGCGGGTTTTCCAACGTGAAAAACTTTACTCTGTTTTTGATAGGTTTTTATAAAAAAACAAAAAATATCCTGCCGTTTTTTCCGGGATCTTGCCGTTTTATTCCCAGTTGTTCTGAATATACCTATCAGGCTGTGGCAAGATATGGTACAATAAAAGGATTATTTTTAGGGTTTAAGCGGATTTTACGGTGCAATCCATTGTTTAAAGGGGGGGTTGATCCATTAAAATAACACAATCAATTATTATGTTTGATACAAACAATATTTTTAACACTCTTCTTGTTATTCCCATTCTTAATATTTTGCTAGGAGTATATAAGTTGTTTTCGATGTTGGGTTTACCTGGAGCCTTCGGGTTTTCCATCATTGTGATGACTTTGCTCATGAGGATAGTTTTAAATCCCCTCATGAAAACTCAGCTTAGAAACGTTCAGAAAATAAATAAACTTAAACCCCATCTTGACAAGCTAAACGAGACATATAAACATGACAAACAAAGACTCCAACAGGAACAGCTTAAACTTTATCAGCAGGCAGGTGTAAATCCGGCAGCTGGTTGTTTACCGCTTCTTTTGCAGATGCCGATTTTAATTGCCCTTTACAATCTTTTTTTTCAACTTCTTCAAGACGGTAATGTGGAAAAAGTGATTGGCGAGATTAATAAGGTGGTTTACTTTTCTTTCCTTAAGGTGCAAACAATCGATCTTTCATTTTTTGGCGCTAATTTATCTTACAAACCTTCAGAGTGGCAAAAATACGGCACTTTACTCCTTGTTGTGCCCATTATTACTGCGCTTTTGCAATATTGGCAGACAAAAATAATGATGCCGTCAAAAACAACAGAAGATTCAAACTCTCAAATTAAAAATCAAAAAGAAGAAAAAAAAGAAGAAGATATGGGAGCGGCAATGCAAAAGCAGATGTCTTTTATGATGCCGCTTATGATTGGTTTTTTTGCTTATTCTTTTCCTTTGGGTCTTTCTCTTTATTGGAACACCTTTACCATTTTTGGTATAATCCAGCAAAATCAACTTAATAAACAGCTGGAACAAGACAAATAAAGATAAAATCTTATGATCAAGGAGAAGAAAAATAAACCAGAAGAGGAAATAAAAATTGTTCTCGGCGATTTACTTGACAAACTTCAAATTCAAGCAGAAATCGACGTTTTTCAAGGTGAGGAGGAAAATACTTATAAGGTAAACATAAAAACACAAGAAACGGGTCTTCTTATAGGTTATCACGGCGAAATATTAAATAGTCTTCAATTACTTTTGGGAGTGATTTTATATAAAAAGATGGGTAGATGGTTAAGAGTGATTGTAGACGTTGGAGAATATCGGAAAACTCGGGAAGAAAGCATAAAGGAAATGGTTGAAAGGATAGTTTCTGAAGTTGAAGCAACAAACCAACCGGTGGTTTTGCCGTATCTTACTCCTTTTGAGCGAAGAATTGTCCATGTTATGCTTGCCAACAATCAAAAGGTTATTTCAGAATCTTCAGGTGAAGGGAGAAACAGAAGAATAACCATCTCGCCGAAAAATCCATCATCATAAAAAGTGGAAAAAATAAAAAGTAGCCTGTTTTACCTTCTTTTGGTATTTTTGCCGCTTCAGCTTGGTCGTCATTTTTTCTTTGATTTTGCTTTTATTTCAGGCTTAAGAAGTGATTATCTGGTTCCAACCTTATACCTGACAGATATATTAATTATTCTTTTGATAATCTTGTGGTTTGTAGAAGAGATTTCCTATAAAGTTGTCAACTTAAAATCTCAAGTTCAAGCGGCTAGATATCAAACAAATTCAAAAGTAAAAAATTTGAATTTCAATATTGTTAAGAGGTTAGAATTTTGGATTTTAATTTTTTTTATTGTTTATTTATTTATTAATGTTTTTTTTATTGCCACAAATCAATGGGCGGCTTTATATAAACTCGTAAAAATCCTAGAATTTTTTCTTTTGGGAATGGTTGTGGCAAAGATAAAACCCAAAGTGGTTGCTGTTGTTTTTTTCCTTTCCATAGGCATGATTTATTCAGGGTTTTTGGCTTTCTCCCAATTTATTTTACAGCGTTCTGTTGGTGGTTTTTTCTATTTTTTAGGCGAGCGGACTTTTTACGCGGGAACCCCGGGAATAGCAACCGTTTATTTCAATAACGGCTTAATGCTTCGGCCCTACGCAACATTTCCACATCCCAATGTTTTGGGAGGAGCGCTTGCTGTTTTATTACCGATGGTTTTTTATTTTGTAGCTTTAAATAAAAAACCCGTTGCTTTTTTATTGCAGATGTTTTTTTCAGCGGTTTTTATTCTTGGCTTAATCACCCTTTTTCTTACTTTTAGTCGGGCGTCTTGGGCGGTTTTCCTTTTGGGTTTTGCTTTAGTTTTTTTTGTGGGCAAAAAGAAAATTTTATTATGGCTTGAGAAAAACAAGGATAAAACGCTTTTATTTTTTTACTCCCTTTTCTTTTTAAGCGTTTTATTTTTTTGGCTTGTGCCGTCTTATTCAAATAGTATTCTGCAGAGACGAGAGCTTTTAAAAGCGGCTTTTGAGATGATTTTGCAAAATCCGCTTTTTGGTGTCGGTTTGAATAATTTTGTAGTGGCGGCAAAAGATTATCTTCCGAAAATTGCCGATCCTTACATTTTCCAACCAGTCCACAATGTTTACCTCTTGGTTTTTTCCGAGCTAGGTATTATTGGGTTTGTTGTAATAATTACCTTAGTTTATTTTACATTTTTACAAAGTCTGAAAAGCCATCCTTTGATAATTGTTGCCGTTTTACAATTAGCTTTTTTGGGTTTTTTTGATCATTATCTTTTTACCCTGCAACAAGCGCAGCTCCTTTTTGTGGTTTTTGTTGCTCTTGCCTTTTGCCGCGGGAAAAATTAAACTGACAATAATGAGACTACGAAAATTATTATTGTTTATTTTTATTCTACCTCTTACTTTATTTTTGGATCTTATTCTTTACGGTTTGACAAAATCTTGTCCAGCTTGTGGCAGTTTCTGGCAGTGGGTGGGAAGTGAGGGTGCGCTTTCTTTTCCGATTGTGGTTGGGCTTAGTGGATGGTTTAGCCAGTTATTTACATCATCTAAATCAGTAAAATAGTTTATTAATGCTTATGAATATCGCAATTTTAGGCGGTCGGTTCGATCCTCCACATGTCTGGCATTTTTGGACCGCCCAGCAGATTTTGGAAAATATTAAAGGGATGGACCAAGTTTGGTATCTGCCTGATTACAGCAATGCTTTCAAACCTATTACCGCTTCTGTTGTAGATAGGATTGAAATGCTTCATTTTATGGAAACAGGTAGAATTAGGCTTTCCACCATTGCTGCTTCTCGCGAGACAACTACTTATACCATAGAGATAGTTCAAGAGCTTAAAAAAGACACGAAAAACCATTACTATTGGGTGGTTGGTTCTGATGCTTTGGCAGAGTTTACCCGTTGGCGGGATTATCAAAAAATCTCCCGCCTTATTGATTTTTTGGTTTTTCCAAGAAAAGATTATCCTATAAGAATTCTTCCTCCTGGATTTCACAAGGTTGAAGGAAAGCTTCTTCTTAGTAATATTTCTTCATCAATTATCCGCGAAAGAATAAAAAAGGGCTTAACAATTTCTGGTCTTGTTTTTCCCGAAATTGAAAGCTATATTAGAAAGAAAAATTTGTATAAATAAATTTATAGTTTTTACTTTATTATTATTTTGGGTTGTTATATTACATGGCTGTTCAATTAAACTATCTGGCGCCAAACGGTTGGCAACCTGATAATCCTGACGAAAACTATGTTTTGGTACAGTATAAACTTGAGCTGGCAGAGGGAATTGATGATTCAAAGTTTGTAGATGCAGCCGCCTCGATAGCCGCCGAATCTTCAACAGGCACTTGGACAAAAGTAGACACAGGCCCTGACTCCGGGATAAAAAATGCACAAAATTACAAAGCTCTGGTTTATGATATTGACACCGCCGGTCATTTTTTCAAGGTTGCCTACAAAACTGATCTTTTTGAAGCGGGCAACATGTCCGGATTTTTGGCTGGTCCGTGCGGCAATATCGCTGGGATGAAAATGGTGGGCGGTATAAGGGTTATTGATATTAGGTTTCCGAAAAAATTTGTTGTTTCTTTTCCCGGACCAAGATATGGGATAAAGGGTGTAAGAGACTTGCTTTCTCAAAATGAAAAATCTCGTACCATGCCGATATTGGGCACGGTTTTTAAACCAAAAGTGGGTAGAACAGCAGTAGAACAGGCGCAAGTAGCCAAAAAACTTTGGACCGCCGGAGATGGCAGTTATGATTTTGTCAAAGATGATGAGAATCTGACCAGCCTTGTTTTTAATAAATTTGAGGAGCGAGTAAGGCTTATTCATCAATTGCAGAAAGAAGTTGAAGAAGAGACTGGATTTAAGAAGCTTTATCTTTGCAATATTACTCATTCAGATATAAACATTATGTTAGAAAAGGCGAATCTTATTAAAGAAAATGGGGGACGATGTCTGATGATGGATGTGGTGACGACTGGTTTTGCCGCTGTTCACACCGTAAGACTGAAAAATCCAGGGCTTATTATCCATGCCCACCGAGCGATGCACGGCTTTATTACCCGTGGCAATTTTAGTATTTCCATGTTTGTTTTGGCAAAAGTTTTTCGTCTTTTAGGAGTTGATAGTCTTCATTCTGGCTCGCCTAAAGCGAAAATGGAAGATTACGGAGAAAGCGAAGAAACGGTCAATATTTTAAGAGAAGAGATTACCGCTCCAAATCCCAAATTTAAGACTTTAGGTCAAAACTGGTTCGGTAAAAAACCAGTTTGGCCGGTTGCTTCGGGTGGTCTTCATCCCGGAGTTTTGGATAAGGTTATTGCTAAATTAGGAAATGATTGTTATATCCAACTTGGCGGTGGAGTTTTTGGTCATCCAGAAGGTATAAAGCGGGGAGTGGAAGCCGCGCTTGAGGCAAGAAAAGCAATCAGCGAGGGGATTAGTATTAAAGATTATGTTGAGAAATATCCTAAGTCGGCTTTAGCTGTGGCTATAAATTTATGGGGAACAGAACCAAAGATTGTCTACTAAAAAGTCTACATTTTTTATGTGCTTAAATGTATGTTATCGATGGGAAGCGCCCCACCATAGAATTTGGGCAAAAGTCATCTAAACCAGTTGTTGGCCTTTTGAAATAATCGGCATTATCAAACCGTAGGATAAAAGCATCTTCCTTAAAAAATTTAGAGCAGTTTGGTTGGTTAGGAAGATTAGGAAAATATTTACAAAAAAGGTGGCATTTTTTCGAAAAAATACGGATAGAAAATAAGATTATAGATTAATTTAGATGTCAAAGGGATTAATTCTGTTTACCGCTTCATAAAGCATGTTACCAACGAGAAGATTCCAACTGACAAAATTGGGAGCGGCCAAAGGGCTTCCGGTTTCCGCGTTATAATTTTCATGCATGCCGCCGCTTGTTTTTATATCAGCAATAATTAATTTGGAGATTTTTTGCGCAAGCTCAACAGCTTCTTTTTGGAAGTTATAGTTTAAAAGTGCTTGCATATACATATAGTTAGCTATCGGCCAGACCGGTCCTTGCCAATTAGAATAAGGCTTGATGATGTTTTTATTGTTGTACTCGGGATCATTTTTGGCAAGTGTTCTTATGCCAAACTTGCTCCATAAGTAATCTTTTGAGAAAACGTATCTTTTGATAAATTTACGGCCGTTTTCTTGACTGGGGATTTTGGCAAAAAGCGGAACTACAGATGAATAACAAATTTTTTTTATATATTTTTCTGTTTTGGAATAAATATTATAATATGTTTCATCTGTTTTGCTCCATAAATATTTATCAAAATTTCTTTTTATTGTTTCCGCTCTTTTTTGGAAGTATTCTTCGTCTTTTTTCTTGTTCAAAATTTTTGCCAGAAGACTTACTGCTTTATATTCTCTATAGATAAAGGCATTTAGATCTGTTGCGATAACTGTTTTTTTAGGAAAATCCAAAGCCGCTACATTATTGTCAGCTCCAGATTCCATACTGTCATACCAGACACCAAGGTCATATTTTTTATTCCAGAGATATTTTTCACGGTATAAAACTATTTTTTTTAATCTTGTCCAGTGTGGTTTAATCCATGAAAAATCTTTAAGAAATTTTCCAGCCAAATATGTTCCTTGGGCAAGGAAAGGTTTCATTTGATTTAATCTTTCATCATAACCTTTAGCGGTTAGGCAACCGGCAACTTTTCCATTTGGTTTAGCATTAAGTATATAATTTAGTGCCCAGTTGCGAAGATAAATTGCTTCAGAAGAAATTTCAGAGGATAAGGCTACCCCCATGAAAAACCCGTCCCAATCCCACTGTTCCTGATATGGGCCAGCGGGAACTAAATAATCATAAGGAAGATGTCCATTAGCCCTTTTTTTGATATAAGCCTTAAAAGGGGCAATTATCTTTTTTATTTCGACTATTTCGAATTGATAATCTTCATTCATATATAAAAAATTAGATTGTTCTTAATTCCTCCCACTTAATTGCACCGTTTGTATTCCTAAGTTGGGTTATGCTGGGTAAAATATATTCTTGTTTTGTTTGGTTGAGGAGATTTGCCCGTTGATATCTTGGTGGTAAGAATGTGTCAGTAATTCTTCCACCGAACACGTCATTAAATGAAGCTATATTATCAGGCGTCCAGTTATGTGGGAAACAATTAAGTAATTTAGTCATTTCAGCTAAATCTCTTAACAGTTGTGCGCAGTGAAACACTACTCTGAACTCTCTATCAGGCGGACTTTCCATATTTTCAATTTTTTGATCAGGAACAACAATTTGTGCTGTCAGACGCAAATTTCTTTCAATGCTTAAACCCGCAGAACAAACATTTCTTATGGTTTCCATGCCCATACTAGTGGTAGTGGGCATTCTTCTTGCGTGTTGCCACATGGCGCTTCTTGCGTCGGAAAGAGGCCATGTGATAGGTCCCAATGCATATCCAAGTAGTCTTTTTTCAAAAGTTTTAGCGTTAACCAAAGCGTTTACTTGATATAACCAAGGTTCATTATTTCTTCCTTGACCAGTTCTTAACGCTTGAGTGAATTCCACAGGGTCATTTGCAGGAGCAAAAATTCTAGTAAGAGCCATATAAAGCTCTGGTACATAAATATAAGGATTTACCACGTCAGTATCTTTATTAGTAACAAAATCTGTTTCTCCTAAAAGATTAGTTGCTTCTGCATATAACATTCCTACCCAATAAGATGTTCCTTTGCCCGAAGGTGGTTGTTCTGCCGAAAAAGGAAGATTAAATTTTTCTTTCATTAATTTCCAATCAACTAGATTTTTTAAAACGTATCTTTGATCGATTACTTTACAACCTGCTTTTTTTGCTTCTTCCGTAGCAAGAGGATCATATCCGGCGTCAACCGCAACAACTCTGTTTGGTCCAACATAATCTATTGCAGCCTCAAGACATCCGCGCACTGAAGAAGCTTCTCCAGCAAAACCAGCGATAATTACATCTCCTGTTTGACGACGTAGAAAATCCTTAGCTAGTAGTCTTATTGGTCTATTTTTTTCATCGTTTAGACTGATTGGTTGAGGATGGCCTTCTGGTCCAATTTGTTGGTTAAAGACTAATAGGTTGGGATAAGTCTCGTTAATCCCTTCGATTTCTTTATCCGGCTTAAGCCTATCATGTTCTGGTCTGGTGTCTTTTTTAATATCTACAACCTCTTGAACAGGCGCAGTAATAGATTGATCTTTATGATCTATAAGTGTAGTAATACAATCAAAAAAACACTTTGGTGAAAAATTTGGGATAAAGCCCTCAGGAAGTCCTTTTTTTATAGATTCCACACGTAACTGCCAATTTGCTTCTTTGATTGGAATGGTTTCTTGATATGGTGGCATAAGTATGAATGAAATTTATACCAGCCGGGTTAATATTTTTCATACTTTATCATACAAAAAAGCCAGTTGTCAAACCCGAATTTTCTCTCTTTGTCTTTAAGCTTTTGTATCTTTATGATATAGTATGAAAAATATGGAAGAAAATATGAAAGAATTAGATGATCTTTACCCGCTTATATCCCATAACGATCTTTTTAAATACACTAAACTTTTCCAACATGAGCTAATTGCTGCCCTTCACAATCAGCACTCGTCGCTGCCGACTATTCTTAATCCTGTACATAGGATTGTTCCAGAAAAAGGTTTTGGCGTGGCTGTCTCAATCGGCGGTACCAATGGTTATGTCTCGGCTTTCCGGATAGGAAAAAGGGGAGAAATTAAATTTTTAAACCGGAAGATCTTTTTTTTACCAGAACAGACAAACAAAGAAGCGCTTTTTCATCTCATTACCCAAAACGTTCTTATGGTTTCGGCTGGTCGCAAAAAGTCTTTTCCGATAGGCATCGGTTTTGCTTATCCGCTTAAACCCTTACTGGTGCATCAATATATTGATGGTGAACTTATGTATATGACTAAACAGCGTAATATTGAAGGGTTGGTGGGTAAAAGAGTTGGTCAAGAGTATCATAAGTTCCTTAAGAAGGAATACAACATAGATACTACAGTAACAGTTGCCAATGACGCGATTTGTCTGCTTTTAGGTGGAGACGGTGCGGATGTTGCCGGAGTTGTTGGTACTGGTCTTAATTTTGCCTACTGGGAAAAAAGAGCTAATATTGCACCGCTTAAAATAGGGCAAATGCCCAGTTTTGTTCAAGGAGAAATAGCTATCAACATCGAATCAAAAAACTTTGATAAGATTAAGGCCACAAAACTTCGAGAAATTGTTGACGGAGAAAGTGATGATCAAGGTTATTCTTTGGCGGAAAAGGAGGTAGCCGGTGCTTACCTTTATAAAATTTTTAATGCAGGAAAGGAAAAAATCATAGGCAAAGATTTTCCTGAACTTACTTCTACTGACCAGCTAAATGATATAGTTACCGACGCCTTTTTTTATCGAAAAAATATTAATGACGCAACAAGGAAGAAAGCCAAACTTTTTGCCGAGAGGATATTTCACCGAAGTGCACAGATTGTGGCGATAGAGCTTTGTGGAATACTAATGAAGATTGGTAGGGTGGAAGGAATAGTGCCGGTGGTTATGGAAGGCGGAATCTTTTGGAAGGCAAAAAACTATCCAGCGCTTGTCAATCTTTATATAAACATGATTTTACCCAATGTGATTCCTTCATTTGCCCGTCTTTTTGGCAGCAGCCGCCGCGGCATTGCTTTGCTTGCCCTATGCACCTGCTAGTTGACTTGACGATCATTTTGCCAATCCGTATCATGGAATTATGAGTGTTGAACATGGACCGATGGGTGGTTCAGAAAGACTTTCGCTTATCCGAAAGCTGAGAAATCTTCTTGATAAAATGCTTATGCATAAAAATATTCAACGGGCCGTTGATATTGGTGAACAGGCGCACAGGAGGCAGCGTCAATATGAGACAAGAGCAAGACGTGAAGAAGAAGAAAGAAGAAGAGAAGCAGAAGATAGGACTAGAGCATACCACGAGGCTAGAAGTGGTCAGATAGAAGAGGTCGAAGTGCAGCTTGCGCGGGCCAAGCGATCACAGGCGGTAAAGGATTATTTGGATGAAGTAATTCAAAATCAAGATAGGGTACCCGAGGGTGGAGATTACCTGATAAAAGTATTAGGTCAGCATACGGATATATTAAAAGATCTTATTGATCAAAATCCGGCCGCGGCCGAAGCAATTTACACGTTTATCACTAAAGGAAAAGAGCTTCATGGGAGTTCAGTGGAATTAATAAAAGAGGCGCAAAGACTTTCTTATGAGGCTGCCAAAACAGCGATAGGTAGAAGTGGGCAACTTAATGATCTTTTTTCGGCGATAAGCGAAAGAGTACAAGAGCTTCTTTGGGATGAATTGCAGACAAGAAGAAGAGTAAACAGGAGACAGGGTATAGAAGGACCCAATACAGTTGCCGAACTTCTGGAAAGAGAACCTGGAATAGTGATGAGCGATAATGAAAAGATGGCCTTGGGAAATATACAACGTGATGGGCAAAACATTAATTGGGAAGCTACGAGGACAGCGTGGAATCAAGCGATAGATACGATGATTAAAACTCCCAGAGAAGAGGTAAACCGCGACACAGATTGGTTAAGAGAAAAGGTCAGGCCCGAAACAAAAGTTGCAGCAAACGCGGTGCCTTCTGTTGATATTATTTGGAGCGAGATTGAAAGAAGAGAAAAAACAGGAGAGATTCCCCTTAGTGTTGACGAGCTTGAGGATTTTCGTCGGAAGATTCAGGAAGCGGAGTCCAAAGAGTTTCCCAAAGATGTGCCGGCGAATTCAGCCGCCTATAACGCTGCAGTACGAAGCATCAGACAATACACAGAGGAAAAACTTAATACTTTGTCGGAGAAGTTGAAGGAAAGATTAAGGACGCAGGCGCCGCCTGTGGCAGAAGGTATTGTAGACGAAGATAGATTTTTGAAAGAATTAGCAAGACATAAAGGGCGGTTAGGTGAATTATTGGCGCGAAATCCTGAAATGGAGAGGCTTTTTTTAGGAACCGGTGAAAGAAGCGGTCGATTTCGCAATAGAATTTTTTTAAAAATTCATTCTTCTGTTATCAATGATCAGCGTAATTCCTCCCATGATAATTTTGGTCTTTATGAGCGTGCGGATTTCACTTCATTTGTTGATCTTTTACGGATAGGTTTGGGAAAAATCAAAATTCCCGAAACCGGTGAATCATTAGGTCAAGCCTGGGCTGATTATTACAATAATTTAAGCAACGCTATTCGCCAGTCGCGCGATATTGACTTTTTTGCCTCTCAACCAGCTGCTTCTATTGAAAACTTCAACAAAACCTTGGGTATGTTTCAAAATGAATACACTTCTCACGTGATGAGTATACCGGCTGTTGTCGCCGCTTTCCGGTCTTACGAAACAGTACTCCGTAGCATTATGAGTTCAAATGATGGCTATATTCCTCCTTCGCTTATTGAGTATAACGCAGCTAAAAAAGGTTCTTTCTGGGACCAGCGGGCTCGCGAGATGTTAAAAAACATGATTGCCATGGGTGTGATTCCAGATTTAGCAAGAGATCCGGATACTTATCTTCATAAAGTTGAGGCAGATGGGTACACTTTATGTCTTGGTGATCCTTTAAATAAGCATTTTCCAGATGATGACGAAATTTCCATGTACATGGTTTTAGCCAAGGGTTTTGGGATGGCTTCAGCAAGGTATCTTGAAATGTTTGCCAACGCCAAAATTCCTGGTTCCGATCATCCTGAAAGAGGAATAGCAGGATTTCGTAGTATACCATACGAAGGTATTGCCCGGGGTTTAAATTATATGAGCACTTTTATTAATAAATGGAAAAGTGGAGCTTATAAATATTTTTATCTTTTTAATCAGCTTGTGCCTAGGAATAAAACGATAAGTCTTGGTGACAGCAGAGAAGCGGCAGAGGCGTACTTGCTTTATCAGAATGACCCAGAGGCGTTTAAAAAAAAATTTGGTCCGGAAGCCAAAAGATTTATAGACTCAACCAACTTTTCCGGTATTTCCTCGGCTATTGGTAAAGAAACGCTTTGGCGTCAGTTTGATTCGACTATTACCTTAAGTGATAAGCAAAGAGAATGGCTTGGTGGTCCCACCCGGCTTGCTTTAAGTTATAGGTACGCAGATGAGGCAATAAAAAACTTTCTCGTGGTCAATAAATACCGGGAAATGTATAGAAGTGAGCTTATCAGAAGAAATGAAAAAGAGGGAACGCATTTTCCTACTTCCGGTTCAGGTTTTGACAAGTTATGGCGTGAATATGGTCAAGCACATTATAGCGGTGATATTTTTCGTGATTGGGACGCTATTCGCGACGTGAGTCCGAAAAAGGGCAAGCCGCACACAAAACTTTCGCATGAGTATCAACATCTTCATCATGCTTTTCAGACAGCGTTGAAAGCAAGAATCTGGGTTGAGATGACAATGCGTAATCCTCTTGTTGTGGCGCATAACGTAAAAGTCGGTATACCACGGGTAGGTTTAGAAGGAGAAGAAAACAAAGTGTCTTTACATAAAAAGTTGATAAATGAAATATTGAATATTCCGCCAGAAGACACAAAATACGGTGAATTATATGGTAAGTCTTCCTATGGAACATCACCGACAAAAAAACAAGAAGAATATATGATTGCAGTGATGCAGCTTGAAGGAGATCTTGCTGCAGTGAGAGAGCTTGCTATTCGTGAATGTCGAGATTTAACAGAAGAGGATTTCCAAAAAGTAATAAAAGATCAGACAAGAGCAAAACATGCTCTTACCTATTGGCGGAGAGTAAGAGAACATATGCTGGGTACTGCCGACTTGAACCGGGCAGAAGAGCTTTATCGGGCTTTTGGTTTAGGAGTAGCGGAAAACGGCGATAATTATGAATGGGATTATGATAAAATCCACCATTTGGTTAAAAGTGATGGTGGTTTATCAGAAACGGTTCATGATGATAAGCACCAGACAATTCAGCTGACTAAAGCTTTTAGAGATGCTGCAGTTTCTAACCCTGAATGGATTATGGGCACCGATGATATGGCTTTTGGTAAAATGGATATGCTAAATCTTGGTTCCCGACACTGGCTTCGTCGCGGCGGGGATATAAGCGGTCATTGGAATGGTGGCAATGCCATGGCGGATTATCTAGTTCACGGTCTTGTTCCTAATCCTGACAAGCATAAATTAGCAGAAATGCTTATGAAAATTAGGGACGCATACAGTGACGATATGATTGAGGCTGGGTGGGGCGTAGCTGCCAATTTGGCGGTAATGACCGACAGGTTTTATTCATGGGATTGGAAAAGGCTTGGTTCCCCGGCGCAACTAGATGTTTGGAGGACAAGAAGAAATGTAGCCGCTTGGATGGCTAACGGTAGGCGTGAATTTTGGGATGCTCTTGAACATATGGATGTTTTGCCGCCGCATGGGCATTTTTACTATTATGATGTTCCAGAAAAAACCGATATCCATACTCTTCGCAAGATGCGTCACGCTGATAATCTGGATGTAATTAGAGAAATTATTCTTCTTGGCGGGCTTTTAGCAATAATGATTACCATTTATCGGGGTTTAACCGCGCCTTCGGAAGAAGAGGAAGGCGGCCATCATTAAATTTATGGCGTTTTAGGATGTTGGCCGCCTTTGCCGCCAAAAAGACCACCAACCATTTGTTTAATATTCATCATATAGTAGAAATTACTGGCTGCGCCCATAGTGGTTTGTAGACTGCCGGTTATGGGAGCGATGATTGTCCCGGTAGACAATGGTAACCCAGCTTTTGGTTTAAACATTTTCTTGACCGAAGCCACCAGATTAGGAGCGATAAAAAGTATAGTCAAAGATAAAAGCCCATTAAAAAAATTAAAGTCGTAATTTGCGCTTCCAGAAAAGCCTAAAAGAGGAGGCATCCAGAAGCTTTGTCTGGTGACAATATCGCTTATATTATTGATAGAAGGATTAGTAGTAATATCAGAGATATAAATAGAAAGAAGGATAACCATTATAGTGGCAGGAAAGACTACCAGATTGGCGATGATGTTTCTGATCCATTCGCCGAAAGCAGATTTACCGGGGATAGCCTCGGTCAAAAGTTGTAAAGGTCCCAAAATGACAGCGATAATAAGTTGGATGTATGAGTTTAAAAGAAGAAGAATAAGCCTGATAAAAGTAAAAAGCAATCCTAAAGCGATTATAGCGCCAATAATTGCCGGTATGGCAATAAGTCCGAGTACTCCTACATGTAAAACAAAGGCAAGAATAATACCAACAGCGTTGCTTACTACTCCGCCCACTAATCCTGGGGTAGAGGTGGCGATATCCCATGCGCTTTGAGCTCCGCCTTTTAAAATAAAACCGGCTAGATCAAATATAGTGCCGGTTATCAAATTTGTTTGGGAAGTGCTGATTTCTTTGGCATTGTATCCGGCTCCATTTAAAAAAACACTGATGGCAATGGTCATGATTAGATACATCAAGTCAATCATAAAACCGACAATCGCATAAGAAAAAGTAATAAGAATAAGCGATACTACGATTTTCGGCAGAGCCATTTGGACCGAGATAACAGTCTTTGGATCTATCTTCATCCGGAAGATGACCATAAAACCAATGATAACCATAATGATAACAATTACGGTATAAGCGATATTCCGCATTGTCGTCCAAAGAGGCAAAAGGGGAGAAAAGCCGGCAAAGCCGATTCCCTGTGCGTAAGCAGGTTTAGCTAAAAGTCCGGCATTGGCAAGCACATATTTGGTGTATGCTATTCCTGATGCTGGCGGGTTCTGATAAATAGTTTCCATAGCGCCGGCAAGATATTCAAGTGCGGTTGTTTTGGCCTTTGGTTGGCTTGGGCCGTCAGCAAGCGGGGGCATTGCGTATTTTTCAAAAGGAATGATTTGAGTTGTGATGTTTACCATTGTAAGAAGGATATCGGCGTTATTTGTCCGCTGGTTTGCTACGTTTACCGTGCCGCCTTGTTGTGTTGTTTCGTTCCTTCTCATGCACCATTCATTATCTAGTACTGATTTTATTGAAGGTTGGAAAAGGGTGTAATATTCGTTAGGATTCGGCATAGTACAATTAGGAGTAGGGATAGGAGTGGCGGTTACGCTTTGAGCTTTAACGGTTTTGAAAGGTAAAAAAAAGAAGAAAAAGATAAAGGGAAAAATAATTATTTTAGGCAGTTTCATATTTTTATTATTCTTTTTTTGCCTATGCAAGTCAAGAAGCGACGTGATCTGTTTACTGTATTGTTTTTATTTCAAAGAGTGTAATTTTTACACCTGTAAAAGCTTCGATTAAGGTAAAAACCAGATAGGCTACAGCCATAAGGATGATACCGGCTATTGCGTAAGTCATTGTTTGGCGGGCGGCTCCGGCAGCTTTGGGATCGCCGCCTGAAGTTAAGAATCGGAAACCTCCCATAATCAGCATGGCGAAAAGGGCAAGGACAGCAAGACTTACAAAAATCGTAAGAATATTGGCAAAGATTACCTCTAGACATTTAAAAGTGGCAATATCACCGTTTATTAAGCAACCCGAAGTCTTCCAGTCCTTCAGCATGTGAGGAAAAATAAGTCAAAGACCAACAGTTAATTAATAACCTTTTGGAAATACAAGCTTTCCAATCTCAAACCCAAAGAATCCACCCAAAACGTTCATTAGCGCCCAGGCAGCAAAAACGACAAAAAGCCCGATAATAGCAGCCAGAATTCGGGAGCGGGCTGCTTCAACCGCAGATTTGTCTCCGCCTGAAGTAATCCACTGTATTCCTCCCCAGATAAGAAAGATAAAAGCAGCTAGTGCGGCAATCACGAGGATAAAGCCGATGGCGCCTGATAAAAGCGTGCCGAGATTACTGACTTTAAGATTAATAGGTGTTGGTACAGAAATGGAAATTTGTTCAGCCGCCGAAACAGCGGGAGCGACAAATAAAGTTATAAAAATAACTGGAAGAAATAGAATTTTTTTCATAAAATTCTCCTTTACATTAAAAAATATAATTTACACAACCTGTCAAGACTAAAGGTAAATCTAGTATCCTTTTGGGAAAACCAGATTGGCAATCTCAAACCCAAAGAATCCACCCAAAACGTTCATTAGCGCCCAGGCAGCAAAAACGACAAAAAGCCCGATAATAGCAGCCAGAATTCGGGAGCGGGCTGCTTCAACCGCAGATTTGTCTCCGCCTGAAGTAATCCACTGTATTCCTCCCCAGATAAGAAAGATAAAAGCAGCCAGTGCGGCAATCACGAGGATAAAGCCGATGGCGCCTGATAAAAGCGTGCCGAGAGAAGTAATCTGAAGATTTGGAGGTGTGGGAATTTCGATAGTTTCTTCGCATGGGCAATTATAAGTTATTGGTGGAAAAATATTAGTGTTTACACACGTACATTGTGCCAAATAGGTAGTTAGAAGACCTAGGGCAGTCATATATTTTAAGTGTAATATGCTTTTATTTGCATTGTCAATACCTATTTAGAAAATTTTAGGAAAAACCAGATTGAATGTTCCGCTGGACATGCCAAAAAAAGAAAGCAGGAGGAGAAAAATCGCCCAAGCGGCTACCACAATAAAAAGCCCGATAATGGCGTTGATGATTTTATCCCGCGCCGCCTGTAGCGCTCCCTTGTCTCCGCCTGAAGTAATCCATGACAAGCCGCCGATAATAAGCTGGATAAAGGTCCAGATAGTGGCGATAGTCAGTATAAAGCCGATTAAACCGGAAATAAGTTTGCCCAAAAGACTGGGCGCGTTTTCAGGATTATTAAAGTTAGGAATAATCGGATTTTGAACCGGTGTGATTGCCATATATTATATGCCTAAATTTTGTAATATTTCTCCGGGGTTTAAGATATTAAGCCCCAGCATACTTCCAACTACCGCTACCAGAATATAGGCTGAGACAACAATGATAAGACCGATGACGGAATTGAAAATCTTATTTCTCGCGGTTTCCAAAGCGCTTTTATCTCCGCCGGCAGAAATCCAGGCGATGCCGGCTAAAATAAACTGGAGAAAAAACCAAAGGCCTGCTATTGCAGTAAGAAAACCGACGATGCTGCTTAAGATAGAATTAAGCTTGTTGCCAACTTCTTCTGTAGTTTTACTGCCGCAGAAAAAGTCAGCTAAAGGTCCCATATTGCCCCCGCAGCCTAGGCCGTAACTTGAAGTTGTCGCGGCGAGAGAAGAATCGGCATATATAGGTGTAATTTGAAAAAAAAGGAAGGCGATAGACAAAATAAAAAAAACAATTTTTTTCATTTTAGTTTTGGTTGCAAAATAGCTGTCGGGTCTTTGAAAAAGAGTATTCCCACGATTGCCGCCAGAATAAAAGAACAGACAATAATAAGCATTCCGACAAACGTCTGCCAGATTTTCTCCCAAGCCTTGGTGATGTTTTTTGGATCGCCGCCTGCGCTGATAAAGCTAAAACCGGCAAGAATAAGATTTAAAAACGCCCAAAGACCAGCAATGGCAAATACCAGTTTTAAAAGATTGTTAAGGAGAGCGACAGGGCCTGTTAATTCACCGCCTTCTGTTACTCCCGGCAAGTTAATCCATGGGGGCGGTGTGACTTTGCCGATGATTTCTTCAGTCGAGGCGGCTAATAGGTTTAAAATCGTCATTTTAGAACAAATTTATTGCGCCATTGGTAATAAAATTTATAATCTGCAGAATCCAATATGCGCTAAACATGATAATAAAGCCTATGATGGCATATGTCAAAAATGCTTTCCTGTTTTCCATGCCGTGTGCATCTCCGCTTCCGGCGGTTGCGAGAAGACCTATGCCGGCAACTATAACCAGAATAAAAAAAACTACGCCGGCGATCAAAATAAGTTTGGGCAAAAGATTGGAAACTAATTCCGAAATTGTGCAGACGCCGGTATTTTGGCAGGAAAGCGGCCAAGCACTGTTAATTGAAACTTGAGCAAGAAGATCACCATTCATAATCCCAGTTTAGGGAAAAGCGCGGTTATTTGTCAAATGAGTCGTCTCAAGTTATAATTGGCAGCATGAATGAAAATGATTCTGCGACTAAAAACACGATGGAAGAGCGTAAAATCGTGGAAAAAATTTTATCAGGCGATGAAAAAAGTTTGAGGTTTTTCTATCGGCATTTTGCCCCCCCTCTTTTTTCGTATGTTAAAGGAAAAGTGGCGGCTGATGAGGACGCCGAAGAGATTGTCCAGGATACCTTTCTTTCTGCGGTTGAAGGATTTAGGGATTTTGCTTTCCGCTGCCGGCTTTTTACCTATCTTTGCAGTATTGCCAATCACAAAATTATTGATTTTTACCGTAAAAAGAAATTAAAAAGCGTTTTTTTCTCTCACCTTTCAGATTTTGAACCTTTGGTGTCAACCTTGCTTGGACCGGAAGAAAGACTGGATGAAGAATTTTTGCGCGAAAAAATCAGGCAAACTTTTGAAAGGCTCTCACCTCGTTATCAGCAGATCCTTAAACTTAAATACATAGACGGTTTCTCCGTTTCAGAAATTGCCGCAAAGCTTTCCCTATCATTTAAAAGCGCAGAAAGCTGTCTTTTTAGGGCAAGAAAAGCCTTTATTGCCGCATATGCTTTATGAAAAAAGATGATTTTTATCCAATGCTGGTAGCTAAAATGCAGGAGGTTTCTTCTCTGCCGCCGCAACAAATCGGTCCTTTTACCCCTTTTTATAAATTAGTTGTGCCCCGTTTTAAGTATTCTCCTTGGAAGAGCGCATTGGCTTTTTCTCTTTTTGGATCTTTATTACTTTATCTTATTTTCGGCTCTCTGGTTGTCAGGCTTGCCTCAATTTTACAGTTCGGGTTTTAAATTATGGGAGCTATTATTCTTAAGATTTTCCGTCTTTTTGTCCTTTTTGGAAGAAACGCCGCCGGTTGTATAAATCAGCCATATATTACCTACCGGAAGCTTTCTGATGAAAAAACGGACTCTTGGCAGACAATTTTTATCCTTTTTTTGGCAGTAAGCTATTTTGCTTTTGCCAGCTTAATTAAAGTTGGGGTGCGAAACCCTTTTCTTTTAACCGTCAAATTCCATACTCTTTTTATTGCCGCTATTTTTGGTTTTTTTCTTGTAATTTTTTTAATTTTTCTGGCCGGAAAAATATTTAGTCAAAAAATTAGTCTCAAAGTTATTTTTACTCTTTGGTCTTTTTCTCTTTTGCCGACAATTATCTGGTTTTTTACCACCTCCATTCTCTACGTGATTCTGCCGCCGCCGCGAACATTTTCAATACCAGGATATTCCTATAGTTTCCTTTACATAGCTTTTTCACTGGCTTTACTTTTCTGGAAATTGATTTTTTATTATCTCACTATTCGTTTTAGTCTGCGAATAGACTTGATTCGGATTATTCTTGCTTCGTTTATTATTTTCCCACCGCTTTTTGCCTACTCATTATTGATGTATAAATTTGGAGTTTTCCGGATTCCGTTTATATAAATATGTCAATAAGAAAATATAAAACAATTATTGGAAGAAAAAAATTTATCGAGGAAAAAGTCGGACTTAAGCTTCCATCAATAGGAATATACCCTAAAAATCTGGAAACGGCAGGCTGCAGAAATTGTGAAAATATGATTGGCGCTACGCAAATACCTCTGGGGATTGCCGGGCCGGTGAAAATCATGGGTAAATTTGCCCGCGGTGAGTACTATTTGCCTTTGGCGACTACAGAAGGCGCCTTGGTGGCTTCAGTTTCTAGAGGTTGCAAAGCGATTGCTTTATCCGGCGGGGCGAAAGTTTATACCCAAAACGCAGGAATAAGCCGAGGTGCGGTTTTTAAGGTGGGCAATCTCGCGGCAGGTTTTAGCTTTAAAAAATGGCTGGATGATAATTTCACCCGAATTGCCCAAAGAGCAAGCGAGACTTCCTCTCATCTTTTTTTGAAAAACATTTTTACCAAAATTGTCGGAAAAAATGTCTTTGTCCGTTTTTCTTTTGACACCACTGATGCGATGGGAATGAACATGGTGACGATAGCGGCAGAAATTATTTCAAAGATGATTGAAGCGGAAACCAAAGTGGAGTGTCTTGCTTTAGCCGGAAATTTTGACATTGATAAAAAACCGGCTTGGTTAAATAGCATCTTGGGTCGCGGTCGTCAAGTATGGGCTGAAGTTATTGTTCCCTTTGCTATTGTCAGGGAGGTATTGAAAACCACTCCCGATAAAATTCATGAAGTCGCGACGCAAAAATGTTTAGTCGGTTCCGCCATAAGTGGCTCTTTGGGTTTTAATAGTCATTTTGCCAATATTATTGCCGCTATTTTTATCGCCACCGGTCAGGATGTAGCTCATACAGTAGAAGGAAGTTTGGGAATTACCACGACTGAAATAATTAAAGATAGTTTATATATATCCATCTACCTTCCTGATTTGCCAATAGGAACAGTCGGAGGGGGAACTGCTTTGCCATCGCAGAGGGAAGCCTTTGCCATTTTGGGAATTGGGGGTGGAGGAAGAGGAGAAAAAACTGGAAAATTTGCCGAAATTATCGGAGGAGCAGTTTTAGCCGGAGAATTGTCGCTTTTATCTTCTTTAGCCGAAGGAAGTTTAGCGTCTAGTCATCAGAGGTTAGCTAGAAATAAGTTATTTAAGGCAAAGTAAGCTATTTTATGCAAAATGTAAATATTTTAGGGTATGGCGTTTATGTTCCGCGAAACCGGATTGCCGTTTCCGAGATTGCTAAAACTTGGGGTAAAAATCCTCTTGACGTTGAGAAATCACTAGGGATTACGGAGAAATCAGTCGCCTCATTTGACGAAGACGCAGTGACCCTTTCGTATGAAGCTGCCTCTTTTGCCTTAAAGAGAGCTAATTTGGAGGCTTCTGAAATTGAAGTTTGCTTGGTTGGTTCTGAAAGTCATCCTTACGCTGTAAATCCTACTTCTACGATTGTTTCTGAATTTTTAGGTGTCGGCAGAAAATATTTAGCCGCTGATTTGGAATTTGCCTGTAAGGCGGCTACCGCCGGCATTATTGCGATTGCCGGTTTATTATTAAGCGGAAAAATCTCCTATGGTTTAGTGATTGGCAGTGATACGGCGCAGTCTAAACCGCATGATGTTTTAGAATATACGGCCGCTTCCGCCTCTGCCGCTTTCATCTTGGGTAAACAAGAAGATGGTGTCGCAGAAATTTTGGATTTTGCTTCTTATTCATCGGATACGCCGGATTTCTGGAGAAGAGACGGCGTACGTTTTCCCAGCCATGGCGGTCGTTTTACTGGTGAACCGGCTTATTTTACCCACGTTGAGGGAGCGGCAAAATTGCTCTTGAGAAAAATAAAAATGAAGCCGCAGGATTTTGATTACTGCGTTTTCCATATGCCAAACGGCAAATTTCCGAAAATTGTAGCCAAAAGATTGGGTTTTTCTGCCCAACAGCTTGCGCCCTCTCTTATTATTGAATCTATCGGTAATCCCTATTCCGCCTCGTCTCTTTCAGGGCTGGCTGCAGTTTTGGACATTGCCAAACCAAATCAGAGTATCTTTATGGTTTCCTATGGTTCCGGTGCTGGCTCTGATGCGTTTTTCATAAAAACCGGAAAAACAATCGGAAAAAAACGTGCTTTGGCTCCGCTTTTTTCAGAAATAATTGCAGAAAAACACTATTTGTCTTATGTAGAATACTTAAAACAGGGAAAAAAGATATGAAAGTTTTTATTCTTGGAGGCGCTACAACTAAATTTGGTGAGCTTTGGAATTTATCACCAAGAGATTTGGTGAAAGAAGCGGTTTCCGAAGCTCTTTCTGATGCGGGTTTAACTGTAAAAGATATCGGGGCAATTTTTGTCGGCAATATGCTTAGCAGTTCTTTGGGTGGTCAAGACCATTTAGGCGCTTTTTTCGCCGAAGAGTTGGGGACAAACGCAGCAGCTGTAAAAATTGAAGGGGCTTGTGCTTCAGGAGGCTTAGCTGTTCATCACGGGATTCTTGCGGTTTTATCAGGAATTTATGAAAATGTTTTGGTGGTGGGTGTGGAAAAAATGACTGATCATAAGCCGGAAGAAGTGGCAAAAATGCTTATGGGTGCAGGTTCAGATCCCGAGAGAGAATCAGGAGCGACATTTCCTGGGCTTTATGCTTTGATAGCCCGCGCACATATGAAAAGATATGGAACCACCGAAGAGCAGATGGCTTATGTAGCGGTAAAAAATCACTTTCATGCCTCTTTGAATTCACATGCTCAATTTGTTTCTCCCATTAATTTGGAAAAAGTGATGAAAAGCCCAGTAGTTGCCACACCGCTTAAACTTCTTGACTGTTCACCAATTACTGATGGAGCGGCAGCATTGATAATTTCAAATAAGAGACCTAAAAGTGGCAAAAAAGGAAAAAAACACACGCAGGTTTCTATTGTTGCTTCGGCGGTGGCTACCGATACTTTAGGTCTAGCCGAACGGAGCGATTTGACTACTCTTTCTTCTGCCGTAGCTGCGGCAAAGAAGGCTTATGATATGGCTAAAGTCAAGCCTTCTGATATTGATGTGGCTGAAGTGCATGATTGTTTTACCATTGCCGAAATCATTGCTATGGAGGATTTGGGATTTTTTCCAAGAGGGTCGGCTGCTAAAGCCATTTGGGAAGGAAAAACCAGATTTGGTAGTGGACGCCCGGTAGTGAATACCTCCGGAGGTCTTAAGGCGAGTGGTCATCCGGTGGGCGCAACCGGAGTCAAGCAAGTAGTGGAAATTTACCAACAATTAAAAGGAGTTGCCGGTAAAAAACAAGTCGCTGGAGCTAAAATTGGTCTGACGCATAATATCGGTGGCAGTGGCGCTACGGCTGTTATCCATATACTTAAGTCGTTTAAATAATTTAAGGTATCTTTATGCTATCACCAGTTAAAATTTGGCGGAATCAAAAAAAAGTAAGAGCACTTTTGGGAATCGAAGGCAAAGTGATTTCCTTTACCAAAATTCATGTGCCGCCCGCCGGTTTTATAGACCAGGCACCTTACGTGGTGGCGCTTGTCAAGCTTAAAAACGGCAAGGGCGTGGTGGCGCAGCTAGTGGATTATGAAGATAAGCATCTTAATATTGGTCAAAAAGTAAAGACTGTTCTTCGGCGTACCCGTGATGCAGGAGAGGAGGGAGTTATTCCTTACGGGATCAAGTTTAAACCAGTAAGTTAATGTTTCACGCTCGGCAATCAGCGTTTTTAATCAGATTATGATCATTGTTTCTTCTCCCGGTAAAATCCACCTTTTAGGCGAGCATGCAGTAGTTTATGGTAGGCCAGCAGTTCTTGCGGCAATCGATAAAAGAGTTTATGTAGGAGTCAAAACGCAAGGGACAAAAAATAGGAATAAAAGAGACCTCATCACTGTGATAAACAATAATCACAAAGATGAGAAATTATTAAGGGAAGCAATTGATGTTTTCCAAAAAACATTTGGGATTAAAGATTTGCCGCCAATTGAGATTTCTGTTTCCTCCAATATTGCTATTGGTTCCGGCCTTGGTTCATCTGCCGCCTTGGCAGCGGCTACCATTGGGGCTTTGATGAAGTTTGTTAAAAATATTTGGAATCCTTTCCGCATAAACGAATTGGCTTATGAGGTGGAGAAAAAAATTCACGGCAATCCATCCGGCGCAGACAACACTACCGTTGTTTTTGGCGGTTTAGTTTGGTTTAGACGGGAATTTGATTTCCTAAAATCTATTTGGAGTTTGCCTGTGTCTTCATACAAAATCCCCCCTTTTATCCTCATTGATTCAGGCAGACCAAAAGAAACGACAGGAGAAATGGTTGGAAACGTTGCCAAATTATACAAAAGAAACAAGAAGAAAATGGAGGAAATTTTTGTTGATCAAGAAAAACAGACAAAAAACTTATTGCTGGCATTAAGGGAAGGTAAAATTAGACATTTAATTAACACAATAAGAAATGGGCAGCGCAACCTTGAAAAAATAGGGGTCGTTTCCGCCTTTGCACAAAAAATTATCAGAGAGATTGAAAAGAGGGACGGTGCGGCAAAAATTTCCGGCGCCGGCGGAATCAAAGAAGGAAGCGGAATGATTCTTTGTTATCATAAAGATTTAACAGTGGTAAAAAAAGTAGGAGAAGGATATAACCTTCCTTTTTATGACATTAAATTGGGAGGGGAAGGGATAAGGTTGGAAAATGGCAGGGAAAAACAAAATTAATATTAAAGATAATTACATAGAAGCAAAAGCAGGCGGAAAGCTTATACTTCTTGGCGAGCATGCAGCGGTTTACGGCTATCCTTGTATCGTTTCGGCAATAGATAAATATTTGTTTGTTAAGCTGGGTTTTGCAGATGGCAAAGAGGATATAATTTTAACTCCGGGAACATCTGATCAGTCTTTTATCAGGGAAACGATAAAGGTTTTTCGTAGTAATTTTGGCAAAAAGGAGGCATTAAAGATTGAAACAAAAAGTGAAATAGAAAAATACGGTTTTGGTTCATCCGCCGCGGTGGTTGTTGCGACAATGAGGGCCTTAGCAAAACTTTTTGAGATAAAAATTGATAGTAAAGCGCTGTTTAATTTTTGTTTTAAAACGGTGGTAAATGTCCAGGGTAACAGTTCAGGTTGTGACGTAGCCTCTTCAATTTACGGCGGTACGCTTTATTTTTCCTCTCTCGGCAAAATTATTGAAAATCTAAACACGGCGGATATTCCTCTAGTTGTTGCTTATTCAGGGGCAAAAGCGCAGACTGTTTCCCAAATTAGTCTTGTGGAAGAAAAATTGAAAAGCTATAAAGAGGGAGTGACAAAAATTTTTGAGAATATTGCTGAATTGGTTGATAAAGCTAGATTGGCAATTGCCGAAAAAGACTGGGTGAGGCTTGGCACTTTGATGAATTACAATCAAGATTATCTTGAGAATTTAGGCGTTTCTACAGAAAAATTAAACGAGATGGTTTCGGCTGCTAGAAATGCAGGAGCGTATGGAGCAAAATTATCAGGCGCTGGCGGTGGAGACTGCATTATAGCGCTGGTGCAACCAGAAAAAAGAAAGCAAGTAGAAAAGGCGATAGAAAGACAAGGAGGAGAAATTATTGACATATGAAAGCCACAGCCGTTGCTCCATCTAATATCGCTTTTATCAAATACTGGGGTAAAAAAGACGAGAAATTGCGTCTTCCCACAAACAACAGTATTTCCATGAATTTAAGCGGCATGTTTACGACCACCACCGTAGAATTTTCCAATCAATATAAAGAAGATTTAATCATTATCAACGGAGAAGTTGCAGGTGGGATAAAAAAAGACAGAGTAATTGCACATCTAGACAGGATAAGAAAACTTGGAAATATAGACTATAAAGCCAAAGTGGTAAGCGACAATAATTTTCCTACCGCCGCCGGACTTTCCTCTTCAGCTTCTGGTTTTGCCGCTTTGACTCTTGCTGCCTCCGCAGCTTCAGGTTTAAAACTTACAGAAAGAAAATTATCCATTTTGGCACGGCAGGCTTCAGGTTCAGCCTGCAGGTCGATTCCTAGCGGTTTTGTCGAGTGGTTGGAGGGCAAAGATAACGAGACTTCTTACGCACGATCTATTTATCCACCATCTTATTGGAAGCTTATTGATATTGTTGTTATTTTAGGCGATAAAGAAAAAGAGACAGCTACAACTTTGGGTCAAAAATTTGCATTTACCAGCCCTTTTTTCAGATTAAGGCTTGAAAAAATCAAAGATAAAATTTTAAGTTTCAAAAAATATCTGAAAGAAAGAGATTTTGAAAATTTTGGAAAAATTGTAGAAAATGAAAGTTTGGAGCTTCATGCCATTATGATGACTTCCACCCCCTCCTTAATATACTGGCTGCCTGAAACCGTTGCTTTTATGAAATTAGTCAGAGTTTGGCGAAACGAAGGATTGCCTATCTATTTTACCATCAACACTGGGTATGATATGCATCTGTTATGCGAAGAAAAAGATAAGGAAAAAGCGCTACAAAAGATTCAAAAAATTAATACGGTTAAAGAAATAATAATAAATTATCCCTCGAAGGGAGCAAAACTGATTCAAAATCATCTTTTTTAAGACAGCTTTTTTATCATGAAAAAAGATTATTTGCCAAAACATGTTGCTTTGATTATGGATGGTAACAGAAGGTGGGCGCGTAAAAATGGCTTGTTGATCTTTGAAGGGCACAAATTTGGTGAAGAGCGGATAGAACCTATTGTTGACACAGCGATTGATATGGGCATTCCTTATCTGACGTTTTGGGCGTTTTCCACTGAAAACTGGAGAAGATCGAAGGTTGAAGTTAACTTTTTGCTAGGTCTTTACCGAAAACAACTCGACAAAAAAATAGATAGTTTTCACAAAAAAAATGTCAAATTAAATATTATCGGCAATATTTTAATGTTTCCCAAAGATATACAGAGAAAAACAAAAGAGTGGATGGAGAAGACAAAAAACAACAAGACAATTACCGTTAATCTAGCATTAAGTTATGGAGGAAGAGACGAAGTGCTGCGCGCTATTTATAAATTGACGCAAGAATCAAAAATTAAGGATCAAGAGTTAAAGAAGATCAAAAAAGAAGAATTTGAAAAGTACTTGGATACCGCCGGTCAGCCTGATCCGGATTTTTTAATCAGGACAGGAGGTGAAATGCGTCTTTCCGGTTTTATGCTTTGGCAGCTTGATTACGCCGAGCTTTATTTTACCGATATCTTGTGGCCGGATTTTACACCGGATGAATTTAAGAAAGCCTTAAAAGAATATCAAAGCCGTATACGCCGATTTGGCAGGTAGAATATTGGTGGTATAATACCTAATGAAAAAGGCATTATGGATCGTGACCGTTTGACTATCACTTTAAGCAAATCTCTTCTTTCAAAAATTGACGATTTCATCGATGGTACCAAAATTAGAAATCGTAGTCACGCGATTGAATATCTTATCAAAAAAAGTCTGGTGCCCAAAGTTACTCAGGCGGTGATTTTATCAGGCGGCAAGGGTCTGAATATGCGTCCCTTTACCTTTGAGATGCCCAAAGGTCTTTTTCCTGTGGGCGGCAAACCCATCTTGGAACGGATGATTGAACTTCTTCGGCAGAGTGAAATACGCGACATTATTTTTTCTATTGGTCACTTGGGAGAGAAAATCAGGGAGCATTTTGGCGATGGAAGTAAATTTGGGGTAAAGATCACCTATGTTATGGAGGAAAAAGAAGCGGGAACTGCTGGCGCGCTAGTTCTGGCAAAGAGATACCTTAAAAGCGATAATTTTCTGGTGACGCACGGAGATATTCTTATTGATCTTGATGTTTTAGATTTTATTTCTTTCCACAAAGAGCAGGGAACAATTGCCACAATTGCCTTAACTTCGGTTGTTGATCCGTCAAGCTTCGGTGAAGTAGTCTTAAATGGCACAAAAATAGTCCGTTTTATCGAGAAGCCAGAAAAAGGCAGGCAGACTTCGCAGCTTATTAGTAGCGGCTTTTACATCTTTAATAAAGATATTTTTTCCTATCTTCCCAAAGATATGCCTTCTTTCATTGAAGATATTTTTCCTAAGCTTATTGAGGCAAAGGAATTATCCGGTTTTCCTTTTGCCGGACGCTGGGCAGATATTGGCACGCCGCTTTCTTACGGACGGGCGATTAAAGAGTGGGGGAAGAAGTAGTCTTATATCTTTTTAATGGAAATTTTGATCCTAAGGCGTAGCAGCAGTAGGTATCGGATTATAGACGCCAAGCTTAAAGACATAATCTATGATCTGCACCAGCCAGAAGCTTATGAAGATAATGAAAAACCCCAAAACCGCATAGGTGATTTTTTGCCTCCCCGCCGCGGCTTTTTTCGGGTCTCCCATGGATGTTAGATAATTGAATCCTCCCCAAAGAAGATAAAGAAGAAGCAGTAAACCGGCTATTGAGAAAAGGAGAGGAAGGGCCTGCGTCATGATGGATGAGAGATTTTGAAACTCTCCCTTAAAGCCCGGAGGAGTAGGTATCTCTACTGCTTTAGTCGGACTTGTTCCTATCGAAGTTCCTGGGAGTTTTAGCGCCAGTTGGTTTGGCATATTGATTCTTATCATACTAGAGTTTGCAAATAATGTCATTTTTACCACACCCAAGGTTTGGGATTTTAATTTAAGTTCACTATGGAATTACTCAAATTGAATCCGTTGGTTTATAAGATTAATCTCAAATTTTACCGTTGCAGGAGGAGTTACGGTGGGTTTTGATGATGTAGAGAAGAGCATGTTGTTGTTGAGATACGGAAGGGCATATAAAGAATAAGACTGGTTATTTTGCAAACCGCTAAAATCAAAGGAATAATCCGTGGTCTTTTTTACCTGTTGATTTGTTGTAAAAAGCCATCTACGGTTTTCATTGTTGGGATTACACACGTTATTTGGACATGCATAAATTGCGATATTGTCATAAGGGTTGTTTTCATCCGCAATGACATGAAGCTGATATCTGATTGTTCCTTCCGGTACAGGGGTGGGATTGGGCGTGGCTGTAGGAAAGGTGGGAGTAGGAGTATAAAGAGGGACTACGCGTGTAGGAGTTGGAGTAAGTGTTGGTTTTAGGGTGGGTGTAGGAGAAAAAAGTGCTCCAGGTGGTATGTGTGCCGAAGTAGGACTAGGTGTGCTAATAGCAGTGGGGCGAGAATCTTTTTCAAATCCGGGCAATCTTAAGATATCTACCCCGATAATCTCAAGTATAAAGACTGAAAAGATGATCAAAATCAGTCCGGATAAAGCAGAAACGATGATTTGTTTGGCCTCCTCGATTTTTTCAGGATTGCCGCTTGAGGTAAGGATCAGGAAAGAGCCATAGAGGAAATAAAGGAAAGCAATTCCGCCAGCGATACCAAGGCCAGTTTTAAAGATAAAATCTCCAATGAGTCCCGAAAGATCCGCCGGCAGACACCCAAAAGCCGTCCAGACATAAGGTTTAGTTTTGTCTTGATTGCGAATCATACATTCAATACATTTACCTCTGTCTGTTGTGTTATCATTTTCATCCCCCTTTAATTGGTAACAGATAGGCGCAAGAGAGGGAAGAGGAGGCATGGAGGTAGGAAGTATTTGGGTGGGTTTAGGCGTTGCGTCTCTTGGCGCAATTTCAACAAGTGCGGTACAAAGTGGACGGTCGTTTTTGTTTTCACACTGTCCATACTTAAGATTTGTGCCTTGGTAGACTTCAACTTTATAGTTGCCAGCTACAGCATAATCTGCTCTTTTCATCGTTATTTCGATAGATTCTCCATCGGATGAAATTTTTGTACTTAATGGTGTTTTTTTTGTTCCGTCAGGATTAGTAATTTCAGTTTGTATGCAGTAGTGGAAATTGTCATAAATAATATCTTTGATTATTATTTTTTTATTGTCATTATTAAGATTAAAAGGAGCTCCTCCACCGTCAGGAACAATCTGACATTCTTTAAATGGGAAAGAAATTGTATATTGTACCGGTTGACATATCTGATAGCTCTGTCCTCCTACATGATACATAACAGTTAAGGTGATTGTCTTGTTTGTGTCTGGTTCTATAAAATAATTGTTGCAAAAAGGATCAATCAGGCTCCTTTCCCATTTATAAGATATTCCCTTCTGTAAAATTTCGTCTATATTTTCTGAAGTTACATATAACGTAGTTCCTTGTGCCATTTGACTATTAGTAATTATTGGATATAAAGATGCACAAAGCGAGGGTCCATCATGGTAGATATATAAATAACCATCATAATCATATCGCGAACCTAATGATACGGCTTTACTCATATCAAAATTAAAAGTTATAGAGTTAAGCTCACTGGCTTTAGCTGTAACTCTTTGATCGTTTTGATTATATAAGTTAGGAGGATCAGTGGTAATTGTTAAAGGACAATAAGGTGGATTTTGAGCTAATACTTTATTGTTGAATAGTAGACTGAGGAACAAAAAGAAAAAAGGGAAAGTAGAAATAAAGATTATTTTTAACACAGTACTTCTTAGAAGTATCTTAGCTAGGACACATTTGGTATTTTGGTATATTTTTATATTTGACATGTATGTTGTTTGTTTATATAATACTATTATCACGATGACCAAGCTAAGCAGCCTAAGGTTTCGACCGACCGCTGATCTTGGTCATTTTTGTCTTAAAGATTCCTTCAGTAAATCAACCCTGACAATATAGTTATTATATTTATGAAGAAGACTTGAGTAATGTTTGTTTGGAGCAAGCACGCGGAGTAATTTGTTTTTGTTTGCCAAATATTCCACTAAACAATAGAAGTCGCCGTCTCCTGAAACAATGATTGCCTTTTTGAAATTGTTATACTCAATCATTGTATGGAGTACCAGTTCTGCATCAACGTTACCTTTGACTTTCCCATCAGGTAACTCCAAGGTTGGTTTCAAAATCACTGTATATCCTATCTGCTGCATACGGGTATACAATGCTTCATTTCCAGCTTTGTATCCGATAAAAAGAAAAGCATGAGCTACATAGTATTTATTGCGCAAATATTGTCGAAATTTTTTCCAATCGAGTTTCCATCCTTGGCTTCTCACGCCAAGATTCAAATTCTGGCTGTCGATAAAAGCGTAGTTTTTTATTTTTTTATTTTTCATTTCATCCTCCAAATCCCGGAAGAAATCGGAAACGCCTGATTCTGTTTACACTTACACACCCCGGGGGTGTGCCAACTAGACACCTCGGGTATTTTGGTATATTTTTATCTCCGTTACTTGCTGCTGTTGACAATTTATATCTTTCATACACTCATACCCCCATACACCTTCCAGGTGAATTAGCTTGGCACCTTCGAAACCTTATTTTCCAAATCCCGGAATTTTGAGTATATCAACGCCAACGACGCTTAAAAGAAAAGTGGAAAAAAGGATAAGAAGGATGCCGGTGACCGATGAGATAATAATGCTTTTGCCAGATTGTAAACGTATCGGGTCTCCTGATGAGGTAAGGACCATAGCGCTTCCCCAAAGCACCATGAGAAATGCTGTTCCTCCTGCCATACCAAAGATTATCGAAAGTACCGACCGGACGAAAGGTCCGCCGGATGGATCGGTAGAGAAACAGCCTAAAACCGTGTAATAGGTTCGATCACGCGGTTTGCCGCTTGAATCAAACAGGCACTTGTGGCAATCTGCCCAGTTGGCAGGCGGAGTGGGATTTATTTCTTTATTGCACCAACCACACGGATCGCAAGTGGTTGTACCTGTTGGAGTTGGAGTGGCTATTGAGGCGGCGGCAAAAAGAGAAGGAGCAGGCGTGAAAAAGTAAAAATTAATAAGAAGTAAAAATACAAAAATGGCGAAAAAAATTCTTTTGGGCATTAAGTATATAATAGAAATCCAGAGTCTAAATTTCAAATATCAAAATTTGGTTTATAATAAGGGTAAATACTGCCGTGAAAATTTCAAAGATATTATCAATAGCATGTTTGTTTTTTGCCTTACCCTTTTTAGTTTTTAGTTCAGTTTATGCTGATGAACTTTCCGATATAGAAAAACAGCTTGCAGACTTAAAAAAAGCCCTTGAGATGTCTGTTGCCGCAACTACTCCCTTGGAGAAAAATCTTAGCAAACTTGAGGAAAATCTCGCTGAAATAAGAAGCAAAATAGCAATTATTGAAAAAGAAGTAGCGCTTAAAGAAAAACAGGTAAATGAAGGCGAAAAGCTTTTTATTATAGCCGAAGAAATGCTTTCTCAAAAAGTAAAGGAAATCTATAAGTCTGCTTCGCAATTTGCTTCCCCAGGGCTTTTTTTGTTTCTTAATAAAAACTTCAATGAGTCCCTAAGAATTTTTGGTTATCAGCGGGCTGTTCTTGCAAGCGATCGGGATACGATAGTAAAGTTAGTTTTATACATCAAAGATTTAGAGCAAAAAAAGAAGCAACTTGAGGGGGAAAAGGCAAGATTGGCGAAAATAAAAGAGGAGATAGACACGCAAGCGGCTTTTTTGCAAAAAGAAATAGCCGGAGCAAAAAAATATCAAGCGCAGATTTCCACAAAAATTGCTCAGCTTTCTGCTCGCCAAAAAGAGCTTATTGCTCAAAAACTTGCCAGTCTTAACTTGCCAATGAGTTTGGGCGCAGGACCTTTATATTGTACTGACGATCGTAAGCTAGATCCGGGCTTTGGCAATGCTTTTGCCTTTTTTACTTATGGCATTCCCCATAGAGTGGGTATGAATCAATATGGGGCTTATGGTAGGGCTAAAGCTGGTCAAAATTACAAGGATATTCTTAGAGCTTATTATGAAGGGATTAGCTTTGAGAAGAGAGATAAAAATATGAAAATAAAAGTGCAAGGTTATGGAGAAAAGGCGCTTGATGAGTATCTTTTGGGCATTTATGAGATGCCGGGCGATTGGCCAATTGAAGCTCTTAAAGCACAGGTGGTGGCGGCGCGTTCCTATGCTTTGGCCTACACCAATAATGGCGCAAATGAAATTTGTACTACTCAAGCTTGCCAAGTGTACAAAGGAGGCAATAAGGGAGGCGATTGGGAAAGAGCAGTAAGAGAAACAGAAGGGGAAGTTATGGTAGCAAACGGAGAGGTGATCAAAGCATGGTATGCTTCAACTTTTGGAGGTTACGCTTTTACTTCGGCAGATGTATGGGGTAGTGATCGTTCTTATACCAAAAGATTAAGAGATACCAATGGCGATGTCGGTAGTTTCTCTGATTTAGCCAGTCGTGCTTATGATCGTGAATCACCATGTTTTTATGCTGCACAGGGTTACCGGACGGAATACGGCAAATCCGCTTGGCTTAAAAATGAAGAGGTGGCAGACATTGTCAATGTTCTTCTTCTGGCTAAAAAAGACTCATCAGTCCAAAGCCACCTTGCGCAGGTTGACAGACCAAATCCTGACGGTACAGATACCTGGGATGCGGGGAGGGTAAAGCAGGAACTTAGGAATCGTGGAGTTACTCCCTATAATACCATAGGAAACATTTCTGTTGATTGGGATAAGGGTTTAGGAAAAACCACCAGTATTAATATAGTTGGAGACGGCGGGACGAACAGTTTTGACGGAAATGAATTTAAGAATTTTTTTAATCTTCGGGCTCCGGCCAATATACAAATTGTCGGGCCGTTGTATAATGTGGAGAGAAGATAATGCCGGATATATTTGTTTCACCAGATAAATCTGCCCGGCCAGCCGCAAAGTCAGAGTCTCCTTCAAGCGGGATCGCCCATAGTTTTAAAGGTTCCAATCATCTTTTTTCTGCTTTTCTTTATCAGCCAAAAGAGATTCGTTTTGAAACCCAAGAAGCTGATGAGTATATTATTCTTCTTCTTAGAAAACACTGGATAACCAATTTTAACTGGATATCAATAACTTTGATTTTATTGCTTATTCCTCTTTTTCTTTTTCCTTTTCTCCAAACAAATAATATTCTTCCTATAAACCTGCCAGTCGCGATTGTTATTTTTATTACTCTGATTTGGTATCTTTTTAGCTTTTCTTATCTTTTAGTAGAGTTTCTTCTTTGGTATTTTACTGTTTCGATTGTAACCAACGAGCGGATTATCGATATCGATTTTATCAATGTGCTCCATAAAAAATTTGCGGCAACAAGGATTTCAAAGATTGAAGATGTGACGCTTAAAAGCGGCGGCTTTAAAAGAACAATTTTTGATTATGGTGATGTAATTATTCAGACAGCGGGAACAGAAGCGCAGTTTGGTTTTTATGCCGTCCCGCATCCTGAAGAAGTGGTGAGAATTATTAATGGTCTTATGGAGGAAAAGAAAGGGGGAGCAGGTTAAACCTTATGACGCCTCAAGAATATTTTGCCAACATTATTCCTTTTGTACCTTTTTATATTTTTAAGTTATTGATTGTTGCCGGTTTACTGCTTCATATTGGATTTTCCCTAGTGTTGGTTCGCCAAACCAAGCTTATGATTGCGGTGGTTGAAGCTAAAATAAGTCCGTTTATTTACATAATTTCAATTTTTCATTTATTGTTTTCCGCTTTTGTTTTAATTTGGACGATTCTTTTTATATAACTAACGTGGAATTTACAGTAAAAACAGTAAAAATTACTGCACCTTCAGACATCTTTCACTGGGGAGGTTGTTTTGCCGAAAACGGTCTCTTTCTTATCCTTGAAGTGGCAGGTGACGAGAATAAACAGGCAGTTTTATATGGTAGGGAAATATTGGAATTGATTCTGACGAAATTTGCCGATATAAAAGAAAGAAACTGGTCGACTTTAAATGCGGTAATTTTAGCCGTCAGAGAAAATCCAAAAGTTTTGACGTTTACTTTAGGGATATTAAACGGTGATGTGCTTTATCTTGGAACTTTAGGAGAAGGGGAGGTGTTGATAAAAAGAAATGGAAAAACCGGTAGACTGCTTACTCATGTTAATACCGCTTCTGGTCGTGTATTGCTTGGTGACAGACTGCTTTTTTCTTCAAAGACTTTTCTTTCTTTAGTGCCGGAGGAAAAAAGAAAAAATCTTCTTTTAATTGATGAGGAAAACGAAGAGGTGGAAGCCTTATCTTTGCTTTTATCAAAATCAGAAACCGCCGGAGCGGCTGCCTTATGCGTCAATTTTAAGAAGGTAGAGATAAAAAAAGAGTTCTCCAGAGCTTCGTTTTCCGCTATAAAAAGAAAAAGCATTTCAGGCATAAGCAGGGTAAAAGACAAGATAGGCAGACTTAAGTTATATATAAAAAATAAGCGGGAAAGAAACTTTGAAGACGAAGAGGAGATAAAGCGCAAGAAAATTTTTCTCTCCGTGGCAATTATTCTTAGTTTTCTTCTTTTGATAAGTGTTTTTTTTAATATCAGCCACACAAAATCAAGCAAAGGAAAAGAACGCTTGATAAAGACAATCGAATTAGTTTCTCATCAATACGATGAAGCAGTAAGTCTGATAGACCTTAATCCCGCGCGCGCCCGTTCACTTCTTTCTGACAGCAAATTGAGTCTTTCTCCGCTACTTAAGGAATTTTCCAAAAATTCAAGCGAGTATAAACAAGTGAATGAATGGTTGGGAAAAATATCGGAAAAAGAAGTCGAGGCTTATAAGATCTTCAAATTGACATCAGTGCCAGTTTTTTTTGATATTTCTCTTGTAAAACAGGGTGGATTAGGCAATATGATAAGAGGTTTTGGGGAAACAAAAATAATTTTGGACACAAAAAACAAATTGCTTTATACCCTTTTTACCACAACAAAAAAATCAGAGATTATTGCCGGAAGCGAAGTGATAAAGGAAACAAAATGGATTGCCGTTCATGGAAAGAATGCTTATATCTTAAATGAGGATGGTATTCTAAGGATAGACATAGCGGAAAAGAAGTCGGATTTAATCATAAAAAAAGATGAAAAATGGGGTGAGATAGGGGGAATGGCAGTTTACAGCGGAAGCATTTATTTGCTGGACCGGACAAAACATGCTGTCTGGAAATATATCGCCACGGAAGTTGGTTATTTAAGCAGGCAAAATTACCTAAATCCTGATGTCCGGACTGATTTTACCAGCGCCAGAGAAATTTTAATAGACGGATCAGTTTGGATACTTTTTCCTGAAAACATCTTAAAATTTACCAAGGGTCTGCCGGAAGATTTTTCTTTCAAAGATTTTTCCGATACTCTTACCAATCTTTCGGTTTTTTCTGTAAGCGATGAGAACAAAAATATTTATATCCTTGATAAAAATAGCCGCCGCATATTAGTTTTTGATAAAGAAGGAATTTATCGAGCCCAGTATCAATGGGATGAGTTTGTCAATGCTGATGATATAGTGGCAAATGAAGAAGAAAAGAAAATCTTTGTTTTAATCGGAAGCAAAATTTATGCAATTGAGATAAGATAATTTTTCATCATTTGATAACTGTCCGATTTTAAATAAACAACTTAAGTAAAATTAATTATTTATTAATTGATTAATTAGTTTCATAATGCATTTATGAAAATTATAAACCGCCGAGCTTTGCATGATTTTGAAATTTTAGAAACATTTGAAGCGGGTATTCACCTTCTTGGCGCAGAGGTAAAATCCGTAAAAAGCGGCAAAATGTCGCTTGAGGGTTCTTTTGTTAAAATTATCGGCAGCGAAATTTATCTTATAAATGCCCAGATTTTTCCCTATCCTTTTGCCCGACCCGAAGGATATGACCTTAGAAGAAGCCGCAAACTGTTATTACATAAAAAAGAAATTATTTCTCTAAAAACAAAATTAGCTGCTGCTAAATTGACGTTGGTGCCTTTGGAATGCTATAATACGCATGGTTTAATAAAACTAAAGATAGGCTTGGCTCGTGGAAAAAGAGAATACGAGAAGAGAGAAAAGATAAAAAGAAGAGATATGCAAAGAGACATAGAAAGAGAGTTAAAATTGAAGGGAAAAATATAAAGAATGCTTGATTGGGATAGTTCTTTTTAAGAAAAATTAATTTATTATTTTTTATTAACTTGTTTAATGGGGATGAATTGGATCGACGGGAAAGCTCTTTAAAAACTGCAAGCCGACTTGATACACGTTCGTAAAAACGTATCAAAAAATAAATGCTGATGAAAACATTAGCAAGCTAGAAGCTAAAGTTAAGGCGGCCGAAGCCAAATTAGCGGCGGCTTTTAGTGCGAGAGCAGCTTACGCGCAAGCATACGCTGCTTAACGCCATCTGTGCTTATCTTTCCCTGATGGGATAACACAGGTGTAAACACAGTCAGGGTGCTTTCGATAAGCTGACGAGTTGTCGGAAAAAGATTTTCGTCTCACTTTTTTCTGTTGATTGTCCGTTGGGATGCAGGAAAAGGAAATTTTTACAACGGAACAAGCTTGTAGATGTTTTTAAAAAGTTTCTTCGGACTCCGGATCACCTCCGGACATCTCCACCATTATAGATATTGTTCAAGATTATAAATCCAGCGTAAACTGCTTAAATCCAGCCGGAATTTTATAATTATAAACAAAAGCAAAACTATCAAGATGATTCCCCCGATAAATAATAGTAAAATCATAAGAGAATCTTTCAGTGAATAATCCTCGTAATAATATTTTCTGGCATTTTCTTCATAGGTATACCAGTAGGAGAGTAAAAATTTTCTATTTTTGACGTAGATAAAAATAAACACGGCAAGAATCGGAATAACAAATAGATAATTAGGTAAGAAGATTATTAAGACTATTCCCGTAATTAATAAAAAGATTAAACTTATTATTATTTTGCCATATTCTTTCTTAGCGGAAGGAGTTTCTATATTTAGTTTTTCTGGTAAGACTGGTTTCCAGGATATCATCGCAATTTTTTATTATACTATGAAATATGAGTCTTCTTGATTTTCTTTTTCCAAAGCGTTGCGTTTCCTGCGGCAAAATAGGGAAGTATTTTTGCCTTAATTGCTACGGAAAAATTAAATTTCTTGAGGTGCAGATTTGTCCTGTTTGTACAAAACCAGCAATAGATGGTTTTACACATTACAAATGTCGTACATTATTAGGGCTCGGGGGAATGTATGCCGCCTGTTATTATAAGGGACCAATTAAAGATGCGATACATTTATTAAAATACCGATTTGTCAGTGATTTAGTAGAATCATTGACAGATATTTTTATCAGATATTATCCCAAAAATTTGCAAAAGATAGATTTTCTGGTGCCGGTGCCTCTTCATAAGACACGAGAGAGGCAGCGCGGTTTTAATCAAAGTTTTCTTTTATCCCAAAGTTTATCGCGAAAATTAAACATTCCAGTTTTATCTAAAGTATTAGTTCGGCTTCGTTACACAAAGCCGCAAGTAGATTTAACCAGCAAAGACAGACGCATCAATTTGCAAAATGCCTTTTTTTGTTCTGACCCCCTTCCCGTAAAAGGAAAAACAATAGGTTTAGTTGATGATGTGGCTACAACCGGAACTACTTTGTTGGAATGTGCAAAAGTCTTGAGAAGACAAGGGGCAAAAAATGTTTTTGGTTTGGTTTTGGCACATGGATAATTTTTTTATTGACAAGAACAAGATAAGGCGCTAAAATAATTGCAATTATGGTGCAATTATGAGTCTAGCGATAGTTTTCAAAAAAATCAGGACAAAGGGTGGCAGGATTACAAAAATAAAAAGATCAATTATTCAAGTTCTTGCTCAATCAGGTTGTTTAGTTTCAGAAGCAGATATCGTCTCAAAACTTAAAAAGGATAAAATACGACCAGATAGATCTACTCTTTACCGCGAACTGCTCTTTTTGACAAAAAACCATATAGTTAGTAAAAACATCATTTCTGGTGTTTCCTATTTTGAAATTCCCAAAACGCACCATCACCATCTTATTTGTCTTAAATGCAACAATATTGAGAAAGTAAACACGAGAAATCATTTAACGGTTTTGGAAAAAAAGATTGCTAAAGCAAACAGATTTGAAATTATTAGCCATTCGTTAGAATTTTACGGTTATTGCCGTAATTGTCAGGCTTAATAATTTTTGTTATGAAAAAAACACTTTTTATTATAGGGTTCTTATTTATAATTTTAGCCGGTGTTACGGCTACGAATTTAAATAAAAGAGAACAGAGGGATATAAATAAACTTAATGTTGTTACTACCCTTTTTCCTCTTTATGACTTTGCCAAAAATATTGGCGGTGATCAAACTGAAGTAACTTTGCTTCTACCGCCTGGGGTGGAAGCGCATTCTTTTGAACCAAAGCCCAGCGACATAGCTAAAATAAATGAAGCAGATCTTTTTGTTTATACTGGTAAATTTATGGAGCCTTGGGCAGAGGATATTATAAAAAGTGTAACAAATAAGAATATAAAGTTTGTTGATGCCAGTCTTGGCATAGAATTAATGGAAGAAAAAAGCAAGGAGCAAAAACATAATAACGAGCATGACGAAGAGGAAGATGCTCATGGGCATGGCGGAATTGATCCCCATATTTGGCTTGATTTTGATAACGCAAAAATGATGGTTAATACTATTGCCGAGGCTTTGATGGAAAAAGACCCGCAGAATATCCCTCTTTATCGTGAAAATGCAGAAAATTATAAAGCTGAATTGACAAAGCTAGATGATGAATATAAAAAAGGTCTCGCTTTCTGCCAGAGTAAAGAAATTATTTATGGCGGACATTACGCTTTCGGTTATCTGGCTCGTCGTTTCAATTTGAAATATTATTCCGTTCAAGGATTTTCTCCTGATTCTGAACCGACGGCTAAAGATATTATTGATCTTGTGGATCAAATAAAACGCAAGCAAATAAAATACATTTTTTACGAGGAATTAACCAGCCCAAAAATTGCTGAAGCTTTGGCTGGGGAAACAGAAACAAAGATGCTTCTTTTGAACGCGGCGCATAATTTAAGTAGAGAGGATTTTAAGAATAACACTACATTTATTTCTTTGATGAAACAAAATCTTCACAATTTGAAGATTGGTCTTCAATGCCGCTGATTATTTTTTGGTATATCATATAGATATGGACACAGTTGTTAAATGTGACGGCGTCAGCGTTAATTACGGTCAAGATGAAGTAATAAAAGGAATTACCTTTTCTCTTAAAAAAAGTGACTTTGTTGGTTTTGTGGGACCAAACGGCGCTGGAAAAACTACTTTGGTAAAAGCCTTGCTACGTCTTATACCGATTTCTGCGGGTAAAATTTATCTTTTTGGTAAAGAACAAAGCCAGTTTTCTGATTGGTACAAAATCGGTTATCTTCCCCAAAAATTTTCCAGCGTCAATATTCTTTTTCCTGCATCTGTTGAAGAAGTCGTATCACTTGGTCTTTTATCACTGAAGAAAAATCCTAAAATTATCACTCTAAAAGATAGAAAAAAAATAGAACAAACTCTTTTGGAGCTTGGAATTATCAATCTTAAAGATAGATTATTCTTTCAGCTTTCAGGCGGGCAGGGGCAACGAGTTATGCTGGCGCGTGCGCTTGTTTCCGAGCCGGAAATTTTAATTTTTGATGAACCTTCAGCGGCTCTTGATCCTGACGCAAGAAAAGATTTTTTTACTCTCGTGAAGAAATTAAATAAAGAGAAAAAAATTACGGTTATAATTGTTACTCACGATACCGGTTATATCGGTGCTTATGCTAATAAGCTGTTGTATCTTGATCAGAAATTGATTTATTTTGGCAGCATTTCCGACTTTTGTCCGTCAGAAAAAATCGGCCATTATTTTGAAAAGAGCGATCAGCATGTAATTTGGCACCAGCATCAATAATTATTATGGATATAACAAGCTTTTTGCATTACTCATTTATCCAAAGGGCCTTTCTGGCCGGTTCTTTTGTTGCAGTGACTTGTGCTGTTTTGGGTATGTTTCTGGTACTGCGCAAAATGTCGCTTATAGGCGATGGCCTCTCGCATGTGAGTTTAAGTGCGATTGCTTTGGGGCTTTTTTTCGGCCTTTATCCTTTTTATGTAGCTTTACCTGTAGTGGTAATTTGCTCCATTCTTATTTTGAAAATCTCCGAGAAAGCAAAAATATATGAAGATGCGGCTATTGGTATCATTTCTGCAATTGGCATTGCCGGCGGTGTAATCTTAGTCAGCCTCTCAAAAGGGTTTAATATGGATCTTTTAAGTTATCTTTTTGGTAATATTTTGGCGATTTCCAACATAGAGGTGATAATTTCGGTTTTGCTTTCATTTTTAGTAATGACTGTTTTATATTTTTATTATTGGGATTTGTTTTCCACCACGTTTGACGAGGAATACGCCAGAACAACTGGAATTAAGATAGATTTTATCAATATGCTTTTGACAGTTCTTACGGCAATTACTGTGGTTTTGTCGGTTAAAATTGTAGGATTAATGATGGTTTCCGCACTTTTAATCCTGCCGTCTGTTACCTCATTACAACTTGCTAAAGATTTTAAAAGCGCTATCTTTTATGCGGTAATAATTTCCTTGACTTCTGTTATTTCTGGTATTACTTTTTCTTTTTTTCTTGACTTACCAGCAGGTGCGACCATTATTATGGTCAACGCCGCCTTTTTTATTCTCGCTCTTTTTACAAAAAGTTTATCTAGGTTTTATCAGGGTGTCTGATACAAGTGTCTTGCCTGATAATAAATTTTAAGAAAAATAATTTAGTCTAAAACTTATTTTTACCAGTAAGAAGTTGCCAGGTCTACTTTGTTGTTTTTGAAGCGCACTCCTTCAGCAATAAGCATTCTCTTTTTGGTCTTAATCCCTTCAAAAGCTGAATATCCAGTTAAGCTGCCGTCAGCCGCGACCACGCGGTGACAGGGGACTATTGGGATAAGTTTGTTGGTTTTCATAAAGTATCCAACTGCCCTGCTAGCTTTTGGTTTTCCGGCCAGTCTGGCGATCTGGCCATAGGTAGCTACTTTTCCACGCGGAATCATCTTGGTAATTTCGTAAACTTTTTCGCGAAAACTCATCATAAATCTAAAAATTATAGCGAGTAATGAGAAAAAATTTAGCTTAATATATTATTATATATGCAATTTACTTTTAGGACACAAATTCGCTAAAATTTTATGGATATATTGACAAAATAATCCTTTTTTATTAATTTTTATAATTACTTCCCTGCCCTTTTTTAGGTGGTGTATTTATTTTTTGAATTTATGATTGTTATAGACAATCTATCTAAACAATTTAATGGTAAATTTGTTGTCGAAAATATTAATCTTAAGATCAAACAGGGAGAAATAATAGGTCTTTTAGGACCAAACGGTGCTGGAAAAACAACCACCCTTCGGATGATAGCTGGAGTATTGCCGCCTACTTATGGCAGAGTGAACATTAATGATTTAGATATAAAAGACAATGAGTACGAAGTTAAAAAATTAATTGGATTTTTACCGGAGAATAATCCTCTTTTTGATGAATTGACAGTTGAGGAGTATCTTGAATTTTGGATTAAAATCAAGGGGATAACAAAAGAAAACAAAAAAGAGGCGATTGACTTTGTTGTAGAAAATTGTGGAATTGGAGAGGTTTTTTACCGGCTGATTGGAGAATTGTCAAAAGGATACAGACAAAGAGTTGGTTTATCTCAAGCGATACTAACTAAACCTCAAGTTTTAATTCTAGATGAGCCTACTGAAGGGCTTGACCCTAATCAAAGACATGAAATAGCTAGTCTTATCAGAAACCTCGGAAAGGAAAGGACAGTTATTATTTCTTCTCATGTGCTTTCTGAACTCACAAGAATTGTTAGCCGCATGGTTGTAATTCATAAAGGAAAAATCGTAGCTGATGAGACTCCAGATAATTTGAAAAAAATAGGGAAAAAGACGAACGTAGTTGAAGTTGAGATAAAGGGTAAGAATGTTTTGAAAACACTTAAAAAAATTAGCGGAGCAGTTGAGGTTGAAGAAAAGAAACCAGATTGGTACATAATTACTTCTGATAGAAAGATTGATCTACGTGAAAGAGTATTTAAAATGGCAGTTTCCCAAAAATGGCTTATTTTGACGATGATGATGAAAGAAAAAGAAATTGAGGAGGTATTTGCACAATTAACCAATAATTAAAAAATGGTCCATTTATTATGAAAAGACAGATTATTCTAGCTATAGCTAAAAAAGAATTTTTTTCATTTGTAAACAGTACGCTTGCCTATACAGTTACCATCCCCTTTTTGTTTCTTTCCATTTTTATATATACACGTAATGTCTTTATAACCGGTGAAGCAAATCTAAGGCCATATTTTGATTTGCTCCCATGGTTTTTACTTTTTCTTGCTCCGGCACTTTCGATGAGGTCGTTGACCGATGAGTATAAAAATAATACCTTAGAACTTATTTTTGCCCATCCGATATCAGAACTAGAAATTTTAGTAGGCAAACTTCTGGGTCTGCTCGCTTTTTATACCTGTACCCTTTTTTTGACACTTGGGTTGCCGTTGACGGTATTAACTTATTCCAAAGCCGATCCGGGACAAATCGTTGGTCAATATATAGGAGCGCTTTTTATCGGGGCGTCTTTCTTAGCAATTGGGCTTGCTTCCTCGGCATTTGTCAAAAATGCCGTTAGTAGTTTTCTTCTTTCGGCAACAGCAGGATTTCTTTTGATTATAATCGGATTTGACTTTATCGCACTTCTTTTGCCATACCCTTTTAATCTTTTTGTTGGAGAAATTTCCATTATTAATAGGGCAGAAAATCTTACCCGTGGTCTTTTGGATATCCGAGATATAGTCTACTTTTTAACCTTAATCGGAATAGCATTGACTGTTGGAATTTATAAACTCTCGGAGAGAAAATTAGTTGAGGATAAAAAGGAAAGAAGAAAATTAAAGATAGCTTTTCTTTTAATCATCGGCATCAGTTTTTTTGTTAATCTTCTTTTGTATTCTTATCCATTAAGACTTGATTTGACTGCAAACCGTTTATTTACTCTTTCAGAAGGGACTAAACAGACGATTAAAAATCTGCCGGATATAGTTAATATCCGAGTTTATGCCTCGCGTACGCTTCCTAGCCAAATGCAGTTGATTTTGCGAGATATTGCCGACCTTTTAAAAGATTATGAAAAATTAAGTAAAAAATTAAGCGTCAAAATTGTTTATCCAGACACTGATTTAGAGGCGGCAAAGGAAGCGCAAAATGCAGGTATACGGGAAGTGACTTTTAACAAAATTAGTTCAGGAAAATTTGAAGCTCAAAGTGGATTTTTGGGTATTATGATAAGGTACGGAGATAAGGTTGAAACAATACCTTTTATTGCGGACACTTCCGATTTGGAGTATCAGCTAACTAGAAAAATCAGGAAAATAACGGAAAGTAAAGAAAAGACGATTGGATTATACATGAGTGGTTATTCCCAAAATCAAATAATGAGACAGCTTTTAGAAACCCAGTATAAGACTATAAATCTTGCAGTTGATGATAAAGATAAAATTCGTGATATTGCTGCTCTTTTGGTAATTGATGATGGAACCGTTGAAAGTACTGCTTCAGCCTTAATTTCTAATTATCTAAATGAATACAAAGGCAGAGTTATGCTTCTTGCCTCTGGCGTTTCTGTTAACCCTCAAATTTTAAGCGTAAATAAAAGCCAATCGAGTATACCGTCTTTTCTTAAGGATTTTGGTATAACTTTAAATAATGATCTTGTTTATGATCTTCAACTTAATGAACTTTTGTCTTTCGGACAGGGAAATACCCGTTATCTGCTGCCTTATCCATTTTGGGTAAAAGCATTACCTGTTGATAGTGGTTTTTTACCTACTGCTTCTGTGAGGAGTGTTAGTTTAGGTTGGCCGAGTAGTCTTAAAATTGAAGAGAAAGAAGGAATTAGTTATAAGAAATTATTAACAACTTCTGAAAAGGGTGGTAGACAGGAAAGCGGATTTAATATTTCTCCTCAGGCGCTTAAGACGCTGGTTCCTTCCGGTAAACAAGTTCTTGCGGTAAGTGTGGAAAAAGGTGAATCGCGAATAGTTGTTGTTGGTTCTTCAAATCTAGTTGATGATCAGTTTATGGAAAATAATAGAGACAACTTTGCTTTTTTCAGCAACGCTGTTGATTGGTTAATAGCAGATCGTGATTTGGCGGCTATTCCGGCAAAAACTGCCGGTCATTCGGTTTTTGCCTTCAGAAATTCTACAGATCTACTGATAGCCCAATTTGGGAATCTTTTCTTGCCGCCAATAATAGTGATTGCTTTTGCCGTTTTTCATCTTAGAAAAAGAAAGATTTTAACCCAAAGAGTTTATCATGCAAAAAAATCTTAAAATTCTAGCAATTATTTTATTGATACTAGGATCAATTTTTGCAATTAAACAGTTTTTGCCTCAAATGCAAAAAACCTCAAATGCGTATATGGATAAAATAAAAAATTACAAATTGGAAGATGTGAAATCGATTGTTATAAGCAAAAATCAGGAGAAAATAACAATTTTGAAAGAGAAAGATCTATGGTGGGTAGAGGGAAAACGAGGAGATAAGGAAAAAATTGAAGAGCTATTAAGAGGAATATTCGTCGAGAAGCCACCGGAATTGATTGCTCAAACTGATCAAAAACATAAGGAGTTTGAAGTTTTGACCGATACGGGAACTACCATTTCTTTGGATGACAAGATTAAAATAATCTTAGGAAAATCAATTGTTGGAGATGGAGTTTATGCTCGAATAGAAGGTGATAATAATGTCTATCTTTTGCGAAATTTATACTCCTCTAGTTTTTCTTCTACACCGTCTTTTTGGATGGATAAAATAATTGTTTCTATTGATCAAACAAAGCTTAAAAAAATTGAATTTATTCACGATAAAAATATACAGACGATTTTATACAAAGATAACAGATGGATAGATGAAAAAACCGGTGTTGAAGTTAATAAGGACAAAATGGAACCCATTTTATTCTCTTTATCGCAACTTAAAGCAGAATCCGTATTAACTTCTGAAAATAAAGAAATATATCCATCAATTCCTATATTAACCATAAAATTAGAAGCTGATAATGGAGGTGAAACTCTAGAATTTTATCAAGGTAAAGATGATTACAAAGTTAAACGATTATCAGATAAAGAAGAGTTTCTTCTTACTAAAAGCGCAGCAGAAAAGCTAGTAAATTACAAGACTTAGTCATCCAAAACTTCCTATCATACCCCTTGACAAATTAGCAGTCTATATGATAGAGTGCTAATATATAATCTTCTTAAGAAAGGAGGTGAAGAATTATGGCAATTATCCGGTGGGACCCTTTTAACTTTCCACGAATTTTTACACGCTGGCCTACTCTTACTGAAGAGGATGAATGGCCGGAAATTACTGTAAACGAAGGTCTTGATGTTTATGAAACAGATAATGAGGTTGTAGTAAAAGCTGCGGTGCCGGGAATTCCGGCTGACAAGGTAGATGTTACTTTTGAGGATGGAGTGCTTCGCATCAAAGCCCATGTAGAGGAAAGTCAAGAGGAAAAGAAGAAGAAAAAAGTAGTTTACAGACAGCAAAGGATATCATCGTTTGATTACACCACTACTCTTCCTAGGGCAATTGATGCTGAAAGAATTACCGCAGAAGTAGCAGATGGGGTAGTGACTGTTAAAGCTCCTATCGCAGCAGCAGCAAAGCCAAAAAGAATCACCGTTAAGGCAAAATAAAAAGTTTAATTATAAATTCTTGAGAAAACCCCGCCGTAAAAGCGGGGTTTTTGATTAACTAAAAATTATATAAAAGATTTTTGTAAAATAAGGAATTATTATTACAAAATTTTGAAAAACTGCATGGCATAATTTTTAAAATCACCGTTTTTTTAAAGCGGATTTTCAATATAATATTCATTTAACTTTTTTCATATTTGTGATGAGGTTGTCTTTTGTGAAAATAAACCACTTTTTATCTCTTTTTAAATTATCTGAATATTATGCTTACCTTCTTTTTTGAAGGTCAGCTTTTAATTTGGATAGTAGTCCGAGCTGGTTGTATCCATGCCAAAGCCAAAGAGCTTGATGCATATCTTTTCCCTCTTCAGTTGTTGCAAAACTATATAAGATTTTTTGATTTGGGAAAAGAATTAACCCTTGTCCGCCTGCCGGATAATCTACCCGGCTTCCAACCCCCTTTTCCATATATTCGGCATATCCACCAGGAACAATTACTTCAAGTTGTCCCCATGGCCTCATCCAAGTTCTCCACCCGACAATTTCGGTATGTCCTCCAATTAACGCATCAGCTTCTATGCCCCATACCTGTTGGACTCGTGTAAGTCCATGTTCGGGATTAATAAGCGAGGTGAAATTACTTAATTTATCACGTAAATACAACGTATATGATGTTTTAGATTTGTCTGATTGTAAATGTAAAAATACTACAGTTTCCGGCATGATAAGCGGAATATTTTTCAGTTTACTTCTGTAGTACAACCAATCTCCAGGATATAAAATGTCTGTTTTTTTCTTACCTTTTTCTTTAACTGATCTTCCCCACGCATGCGATCGTAATTCATCAGTTAACATAATTCCCAGAAGCGATCCTTGAGCGTGAGAGAGTAATTTTGCCATACTTTTTAACGTCTCGACTCGATCAGATTGCAATGCGGTACCTTGATTGACTAGTCTTCGCGTGGCAAAATAATATGCCCATGGATTTTCATCAATATCAGAGAGTATTGATTTGACTAAATTACGCTCAAGACTTCCTGATCCAACCCGTAGATTACCGATGAAATGAATCCTGATTGGAAGATTTGATATAACATCATAGGCCAATGTTTTGTATAAAGGTGCTTCTCCTTCTGATTTTGCTGCTTTATCACGCAATCGAGTAAGGGATTGCGGGTGATTAATTTCTGTTTTTGGTCTTATGAAATTACCGCTTGCCAACATTCTTTCAGAAAGTTCATTTATTGTATTTGTTCTTTGTGCATCTTCCCAAAACTTTTCTGCTTCATACAGAATGGCTGCTCGATTAAACCCTGCAACTGGATACGGAGCTATTTTTCCTTGACTATCTTTTTTCCAGATTGTAACAAATCCCTCTCCACAATCACCCGGTTGGTTTCGTGGTGGAACTCCTAAACCGATTAGGAATCTATCCGGGTTTTCTTTTGTTCCCTTTGCGGTACCAACTTCACCAAATGAAATTACATGATCCTGTCGATCAATAGGATTTCTTACTACATCTTGGGCTGCAGTCAGTTGATGCATGTGCGCGCCAACGAATTCATCCGCTTTTTCCGGTTGTCCAAATGGTATCTCCCTTGATCTTGCCCGAAGTGAGCCTTCTGGACTTAAATTGGTTCTGCCTTTTCCGGGATTATGGTATACTTCAACACTGCCGACCCTTTTTCCGCCAAGTTCAAATATGACTTGTCCGCCAGTATATAATTTTGGCGTTGTCGGACTGACTAATTCTGGTGTCGGATCGTGAGTCGCGGTTTTAACTGACCAGCCTTCGTGGCAAGTATTCGAGCCAACCGCAATTACCTGATTATTTTCATCGAGAGGTCTGATAATTTCTTTAGCAAGTGCCACTTGCTGATCAAGATTAAGTCCGACGTTTATGGTATTTGTGCTGATGAATTTATTTGAAACGCCATCAATAATATTTCCATGTAAAATTAATAATCCATCGCCGGTTTCGTCGACTGCATGTTGTAAACCATCTAAAGACGCTTCCACGTGTGAAAGGTGTATATCGCCCGAATGTACAACTTTTAACGGTAAATCATTTTCTTCAAGCGAAACTATGGTTTCTGGTTTATAAGGATTAAGTAATTGATTTACAACTTGTCGTTGTCTTAAATATTCAATAACAATCTTTTTAGTTTTTTCAGCACATTCTGGTCCGTATGGATCAATCTGTTTTTCAATTTGCATAATGCATAATATGCAGTCTATAAAATATATATTCTTGATATTTAATATATATTTATTTATAATCTACATATATTATTGCCAAATATATTAGTTGAGAATAGTAGAAAAATACTATAAGCTTGATTGACAGATAAATAGAATTAGATTGATATATCAAGCAGAAACTCTATTTATAGAGTTATAAGGAGAACTCTTGGGTAGTCAAGATTATATGGAGACGCGCAGTATCCAAAAAACCGGAGGGTCTAGTTTTTCCCTCACGTTGCCAAAATCATGGGTTGTCCAAAATAAACTTGAACAAAACGGGTTTATCGATATTTATCAACGTAATTCTGTCCAACTTGTCATCCAACCGCACTCATTGGCCAAAAATCATACCGCAATTCTTTCAATTGATTATTTGACGGATACTCATATCATCCGCGAATTGATTGGAATGTATATTTCCGGCGTTGAAGAAATTTCCGTGATTGCTAAATCTATTTCATACGAACAACGTTCTTTAATTCGTTCCACTTCGTACAAACTTATCGGATTTGAATTATTTGAAGAATCCAGTAACAGGATATTACTAAAAAATGTCGCCAGCTCTACCATCACCGCTTATGAGTATATTAATAAAATGTTCGGAATTATCAGGTCAATGTTTAATGACGTTATTAAAGCAATTGATAATTCAGATAGAAAATTGGCTCGTGACATAACAGAGAGAGATATTGAGGTTGACCGAATTCATCTTATTATACTGCGGCAATTTAATACTATCCTTAATACGATGGTATCAGATAAACCGATTGATTTGTCTGTAGTTGATTTACATTTTTATGAGTTAGCCGGACTTAGACTTGAAAGGGTTGCCGATCATATAGTTAGAATTGCCTCAATGATTTCTTTATTGAAGGATAAGGAAAAAATCACATTAAATAAATTTGAACACGCGGATTTAGTAAGGATTACGGAATATCTTGATGCATTACCAAAAATAATATTTACACTTGATAAACGAGCCGCCCATAAAATATTAGATTTATACGACAGCAGAAAAAAGAATGAATTTATTAACAGAAAAATCAGAAATAAAAATTCAATAAATATTTTGATACAGGATAGCATCGAACGGATTCGAGGTTATGTATCAGATATAGCAGAGGAAACCATAAATTATACAAATATCCAAGGTGTAGCTTGGAAATAAATTATATGGAGCAGGAACAAAATATAATATTATGTCAATACTTAAAGATTGCTGAAAAGGGTAAAATACCACCAGTTGTCTGTATTAAAGGATTTAACCCAACATTAAATAATTATGAAATATGGGCAGGAAAATCCTGCCCGCTGGTGAAAGAAGGATATTGTTCTTGGCATTGTCAACAGATCCGTCCTGAACCTACGAGTCCTGCAGTGAAATAAAATTTAGAGGATTTCCCAACTGGTGGAGAACCATTTAAATTGTTAGAACCTACTTTTATTAAAGGCTTAACAAATTCAATTGTATCCAAACCTTTTTATATACCACATCTTCATCAGTTGAGTTACTGTTATATACGAGACTAATGTTAGCAATAATAATGGCCAATATAATAAAGGTAATCTTACAAAACCCAGCGGTTGAGCAAGAGGGGAAAACGTAAGAAGAATACCGACAAGCATGATGGTGATTGTGGTAAGTATCAATGGTTTACTTGCCCATGTTTGAATGAAAGGTATTTTTCTACTTCTTATAACATGCACAATTAAAGTTTGGGTAAGCAGTGATTCCACAAACCATCCAGTTTGAAGTAAAGCAGGATTAGTCCAAGCGTTAAATATATAAAGCATCATAAAAAATGTTGTATAGTCAAATATTGAGCTCATTGGTCCTATAAATACCATAAACCTGGCAATATCCCTTATCTGCCATTTTCTGGGTTTTTCAATATATTCTTCATCAACATTATCTGTGGGTATAGCTATTTGAGACGTATCATAAAGGAGATTGTTTGTTAATAGCTGTACGGGCGTCATGGGCAGGAAAGGTAAAAATAGACTTCCTCCCAACACGCTAAACATGTTGCCGAAATTTGAGCTGGCACCCATTTTAATGTATTTAATAATATTGCCGAATACTTTTCTTCCTTCAATTATCCCGTCAGACAAGACCATCAAACTCAATTCAAGAAGAATAATATCAGCTGATTCTTTTGCAATATCAACAGCGGAATCAACCGATATGCCGATATCCGCCACTCTCAAAGCCGGAGCATCATTTATACCATCACCCAAATATCCTACGACATGGCCTTTATCCCTTAGGGCTTTTACCACCCTTCTTTTGTGTTCTGGGGAAAGCTTAGCAAAAATGGTAGTTTCCTCGACCTTTGATAAAAGTTCATCATCATTCATTTGTTCTATTTCATTACCAAGAAGAACTTTTGAATAATCCATGTGTACTTCTCTGCAGATTTTTTTGGTAACAAGTTCGTTATCGCCTGTAAGTACTTTTACAGTGATACCGTGTTTATTTAAGCTAGCTATTGCAGGAGCAGCTGTTTCTTTTGGAGGGTCAAAAAATGTCATAAAACCGATAAAAGTAAGGTTAGTCTCATCTTTTACGGAATAATGTGAACGATTATTTTCAATTTCCTTATAGGCAACACCAATCACCCTGAATCCATCATTACCAAAATTAGCATCCATTGCATTTAATCTCAACTTATCTTTAGGTGTTAAGTTGTATATTTTATTATTTAATTCATAGTTAGAACATATATTAAGAATTTCATCCACTGCTCCTTTACAGATTAACATCCTTTTTCTCTTTTCATCTTCTACCACCACTGACAATCTTTTTCTGGAAAAATCAAAGGGGATCTCATCTATTTTTTTGTATCGATCTTTAATAGAAGTAATATTTTCATTTACCGCATGACTGTCTACAGCAGAATCCAAAAGATTCTTAAATCCTGTTTGATAAAGACTGTTTAAATAAGCAAAGTTCAAAACATTTAAAGATTCCTTACCATCGAAATCAATATGTTTGATAAGTACGATATTATTCTGCGTCAGCGTACCAGTTTTATCAGTGCAAAGGACATCCATCGCACCAAAGTTTTGTATGGAACTTAACCTTTTTACAATAACTTTCTTCTTGGACATGTTGATAGCTCCTTTTGACAGGTTGACGGTTACAATAGCAGGTAACATCTCAGGGGTTAAACCAACAGCCACAGATATGGCAAACATAAAGGCTTCATACCAGTTTCCTTTGGTGAAACCATTTATAAAAAATACTGTTGGTATCATCAAAGCCATAAATTTAATCATTAACCAAGTAAACCTATTTATTCCGATGTCAAAGCTTGTAAGTGTGCCCTCACCAACAATACTTTGAGCCAGGCTGCCAAAGTAGGTATTGCTTCCTGTCGCAACAACCACCGCTGTTGCAGTGCCGCTTTCCACACTAGTACCCATAAAACAGAGATTGGTAAATTCAAACACATTGTTTAATGACTTTTCGGGTATGGTGCTATGTTTTTCTACCGGAAGCGATTCACCTGTAAGAAGCGACTGGTCTACGAATAAATCTTTACTGGTAATGATGCGGATATCAGCCGGGATAATATCTCCCGCCGTAAGGTAAACGATATCTCCAGCGACCACATCCTTTAGTTCAATTTCCTCCTTAACGCCTCGTCTTAAAACCGTACAAGTGGTTTTTACTTTCATCCGTAAATTCTCAGCGGAATTGTATGCTTGATTTTCCTGAAAAAAACGGATAGCTACACTTATACTGATCATTATTGAGATAACAACTGCCGTGCGGATATCTCCAGTAAAAAGGGAAATAATAACAAGAAGCCATAAAAGAATAATTAACGGATTTTTTATTATCTGAAGGAGCCGTAAACTCCAATGCCTTCTTTTTTCCTTGATTATTTCGTTTAAACCATATTTTTCCTTAAAATACTGGCTTTCGATGTAGGAAAGACCTTCTGGGTTAGTATGAAATTCGTTATAAAGATCATTTATATCTTTTTTAGCATAAGAGATCAGCATTTGATGAGCTTTGGGTTTTTCAACCGGTTTTTTAGGGAGAGGCATTTTGAAAATACGGTTGGATATTTTTTCAAAGTAATAAAATGGCAATAATATTTTTTCCATATATTATTGTTTTTAACAAAATAACAGTTAAGCCTACTATTATTATCAAGGCTAAAGACACAAAACTTATGGAGAACAACAGAAACTACCCTGGAGGAATGATTGGAGTAACAAAATGCAAGATTACTATATGAAATAATTATCTAACATTCTATTACTCAAATACACTCCATTTTTTATCATTTTTTCGATATAACCATACCATACTCCTATAGTTTTTAGTTGTCAATAATATTTATAAAGGTCTTAAGATTCATACCTATGGTTTTTTACTAAGGCGAATAAAATCTAGACTTTCTTTTTCCTTCAGTGATATAGTAATAAAAATATGGGATCTCACAAGCCATTTCGTTTGCTTGATTTCTTATATAAAAAAATTTTGTCTTCTGCACGGTTATATCAGAGCATTATGCAGTTATTTTCGGTAGGTCAATGGGAAAAATGGGAAGATAAAATATTTGAAGATTTAGCAGGAAAAAGGGTTCTTGAAGTGGGAGTAGGTCCGGGAAAGCTCCTTCTTCAGATGGCAAAAAAAGGCTATAACGTCTCAGGAATTGAAATACTTCCTAACATGGCCACAGAAGCCAGAAGACTGATGAAATATTCAGGCTACCCTGTAGATATTCGTTTGGAATCTGTTCATAATATGTCATTTAAAAACGAAGAGTTTGACTGTATTGTAATGACATTTGTAATTTCTGAAATCCAAGATATAGATAGCGCCATAAAAGAAATGAAAAGAGTGTTGAAAAAAGGAGGAAAAATAATCGCTGTATCAGCAACTATGCCTCAGGATAATAATTTGGTAGCAAGAATTATTTTAAAATTGATTGGTTCTCAATCTACACATCAGTTTAAACGGAGAAACGAAGAATATTTTGAAAAGCACGGTTTTAAAACTGTCAGGCATGATTTCGGGCCGTTTAATCTAATAAACAAGATAGTTGCCGTGAAGAAATAATAGCCGTTTATATATTATCTTTATTTATCCCCAACATAACTATTTGTTGGGTTAAAATCTAGAATGAGTTTTGAGGCTGTAGAACAGGTTATTTAAAGGTAAAGCCATGTTCGACTGTTATGAGGCGGAGGCGGTGGGATTCGAACCCACGTGAGTCTTTTAGACTCAAGGGTTTAGCAAACCCTCGCACTGGGCCTCTATGCGACGCCTCCTTTTGTGCCTTTTTGATTATAACAGATACCCATTGATAAATCATTCGCAAAGTTTTATTCTTAAAATACTATAAAAAATATGCTTGAACCTGTCCCAACTAATTCTTCTAAAACTCAAGAAAACCTAAACGAAGTATTATTATCTTGGAAAAGCCCGTCTCACCCTTTCCGTAAAAGAAATAAGGTTTTTTATCAGACTATAGCCGCTTTTACTCTTCTTTGCGTGATAATCGTTTTTTTCCTTCACGAGTTTATCCTTATGGCAGTTATTCTTTCTATTGCCTTTGTGGTTTACGCAATTACTTCTGTAGTGCCGGTTGATGTGGAGCATAAAGTTATGCCTGTTGGTTTTGAAAATGCTGGTCGCATCTATCGTTGGGCAGAGCTTTATGCTTTTTGGTTTGAAAAAAAATGGGATTACAAAATGATAGTTTTTCAGACGCGTTTGTCTTTTCCCGGTAAAGTTATTGCGGTGCTTGCCCCAGAGATGTCTGAGGAAGAAGTAAAAAAAATAGTCGGTCAATACCTTTTATATCTCGATAAGCCATTAAAAAGCATCACTGATCATTTTTCAGACTGGCTATCAAAAAAAATTCCTTTGGAAACTTCTGCATAATAAATAAATTTTTGATTGGATAATTATTTCTCAAGATAATATAATATCCTAAATAATGTCCCCGTAGCTTAATGGATAGAGCAACAGCTTGCGGAGCTGTAGGTTGCGAGTTCAACTCTCGCCGGGGACGCCCGCAAAAATAAATAAGGTGGGGTGTAGGAGTGGTTTATCTAGCAGGTCTCGAAAACCTTGCGGGTGCATGCCCACGCGAGTTCGAATCTCGCCCCCACCGCTTATTTTTTTTCCGTATTCCAAGACATTATAAGCTTTTGTTCCGTTAGCATAATAAAACGTTTTTATCAGTTTTAATCTTTTATCCTCCGGCTTTTGGCAATCTCCAGTATCAATGAATAAAAACTTTCCTTGTGAAATCAACTGTTTGAAATTTTCACTTGGGCAGGTTTCTTTGGTAAAAACAAACGGTCCAAATTCCCATAGGGGTTTATTTTTTTCACTAGAAAAATTTTGAATATAAAAAGGGTTATATCGTCCAAAAAAAGCAAGGTAAAGATAATGACTATCCGGATTATTAGTAATGATTATTTTTTCGTAATCATCTTTTATTTTAAGTAAATAAAGAGCTAAATCTTTGGATTTCTCATTTCTGAAATAAGGTTGATAGCTTGGTTGATGAATAAAGTAAAGATGGAGAAAAAGGGCAGTCTCAAAAATAGAAATCACTGTGAATAAAAAGAGTAGCCCACCGTTTCTTTTATTTAATTGAGATTGAATAAAATAAATTCCTTGCGCAGAAAAAATTGTTACCGCCGGCAACATAAAAACCGCTCGTTGGATATTAGGAATATCCTCGTAGGTTACAGCCGCTGGTAAAATAGCCAAAATCAGCCATAAGAAAAAGAATCTGCCATGTTTCATTTTTCTTAAAAAATATATTCCGCTTAAAAATAAAAGAAATTGGGTATAAGAAATAAGTTGGGCAGAATAAAAACCATATCGTTGAGGTTTTATCTCACCTGTTATGAAAAATTCAGGACTAAGATAGCTTATAAATTGATTTATCAAATTTTGACCATAAATGACAAGTTTATTGTGAAAGATCCGCGCGCGAGTTACCGCTTTTGGGCCGTCGCCTTGTATTAATGATTCTATTTGATTTGGTATCTTTGGATTTTTATAAAAAGCTATTTGCGTAAAGCGGTTGTTATTTCCGGAAAGCTTAGAAAGCACAAAAAAAGAAAAGATGAGAAAAAAGAAAAATATGCCAATTACAGTTTTCTTCTCCAAATTATTCCCCCTTTTTTTGATAAGCGTTAAGAGAATAAGGGGGACAAAAATTCTTGCTGAAGGATAAAAAAACAGGGAAAATATAAGAGAAATTATTGAAGAAATAAGATAAAAAGTCTTTTTCTTGCTTTTTTTATCAAGAAACAAGAAAAGCAAATATAAGCCTAGGACTGTCCAAAAAAGAGCACCTATAGTTTCAGACGTTGCTCTGGAAAGAATAATATGCCAAGGACAAATTGCCAAAAATAGGGCAGCGAAAAAAGCCATTTTTTTCTTTTCCGTAAGATGAACAACAAAGAAGAAAAGCAATATAACTGTTGCTGTTCCATATAAAACCCCGGGCAGTCTGACCATAATTTCATTCAAGCCAAAAAAAGGAATAAAAGGGACAGCAGAATAGAAATATCCCGTGGGACGATATTCAGAAAAAGAATTATAAAAAAGAGGAAGAAGATTTCCATTTTCATCTTTTCCGGTCAAAAGAAGCGTATATGCATTATAACCGACTCTTACTTCGTCTATATGAAAACCTTTTGGAATCTCATCAAGGAGAAATAATCGCAGAAAAAAAGCGATGATGAAAATGCTAATCAGGAAAAACCAGTCTTTCTTTCGCATGGGATGATTTTATCTTTAAGCTATTATATAATCTAGAAAATTTCCATGAAAAGAGAATTTTCCGCCGGAGGGATTGTATTTAAAAAAACAGGCAAAGATAGAAAAATTTTATGGCTTGTATGCCAGCATAGTCAGCATAAAGGTTGGGTATTTCCCAAAGGTTTGATTGGAGATAAAAAACACGGTGAATCAGAAGAAGAAACGGCTATAAGGGAAGTGGAAGAAGAAACAGGAGTAAAAGGCAAAATATTAAAAAAGCTTACTAAACCAGCCACTTATTTTTATACTTGGAAAGGTGAAAAAAGACTTAAGACTGTATATTATTTTTTGATGAAATATTTATCAGGCGACATCAGAAAACACGATATGGAGATGACAGCGGTTGAATGGTGGGATGAAGAAAAAGTAAAAAAGGAATTGACTTATAAGTCAGATAAAGAAGCCTTCAAACAAGCTTTAGAGCTTTTTAAATTAAATTAAAAATACTCTAATGATACGTATCATTAGAGTAAAAATGAAAATAATCAATCAGCTAATAAAATGAATTGCTCTTATAGCTTAATGGATAGAGCATCGGCCTCCGGAGCCGAAGATGCCAGTTCGATTCTGGCTAAGAGCGCCACTTTTGATTGCCTGATGTAATCGGGAGAAATATGAAAAAAAATAATTTTGCGAATTTTCTTTTTGAGGCGGCTACCTTAAAGAGGCTACAAAGAACAGGTTGGCAGATATTAGGAGAAAATAGAGAATCGATTGCGGAACACTCATATATGGTGGCTGTCGTAAGTTTTACATTAGCGGTAAAAACAAAAGCTGATTTAGAAAAAATTTTATTAATGGCTCTTTTCCATGATTTTGTTGAAACGCGCACCGGAGATATATATAAACTTTCTGATTTATATGTAAAAGCAGATGAAAAAAAGGCGGTTTTGGATGTTTTTAGCGGTTTGCCTTTTGGCGGAAGAATTATTGGATTGGTGGAAGAATACAGGAAAAATAAAACTTTAGAGTCTAAAATTATCCATGATGCAGATACCTTAGCTTTATGTATAGAACTTAAGCAACTTATAGAAAATGGTTATCAAAAAGCCAAAGAATGGTATAATGCCAATTTAGAAAAATTAGAATTGTTGGAGTCTAAAAAATTAGCAAAAGAAATTAATACATCTAACAGTCAAGATTGGTGGAAGAAGGAAAGAGATAAAATACACAGTGATTTTTTTAAAAAAGTTAAATAAGGTGCATTATTTTTCTTAGGAAAGGTGCGAGAGTGGTTTAATCGGCACGCCTGGAGAGCGTGTGTCGCCGCAAGGTGACCGAGGGTTCGAATCCCTCCCTTTCCGCCATTTTATATGATGGCAGGAAGTTTTTGAACGCTTTTGTTCATTTCTAGCTTGCTTTCTTTGAAATAAGATGCGCCACATTTTAAATGTAGCTTATAAATTGTTATTTTCCGGATAAAATCAATTTTTTAATATCAATTGCAACTAATTAAACCAGATGGGATACTGAAAATAGATGAAAACGTTGGTTGTCTGCTATTCTTATACCGGAAACAACAGAAAATTGGCAAAAGAAGTCTCAAATATTTTGAAAGCTGAAATTGTAGAGTTGCATGATTGGTTATTAAAATTACCGATTTTGCCTCTTTATTTTGTTAGCGGAATATATACAATCTTTCGTAAATCAACGCAAATTAATTACATCAAGAAGAATTTAGATAAATACGGAAGGATTATTATTTTATCTCCTGTTTGGTTTCTTCGTTTGCCACCAGCTGTAAGGTCTTTTATCGCGCAAAACCGAAAATACGCAAATATTTTCTCTCTCTGCTTAGTTTGTTCGGGAGGAGTAAAGTATGCTAAACAGATTAATGATGATTTCAAGGAAATGACAGGTATAAGATGTAGTAAGCTACTTCTTATAAGTAGGAAAGATTTTAAGCACTGTAGGTATTATCTGCCTTTAAATGAATTCATAAAATAAAAGATTTTTATAAGTAGGCAATTTTAAACAATCAATGATATAATTTGTTGCTGTTAGGAGAGGTGCTGGAGTGGTTGATCAGGCTAGTCTTGAAAACTAGTATATCCGCAAGGATATCGTGGGTTCGAATCCCACCCTCTCCGCCAGTTGGAAAAAGAGGTTGCTGGCTCGTCGCCTCTTTCGAGGGTTCGCCAGCCAGTTTTAGGCGCAAAATTGAATTTTTTGTCTTTTTTTTGCAAAGCAAAACGCCAGAAGCTGGCCTTTCTTTATACTGATTTTTGATAGAATACAGTTGAAAACAACGCGATTAAAAAACTTTGGTTTGATAAATAGCAAAAATTGCCAAGGCGCTTGGCGTTAACATAGAAGATTTGTTAAAATAATTTTAATCATTGAGGAGTAAATTTATGAAAAACAAAATATCAAAAATTATAAGTAAATCTATTTTTCTAGTTACCAGCTTGTTGACAGCTACTTTTTTGAAAGTAACCCATGCTTTAGCGCAGGGATTTGATCTAAATACTATGGTGATTTATGCTCCGCCGGAAGTATTCGCTTGCAGAGGCAACAAATTATGTCTTTTATTTTACGGTCTTAGGCGTTCATGGGTATTTGTTGTTTTTGTTTTAGTTATTTTGCTGGCAATAATATTTGGGATTGTTAAACTTATTTTAAAAATCATTCGGAAAAACAGGCAAAAACAAAATATCCAGCAACAAAAGACAACCGATGAAACACCAAAGCAATAGATGTCAAATTATCTCTTATCGAAAATCAAACTTATTGGTTTTCAAAAAAGCTTTTTGTTATCTTACGAGATGGGCGTTGTTCCTCCGCCTAAATTTGTAATTTGGGATTGCACCAGAAGATGTAATTTAAATTGCGAACACTGTGGTGCAAAAAAAGAAAAATATCCAGCAGAGCTTACAACTCAACAAGTAAAAAATCTTGTAAAAAAACTATCAGACTACAAAGTTAAATATTTTGTTGTTACTGGCGGAGAACCATTATTAAGGCAGGATCTTTTTGAAATTTTTTCTTTTGCAAAAGAAAATAGATTAAAAACTGGTTTAGCAACGAATAGTTTTTTTATAAATGAGAGTAATAGCAAAACCATAGCCGATATTTTCGATTCTGTTCAAATAAGTTTGGATGGGCCCCAAGAAGTCCATAACAAAATAAGGGGAAACAAAGAAGCTTTTCAAAAAGTTATTAACGCAATAAATTTACTTTTAAAAAATAATTGTCGGCAAATAACAATATCTTCGGTTATCACCCCCTCAAATATTAAAGGATTAGAAAAACTTGGCGAAATAGTAAAGAAATTAGGCGTTAATATTTGGAAAATCGTTTCAGTTATGCCGATTGGAAAAGTTGAGCAAAATGATAACTTATATTTAAACCAGCAGGAATTTTTAAAACTTTTAAATTTCATAAAAGAAAACAAGAGGGAATTAAGAATTGAGTTTGGAGAAAATCTTGGATATTTAGGAAAATATGATAAAGAAGTAAGGAATGAGCCGTTTTTCTGCCCAGTTGGGTTTTTGGCCTGTTGCATTGGTGTTAGCGGCAATGTAAGGGGGTGTCCCGAACAACCAGATATTCCGGAATTTAGAGAAGGCAATATTCTAGAAAAAGATTTTTCTGAAATTTGGTGGAAAGGATTTAAAAAATATCGGGACAGAGAATTCTTACAAGACGAAACTTGCAAAAAATGTAAGTTCAAAAATGATTGTAATGGCGGCTGTTGGGTTATGAAACTGAAAAATATTAATTGTTCGGTGAGACGGTATTGTCTATAATTAAAAAAGAATTTGCCGCCAAAAAAGTAACAAATATGTTAAAGATATTTTTTATCATCATTACAACGGTTCATGGTCTTATCCATCTGATGGGCTTTATGAAAGCGTTTGATTTAGCAAAAATTCCCCAATTAACCGCAAATATCAGTAAGCCCGCGGGATTAGCTTGGCTTGCTGCTTTTGCGCTTTTTTATTTTCAAGCGGTTTGTTTATTGCTAAAAAGGAATGGTGGTGGTTGTTTGCTTTTATTGCTGTTATTCTTTCACAAATTTTAATTATTACATCATGGCAGGATGCTAAATTTGGGACGATACCCAATATCATCATTCTTCTTGTGGTAATTATAAGTTTTGCTATTTGGCAATTTCAGATTCAGGTTGAAAAGGAAACTAAAGAAATTCTTATAGAAAATTCCTCTGTTAAACAAATTATTACAGAGGAAATGACTAAAGATTTGCCTCTTCCCGTTAAAAAGTGGCTGAAAAATTCTGGCGTTGTTGGTAGAGAAATAATTCAGACGGTATATTTGGAACAAAAAGGGTTGATGAGATTAAAGCCCGAACAAAAAGAGTGGATAAAAAGTGAAGCAAAACAATATTTCACAACTCAAAAACCTTCGTTTATCTGGAGTGTTAAAACATCGATGAAAGGATTGCCGGTAGTAGGCCGCGACTTATTTAAAGATGGACAAGGTAAAATGAAAATTAAGTTGCTGGGACTTTTACCTGTTGTTGATGTTTATGAGAATTCAAAAACAAATCAATCAACTCTACAACGGTATATGGGCGAAATTATCTGGTTCCCTACGGCAGCCCTAAGTCCATATATAAAGTGGGAACCAATAGATGAAAAAAGTGTAAAAGCAACTATGACTTATAATGAAACTGTTGGAACGGGGGTTTATTATTTTAATGAAAATGGCGAGCCAATAAAATTTGTGGCTAAAAGGTATAAAGATGTAAATGACGAAAAACCAACAGAATGGATGGCTGAAATTTTAGAATATCGGATTTTTGATGGTATAAAAATTCCTTCAAAAATAGAAGCGTCTTGGATTTTAAAAGAAGATAAGTTTACCTGGTATAAATTTGAGATATGCGATGTTCGGTATAATATACAATGATTTATCATTGGGAAATTTTCTGAGGTTTTTTCAGGGAATTATTTATTAAACTTGAAATTATCCTTTCCGCTTCCGCTTTTTGGCAAGCGCGGGCGGAAGGGGGGGCGGGGGGAATTCCGTCCGCCGAGCCTATTAATAAAATCAGTTCGGATTTTTTCAAATACACACCGCCAGTTGGAAAAAGAGGTTGCTGGCTCGTCGCCTCTTTCGAGGGTTCGCCAGCCAGTTTTAGGCGCAAAATTGAATTTTTTGTCTTTGTTTTGCGAAGCAAAACGCCAGAAGTAGGTTTCCCCTTTTTTTGATTAAGTTCATTTTATTTTGGTAGCATAGAAATGAAAGCAAATATCATTTTAATTTTATGCTATTAAAACTTTGAAGACGTGGTGAGTGATAAAAATATAATTGGGTATAAGATCAAAAACTACGAGCCAAGCTCAATTTAACGCAGGACGATTTAGCAAGAAAATCAGGTGTAAATACACAACGCTTTCAAAAATTGAAGCTGGTATCATTACAAAGCCAACTGTGCATATTATGGCCCAAATTGCTAAAGCATTGAACGTTTCAATCGAAGATTTGATAAAATAATTTCAAACAATATGGAAAATTTTGAAGGACCGCCACAACCTAATACTGCGGAGAATCCAGAACCGCAGGAAACAAAATCACCACAAGTTTCGAAAGTATCCCCTATTATGCCAACACCTGAAGCCACAAATACGAATGAAGCTGATGCTGTTGCTCGTCAAAAAGCCGATGCCAATAAAATTGCAGAGCTAAAAGAGCAATTAGGAATACAACCAGAAACAGCTAACGAAAGTTTGGAACAGAGAAAAGAGCGACTGGATAATCTTTGGGCAAACTATGAAAAAATTCAGAAAGACCCAGAGTTAATTGCTCTTTTTGATAGAAAGCAACAATTTGATTTTCAGCGCGAAATAGATGATATTCTCCGCGAGCATGGTTATCCAGAGAGGACAAAAGTTTCTGAATTGAAACTTGATAACTGGGCAAACCTAAATCCTAAATTTATCAAAAACGGTTTTGTTTATTTGCTCCGCGGCGACTATCCGGATTTGGATAAAAAAGGATTTTACGCGAGAACTTATGGTTATGGAAAACTCACGACTCAACAACTCGCGAAGAAACTTCGTCGCTCCGATGAAGTTGGGTATGTTTTATATGGCGATGAACGCTATTTAACAACAGCAAAACCGTTTTCTGATAATATAATTGAACAGCTTGCTTATTTACAAAGCGCAAAAGGTGGCTCATCATTTATTTCTACGACGACAAGTATTCCTTGCGCTAAAGCAGGAACCGGCAACACACCAGACGCGGCCGAACAACGTCAATATGTAATATATGTTTTGAGAATTCCGGTAGGTTATGCAATCAGAAGCATCACCGGAGATTATTTTGGTATGAGAGAGTGCGAGATTTTAGTACCTGATTATATTTTGAAAGATGAAATTGTAGCAAAATTTTCGCGCGATAAGACAGAAGAAGTTTATCAGTATCTTCACAATTTATTAGGCGTTACGAGGGAAGATTTAGGGATTCATTAAAAAGTGGAATAAAGAATTTGCCGCCAAAGAAAAACTTGAAATCTTCCTTTCCGCTTTAATACTTTTTTAATCTCCTAAAAAATGATTTTTATTGGCTGGCAAGGACATTGGCGTTTTTAGTATTGAGTCATGATTTATTTTCCTTTTTTTATTCAAAATAGCAGAATTTATGACTCATAATCTAGATAGAAATTCTATAATCGGCAATTGCCGCCAATATTTCTTGTTTTGTTAGCTCCATTTCAGCAAATAAAGCAGCTTTTTTTGAATAATGAGCATGGGAACCAAGCTCAAGCTGTTCTCTTATAGCATCAGCTGTCATTTTAAGAGCTGCCGGAAAAAAATTTCTTGATTGAAGGACATTTCTTAAAAAAAGCGCCCAGTAATTTTCTGAAAGATCTTCCTCAACTTGTTTTTGTTTAAGCGCGCCGAATTTTTGGGATAGCCTTAGAGGATAATCAGGGCCATTGTCTATCGTTTCGCTTATTATTACTTCGTCTCCTAATGAATTTTTCCCAATTAATATAGCTGGGATATTATCTTCTGTATCTACAGGTGTATCTACAGGATAAATGGCAAATGAAATTCGATTATTTCCAATTTGAAAATTATCTGGGTCAGTCTTGACTATTTTCATATAAATTATTTGACCGTCAAAATCTTCGAGGGCAAAAAATTTTGAGCTAAAACCCAATCATGAAATTTTCCAAAATCCTTTTTTTGCCAACCACTGTAATTTAAATCACTGCCTTCTGGTTCATATCCTACTAAATAATCAGGATCTTCCATAATGTTTTCCAAAATAGCAATGAAGGAGGAAGTTTCTCCTTTAATTTTTATTTAAATCATCTTATCGGCTTTATTTGGAATAACTGATTTTTTTCCATAAATACCCAACCAGCAGGAAAAGTTAAATAATGGTATATTTTATATAGGAAATTTTTTCTTTATCCCTCGTTATTTTTATATATGATTATAAAATTCGATTACAAAAAAATTTTACTGGCAGGCATTTTATCAATTATTGGCGTTAGTTTGTACGCATTTCCGGCAGAATTATTTTTTGCCAAAGGAAATTCTTCGATATATACTTCCACTCCGGCAGTCTGGAAGTTTTTAAATCCTTCTACTGGAGAATTTATTTGGTCTTTTTGGGATTATGTCCCAATTTTGCTAGCCAAGTTTATCGCCTTGTCAATTTTTGCTTTAATTTTTGAGTTGTTGTATTCTTCTATTCCCGGAAAAGGAATTTGGAAAGGATTTTATTTTGCGATTATTGTTTATCTAATTACTATACCAGCTAGAATTGATTTATTTTTCTTTATACGGATGTCAAACGCAGTTAATTTATGGTGGGCGATAAGCCATTTTATTGAACTTTCTATTGTTGGAATAATATTGGGATATGTTTATAGAAAGGGAAAGGGACATATTTTTTTACATAAAAATCATAAAAATAGGCAATAATGAAAGTATATATTTTACTTGGACATCCTGATAGCGGAAGTTTTAATGGGCGAATATTTGAAACCTATAAAGATACATTATTGCAAGAAGGTCATGAGGTCCGCTATCAACTGATAGGACAAATGAAATTTGATCCAATATTACGGAATGGTTATAGGATTATCCAAGAATTAGAACCAGATTTAAAAACTGCCCAAGAAAATATTTTATGGTGCGAGAAATGGGCGATTATTTATCCAATATGGTGGGGTTCTATTCCCGCGATATTAAAAGGTTTTTTTGATAGGGCTCTTTATTCGGGATTTGCTTATAAATATCATCAAGGCGATCCTTTTTGGGATAAATTATTGAAAGGGCGTTCGGCAGATATAATTACAACCTGTGACGCTCCGAAATGGTGGATATGGTGGCAGTATCGCAACAGCGACTTAAATTCCGTTAAGCGAGCCACTTTGGAGTTTTGCGGTTTTAACCCTGTAAGAGTAATGAGAATTGATAGATTACGGTATAAGAATGAATCGGAACGTAATAAGATACTACAAAATGTTAAAAATTTTGCCAAAGAGATTTGAAAGCAGAACTAATATGAATACAAAATTTTTAAAAATATCAACGCTTGGGGCGTACGTCGTTATGGTGCTAGTTAACTTTCTGGCAGTATTGCTTCCAATTGGAGGTCGAGATACCGGAGAAATATCGGATAATTACCCCAATCTATTTGCTCCTGCCGGATACGCATTTTCCATCTGGGGTTTGATTTACACCTTGCTTGCGATATACGTCATCTATCAGCTATGGAGAGGGAAAGATCAATTGGTGGCGCGAATAAACCGCTTATTTATATTAAACACCCTTTTGAATGCTTCATGGATATTTGCCTGGCATTATGATGTCATTTGGCTTTCGGTGCTTATTATGGCTGGATTATTGTTTACGCTTATTCGGATTGCCGATATTTTGCGCCTTAGCGATCTTAATGTAAGGCAGAGCTGGTTGGTGCGCTTGCCTTTTAGTGTTTATTTTGGTTGGATTACCGTTGCTACAATTGCCAACATAACCGTTTTTCTAGTCTACCTCGGTTGGAATGGGTTTGGTCTCTCTGAAAGTTTTTGGACAGTAGTGGTACTTCTGGTTGGAATGCTGATCGGTTGTTGGCGAATGCTTTGGGATCGATTTATCCCGTACGGGCTTGTGCTTATTTGGGCTTATGGCGCTATTTTATTCAAGCACCTTTCAGTGAAAGGATTTGCCGGTAATTATCAGAATGTTATTTTCACCACGATATTGAGTCTTATGGTATTTTTAGGAGTAATAATATTTATATTTTTTAATCGAATAAATATACCTAATTTTAAAAATAAACTACCAGAAAGGAACATAGGCGTTAAAGATAGAATATTTCGTTTTGCGCTATCAATAATTATTGGCGCTGGATCTTTTTTTGTTGAGTTTATAATTATCAAGTTAGTACTTATTTTACTTTCACTATTCATTTTATACGAGGCATTGGTCGGCTGGTGCGCTTTCTATGCTTTATTGGGTAAAAATACTTGTCATATAGATTTGAAAAAAAACAATGGTTAGATGTAATAAAAAGAAAATCATAGTTGTTGGTGCAGGCATATCAGGCTTGGCAACGGCCGCACTACTAGCAAAGGACGGTTGTCAAGTCACCGTTTTAGAAAAGAATTCTTTTCTGGGAGGAAGAGCCAGTTTCTTTACTAAAGACGGCTATTTTTTTGACAAAGGGCCATCGTGGTATATGATGCCTGAAGTTTTTGATAGTTTTTTTTCAATTTTTGGTAAAAAAACTTCTGATTATTACAAACTTCAAAAGCTAAATGTGCACTACAAAGTTTTTTTTAACTCAAAAAAGACGTTTTCTATAACGGATGATATTAATCTAAATGCCAGTATTTTTGAAAAGGAGGAAAATGGAGCTTCGGTCAAGTTTAAAAAATATCTTGCGGAAAGTGAATTTATCTACAATAAGTCCATGAAGGAATTAGTTATGCTCGATTATTCATTCCCACTTCAAATTTTAAAGCCCCAGTTGTTATATTACCTATTTCGCTTTAAGTTGTTTCTAAATCTTCACACATACGTAAGTAAATATTTTTCAAATAAAAATTTGCAAAAGATTCTTGAGTTTACCACCGTTTTTCTTGGTGGTTCACCATATAACACGCCAGCCTTTTATTGTCTGGTTGCTCATGCGGATTTTAATCTGGGAATCTTTTACCCAATGGGCGGCATGCATGAAATAGTTAAGGCTTTGGTTGGTTTATGTAAAGAGCATGGGGTAACAATACTTACTAATCATGAAGTTACAAGGATAATTTCCAATAGAGGTTTTGTTACCCATGTTGCGGTTGGTAAAAAATCCTTTACCGCAGACTTTGTAATATCATCAATGGACTACCGTAATTTTGAAGTAAATTTACTGTCAGATCAAGACCAATCTTACCCCCAAAAATATTGGTCTAAAAAAACTCTTTCTCCGGGAGCATTTATCATTTATTTGGGGATTAGTAAAAAATTGAAAAATGTTGAGCATCACAATCTTTATTTTGATAATAGCTGGGAAGATAACTTTGAGAATGTATTTAAAAATAAAATTTGGCCCGATAATCCATCTTATTATGTCCATATGCCATCAAAAACAGATCCAACTGTAGCTCCCCCAGGCGGAGAATCTTTAATGTTTCTAGTGCCGGTAGCCCCGGGACTTGCGGATAATGAAAAAATAAGAAGGAACTTCTCCCAAAAAATAATATCTCACTTTGAGAAAATTACCGGCGAAAAAATATCTCCTTACATGAAAGTAAAAAGAATATACGCGCATGATGATTTTATTAAAGAATATAACGCTTTTTCAGGCTCAGCTTTCGGACTTGCCCACACTTTAAGCCAAACAGCAATCTTTAGACCAAAAAATAAAAGTAGGAAACTACAAAACCTTTATTATGTAGGACAGTACACTAATCCCGGTGTGGGCGTGCCAATTTGTTTATTATCGGCTCAGATAGTTAGAAATATGGTAAACAGAGCATATGAAGGAATACGTTTTTAGAACAATTACAAAGAAACACTCAACGACTTTCTATTATGCCTCGTTATTTTTTCCTAAACATATTAGAGATGACGTATATATTTTGTATGCCTTTTTACGCACTGCAGATGACTTGGTTGATGAGAAAAGGGATAAAGAAGCGTTTCTGAAATTTAAGGATCAAGTATATTCTACCCTTGATAAAAACCATATTTCGGATGATGTTATTATCGATTCTTTTTTGAGAATATTCCACAAATACGCTTTCGAAAAGGCCTATCTAAACAGTTTCTTTTCTTCTTTAGAGTCAGATTTTACCTGTCCATTACAAATACTTACTCGAAAGGAGCTACAAGAATATATTTATGGCGTTGCCGGCGTGGTAGGCATAATGATGGCTAAAATTATGGGCTTGCCGGAATCATTTTTTCATACTGCCAAGGAGTTTGGGGAATTAATGCAACTTATTAATATTATGAGAGATATTAATGAAGATTATCAAAAACATAGAGTCTATATTCCCATGGAAGATATGAATCGATATGGTTTATCTGATATTAATGATTACAGAAATAAAAGCAAATCAAGATTTGAGAATTTAATCAGATTCGAAATTACCATGGTTTTGAAAAAAATGGACAAATTATCCAGAGGCATCGAAAATATTCCTCAACCATACCGTAGACCGGTAAAAATTTCCCGCGACGTGTATAAATTGGTGGCGCATAAAATATATAAAAATCCTACATTGGTATGGCAAACCCGCGTCCATATTTCAAGATTTGAACTATTTATAATTATTTTAAGGAATTTGATTTAGAAATATATATGGATATAAGAAAAATCATTAATTATTATTCCGTAAGAGTTCGTAATAAAACTACTGTACTTATAAAAAATTTAGCAATGCAGCTGGTTAACACGAAACTTGATAATGTGCGAGATCTTGAAAACTTACTAACTGATTTTGTTTTATCAGGTAAATTAATTCGGGGAACTCTTTATCTTTTGATAACTAAGATGTATGGGAATAAAAAAATTGAGGATTTTCTTGACATTGCAGTAGCTATTGAATTAAACCATAGCGGACTTCTTATACATGATGACATTATAGATAATGATTTTTTAAGGAGAGGCAAGCCAACTATGCACAGACGATACAGCTTTTTAGCCTCTGATCTTGGTATTACGGATAAAGAGGACTTAGGGAAAAATATGGCTCTTTGCATGGGTGATATATGTTTTTTTGGGTCAAATCTTATTATTGAAAATAGTTCTATTCCTAAAGATATAAAACAAAGAATCACAAAGTACTATTTTCTTCAACTTCTTAAAACAGGGTTAAGTCAGATGCTTGACGTTAAACTGGGTTTATCTACAAAAGATCCAAAACTCTCAGAAATTTTTAAGGTTTATAACTATAAAACCGGAAGTTATACATTCAACTCTCCACTTATTATGGGGTATTATTCAAGTGGTAATAAAGATGAGGCTGAAATTGATATCTTAGAAAAGATAGGATACTCACTGGGAATAATATTTCAAATCACCGACGATTTGATTGGTTTTTTAAAAGACGGGAAAGCAATTGGAAAAGACGCCGGTTCTGATATTAGAGAAAACAAAAAAACCATCATAAGATATTTTATGCTAAAACAACTAAAGTATTCAGAATATAATTTCGCCCTTAAATGTTTTGGGAATAAAAGATTATCTAATGTAGATTTAGAAAAGCTCAGGGAAATTTATTATACAAGACAAATTGATAAGATAATTAATAAATATCTTTTAGATGAAACAATAAAAGCAAAAGCAAATATTAAAAAACTTCATTTAAGTGATGATTATAAAACTGCTTTAATTCAGTTTACTGAAAATCTTGTTGACAGGTTAATATGAAATTTGAATATCTGCTTTTTAACCTTTTTATTCTTCTTGGTCCCTCTTTAGCGTATTTTCTATATCCCAAAGTAGTTAAGCTTCGTCCAAAAGTAGCGATTTTTTCAATTGGGATATCTGCATTTTTGTTTATTGTTTGGGATATTATTGTAACCGGACATTTTTGGGATTTTAATCATAAATATGTTCTTGGTTACAAACTGTTGACTATTCCGGTAGAAGAAGCGCTTTTTTTCTTTACCGTGCCGTTTGCCTGTTTGTTTTTATATGTAAATTTCATCGAGAAATTTGAAAATAGCAAACGCATTAATGTAATTCCCCTTATAGCAATCTCTTTTTTTATCATATTATTAAGCCTTATTTTTTTATTTTTTGGAAAATATTACACCTTTTCGGTTTTGTTGTTATTAGGAATTATCTGGTTGTCAGATCTGTATTTTTATAAAACCAGTTTGGTCACCAGATATACTTACTGGAAGTTTATGGCTCTAGTATTACTGCTAACCGCTTTTTTTAATTACTATCTGACCAGCCGTCCCATAGTTATATATAACAACACTTTGAATATAAATTATCGAATTCTAACTATTCCTATAGAAGATTTTATTTATTCAATTTGCCTGATGTCGCTTTTGCTGATTATTTATGAGTTTATTAGATCGTTAAAATCAAGAATTAATAAACCAAAAACGTGAAGAAAAGAGTTATTGTCAATGACAAAATGCAGAAAAATTATGTTTATCTTTTAACCGAACCAATGGGAAAGAATTTTCATCCTGATTTTAAGCCTGAACTTTCTCCAAAGGAAATGCTTGAACTTGGGGTGTTTGGGGGAAAATATATGACCGATTGTAAAAATGAATTTCCAAAAGACTGGTTTCTCAAGGCAAAGCTTTGTTCAGAAAGACATGATCCTAAATTAAATTTTTTTGGCGTAAACGCAAGCCAGCCTTTATCCATTTGGCGCAAAAAAGGATGGATTCATCCTGATGACCCAAGAGGATGGTTCCAATGGTATTGTCGCTATTTTATGGGACGAAGGCACGAGGATGATAATAGACAGATTAGAAGATGGAAAGCTATAAAACGACATATTGCTCAGATAAAAAATCATTGTTTTCCGAGAGATTGGAATTGTCGAAGAAAACAAAGGCAGGCATTGTTACATTGGGCATATGATAGTAGAAAAATATAAAATGAATTTGCCGGTTGAAACTAGGCTTAATTTCAGTAATCACTCAAAGGGGAATTAGAATGACTTGAAATAAAAACATTTAACTAGATAAAATAAAAATAACAATGCGTTAAGTAAAAACTTATGAAAATATGTATAATTTAGGAAATAACTGGTGGTTTTTTCTCATTTTGACTACGTGGGATTTGGTTTGGAAAGGAATTGCTCTATGGAAATCAGCGAGGCATAACCAGCGATACTGGTTTATTGCTTTAATTGTCATAAATAGCATCGGTATACTTCCAATCGTTTATATTTTATTTTTTCAGAAAAAAATCATAAAGGAGGTTAAATATGGAACAGGAAAAAAAACAATTTTTGAGTAGATACCTTTGGGTTGTAGGATCAATTCTTCTAGTGATTTTTGGTTATGCAGTATGGAAGATGGTTTCTTCTCCGTATGATGAGTATAAGCTAAGTTTAGTAAATGCGCCTACTGAGGTGAAGGCTGGCGATATTACAACTTTTACTTGGAAAATTGATGGCCCGTCAAGTGTAATTTATCACACCGCGCTTTATTTTGGTAATGAATCAGTTTCAGGAAAGATAAACAAAGAGATAGCGCCGGTTGAAACCAAATACAACAAGGAATCTTTAGTTGACTTTAATTTCGGCAAGTACAAGATACCGCTTCTTTTTATCGGCAATATGAAATTTGCCTCCCCCGGTAAATATTATTACCGTCTGCATGCGCTTATAAAAGATAAAAACTATTGGAGCGAGGAATACACAATAGAGGTGAAGTAGAAGTTTAAGGTTGTTTAGTTGGTGCCACAGTGATTACTCCCAAATCTTTGCAGATTTGTAGCTTAAGGGCTTCGATTTGCGACTGGGTGAGATTTTTTACTTCATTGTTTATAGTTTGAACTACCGTATTTTCAATTTCAGTCATTTTTTCCGTGGCGGTGTGAAAGATAGTTTCTTTAGTATTTTTTAGGGAATTTTGGACAAACTGGTTTAGATTAAATGGTGAAGGCGAGAGACTATTAGTAGGTCCGGTAGCTTCACCTAATATTTCCGCTGTGATTCCATTTTTAACTTCGTTATTATTTGCTTTCCTTTTAGGAAGATCAATAAGCATAAAAATGCCAAGAGTAAGAAGAAAGATAAACGCAAGAGTAGCTAAAAGAGTAACATTATTGTTTTTCATCAATATTCATTATAGCGTTAATTTTCCTGATAGTTTAGTAAGGTTTTTGTTGATGGTAATTATTGCGCGGGAAACACTTGCTTTATTATTGTAATTGTTATAGATTTTTTCGAGTTCTTTTTTTGGCTTATCTTTATATAATCTGGCAGTCTTAAGAAAAAGAGGCATAACTCTTACAAGATTATCGATAATAGTAATAGTAGCTTTTTGGGCAGTGCGGGAAAGTGGATTTAGATCTACTGAAATAACTTTTTTACCTAAAGATATCAGTTTTTCTGTTCGGTCTCCGTCTTCAAGCGGAACAAAGACAGTATCTGCGATTTTTTGACCAAGGCTATTTATCATTCTCCTTGTGCTTTTAATACCGTTAATTTCTGTTCCGTCAGGCAGAAGGATTTTTTCAGCGCCAAGTTTTTGCAAAAGACCGGCAATCTTTTTTGCTCGTCTTGCTGAATAGTGGAAAAGATTTATTTCAAGAGGAGCATTAAATAATTTTGCAAGCAGAACAAATTCTTTACCTGAAAGAATTATAGAATTACCATTTACCGAAATCACCGGATAGTTTGATAAAAGCATTAAAGAACAAGCTGCTTCCGTAGCTTTTTTGGCAAAGGTATAAGTTTTTTCGCCAAGAAGATAATCAAAAGCCTCACCGCGTCCGTGAGCCGTGAGTCCTTGAAGTGATGTTATTCCGTCTTCTACTCCCTTTGCCAGACGATCGCGATAATATAATGATAGATATCTCGGATGGGATTTATTTAATTTATATTTAACCATTTTTGCAAGTTGCTAAATTGTCGTTTGAAATGCTTAATTTATAAACAGGATACGCTTTATATCTTAGAGGAATCGTGCTAAGCACAACATTCCCTAATATACTCATAGTCGCGTGTCCGCCAGTTTCTTTTATAATCTTGATAAGACTAATTACATCCTTATTTTTTAAAAGTCCGGATTTTTCCACAAAATCAAGGGAATAATCAAAAATCTTTTCAAGTGTGAGAGATTTATCTTTATTTATTCTATTAAGCACTTGATCTGCAATTTGATTTATCATTTCTGTATGTTTTACATTTCCAAGCACGGTCGGCGTCTCCAATTTTCCCATAACAGTTGCATATATGTTTTTTCCGGCATATCTTAGGCGAGTAAATTGAAATGGGATGCCGGGAGTTTTCTTTAGAAGAAAACCGCCTATCATCTGGGTGCCGACGCTTCCTAGTCCGGTATGATTAATAATTTCGGAAATATGAGCAATTTCTGCTACTTTTAACTTATTTTTTCCTAATCCAAAAAGATAATTTACAGCAAGGAGACTAGCAAGAGTTGAAGCAGCGCTTAAACCAAAACCACAGCCTAAGGGTAAAGATGAATAAAGATTTATTTTTATCGGCTGGTCTATCAGTTTTCTGCAGGCATATTCGACTGTTGGCAATTTAACTGCTTTATCATTTAAAAGAACTTTTGTTTTTTTAGCCTTTTCTACAATCGCTGTTACTCCCTTATTAAGGGTGCAGCCTATACCGAGAGAACCAGTTGATAAAAGATTGATTCCTTCGACTTTCCGAAAAATGAAACTTATGGAGGCAGGAGAATATGCCTCTGCTTTATTCATGATGCAATGTAAGTCGCAATTATAGTTTTTCTCATTCTTATAGTAAAATCCATATAGCTATAGTAAATATAATGAGCTTATAAAAAATATGACCGATGTCGAAAAAATCAAGTCAAAAATTGATATTGTCGATTTTCTTTCTGAATATATCACTTTGAAAAAAACAGGTCGCAATTTTAAAGCAATTTGCCCGTTTCATAACGAAAAGACGCCATCTTTTATTGTTTCACCCGAGAGGCAATCATGGCATTGTTTTGGGGCTTGTAATGAGGGAGGAGATATTGTGAGTTTTCTTCAGAAATGGGAGGGGATTGAATTCTTGGAAGCTTTAAAAATCCTTGCTAAAAGAGCAGGAGTAACTCTTTCTCGCTATATTCCTTCGGAAACTGCAAAAATTAAGGACAAAATATACGAAATCAATCATCTTGCTAGTGAATTTTTTCATTATCTTTTAACTTCACATAAACTTGGCGAAAAAGCAAGAGAATACTTAAAAACACGCAATATCAAACCTAAGACATCAGAGATTTTTATGTTGGGTTACGCTCCAGACAGTTGGGACAGCCTGTTGAATTTTTTGATAAAAAAAGGTTACGAGAAGGAAAATATTTACACCGCCGGGCTTTTGGTAAAAAGCGAACGCGGAGTATATTATGACCGTTTTCGAGGAAGGCTTATGTTTACCCTTCGTGATTCTAGGGGCAACGTAGTAGGTTTTTCCGGGAGGAAACTTTTATCAAGTGATAAAGAAGCAAAGTATATAAATACCCAAGAAACACCGGTATACGTGAAAGGAAATACCCTTTACGGTCTTGAAGTTACCAAAGAGGCGATTAAAAAAACGAAGGAGGCAATTATAGTAGAAGGAGAGTTTGATTTGTTATCCTCTTTCCAAATTGGAGTAAGCAATGTGGTGGCTATCAAAGGTTCAGCGCTTACAGAAGGACAGATAATTCTTCTCAAGCGTTATACGGAAAATGTAATTTTAGCTCTTGATAGTGATTTTGCCGGCAGTGAGGCAGCAAGAAGGGGACTTGAAACAGCAGAAAAAAGCGGCTTGATCGTTAGGGTAGCAAGAATTCCTTTCGGTAAGGATCCGGCTGAATGTATAGAAAAAGATCCTAAGCTTTGGTTTGACGCAGTAAGAAAGACGGTTCCTGTTTATGACTTTATCATCGAGAATGCGATTTCTAAATATGGTAAAAAGGATGCTTTATCTAAACAAAAAATAAGCGCTGAAACAATTCCCTTTTTGGCAAAAATAGAAAATCCTATAATTCTTTCGCATTATATAAAGAATTTAGCCAAACTACTCGACGTTACTGAAGAAAGCGTGGCTGAGGCAATCCGAGTTTTTCAAAAAAAACAGCAATTTTCAACCGCAAAAGTTGAAGCTGTATTATCTGATAAAAGACAAAGAGATGTTTTGGTAGAAGAGTATTTGCTTGCTTTGATTCTCCAGAGCGAAAAAATAGAAGACTCTTTAAATGTTGTTTTTTCTATCTTAGAAAAAGATGATTTTTATCAAGTGGTTTGTAAAAAAATTATTGAGCTTTTACTTGCTTACAGCAAAAACCATAAAAAAATAGAGATTAATTATTTTTCAAAAATTATTTCGCCAGAATTAATTAATGCCTTTAATAAATTTTATATGATGGATCTTGAAAAAATCCAGAGAAATCAAGAATCCTTTGCAAAGGAACTAAGAAATACGGCTTTAGAGTTAAAAAAAATTTCACTTCGGAAAAAGGTGAATGATTTGTCTAAGAAAATTAGACAAATAGAAGATGAAGGTAAAGAGGCTAAAGCAGAGGATTATAGCATACAGCTTAAAAAGCTTCTTGATTCTATAAAAGACCTCGATAAATCAGCCTAAAAAAGTTATAATAACTTATAAAGATATGGTAAAAACAAAATCTATAAAATCTGTTAAAGATTTAGTTAAACAAGGTAAGGCTAACGGTTTTATCACACAGGATGATATTCTAGCTGTTTATCCAAGGCCAGAAAATAATCTTGAAGAGGTAGACGATCTTTACACTAAGCTTATTAAAGCAGGCATTGATGTTTTTGAAACACTTTCCGATGAGGAAGAAAGGGACGCGCGAAAGACAGTTACAGAATTAGAAAAGGAACTAGAATCTTTGGCTATACTACATGAAGGTGGAATTTCTGATCCGGTAAGAATGTATCTTAAAGAAATTGGTAGGATTCCTCTTTTGAAATTTGAAGACGAGATAAATTTAGCTAAACATTACGAAAAAGGAGAACGTTGGGCTAAAAGGAGTTTAATAGAATCAAACCTTAGACTTGTTGTTTCAATTGCTAAAAAATATATAGGTAGAGGTCTTTCTCTTCTTGATCTTATCCAAGAAGGCAATCAAGGGCTTATAAGAGCTGTTGAGAAATATGACTGGAGGAAGGGGTACAAATTTTCCACTTATGCCACATGGTGGATCAGACAAGCAATTACTCGGGCAATAGCCGATCAGGCAAGGACAATCAGAATTCCTGTGCACATGGTGGAAACCATAAACAGATTTCTCAAAATTTCAAGAAGGCTTATGCAGGAATTAGGACGCGAACCAACGCCAGAAGAAGTGGCAAAAGAGATGCAAGTAGAGGTTTCCAAAGTTCGTGAGATTATGAAAGTTTCTCAAGAACCAACGTCTTTAGCTACACCAGTTGGTGATGATGAAGATTCGCTTTTGGGTGATTTTATCCAAGACACTAGCCAGCCATCTCCTTATGATAGCGCTTCTCGTGAGCTTTTGAAAGAACACCTTGATGAAGTTTTACATACATTATCAGATCGGGAAAAAAGAGTTCTTATTCTTCGTTTCGGTCTGGAAAATGGAAGGCCTCGAACTCTGGAAGAAGTCGGAGTAGAATTTGGCGTTACCAGAGAGCGAATCAGACAAATAGAAGCAAAAGCTCTTCGGAAGCTTCGTCATCCGTCAAGAGCAAAAAAACTTAAAGATTATCTGGAATAATAGATACAACAATCTCTCTTTTTCTTTCTCTTGTATCAAAATCCAATAAAACTATCTTTTGCCATGTGCCGAGGATGAGTTTTCCTTTTTCTATTGGTACGGAAAGATTAGGACCTAAAAGTGTCGCTCTTATATGAGCTGCTCCATTATCATCTCCCCAAGTTTTATGGTGTGCCCATTTTTTTCCATACGGCGCGATTGTTTCTAAGACATCTTTGATATCCAAGTAAAGATTCTTATCATCTTCAGCGGTGGTTATCGATGCAGTTGAACCAATAACAAAGAGATTAACAATTCCATTTTCTACCCCTTTTCTACTGACAATATCTTGAATTTTATCTGTTATTTCTACAATATCGTTTTGCCCCTTAGTTTCTATGGTAAGAATTTCCATAAATTTTATTTATTATAATTAAAACAATAAATTAGAAAAAGAAGGTATTGTCAAGAAAACAAAAAAAAGTTAGAATACGCACTGACAGTTTAATTTATTTATTAACAACTTAATATTTATTCCTCTGTAGCTCAATGGTAGAGCGGCTCCCTGTTAAGGAGAAGGTTGTAGGTTCGAGTCCTACCGGAGGAGCCAGTTAGTACTTACTCTACAATAGCCTGCTTCAATTAGGCAGGCGAAAAGTGGAGTAGGAACCGCTTTTACGATTTTTCCACTTCTGGTTTGGAACGTTTGGAAGAAAATACTCTGATATAACCGCTTTGCATCAAAATTTCCCATTTTGTATGTTTCGTAGATATTCGAGGCTATCCCCATAATCTCACCTACTTTTCTCTCGTTTTCATTGTCACCATCTGATGAAACATAGTCTTTGGGTAAAAGTATTTCAGTAAGAGTGCCTAAAACTTCTCGTAAGAGGTGTCCTATTAAATGGGTTTCTGATTCTAGGTCATATGAACCTGAGTATATTTTGAGGCATCTTTATAAAACGCTGCTGTAGCATTCCCTACAGTGCGTTTCAGAGCCTCGTGGATTTTAGCTTGGCGATGTTCTGGGAAAGCAAATGGCTTTGATTTTTCTAGACTTAGGTTAGATTTCATCTCTTCTAACAAATACTGCCCCCCCCTGGGGGTAGAATTACTTTAACTAAGGGACAAACTTTGCTCCCTAGGTTTTAATCTTATAAGCGCTACTGATAATAGCGTCAAAACTGTTAATCCTGCTTATTGCGGTGTGGGGCAGGAGTTTGTAAGTCCACTTCTTTTTAGTTGCTCCTGAAGCGATTTTGCACCATTCTTCTGCTTGTTTTGCTTTCTCTATAACTTCAGGATCTTTTTTATCCAACTTGCTTTTGTCTTTAACCTCCACTAGATAATTTGCATCTTTTCTTTCAACAATGAAGTCGGGGTTATAGTTGCCATAAATATACTTAATAGGTAATTGTCCGTTTCTAAGCCTTACCCAGCTGATAACGGTTTTATCTTTCTCTAGGGAGTCTGCTAGGAGTTTTTCTTGAGCGGAGTCAAAAACATAAGCAGGATAAACACTTTTATTATACCCTTTGATAATATTACCTCTGGATTCAGTCTCGCTTACCTCATCCTTATCAAGCGGCACGGCTGAGGCTTTAACCACTTTTAAGTATGGTTCGAAAGGAATTTCTTCATCCAATAATCGATATTCAATTTTTGTTTGTTCATCCAGTTTTTCTCGAAGTTGAGGCAAGATGTCATTAAGAATAGTCTGTTCGTGCAGTTTTACCAATCGGGATAATTCCTTGCCCGTTACTTGAAGCTGGTCAAGATAATGTTTTACAAGTTTTTGTAAGATTTCCTTAAAGGAAATATCAAATTCGGACATCTCAAGTAAAATTAGCCTGACAATTCTATTGACTGGATTTATTTCTTCTTTAATTTCAATTTCTCCTGCTTCCTCGGTTTTCCTGGAAACAATATCTGCTTTAATGAGTTTTGGCTTTATTTTCTTTAGCTCTTCCAAACGCAGTTTTATAGGGAAGAACTCCAGTTTATTGCTGGAATGTACTTTTGCTTCGACTGAAGGGATTTTAATCCAGAGTTTTTTGTTTGAAGTGGGTTTAATTTCAACAGTTTTAAGTTCTTCTTTCTTTTCTGCTTTTTTAACTCCAAGTCCTTCTGCTACTTCATGAGCTACCGCTACCACTCTGGCAAAGTTATCGTGAGAGATAATATCCAGCGAATCCAGCTCTTCAACTCCCGTAAGTTCGCCAAACGGCAATCTAAGCCCTCTGCCTATGGTCTGTTCGATTAAAGTTTTACTGATTGAGGCTCTGAAAGGAATTATTGTGTAAACATTTTTAACATCCCATCCCTCTTTGAGCTTGTCCACATGGATAACAATCTCATTTTTGTTTACTGGATACGGCTCTTCCAGGCGAAGAAGCTGGTTAATAGAATCAACTTCACTTTCGCTGGTTATAAGAAGGGTTTTATCCTTGTAATAGCCATCAAAGAAATCGTCGCTTTCAATAAGAGTTCTAACATATTCGGCGTGTTTAATGTTTTTCGTTGTGACAAGGGTGACAGGCAAAACAAATGGCAATTTGTTATTTTTGCAGTATTCTTCAATCAAGGCTTTCTTTTCTCGATGTCTTCTTATGCCATCCTCAAGTTTTACCAGTTCAAGATCGCCTTTGTAGGTGTAGTCGTCACTTCTAGCGATGACATAAGGAATTTTGATATAGCCTCCTTTTGCTCCATTACCATTGCGTTTGTTCTCCAAAGCCTTCTTAGAATCGTTTATGGCGTCTCCTAGGGTATAAGAATAAACGACATTGTCACTAATGGGTGTGGCGGTAAACTCAAGTCCTAACTCTGGTTTGAGATGGTTAATTGCTTTGATTGACTTAACACCTCGGTAGCGGTGGCTTTCGTCCATTAAAATAACCAAGTCTTTTTGCTGAAGAAGCTCGGCAAAGCTTGACCCTAAAGTTTCTTGATAGCGGTGAAATCTAAACTCAACATCAGTGCGTTCGTTAAAGATTTTCTGGATATTAAAAACATAAATGTTGACTGCATCAAAAAGTTGGTTGCCAAAATTGGCATAGGTGTAATTTTCTCCCGTAATAAGGTTAAACATAGGGAAGTCTGTTAAACCATCCAAGACATACTTTTTACTTGATGGGGTAAAGTTATCGATGGTTTTGGTATAAATCGTTTCTCCTGGAGTTAGAATAAAAAAGTCTTTTAGCCCCTTTGTATAGTAAAGATAGGCGATCATTGCTGCCATCAGCCTGGTTTTGCCTACACCTGTTGCCAGCGCAAAAGTGAATGAGGGAAACTCGGTATCAAACTTAATGTTGCCTAACAGTCTTGCTTCTATATCCTCTAAGCGATCCTGTCCAAGCTTTACCCCCGAAAGGAGTGCTTCCAGCTTTACAAGAGATAACTCTTGAGGTTTTCTTAGACTTAATTCTTTGGTTATTTTTTCTAATATGTTTATGCTCATACTTTGAATTTTTTAAGTAACACATCAGGAATTTTCCTGATTTCTACATTTTCTGGTAACTTTATTTTACTCGATATTGTCTTGGCATAGATGATAAGATAATCAGCTGCGTCGCCAACTTCTCGCAATAATGCATTGACGTATTCCTGGCTAAGGTATTGCTCGGTCACATGAGCGATTGTTCGTCCTGATATTCCATGTAGGGCATTATCTGGGTTAAGGAGTTTGAATCCTTCAACCTTCAGGACTGCTCGAATCAAAGCGCCGTTATATACCTTCGGATTGAGAACGGTTAGCCTCAAGTCTTCATCAGCAACAAATAAGCTATCTCCGAGCTCAAAATATTTAAATCCACCCCCGCCTTTCCACACAACTTCTTTACTGATTCCGCTCTGGTCTTCTCCTGAGATAACTCTTTTAAGTCGAGGAATGATGTGGGTTTTGGCATGTTCTCCCATCTCAATCATTATCCATTTTCTTCCCATCTTATGAGCTACTGCACCTGTAGTGCCCGAACCTGCGAAGGAGTCAAGAACTAAATCGCCCTCTCTAGTGGAAGTTTTTATAATGTTATAGAGTAGTCTCTCAGGTTTTTTCCCAAACCTAAAACTAACACCGCCCTCATTATGTAAGTTGTTTATTCCAATATTTGTCCAAATATCTCCCAGCACTGTAACTGGATAACCATTATTTAGTTTCTCTTTTGCAAATAAGACTTCCTCTTTATTGTAAACGAGTTTTTTGAGACCAGTGGAGGTGTTTATGATTCTAAATTTATTGTCTCTTGGTAGTTTTTGAAATATTTCTGATCTATTTCTTGCTGTTCTAAATATTCTATCTGAGTATCTTAAACAAAATTTTTCAAACTGGTCATCATTGCTTATATCTATTCCTGCCTGTTCTGCTGCCTTTTTCAAGGGAATTACTTTCCACAAATTGGTATTGTTAGGATCTTTTTCATCTTTTATGACAAATTGTGTGTATCTGTTAAACACATCCCACCAACTAGCTCTTTCATATAGAGGTTCAAACTCAATTAAATCCTTTTGCTTACTATAAACTAGAATAAACTCTTTTATTTTTGGCGGTTTTTTCTTTAAATGGCTCATCTTCACACCACTTAAGTGAGACATTTTTATGCATAGCGTTGTAATGAAATTCTGCTCTCCCAAAACTTCATCTGCTAAGATTTTTAACCTTGCTTGTTCATGGTCATCTATATGGATAAAGATAACACCATCTTTTCTTAACAGTTTTTTTAATAATTCCAACCTGTCTCTCATCATTGTTAACCATATTGAATGCTCTAACCCGTCATCGTAATACTCAAAAGCGGCGCCAGTATTAAAGGGAGGGTCAATATAAATAAGTTTAATTTTACCTTCGTAGTCTGGAAGTAGTGCCTTTAGTGCTAAGAGATTATCTCCTTTAATTAAGATGTTTTCAGTGTTTCTATTGCCATAAACATCTTTTTCTAAAAGGATACGAGGTTCAGATACTCGTGGGTCTTTTTTATTAACCCACTCGTATTTTTTCTTTTCAGGATCATAATAAAGACTTTTATCTTTGTTATACCAGGTTAATTCTAATTTATGATTGTTTTTAGCCATATTTATTTTTTGTTTTTCAGTATTTTTTCAATATCTCTAGGGTCATAGCGCCTATCACCCCGCTCATTTATCCGTGTAGCTTTTAACTTGCCACTATTATCCCATCTCCGCAAAGTCTCTACATGCACATTCAGAATTTCAGCTGTTTGTCTGATAGTTAACAATTTTGGTAATCCTGCTTTATTCTTCGGCATAATTCAACTAAATTATACAAAAATTGAAGAAGAATTGGTATACTTTTCCCAAATGAAAATAGGCAGAAATGATCTATGTCCTTGTGGAAGTGGCAAGAAGTTTAAAAAGTGTTGTTTGATTAAATCTAAATCAATTCCCAAAGTAACTGAAATACGCCTTACACCTGAATTAGAAGGACTAAAGAATAAAATTGACCAGGAGAATGAGGAGAGAAGGAGGAAATACCTCGAACCACTTGGTATCTACATTGACTTTGTAAAACCCTTAATTTTTCAGGGAAGGAAATTTTGGGCGTTAGGTAATAGACTTTATTATGAGCGACCCCCAGAAGAAACATTTCATGAATTTATTATCTTTGTTTTGTGCCAGACATTAGGAGAGAAGTGGCGATTACAACAGGTTTCTTTACCAGAAGAACAACAGCATTTTGTCTATCGTTGTTACACAAAATATAACGAGTGGCGTAAAAAAAATCATACTTCTCATAACAAAAAGGGTGAGGTTTGGGCTGCGTTGCCTGATGGTTGGACAAGAGCCTTTATTGCCCTGGCTTTTGATATCTGTAGCTTGATTCACAAAAACTACCTATCTGACAAACTTTTGAATAGACTGAGAAATAAAGATCAGTATCAAGGTGCAAGATATGAATTGGCAATTATGGCAATGTTTGCTCGTCTAGGATACAAGATTATATCTTTAGATGATATTGCTATTAAAACGATTCATCCCGAATTCATTGCAGAAGACTTAGTTAATGGAGAAAAAATTGCAGTAGAAGTTAAAAGTAAACAGAGAAAGGGAGTAATTCATAGTCCTGGCAAGGTGAATAATTCATCTCAACTTCTGTGGGGCGATATTCAAAGACTATATAGACACGCCATGAAACAAAACCCTGGTAATATTCCCTTCCTAGTGTTTATTGATATAAATTCTCCTCAGACTCCCAATATTCAATGGCAAGATAAACCTTGGGTAAAGGATATTAAAAAGATGATAGATAAAGCACCATTGCATAACCCTCAAAACCCTGATCCCTGTAGCGGTCTTATATTTACTAACTACTCTTATCATTATCAGACTGAAAATGAAGCAAAAAGAGGAGAACATCTATTGACGATACCCCTATACCCCATTCATAAGATACAAAGAAGTGACTTCTTCGCACGGTTAGAAAAAGCCTTGACTGGCTATGGCAATATTCCGAACCTTGATATTAATGTCGGAAAGTAGGTGTTATAGAGCGAGGAATCTATTTATTTCCTTATTGGTAAACTCTGGATATTCCAGCTCACTTGCCCAGTCAGTTGTTCTATAATCATACCATCGTTCGAGCTGAACTTGTCTTAATCTGACCATGTGGGCGGGCTTTAAGGCATTGAAAATTGGTGTGGGTTTGGCTTCATAAACCCTCTTTTATCGGGTTTTGGAATACCGCTTGGTTTACATATTTTAAAGCATTGTAAAAACTAAGATAAGTTAAATTTGTCTTAATTTTTGGAGAAAATGTTATAATAAACGTGCTATGCCAACTTCTTTACCTCAAAAATTCCAGGCTTTTTTTTGGGATACGGATCTTCAAAAAATTAATCCCCAAAAACACCAAGATTATATTATCGAACGTATGCTGGAGTGGGGAGATATTGATGCTTTAGAGTGGATCAAAAATAATTATGGCAAGGAAAAAGTGATTGCGGCTTTTAAAAATTCCAGAAATATCTCTCTCAAAACAGCAAATTTTTATTCTTATATATTTAATATTCCTCGAGAGGATTTAAGATGTTTCCAAACACACTCGTTTCTGAGAATGCCCTGATTTTTAAGGACTTAAAAAAACTTTCTTTCATAAAAGACTATTATTTAGCAGGAGGAACTGCTTTAGCTCTTCAATTGGGTCATCGCAAATCTGTCGATTTAGATTTTTTTATCGAAAAACTTCCACCTCATGAGAAAATTCTTGAGAATTTTAAAGGCAGGAAAATAACGGTTCTTCTTTCAGACGAAACCGGGCTGAATATAAATTTAGGGGATACAAAAGTGAGTTTTTTGCAATATCCATACCCTCTGTTGGAACCAGCCATTGATTATGAAGGAATAAAACTGGCTGGTATTTTAGACATTGCCTGCATGAAATTGAATGCGGTAATTCAAAGAGGGGAGAAGAAAGATTTCTACGACCTTTTTGAAATATTAAGAAAATATTCCCTAGAAAATTTGTTGACCGCGTTCGCTAAAAAATTTGAGAAGTATAATTACCAAAAGATTGCTATTTTAAAGTCTTTGATATATTTTGATGACGCGGAAAAAAGCCCCGAACCAATTTTGTTAAATAACACTTTATGGGTAGACGTAAAGAAAGAACTTATTACGAAGGTTAGCAATTATATCAATAGAGAAAGCCGCATTTAAACTTCTTGTATTTTTTTTGGTTCTGAAACATCGCTTGTTAAATCGCATTATAGAGCTTTGAATAAGACTTCTACGTTATTGAATTAAATGATGTAAAATAGCTTTATGACGATAAAATTTTACGATAAGGTGGCTTGGAAATTTGGAAACTATCACACCGATGCAAAATATACTCAAGAATATTCAACTAGAGACCCTGAACAAGTATTTAAAGAGAAACTTTTAGATTTAAGCGGTAAAGATAAAATAGTTTTAGACGTTGGCTGTGCTGACGGCCGCTTTACCCTTTCTACCGCTCCTTACTTCCAACGGATTATAGCCATTGATTTATCCATTGGTATGCTTGATGCGGCACGAAAACTGCAAAAGGGAAAAAATATTGAAAATGTTAGTTTTGAGGAGCAAGATGCAGAGAAAACAACCTATACAAACGAATCTTTTGACATAATTTACAGCCGCCGGGGTCCAACTCCTTTTGCCGAGTTTTATAGATTATTAAAATCAGGAGGTTACTTTATTGGTATAAATATAGGGGAGAAAGACTGCCAGGCAATTAAAGAAATCTTTGGTCGTGGTCAGGGATTTGGCGAGTGGAATACTTCAAGATTAGAAAAGGATAAGCAAGAACTGGAAACTGCAGGTTTTAAAATTATCTTTGCTCAAGATTATTTCTATGACGAATATTATGCCTCCTATGAGGATTTGGACCTGTTTTTGCAAGGCGTACCTATATTTGAGGATTTTGATTCGGAGAAAGATAAGAAGTATTTAGAAGAATATGTAGCCAAGTTTAAGATGGAAAAGGGAATTAAATTCCCCAGGCATAGAGTAGTTATGGTTGCTCAGAAACAGGCTGAGCTCTAAAATTAGGCATTTATGATATAATCTAACTCATATGAATATACGAACTACCAGTGTTGATTATTGGCATTATACCTCTCTTAGGGAGGCTGGTAGTTTCGTGGCTAAGTAACACGAATAATTAGTTTTAAAATACTAACCTCCCAAACGGGAGGTTTTTTAGTGGGAAAAATATGAATCACAACACTAGTAAAACCAGTTTTAGAAAATTGTACGCTTTCGGTACTAAATTGCCGATTGACCTTTCATTAAGCGAGAATCCCTTGGGATGTTCGCCTAGGGTTGTTATGGCTTTAAGAGACTTGTCTGCTAAAGACTTCTTCAATTATCCAGATCCAGACTGTAGTCAACTAAAGAAGGCAATCGCAAAACGGTTTAAGATAGAAATCGGCAGTATTTTTGTAGCTAACGGCTCAGAAGCAATAATTAAACTTCTACCTCAAGTCTTATTAAAAGCTGGTGATGAAGTAATTATCCCAAAGTTAACTTTTCCTATGTTTGAAATAGCTTCAAAAATGATCAGAGGTAAGGTTATTTTTTCAGAAATGACTCCTAATTTTGATATTGATATGGCAGATATTAAATCAAAGATTACCGATAAGACAAAGTTGATATTTCTTTGCAATCCCAATAATCCAACTGGCAAGGTTATATCGAAAAGAGAGATTCTTGCCTTCGTGCATTCCACTAAGGCTATTGTAGTAGTTGATGAAGCTAACATAGAGTTTGGGGGTGAAACAGTAATTCGAGAAGTTAAAAAGTTTAATAATTTAGTAGTGTTAAGGACATTCTCAAAGGGATTCGGGTTGGCAGGATTTAGAATAGGTTTTTGTGTTGCTAACAAAGATATTGTTCAATTATTACAGCAAATAAGTCAGCCATTTCCTGTATCAACTGTAGCTGAAAAAGCGGCTTTGGTTGCCATTACTGATACTCAGTTTATAAAAAAGACAAAGAAGTTTATGAAAGGCGAAAGGGAATTTTTAAGGAGTGAACTAACAAAGAGGGGTTTTGAGGTTATTAAGTCAGAGGCAAACAACCTATTAGTTGTTGTGCCGTCTTCGTTGCCAAACTTAACTAATAAATTGAATGAAAGGGGAGTATCTGTAGTAGACGGCTCGTCATTTAACTTTAAGAATGTTAGATTTATTAGGGTAAGCCCAAGACTAAGAGATACAAATAAAAAGTTTATAGATATTATTGACCAGATACTTAATGAGCAAGATAAGCGAACTGTGTTTTGAACACTTAAAAGGCTATTTTGATGTCTTGTAAGGTAAAATCAAACTCTAATTCTTGGTTAAAGAAGAAGTCCTTTAGGGGAGCCCGACAAAAATAGCTTTAAACTTTCCGTACCTTTTAATAGATTCCAAACCTTCTGTTTGCAATTATCTGATTAGTTTCTTAAAATAAGATTGTATGAATACAAGACAAAGAAAAAAAGTATATGAGCAAGCTATAAAAGAAATAGTAACAGCCATCAAATCCTATGACCCAGAAAAGATAATTCTCTTTGGGAGCGCAGTAAAAGGAGAATTCCATGAGGATAGTGATATAGATTTATTGGTAATAAAGACGACAGATGAATCGTGGTGGCCCCGTCAGTTAAGAGTAGCCAAAATGTATCGAGGGTTGATCCCTACAGATATTATTGTTGTTACGCCAAAAGAACTAGAGAAGGCTATTTCAGAGAATAGATTTTTTGTGGTTGAAGAGATACTGAAAAAGGGAAAAGTTATTTATGAAAAGTACCATTAAACGTTATCCAAATGATGTTAAAGATTGGTGGAATAAAGTTTTAGATGATATCAAATGGGCAGAAAATGATTTTACTACAGGATTTTATACTCAAACGTGTTTTATCACACAACAAATTGTTGAAAAAGCTTTGAAGACATTTTTATTAGACAGAAACCAAATAGTTCAGAAGATACACAAATTACCTGTTCTTTTGGATCGATGTATTAAAATTGATTCTGGATTTAAAAAGTTTATCACACATATCAAAGATCTAGACCAATATTATATTAGTACCCGTTATCCCCCAAGTTTTGGGGGAGCGAAAGGCGACTATACTAAAGAAGAAGCAAAAAACGCATTGAATCTGACAAAAGAGATAGTTGCCTTTGTAGAGAAGAAGATTAGAACATGATACCTCTTCCCCACTCCAATAGTGAAAAAATTATTGATATTTATAGGTCCGCAGGTGATTTATTCGATTTCATAGGTAGCAGGTAAAAAAACTCCGCACTCTTTAAATTGTTGTTAAAAAATCTGACGATGATAAATTAAATGGCTTTTTTTAAAAAAAATCTATCGGTTTTACTATTTATCGTCCTTGTTGCGCTTTTAACGCTTTTAACAGGCAATAAATATCTCCTTGGTAAAAATAGTGTTGATAAAAATAGTGAGAGAGTTATTTTAATTGCTTTTGGAGATACCGGAACCGGTGAGAACATTCAGTATACATTAGCTGCGCATCTTGTTATGGAATGCGGACAAGATTGCAAGGGCATTTTCCTTCTCGGGGACGTTATCTATCCGAATGGAGTTAAGGCATTATCTGATTTCCAATTTAAGACAAAGTTTGAGGCACCTTTTGCAAATATTTATAAACCATTTTACATTGTTTTAGGAAATCATGATTATGATGGTTGTGAGGATTGCGAGGTTGCATACAGTTCTCAGTCAGCTAAATGGCATTTACCGTCAAAATATTACCTGCAATCATATTCAGGTGTAGTTGATATTTTTGTTATTGACACTAATGATTTTTCTTCTGAACAAAAAAAATGGTTAATTGATGGAATTTCAAGATCAAAAGCAAAATGGAAAATTGTCTTTGGGCACCATCCATTATTTTCCTACGATAAACGGCATGCAATAGCAGAAAATCCTTTTAGAGGTATGATAGAAGAGAGTATTTGCAATAATGTCGATCTTTATGTTTCGGGACATGACCACGGACTTCTCGACTTGGGGAATTACTGCAATGTTCATTTAATGATTTCTGGTGGAGGTGGTGCACCTTTGGGGACTTTTGTAGACAAAGTACCTTTTGCCTTACCGGAGTTTGGCTTCTTAAAGATTGATGTATCAAGTACAAGATTGGAAGCAGATTTAATAAACTTAGATGGAAAAAAGGTCCATGCGTGGGTAAAGGTAAAATAGGAGGTTGACTGGGCAAATTAAAATGTAATAATGTTAAATTAATGAGGTCAGGCAGCAGCAAAATTCTTTTCATAATATTTATTTTATTAGTAACTGTTACACTCGCCGAAGCTGGTTATTACGCATATTATCAGATATTTACAAATAAACAGCTCAAACAATCTTTACTAGCCAAACTATTAACCGAAAAGCAGACCACCGAAACTGCTGCAAATAAAAATCAATTGCCTTCGGCTGGTAGATGCCCCCAAGGATTTATTTTGGTTCCTGGTGATCCTTTATATAAGACTAATGACTTTTGTGTTATGAAGTATGAGGCCAAATGTGATAAGAATGGGGATGGAATAGGTGATTTGGATGGTCCAAATGCTCTTTATGACCAAAATCTTTATGCCGATTCATGGGATAACAAGGTTGAGCCATGTATTGGTGGATCCAGTCAAATAGTTTCTACCCCTCAAGGTTGGCCTATTGGCAAGATAGCGCAAAACGACGGAACAGAACATGATGCTGAAAGTTTATGTAAGTTATTTGGTTGGCATCTTATCACCAATAATGAGTGGATGACTGTAGCGAGAAACATTGAAAAACAATGGGACAACTGGTGTTTTGACAATACAGGAAAAACCTGCGGATATCTGCCTGGTTCCCATATTCTGATAAGAGGGCACGCCGATTTTAATATCCACAAAGTATATCAGGCATCGTCTGACGACCAAGAGGCATGTTTTGGGACAGTTGCCGTCAATAAAAATACGCCTTGTGGTGATTCCAAAACGGAAAAACGTACACATGTTTTATCAAATGGTGAGACGATTTGGGATTTTTCTGGTAATATGTGGGAACTTACCGCTGATTCGATAAAAGTAAAGACCGGTTCTGGTTGGGGTGAGTTCACTGATAAAAATTTGCCTGATTTGATCAGGAGATTCGGGCCGTCAAATTCTGCATGGAATACCCAGCAAGGAGTTGGAGGGATTTATCATAATGACCAGAATGATTCTCTGTCTAAAGTGATCATAAGAGGAGGTGGAAGTGATGGTAGGTTTGAGTCAGGGGTTTTTTCGCTAATCCTTGATCATCCAGAGGAAGAAACTAAATATTCTAATGTTGGATTTCGCTGTGTTGCAGAGCCAAAGAAATCATGAAAATTAGGAGAAACAAATATCAAAAACCTGCCATAAAAATAAAAAGGATCAAAATAAACTTTTTTGCGCCGTTTGAGCGTAATTTTTCCTCTATCAGTGGTATGAATCAGGAGACGATGTTTCTTGCTATGTGGGGATGTCTACTTGCCGATACAAAAATACTAGTAGACAACGGCAAATATGTAAAAATACAAGAGTTGACTTCGGGTATTCCCATTATGTCTTATGACTTCTCTGCGAAAAGGCAAGTTAAAGAGAAAGTAGATAAGCTTATCATAAACAGAGAGACAGAAGGAGGATATATAAGAGTGAATAAGTTGCTTAAGCTTACAGCAAATCACCGTTTGTGGGTAAATGAATCAGTTTGGAAAAGAGCAGACGAGCTGAATATAGGAGATATATTATGGGGGCAACACGGAGAGAAAATTACTGTAACCAAACTCGAAAAAAAAGAAGGCATTTTTACGACTTATAATCTTCGTCTTACTGGCAATAACCATAATTTTTTTGCGGATGGCATACTGATCCACGAGTGAGCCTTTCCTAATCAGGTAAAAAATCAAATAGAGCGGTGATTTTTTTGTCAGTTTTTATATTTTTCAACGTATTTCCGATCAAATATTCAACAGGTGAATAATCATCAGTCAGAATAGGATATCTTTCAAGATCATACAGTGTTAGATTTATTATTTTTTCAGGTAGTCCTTTTATAAGAGGATTTTCGTTATTGGTAACCTCTTTATTATTTATGTCGATTTTTTTGTTTCCGTTATATCCAAGAAAAATAATGTTCTGTACCTCTTTTGAAAAAGGAGAGGCAACGGCAAAAAAATGACAATTGAGGAAAACAGTCTTCAAAGTTTTCATTTCGGAGAAAATGAAAGATTTTTTTTTAGGAGTCAATTCGTCAATAAGATTGATGATTGCTATGCCTTCCGAATTGAGATGCTGTTTAATTGATCGGAAAAATTCATAAGTGGAAAAGTTTACAGGAAGGGAAAAATAAGTATAAAAAGCATCGCTATAAATGAGATCATATTTTTTATCTATACTATTGAGAAATTTACGGCCATCAATTGTATAGTTATGTAGTCTTTTATCATCAGGTAGATAAAAATATTTTTTGGCAATGTCAAAAAGGATAGGTTCAATCTCTGCTACATTGATTTCTGCATTTGGGGATATTTTTAGCAGTTCCTTCGGTATGAGGTATGCTCCTCCGCCCAAGATTAGGGCGTTTTTAATATCATTCTTATAAAGCTTATACAGGATAAAATATTTCATATTCTGCGGCGTTATTTCACCCGATGGGAGATACATGACCCCACTAATACTTCTGTCTTGCTGAAGAACTCTTACAGGTTTTCCTTTGAAGAAGGTATCAAAAACCTTGATTTTTTCATACACTCCATCTTTGGAGTAAATAACCGGCTGACCGGTTTCTTCTGAAGAAAAATTTATAAATAAGGACGTAGCAAGGATAAAAATAACGATATATTTTGTCTTGCCTTTTATAGAATTATTAAGTATTAGCCCTCCGATACCAATAACAAGTAGGATTATTCCGGCTGCAGTTATGATGATGCTGATTCCAAAATTAGGAATAAAGATAAAACTTGTGCTTAAACCGCCGAAGATATTTCCTATGGTTGAGAAAAAAAGGATTTCACTGAATATTTTGCCAGCTTTTTGTTTTGGGTAAGTTTTTTTCCTGATGTTTATTGCCAGAGGGGAAATGATACCTAAAAGCAGTCCGGGCAGGAAAAAAAGCATGATGGACATGATAAGTGGTCCTGTTTGATAAGGCAGCTTATAACCGATAATCGGCAGAATAAATATATCCATCAGTCGAATAAGAAGGATACTTACGCCTGTTATCAATATTATTTCATAAAACAGTCGTACTAAATTTTTGCACTCTGACAGGATACCGCCCAGATAGTATCCCACGCTTAATGCGGCCAGAATAATGCTTAATACACTTGAGTAGGTATAGATTGTATTGCCGGAGTAAGGTGAAAGTATACGTACAGCTAGAACTTCAAGCATAAGGGTAATTGCTCCCAGTATAAAAACTATACTTAAAAGAAGATGGTGTTTCATGCTAATTTTTGTTAAAAGAGTGGACCATAGAGTTTTCTCTTCGTGTTAAAAGCTTTAATAATTTATTTTTATCTTTAGCAAAATACATTAGATTGAAATTTTTAAACTGTGATATGAATTCCAGGACAGTTTTTATTTCCTCACGCATATAGGTTTTGTTTTTTGTCCAGAACTGTTCTATCAATAATTTTGAAAAGCATTCGGCGTCAGTTATTTTTTCGATTTTGAAATAATCAGCTTTGCGCAAAAAAAATATTTTGTCGATTTCATATCTTTTTGATGTTTTTTTGATCCAGAATGCCTTTTCAGTCATTGGGGTTTGATAAAAATAAAATTTCCCCTTTTCCTTTTTGATGATAGCACTATCGTCTGTTAAAGCTTGGTATTTATCATGCAAAAATATCATAGCTGTCGATTTTCCAGCATTAGGATGGCCGGTAAAAAGGATGGCTCTGCCGTGATAGTTATTGGCAGAGGCATGTAAAAAGAATCCTTTATTTTTCGATAATAACTTTAGTAATATATCTCTTAATATCAGTTGAAACTGGTAGATGCTCGTTTGGTAAAAAATAGAAATGCTACTACTTCCTGGTTTGTTTCTGGCAATACTTACATACTGCAAATTATTTTTTCTATCATGTAAAAGTTGATAACTTAGTCTGTTTATAAATTCTATCTCGAAATCTATTTTTGTAGGTACTTCATTAGTGATAAAACCAGAATAATTATTTAGTATTTCCTTTTTTATTTTTTCTTTCTGGAAGGCTAATCTTGAGCGCCGAAAATGCAAACAGAAAAAAAATCCAGATATATTCAGATAGATACGGTCTTTGTAGTATTTCATGGTTTTAAGTTTTCTGTGATATATTCCGGCTTGAATTTTCCTTTTCTATAAAGATAAAGCATAAATTTATTAAGAAGCACTGGGATCATTTTAGTTGACAGGATGTCAAATCTTATTTGTTCATCAAAATGTAATAGCTCCTCGAATATATTTATATAGTCCAATCTGGTTGCTTTGTTTATCTGTTGTATGTTTTTCCGTAGTCCGAGATCATTATAGAATAGAGAAACTACAAATAACAATTTTTTGATCTTTTCCAGATGTGACTGTGATATTGTTTTTGTCCGTCTTACAACATATTGAGGGATTTTTTCATAATCCAGACCTAATTCTTTTGCATGTAGATGAAAATATGTACCTCTAAGGACAGCCAGCCTGTAGAACATAACTCTTATAGCATTAAATCTGAAAATCCAGTTAACGTTATTTCTAATATTCTGGTATGAATCTTCAGGCAAACCGTATATAAATTCGAGTATATATTTTATCTTATGTTCATCAAGTATTTTCAGATTTTTTCCTAGAATATGTATATTAGCTTGACGATTGGCTACTTTTAACGCGAGAGGATTAGTTGACTGGACACCTATAGTTATAATCATTTTCGATTTTGACAAAAGTTCTACCATCTCGGAACTAATTATTTTCTTGCTAGCATTGTAGAAAACTGAGACGGTTGTATTGTTTGTATTGTGTTTAGTTATTGTTTCCAAGATTTCTTTAGCCCTTTCTTCATAAATATTGAAATTGTTATCCACGATATTAATAAATTTAATATTCTTCTTTTTAAGAAGATAGATGAGTTCTTTTTTTACACGCTCTATAGGGAAATATCTTAAATATCCATAGTTACCAAGAGGAAAGGAACAGTAGGCACATCTGTAAGGGCAACCTCTTGAATTTTCTATGAGTGCGGTTTTGGTACTGCGGTTAATTTTCAATACGTTAATAAGGTACGGTGAAGGAATCTTGCTTAAGTCCATAGCTTGTCTTTCGACATTGATACATATTTTATTTCCATCACGATATATGATGCCTTTTATATCCGAAATTTTTTTTTTGCCATAAATTAGACATTCAAGTAATTCAAGAAAGACTTCTTCTCCATCATATTTTGTTATTATATCGATAGATTTTTCTTTAGTCATGATTTTTTTAGTATTGTAGAAAATATTCTGATAAGTTTCTGGCCCGCCAAAGATCGTAGTAATTTTCCTGTTTTTCTTTTTGATAAGATCAGAGATCTCAAGCATAAGCTTACTGTTTTTCACCGTACAGGAGAAACCAACAATCTGAGGTTTATTTTTCAAGATGATTTCGGCGATCCTTTTTTTATCAGGGCGGATGAATACTTTATTGATTATTTTAGGTTTAGGTGCGTATTTTAAATGTTTAAGAACGTATGCTTTAAGACTATATATGCCGTAACTCAGGAATTGATTTTTATTTGTAACTGTAAATAATACAACAGTAACATCTTTCATATAAAAGGATGAGGAATTTTGTTAAGTGAATTTTTTTTCTGGCCGAAATATAAAGAGACTTCTTTCAATCTGTTAGATCTTAATTCCTTGCAGTTTTCGTTTATATACCTAGGTTGTAATTCAGGTATGATAATTTTGTATATCTTGTATTCAGTTTCCTTAAGTATCTTTGGAGTGATATCAACATAATACAGGTTTATGTTTTTTTCAGATAATTTTTTTAGGACATAAGTTAATGCATTTTTCAGACAGTGACTTTTCCCGGGTTTAACCATCATCTCTGGCTTTTGATCCAAAAGATATTTTAACTTATTGATCCTGGCTGATAAACTCCAGTAAAACACTCTTTTGAACTTATTGTTGATATCTCTGACAGTGGACTTGTGCGGATAATTTCTTAGGATTATCTGATTTTTTGTCCACAAGCGCCACATAAGGGCTTGTTCTAGGCTGTCTCTGATTGCGGCGAATTTATCGAGATTTGTTTTTACAAAAGACGTTACTGCAGGTCCCGCTCGTTTTTTGTCGATAATGATGGACATAAATGTTGGGATATTAAAATCATGAGTAATGTCGAACAAAAATATTTCCAATCCGTATCTTTTGCACTGGTGGATGATATTTTGTGCCTCTTTATCAGTGATCGTATCGGTATTTACTCTTGGCGGAACAATCTTATTAAGGTATATAGTCATTGCGGCATCTTGGGCTATCTTTTCATAAACCCCGCAGAGTATGGTTTCCTCATGAGAGCTACCGATTGATGCGTCCAATGTCGTGGTTTCAGAAAGAGTAGGTTCATAGATATTTTTGTCATAAAAAAGACTAGTGATATAGCTGAAAAAGATTAGTTGTGCTGGGATAAACACTTTCTTTCTCCCGAACAGATCATTTGCTTTTATCCAACCCCACTTTCTGTTTTCATCTTGCTTGTTGTTTGTGAAAATGGAAGGATTTATTGCCTCATTTTTATCAAAATCTTGATATCTTAAAAATACTACTTGATGGTATTTATACGAAAAAAGACTCATTCTTTTTATCGATTCGTATAGACACATGAGGAGAGCTTTATATTTGGAAGTAAATGAGCCTCCGTGGGTATAAAGATCCCTACCTTTGGCATCGTAATAATCGGTTTTTGGTGCCATTTCTGCAACATAATAGAAAAATGGCGGTCCGTCGCGGAAATTTTTCTCCGCATATATTCTTTTGATGATTGATTTGGATGTGAGAATATAGAGAAGAGATTTGAGTGTTTTATAGATGTGCATAATAGACTAGTATTTTAATAATTTGATGGAGATTTTCTTCAAGATTTTGGAGAGTTTTCTCCATCTTCGTTTATGACGACAAGAGAAAAAGGATTAATCGTGTCGGTACCAAGTTGGGGTCTAATCGGAACATATTAGTCGATTTGCTTGTAATCCAGTTTAAAGTTTAACCGTTGATAATTTTTCTCTCTCTAAGTTCTCTAATAAACTCTTTAATATCACATTGAGCCTTCTTTTCACTGATTCCATATTTTTTCGCTAAAGCTTCTATCAGTTTCTTCTTCTCCCAGTCCAGTTTTATTTTTGAGAAAATAAAGGAAGCAGTTTCGTTGAGGGTATAAAAGCGTCGATTCATCACCATCAAAGATAGTGATTTTCCCATCCAGCTTTTGTGTAATTAGCCCTTTATTTATTTTGTATTTCATATTAAAAATAAAGTTAGAGCAATTTCCTTCAATGATTAATTATTTACTCATTTTCAGCTTGTTTATTATACATTTCTTCGAATCGGATGGAAAAGGTATTGCCTTTATTTTACTTATTATATCCTCAATAATTTTCAGGTCAAGGCTGGTAAAGAAAAATATCGTCTTCGACCGGATTGATTTGCTGTTTTTATTATTCTTTGTAATCGCCGGTATCGGCAATTTCTTCTCCCTTTCTCTTCCCCGAAGCTGGTTTGAATATATAAGTTATGTAGCTTATTTTGTGATCTTTTCCTCTATCAGAAGATTTGATGGCGCACAAAGATCTGCTTTCAGAAGATACTTTATCACGGGATTGATCATTGTAACACTGGTATTTTCATTTTTTCCATTTCTTATCAATCTGTTTCCCATACTACGAAAATATCTTGACTTAGACATGCTCAATCTTTATTACCCTACATACGGACATAATCATCTTGCAGGATTACTTATTCTTGTTATCCCGATAATTCTAAATAATTTAATCATTGGTAATTTGGTAAGTAGAGAGCTAAAAAAATCTATGTAATTTTATTAATCTTATTTTTTATTTCACTTCTATCTACGTACAGCAGAATTGCTTATTTGATAATAATTTTTGATCTAATTGCCATTAGTTTTCATTATATCCATATTTTGACCAGAAAATTTACTTTAACGATGGTTGTCATAACTGTAGTGATATTTACTTTTTTGCAATTTCAATTTTTCGGCCACTATCTTATCCCAAACCTCAAAACAGTTTTACCTTGACAACTGAGTAAGCCTTTGTTTCCGGTAGATTACCGGATTGGGTATTTTTATCATGCCTGGAAGGGATTAACTGAGAGATTTTGGCTGGGAACAGGATTAAATACATTCAGATATCTCTCTGCGAAAAACGAGAGAACTCCCGAAACATATTCAGATTATGCGCATGATCATTTCTTACAAATATTTGCAGAAACCAGAGTATTGGGTGGATTACTTTTTCTGTCTTTGATAATATTTTCCATTTATAAATCAGTAAAGATATCCTCTTATCAGGAGGATTATGGGTTCTTTCTTGCATTGCTGGGATCTGCAGTCAATAACATCGTGGATTATGACTGGCAACTTATCTCTCTCTTTTTATACTTTTGGGTAATATTAGCATTAATACAACCAAAATTTCATATCAGAAATAAAGTGGACCTCAATATGGGTATCAATTTAACAAAATTTTTACATTAATTTTAGTTTTAATTCTTATAATATTTGGATTTGAGAAAAGCAGATTGTATTTTATAAAAAAATTCCAAACAGACAAAAATTATATTCCTATATTTATTATTCCGTGGGAGGACATAAGTTATTTTAATTTATCTCAAAATATGCTGCAGAAGGGAAACATTAATCTTGCCCGATATTACAGCGATATAGCGCTTTTTCTGGATAGCACAAATATTAATTACCTATTGGACCGTGCATCTTTTGAAAATGTCTTCGAAGATGAAAAATCAACGGTGAAATATTATTTGATGATATTTAAAAGTATACCGATAGAGAAGGATTTTGTTTTTAGAAAGATATATGGAGTCTATATATCGGAGATAGAAAAGCTTATAAATACAGGAAGAATTTTTGAGGCAAAGGAAAAAATATTATTCATCACAAAGATGTGTCCAAATGTTTATGATGATAACTTACAAAAAATATTTGATGCAATAAAAACGATCAATACTGAAAACGATTTGAAGGTGTTAATTAATAAATATATCGTAAGCAGTAAAATTATTTATAATACAGATAACCAGGCTGTATTCAACCGTTGTGTATATAATGATGAAGTATCACATCCGAGTAAGCATTGATAATTGACAAATTGATGTTAAAGTATCAGCAATTTAGTTTACATAATCGCTCTTTTAAAATGAAGCGACCTTCTTGTAAAGTAGAAGAATAATTACAAAATATTTATCTCCTTAAAGGAGGTCGCTATGACTAATAATAGCATAGAAAACCTTATAGAAACCAGAAAGAGAGTTGTTTTACAGGTAAACCAAAGAGAACTCTCTGTTGATCTTGGAGCCAAAATCTTAGGAATCTCAAGACAAGGATTATGGAAATTAAGAAAGAAGGTTGAGAAACATGGATGGGAGTCTGTTACTGGATTAAAGCGCGGTCCCAAACCCTATATCAGGATCTGAAATAGAACACCTGCTTGGATTGAGGATACAGTTGAAAGATTGTTTAGTCTCTATAGCGTTGGCCCTGACAGATTAGTCTGGTTACTTGATGACTGTGCCATAACCATCTCCAGAGCAACGATCTACCGGATACTGGTAAGAAGAAGATTGCTTATTCCGAAACTCAAAACCAAAAGAGGCACAGTAATCCTGTACTCTAAAGGTTATCCCCGGGAGAAGAAGTACAGATGGACACAACAGAACCTCTGGGTAAATCAGGCCCAACCTTGATTACCGCTGTTGATGACTACTCAAGGTATAGTATGACAGATTGCTACTATGGTAACAAAGCAACACAATCAGCCGCATTCTTAAAAAGATTAGTAAGTGATGCACCATTCCCTGTTAATGCTATACGAGTAGATAACGGGAGTGAGTTTAGGGGTAAATTCATCATTACCTGCAGGCAACCTGGTATTAAGATCATTAGAAACCCAGTTAAACACCTAACCAGTAACGGTAAGGTGGAAAGACTTCATAGAACCATTGAGGAGGAGTGTTTCTGGAGAGTGGGAGCCAAGCCGAATGATCTGGAATATGCCCGGTACTGGTTGTCTCGTTATCTTACAATACCAAAAGAAGACATGGTGGATACGGAATGGAAGGTAGAACTCCTCAGCAGAGGATTGAGGACTGGATACTTAACAAAAACACACCGATTCTGTACAAGGATGATGTAAACGAAACCATGATACTGTACAAAAGATGACTAAAATTTAGAAATATTAGATAATTAAGTTAAGTTATGAGGAGATTCTTGAAACCCTTATTATTCATAATTGTTATCAGTTTATCAGCCCTATTTATTGTTAGATTTTTGTTCGGTGGTAATGAAGATGCCTGGATTTGCCAAAACGGGAGTTGGGTTAAGCACGGCAATCCAAGCAAACCCATGCCCGAAACTGGTTGCGGCGATCAAGGGAAAACAGCAACTTCCAAACAAAATGAGTTTAACAGCGGTCAAAAATATGAGATTTACCAAACTGATAATTTTGAAATTAAATATCCTTACTGGCAGAATGTTGACCCCAAAAATATTCTTGCTCCGCAAAAAACTAAACTGGCAGTAACTGACGGTAAATGTAATTTTGTTATTACGGCTGTATCCATTCCTCTTAACACAATTTTTAAAGACTACACGGAAAATCAACTTAAAGAACAAACCGCCCAAATAAAAAGTAAAGTTATTTCTCAAGAAATTAAAGATAAATCAGCTTATTTTGAGGCTGAAATGACAATAGGGAATACCATTTTATATAGCATCTCTTATAGTTATCTCACCGGTAAAAACCAATCTTACGGTGTTGCCTTTGTGGCGCCGAAAGACCAATTTGAAGAGGCCTGCCGACCAATCATCAGTGAAGTAGTAGGAAGTGTTAAGGTAAAATAAAAAATATGACCTTGCCCAAATCAAATAAACTTGATCGTGTTTCCAAGATTCTCCGCTTCATTTTTGGCTTATCTGTCTTCTTTGGCTTGCTCCTACCTTGGCAGGCCAGGAGACAATTGGCACTTTAATGTTTTATGCGATGTTTCCAATGATGGCTTTTGCCATTCCAGCTGTTTTTATCGGCTTGTATTTTATTATCACCACCAAATTCAGGATGCGCTTGGATATAATTCTTTTACTCATCCTTGTTTTTCTTCTTTCAACTCTTTATAAATTCATGATTCCCCAGGAGCCTTCGGGCGATATTTCTGGTGAGACAAAAGTAGAGATAACTCTTTTGAACGAAAATCAACAGCCATTAACCAATGTTGAAATTGATCTTGGCGATAAACCAGGTACGCCACCTTCTGGAGGACGGCAATTAACCAACAGCAAAGGCGTTGCCACATTCTTTATTAAGCCAGGCAAATACTCTATCTATTTTAATGATATAAGTTTTCCAAAAGACTTAATAAAACCTGTTGACCTTTTGCAAATAAATGTTGAGGAGGGTAAAGTAAATACTAAAACGATAATCTTGAACAATAAGTAAACTGGTTTTACAAAGAGCTTTTTAATCAAAAATATGGAGAAGAATTAATAAGATTGAATTTAAAAAGAGTAAACTAAAAAGAGGATGAGGATGAATTTACATTTTTTAAAGCCACGATGGAGAAATATTCTTTTTACTGTCATTATTTTATGTCTTCCTCTTTTAAGAGAACAGTACAATAACGGGCAATATGTCGCCTGGCATAGACCAATTGAGTTAATGATCCAATATCTGCAAAATCCTTATAACCAAAGTTACTTCCAGCTATTTATGGCGATGAGTCTGTTTGCTTTGATTGTCTATGTTCTAGCCTCTGCAGCAATTATAGGGATAACCGCTCTAGCAAGAAAAGGTAGAACTAAAGGTTTAAGAATCGGTTAACTTCCTTATTCCTCCATTCGGGGTATTCTAGCTCGGCTGTCCAGTCAGTTCTTCGATAATTCTGCCAGAGGTGGGTAGGCATACCATCGTTCAAGCATAAGTGAACAACTTTGAAATTGCTTTATAAATCTCTTTTTGCTTCAATTAGATTAAAGATGAAAATCAAAGGTTTTATAATTTTTACCCTTGTTTTCTTTTTCTCAATCTTTTTTCTTAATTCTGTCTTTGCTGAAGAAAAAATGGATTCTGCGGGGATAATTCCCAAACTGCCAAAAACTGCAGATGATCCCGAACTCTTCAATGGCCATGTTTATCCTTTTTGGGGGCCTCCCTGCCAAAGATACACCTACTCGGTAATTTACCGCGATAAAGAAGGCCGGCCGCCGGAGTATGTCAAGATTTACTTCAACGGCCAGATGATTGATATGACTAAAAGCAATCCCGAAGATAACGATTACCGAAAGGGAGTTTTGTACGAATATAAATATGTCCCCCATAAACTCGGTTCTAATTTTTATTATTTTGAGGCTTCAAATGGCAAAGGTAAAGCCAGAGATTCGATTATTGATTCTCCTGACAATGGACCGGTGCTTTTTGAAAGCGCCTTTGATAAAAACGAGATTGCGGTGATTGATCGGGCAACTGGTCAAAAAATTTTAAGTTTCCCAACCAAAAATGAGTGGGTTGGCGGAGTGGCGATCTCTGATGACGGCAATTATCTTGCGGCCAAAACCTCAAAACATATTTATTTTTTTGACCTGACAAAATCCAAAGAGCCGCTTTGGCAATTTGCCTGTGAGACTTGCAGGATTGGAGATGATGTCAAAGGCGGAGTTGCTATTTCAGGTGATGGTACAAAAATAGTTGCGGCCATCGGAGAAAATGTTATTTTATTTGATAAATCTGCCAATAAACCAGTTTGGAAATATCAGGCGGGGAATGCCTATAATGTTGCCATCTCAAAAGATGGAAATTATTTGGCTGCCGCAACCGCAGGGGAAGAGTCAAACGTTAATTCAAATCTTCTGATTTTCTGGAGTAAGGAGAGTAGCAAGCCTTTATGGCAGTATCATGCTTTGGGTAATTTTCATGACGTTTCCCTCTCAGATGACGGCAGTTTTATTGCTGGCGCCACCGGTTGTCCTGACCGAAAAGCTTATCTTTTTTCCAAAGATTCAAATACCCCTTTAATTCAAAGTGACAGATTAACAAGAGATTCGCCTGTCCATCGGGCAAAAATATCTGCTAACGGAGTTTATTTTGCGGTCGGAAGCGAAGCCGATGCCGGTGCTGTTTTTCTTTTTAGCAAAGAGAAGAAAGAACCTTTATGGAAATTTCCAACTCCCAACGGCAGTTCCGTGAGAGCTTTAAATTTCACGCCAAGCGGAGAATATATTGGCGCGGCGACTTTTTCAGGAAATGCTTATATTTTTTCCAAAGATTCAAATCAACCAATCAGATCATGGAAAGTAAATGCTTCCCTAGGAGGATTGGATATTGCTGATGACGGCAGTTTTATTGCCGCAGGCGGAACCGATAATAAAGTCCATCTTTTCGAGAAAGATAAAGATGAGAGTAAAGAGGTATCTTTTAACGAATATGTTGAAGAAATAGATATATCAGGCAATGGGCGGTATATTGCGGCAGGAACCGGCGGGTCGATTTATTTTTTTGAAAGTTTTACTAAAGATGAGGATAAAATTTTCTCCTGCACCACAATTATTGAACCAACACCAGAAAGTGAAATCAGGAGAAATTTTTGGGGCGAAGAAAAATTTCCTCCTGAAAAAATTAAACAGGATAGGCCCCTTGGCGCCTTTTTTGGAGCCGGTTTTTTAGTTTCGCTTTTAACTTTAATTGTTTATCTTGGAGTAATTAAATTTAATCTTTTGCAAAGACCAGCGGAGAAGCAATTAAAACTTAATCGGAAAATAATAGCGTTGTTTTCAGCTTTAATCGTCATTTTTTTGGCTTTAACTACTTGGGCAGTTATTTTTAACAGGGAGCAATCGCCCCGTTTAGATAAAGAAAACCGGCCTGCAACCAACGGAAAATATCAACAAGACCAAAAAAGTAAATGCGGCAATTCTTTATGCGAACCGGACTTGGGCGAGAGTCAAGAAAATTGTCCAAAAGATTGCTCGGGAGAAGATTAAAATTTAGAGATTTTCTTTAAGAAGGTTCGCCGCGGTAGTTTTGAATATAACTGGTAAATTCCTGGAAAAACTCTTCTTCGCTCATGCCAAAGGATTGCCAAAAGGCTTTTTCAAAATCATTGGTTTTAAGAGAAACGACAAAATCATACACTTTTTCCTGTCCGTATTTATCAAAAAGGTACTTGACCATCAAATATGTCTGACCGTATAAAACTCTGCCTTTTCCCTGACGAATTTTAAGAATCCACTTGGGAGTTCCCAAAATTCCCCGCATCTCCAAAATATCCCTAACATACCTTCCCTCTCTTAAGTCTACCTGAAGTTCATTAGGTTTTTTGTATTCGTCCATTTTGCCAATGTAAGACGCCAGGCCTTCATTAAACCAGTTGGGGGCAGGCATTGATTTACCGGTAAGCATTGCCAAGTTTCGATGGGACATTTCATGGGCGATTTTGCCGGTAGTCATCTGACCAGCCCGGATATTGAGAGATAATTCGCTGCCTGTGCCGCCGCCATAAGGATACGAGCCAAACCGCAGCATATCAAACTCTGATTGGGCCAAAACTACCGGCATGGGATAATTGGCTTTATAAAACTGCCTATTCATTTCAGCCGCTTGTTTTAATTGCTCCATGACATCGCGGGCCATATCGATACTTCCTCCCGGATAATACAGGGTAATATTTCCCTCTTTTAAAGTCGAATAACCAATTTTTAGAGGAGACAAAACAAAAAGAGGACCAAAGAGAAAAAGTAAGCCGATGACTACCGTTAATTCAAGAAAAAGCCGAACTAAATATTTTCTTTTGTCCTCAGTTTTAAGATATCCCCTAACAGAATCAAAGATGACAAATAAAGCTATTGCCCCAAAAAGATAAAGCATATTTTAAGCGATTATTTTTTCAGCCAAATTATGCCTGATTTTCCTAAAAACAAATCAGTTAGGAAATTAACAGCAGTTACTTTTCTTTTACCAAAATCACATTAATATAAATATACTTCTTATCTTAATCAATGACAACTACAAGGAACTTACTCAAAGTATTCAGTTCTAAAGTACTTGTCAGCTCTGTGCTTTTTCCAATTATTGAATTTCTGTTAATTTGAAGTTTAAAGGAAACAGTTAGCATAGTTATCTTTGGAGTTGATTTATTTTAGAAAACAAATCTCTAATGAGGCTCTACTTTGGTTAGAGTGGGTTTTTGGTACTTATTTGAAAAAGCTTATTGAGAAACTAAAAAACGATTAACTTGAGGAAAGCACGTAATTTATTTAAGTAAATTTTTTTGTTTCATCACTCTCGCTTATTCTACCCAGATCGGATTTCAAAAACCTTTATAATACAATTAAAAGCGTTAGTCAGACCTGTCTTCCAACAGGCAAGATTAATTCTAGGATTAGGGAGCATAAGTGAACGACTTTGGTATGGCAACAGGGGACATTAACATTATTATTTATCAATCATGAGGCTATCTAGGAATCGTTCCCTTTCAATTTCATCCTCTTTCAGATTTGTTATTATAATACTTCAGTATTTTCTATTCCCTGGTCTTAATCCGGGTAAGACAGGTTGCAAGAACTAATTCTGTAAGCGGAAGCAAACTTAGACAGCAATCTTTTGCCGGATCCTGAATTATATGAAGTATTCCAACGGCTACAACCGGCAACAATCCAGTAATGATCTTTTCCCCTTTCGTAAGTCCTAAATGTTCTTGCGGTGGCCGTGGAGTTTCAGGAGAAGACATATAGATCGGGATTATACTATAAATTAATCATGTAAAGCTAATCCTTCTATGGAGATTCTTTTGTTTTGCCCGCGATAATAATCCAGATTTCATAAATGCATTCTTAGAATTGCGTAGATAAATATTGTCTTATCCCGCTTCTATTTTGGTTGTTTATAATCCTATAGTTTGAAAATTGTTTTTATTTTTGGTATAAATCGCGTTATGTTTATGTGCCAATTGGAATTACTGCCTGATTTAAACTAAAAATGAGTAAAGAAGAAAAAAAATATTTGTGGGTCAAACCAGGCACAGAATTAAACTATGGTCGTTATGAAGATAGCGATTCTGTTATAGCAACCGAACCTACAATACTAGAGATTGTAGGCCCTAGAGAAAATGGCGCCTTACCTGTGCGTATTATGGATAGTGACAGACCTAGTGATGAGATTTTGTATCTTCATCAGCCGGAATTATCTGCTTAACCATTTTGATTTTCAGCAATTATTTTTATAACCTCTTGAGTTACCGTTTTGAATTTTATTAAAATAAAAATAAGGAGGTATTTCTACGTTTGATTTAACCGGAAAAAAAGCTTTAGTCACAGGCGCCTCACGCGGTATTGGCCGTGGTATTGCTTTAGCTTTGGCCAAGCAGGGAGCCGATGTTGCTATAAATTATGTTTCCAACGCAGAGAAAGCAGCGTTAGTTGTTTCCGAAATCAAAAATATAGGCAGAGATAGTTTTTCAGTTTACGCTGATGTTTCTCAAAAAACTGCCGTTGAAGAGATGTTTAATAAGATAAAAGAAAGATGGTCAAAATTAGATGTTTTGGTGAATAACGCTGGTATCTTAACTAACGCTCCATTTGGCGAGCTTAGTGAGGAACAGTGGGACAAGCTTATGTCTGTAAATCTTAAAGGCCAGTTTTTATGTAGTCAAGCTGCGCTTCACCTTTTGTCTGCCGGCAGCAAAATTATCAATATTGCTTCTATCGCTTCAGGAGGTTTAGGCATCGGCTTTCTTGGATTATCTCATTATACCGCTTCTAAAGGAGGAGTAATTGGTTTAACTGAAAGCATGGCGCTTGATTTGGCCCCCAAGGGTATTAACGTTAATTGTGTTGCTCCCGGAGCTATTGAAAGTGATATGACTAAAGATATGCTTGCCAGTCCTTCACAACTGGAAGGTTTAATTTCCAGAATACCTAAAAAACGTATAGGTAAACCAGAAGATATTGGCGCCGCTGTTGCTTTTTTGGCGTCAGATGAAGCAGATTACATCACAGGGACGGTGTTGTATGTAGATGGAGGTTGGTTAGCGGCTTAACTCTCTTTTTTATAAGACTGTATTGAAAAGCAAAAATAAATACTCCCAAATCATGAAATGACAAATTTAATTTTATATATCATTTCTTTTGTTACCATCTGGTGGGGAGCAGGATTGATTATCCAATCTGTTGATAAAATAGCACGTAGGTTTAAATTATCAACTTTTGCCTTTTCTTTTTTTATCCTCGGGCTTTTTACCTCTATACCAGAAACAGCAGTAAGTATCAACGCCGTATCAGAGCATAACCCCGAAATTTTTGTCGGTACTTTTATCGGGGGGGTAGTGGTTATATTTCTACTGATTATTCCGATTTTAGCAATTTTAGGCAGAGGGATAAGAATAACTCACGAGTTAGACAGAAATACCTTGTTATTTGCTTTAACTGTTATAAGTTTGCCCAGTTTATTGGTTATAGATCATAAAGTTAATAATATAGAAGGATTAATTCTTATCGCTTTCTATTTAGTCCTTTTTTATCTCATTCAAAAAAAACATGGAATATTCGATACTGAAAAGACAGAAGCGCTACAGATAAAAGCATATACTTTTCTGGACTTATTGAAGGTAATTTTCGGCGTCATTGTCGTTTTTTTCTCAAGTAGTTTCATTGTCGATCAAACAATTTTTTTCTCCCAAATTTTGATGATACCTGCTTTTTATATCAGTCTTCTTGCTTTAGGATTAGGAACAAACTTGCCGGAGTTATCTATAGCTATTAGGGCAATTCTCGCCGGTAAGAAAGATATTGCTTTTGGTGATTATTTAGGTTCGGCTTCTGCTAATGCTTTTCTTTTTGGTCTTTTTACTTTAATTAATGAGGGAGAAGTAATTACAACTAATAATTTTCTGATAACTTTCGGATTTATATTTATGGGTCTTGCACTTTTTTATTATTTTTCCCAATCAAAAAAAGATATTTCTATGAAAGAAGGAGTTGTTCTTTTATCTGTCTATATCATTTTTGTAATTTATGAATTATGGAAGAGTATGCTTTTTTAAAAGCCGGTGGACCCCAGAATTTTATGGTTCTGGGGTTCCACCTGTAACTTTTGGATTCACCGGATTAATTTGAATATTTTGAGCTATTACTGTTCCGTCACTGTTAGTCGTCCCAAAAACTCTAACACTTTCTCCTTTTTTAAGATCACTTTTTGTAACTTCCAAAGCTTTACTGATAGTAGTTGTTTCAGAAAGAAAAATAATCTTTGAACTGCCATCTGGAAGTTTAACAGTAATAGATTTATCGTCTTGATCGATAATTTCGCCTATCATCATTGTTCCATTCCGACCCCCTCTTTGTTGTCTTGTGCCTCCGTTTGCTCCAGTATCCGCTCCAAATCTTTGTCCTTGGCTAAATTGTCTTCCGTAAGATCCTGAAGTTTGATTTTCTTGATACTTCATACCGCCAAAGAAAGCCAAAGTACCGACTAATAATATAAGTACAATAATTACGATTGGATTTTTCATCTTGTCCACCTCCTTTCAGATAAGATAGTTCTATTCATATCTTAAGGCTTCAATAGGTTGTAAATTTGCAGCACGTTGGGCAGGATACCAGCCAAAGAGAATACCGATACCCGCAGATACCACAAAAGCAAGAAGGATTGATATGGGCGATACCAAAAAAAGTGAACCGGTTAGTTTGGCGATAACATACGAGGTAATAATACCTCCAATAATACCTACTATTCCGCCTGAAAAAGTTAAGATGATTGATTCGGTCAAAAATTGGGTAATGATCATTTTTTTCTTGGCGCCAAGAGCCTTTCGTAGGCCTATCTCTTTTGTTCTCTCTGTAACTGTGACAAGCATGATATTCATAATTCCTATTCCTCCAACCAAAAGAGAAATTGCAGCAATGCCAGATAAAAGAGTGGTGAATGTACTAGTGGTCGAAGAAACGGTATTGAGAATATCTTGTTGGTTCATGATTGAAAAATCAGCAGAAGACGGATCTTTCAAGTTATGGCGGGCAAGAAGGAGATAACCCACTTCATTTTGAGCGTCTACCATCACCTCTGCGCTTTTTGCCTCGATCGCGATAGAAGAAAGATAATTAGTACCAAATATCTGTTTTTGAGCGGTACTAAGCGGTATATAAACTACATCATCTTGATTCATAAATCCTGTGCCTCCTTTTGAAGCGGTTACACCGACAACTGTTAGAGTTTGTCCGTTAATTCTTATAGATTCTCCAATTGGATTTGTATTTTCGCCGAATAAATCACTGACGACTTGAGGACCTAATACAGCTACCTTGGCCATACTGTCGACATCATTTTGAGTTATAAAAACACCTTCGGCAGTCGTTATGTTATGAACTGTGGCGTATATGGGCCATACTCCTATAACCTCAGTATTAGTATTATTGCCTCCGGTAGCAACTTGAGATCTTTGTGTGGATTCAGGAGATACATACTTAACATTGGTCACTTGATTAGATGTAGAAATCGCTTTGGCATCATCTAAAGTAAGAGTAGTTCTACTTCCAGAAGCACTTCTTATACCGCCTTGATTTATTGCTCCCGGTCTCACTGTGAGTAGATTAGCTCCCAAAGATTGGATTTGTGATTGGATAGCTTGCTGACTGGCATAACCTAGAGAAATAAGCGTAATGACACTGCTTATACCGATAACAATACCCAAAACCGCTAAACCAGTTCTAGTTTTATTTAAAGTAAGCGTCCCCAAACTTTCTAAAACAAGCTCAAGATAATCCATATTAGATTAATTAACTTTTTTTTGTTGATGATTATTCCCATCTTCAATAATTTTTCCGTCTTTAATATGGATGATCCTTTTTGCGTGTCTCGCAATGTCGTGTTCATGTGTAATCATCACAATGGTACGTCCTTGATTATTTAGTTTTTGAAAAATAGCCATGATTTCTTCTGCTTGTATTGAAGCAATATTTCCTGTTGGTTCATCGGCCAGTATTATTGAAGGATTCATAGATAAAGCACGAGCTATTGCCACTCTTTGTTGCTGTCCTCCAGATAATTGATTAGATGTATGCATCATGCGATCACCTAAACCAACCATTTGAAGATATTTTTTGGCTTTTTCTATACGTTCTTCCTTGGGGATACCAGCATAAATCATCGGTAGCATGACATTTTTTAAAGCTGTGATTCTTGGAAGAAGATTATATGCCTGAAAAACAAAGCCAATCTTTTGATTTCTGATCTCTGCCAGTTCATCATCATTTAACTCATCCACTTTTTTGCCATCAAGTAGATACTCTCCAGATGTAGGTTTATCAAGAGCGCCCAAAATATGCATGAGAGTAGATTTTCCCGATCCTGAAGGACCCATAATCGCGACAAATTCTCCCTCTTTTATCTTAAATGAAAGATTACAGAGAGCAACTGTTTCCAAAGAATCATTTTTATAGATTTTAGACAGATGGTTTACCTCGATTATTATTTTCATAATCAGAATTTTTATGAAACGTTAACGGAAAATTCTTGACGTTCCTTGATTTCTTCCTCCACCAAATATACTAAAAGGTGACTGTGTTTGGTTAATTTGGTTTCTGTTAGGAGTAGAAGTCATGCTTGTAACAATAATTTCTCCTTCGGAAATACCCGAAATTATTTCTGTTTGAGTGGCAGAAGAAAGCCCCTTTTCTACATTAACTTCTTCTATCTTGCCATTTCTTAAGACTCTTACCTTTGATTGTTCATTTTGTGTTATTATTGCGTTTGAGGGGATCATAACAACGTTATCCTTTATCTCTGTAATAATAGTTGCAGAAGCTGTCATATTTGAGTAGATTTCAGGAGCTTCGACATCAAGCCTAATATAGGCAGGATAAGTAGTTACTCCAGAACTGATAGATCCGATAGTATCAATACTAATAACCTTTCCAGTAAAAGTTTTATCCGGAAAAGCATCAAAAGTTACTGTTGCTTTGTTTCCTATTTTTACCTTTGGTGTATCGATTTGAGTAAGATTAACAGAAATAATTGGCGGAGCATTAGTTTGTATACTGGCGATTTTCTGGGCTGCAGCGGTACCTGAACTGTTTGATTGAGCGATGAGCACAGAACCAATCTGCAGTATTAAACCTGTGATAGAGCCAGATATTGGAGCATAGATCGTAGGAGAAGTTTGCTGATAAGACAGCCAAGCGTTATTTAAAGCAGTTTGTGCTTGCGCGATAGCGTTTTCCTGCTGTTTATATTTGGCTTCTGCCTCCAACCATTGATCATTAGACACCATATATTCAGGGAGCTGACGATTCGTTGTGTTTGGGGATTTGTCAGAATTTTCATACTTTGAGTTTTGTGCAAGATCCATATAATCTTTCCATTTGGTAAGCAGATCTGCATGAAGCGAATAGTAATTTATTTTCGCATTTTCCAGATTATTTTTGGCGCTTTGATAACTTGACCAAGCGGCGGCAGCTCTTTGTTTGCCTTCAAGATCAAGGTCTATCTCGGCAATCTTATCTCCTGTTTTGACTGTTTGACCATTTTCAACATATAATCTGCTGATAACTCCTGAAGCTTTGGTGGTAATAGTTGCGCTGTTTGCTTGTGAAACTTGTCCTGAAGCGGTTACCGTAACCATCAATGTACCTTTTTCTGCTTGAGCAGTTTGATACGAAACAGCTTGTTTTTTGTCGTTTGAAAAAATTGGTTTTGCAAACCAAACGATTATTAAAATAATAGCTAAAATAGCTAATTTCCTTTTTAAGGAAATTTTGGAAAGCCACTCTTTAAGAGTTTTAAATATCTTCCCCCTTTCTGTTTTTGATTTATCCATATTTTGCAATATTATTAAACAATTCTTAAGATTAACTTAATATTTTTGAGTTTATTTAATCGTTTAAAATTACACGAGGTTTACTGGCAGTCGTATAGAAAAAGTCAATCCTCCATCTTTATTATTAGTGGCAAAAATAGAGCCATTATGTATTTCAACAATTTTTTTGGCGATTGACAAACCCAAACCGTATCCCTCAACTTGTGATCTGGATTTATCGGCGCGGTAAAATCGTTCAAATATATGCGGCAGGTCTTTTTTTGACAAGCCAATACCTTGATCACTGACAAGTATTTTCACTGCATTTTTGGTATTTTCTGAAGTAATAGTTACGGTTGTATTTCTAGGGCTGTATTTGATAGCGTTATCAAGTATAATGACAAAAAGTTCAACAAGACTGATTTTGTCTCCTTTTATTATTTGGTCATTAACTTTTGTATTTATTTTTATATTTTTTTGTTTAGCAAGAGAATTTATTTTCTTTTGAGCAGTTTTAATAATTTCTAAAATAGAGATATTCGCCTCATACTTGCCAACATCACTGTTATGTATCTGGGCTATTCGTAGCAGATTATTTATGAGATTTTCTAGATGTTTTACTTCCTCAAGATTGCTTTTTATAATCTCTCTTGTTCTTTTATCCGTAAGATGTTTTTCAAGTAGACTTCCTTCCATTTCTGCCCGAAGATTAGCTATAGGTGTTCGAAGTTCATGTGAAGAATTAGTGATAAATTGATTTTGTTCATCAACCATGAGTTTAATCGGTTTAAGTGTTCTTCCGGAGAGAAAATAACCCGCTAATCCAGCTACAATGAGGATACCAAAATTAGTAACTATTAGACTAAAGAGTAACTTTTTTTTCTGATTTAAGAGTTCATCCGTGTTTATAAAAGGCGGTTCAGGTTTTCTAAAAACTCGAAAACGCTCGATTCTTTCATTATGCAAACGAATAAAACCCTCTATTTGACGAGAAACAATACTATAAATAGTCGTACTGAAAACTATGCTGATAAGCATAATAATAGCAAGGTACCACAAAGTTAGACGCAAACGTGCAGATTGAAACATGGTTTTTTATTCTTCTTCAATAATATAACCTTTTCCTCTAATGGTTTTAATAAGTTGAGTAGGGAATGGACTGTCGATCTTATCCCGCAGGTGTTTGATGTGCACCTCAACGACGTTTGGTAAGACGTCCGCATCATAGTTCCAAACATGAGAAACAAGTTGTTCTTTTGAAATAACCATGTTTTTATGGCGGATTAAATACTCTAGAATGGAAAATTCCTTTGTTGATAATTTTATTTCTTTATCATCTCGTTTTACCTTGAATTTAAGAATGTCTAGTGTTAAATCCTTTACCTTCAAAACTGACGTGGTTGTTCTAGTAGGTCTTCTGATTAGAGCTCTTACTCTAGCAAATAATTCTTCAAAAGAAAAAGGCTTTACCATATAATCATCTGCACCTATATCCAAAGCCGTCACTTTATCTGTGATTTGTCCTTTTGCGGTAAGCATAAGAATAGGAGTATGAATTTCTTCTTCTCGCATCTTTTTACAGATTTCAATTCCGTCTATTTCGGGAAGCATAATATCTAAAATAACAAGGTCAAAATTTTCTCCTATTGCCAAGTCCAAACCTACAGTGCCATTGTACGCCACATCTACTGCGTATTTTTGCAATTCCAGCGCCCTTTTAATGGCATTGGCTAATTTGATTTCGTCTTCAACAATAAGTATTCTCATGGAGAGATACTATACCATTATTTCTTAAAGTTTGCTTAAGATTTAATGAAGATAGAGAGAAAGCAGATTAAACTTGATATAACTTTTTAATAGTTGGAACTATTTATGATGTTGCTGTTCATAAATTTCAGCTTCTTGTTTGGTTTTGTGGATTGTACCATCAGGATGGTTAGGTGGAGAATAAATCGTGTATAATTTCAGATTTTTACCTTGTGAGGTGTTTATTACATTATGTTGACTACCGGCAGGGACAATGACTGCAAAATCATCTTTTATTATATATTCATTACCATCAATAATTACTTTACCTTCTCCTTCTTCAAATCTGAAAAACTGATCTACGTTGTTATGTACTTCCATGCCGATTTCCTCACCAGGTTTAAGTGTCATTAATACAAGCTGGCAGTGTTCTCCCGTAAAGATTACCTTTCTAAAATAACTATTTTGTTTGGTGAGATCTTCTATGTTGTCACAAAAACCTTTCATAAAGCCTCCTTTGAAAGAAGTTATTAACTAGAAATTATTATACCATTTTTATTAGTATGCTTTTCAAGCAGGAATTTTATTTGGTTTGCTTGAAGAATTAGAAGACCAAAATTTTAGAATTTTATCTTTGCGCTCTTCTATTGTAAGCGTGCTTTGGATTCCCGGGCCGCCAATGCATCCCCCTTCACAAAAAAGGATATCCAAAAGGCGCACTTTGGTATCACTGGCAAAATTTTTGATCGCCTTAAGACAATTTTTCCAGTTGGAAACGATCTGTATTTCGCCTTCCTTAAAATGTTGGCTTAAACCGCTGCTGTGAGAAAGACCACCATCGATGGGATAGATTCTAGTCATACCCGTTTCAACGATGTCAAATTTATCATTTGGATTTGACTCTTCTTTAATATTGAAACGGGCAAAAATCTGTTCTAATTCCGTATAGGTGAGGACAAGTATATTCAGTTCCGGTACATCCTCCACCGCCTCAAGTTTCTTAACAATACAAGGTCCGATGAAGACCGGCCGGCAACCAGGAAAACGTTCCCTGACAATTTTGGCCGTGGCTACCATAGGAGAATCGACGCCGTTTGTTAAAAATTTTATATATTCAGGCATTTGTTTGCGTATCATCCGTACAACAGTTGGACAAGGACTAGTGATAAAGCGAGCGTTCGGATTTTCTTTCAAAAGCTTCAAGATTTGTTCATTAGTTCTTTTTGCCCCGGCAGCAACTTCAGCCGTATAGGAAAAACCCAATTTCTTAAGCATGGTAATAATAGCAGGATACGAGAAGACAATCGGAAACGAAGGAGCAAGCATCGCCGCCAATTTTTCTTTTTTGCTGATCAGATCAATAAGTGTGTCAGTTTCATTCATGGATTTTGCTGAAATAATGAAGGGTGATATACGAGACTATTCCGCCAAAAAAAGCAGTAAGAAGTTGGATATAACCCATGGAAGAAACAAATATTTTCGGTACGATTGCGTTCTGAAAGTAAATTTGGGCCATAGTTTGAAGCAATAAGTATTTTGCTAAGGCTGATAGCGAAATTCTGATGAGGTAATTTTTTCCTTTCGTTTGGGAAAAAACTACAGCCAGAAGATAATTTCCGAACCATATGAAAGGAAGAAAATAATACAAGAAGACAGTTTGAGGACCAAAAAGTACTCCATGTGCAACAGCTCCTAGACTAGGCAAGACTAAAACTGGATATAATTGCTTTCCGGTTAATTTCTCCGAGGCAATAAAAAGCAGGGCATTTACTATTGTTCCCGTAATCCACTGGGGACCGGAAAAAACAAGCGGAATGACAAAAGCCAAAACGGGTAACAGAATTTTTGCTTCAAGCAGTGCTGCTTTTTTTACCGAAAACTCAATTGGTTCTCCGTCCATATATTCCGTCATTATAACAAAATATTTTTATTTTTTCATTGCCTGAATTTTTAAGTCTTGTGGCATTTTCTCTATAGCATAGCGAAGTGCAGTTCTAGGCATTATATTTTTGTTTTTCATTACGTACTCAAAGACTTCTTTTGGGTGCCTGCGGCTTGCTTCTTTAAGCATCCAGCCGTAACCTTTTTGCACCATGTCTTCTTTATCAGCAATGAGAATATCAGCAATTCCAAAAATATCTTTTAGGAATTTTCCTTTTCTGGCCGGAAGAATCAAAGAAACAGCCGAGGCTCTCCGTAGCCATAAATTTTTAGATTTAGCCCATAATTTCAAACTTCCGATATATTCAGGATATTTTTCAATAAAAGAGCCGACTGTGTGATTGCAGAAAGTATCACATTCTGCCCAGTTGTCAATGTATTTATCAATAAAGCGTTCATAAGTGACAAAGTCTTCTTTTTCAGAATTACCGTACCAGTATGTAAAATTTGCGGCGATAAAGGCTTCTTCGCAGTAGCCAGATTTAAGGAGTTCTTCGCATAGAGCAAATAATTTCTTTTTCTTTAAGTTGGCAGATTCTATTTTTTTGAAATATTCTTTGGCGATTTTATTAACTCCGGCTGATTTTACTCCATAAAAGGTAACCTGGCTTTTGAAATATCTTTGGAAGCCTTTTTTGGTTTTTTCATCAATATTTGCTTTTAGTTTTTTTCTTAGCTCTGTAAGAAATTTTGCAGGCTTAATTTTTTTTGGCATAATAGTTATTCTAACACTTTTTTAATAGTTCTCTGTTTTGAAATTATGAAAACAGCAATTGCACAAAAATACTGTCTTTTTGTCATAAAATGTGATATAAAGTAGTTTTATCAATGGAAATTTTTAGCGGTATTTTTAATTTTATTCTCCACATAGACAAGCATTTGGGCGAGATTATTCTTCGCTACGGTATCTGGGCTTACGGAATACTTTTTGGTATTATTTTTGCGGAAACCGGTTTTGTTTTTACACCGTTTTTACCGGGAGACTCACTGCTTTTTGCCGCGGGAGCCTTTGCTGCGATAGGCTCCTTTAATATTTTTCTGCTTCTTTTTATCCTTTTTTTTGCCGCTTTTTTAGGTGATACAGTCAATTATTGGATAGGGCATTTTTTTGGTCAAAAAATTATTGATCATCCAAAAATTCCTATCAATCAAGAGCATATAGAGCGGACACAAAAATTCTATGACAAACACGGAGGTAAAACTATTTTTTTGGCAAGATTTATTCCAATTATTAGGACTTTTGCTCCCTTTGTTGCCGGAGTAGGGAAGATGAATTACAAAAAATTCATTACCTATAATGTTTCAGGCGGTCTAGTTTGGGCATCAGGATTTACTCTTCTTGGGTATTTTTTTGGCAACCTTCCTCAAGTAAAGAAAAATTTTTCCCTAGTTATCCTTGTCATTATTGTTCTTTCCATAATTCCTATTATTAGCGAATTTGCAAAAACAAAACTCCGTAAAAGTTAAGCAAAGGTTTAATTTTAACCCGCGTCTTTTTTTAAGCATTTTTTAAGTTAAAACCTCTTAAATTAATATTTGTTAATTATTTACGTAAAAGGAGGTGAAACGAGTTGAGATATAAAATACTTCTTCCAGCCTCGGTTTTGGTCATTTTAGGTTTTGTTTTTTTGACTACAAATAAGGTTTTAGCTCAAGGAACACAGGGTGGTTATCCGCCTATAATCCAAAAATTGGTGCAAAAATTTGGACTTGCCGAAAATGAGGTAAAGGCGGTTTTTGATGAGGAAAGGAGAGAAAGACAGGCGAAAATGCAGGCTGAATTTGAAGAGAAACTAAATCAGGCGGTTAAAGCGGGTAAACTTACAGAAACACAAAAACAGGCTATTTTAGCCAAACACAAAGAGATAGTTGAAAAAAAATGGATAAAACCAGAAAACTGGCAGACTATGACAAGAGAACAAAGGCGTCAATATATGGAAACTCAAAGGCAGGAGCTTGAAAATTGGGCCAAACAGAATAGCATTGATTTGCAATATCTTTTTGGTGGATTCGGCAAAGGTTTTGGAAAGACAGGACGTTGGCAAGGGAATTAATGCTTTTTCTGCCTTAAAAGACAGCGCCCTAATTTTTTGGGCGCTGTCTATTTTTATAGGCGTTTTATGGTGTTATAATCCATAAAAATGTTATATTTTTTCCTGGGTTTTTTCTTAATTATCATTCAGTTATTTGTAACGTTTACAACAAATTTCAATATTTGGCCCGAACTTTATTTTTTCTCTTGGTTGGTGCAAAAAGGTTTAGTTCCTTATCGTGATTTTTTTGATCACCATGGATTTTTACTTTATTATCTTCTTTCACCTTTTTCAAATGGTGCAAATTTTTCTGCTTTTAAGATTATTTACGCTTTTGTATTATCGTGTAATTTGATGCTTGTTCTGGCAATTATTAAAAAATTTACTCGCATGTCAGGTTTTATTATTGGAGGTATACTTACGATTTTTCTTAATTTTTTTGTCGGAGAAAACAATTTCTGGTATGAAACGGTAATTACGACTTTTTATCTACTTGTTTGTTTTTTGCTTATTACGAAAAGTTTTCGTTATAAAACATATACTATTGGGATTTTAATCTCGCTTGCTTCATTTATTAAACCAACGGCAGGACTTGTGCTTTTTCCGCTTCTTCTGATTAAGAAAGATGTCCGGATAATAATTGCCTTTGTCTTTTGCTGGCTAATCGCCCTATTTTACTTCTTTATCAATGGCGCTTTTAGTCAATTTTTTGAAGGATTGTTTCTTTTTAATGAGTTTCTTGTAAAGTTTTACCGACCTACTTTTTTTTCCGATTGGAAATTCCTTTTTTCCTCGGTGATTCTCCTTTTTTTCTCCATCTTTTTATCTAGGAAAAGCAAAAAAAAGAAAAATTACCTCGTTTTATTATCTTTCCTTATCGCTTCTTTAGTTTTTCTTTCCAGCGGTTATGACAAGACGAGGATAATGCCTGTTTTTGCCTTTTTTTCTATTTTAGCGGTTATACCGATCGGCTATAGATATAGATATACATGGCAAAAGAGTGTTTTTGTTTCTCTCCTCATAGTTTATATGGTTTTTTTGGGGATAAAAGTATTTTCGCATCGTGTCTATTTAAATAGTAGACGGATGTCTTGGCAGGACGATTTAAGAGTAAAAAAAGCCGCAGTTTTCATTAAAAGACTAAAAGCACGCGATGATAAGATCTATATATTTTCTAATCATCCAGAAATATATATGGAATTGGATCAACTTCCTCCTACTTATTTTCCTCTTAAATTTCCCCTTACAGAGAGATATTTTTCCAATTATGAAAAACGCCTGATTGAAGATCTTGTAAAAAATAAAGTTTTATATATAGTTATTCCGAAACCAGAAGAGGAGGAATATCTTATTTTGAGAGATCTGAAAAAATTTACCACCGAAAAATATTCTCTTATAGAGAATAACGGACAGCTCGAAATAAGATCCTATAGTAATTAATTGACTCAAGAAAAAAAATATGATATAATTAAATTTATTTATCCGCCCTGACTTTTTATTTACTAATTATTTACTAAATTTGCTTATTTTCATTTTTTTCCCAAAATAAGCGAAAAAAGAAGGAGTTATTCACCATGGCTAAGAATCTTTTTATAGGCAGTTTGCCTTTTTCTGTTACAGATAGTGCTTTAGAGCAACTTTTTGCTCAAGCGGGTCAGGTCATATCGGCAAATATTATTAAAGATAGATATTCAGGTAGAAGCCGAGGTTTTGGTTTTATAGAAATGTCTACGGAAGAAGAGGCGAAAATTGCGATACAGAAATTCAACAATTACAATTTGGAAGGAAGAAATATTATAGTTAAAGAAGCACTGCCTAAACCTACTTTTACCAATGGTCGTGGAGAAACTCATAACCGTCGTTATTCTGGCGGCAGAGGTGGTAGAAGGTTTTAAACTATGACAGAGAATACACGCTGCATACGTTGTGGCAAAGTGCGCATTACAACAAAAACTTGGAAAGAGCATGTTGGAACTTCTTTGGTAACTTATGTAGAGACTGTTTGTCCGGATCCAGAATGCCAAAAAATAGTTATGGAGCAGCTCAAGAAAAAAAAAGACAAAATAGATGCTCTCCAGAAGGAATCGCTAAAAAGAAAGAAAGAAAATATAAGAAACAAACGATCAGGAAAATGAAGGGAAAAGTTAAAGTTCTACAGGGAATTTGAAAGTGACATATTTGTGCCTACAGGCACGACATTCATTGTCTCCAAAAAAAGAAAGGATGATCTCATTATTTTCTACAGCTACTTTTTGCGTCAGGATCGTTAAGACATAATTCGTTTCATCATAACTATTTTTAACAATTACGTCCTTGTTAGTCCAGATAATATTTTTCAATTTTGGATCATTAGAGATATCTTCCAAATAAAATGGTACGGCGGCAAAGGTATTGGTCTGATATATGATAACGATGGGATACTTGCCGAAATAATCAGCTCCGGTTTGAGACCAAGTGGTGAGTATTGCAGTGCCTCCTGTTTTAGTTGTTTTTATTTCCCACATGTCCTCAAAAGAAATACGAGTTTGTTCTATATCTTTCGGAAATAGTGGGGAGAATTTATAGACGGGAGAAAATCCTTCTGTAGTTTTTTTATAGATCACCAGAAAAGATTTAAGATTATCAGTTTTTTCAGGAGAATAATTGATAGGGGTGAAGCCAGCGACAAAAAATTCCTCTTTGTTTTCACCAAAAAATACGGTTTGTGCCTTAATAAGAGTAAAATCACTGGAAATGTCAGGAGGAAGAATGATTGTTGTCTTATTGATTTTGCTAACAGGGGTTTCTTTTGGATTTTTTGTAAGTATATTTTTTGTAAGTATATTTTGTTTGGATAAAAAATAAGCAAAAATTATTCCCAAAATTAGACCTATTAGAAAGATAGAAATAGACCAAACATAACGCTTCATAGTCTATTTTAGAGTAGAAATAAAATTACCATTAGTCAAGCGTTGAAAAAGTTTTTTGCGTGTGAAATGATGGTATTGTATGGAAAATACTTCTCCTCAAAATTCTTCTATTCCTGCGTCTCCACCGTCACCATCATTGAACCAGTCACATTTTCTGCCTTCTTCATCTAGACTACCCAACAATTCTTTCTTTGAAAGAATAAAACAAATTTTTATGCGGCGTAAAAAGATAATTTTTCTTGCCGGGCTGCTTATTATTGTTAATATCATTATCGCTGTATTAATTTATCTGTTTTTTTCTAAAAATACGGCAAAAATAGAAGGTAAAATTGGTTTAAATGGTTATGTGCCGGAAGGGGCAACGATTGCCATAGCCAAGAAGGGATTAGAGGATAAGCAGTTTTACATAGTCACGCAAGGAATTGTCGCTAAAGATGGTGCTTCATGGGTATGGAAAAATGCAGAAAAAGGCAAGGGCTATGAGATCAGAGCCTATCTTCAGCAAAATGGCGATAATATTGGCGAGTCGGATAGTTTGTTTGTTGCTGCCCCGGCGGCCAATGAAGTTTTAAATATAAATTCGCAAAATAAGCCCTCCCAAAAAGAAACAGTGATTATTTCAGGCACGATTGACTTAAATGGTGTAGTGCCACAGGATAGCAAACTGGCTATTGCCGTAAAGAAAAACAGCGAGACGGATTTTACAACCATAATAAGCGGAATGCGTGCAAAAGATATGGCACAGTGGAGTTATAATAACGCTCAAAGTGGGGAAAGTTACGAAATTAAAGCGCTTTTGACAAAAAAAGACCAAACGATAGCAGAGTCGCAGGTTTTAAAAGTTGTCGCCCCGGCGGCCAATGAAGTTTTGCGTATCGATACAGGGGGAACATATCAGCATTTTGGGGCATTTATTTCGCCTACAGTACAGGTGCCGACGGCAACTGTTGCTCCAGTAGTTCTTACTGCCACCCCGATTCCAACAGTAGTTTCTTCGTTTACTCCCACTCTTGTACCCAATGCGATTATTTCCGGTGAGGTAGATCTAAACGGCAATATTCCAGATAACGGAATTATTACTGTTACGGCCAGAAAGTCGGGAGAAAGTAACTTTAACATTGTTAACGATGGAATAGCCGCTAAAGATAAAGCCACTTGGAGTTGGAGTGGAGCAAATTCAGGTGCTATTTACCAAATGATAGCGTATCTTAAGATAAACGGTGCTAATCTAGCCCAGTCACAGACAATTACTGTTACCGCTCCTGCCGCAAACGAAATATTTGTTATTAACGTTCTTAATAATCTCCAACAGCCTCAATACAGTCCAGGAATACAGTGTAATCAGACTAATTCTCAAAATCTTTGGAATGTTAATATCAGTTATCACAGTATGGATGGTGCCAACTTATATTGGCTAAAGGTGGGTGACATAAATCAGGATAACCGATATATCGATGCGATAATTCCTCCAAATAACCAAACTCTTCCCACGACATACTCTTTTACCACTGACTATTTCTTTTCTCAAGGTACCACTTATTTTGTCAAATATGCCTATTCTACTTGCAGCAATTGCACCGATATTTTTTACTTCTCACCCTGGAGCCAGATAACGCAGTTTAGTTGTAATCCGCCCCAGCCAACCGCTACTCCCACCGTGACGCTTACGCCTAAACCGACTACTCCGCCTACGGCAACATACACACCTACTCCTACCTTTACGCCTCTGCCAACGCCGACAGATACACCTATTCCTACTCTGACAGAAAAACCTATACCAACAAATCTTCCGCAAGGCAATTAATTGTTGACAAACTGATTTATTTTTGGCTAAAAATAGTAAAGGTGGGTTAAATGAAAGGTTTTTTTAATTTTATCAGAGAACAAGGAGTGGTGGGGTTAGCAGTTGGTTTTATTTTAGGTAGTTCAATTTCAAAACTGGTTACTTCTTTGGTAAATGATATTATTAATCCGATAGTTGGAATTTTTATGGGAGCAGCCGGAGAATTAAAAAATGCTGCTTTAGTAATAGGTTCGGTAAAAATCATGTGGGGAAATTTCATCAATAGTTTAATTGATTTTTTGGTTATTGCTTTTGTGGTTTATTTCGGGGTAAAAATATTGAAACTCGATAAATTGGATAAAAAGAAAACCTGATTTTATTTAGATACGTTAAATACCCAGTACCTCATTCCTTCATCTTGCCATGAGAAAGGATTAAGGCCTGCTTTAAGACAAAGGTGGGAGAGAAATTCGGAAGGTTTCTTAATTTCCTCCCAGACTTGCGGCAGAAACAGAGCTTTCCTGCCATATTTTTCCAAAATAAGTCCAGGCTTTTTCTCTTCAAGATATTTGATAAGATCGGCTGTATTTTTTGGTTTATAATCTTTTGGTTTAGAAAGTACCGAAACTTCAATGGTAAGCAGAGGCAGTTCCTCTTTGTCGATCGGAGAAAATCTGATATCAGAAAAAGCAGCATTGATAGCATTCTTGATGATGTTTTTATACAACGGTTCTTTAGCGATGATGTCACCGATGCAGCCGCGAAGTTTACCGGCGACATAAACAGTGACAAAACAGGAAGCTTTTTTCCAAAGTTTATTATTCACATCATTTTTTTTGACAAGAGGGGCAGTTTCATTTTCTAGAAAATATTCAATGGCGTATCTTGATAAAGACTCTTTGGTGGGAAATTTCATAAGATATCTAAAAATCATTTGTAAAAGCCGATTGCCGCATAGCCTACTACCGCATTTTTATCACCCGATGTTTTCGCTGATGTATCATTATATATCAATCGTCTTTTCCATTTTTCCTTTTTGGCGATAGTTATAAGAATTAGAATTCCCATCATGCCACAGGCAGTATTTTCTTCCGATAAAAAATATTCATCATTTAAGTTTAATATTGCATCAATAGTTTTTTTGTCTTTTGCTTCACTAACTTCCAGCGGTAAATAATGAGAAAGATCAGATGAAAAAATAAAAATAGAGGAAGAGTAGCACCTTAGAAGATAATTCGCTGTTTTTTCAAAGTCAATCTCATTTCCGGTGAGTAAACAGGAGATAGAGAAATCCTGATAAAGATATTGTAAGAAAGGCAGTTGTACTTCTAAAGAATGCTCATAAGCATGAATTTCGTCATTTATCGATACTAAACCTGCTCCTTCTTTATTGTCAGGAGCAATTTGTTTGATTTTTCCCAAGGGAGTTTGCCAGAGATTGCAGTTAGAAGCAGTAAGTCCAGTGAAGGTAAAATGATGCGATGGTCCTACAAGGACAAAATGTGGATTTTGAAGATTAACTGGTAATTGTTTGTATCCACAGGCAGCTGTTTGGCCGGAATAAATATAACCTGCGTGAGGAACGATTATTGCTTTGATTTTTTCTTCAAAATTAACCCTTTTTTTATCGGAAAAATATTTTTTTAATAAAGAGATTAATTCGTCTTTATTACTGGGATAAAAACTGCCGGAGAAAGCAGGTTTTCTAATTTCAGTTCCAAACTCCATAGATTTTTTCATGGCATTTTTTACACATGCCTTTAGCACTATCAAAATTTTTTAACTCCACATGATAGCCTTTTCTTTCGATAAGGAGGGTTTGACATTCTGGACAATAAGTTGATAAATTTTTAACGTCAGAAACGTTACCTAAATAAACATATTTAAGACCGGCTTTTTTACCTATCATATAAGTTTTTATTAAAGTTTCATAAGGAGTAGGAGGGATATTGGTCATTTTATAAGCAGGATAAAAAGCACTTATATGCCAAGGGATATCTTTGGATATTGAAGCAAGAAAATCAGCAATTTCCGTAAGTTCTTCTTTACTATCATTTTGGCCAGGGATTATTAAAGTAGTTATTTCTGTTTCTATGCCAGCGGCGAAAAATTTTTTGATATTTTCCAAAACCGGTGTAATTTTCGCTTTGCATATTTGTTGGTAAAATTCATTACGAAAGCTCTTAAGATCGATATTGATGCCATCAAAATAATCTTTTACGTAATTAAAAGTTTCAACTGATTCAAAACCGTTTGAGACATAGATGTTTTTTAGTCCCTTTTTACGAGCGATTTTTGCCGTATCAAGGGTATATTCAGCAAAAATAGCCGGTTCATTATAAGTGTAAGCAATTCCATCAGCGTGTTGGTTGAGAGCTAAATCAACGATTTCAGCAGGATTTATATCTGTTGATAACGCGTCGATTAATTTTATTAGTTTGTCTTCTTGTCTTATTTCTTGGTCCTTATTTGTCTGGCTCATCTCCCAATTCTGGCAAAAAAGACAGCCAAAATTACAGCCGAGCGTACCAAAAGAGAGAAATTTTGCTCCCGGTAAAAAGTGATAAAGCGGCTTTTTTTCAACTGGGTCGAGGTGAAGACCGATAGCTTTACCATAAACTAAAGAGTAAAGGACGCCATTTTTATTAAGACGAGTAGCACAGATGCCTAAATTATTCGGTAAAATCCTGCAATACCATGAACAGGCTAGGCATTTTACTATGTTTTTTCCGATTTTACGAAAAAGCTTTGCCTGTTTCATGGTCTATTCCATATTTTATATGATATAACAAAATTAAAGAAATTATAAAATAATGGGCAATCTATTTACGGGTGATTTTACCTATATTAGATTTCACGGGCCACAATCTTTGTATTCTTCATCATATTCTGATACAGAATTAAAGATATGGGCAAAAAGAATTAGAAAATATCTTAGACCCCACAATATTTATTGTTATTTTAATAACGACGTTTCTGGTTTTGCTATAAAAAAATGCTTTATCCCTTAAATAATTTTTAAGTAGTAAATAAAATTTTTTTATGTTATCTTAAAATAAAGTTCATATGGAGACTAGCGGCCCAATTTATTCTACTATTGTAGATTCTTCCTACAAGCCACTTAGAGCAATATTTAAACTCATACTTCTTCTTGCTTTTCCTATTATTTTAGTTTTTGCCGGAGTAATTTTTGTCCAAAAATACTACGCGAAAAATCTTCTTTCAAAAAGTGCAAGTCAAGACGTTTTAGTAATTATACCAATGCAAGAGACCAACTGGCAGGATTTAGGAAATGTTTTTGAGCCAATTGTACCGGTAAAGGTAAAAACAAACGACGGTTTTCAGGAAAATAAATTTTTGCTAGATTCAGGAGCAGTAATATCGTCTCTTCCTCGAGACTGGGCAGAAAAAACAGGTCAAAACCTCGCCTTTTTGCAAAGAACTACTTTCAGGGGTTTTGGTAACACACAGAGCTTTGCTTATCAAGGAAATATGGTAATATTATTGGGGGATGACGAGATGACCCTGCCCGTAGTTTTTACAGAAACAGCGGGGACAAAGTCACTTTTGGGAAGAAAAGGTTTTTTTGAAAATCATTCTATTTTTTTTGATCATAAAAAAAGACAGATAGAAATACGGAAATAATATGTCAATTCTTAAAAAAATAGACAAGCTTTCTTTAGTAAAAATTATTGCTTTTTCCGCAATTTTGAGCCTTCTTGTTTCTCTACCGATAGTGATTTTATTAGTTCAGCAGCAGACAGAGATAAGATCTAAAGCATACGAAAAGCCTAAGCTGATAGTGACTAAAGATAAGACACTGCCTGGTCCGATTCCAAATGAATCTCCCAAAATCGGTAGAGTTTTTCCTTGGGTAGGTAAAATCGGTGATATTGTTTGGATACAAGGGGAAAATTTCGGCAATAATCCGGCAGTTAAGAGACTTATTATTGGTGGGGTAACTTTACCGGAAGAAATGATTGCTAGCTGGAGGGATACAGAAATTCAAGCGGTTATTCCTCCTGGTGCAAAACAAGGAGGAATAGTTCAGGTAAGAGTAGGTCAACACCCGATGTCTTCAAGTCTGCCATTTAGCTTATATGATAGAGAAACAAAGATAAAACTAACTATGAAGGAGGGTATAATTTCTGTAGTAAATGGTAAAGGTGTTTCAAAAGCAAAAATTTGGATAGGAGATGAAAATACTCCGACGAAAGAGTTGGAAATACCGCTTGAGATAAACATCGACGACGAAACACCTGTATTTAATACAGATAATAAACCGATTTTAAGTATTATTCTGTACGATAATTTAGGGAATATCCTTTCTTACTACGTTGATCCAACAGAGTTTGGATTTTAAGCGTCTTAATAGTTTTATTCTCCTTGACAATCATTTACTTTATATCTTATCGTTAAAATATCCAAATTTGTAATACCTCTTTTTCATGAAAAAACCTAAAAAATCACTAAAGAAAAAAAAGCAGGAAAAGAAAAATTTTAAAATATTTATTCTTCTTTTTGGAATTCCTCTTCTTCTTATTTTTACTTTGGTTTTTCTTTTTGAAAGTATTCTTTTCTTAAAAGAAAATAAAGCAAAAATAAATAATCATGAAAGTGATCAGTTTACTGAAAGTACTTTTTCCGCTCAAATGCCAGAAGAATTGTTTCAGGATCTAGATAGAAATTTACCAACAATCACTTTGACACCTACACAGACATTAAAACCAACTAGTACGCCTAAAGCGACTCCGATTGCACCCTCCTGCAGTCTTTGTAATTATCAAAGTTATCTTTATTGGGGACCAGTAATAAAATCTTTCGTTGGGGGTAAATCATACACAATTCCCTCTAACCGTTTAATAGCTTCAGACTCAGCAGAACTTTCTAAAAGGAAAGGATTAACTTTTTGTGAGCTTTTTCCGGTAGGGATTGTAGATTTAGCAAATCAAGAGGAAACAACAGCAGAATGTAGTGATCCTCTTGGCAAGAAATATCTTACTGGTTCAATAGATTCTTCTAAAGCAGCATTTCCTGATGGGTATATGAAAGGGACAGTTACTAATAATTCAAAAAACTGTACATATGAAGTAGGATTAGCTGTTTATAAATCTGCAAAAAACGAGGGGGGTGCTTTTGAAACTAATGAGAAAAATAATCTTTACGATTATCAGATGTTGCCTATAAAACCAGGAGAGACGGCAGAAATATATGTAAAGACACCAATGCAAAATGACGGATCTAATTGTCATAAAATTCCTGCGTCAACAGTTAGTTTTGTTTCTACTTATAATTTATCGCCAACGCCAACAGCGGCAGGATACAACATCAATGTTAAATCCGAAATTATTAAAGGTATTTTTGGTATGAATAACAATGTAAAATTTTCATGGGAACAATTTTCCGGTATAGCAGACAACATCTCAAACATTTATATAAGACGTTGGGATGAAAAACCGCCTTCAATAGGAAAGGATTATAAGGAATATAAACTTAAAACTGATTCACTTTCATTTATAAATAATGATTTAAAAAATGATATTGATTACTATTATAAATATTGCCTTGAATTAAAAAATTTCGGCAAGTCATTTTGTACTGATACGATAGAAATTAAAGGAGGATCAACTCAGGAATTGCAGGCAAAGATAGTTTTGCCGCAAAATCTTAACAATCAGGTATTAGGCGTTTCCAATGTAGGGGAGGAAGAGATATTCAAGGAGAAACCGGATTTGCTGCGGATTATTTTTAGATTATTTTTTCGAAAAAACCGCTAATTAAATTAGCGGTAGGTTTTGATTTTATAACTTTTTGTTGTTTTTGTTCCGTTTGAGTAATTTGCTGTAAAAGTAAGTCTTGCTCCACTTAAATTATAGTGATAAGTGCAGACAGAAGTTGAGCAAGTGCCAAAAAGAAGTTCTCTTTCCGAGGTAGGATTATTATTAGCTCTTATGGTGCCGCCAGCACCTTGTGGTACACCATTAGTGTTATAGGTAAAGGAATAATTTACCGATTCAATTCCATTGAAATTAGAAAAGGAAAATAAGATACCTAGTTTATCTGGACGATAGCGTACAACAACGGGTATTGATTTGGAAGAAATCGTACGTTTTACATTTTTTGCTTTAGGAATAAATTTTTTTGCCGCAGAAACAGGTGTTACTGATAATACTGCTAAGCAGATTATTATTGATGCAAAAGACACAAACTTAATTATCATTTAGGTGAATAAGATAAATATTGCTATAATTATAGCGTGAAAAAAAGAAAAATCATAATAGTTTTTTTGCTTATACTTCTTACATTCTGCGGAGGAATATATATTTATTTGAAAGTTTATAAAAAAAACTTTATTTCTCCCATAAGCAGTAATTTGCCGACACCTTCTTTACAATTGCAGGAATTAGTCACTTGGGTTGACCAATCGGAATTTAGTTTTCAATATCCTAAAGGATTAGGGTTTAATCCCCATGAAGAGGATCAAGATAATTATGCCCATATTGAGCTTACTTCTGCGACGAATGAGGGAAGATTGGTAATTTGGGCAAAAGACACCACAGCTGAAAATATTGAAGAATGGCTCAAACAGATTAAGGCGAAGAATGTCATAGATAGCCAACTTGGTGCAGAGCCGGCTAAAAAAATCCTTACCGCCAATGGAGGAAAAAAAATAACTGTTGCCACGATAAGAAATGGTTATTTGTATCAGATAGACGTTGAGCTTATTGATGAAGTTTTTTGGAATAAAGTATATGAGACTGTTATTTCAAGTTTCAAATTTATCGAGCCAAGCATAAAGAAAGATAACAAATCTTCTTATGGAACATCAGATGTTTCTGGTTCAGATGGAGAATATTTTGATGAAGAAGAATTAATAGAGTGATCATCTATGCAAGAATTTTTTTTTGTCCTGGGTAAAAATGCGCCGCTTTCCCTTTCAGAAATAATTTCATGGTTAAATAGACTGAAAATTAAATACACACTTAATAGTTTTTCACAGGAAATATTGCTAATTTCGACGGAAGCAGATTTAACAAATAATGAAATTATGAAAGTGCTTGGAGGTACAGTGAAATTCGGCAAAATTTTTGACAGGGTAGATTTAGAAGAAACGGAAGATAAATTTAACAAGATTTTTGCTGTTGAAAACCTTAAGGAAAAATATTTTCCATCCACAAAAAAGAAAATCCATTTCGGCATAAGCATTTACAACTGTGGCGGTGAAGAAAAAATACTTGAGAAACTATTTGGCAGAATTAAAGAATTAAATTTAACAGTAAAAAGAAATCTTGAAAGCCAGGGAGTGAAGGCGGGATTTCTTTTGATAAAAGGTGATAAGTTATCAAGCGTTTCGGTTGCAAAAAACAAACTTTTAGGAAGTGAAGGAGCAGAAATAGTCTTGATTTTGACAAATAAAAGTATATTTATCGGAAAAACTATTGCGGTACAGGAATTTGCTGAATTTAGTTTTCGTGATTTTGGCCGGCCGGCAAGAGATAAAAAATCAGGAATGATTCCACCTAAATTGGCAAGAATAATGCTAAATCTTTCCCAGGCAGATAAAAATGGCATAATTCTTGACCCTTTTTGCGGAAGTGGTACTATCATTCAGGAAGCGATTATGTTGGGTTATATGAATTTGATTGGAAGCGACATAAGTGAAAAAGCAATTTTTTCGGCAAAAAAAAATATTGAGTGGTTATTTAACAGTTTCCGTAAGATAAATAAGTCGTCGTACAATATTAGATGGTGGGTGAGTGATGTGAGACTGTTGAAGAATAAATTAGCTAATAACTCTGTTGATGCTGTAGTAACTGAACCATATCTTGGACCTCGTTTATTCAAAAAACCAGATAAAAAGTCTATACAAAAAATTTTAGCTAGGCTTGAAGGTTTGTACCTTGAAGCATTTAAAAATTTTAAGCACATATTAAAACCCGGTGGAAAAATTGTTATCATATTCCCTGTCTTTACAGAAAGCGGAAAATCTTATTTTCTAGAGATTATTGATGATATACTTAAACTTGGATTTACGAAGGAAAATTTTATGTCATTTGCTCTTTCTCAACGCGGTACCATAATTTATGGAGGAAGTGACTATTTTCTTAATAGAGAAATTCTTATTTTTAAGAAGGGTTGCAGAGGATAAATTTTAACTATTGAATTGCCTCGTTTCATTATTAATTAATCATGGAAATTAAAAATTATTGTTTATATTTATTAATTAATGTATAAGTTATAATTATTAAATGGAAAATTTTAACCCTTTTAAACTGATGTTATTTCTTGCCATCGCTATTGGTATTTTGTTACTGTACTTTGTTTATTTGATTTTATTTACTCCAACTAGTCCAGTTGGTGCGTTTTTCTGAGTATAAATTATGATAAAAGACAAAATACAAAAACAAATACTTATATGCTTGAAAAGAGACGATAAAACAGAATTGAAAGTTTTAAGATATATTTTATCGGAAATAAAATATGAGGAGATTAAACGTCAAAGAGATTTAACTGATGATGAGGTTATCGCTCTTTTACAAAAAGAAGTAAAAAAACGTGAAGAAGCAATTATACTTTTTAAAAAAAGCGGCAGAGATGAATTGGTGAAAGACGAAGAAAAACAAATTGATGTAATTAAAAATTATCTTCCTAAATATTTATCAGAAGAAGAAATTTCTCGTATTGTAGACGAAGTGATTTTAAATCTACCAGAAGTAAATAATACTGGAAAAATAATTGGCCTTGTAATGATGAAAGTAAAGGGTCGGGCAGATGGAAGTTTGGTATCACGGATAGTAAGAGAGAAACTTACGGTTAAGACTGAAAAATTGTAGTCTTGCGTAAGGGTTATGATTAATGTATAGTAATAGCTTAAGATGCCACGCAAGAAAAAAACAGGGAGAAAAAAGACGATAGTAAAAAAAGAGGTGATACCGGAGATTTCTGACAAAGAAAACACTCCCCTTCCCTTCGAAGATAAACTCCCCAAGAAAAGTTTTTGGTCAAAAAAAACAATCCTTTTAATCCTGATAATGGTAATCATTATATTTTTTTGGAAGTTTAAAAATCTTTTTATAGTTGCATTTGTAGACGGGCAGCCGATTACCCGCTGGCAATTAACAAACCAACTGGTAAATAAGTTTGGCGATCAGATGCTTGATAACATTATAAGCGAACGTATTCTAGAAGCAGAAATCAGAAAAAAGGGTATTTTTATTACTCCAGATGAAATTACCAGTCGCGTCAAAGAAGTTGAGAAGCGTCTAGATGGTAAGATGGCTTTAAATGATGCTTTGAAAGCGCAAGGGATGACAATGGAAGAGTTTAAAAAGCAAATAGAAATCCAATTGGCTATAGACAAACTTTTCGATAAGGAAGCAACAGTTTCTACCCAAGAAATAGAGGATTATATAGCCAAAAATAGTACAGCTTATAAGAATGCAACTGATCCAGCTTTACTAAGAGAGGAAGTAAAGAGCATACTTCATCAACAAAAAATATCTGATCTATTTGATACTTGGTATAGCGAAATTAGAAACAAAGCAAAAGTTATCAAATATCTTTGATAATTAATTTGTGAAACCCCAATTAAAAGATTTTTTACTTTATATCCTTTTACTTATTTTATTAATGTTGGGGATAATAGTGGTTTTTTCTAAAAAAAACACTTCTCATGAGTTAAACTCTTCTTATGAGAGTACAAAAAGCGCTATCTTGAAAAAACAGTATGCCTCTTTTCCTAAAATGGAAATTTCAGACGGGAAAAAATATCAGGCGGCAATATTTACCAATAAAGGTTCTTTGAAAATTGAACTTTTCGCTAAAGAGACGCCTAAAACAGTAAATAATTTCATTTTTCTTGCTAAAGAAGGTTTTTACGATGGTACAATTTTTCATCGAGTGGTTAAAGATTTTATGATACAGGGTGGCGATCCAAAAGGTGATGGTACCGGTGGTCCAGGATATACTTTTCCCGATGAAAAGATTACGAAAGATTATAAACGTGGAATTGTAGCAATGGCTAATCGTGGACCAAATACCAATGGTAGTCAGTTTTTTATCATGCACAAAGATGTTGACCTTCCTAAACAATACGTGATTTTTGGTCAAGTGATAGAAGGTATTGAAACTGTAGATAAAATCGCAGAAATATCGGTAGTAGATAATGGTTTAGGGGAAAAATCAAAACCGCTTGAAGAAGTAAAGATAGAAAAGATAGAAATAGTTGAGAATTGATTCTTTTATACTTTTGGCCAGGAAGAAATAATAATAGGTTTTTCTTTTTCTCCAAAAATCTGCCTATTTAATTCTTCAGTAATAAAAGGCATAAATGGGTGAAGAAGTTGAAGGCATATTTTATAAACATATGTTAATGTGGAGAGAGCGATATTATCTCCTTGTTTTAATCTAGTTTTTATTTCCTCGATATATTTGTCGGCAAAGGAATGCCAAATAAATTCATATAAAGCATTGGCCGCTTTATCAAATTGATAATTATCAAGAGATTTAGTAACTCGTCTTTCTAGCATCCCTAATTGCGAAAGAATTTTTTTATCTGCAAAGTTTAATTGCTTTATGTTTTCTTTTATTCCTATTTTTGAAAGAGATATTTTTTTCTCTTTATAATTTTCCATAGTCATCTTTATAAATCTACCGATATTCCAGATTTTATTCCCAAAATTTCTCATGCTACGGATTTTATCTTCAGATATAGGAATATCATTACCAAAAGCAGTGCCAAAAATTAAAGCCATTCTTAAAGCATCGGCGCCATAAAGCTCTACCATAGAGATGGGGCTAATGACATTACCACGGCTTTTACTCATTTTCTGTCCTTTAGCATCTCTTACTAATCCATGCAAACAGACATTTTTAAACGGTACTTTTCCAGTCATATATATGCCCAACATGATCATTCTGCATACCCACCAGGGTAAAATATCGTAGCCGGTCTCCATAACAGAAGTAGGATAAAAATAATTAAAATCACCAGCATTAGTTACTTTGAGTGTGGCAAACGGCCATTGTCCTGAAGAAAACCACGTATCAAAAACATCAGTATCTTGTTCGAGTTTATCACCATTACAATTCGGACAATTCAATGGTTTTTTTCCGTCTGTGACAGACCATCTACCGCATTTAGAGCAAAGCCAAGCCGGGATCCTTATCCCCCAAACAATCTGACGACTGATATTCCAGTCGTGAAAATTATTCAACCATTGTAGAGCAAGATTCTCAAATCTTTCAGGAATAAAAGCAATACGTTTATTTTTGATAGCTTTGATTGCTTCTTCAGCTAATGGGCGGATTTTAATATACCATTGTGGAAGAGGTAATGGTTCGATAACTCTGCCGCATTTATAGCAGATATTCTTTACTAATTTATGTTTTTCATTGACATGATCAAGTAGTTTAATTTCTTTTTTTGATAAATCAGAAAGGATTTTTTCTCTGGCCTCTTTGACGTTAAGACTCCAATATTGTTTAGGAACGACATTTTTTTTCATTATTTTTCCGTCAAAACCGATTACTTGAATAGTTTCAAGATTATGTCTTTTTCCGATTTCATAATCATTTTCATCATGTGCGGGTGTAATTTTGACTGCTCCCGTGCCAAATTTCATATCAACAGAATCATCTTCTATAATCGGGATAGGGAAATTTGATAGTGGAATAAGAACGATTTTTCCAACATATTTTTTATATCTTTCATCCTTCGGATGAATAGCAATGGCAACATCTCCAAACATAGTTTCCGGTCTGGTTGTAGCCACTGTTATATTTCCTGATCCGTCTTTAAAGGGATACTTGATGTAGTATAGATTATCGATAGTTTCAAGATGATTTACTTCAAGATCCGAAAAGCCAGTTCCACATCTGGTACAATAATTTACCAGTCTTTCACTTCGGTATATCAACCCTTCATCATAAAGTTTTTTGAAAGTTTTATAGACGATTTTAATGATTTCCGGATCAAGAGTGAAAACTTGCCGAGTCCAATCAAGTGAAAAACCAAGTCTTCTTAGTTGATTTTCCATATTACCACGGTTTTTTTGGACAAAATCCCAGATCATCTGATAGAGTGTTTCTCTAGAATAGTTAAAACGGTTTTTACCTTCCTTAATAAGTTTTTTTTCAAAAACATACTGCGTTTCAAAACCGGCATGGTCAGCGCCGGGAAGCCATAAAGCTGCTTTGCCTTTCATACGGTGATAACGAATAAGAATATCCTCAACAGTGTACATAGCATGTCCTAAATGTAGATCAGCATTGGCATTAGGAGGAGGAAGAATGATTGTAAAAGGCCTTTTTCTTTTGTCGATTTTTGGGGTGAAATAACCTTTTTTTTCCCAAAAGAGATACCAATATTTTTCAACTTTATCGTGTTTATAGACTTTATCTAGCATGTTTGGATTATTATAACTTGACAATTCTTACACTTCAACTTCAAGATCTGGTTTTGCCTGAATTGTCTGCCAAGGAATTGGATGATTATGGAAATAAGCATAAGAAGCAACATAAGCAGCATTATCTGTACAAAGAAAAGGAGGAGGAATAAAAACAGGAATTGATAAGTAAGAATTATGAATTAAAAATTTAAATTTTTCACTAAGCCTTTTATTGGCTGCCACTCCGCCTCCCAAAATGATTGATTTTACCTTATGTTTTATTGCTGCTTTTAATGTTTTATCGACTAAAACATCAGTTATTGATTCTTGAATCTCATAAGCTAATTGTTGAATCGTTAATTGGTTAAATTGTTGGATTGCTTTTAATTTATTTATTTCCCGCATCACCGCTGTTTTAAGGCCAGAGAAAGAAAATTCTAAATTGTTTTCTTTGATCATCGGTCTAGGTAGTTTTATCTTATTTTTAAGTCTTAATACTTGCCTCTTAGTTATAAAATTTTCAGCGGCAGCGGAAATAGCTGGCCCTCCGGGATAGCCTAGATCTAAAAGTCGAGCGGTTTTGTCAAAAGCTTCTCCAGCGGCGTCATCGCGGGTGCCGCCTAACCATCTGAAACTATTATGATTTTTTATCAGAAAAAGTTCGGTATGACCTCCAGAAACAACCAAGGCAATCGCAGGGAATTGCGGGATTCTAGTTGTGAGCCAATTTGCATAAAGATGGGCAAAGATATGATTGACAGGGATAATTGGTTTTTTGCAGGCATAGGCTATGGTTTTTGCAGTTTCTACGCCGATAAGAAGCGAACCTATTAATCCTGGACCAATAGTTACTGCGATAATATCAATATCATTGATTGTTAAATTTCTTGATTGTTTCAGCGTTTCATTGATTATTGGAATAATACATTTCAATTGTTCCCTTGCTGCAATTTCTGGGATAATTCCTCCAGATTTTTTATGTATGTTTACAGAAGACGAAACACAATTAGCTATTAATTTTGTACCGTCTTTAACAATTGCTGCAGCAGTTTCGTCGCAAGATGTTTCAATTGCTAAAATTTTCATAAATTTTTGTTTACTGTAGATTGAGAATTTTTGTTAATCTTGAAGAAGAGAAAGTTTTCACCATTGGGATAATTTTTATTTTTCCACCCACGAGATTTGCTTGTTTTTTCTTTTTAGCAAGATAAGGGTCGTTTTCCGTAACAGCGATTATATCAGGTTTTATTCTTAAGACTAGACGATTATAATCCTCATCAGATTTCATAAAAGGCAGTTTCACTACATAATCAATATCAGAAATTGCCGAGAGCATAATTGCCCTTTCTTTTTGCTTAAAAATTGGACGTTTATCACCTTTAAGGTTTTTTACTTTTTTATCACTTTCAAGTAGAACAAAAAGTTTATCCCCCCCTTTTTTTGCCTCTTTAATAAACTTGATATGACCAATATGAAGAATATCAAAACAACCACCGGTTAAAACAATTAATTGCTTATTTTTCTTAATTTTTTCAAGGATATGATTTAATTTTGCAAGATTAAGAATTTTATGCATAAGAAAATTTTCTTACGTTTTAGTACCACGCAGGAAAACTGATTGCCAAGGTTGATAGGTGGACACAAAAGTTGTTTGGATAATAATTTCTCCATTTCTTATTACTTTATAATCAAAGCTAACTTTTGCTCCCGGTGCTTTCCAATCAACCTGTTTAATTGTGCCAACAGGTAAAGTGGGATCATCCTGATAAAGATCTGGAGGGGGAGCGGTTTGGGAAAGAATTACCGGTTTACTTATTTGGGCTGTTCTTCCATCACTGGTGCCGTATATTTCAAAAGTCAAAGTATAGTTTTGTGGATCGGCTTTTGTCTGAATAAGCAAATAATTACCTGTGTCGTTTTTAAACTTTAAATCATAAGAAGGAGCAAACACCGTAGCATCGATTCCAGGTGGTGAATCTTGTTCGTAGTAACCTACTCTGTAGGAATGTGGATGTCTTTCGATAATTGGTAACCCGGCTTGAAGAGCCGCACGGAAAAGAGTAGTAGATACCTGACAGACTCCTCCGCCATCTCCAAGGACCGTTCTTCCATCCTTGATGATATAAGCAGGTTGGAAGCCGGTATTTGCGGAAACATCGCCTAAGGTATCGTTGAAAGAAAAAACAGTATTTGGTGGAACAAGGTGACCATTGATGCGTGAAGCGGCAAGAATGATATTGTGTATTCTTCCGGCGATAGAGCCGGCAAATTTCGAACTGCCACTTCCTAAAAGTTCCTTTATACCAAAATTATTAGAATTTTCTGTGTTTACTTTTGGAGGGACCGTTTTTACGGGTAAATTGATTACAATAGATTTTGGAGTGTTAACTCCGTTGTTAATTAAATTTTCTATATAGTTTAGAATTAATTTTTTTGTCTCTATTCTATCAAGTTGTCGTCCTGGTTTAGACATCTTAAACACAGAAACTTTGCCATTTTCGAATTGAAATAATGCTTCTTGAGGGAAAATATCTATGCTTGATGATAACGATGAGAGCGTATCGTCAATGGTCGAAGTATTCATTTTAAGAACGCTGGGAAAGTCCATTCCTATTGTTGCCGCATGCCACTTTTGATACGTGTCAGAAAAGAGATTATTCGAACGTCCGACAGAAAAAGCCTGTATACTGGCAAGTTTTCCATCATAAGATACAGCAAGTTCTTCTGCAGAAATTGTAGCGATATTATCTTCAAAGCTTAAAGTAATCTCAAAATCTCTAAAAGTTTCACTCTTTTGTGAGAAATAATTTTCAACTTCTTCTTTTGTTTTTCCGCCAAAAGAGACGCCGTCGATTTTTACTCCCGGATAAATCCTATTTTCATAGGTTTTTTCAAAATAGAGTATGCTTAATACTGTTAGAATGATGATAAAAAAAATAAAAAGAGTTAGATACAGAAAAATTACGGTAACAAAAGAGAGCCTTTTTTGTTTCTTGTTTTTTTCCTTGACCATTTCATCCTCTTGACGTTATCATAACATAAGGATGAGCGATTTATCAAAAGATAACAGGGAAGGTCAAGAAGGATCTTCCGGAGAAATTTATAATCCAGATTTGGTCAATAATCAACAACAGATAGGTCAAAGTGATAATCAACCATATTTAGGAAATCAGCAATATTACGAAGAAACATCTTCTTTTCAGGAGGGAGTAAGTTCTCCACCACCATTTGTTGAAGATAAAAAGAAAAAATATATTGTTTTCATTATAGCTATATTAATTTTTTTCCTGCTTGTTGGAGCGATATTATTCTTTTTAACAAGAGGTAAAAAACAGCCAGAAGAAAAAAAAGTAACATTGGTATACTGGGGATTATGGGAAGATAAAAACATCATGCAACCTATAATAGATGATTATCAAAGGTTAAATCCCAATGTGACAATAAATTATTTAATGCAGAATAAAATACAGTATAGAGAAAGATTACAGGTTCAGCTTTCAAAGGGTGAAGGTCCTGATATCTTTCGTTTTCATAACTCTTGGTTGCCGATGTTTATAAAGGACGGTCTTTTTTCCCCTCTTCCTAAAACCATATATTCAGACAGCGACTTTGAGGAGACTTTCTTTCCAGTGGCTTCGGCAGACTTAAAATGGCAAGGAAATTATTACGGCATACCTCTTATGATTGATGGTTTGATGCTCTACTATAATGAAGACATTTTAAGGGGAGCTAATGTCTCTCCTCCTAAAACTTGGATTGATGTGCAAAATGCCGTTTTGAAATTGACCGTAAAAGAGAAAGAAAAAATAATCACCGCCGGTATTGCCATGGGAACAGCGGAAAATATTGAGCATTTTAGCGATATTATAACTCTTATGATGTTTCAAAATGGTACACAAATGTCTAAATCATTATTTGTCTGTAGCGATAAAACTTTAACCAGCTGTGGTGTTGAGGCTTTAAGTTTTTACAGAAAATTTGCTGAATTGCCTAATAACGTTTGGGATGATACACTGGATAATTCAATTGTTGCTTTCGCCCAGGGAAAAGTAGCGATGATATTTGCGCCCAGTTGGCAGGTGTTTACTATCAAATCACTTAATCCGAATCTTAATTTCAAGACAGCTGAAGTGCCGCAGTTGCCTTGCAGTAAAGAACCCTGTAGAGCCGTACACTGGGCCTCTTACTGGGTAGAAGGAGTATCTGCCAAAAGTAAACATCAGAAAGAAGCGTGGGATTTTCTGAAATATTTATCCAGTGTGGAAACAATGAAAAAAATGTATTCTCTACAGGTAGAGTCAAGGAAATTATTTGGTGAACCTTATTCACGAATAGAGCTTGCTAAAAGTTTGTCTGATAATGAATATTTAGCTCCATTGATAGCCGAAGCGCCGTATATGAAATCTTTCTATACTACTTCCAGTACCTTTGATGGTGATACGGGTTTAAACACGCTATTAATTAATTATCTTAAAAATGCGGTAAATTCACTTGCGCAAAATGTCAGTCCTGAAACTGCACTTAAAACTGCTGATGATGGATTTAAACAGGTATTTGCCCGATTTTCTATAACTTCTGCCCAGTAAATATTTCATTATGCCGTCAGTTTCTTCGGCTATAATAAAAACGATTATTTACGCCGATTTATTTGACTATCCTCTTACTGCAGAAGAGATTTTCAAAAGGATAATTAAATGTCCTAGTGTTTCTAAAATACAATTACATCGGGCGTTGTCGAAAACTAAAGATATTCGAGAAAAAAATAACTTTTATTTTTTAAAAGGAAGAAAAAACATTATTAAAATTCGTAAAAAAAGAGAGAATTATTCAAAGGAAAAATTAAAAATAGCCAAAAAAGCAGTAAACCTTTTAAAGTATATTCCTACGGTAAAATTAATAGGTATTTCTGGTAATTTGGCTATAAATAATGCAGAAAAAAATGATGATATAGATTTTTTTATTATTTCCTCTGCGGATTTTTTATGGACCACAAGACTTGCTGCGATTTTGATACTTGAACTAGCAGGAATGCGCAGGCGAAGGGATGATAAAAACATAAAGGATAAAATATGTTTGAATATGTTTATAGACGAAAATCATTTAGCTATTCCTAAAAAAGAAAGAGATCTTTTCTCTGCTCATGAAGTGGTACAGATGAAATCTTTATATGATCGTGAAGGAATTTATAACAAATTTTTACAAGCAAATATTTGGGTAAAGAAATATTTGCCCAATGCTTTTGAAGAAGATGGAAAGAGATTTAGATATTTTCTTAAAAGAAAAAATAAAAAAACTTTTAACCTTTTAGTCTCAAAAGTTAATATCTTGGAAAAAATTTGTAGATTTTTTCAACTTTATTATCTGAGAAAACATAAAACAAGAGAGGTGATAAAAAATGGTTTTGTCCGGTTTCATCCTCACGATGCAAGAGAATGGATTTTGAAAAAATACTCTTTAAAAGTCACTACTTGACAAGTTTTTTTCCATCTTCTAAAATAGCACTCGCTTATATTAAGTGCCAATTTATTAAAAAGGAGGTCTACATGATAATTAAATCAAATTCTATAAAACCTTTATTTGATAATGTTTTAATCAAACCTCTCGAAGAGGAGACAAAGACACCGGGAGGAATTTTACTTCCCGAAACAGCCAAAGAAAAACCTCAAATAGGAAAGGTAATGGCTGTGGGTTCTGGAGGAGTATCTGATAATGGTAAGAAAATTCCCATGGTGGTTAAGGTCGGTCAAAAGGTTATGTATAAAAAATGGGGTGGTAATGAAGTAAAAGTTAATGGTGAAGAATGGTTATTAGTAGAGCAAAAAGATATTTTAGCTATTATTGAATAATAATTTTATAAAGGAGGAATTATTTATGGCTAAACAACTTAAATTTGCCGAAGACGCTAGGCAGCAACTTCTTAAAGGCGTCAATACATTAGCAAAAGCTGTAGTGACCACTCTTGGTCCCAAAGGTAGAAATGTCGCTTTGGATCGAAAATGGGGGGCTCCAACAGTAGTACATGATGGTGTAACCGTAGCAAAAGAAGTAGAGCTTGTTGATCCTTTTGAGAATATGGGAGCTCAGCTTATTAAAGAAGCTGCCAGTAAGACTAATGATGATACAGGAGATGGTACAACTACAGCTACACTTTTGGCTCAAGCGGTGATCAATGATGGTCTTAAAAATATTACTGCAGGTGCAAATCCAATGATTCTTAAACATGGTTTAGATAAGGGAGTAGAAGCTGTAGTGGCAGAGCTTAAAAAGATGGCAAAAAAAGTCAAAGGTAAAGATGAAATTACTCAAGTAGCTACTATTTCTGCTGCAGATCCGGCGATTGGAAGTCTGATTGCAGAAGCCTTAGAAAAAGTCGGTAAAGACGGAGTAGTTACTGTCGAGGAAGGAAAAGGTCTAGCAATGGAAATAGATTATAAGGAAGGAATGGAGTTTGACAAGGGTTTTGCTTCACCTTATTTTGTTACTAATCCTGACAAAATGGAAGCAGAGGTAGAGGATGCCCATATCCTTATTACTGATAAAAAGATTTCTTCCATTCAAGATCTATTGCCTTTTTTGGAAAATTTTGTCAAAGTTTCCAAAAACTTAGTAATTATCGCCGATGAGATCGAAGGTGAAGCTTTGGCCACTTTGGTGGTTAACAAACTCCGAGGCACCTTCAATGTTTTGGCTGTAAAAGCTCCCGGATTTGGTGACAGGAGAAAAGAGATGCTTGAAGATATTGCCATACTTACCGGTGGTAAGGTTATTTCTGAAGACATGGGTAGGAAGCTTGAAAATGTGACTATTGAGGATTGCGGTCAAGCAGATAAAGTCTGGGCGGATAAGGAAAATTGTCGCATTATTGGCGGTAAAGGAGAGAAAAAATTAATTGATGCGAGAATTGCTCAGATAAAAAGAGAGATAGATGAAACTACTTCTGATTTTGACCGAGAAAAACTTCAAGAAAGACTTGCAAAACTTTCCGGTGGAGTAGCGGTTATTAATGTTGGTGCAGCAACAGAAGTGGAAATGAAAGAGAAAAAAGAAAGAGTTAATGATGCAGTTGCTGCTACCAAAGCCGCAATTGAAGAAGGTATAGTGCCAGGTGGAGGAGTTGCTCTTTTGCGAGCAAGAGCGGTTTTAAATAATCTTAAAAAACAGGTGGAATTTGATGATGAAAAGACAGGAATAGATATTCTTTACCGTGCCTTATCTGAACCTCTTCGCTCAATAGCTCATAATGCTGGCGCAGATGCAGGATGGGTGCTTCGGAAGGTAGAGGAATCGAAAGAAACAGACTACGGTTTTGATGCTCTTTCGATGAGGTTCGTTTCTATGTTAGAAGCTGGCATTGTTGATCCTGCCAAAGTGACAAGATTAGCTCTTCAAAATGCAGTTTCTATAGGAACGATGGTTTTAACTACCGAAGCTTTGATTACCGATGTTCCAGAAAAGAAAGAAACCTCTCCAATGCCTCCAGGAGGTGGAATGGGAGAGTATTAAGCAAAAAAGATTGGATTTAAAATAAAAACCCCGGTTAATTCGGGGTTTTTTATTGAAAATAAAAAGATGGGGTGATATAGTAAATTTATGACTAAAAAAGCTTTGATAATAGTCATTTTATTTATTGTTGTGGTATTTATCGCTGGTTATAAATTTATTACTTCACAATCAGCGAATTTAGGAGGCTTAAAAGTTTTATCCACTCCTGCGACTAATATTTTTCTAGATGATAGGCTTATTGGTAAGACTCCTTACGAAGATAAACAGCCAGTTGGAGAACATATTCTTAAACTTATTCCTCAAGATAACACGACAGAAGCGGTTCCTTGGCAAGGAAAGGTTTTCATTCATCCGTCTGTTTTAACTTTTGTTAATCGTGAACTTGGAATAAGCGAATTAACTTCGGCAGGTGAAATTCTTACCTTGGAAAAGAACGCTCAAAATGAGGCGCAACTTGCTGTTTCTTCCCAACCTAATGGAGCGACAGTGATAATAGATGGTCAAGAAAAAGGCAACACACCACTTTTTATAAATAATTTGATTGCCGGAGAGCATGATGTGGCTGTAACATCACCGGGTTTCGTTAGTAGAACAGTAAGAGTACAGACCACAATAGGTTATAAATTAACAGTTGACTTTCAATTAGCCTTATCAGGAGGAAATGAAATACCAGGACTGGAAGTTTCAGTTACACCAGAAGCTTCTCCTTCGGGTAAGGATAGAAATAGACAGCAGATCCTTATAAAGGATACTCCAACAGGTTTTTTACGGGTAAGAAATGGTCCAAACACTTCAGCTTCCGAAGTAGCCCAGGTAAAACCAGGAGAAAAATATACTCTTATTGAGGAAAAAGAAGGATGGTACAAGATCAATTATACCGATAATAAAGAAGGTTGGGTTTCTGCAAGATACGCAGAAAAAGTAGATTAGATTAAAAAAACTCACCACCTGTTTTTTTTGCGAGTTTCCTTATAAAGTTAATCCACAAAATAAAACCTGCAAAAAGTACGACAATCAGTAAGCCTACAAATAATTTCTGTTTACTATTAAGAATTAAAGCGGCAAAACCAACAAGGGCAGAGATTGCCCAATAGAAAAAGGCAATTTTCCGCTTACTCCAGCCTAAAGCTAGAAGCCTATGATGAAGATGTCCAGATGATGCCCAGACCGGAGAATTTCCCGAAAGAATTCTTCTTATAAAGATAAATATAGCGTCAATCATCGGTATAGATAAGACTAAAAGAGCTGTACCTAGTTTGCTGAAAGAAAGAATTGA
>Ga0101944_10000105_pt1 | contig 278210 bp, 226 predicted proteins | sample DewCreD2012metaG_FD_75245 | JGI IMG/M metagenome (GOLD analysis project Ga0101944, IMG submission 75245) | Hot spring sediment bacterial and archeal communities from British Columbia, Canada, to study Microbial Dark Matter (Phase II) - Dewar... ... | reverse complement strand
AGGAGAGCGCCCTGGACCTGGCCACGGCCGTCATCCTGCGGGCCAGCGAGGACTGGGCCCTCAGGAGATACATGGACATGACTCCTCTTAAGGCCCTCTACACAAAATTCGCGACTTGACCAAAGGGAATTCCTATCCCTTAAATTTTTTTGAAAACATCACCTGATTTTTCAAGTTGTCATCCCTTGAAAGTTGAGCTATCCCTTGAAAGCGAAGACGTGCTCGCGGCGCTCTCGGCGTTTGCGGCGGCAGGGGTTATCGTACCAGCGATGACGGCGGGTCATGGCGTCTGGGTGCAGGACGTCTTCTTCGCGGCTGTGGCGGTCTTGCTCGCCGCGTCCTCCGTCGGGCTTGCTTCGTGCGCGTGTAGGTCCGGCCTTGGCTGTGTCGCAGCCTCGCTCGGCCACCCAGCGTCCGTCGTCGGCTTGGGCTCGGGCTTCTGACCATGTGGGGAGACGATCGTCTTTCAGCGGTCTTCGCGGTCCTGTTGGTGGTCTTCGCCTTGTTGTCGGTGGGCTGGTTCTGGCGAGAATCGGGCGCCAGAGGAGGACCCGTACCGATCAGGATCAGGCGATGGCAAGGGTGGTCGCTGGCGTTCGTGGCGCTCGGCCTCATGGCATCGAGCGGGCTGGCGCTGGCCACCAAGCCCGACAGGCGTGTGGTCGCCGCGGTGGCGCTGGGAGCGGCGGCCACGGCAGCGGCGGCCACCGTCGCCGGGCTGCTGCGCGCTTACCGTTCGGCAGGCGCGCACGTCGACGAGGTCGCCACCAGCACTATCGGCGGGAAAGGGGTTCTCTGGCTCGCGGCCGGGCTTCTGCTGCTCGGTGACGCGCTGCCCCTGGCCGGCGTCGTTCGCCCGCTGCGAGGCATCGGCGCCGTGGCTGCCATCGGCGGGCTCGCGGCCATCGTCGCAGCCGCCTGCGTTAGCGCTGGAACGCCCTCCCGGCAACCCACAACCCGCTAGGACGCAACCCGCCGGCTGCACGCCCTCGAGACGGCGCCGCTGCCGCACCGGAGGAGAGGTCCGGCCGAGCCTGTCGCCCTGCGGGGAGGACGAGCGGCGCCCTGGGGGGCCGTGGTCGGCGCTCCGGGGCCCGGGCGCGGGGTCCGCGAACGGGCGCCGAGGCACCGATGGGGTGGCCAGCGGTGGCGGCGCTGCGGTGCTGTGCCAGCCGCGGCCGATGCTGGGGCGCTGGTCCCTCCCGACCTCTCGCCCCCCGGGCGACTCTCCTCCCGTGCCGGGGTCAAAACACCAGGATGTAGCGTGCCTGGGAGCCTTCCTCGAGCGGTTGGCAAAGCCCCTGACCGCGCAGGCGAAGGCGCTGCTCCATGGTGATCTCGCAGCGCAGCGTGGTGCCCCGGTCCCCCGCCAGGGTCCCGCTCAGGAGAACCGTGCGCGGCCCTGCGGCCATGAGCGAGGCGCCGCTCGGCCCGGCCGGGCCCGGGGCGATGGCCGAGCCGGCGAAGGGGTCCATGGCCGGCGGTTGCCGGTGCTGGTCCGCCGCGGGCTCCAGTCGCCCCGTGAAGGTCTCGCCGCTTGCCGGATCCACGGCGGTCACGAAGGCGGTCTCCCCCTCCAGCGACACCACCGCGGCGGTGGCAGGCCCCTCGGGCAACAGCCGGAAGGAACCGTGCCGGGTGACGGTGCAGGCTGCCGCGAGGAGGGTCACCAGGAGGAGGGCCACTCGGAGAGGAGGCATGGCCCGAGTCTAGCCCCGCAGGGGGTAGCCGTAAAGGCCCGGCGGTGGTACATAATCGCTGCGCCGGCTCTCCGGCATGAGGAGTCGTCATGGTTACTGTTGGGCGTCTTTTGCGGGAACTCGCCACAGTTGTCGTCGTGCTGGTGCTGTCGGCCACGGCAGCCGCCGCCCAGGGGCTTTACGTCGGCGCCGCCTACGGCTGGACCGGCGTGGACCTCGCCGAGAACGGCATCGACTGGGCCACCTTCGACGACAACGCCGACGGCTACAAGGTCGTAGCCGGCTACCGCGGGCAGTTTTTCGGCCTGGAAGGCGCGTGGGTCAACTTCGGCTCGGTGGACGCCCGCCACCTGGAAGGGTTCGACGAGGGGTGGGCCGAGGCGGAGACGGACGCCTGGAGCCTCGCCCTCACGGCCCACCTGCCCCTAGGCTCGTTCCTCACCGCCTCCGCCAAGGCCGGCTACTACTTCTGGGACAGCCAGGTGCGGGGCACCGACGACTTTCTCGACCAGTGGGGGGAGGCGGCCAAGAGCGGCGAGGACTACTTCTACGGCTTCGGCCTGCTGGTGAGCGTCTCCAAGCACCTGGCCGTGGTCGGCGAGTGGGAAAAGTATCCGGCCGGCGGCGACTTCGATTTCGAGATGATGAGCCTCGGGGTGCGGTTTTCGCTCTAGCTGGGGAAGCCTGCGGCCCTCAGGAGGTTGCCTGCTCCTGGAGGAACTCGCGGAACTCGGCGGCGTACAGGTCGAGGAGGGCGGCCACCAGGGCAAAGACCACCGGGCCGTAGACGACGCCCAGGAGGCCGAACACCTGCACCCCCCCCAGGATCGCAAAGAAGAGGAAGACCGTGCTCATCCCCGTCTGCCCCTTCATGAGGACGGGACGGAGGAAATTGTCCACGGAGCCCACGACGACGGCGCAGTAGAGGACCAAGAAGAGCGCCGCCAACGGCCGACCGGCCAGGAACAGGTAGACCGCCGCCGGTCCCCAGACGAGCGTCGTCCCCACGACCGGAATGAGGCTCGAGAAGGCCATCATGGCGCCCCAGAACAGGGCCGGGATGCCGACGATGGCGAGGCCGATGCCGCCCAGCACCCCCTGGGTCACCGCCGTGGCAAAGGTCCCCAGCACCGCCGAACGCGAGACGGCCCGGAAGCGGTCGATGAGGAGCTGTTCCTGCGAGCCGCGCAGTGGGCTGAGGCGGCGCAGGCTGGCAAGCATCTCCTCCCCCTCGCAGAGGAGGTAGAAGAGCACGAACAGGACGAGGAACATCTGGCCGATCAGCCAGCCGGTGCCCGAGAGGATCGCCCCGCCCTTGGCGAGGAGCAAGCCGCCGGCCTTCTTCGACAGCGACAGGAGGATGGCGGACAGGTCGATCCGCTCGGGGTCGGCCAGGGGCAGGTACGTGAGCAGGAGCGGCCGGAGGCGCTCCAGCCAGGGAGCCGCCAGCACCTCGTTGAGTTTGCCGGCTTCCACCCAGGCCTGGATCCCCTGCACCGACTGGATCCCCTGGGTGACGAGGGCGGTGAGAAAGATGGCGGCAGGTCCCACCATGAAGAGCACCAGAAGCAGACAGGTGACGAGAGCCGCCAGTCCCCGCTTCCCCCGTAGTCGGCGCCGCAGCCAGCGGTACAGTGGGAACACGAGCGGCGCCAGGATGACGGCGAGCAGAATGGGGTGGAGGAAGGGTTTGACGATGCGGTAGGTGAGGTAGAGGGCGGCGGCCAGCAGCACCAGCAGGGCGGCCCGCCCCCGACCGACGCCGGGCGTTGGTGCTGGTTTCTCGTTCATGCTCCGAGCCTAGCAGAATCCTCCGCCGCGGACCCCCCGCCTCAGAAGCGGTTGTCGCCGTCCAGGAGCCCGCCCAGCGGGCCGAGGATCGACCCTTCCTCCCGGCTGCCGTGGCGCTGGGGCGCTGCCGCCAGCATGCGGCCGGCCAGCCGGGAGAACGGCAGGGATTGGAGCCACACCCGGCCCGGCCCGCGCAACACGGCAAAGAACACGCCCTCGCCGCCGAACAGGATGGACTTGATGCCCCCCACCTGCTGGATGTCGAAGTCCACCGTGGCCTCGAAGGCCACCACGCAGCCGGTGTCCACGTGGAGGGTCTCGCCGGGGGCCAACTGGCGTTCGACGACGGTGCCGCCGGCGTGGACGAAGACCAGGCCGTCCCCCTCCAGCTTCTCCATGATGAACCCCTCGCCGCCGAACAACCCGGTGAGGATCTTGCGCTGGAAGAAGATGCCGATGGACACCCCCTTGGCGGCGCAGAGGAAGCTGTCCTTCTGGCAGATCAGCCGGCCGCCGTGGTCGCTGAGGTGCAGGGGGAGGATGTTGCCGGGGAACGGCGCGGCAAAGGCCACGTGCCCCTTTCCCTGGCCGGTGTGGGTGAAGACCGTCATGAACAGGCTCTCGCCGGTGAGCACGCGCTTGCCGGCGCCCACCAGCTTGTCGAGGAGGGTGCCGCCGGCCGAGGAGCCGTCGCCAAAGATGGTCTGCATGGTCACCGCCGGCGACTTGTACATCATGGCCCCCGCCTCGGCCACGGCGCTCTCGCCCGGGTCCAGTTCCACCTCCACGAACTGCATCTCGGAGCCGACGATGCGGTAGTCGATCTCGTCCGCCCGCCGCCCCGCCGGCACCGGTGGCGGCACCGCCGGCGCCGCGAGTTCCCCTACCTGGCGGATGGGCACCCACTGGGCGAACCCTTCCCGCCAGGCGAACCCGTCCGGGTTGGCGGTGGCGCGGCGCACCGCCTCTGCGTGGTCCAGCGGACCGATCCGTTCGCCGCCGTAGGAGAGAAACCACTGTGTCATTCCGTCCCTCCCTTGCCGGAGCCCTCGCGGCGCTCCTACCCCCCCTCGGCCAGCAGTGCCGCAGGCCCCGACGCCGCCCCACAGAGGCGGCGGGCCAGGGTTGCGAGTTGCTCTGCCACCGCCGCCGCCTGCTCCTCCCGTTCCGCCTCCACCATGATGCGGAGCAGCGGCTCGGTCCCGGAGAAGCGCACGAACACCCGACCGCTGCCGGCAAAGGCCTGTTCCGCGGCAGCCACGGCGGCGCCGAGTTCCGGCAGCTCGGCCAGAGGGCGGCGGTGGCGCACCGGGACGTTGAGAAGTACCTGCGGGAAACGCGGCATGTGTGCCGCTTCCTCCAGGGTCGCGCCGCGCCGGCGTACCAGCGCCAGCACGTGGCTCGCGGTGAGAATCCCGTCGCCGGTCACCGAGTGGTGGGCGCAGATCACGTGCCCCGACTGCTCGCCGCCCAGCGCCGCGCCGCTTGCCGCCATGGCCTCCCACACCTCCCGGTCCCCCACCGGGCAACGCAGCAGGGCAATCCCCCTCTCAGCCAGCGCCCGCTCGAGTCCCAGGTTGGACATCACCGTGGCCACCACGCGCATCCCCGGCAAGAGCCCCGCCTCGGCGAGGGCCGCCCCCCAGACCAGGAGCACGTGGTCGCCGTCCAGGACCCGCCCCTTGTGGGTGACGAGGATGGCCCGGTCGGCGTCCCCGTCCAGGGCGACGCCGGCGTCCGCCTGCTGCGCCACCACTTCCCGCGCCAGGTTCTGCGGGTGCAACGCGCCGCAAGCGTCGTTGATGTTGCGGCCGTCGGGGGCGGCGGAAATGGTTCGCACCTCCGCGCCCAGCCGGCCGAGCAGCTCCCCGGCAACCCGATAGCCGGCGCCGTTGGCGGCGTCCACCACCACCCGGAGGCCGGCCAGACTGCCCGCCGGCAGGGTGGCCGCCAGCACCTCCAGGTAGCGCTCCGCCCAGCTCCCGTCCGGCGCAGGCAGCGGCGCCACCGGCACGGCCCCGGAGACGGCGAGGAGGCGGGCCTCGAGGAGCTGCTCCTCCGCCTCCGGCCACTTGGTCCCGGCGGCGCTCAGGAGCTTGATCCCGTTGTCCCGGGCCGGGTTGTGGGAGGCCGAGACGACCACCCCGGCGCCGAACTTGTCGCCGCGGCGCAGCAGGTGCGACACCGCCGGGGTGGGCAGCACGCCCGCCCACGCCACTTCACCACCGGCCGCCCGGAACGCCCCGCCCAGCCACCCGGCCAGGGCCTCGGTGGAGGCCCGCGTGTCCCCCGCGAGGAGGATGCGCGGCGGCAGACTCCGGGCCACCATGTGCTCCAAAAGCACCCGGCCCAGCCGGCTCACGGTGGTCTCGTCCAGAGGCGGCACGAACGCTTCCCCGCGGATCCCGTCGGTGCCGAACAGGCGGTCCGTCACCGCTGCCCCTCCCCGCCCCGGCCGGCACGCTCGGGGAGAATGGTGACTGCCACCCGCACGGCGGCCGGCTCGACGATGCGCACCAGCGGGTGGGGGGAGTGGAGCGCCACCACCGTCTCCACCGTGGTGGTCGCCCCGGCCACCACCACTGGGTCGGTGAGCACCCCGGGGAGCGTCTCCAGCACCAACCGCGGCCCGGAAACCAGGACCGTGGCCGGCTCGGTGAGGACCCGGCCGACGACCAGCCCTGCCGCGGGGGTTCCTGACAGCGGCGGCTGCACCGGAAGGCGGCGGCGGACGATGCGCTCGAGGCGCAGCGGCAACCGCGACGGCGACACGGCCAGCACGTCCACCCCCGCAGGCACCGAGACGTGGCGCGTCTCCACCGCCACCTCGTGATCCCCCTCGCCGACCCCGCGCAAGTCCACCACCACGCCCACGTCGGCGGCGGCCAGGGAACGAAGGCGCGACAGCGGGCCGCGCAAACGCAACGTCAGACCCAGCGGTACCTCCGAGGTGATCACGAGGTCGTTGCCGATGTTGACGAGGGTGAGGGGGGCGTCGAGCTGCCGCTCGGAAATGCGCTCCCGTCGCTCCAGGGCGTTGGAGTACCAGAGCAAGGCCGCAAAGAAAAAGGCTACGGCCAAGGAGATCGGGTGCCGGGGCCGGAGTCGCATCATCGACCTCCCGGCTGGCCGAGCACCAGGAGCTCCATGAGCATGTACCGCAGTGCGCGGCTATCCAGGCCGGAGTGGAGCTGGCCGTTCTCCGCCACCGCCAGGGCCCCCCGCTCTTCGGACACCACCACCGCCACCGCGTCCGTCTCCTCGGCGATCCCCAGGGCGGCGCGGTGGCGGGAACCGTACTCGCTGGAGAGGTCGGCACGGGTGGACAGGGGCAGGAAGCACCCCGCGGCCACGATCCTGTTCCCCTGCACGAGGGCAGCCCCGTCGTGGAGCGGCGTCCCCGGCACGAAGATGTTGACGAGCAGGTCGTAGGAGAGCTGGGCGTCGAGGGGGATGCCGGTGTCGGCGTAGGTGCGCAGCCCCTCGCCCCGCTCGATGACGATGAGGGCGCCGTGCCGCCGGGCCACCAAAGTCTCGCAGGCCAGCACGATCTCGTTGACCAGCACCTGCCGCGGCGACAGTGAGGAGAGGAAGCGCAGCACCCGCGACCGCCCCACCGCCGCAAGGATGCGGCGAATCTCGTGTTGGAACAGCACGATCACGACGAAGGGCAGGTAGAACAGGACCTCCCGCAGCACCGTGGCGAGGGTGATGAGGTCCAGGGCCTGGGCAACGAGGTAGGAGGCGGTGAGCACCACGATCCCCCACAGCAGGGACACCGCCCGCGTGCCCCGAACCGCCAGCAACACGAGGTAGAAGACGATGGTGACGAGGAGCACGTCCACCACATCGCGAATGCCCACGTCCAGTTGCACGAGCTGGCGCATCGCCGCGAGCAGGCCGCTCATGCGGCACCCTCCACCGCCGCCAACACCTCCAGGAACTGCACCGTGGCCGCCACGTCGTGGACCCGGACCATCGCCCGCGGGATGGCCGCCGCCCGCACCAGCGCCGCCAGGGAGCCAGGCAACCGCTCCCCCGCCGCCGCACCGGTCAGGGCGCCAATGAACGACTTGCGGGAAGCGCCCACCACCACGGGGTAGCCGAGGGCCGCCAGGTCCTCGAGGGCGCGCAGCAACCGGAGGTTGCCGCCGACGTCCTTGCCGAAGCCGATCCCCGGGTCGAGGAAGATGCGCTCCCGCGCCACCCCGGCCGCCTCGGCCGCCGTCGCCCGCGCCGCCAGGAAGGCGTGCACCTCCGCCACCACGTCCACGTAGTGCGTGTCCCGCTGCATGGTCGCCGGCTCGCCGCGCATGTGCATGAGGACGATGCCCGCCCCAGCGCCCGCCACCACCCCCAGCATGGCCGGGTCGGCGCCGGCGCTCACGTCGTTGACGAGGCACGCCCCGGCGGCCAAGGCCGCCGCCGCCACCGAGGCCCGCCTGGTGTCGATCGAGACGAGGGCGTCCGGTCGCTCGGCAAGGATCCCCTCCACCACCGGCAGCACCCGCTCCCGCTCCACCTCCGGCGGGACCGGCGTCGCCCCGGGCCGGGTGGATTCCCCACCCACGTCCACCACCGTCGCCCCCTCCGCCAGGAGTTGCAAGGCGTGGCTCACGGCGGCGGCCGGTGTGGCGTGCCGTCCGCCATCGAAGAAGGAATCCGGCGTGACGTTGACGATCCCCATCACCGCGGGGCGGGAGCGCTCCCACACTGCAGCCAGACGCGACGTCAGCACCGTTCCACTCTACCGCAGCCCGCCCCGACCGGCCAAGGGACGCGCCGGTGTCGGCCAACGTACCGGTCCCCGCGGCACCTGCGTCGGCGGGGGCCGGCGCGGGGCGTGGGTAATTCGCGGCTGTGCTAAGGTATGCAGCCGTGTTGGGGGGATTCGTGATGCGAAGGGGTGCACTCCTCGTCGCCGGCCTGCTGGTGGCCGCTGCCGGGTACAGCCAGAGTTTCGAGAGCGAGGCCCGCCGTTTTGCCCGCGCGTACCTGCCCTACAACCCCAGAGGGGTCATCGAGGTGAAGGTGGACCACAACGGCCTGACGCCGGTGGGGCCTTACCTCCTCGTCACCGTGACCCGCCGCGGCGATGACGAGAAGTCCAACGACACGCTGTCCCTCCTGGTGGACCCCCAGCGGCGCGCGGTGAGCGCCGGCTTGGTGGCGACCCTCCCCGCCACCCCCGGGGCGGTGACCCCGGATCGCCTGCAGCGCTACGTGGAGCAGGACCTCCCCCCCTTGCTCACCGAGATGCTCGGCATGCGCACCCGGCTGCGCTGGCCGACGGGCCCGGAGCGGCCCACCGGGGTCGTCCCCCTCACCGCGGAGCTCTCGACGGGCTACGGCTGGACCAAGTGGCCCATGGCCCTGTCCGCCGACGGCAAGTACATCGTGCTGGGCGCCACCTGGCCGCTGGACCGGGACCCGCGGGCGGTTCGCCGGGACATCATCGACGAGACCCTGGTCCAGTGGGACCCCGGGAACGAGAAGGCCGTGGTGAAGTTCGTGGAGTTTTCCGACTACGAGTGCCCGGCCTGCAAGCGGGCCTGGGGGGAGATCAAACCGATCCTCGCCCGCTTTGCCGGGACGCTGCGCCACGGCATCGTGAACCTGCCGCTGGTGCGCAGCCACCCGTGGGCGTTCCGGGCGGCGGTGGCCGGGGTCTGCGTCGGCTCCCTGTGGCCGGATAAGCTCCTGACCTTCAAGGACGAGATGTATCGCCTGCAGGACACCGTCACGGTGGACACCGTGGACGACGCCGTCTTCGGCTTCCTCCTCCAACAGAGCCTGGACGAGAAGGCGTTCCGCTCCTGCTACCTCAAGGACCCAGCCATCGACCGGGTGCTGGCGCAGGTGGAACTGGGCCAGCGCCTGGGGATCCTCGGCACGCCCACCTACTTCGCCAACGGCGAGCACCTCGGCTACGGCGACAAGGAGCTCCTGGTGGCCCGGCTAGAGGCCATCATCGCCGCCGGCGGCACCCCCGAGAAAGCGCCCCAGTAGCGTGCGCCGCCCCGGCGGGGGTGGGGTGGCGGGGCGTGGCTACCGGCCGGCAGTAACCGGGCCGCGGCCGATCCGCCCGGAAAGCTCCTGAGCCAGCGCCCGAAACGCCTGGGCAGCCGCCGAGGCCGGGGCGGCGGCGACGATGGGGGTGCCCGCGTCGCCGCCGGTGACGATGGCCGGGTCGATGGGGACCTCGCCCAGGAACGGCACGCCCAGCTGTTCCGCCGTGCGGCGACCCCCGCCACGCTTGAAGATCTCGCTCTCCTTCCCGCAGTGGGGGCAGACGAAGGTGGACATGTTCTCGATCACACCCAGCACCGGCACGTTGACCTTCTGAAACATGGCGAGCCCCTTGCGGGCGTCGATGAGGGCCACGTCCTGGGGGGTGGTGACGATCACCGCGCCGTCCAGGGGGAGCTGCTGGGTGATGGTGAGCTGAGCGTCGCCGGTGCCGGGGGGCAGGTCCACCACGAGGACATCCAGCGTCCCCCACTCCACGTCCTCCAGAAACTGCTGTAGCGCCTTCATCACCATCGGCCCGCGCCAGATCACCGGGGTGTCGGGGTCGATGAGGAACCCCAGCGACATCACATGCACGCCGTTGCCGTCCACCGGGAGGATCTTCTCGTTCTCGTTGACCATGGGGCGTTCACGGCAGCCCATCATGAGCGCCTGGGAGGGGCCGTAGATGTCGGCGTCCAGAAGCCCCACCGTGTAGCCTAGCTGCTTGAGGGCGAGAGCCAGGTTGGCGGCCACCGTGGACTTGCCGACACCCCCCTTGCCCGACGCCACGGCGATCTTGGTCCGCACCCCCGGGAGCGGGTTGGGAGGGGCCGAGGTCTCCCCCTGAGGGGGTGTGACGTGCACCTCCAGGTCCACGGCGGTCACCCCCGGCAGCCCCTCCAGCACGGCCCGGGCGTCCTTCTCGATGGCTGGCCCCACCTCCGGGCGGGCGCTGGAGAGGGCGATGCGAACCCGCACCGAGCCCCCCTCCACCGCCACCTCGCGGACAAAGCCAAAGGACACAATGTCCCGGGACAACCCGGGGAACTTGACCCTCCTCAGGGCCTCACGAACCTGCTGGGCATCCATCACTGGCACTCCTTCCTCGCCCGGCTGCCGCCGGACCGTTCTCGAACTGGGCGCCCCCCTACCTCGGACTCAGCCGCGCCCCAGGCGACGGCGCACCTCGTCGGTGGCCATCTCGATGCTCCACGGCGGGTCCCAGACGATCTCCACCCTGACGTCGGAGGCCCCGGTGAGCCGCCGTATGGCCTCGGCGGCCTCGTCGCTGATCCGCCGCACCAGCGGGCAGCCGCGGGTGGTCAACGTGAGCTGGACGGTGACGGCACCGGCGGGTGACACCTCGACGCCGTACACCAGGCCGAGATCCACGACGGAAAACGGAATCTCGGGATCCATGACGGTCCCGAGCGCGTTCCAGACCTGTTCCTCACTGACCATCCGCACCCCCCGGGCCGCACCCCGCATCCTGGGCAACGGTTCCGGCGCCGCCAGTATTGCCCCGCAGTCGCTCCATCGCCCCTCGCACCTGCGCCATCAGCGCGTCCTTGGCGGTGACCCCCACCCCCGCGGTGGGGATCGGCTCGCCGAACCGCACCGTGATCGTGCCCGGGCGCAGGAGGTAGCTGTGCTTCGGCAAGCACCGCCGAGGACCGTCCAGCCCCACGGGGACGATGGGCAGGCCGGCCTTGATGGCGATCAGGAAGCCACCCCGCTGGAACGGCAACAGGTTGCCGTCCGGGGTGCGGGTCTCCTCGGGGAACACCAGCACCGAGCGCCCGGCCCGGATCCGCTGGGCTGCCTGCTCGAAGGACTTGATGGCCTCGCGGCGGTTCTTGCGGTCGACGGGGATGAACCCCATGGAGGAGATGGCCCAGCCGAAGAACGGGATGGAGAAGAGGGACTTCTTGGCGAGAAAGCGAACCTGCACCGGGATGGCAGCGAGAAGCACCGGGATGTCCAGCCACGACTCGTGGTTGGCCATGAACACCACGGCCCGGTCGCGGGGTACCGCCTCCCGCCCCTCCACCCGCAGGCGAACGCCCGCCGCCGCCAGGATGATGCGGGCCCACAGTCGCGACCCCTTGAGGGTCCAGTCGCCGCGGGGGGGGATGAACCCGACGATGGCCCCGTAGCTGCCCAGGATCACCGTGTCGACGATGGTCACGAGCGCGGCCAGGAAGGTGTGGAGAAAGCGCAGCACCGTCACGCCGGGATTGTACCCGAACCCCGGCGACCCCCCGCCGTTACGGCGCCTGGGCCGCCGGGGCCGGCCGGCCCGGCCCTTTGAGACGCTCCACCGGCACCCCGGTGTGCTCCGAGACCATGGCGTAGACCTCCTCCCCCTCCAGCACCTCCCGCTCCAGAAGAGCGGCCGCGATGCGGTCCAGCACCGGGCGGTGAGAGGTGAGGAGTTCCTCGGCCCGCCGGTAGGAGGTCTCCACCAGGAGTTTGATCTCGTTGTCGATCTCCACCGCGGTGGCCTCGGAGTAGTCCTGGTGCCGCGCAAACTCCTTGCCCAGGAAGATGGCCTCCTCCCGCTTGCCGAAGGTGAGCGGCCCCATGCGGGACATCCCCCACTCGCACACCATCTTCCGGGCCAGTTCGGTGGCCCGCTCCAGGTCGTTGCCGGCGCCGGTGGTGATCTGATCGGGGCCGAAGACGATCTGTTCGGCCAGCCGCCCCCCCATCAGCACCACCAGCTCGTCGGCCAGGTAGGCCTTGGGGTGGAGGTAGCGGTCCTCCTCGGGGAGCTGTTGGGTGAGGCCAAGGGCCAGGCCGCGGGGGATGATGGTCACCTTGTGGAGCGGGTCGGCGTTGGGCAGGAGCGCCGCCACCAGGGCATGCCCCGCCTCGTGGTAGGCGACGATCCGCTTCTCCTCCTCGGACAGGGCCAGGGAGCGCCGCTCGGCACCCATCATCACCTTGTCCTTGGCGTACTCGAAGTCCTCCATGCTGACGGCGGGCCGGTCGAGGCGAGCCGCCCGCAGGGCAGCCTCGTTGACGAGGTTGGCCAGGTCGGCCCCGGAGAAGCCCGGCGTGGAACGGGCCAGGACCGACAGATCCACGTCGTCGGCCAGCTTGATCTTGGCGGTGTGGACGGCAAGGATCTCGGCCCGGCCGTTGAGATCGGGGCGGTTGACGACGATCCGGCGGTCGAAGCGGCCCGGCCGGAGCAAGGCAGGATCGAGCACGTCCGGGCGGTTGGTGGCGGCGATGAGGATCACCCCCTCGTTGGACTCGAAGCCGTCCATCTCCACCAGGAGTGCGTTCAACGTTTGCTCGCGTTCGTCGTGACCGCCGCCGAGACCGGCGCCGCGATGCCGGCCCACGGCGTCGATCTCGTCGATGAAGATGATGCACGGCGCGCTCTTCTTGCCCTGCTCGAAGAGGTCGCGGACGCGGGACGCGCCCACCCCCACGAACATTTCCACGAAGTCCGAGCCGGAGATGGAGAAGAACGGCACCTCCGCTTCCCCCGCCACCGCCCGGGCCAGCAGCGTCTTGCCCGTGCCCGGGGGGCCCATGAGCAGCACGCCCTTGGGGATCTTGCCGCCCAGCTTGGCGAATCGCTGGGGATCGCGGAGGAACTCGATGATCTCCTGGAGCTCCTCCTTGGCCTCCTCCACGCCCGCCACGTCCTTGAAGGTCACCCGCTTTTGGTTTGCCGCCAGCAGTTTGGCGCGGGACTTGCCGAAGGCCAGAGCCTTGTTCCCGCCGGCCTGCATCTGCCGCCAGAACAGGTACCACATACCGATGAGCAGCACGAACGGGAGGGCGGAGAACAGGAACGTCCAGATGTTGCCCTGGGCCGGCTCCTCGGCCTTGATGGCGACGTTGTGCTCCCGGAGCAGGTCCACCAGCTTGTCGTAGCCCGGTGAGTAGGTGACGAAGTCGTACGGCTTGCGGCCAAAGGGCCGGGGCGGGGGCGCGCTGGTGGAGCGGACGAGGAGGTCGTTGCCGCGGATCAGCACCTCCGCCACCTCCCCCGCCTCCACCTTGGCGAGAAACTCGGAAAAGGTGAGTTCCTGCGCGGCGGCCCGGGTGGTGGTGACCCAGTTCCAGAGGAGGATCACCGACACGACGATGACCACGAACAGCAAGGCGTTGCGGACGTTTTGGTTCAAGCCCTCTCCCGCGCGGGGCGGTGGTGTGGCCGGCGCCCCGCGTCAGAACTCGTCAAGCAGGCACAGGTCGGGAAGATTCCCCCACCGTCCCTGGTACTCCATGCCGTAGCCCACCAGGCGCCCCGCCGGTGTGTCGTTGAACAGCACGTACTTGGGCGCCAGCGCCACCCGGCGCAGTACCGGCTTGTCGACGAGGGCGGCCACCTCGAGGCTAGCGGGGCGCTGCTGCGCCAGATGCGTGAGGAGGTAGTTTTCCGTCACCCCCGAGTGGCAGATGTCCTTGAGGATGACGGCGTGGACCCCCTCGAGGTGGACGTTGGTGGCGTAGGCCAGCTCGATCACCTCGCCGCGGGGCGCCGTCTCGCGACTGACGTTGACCAGCTCGAAGCGCACCGCCCCCTCGATGACCCGCAGGAGATCGGCCAGGAACACCGCCGCCCCCTTAAGGATCCCCACCAGCACCAGCTCGCGACCCGCGTAGTCGCGGGAGATTTGGCTGCCGACCTCCGCTACCCGAGCGGCGATCCGGTCGCGAGTGATGATCGGTCGTGGCGCTGCCATGGTTCCTCCACCTCGGCGACGACCTCCCCCGGTCCGCCCTCCCACCCCGCCGCCGGCCCCACCGCGGGGACCCAGATCATCGTACCATCCGCCTCCAGCACGGGCCAGCCACGTCGCCACTCGGCAGGCACGCCGGCCCGCGCCAGCAGGACCGCCCCCCGCGGTCGCCCGGCCACCGCCAACCGCTCCCCCGGCGCAAGGGAACGCCAGGCGAGGCTCGCCCCGAAGCACCGTCGCGACAGCAACCCCCGGTGGCAGGGGACGGGGGAGGGGGTGGAGGCGAGTCGGGCCACGAACCCCCCCGGCAGCGCCACCTCCCCGGGGAGGGACGCGGGCACCGGTTGGAACGGCGCCGTGGGGGGCGGGTGGAGGGAAAGGGCCCCGCCGCGGCGACGCAGCACCCAGCGGCGGCCGAGGTCCACCGCAGCCGGCACGCCCGTGGCCAGGAGCTGCGCCACCTGGCCAAGCTGCTCCCGGGAGGGAGGCTCGGCCAGCGGCAGGCGGGCAGCCAGTTCCAGGCACCAGCGCCGCTGGAGCGCCGGCGGTAGGGAGGCCACCGCAGCCAGGGGGACCGGCCGGCCGATCTCCGGCCACGCCCCCCGCTGGGCAAGGAGCGCCCCCAGCACCTCCTCGTCAGCGGCCAGCGTCTCGGCCAGCGCTGCCAGGTGCTCCACCACCCTCGGGGCAACGCGCTGGAGGAAGGGAAGGACCTCTCCCCGAATGACGCTGCGAGGCCGCCGGGCGGTGACGTTGCTCTCGTCCTCCCGCCAGCCCTGGCCCAGGGAAGTAAGCCACTGGCGCAGGGCCTCCCGCCGGAAATCCAGCAGCGGCCGCACCACGGTCCCGACCCGGCGCCGCACCCCTGCCAACCCCCGCGGCCCCGAGCCGCGAAGGAGTTTGAACAGCACCGTCTCGGCCTGGTCGTCCCGGGTGTGGGCCGTGGCCACGGCCTGGCAACGCGCCTCCGCCCGAGCCGCCTCCAGGAGCCGGTAGCGCTCCCTCCGCCACCACGCCTCCGGGGAGGTTCCGCGCGGCGGCCGGGGGTCCAGGTGTCGCTCCACGAAGGGGACGGCCAGCGAGGCCGCCAGGGCCCGGCAAAACGCCAAGTCCTCGTCGGCCGCCGCACCGCGCAGGTGGTGGTGGACATGGACGGCGACCGGCTCCACCGCCACGGCCTCCCGAGTGGCCACCAGGAGACGGAGCAGCGCCACCGAGTCGGATCCACCGGAGAGGGCGACCGCTACCCGCCCTCCCAGGAGATCCGGGAAGCTGCGGGAGAAGCCGGCGGCAAAGCGCGTGACGATCATGTCGGTGGTGCCGGCGAGTGGAATCGAACCACTGACACGGGGCTTATGAGACCCCTGCTCTACCTCTGAGCTACGCCGGCACGTCCGGCCGCTGCATTCTAGCCTTCCCCCCGCGGTGGTCAAGTGAGTTGCAGGGAGGGCGCGAGTTGGCGATACTTCCGGCATGCCGGAGCTGCGCGGCACCGTGTGCGTTCGCTGCGGGGAGGAGAAACCAGCGTGGGGGCTCGCGGTCTGCCCCATTTGCGGTGCTGTGGTGTGTCAAAGATGTGCTACGTTTTCCTATGGACGTCACTTCTGCTCCCCCAGGTGCGCCGCCTTCTTCTTTCACGGCGACCCGGAGGAAGCGGAAGGCGAGGGCAGCTGAGGTCGTTGTCGGGAGCGGGAGGAATTTGCGGGCGTGATGACGGGAGAGACACACGGTGCCACCACGGGGGGATGATCTTGCCGCCCTTGCGCAGCGCACCTCGCCCCTCGCGTTGCGCCGGGGCGTTGCTGGCTTCTTGCTCGCAAAGGCGCAAGGGTGCCGTGTCTTCGACGCGGAAAACGTGGCCTACATCGACTTCGTCGGCGGCGGCGGCAGCAACCTCCTGGGGTACGCCAACCAGTACGTGCTGGACGCCATCCGCCGGGCCGCCACCAGCAGCCTGGCGGCGGGTTTCTCGGCGGTGGCGGAGGTGGAGCTCGCGGCGCTTCTGGAGGAACTCCTGCCTCACCTCTCCCCCTGGGTCCTCACCGCCTCGGAGCTGGAGGCCTGGGAGCTGGCCCTGCGCTGGTGCCGGCGCACCACCGGGCGCAGCCGCATCGTCGTCTTCGACGGCAATCGGCGGGGCGCCGTGGAGGCGTTCCAGGTGGCGCCGGTGGGGCCGCTGGGGATTTCCCAGCCCCTGCTGGCCGGTGTCGCGGCCGACGTGTCCCGCCTGGTGCGCGTGGTCCCCTGGGGCGACCTGGAGGCCCTGGGCACGGTCCTGGACGAGGTAGGGGTGGATGTGGCCGCCGTCGTGGTGGATCCCCTGGCCACCCAGTTCGGCGTGGTGCCCCCCGACCGGGTGTTCCTGACCGGCGTCGCCGCCGCCGCCCGGCGCATCGGCGCCTACCTCGTCCTCGACGAGACCATCACTGGGTTCCGCCTGGGCCGAGGCGGGGCCGCCGAGCAGCTAGCCCTGGAACCGGACGTGTCCGTGTTCGGTTCGGTGCTGGGGGGCGGGGTGGCCCAGTTGGGCGCGGTGGCCTGGCGGCGCGAGCTGGGTGCCGTCCCCGGCGACGACATCAGCGCGCCCCCCTCCCCCATCAGCGTGCACGCCGCCGCGGCCACCCTCTCGGTGCTGCGCAACGATGCCGTGTACAAGAGGCTCGAGGAGCGCGGCGCCCAGCTCCAGGCCGGGATCGAAGCCCTGGCGGAAAAGTTCGAGCGGCCGCTGCGCATCTCCCGGGTAGGCTCGATCTTCTCCTGCGCCTTCTCCCGCCAGCCGGTGGTGGACGGAAACTCCTTTGCGCGGACCGACCACGAGAGCTGGGAGCGCTTTCAGCGCCTGGCCCGGGAGCATGGCCTCCTGCTGCCCAGCCGCTCGTCCTCCCCATCTTTTGTCTCCCACGCCCACGGCGTCAAGGACATCGAGCAGGCTCTGGCCGCCGTGGAGGCCACCTTGCGGCGGATGCAGAAGGAGGACGAGGTCTAGCCCCGCGGCCGCGGCTGCGGTCCGCTCGCGCAGCTACTGGAGATAGCCGAGGTTGCGGAGCAGTTCGCGCTGTACCTGCTGGCCGCGCGGTGAAGGGGCGGCCAGAGGAGGCGGCGGGGGGCCGTAGTCCACCGCACCGAGAATCGGCCCACCCACTCCGGAGAGATCCCGGCGGGGGGCCGGGAGTGCCAGAGGGATCGGCAGCCCCAGGGCGTCCAGGACAGTGGCGGCCACTGCCTCGGCGACGCATGGCTCGTACCTGCCAGCCGGCGCCCCCGAGACGGCCACGAACCCGGTGCCGCCGTGCCACGGGGCACCCACGAGCCACACCGTGGAGCCCGCCTCCACCAGCCGGGTGAGAACTCCCTCCAGGGCTTCCAGGTGAGGGAGCTGCAGCTGCGCCAGTTCCCACGGGGTCGCGCGGGGGTGGGCACGCCGCTGGATGTCCAGCGCTGGCATGGCCACCGCCAGTAGGTGGGGGGAAGCTGCCGCCGCCACTCGTTCCGTCACCGCCAGGGCGAGACGGTCGCTGGCCGCCGCCGGGTCCGGGTGGCCTGCGCCCCACACGCTGGCAACGGTGCCGGCCAGGCCAGGAGTCACCGCGTCGGTGCCGCCATCCCCCCCCAGCCACGCACGCTCACTGGCCACCTCCCCCAGCACTCGCCGCACCGGCCAGCTGCCCCACCACCCCCCCACCGTCACCGGCACGCCGGCGCGAGAAGCCATTTCCCAGAAGGTGGGACGGTGCCGCACGGTGGCCGGGCGCGCCACCACCCGGGCCGCCCCCACCCCCTGCCACAGGGGGACGATGGCGGCTCGGCCCACGGGGGAGAGGGGCACGCCATCCTGGAGCCCGAACAGACGCACCTCCTCGAGGACCGTGATGCCGTGGAGCGCCGGGGGCACGCCACAGGCCAGCGTGGTCCAGAACACGACGGGGAGCGGTGGCTGCGGCACCTCCATCGGCGCCCACCCCCACAGCGTCGCCTCCCGTAGCCCCGCCAACCCGGTCAGGCCAGCGGCGGCCTCCAGATCCTCCCGGGCCAGACCGTCCACCGCCACCACCGCCACCCGCCCGTGCGGCTGCGGGAAGGATGCCGCCACCTCCGGGCTCGCCTCGTCCTGGCGCTGCGCCAGCACCAGCACCCCCAGCACGCCCATCGCCACCACCGCCAGGAGGGCGGCACCGGTCACCGGCTGCCGCCGCCCGGCGGCGGCGGGGTAGCTGAACCGTGCCAGCAAGTGGCGTCGCATCCACCGCATCCCGACGAGCGCCAGCGCCAGCCCGCCAGCCACGCCCGGAATCGTCGCGAGCCCCGGCACCGCCGGCCGGCCCATGGCGGCGAGGAGCGCGACGACGGCTGCACCCACCAGCACCGCTCCCGCAGTGGCGACGGCCTCGGGCTCCCCCCCCAGCCTGAGCATCCCCCAAGCCAGCCAGCGGCACAGTCCGTACCCCACCGCCACCAGGAGCACGGCGGCGGGGAGGAACGCCACGGCGACGGGGAACACCGTTGTCGCCGGCTGGCCGCCGAAGCCCACCTCGGCCGCCGCCAACACCACGGCCAGCGCCGCCCCAGCAAGCGCAAGGCGCACGGCCACGACCCAGGGCGATGCGGGCGGCGCCGGGAGACCGCCGGCCAGGTAGCCGCGGCCGCTCAACTCCTGTCGCGCCGCCTCGAGGCGGTCAGGCGGTTCGGTGCCGGACATAGGTGGCCAGCTCGTTCAGGTGGCGGGCCGCGGCCCCCAGGGGGGCGAGGGCCTGCCGGGCCGCCTCCACGAGATCCTCGCAGAGCGCCTCGGCGCCGGCCACCCCGAAGACGGACACGAAGGTGGTGCGGGCGAGGGTGGCGTCCTTGCCCACCGGTTTGCCCAGGGTGGAGGCGTTCCCCAGCGCGTCCAGGAGGTCGTCGCTCACCTGGAACGCGAGCCCCAGATTGCGGGCGTAGGCCAGCACCGCCTCCACGGCTCGCCCGTGGGCGCCGGCGGTCACCGCACCCAGCAGCGCTGCGTACTCGAACAGGGCGCCGGTCTTCTGAGCATGGATCCGCTCCAGGGCGTCCAGGGTGGCGGCGGGGCCGGGGAGCCCGAGGTCGGCCACCTGACCCCGGCACAACGCCTCGATGACCTCGGCAAAGCGGCGCTGGAGATCCCTGCGGTGGGCCGGGGGCACCCCCGCCGCCGCCAAGGCCTGGGGCAGCAGCGCCTGGGCCCGGGCCAGCAGGGCAAAGGCCGCCAGGATCGCCACCGCCTCGCCGAACTGCCGGTGGAGAGTTGGCTGGCCGCGGCGCAGCTCGGCGTCGTCCATGCACGGCAGGTCGTCGAGCACCAGGGAGGCGGCGTGGACGAGCTCCGGCACGCAGGCCACGTCCACCACCTCTGCGCCCGCGCGCCCGAAGGCGCGGGCCACCAGGAGGACCAGGGCCGGGCGGATGCGCTTGCCGGGCGCCAGGACCGCCGCCCGCATGGCCGCGGAAAGCGGGTCCTCGCTCCCGGGCGGCAGGTGCTCGGCGAGGCGGCGGCTCACCGCTGCCGCCTGCTCGGCCAGGAGCGCGAGGAGGCCTGGGCTAACGGGGGAAGCTGGCGAGAGCCTCGGCCTCGTTGTCGAAGACATCGAAAACCGTGATGAGCTGCGTCACCTGCAGGATGTCGTTGATCTTCGGGGGCAGGTTGAGCAGCTTCATGGCCCCGCCCCGTCGCGCCACCGTGGTGTAGCAGCCCACCATCTCGCCGATGCCCGACGAGTCGATGTGGGTGACGTCCTTGAGGTCGAGGAGGATCTTCGTCCGGCCATCGGCCAGCGCGGACTCCACCAGGCTCCGCATCTGCACATCCCCGGCACCAATGGTGATCTTGCCGTCCAGACTGATCACTCGCACATCGCCAACGTCCTTTACCGTGCTCTTCATCAAACCCTCCCGGCAGCAAGCCGTTTCACCAGCTCGATGCGCGTCCCGCCCCTTTCCCCGGGCAGGAAGCGCACCTCATCCATGAAGCTTTTCATGTAGAAAACACCGCGACCACTGGATCGCAACAGGTTCTGGGGCGAGGTCGGATCCTCGAGCCGGCTGGGATCGAACCCCTCCCCCTCGTCCTCCACCGCAATGGTCACCCGGTCCTGCGGCGCCGCCTCGATCTCCACGAAGACCCGCTTGGCTGCGCTAAGCTTGTTACCGTGCTTGATGGCATTCGCCAGCGCCTCGCGCAACGCCATGCCGATCCAGTAGAGGGTCTCCTCGTCCACGTCGCAGTCGCGCCCCACCTCGCCGAGCAGGTGCTCGGCGAGTTCGATGTTCTCGTAGCGGGACTGCAACGCCATCTGGGCTTTCCGCACCATGCTCGCAAAGTATAGCATCGGCGCGGTCATCCTCAGCGTGGCCAGCGTGGTCTCGGCCGGTCTCTGCCCGCCGGCCATCGCCCGGGCAGCCCGGGAGGTGGCCGCCCTGCGCCAGGTGCCGCCCCCGTTTTCCCCGCCCTGCCGGCTCCTCTCCCCGGGCGACTTAGAGCGGGAACTGGAGCGCAAGCTCCGCCGCGACCTGCCCGTGCCACTGGAGCTCTTCGTGGAGGCGTTGTCGCGCCTGGGTCTGGTGGAGGGGGACCCCGCCGCACTGATCCCCCGCCTCCTGGACTTCTACCGCAGCCAGGTGCTGGGCTTTTACGAGCCGGGGCGCGATGAGATGGTCATCGTCGACGCCCCCGGGGGGGAGGAGGAGCTGGCCGCCCTCGTGTGGGCCCACGAGCTGGAACACGCCGCCCAGGAGCGCCGGTTCCGCCTGCCCTCGCGGATCCTCGCCCTCGGCCACAACGGCGACGTGCAGCGGGCCGCGGCCGCCATTGCCGAGGGGGACGCGCTGCTCGTCATGTTCCTGCTGGCCATGCCGAACCTCCCCGGGGTGGACGCCCTCGCCCTGGCGGAGAACGCCCTCCAGAGCCAGGTGGCCGCGCAGCTGGCCACCGCTGACGTCCCTGCCTACTTCGTGGAGGACCTGCTGTTCCCCTACACCACCGGGTTCTCCGTGGTGCTTGCGGCGTACCGGCAGGGGGGGTGGCAGGCGGTGGACCGGCTGCTGGCCGACCCCCCCGGCAGCACCGCCACCCTTCTCCACCCCGATCGCCCTTCCCCCCCACAGCTTGCCGACGCCGTGCTGCCGCCGCCGCCGCCCGGCTACGAGGAGGTTCTCACCGACACCCTGGGGGAGTGGGGGCTGTCGGTGTGGCTCGGTCGCCGGCTGGGGCGGGAGGCGGCGCAACGCCTCGCCGCCGCCTGGGCCGGTGACCGGCTACGCCTGGCCCGCAGTCGGCGAGACCCCCAGCGCTGGGCGCTGGCCTGGGAACTGGCCTGCCGCGACGCGGTGGCCTGTGAGCGGCTCCGCCAGGCCCTCCAGCAGCACGCCCCGGCGCTCCTGGCCTCGCTCACGCCAGACCCAGGCCCCCTCCTGTGGGAGTGCTCCCCCACCCGGCTCCGCCTGCGGGCCGGGTGGCCGGCCACCCCGGCCGGAGACGAGACTCACGGCCGGGCGGTTGAGCCGCGCTCCACCACCGAGGCCTTCGTGATGACCACTGCTTCGAGCGGAACGTCCTTGGGGAACGGCCCGCCGGGCCCGGTGGGCACGGCAGCGATGGCGTCCACCACCTCCATCCCGGAGACCACCCGCCCGAACACGCAGTAGCCCATCCCTTCAGGGGAGGGGTCGCGGTGATCGAGAAAGGCGTTGTACTTCAGATTGATGAAGAACTGTGCCGTGGCCGAGTCGGGGTTGGCGGTGCGAGCCATGGCAATGGTACCCCGCTCGTTCTTCAAACCGTTGACCGCCTCGTTGGGGATCGGCGGCCGGGTGGGCTTCTGGACGAAGGCAGGGGTGAACCCGCCCCCCTGGATCACGAAGCCGGGGATCACCCGGTGGAAGATGGTCCCGTCGTAGTGGCCCGCCTGCACGTAGGCGAGAAAGTTGGCCACCGTCTTGGGCGCCGTCGCGTCCTCCAACTCGATCTCGATCACGCCCTTGCTGGTCTCCAGCCGCACCAGCGTGCCAGCCGTTGCCGGTGCCAGAGTGCCCAGCCACCAGGCCACAGCCACAACACCGAGCCACCACTTTCCGCTCACCTTCTCCTCCTCGTCACGGCCGGCTGCGCACGCTGGTGATCCCGAAACGCGGCACGGCGCGTTCACTGTCCATTTCGATCTTCAGCACGAAGCGCCCGCCGGCGGTGAGGGTGACGGGGAGCACCGCCTCCCCCAGCAGCGCCCCCTCGGCCGAACGCAGGCGGGCGGTGATGGTGTGCGCCCCGGCGGGGAGGGTGAGGGCGTCCTGGAAGATCCCCGTGGCCCGCCGCCGCACCCCCAAAAACCCCTTCGTGGAAAAGTCGAAGGGCTTGCGCAAAAGCGTCGTGCCGCCCTCCTCCAGCTCCACCACCCCGGCGCTGAGGGGGGAGTTGAAGTACACCTCCAGGCGCGCCTCCCCCGTCGGCGCCGGGGTCGGGGTGGGGGCCAGAAACCCCACCATTCGCCGCTCGGTGGGGGTCCGGGGCAGGCGGGAGCGTTCCCGGGCCAGGGCCAGGTACTCGCTGGCCAGGGGGTCGTCGGGGAGGATCTCCAACGCTGCCTCGAAGCGGCTCTGGGCGGCCCGCCACTGCCCCTGCCGCAGGAGCTCCTTCCCCTCCTCCAGCAACCGTTGCGCGGCGAGGCTCCTGGCCTGCGTGGCCGACTGCTCCTGGCGCAGCCGAATCGCCTCCAACCGCAACCGCCGCGCCACCGGGCTGTGGGGGGCCTGGTCCCAGACGGCGGCCAGCAGTCGCTCCGCCTCGTTGGGGTTGCCGGCGGCGAGGGCCGCCGCGGCCCCGCGCTGCGCCGCCACCACCGCGTGGCGGCGAGCCGCCTCCCCCGGCAGGGGACCGCCGTAGGGGCCGCGGTCCACACTCGCGGCCAGAAGCCCAATGGCCACCGCCGGCGGCACGATCACCGCCGCCAGCATGATCGCCACCCAGCGGGGAGTGATGGGCAACTTCCAGATGCTGGGCTGTGCCGGCTCTTCACGCTCCACCACCGTGGCCCGGGTGGCGGTGGGGCCGCCGGTCATGGCGGTGGGCTCGGCAGGGGCGGTCGTCACCTGGCTGGTGGCCACCGTCAGCTGGGTGGCATCGCCCCCCACCCCCAGAAGGATGCGGCGCAACACATCCAAGCCCCGGGCCACGTCGGCGCCCCGCCCGTACCGCTGCTCGGGGTTCTTCTCCAGGAGCTTGATGATGATGGGGTTGAAGGAGGGTGGCACCCCCGGCTTCACCTGGGAGGGGATGGGGGCCGGCTCGTGAACGATCTTGTAGGTCACCTCGGTGAGGTTGGCGCCCTGGAACGGCCGGGTCCCCGTCAGCAACTCAAACAGCACCACCCCCAGCGAGAAGAGATCGCTGCGGCCGTCCACCCTGGCGCCGGTGACCTGCTCGGGTGACATGTAGTTGGGGGTGCCGATGAACTGCCCCTCGGTGGTGAGGTTGGAGGACTCCAGGCGGGCAACGCCAAAGTCAGTGATCTTGGCGTTGCCCTGGGGGGTGATGATGATGTTGGCGGGCTTGATGTCGCGATGCACCACGCCCTTGGCGTGGGCGTAGTCGAGGGCGCTCGCGAGGGCCGCGCCAATGCGGGCGATGTCGCTGTAGGCAAAGGGGTGGCCAGCCTTCATGAGGTCGCGGAGGCTCTTCCCCTCGATGAACTCCATGGCAATGTAGGAAAGACCGGTGGCCTCGTCCACCCCCGCGTCGTGGACGGTGACGATGCCGGGGTGGTTGAGGATCCCTGCCGCCTGCGCCTCGCGCAGGAAACGCTGTCGGAACTCCTCCGCCTCTTCCGCATCGTCCGGTGGCTTCAGCGTCTTCAGGGCCACCCGCCGGCCGATCACGGGGTCGCGGGCCAGGTAGACGACGCCCATGGCGCCCCGCCCGAGCAGGCGTTCGATCACGTAACGGCCGAGCCGATGCGGTTCCATACCCCCTTGAGCTTACATCAACCCGGAAGCCGGCGTCCGGCGTGCCGCGGCGGGCGGTGGCCCGGTGGCGGGGGTCGGGGTCGGCAACAGCACGATGACCTCTTCCGGGGAGGCGACCCCCAAGAGCTGGCGGGCGGCTCGCTCCCGGGCCGCCTCCTCCCGACGCAGCGCCTCGATCTCCCTGGCAAGGGCCCGGTTGCGTTGCTCCAGCGCCGCGCGCCGGGCCTCCAGCTCCTCCACCACCCGGCGGGTCTCCCGCACGTTCCGTGCGCCGCTCCACCAACCCCAGGCGGTGAGCCCTACCACCGCCAGGCCCGCCGCGAGGAGCAGGCGCGGTGGGGCGTTCATCCCGGCAGGAGCGGCGAGCGGCCGGCAAACCGCGCCGCCTCGCCCAGTTCCTCGGCAATGCGCAGCAGGCGGTTGTACTTGGCGATCCGCTCGCCGCGGGAGGCCGAGCCGGTCTTGATGAGGCCGCACCCGCAGGCCACCGCTAGGTCGGCAATGGTGGTGTCCTCGGTCTCGCCGGAGCGGTGGGAGATCATGGCGCGCCAGCCGCTGTGCAGGGCCATGGAAACGGCCGCCTGGGTCTCGGAGACGGTGCCGATCTGGTTGAGTTTGATGAGTACCGCGTTGGCGATGCGCTCGGCAATGCCACGGGCGATAAGTTCCGGGTTGGTGACGAACACATCGTCCCCCACCAGGAGCACCCGGTGGCCCAACCGCTGCCGCATCTCTCGCCACCCGCCCCAGTCGTCCTCGGCGAGGCCGTCCTCGATGAGCACGATGGGGAAAGCTTCCAGCCACTCCTCGTAGAGGTTGATGAGATCGACGGCGGCGAGCCCGTGCCGGCCCTCGCCGGGGAGAAAGTAGCCGTCGCCGGTGCGCAGCTCGCTGGCCGCCGCGTCGATGGCGATGGCCACCTGTCGCCCGGGCTCGTAGCCCGCGTCGCCGATGGCCTGGACCAGGTACTCCAGGGCCGCCCGGTTGTTGGCGAGGTTCGGCGCAAAGCCGCCCTCGTCCCCCACTGCGGTGACGTGCTTGCTGCTCTTGAGGCGCTCGCGCAGGGCGTGGAACACCTCCACACCGGCCCGCAGCGCCTCGGGGAAACTCTCGAAACCTAGCGGCACCACCATGAACTCCTGGATGTCCAGGGAGTTGTCCGCATGCGCGCCACCGTTGATGAGGTTCATGCACGGCACCGGCAGGACGTGGGCCGAGGTGCCGCCCAGGTAGCGGTAGAGCGGCAGGCTGGCCTGCTCCGCCGCTGCCCGCGCCACGGCGATGGAGGCGGCTAGGATGGCGTTGGCGCCGAGCCGGCTCTTGCCCGGCGTGCCGTCCAGTTGGATGAGCGCCCGGTCGATGCCGAGCTGATCGCGGGCGTCGCGACCGACGAGGCAGTCGGCAATCTCGCCGTTCACCGCGGCCACCGCCCGCAGCACCCCCTTGCCCCGGTACCGGGCCGCGTCGCCGTCGCGCAGCTCCAGCGCCTCCCGGCTCCCCGTGGAGGCGCCGGAGGGCACCATGGCGTGCCCCACCGCCCCGCCCACCAGCACCACCTCCGCCTCCACGGTGGGGTTGCCCCGCGAGTCCAACACCTCCCGTCCCACCACGGTTTCGATCTCAAACATGGTCACCCCCCTCCTCGGCTGCCTGCAGGAGCTGCCGCGCCGCCCGGATCAGCCCCCGCAACTGGGCCGCCGACGGGCTCTCCGCGTAGATGCGCACCTTTGGCTCGGTGCCGGCGGCGCGGAGGAGCACCCAGGCATCCCCGGCCAGTTCCAACAGCAGCCCGTCGCGCCGGTCCTCGCGCACCACCGGCAGCCCGGCAAAGGTAGTGTACGTGCGCGCGGCCAGACGCGCCAGCGCCTCCCGGGTGCGTTCCCGCAAGGGGAGCTGGACGCGGCGCGACACCAGCGGGCCGAACTTCGCAAAAAGCTCGCGGACCAGATCCCCCATCGGCAGCCGGCGCACCGCCAAGAGTTCGGCCACGAGCAGCGCGGCATAGATGCCGTCCCGCTCCGGCAGGTGCGCCGCCACCCCCAGCCCCGCCGACTCCTCGGCGGCCACCACCAAGGCGCCGGACGCCAGGAGGGGACCGAAGTGCCCAAACCCCACCGGCGTCTCCACCACCTCGCACCCGGCCGCCCGGGCCACCCGATCGATGAGCCTGGTGGTCCCCACGGTCCGCCCCACCCCGCCGCGCACGCGCCGGTGGCCGAGGAGGTGGTGGACGATGAGGGCGAGCGCCACGTTGGGCGGGACGACCCGGCACTGCTCGCTCACCACCCCGAAACGGTCGGCGTCGCCATCGGTGGCGAGCCCCACCACCGCCCTCGTGGCGCGGACCCGCTCCCGCAACGCGGCCAAGTTGGGCGGGGAGCAGTCCGGCGCGTAGCCACCGAAGTACGGGTCCTTGGTGGTGTGGAGCACATGGGTCTGCACGCCGTGTTCCAGCAGGATGCGGTCGAGGAACTCTCGGGCCGAGCCGTACAGGGGGTCCACCACCACCGAGAGCCCGGCGGCCTTCACGGCGTCCCAGTCGATGTCCCGGTGGAGACTCGAGAGGTAGTCCTCGGTGAGCGGGGCGGTGCTGGCCAGGTGTCGCTGCGGGACGTAGAAGTCGCCGGTACTGCCGGCCAGGCGGTCGCAGGCCTGCTCGATGGCCTCGGTGAAGTCCCGGGGGAGCGCCGTGCCGTTCCCGGCGAAGAGCTTCACGCCGTTGTACTCTGGAGCGTTGTGGGAGCCCGTGAAGAGCACGCCCAGGGACGCCCGTCGCCCGCGCACCGCGGCCGCCACGCACGGCGCCGGCAGGTCTCGCTCCGAGAGGACCGTGCGGACGCCGTGGTGGGTGAGGAGATCCACCGTTTCCCGGGCAAACTTCTCCGACAGGAGGCGGGTGTCGTAGGAGACCAGCACCTCCTGCACCGGCCCCCGCTGCCGCAACACCGAGAGGGTGGCCTCGAGGAGGAGGCGAACGTTGTGGAAGGTGACGAGCTGCCCCACCACCCCCCGCCAGCCCGCAGTGCCGAAGCGCAGCATGACGCCCCGGCGCGAGGCTACCACAGTGGCTTGGGGCGGCGCACGCCGGCCGCCGCTCGGGCCGCTTTCCCAGCCGTTCCACCAGGCGCTGGCCCCGGCCAGCGCCAACGGGAGGGTGCTGAACCGTGAAAAAACCCATCTACCTCGACTACAACGCCACCACGCCGGTGGATCCGCGAGTGGTGGAGGCGATGGTGCCGTGCTTTGGCGAGCACTTCGGCAACCCTGCCTCGCGCACCCACGCCTACGGCTGGGCCGCGGCGGCCCTGGTGGACGACGCCCGCACGCGGCTCGCCGCTGCCGTGGGCGCCCACCCGGAGGAGATCGTCTTCACCTCCGGCGCCACCGAGGCCAACAACCTGGCCATCAAGGGCGTGGCGTGGGGGCGGGCGGCGAGCGGCCGGCACCTGGTCACCTGCGCTACCGAGCACAAGGCCGTCCTGGACCCGTGCCGCGCCCTGACCCGGCACGGGTTCACCGTCACCGTGGTGCGGGTGGACGGGACCGGCCTCGTGGACCCGGAGGAGTTCGCCCGGGCGCTCCAGCCGGGTACGACCCTGGCCTCGGTGATGCTGGCCAACAACGAGATCGGCACCGTGCAGCCGATCCGCGAACTGGCCGCCGCCTGCCGGGAGCGGGGGGTCCTGTTCCACTGCGACGCCACCCAGGCACTGGGGAAGATCCCGGTGGACGTGGCCGAACTGGGGGCCGATCTCGTCTCGCTCTCCGCCCACAAGGTGTACGGCCCGAAAGGGGTCGGGGCGCTGGTGGTGCGCCGCCGGCAGCGCCGCCCCCCCCTGGTGCCGCTCCTCGATGGCGGCGGGCACGAGCAAGGGCTGCGCTCGGGGACCCTCAACGTCCCCGGCATCGTCGGCTTTGCCCGAGCCGCCGAGCTGGCGGTGGCGGAGCTGGCGGCCGAAGGCGAGCGCCTCGCGACCCTGCGCGGGCTGCTGCGCGACGCCATCCTCGGCGGGCTCGACGCGGTGGTGGAGAACGGCCACCCCACCCGGCGCCTGCCCAACACGCTGAGCCTCTCCTTCGCGGGGGTGGACGGCGGCGCTCTCCTCATGGGCATGGGGGAACTGGCGGTCTCCTCGGGCTCCGCGTGCACCTCCGCGGACCCCCGCCCCTCCCACGTGCTGGAGGCCATCGGCCTGCCCCGTCGCTTGGCCGACGCCACGGTGCGCTTCTCCCTCGGTCGCCCCACCACGGAGGAGGAGGTGCTGGCCGCCAGCGAGGTGGTGGTGCGGGAGGTGGCCCGGCTGCGCCGGGCCAACCGCCCGTAGGCCTCCCGACGCCTCTCGGGCGGGCTAGAATCCCCCGCCGGCTCTGACCGGCTGCAGGGAGCCGTGGAGGTCCCCGCCATCCTCGCGGCGGCACGCCGCATCGTGGAGGAGCGCCTGGCCCCCCGTCCGGGCGGGCGCCTCCTGGCCGGGGTCTGCCCGGGCGCCAGGGCGCTGGCGGTGGCCGCTCTCGTGGGCGACGCATCGGCGGTGGTGGTGGTTCCCGGCGACGCGGACGCCCTGGTGGCCGGGCTCGAACTGCTCGCCCCCGATGTCCCCGCCGTGGCCTTCCCGGCCGAGCTGGCTGCGGTGTCGGCGGCGCGGCCGGCCGGGCTCGGCGTCACGGCGGCGGCGGTGACGGCGCTGCTGCGGCTCGGGCAGGGCAGCGCGCGGGTGGCCGTCGTCCCCGCCCGGCTCCTCCCCTTCCCGCTGCCCCGGCCGGCGGCAGTGGCGGACCGCGCATGCCGGGTGGCGGTGGGGGACCGGATCGACCTTCCCGGCCTCGCCCGCCACCTGACGGCCAACGGCTACCGCCGGGTGGAGGTGGTGGAGGAGGCGGGGGAGTTTGCGGTGCGGGGGCACCTCCTCGACTTTGGCTCCCCGGATGCGTTCTTCCGCATTGTCGTGGACCTGGACGTGGTGGAGGAGATCCGCACCTTCGACCCGGCCTCTCAGCGTTCCACGGGTGCGGTGGAGGCGCTCGCCGTCCCACCCCTGTCCCTGTTCGCCCTGGACGCAGGACAGCGCGATCGCCTCGCCGCCCTCCTGGAGGCGGAGGGCCTCCTCGCCACCGCGGCCGCGGTCCGGGAAGGGCGGGAGCAGGAGCGGTGGGCGCCCCTGGCCGGGTGGGTCGCCGAGGCCACGTACGCCTGGGAGCTGGCGCCGCAGCTGGTGGTGTGCGAGGAGGAGGCGGTGCGACTGGAGGTGGAGCGCATCACCGCAGCTCTGGCCGCGGCGGACCCGGGTCCCGACGGTCTGGCGCTGCCGCCCCCCGAACGCTGGCTCGCCCCACCCCGGCAGTGCCTCGAGGCCATTGCCGGTGCCGACCGGGTGGAGGAACTGCTGGTGGGGGGGGAGGGCCGCGCCGTGCACCTGGCCACCGCGCCGGTGCCGCACCTCGCCGCGCACCCCCGGGCGCTCGTGGAGGAGGTGCGGCGGGGGGTGGCGGAGCGAGCCACCCAGCTCCTGGTCGCCGCCAGCCGCGGCGAGGCGCAGCGCCTGGCGCACCTGCTGGGGGATCTCGACCCGCCGCCGCGGCAGGGGTTCCCCTCCGCAGGGGGGGTGGGGATCGTGCTGGGCCGGATGCCCCACGGCTTCCGCCTCCCCGCGGCAACCCTCGCGGTCTTCGGTCGCGCCGACCTCACCGCCCTGCCGCTGCCGGCCCGGCCGCGCCGCTCCCTCGCCCAGGTGCTCTCCGCCATGCGCGACCTCAAACCCGGGGATTTTGTTGTGCACGCCCAGCACGGCATCGGCCGCTTCCTGGGGATGCGCACCATCGCCCTGGACGGTGAGAACCACGAGGTGGTGGAGATCGAGTTTGCCGGCGGCGGCAAGCTGTTCGTCCCCCTGGAGCGGGCCGACGTGCTGGAAAAGCACTCCGGCGGCGAGGGCAGCCCGCCGCCGCTGGACCGGCTAGGGGGCGCCTCCTGGTCCCGCACGAAAGCCCGGGTCAAGCGGGCGATCAAGGAGATGGCGGGGGAACTCCTGCGCCGCCAGGCGGAGCGGGAGGTCGGCCTTGGCTTCGCCTTCTCCAAGGACTCGCCCTGGCAACGCGAGTTCGAGGACGCCTTCGAGTACGAGCTCACCCCGGACCAGGAGGCGGCGGTGGAGGAGGTGAAGCGGGACATGGAGTCGCCGCGCCCCATGGACCGGCTGCTGGTGGGGGATGTGGGCTACGGCAAGACCGAGGTGGCCATGCGCGCGGCCTTCAAGGCGGTGATGGACGGCAAGCAGGTGGCCCTCCTCGCCCCCACCACCATCCTGGCGGAGCAGCACTTCCGCACCTTCGCCCGGCGCTTCGCCGGCTTTCCGGTGGAGATCCGCCTCCTCTCCCGGGTCCTGGAGGCCTCAGCGCGGCGGGAGATCCTGCGCGGGGCCCGGGAGGGGACGGTGGACATCGTCATCGGCACCCACCGGCTGCTCGGCAAGGATGTGCACTTTCGCGACCTGGGGCTGGTCATCGTCGACGAGGAGCAGCGCTTTGGCGTGGCCCAGAAGGAGCGTCTCAAGGCGTGGCAGAGCACGGTGGACGTGCTGTCGCTCTCGGCCACGCCGATCCCGCGCACGCTGAACTTGGGGCTGTTGGGCCTGCGCGACGTCTCCATCATCGAGACCCCACCCCGCGACCGCCTGGCCGTGCAGACCCACGTGGTGCCCTTCTCCCGGTCCGTGGTGCAGGAGGCGATCCGCGCCGAGCTCTCCCGCGGCGGGCAGGTGTACGTGGTCCACAACCGGGTTGCCTCCATCGGCGCCATCGCTACCTTGCTGCGGGAGCTGGTCCCGGAGGCCAGGTTGGTCGTCGCCCACGGGCAGATGGAGGCGCGGGAGTTGGAACGGGCCATGGCCGCCTTCCTGGACGGCCGGGCGGACGTCCTGCTCGCCACCTCCATCGTCGAGAACGGCCTCGACATCCCCAACGCCAACACGCTCATCGTCAACCGGGCCGACCGCTTCGGCCTCGCCCAGCTCTACCAGATGCGCGGCCGGGTGGGGCGCTCGGACCGCCTGGCCTTTGCCTTTCTCCTGGTCCCCCCGGACCGCTCCCTGTCCCTCACCGCCCGGCAGCGGCTTGCCGCCATCATGGAGTTCGCCGAGCTGGGGGCGGGATTTCGCGTCGCCGCCCGGGACCTGGAGATTCGCGGCGCAGGCAACATCCTTGGCGCGGAACAGCACGGCCACCTGCGGGCGGTGGGCTACGAGACCTACTGTCGCCTGCTGGAGGAGGCGGTGCGCGAGCTGCGCGGCGAGGAGGCGCCCCCGCCCCCGGCGGCGGTGGAGTTGCGACTGGGGCTGGACCTGCGCTTGCCCGAGGACTACGTCGGTGAGGAAAGCGTGCGGCTGTCCCTGTACCGTCGCATGGCCGCCGCCGACGACGACCGTGAGGTGGACCGCCTCCTCGGCGAGTTCACCGACCGCTTCGGGCCACCGCCTCCCCAGCTCGGCCACCTGGCCCTTCACCAGCGCCTCCGCCGGCGCGCCGAGACGGCGGGGATCGTGCGCGTGCGGCGGACGGGCCTGACCTTCGAGCTGACCCTGGATCCGGCGCACCCCCGGGCCCACGCCACGGCGCTGGCCCTGGTGGCCGCTGCACCCGGCGCCGCCCTGTCGCCGGACGGCAGCCTCCGGATCCCCCTGGCCGGGCGGCCGGCGGAGGCCGCCGAGGGGCTGCTGCGTCTGTTGTCCTGAGCCGCGTCAGGGCGTGGGGGTCTCGGTGTCCACCCCGTGCTGGCGCAGCAACGTCAACAGTTTCTGCGCCTCCTCATTGCCCGGTTCCACGCGGAGCGCCCGCTTGAGGGCCACCACGGTCCCGGGCATGTCCTTGAGGAAGAACGACGCCCGGGCCATGGCCAGGTGGAGGGAGGCCGTGTTCATCCCCAGCTCCTGGGCCTTGCGCAACGCCGCCAGTGCCTCCTCCGGTCTTCCCTCGACCCCCAGCACCATGCCCAGGTTGTAGTGGGCGCTCGCCTCGTTGGGGGACCGCGCAATGGCCTGACGCAGCGAGGCCTCCGCCTCCCGGTTCTTGCCCAACTGTGCCTGGCACACCCCCAGGTTGAAGAGGACGCCGGAGTTGCCGGGGTCAGCAGCGAGGACCCGCTGGAGGACCGGCTCGGCCACGTCGGCCTGGCCCACGGCGAGGGCCACCGCCGTCACCGAGGTGAGGGCGTCGATGGAGTTCCCCGCCGCGGCGAAGGCTCGCTCCAGGAGCCCGCGCGCCTCCGCCTCCTGCCCTTGGGCGCGCAGCAGCTCGAGACTTCCCTGCAGCGCACTCCCCTCCACCGGGTTGGCCGCCAGGGCGCGGCGGTAGGCCTCCAGCGCCCGCTCAGTGTCCCGGCGCTTCTGGTAGAGGCGCCCCCAGGCCGCGTGGTACTCCGCCTCGCTGCCGCGGAACGGCCGGAGCTTGTCGAGGAGCTCCGCCGCCTGTTCGAGGCGCCCGCACCTGGCGGCGTCGTCCACCATGGCGACCATGTCGGAGGCGGGCATTTTGGGCGTTCGCGACAGACCCAACCCCAGGTAGCGGAAGGCGTTCTCGTAGTCGCCCTGGAGCGCAAAGATGGACGCCACGCCGTCGTAGGCGGCAAAGTACGAGGGAGCGATGGCGATGGCCTCCAGGTACTTGGCCTTGGCCTCCTCGAGACGCCCCTCCCGGCGGAGGCTGGCGGCAAGATTGCCGAGCTGGGTGGCCTGCACCGCGGTTTCCGGCGCGGCCGCCTCCCCCCCTGCCGGGGTGCCGGGGGGCGAGGTGGGTTCCCCGTGGGGGCGGGGGGCAGGGGGATGGTCCCCCTCCTCCAGGGTGCCGGGGGAGATGTAGCCCAGCGCTGCAAGTTCCCGCAGGCGTTCCCGGTCCGCCTCCGCCGATCGCTCCACGCTCGCCGCCTTGGCGCGGGGGAGGGCCTCGAAGGAGGCAATGGTTGCCGTGGGTTTGGCGGCCACCCCCGGCGGCAGCGCGGCCGCCAGCACCTTGCCGGGCATGTCCTGGGCCACTGGCAGCCCCAGCAGCGCAAGGATCGTCGGGGTCACGTCCAGCGGCGAGACCTCACCCAGCTCCCCGCGCCGCACCCCGCCGCCGGAGACCACGATCATCCCGAGCTCCCGGTGCCACTGGGGCGCGCCGGTCTCCCAGTCGAAGGGGTCGCTGTCGGGGCGCAGCTCGCCGGTGTAGAAGCCGTGGTCGGAAAGGATCACAACGATGTCGGCGGGGGAGAGCCTCGCGAGGAGCTGGCCCAGGAGCTCGTCCATCCAAACGTAGAACTCCGGCATGGCCTTGCCGAAGCGGCGCACGTCCTCCTCCGATACCTTGGGCAACCGCGGCGGCAGGAACTGGGCGAAGAGGTGGCCGATGGTGTCGGTGCCCTCGAAGTAGAAGAGCGAGCAATCGGCAGGGTCCTTCAGCAGCTCAAGGGCAATGGCCTGGTAGGTGAGGGTGGCCGCCAGCACCTTGCGCAGGTGGTTGATGCGGTTCTCCTGGCGGCGCTCGGGGGGGAGCGAGTCCCACGCTTGCCGGTACTCCTCCTCCGAGATGTCGATGAAGCGCTTCACCTGCCGGTAGGGGATGTCGTCCGCCCGGGTGACGAGGCTCTCGACCACCGGCCACAGCGACTCCGGGTAGACCTTGCCGTCGTTGCCGGCGCCCCCTTCGACGCCAAAGAGCTGATAGGCGACACGTTCAGTCACCATCCGCCCGAGAATCGGCTCCGCCGGCCAGGTGGCCCACCACCCCACCACGTCGGTGCGCCGTCCGAGAGCCGTGAGGACGGTCCACAGGGCGTGCACCTTGCGGTAGTTGGAGCTGATGGGCACCTTCTTGCCGGTGGCCTGGTCGAGGACGAGAAAGTCGGCGATCCCGTGCTCGCTGACGCGCTTGCCGGTGGCGAAGGTGGTCCAGATGAGAGGCGACAGCAGCGGCTTTTCCGGGCGCACGGTGCCGCTGGCGCCGGCCGCCACCAGCCGCGCGAGGTTCGGCATCCGACCAGCCGCCATCAAGGGCCGCACGAGTTGCCAGTCTGCTGCGTCCCACCCCAGCACCACCACCCGCCGGCCGGTTTCCTGGACCAGCTTGACGGCCTCCGACCGGGCCACCGCCGCCACCGCCGCGTTCTCGCCCTGGGGCAGCGCCACCTGCAACGCCTCCACCCGGCACCCCAGCGCCTCCAGGGCAGCGCGGAACTCCGCCGCCAGGGCCGCTTCCCGCCCGGCCGAGAGCCACCCGGCGCCGTCCGGACCGGCCAGCACAGCAGTCAGCCGCTCACCCGCCACCCGCGCCACCCCGTCGGCCAAGGGCACCCACCCCGCCGCCGCAAACCAGCGCTGCGCCTTGGCAGCGTCGAGACCCGCCCGGCCACTCACGCGGACCGTCACCGAGGCCCCTTCCCGCGTCTGCGCCCCCACCTCCACCTCGAACGGCGCCCCTTCGCCTGGCAGCGGCAGGGTGCTCCCCCCAAGCGGCAGGCGCCAGTGCCAGCCGGGGCCGTAGACCCGCACAGTTGCCCCCCGCTTGACCGCCAAACCCTCGCCGGGCGGGACCCGAAACAGCCCTGCGGCACCCACGGCAAGGAGAAGAAGGACGATCAGCACCCCGGCCAGCGGCAGGGGACGCACCAGACGACGGCCACCCTCGCTCATGGGCGCAGACCTTAGCCCTCCGCGAGCAGAACCGTCAAGGCATCCAACGTGACGAGCCAGCAAAGACAACGGGGGGCTGCCGGATGGCAGCCCCCCGGGCACGACTGGAATGGAGCGTCAGAAGGAGAGCTTGAAGCCGAGGCGCACCGAACGCGGCGCCTGGAAGGAGTACGGCTTCATGAAGAAGGGGTCCTTCGTAGCGTGGGCGGCGTCCATGTACTGGTGGTAGTCGTAGGGCACCAGGTGGGCAAAGTACCACTCGTTGGAGCCGTCGCACTCGTCGCTGGCGTCGCAGACATCCCAGCGGTACGAGTAGGTGTAGTAGTTCATCACCTCGTCTTCGTCGAAGAGGTTGATGACGTTGAGGTTCACCTCGAAGTCCAGGCCGCCGATCTTGAACGGGTGAGCAATGTACAGGTCGGTCTGGGTAATGCTGGGCGTCCGGCCGAGGTTGTTGCGGCCGTAGGGGAAGAACTCGACGCCGTTGTAGGAGGCCAGCTCCGAGGTGGGCGCACCGGAGCGCCACGAGGTGGCGACACCGATGTTGGTGCCGAAGGGCAGGCGGTACAGGCCGTACAGCTCGATCACGTGCGGCCGGTCGGTGTTGAGGACGCCGTCCACCAGGCGGCCCTTGGAGTCGTAGCCGTACACGAGCCCGTCGAAGTACCGAGCCACGTTGGGGTCGGTCCGCGCCTGGCCGGGGGTAGCAATGATCTCGTCCGAGGAGGCGAGACCGGAGTAGTTGCCGGAGAGCTTGGAGTAGGTGTAGGAAGCGCGCAGCATCCAGTTGTCGGCAAAGCGACGGTTGTAGGTCAGCTCGAGAGCCTGGTAATCACGAATGGCCTCCGCCTGGGGCGGGATCGGGCCGCTGCCGTCCGGGTCACCGGCCACGATGCCCTTGCCGGGGTTGCCCGTGATGTACTGCTCCTCGCAAGAGGTGAGGTCGCCAGGGGTGGCGCAGACCAGATAGCCGATGTCCTCGATGGTGTTGATGAGCTTCTTGTTGACGTAGCGAGCGCTGAGCATGGTGTTGGAGGTGAGCTGGTACTCGGTGCCGAGCTGGAACTCCCGGTTCTCCATGGGCTTGAGGTCGGGGTCGATGGCCTCGCGCGGGTCGGTGGGGTGCCGCAGGTCACGGGTGACCGGCGTGCCCAGGGCCGGGCAGGGGTTCACGCTGGGGTTGTTGGTGGAGATGGAGCAGCCGGCGGCTATCGTCTGCCAGTCGAGGGTGTTGAGCGGGTAGAGGTAGGCGATCCAGTGGTCGGCGCCGAAGGAGCCGCGCGGCATCTCCAGCTTGGTGATGTCGTAGTACTTGCCCCACGAGCCGTAGACCTTCATCTTCTGGTTGGAGAAGACGTCCCAGGCAAAGCCGACGCGCGGCGCCAGCTTGTCCTGGAAGTTAAACTCGATGGCCCACTGCGGCAGCGTCGGGTCGGTCCTGTGGCCGTAGTTGGGGATCTGCTCCTTCTCGGCCCGCACGCCGACGTTGATGGTCAAATTCGGGAGGGGCGACCACTTGTCCTGGATGAACAGCCCCAGGTTCTTGCTCTCGGCCGCACCCTCGGTGCGGAAACGCCGCACGTGCAGTGACCCGTAGGTGCCCTTCACGCCGGCGCCGAAGCGGTCCGGCAGACCCCAGCGGATCTCGTAGAGGTTGCCGTTCTCGCCGTAGGAGACCGTGTTTTCCACCTTCTCGTACTGGACGCCGAACTTCACCTCGTGGCTGCCCGCCCCGTTGAAGAACACCGTGGAGTCGACGGCAAGGGCGTCCCGGGTCCACTTGTCCTCGTCGGTGGCGTAGAAGGAGGCTGCCGGCACGCTGGAGAAACCGGTGGGCCGGTAGCGGGGATCGGGGGCGCAGACCCCGTAGAGGGTGCACATGTTGCCGCTACGGAAGTAGTAGCGCGCCGTGGCGTCAATGCCCGAGGTCTCGGTGTTGGTGGTGAACCGCCCGGCGCGGGCGCTCACCAGGAAATTGTTGGAGGCGATGTAGTCGCCGTACAGCGAGTAGCTGCTGATGGGGTACTTCTCCTGGACGTCGAGGTCCGAACCGGCCGGCGTGGAGCCGTCGCGGTTGGGGAGCACGCCGTCCCACTTCCACGGGCTCATGTTGACCGCGAACTTGTAGAGGAAGCTGTTCCCGAGGTTGCCCTTGAGGTTGCCCACGAAGTACTGATAGGTCCGCTTCTGGTTGAAGGTTGCCGTCGAGCCCATGGGCGTGCGGTCGATGTCGCGGAAGGTGGGCTGGTAGGCCACGTAGAACCAGAGCTTGTCGCGGAGAATCGGGCCGCCGATCTGGAACCCTGGCTCGATGCGCGTCTCGTCGTCCTTCTTATAGCGGATGTAGCAATCGCCGTTCGGCGGGCAGTTGGACTCGTAGGGCACCGGGCGCTCGTCGCCGTTCCAGCTGGAGTCGCCGTAATAGAGGTTTACCGAGCCCTTGAACTGGTTGCCGCCGGTCTTGGTGATGGCGTTGATGACGCCACCCAGCGAGCCGCCGAACTCCGCCGCGTAACCCGCCGACTTCACCTGCACCTCGTCCAAAACGTCGAACACCAGCCCCTGCCCGGACAGGCCGTCCTGCGGGTGGGTGGTGTCGATTCCGTCGATGACGAAGCGGTTCTCGGAACCCGACGCGCCGTCGATGGTGATGCCGCCTGCCATGCTTTCGTTGGCGGCGCCCGGCGCCTGGGTCACCAGGGTGGTGAAGTCACGCCCCTTGGGCAGGAGATCCAGATCCTCACCACGGATGCTCATGGCCGCGGCGCTCCCCTTCACGTCGATCTGGACCTGGTCCGCGGCCACCGTGATGGCTTCCGCGAACTGGCCAGCCCGCAACGTGAAGTTGACGGTGAGCGTCTGCCCCAGGGCCAACCGAACGCCCTCGGATTCCACCTCCACAAAGCCCGAGAGCTTGGCGGCCAGGGTGTAGGTGCCTACCGGCAAACGCGGAAAGCGGTAGGCGCCGTTGGTGTCGGTCACCGCAACCAGGGTCCCGGCCGGGCCCTTGGCTTCCACGGTGGCGCCCGGCAGGGGCTGGCCGCCCTCATCACTGACGGTGCCGACGATGGCACCCACCTGCTCCTGCGCCAGCGCCACACTGCCCATCAGGGCCAGGGCAACGATGGCCACAACGAACTTGTTCTTCATACGACCTCCTTTTCCCTCTTTCCCAAAACGTGGTGACGTCTTACTGCTGCCTTGTCAGGCATGCACGAAAACGACTTTCCCCGTTCCTCCTCTGCTGGCCAACCTCCTTTCCCCTCTCGACGCTGCCGCGCCCTCGGCCGAGCAGGCAAACCCGGGCGCATCGCTCGTCGAGGAGCCGCTGCTTGTCACAAGCAAACATCTTGCCAGCCGCAGCTGCACCGAAACATATTTCGTTTCAACAACATCGTCTTCCGGCCCCGATGTCGGATATACGAAATCTCGTACAAAATATCCACGATCCCGAACATCACCCCAGCACCACCAGCACCTGGCCCCCCTCCACCGTGGCCCCCGGGACCACGAGGATGTCCTCCACCCGACCTCCCCGTTCGGCGCAGATCTGGTTCTCCATCTTCATGGCCTCCAGCACCACCAGCGGCTGGCCGGCCGCCACCCTGTCGCCCCGCGCCACCGCCACCTGCACGACCTTGCCGGGGATGGGGGCGCGGACCTCCTCGGGGCCCGCGGCCGCCGTGTGAGCCCCCGCCACGTCCCGCTCCAGGGGGTCCCGCAGGTGCACCTCGAAGTCGCGGTCGCCCATGGACACGCGGTAGCGGCCAGGGCCCAGGCGCTGCCCGGCCACCGCCCAGCTCCGCCCGTCCTCGGCCAGCAGGGAGTACAGACCCGGCCCGGCAGCCACCAGCTCCACCAGGTGCCGCCGGCCATCCACGGTGACCTCGAACCGCTCGCCGAGGCGCCGCACGGCAACCTCCACCCGCCCCTCGCCGCGCGCCACCCACCACCTCACGGCCGCCCCCCGCAACGCCCGCGGCCCCTGGCCCAGGGTTCGACCCGCGCGTCGGGACAACCGGTGGCTGCCGGTGCGGCCGTCATCGCGGGTACCTCCCCTGGGCAGCTCGGCGACCGGCGTGCCGCCATGCTTCTCCCTCCCGCTCGGCGACATCGAAGCCGTCCCGCGGCAACCCCTCGGCCTCCCGGGCGGCAAAGCAGGCCGCCGCCACCAGCGCCACCTCCTCCAGCGCCGGGTCCTCCGCCGCTTCCATGGCTTCCACGGAGCCCGCGGCAAGGAGCTCGTCCAAGAGACCGGTATGGAGCTCGCCGCGCACGAACGCTGGCACGTCCAGCAGTAGTCGGAAGAGCGGCAGCGTGGTGGCGATGCCGGTGATGCGGTACTCGCTGAGGGCGCGCCGCAGCCGCCGCAGGGCAGCGGGGCGATCCTCCGCCCACACCAGCAGCTTGGCCAGCATGGGGTCGTAGTCCAGGGGCACCGGCGAACCCGAGCGGACGCCGCTGTCCACCCGCACCCCCGGACCAGCCGGTCGCTGCAACACCTGCACCGTGCCGGGGGAGGGGGCGAAGCCGCGGAGCGGGTCCTCAGCGTAGACCCGGCACTCGATGGCGTGCCCCCGGGGGGCGAGGTCCTCCTGGCGCAGCGGCAGCCGCTCCCCCAGTGCCTCACGGATCATGAGCTGCACCAGGTCCACCCCGTACACCAGCTCGGTGACCGGGTGTTCCACCTGGAGGCGGGTGTTCACCTCGAGGAAGTAGAAGTTGCCCTCCTCGTCGAGGAGGAACTCCACGGTGCCGGCGGACCGATACCCCGCTGCCCGCGCCACTTCCCGGGCGGCCCGGGAGAGCGCCTCGCGCAGCGCCTCGTCCACGGCCACCGAAGGCGACTCCTCCACTACCTTCTGGTGGCGCCGCTGGAGCGAGCATTCCCGCTCGCCGACGGATACCAAGTTCCCAAACCGGTCGCCGAGGATCTGCACCTCGATGTGGCGCGGGCGCACGATGGCTTTTTCCACGTACAGGCGAGGGTCGGCAAAGAACGCCTGCCCCTCCGAGGAGGCCCGGGCAAAGGCTTCGGCCATGGCCCCCTCGTCCCGGACGAGCCGCATCCCCTTGCCGCCACCGCCCCCCACCGCCTTCAGCAGCACGGGAAAGCCGACGCGGCGGGCAAAGGCGACCGCTTCCTCCGGCCCGGTCAGCGGTTCCGACCCCGGAACCACCGGCACCCCGACCCCCGCCGCCAGCGCCCGGGCCGCCGTCTTGGAACCCAACAGCTCGATGGCGTCGGGGGGCGGGCCGATCCACACCAGGCCGGCCGCCTCCACCGCCCGGGCAAAGCCGGCGTTCTCGGCGAGAAAGCCGTAGCCGGGGTGCACCGCCCCGGCGCCGGTGCGCCGGGCTGCCGCGAGGATCGCCCCCTGATCGAGGTACGACTCGCGAGCCGGGGCCGGGCCGATGGCTACCGCTAGGTCGGCAGCCAGGACGTGGGGTTGGGTGCGGTCGATGTCCGAGTACACCGCCACGCTCTCGAGACCCAGCTCGCGGCAGGCCCGGATGATGCGCACGGCAATCTCGCCCCGGTTCGCGACGAGGACCCTCATCCTCGCACCCACCCGTGGTCCACACTCCGCCCCACCCGGCATTCCCCGGGCCGCAGCGAGGGGTGGCGCCGCCGAACCGCCGCGAAGGAGCCCGCCCACCTCACAGCGGTATGTTCCCGTGCTTCTTCGGCGGCATCCAGTCGCGCTTGTTGGCGGCAAGCTGGAGTGCGCCGATGACCCGCCGGCGGGTTTCCCGCGGCTGGATCACCGCGTCCACGAACCCCCGCTCGGCGGCGACCAAGGGGTTGGCGAACTTTTCCGTGTACTCCTGGACCAGGGCCTGGCGCCTGGCCTCGGGGTCCGGTGCCCCCTCGATCTCCCTCCGGTAGAGGATGTTGACGGCGCCCTGCGGCCCCATGACGGCAATTTCCGCCGTGGGGTAGGCAAAGTTGAAGTCGGTGCGGATGTGCTTGGACCCCATCACGCAGTAGGCGCCGCCGTAGGCCTTGCGGGTGATGACCGTGACCTTCGGGACCGTCGCCTCGGCCAGGGCGTAGAGGAGCTTGGCGCCGTGCTTGATGATGCCGCCATGCTCCTGCTCCACGCCGGGCAGGAAGCCCGGCACGTCCTCGAGGATCAGCAGGGGGATGTTGAAGGCGTCGCAAAACCGGGTGAAGCGTGCCCCCTTGACAGAGGCGTTGATGTCCAGCACCCCCGCCAGGTGGGCCGGCTGGTTGGCCACCACCCCCACCGGCCGGCCGCCCATGCGGATGAAACCCACCACGATGTTGCGGGCGAAATGCTCGTGCACCTCGAAGAACTCGCCGTCGTCCGCCACTCTCCGGACGATCTCCTTGATGTCGTAAGGCTTGTTGGGGTCCACCGGGACCAGGGTGTCGAGGCGCTCGTCCTGCCGGTCCAAGGGATCGTCGCTGGGCCGCACGGGGGGGTCCGCCGCGTTGTTGAGGGGGAGGAACGAGAGCAGGCGGCGGATGCCGCGCAGGGTGTCCAGGTCGTCGGCACAGGCGAAGTGGGCAACCCCGGAGATCTGGGCGTGCGTGGCGGCACCCCCCAGGCGCTCCATGGTGACCTCTTCGTGGGTGACGGTGCGGATCACCTCCGGGCCGGTGACGAACATGTAGCTGGTGCCCCGGGTCATGAAGATGAAATCGGTGATGGCCGGGGAGTACACCGCCCCGCCGGCGCACGGGCCCATGATCGCCGAGATCTGCGGGATCACCCCGGAGCAGACGGTGTTGCGGAGAAAGATGTCGGCGTAGCCGCCCAGCGACACCACACCCTCCTGGATCCTCGCCCCCCCCGAGTCGTTGAGGCCGACAATGGGGATCCCGAACTTGAGGGCCAGGTCCATGATCTTGCACACCTTCTCGGCGTGTGCCTCGGAGAGGGAGCCGCCAAACACCGTGAAGTCCTGGGCGAAGACCGCCACCGGCCGCCCCTCGATGCGGGCAAACCCCGTGACCACCCCGTCGCCGGGGATGCGCTGGGCCTCCATACCGAAGTCGTGGCAGCGATGGGTGACGAGGCGGTCCACCTCTTCGAAGGAACCGGGGTCGGCCAGCAGCTCGCACCGCTCCCGGGCGGTGAGCTTGCCGGCCGCGTGCTGTTTGGCGATGCGGTCCGGGCCTCCCCCAGCAAGGCTAGCTTCCTCCAGCTTGCGGAGCCGTTCGCGCAGGTTTTCGCTCATGGGGCGCTCTCCCGACCCACCGGCACAGCCACAAAAAGCGGTTTATCCTACCACGTCACCATGGCCACCGGCGCCGACGCCTCCCTCGCCACCCTTGCCGCCGCCATCCAGGAGGCGAAGCCCCGCGGTCTGGTGGACCTCTACCTGGAACGTGTCGCCGACACGGCGTGGGAACTGGAGGGCGGTACCGTGGTGGGCTGCCGCACCCTGCTGCGGGAAGCGGCGGCGGCCCGGTTCCGGGGCCTGCTCCGCTCCGCCGACGGCATCACCCGCCTGGCCCTTGCCGAGATCCTGGGCATTCCGGGCCGGGCCGTGCCACCGGTGACGCTCCCCCCGTTCCCGGCGACGCCCGAGCTGGCCTGCCTCTCGCCGGGCACCCTCGGGGCGGTGCGCACCGTGCGGGTTCGCAGCCGGTGGGCAGCCGTGCTGGCGCGGGGGGACCTTCGCGTGCTCGGGGGGCCTGCGCTGTGCGAACTCACCCTCCCGGACGGCCAGCGGACCCTCACCACCTGGCCGCCCCCTGCCGACCTCCCCCTCCCCCCACCCCCCACCAGCGGCCGCGCGGCGCCGGACCCCGGTCCCGTGTGTTGCCTCCTCGCCCCGCCGGCCGCCGCCGCCCTCCTCCACGAAGCGGTGGGCCACGCCCTGGAGGGGGACACCCTCGTCCAGCCCGGACGACGCCCCGCCCTCCACCCCGGCACACCGGTGACCGACGCCGCCTTCGACGTGGTGGACGACCCCACCCGCGCGGAGCTGCCGGGGGCGTACTGGGCGGACGACGAGGGGACCCCCGCCCATCCCACCGTGCTCGTGCGGGCGGGGTCGGTGGCCGGGCTCCTCGCCGATCGGGAAGTCGCCGAGCGCTGCGGCGTCCCGGCGGGCAACGCCCGTCGCTCGTCGGCCCACGCCTGGCCGAGACCGCGGGTCTCCAACCTCGTCGTGACCGCCCGCGAGGCGCCGTCGACACCGTGCCGGGAGGGCGCCCACATCGAGGTGGCGAGCGTCCGGGCCGGCGCCTTCGAGCCCCTCACCGGGGAACTGCGCCTTTTGGTGCGCAGCGCCTGGGCCCTGCGCGGCGGCCGGCGCGTCCGCCCGCTGGGGCCGTTCGTGCTGGCAGGCCAGGCGGAACGGGTCCTCGCCGGCATGCGCCCCGCCGGGCCGCCGGCCGCCACTGGCGAGCCTGGCTGGTGCGGCAAGGCCGGCGACATGGTGCCGGTGGGGGCGGTGACGCCGTGGCTGGTGGTGAGCGGCCTGGAGGTACGGTGAACTGGTCGAGCGCCGCAGCCCTCCCGGCCCTCCAGCGAGCAGCGGACGAGCTCGCCCCTCGCGCTGATCGCTTCGAGGTGTTTGCCAAGGTGGGCGAGACCCTCCACCTGCAACGGCGGGCCGGCGAGGGTCCCCTCCGGCGCATCGCCCGGGAGGTGGGGGTGGGTTGCCGGACGGTGGCGGGGGGGCGGGTCGGCTTCGGCGCTGCTGCCGGCAGCGATGCCGGGTGCGGCCGCGACGCCGCCCGGGCGAGCCTGGCAAGCCTGCTCCCCGGCCCCGATCCACTCCCCCCCCTCGCCCTGCTGGGTACCGGGGGGCAGCCGGCGCCTCCCGCCGACACGCTGTTCGAGCTGTGCGAACAGCTCTTTGCCGACCTCTCCCACGCGCTGCGGCGGGTGGCGCGGCGCCTCCAGCTTGGCGAGGTGCGGTTGTTGTGCGGCCGCTCCCGGGCCAGCCTCCTGACCGGCGATGGGTTCGCCGCCGCGGCGGAATCCACCGCCTGTGTGGTGGAGGTGGTGGCGGCGGCCACAGAAGGGCCGTGGCGCTTCTTCCAGGCGGCCGCCTCTTCCCCTGCCCAGCTGGATGTGGCGGGCCTGGCCAGCCACGTCGAGGAAGTCGCCCTCCTCACCGCTCGCGGCTCCCCCCCGCCTCGCGCCCTCACCGACGTACTCCTCGCCCCGCCGGTGGCAGCGGTGCTGGTGGGCGCGCTGGCGCAGTACCTGATGGCCGGCCGGCTGGCGGCAGGCCGCCGCACCCCCCACGTCGCCCCGGCTTGGCGGCTGGCCGACGAGCGGGGGGGACCCGGCGGCCTGCTCCCCCTCCCCTTCGACGGCGAGGGGTTGCCGTCCCGGCGCATCCCCCTCCTGGAAGGGGGGCGCGCGGCGGGGCGGGTGGGCACCTGGGCGGAGGCCCAGCGCTTCGGGTGCCCTCCCGGCGCTGCTCTGCGCCCCTCCTACCAGCAGCCGCCGGTGGCCGGCCCGGCCAACCTGGTGGTGAGCGTTACCGCCGGCCTTGCCGGGGGCGAGCTGTTGGAGCGCCTTCACCACGGCATCTTTGCCGCCGTGCCGGCCGGCACCATCGCGGTGGACGACGGAGGTCGCTTCGCCCTGCCGGTGGCCGCGGTGACCGTGCGCGGCGGTCGCTTCGCCGCGGCTCATCCCGTCGCTGAGCTGCGCGGCTCCTTCCGGCGGCTTCTCGCCGGCCTTGCGGCGGTGGGGGCGGATAGCCGATCCTTTTCCCTCGCCTGCGGCGTGACCACACCGTCCCTCCTGGTCCGCACCCTGGAGGTGGGGTAGCGGCGGCGGCGAACCGACGGGCTACAATGCGCGGCCTGGGGGAGCCGTGCGGTTTGGCATCGTTGGACTCGAAGGATCGGGAAAGAGCACTGTCTTCTCGCTACTCACCGGCGGCCCCGCGGGGGGTCGCCACGACCCCCGCGTCGGCGTGGCCCGGGTGCCCGACCACCGCCTGGACGCCCTTGCCGCCTGCTTTCGCCCCCGCAAGGTGACGCCTGCCACGGTGGAGTTCGTCGACGTCCCGGCCCTCGTGCGGGGCTCCTCCCAGGCGCTCAACCTGCCGCAGCTCCGGACCCTGGACGGGATCGCCGTGGTGGTGCGCAGCTTTGCCTCGGCCAGCGTGCCGCACCCGGAAGGGGAGGTGGACCCCGCCCGCGACCTGGAACTCGTGGAGACCGAACTCCTCCTCGCCGACCTCCAGGTGGCCGAGGCCCGGCTCCAGCGCCTGGCCAAGGAACGCGCGGTGGGTCGGCAGGCAACGCTGCGGCGGGAGGGGGAGGTGCTGGAGCGCTGCGTGGCGCAGCTTGCCGCCGGCCGGCCGCTCCGGGAGCTCGAGCTTTCCACGGAGGAAGAGCAACTCCTCAAGGGCTTTGCCTTCCTTTCCTTGAAGCCCCTCCTGGTCATCCTCAACGCCGACGAAGGGGCGGTGCGGGACGCCGCCGCTGCCCTTGCCGGGGCCCGGCTGGCGCCCGCCGCGGCGCGGCGCCGCACCGCCGCCAGCGTGGTGTGCGCGCCGCTGGAGCAGGAATTGGCAAGCCTGGACGAGGCCGACCAGGTGGCCTTCCTGGCCGAGCTGGGGCTGCCGGATCGCGCCCTCCATCGCCTCCTCCAGGCCGCCTTCCGGTTGCTCGGCCTCATCGCCTTCCACACCGCCGGCGAGGACGAGTGCCGGGCGTGGCCGATCCCCCGCGGCACGACGGCGGCGCGGGCGGCGGGCGCCGTCCACTCGGACCTGGAGCGGGGGTTCATCCGCGCCGAGGTGGTGGACTGGCGGGAGCTGGTGGCCGCCGGCTCGTTCGCCGCCTGCCGCAGTCGCGGCACGCTCCGCCTGGAAGGGCGCGACTACGTGGTGGGCGAGGACGACGTCATCGTCTTTCGCTTTGCGGTCTAGCCCGCAGGCGGTGGGGTCGGCGCGGGTGTGGGGGCGGTGGGGCGCTGCGCGGGGATCCGCGCCCCTCCCGCCGGGGCCGCGGGGGCGGCCGGCGCGGCCGCCGCGGGCTTGGCCACTGGCTGAGGCGGCGGCGTCGGCGTGGGTGCGAGCGGCGCCGGCGTGGGTGCGGGCGGTGTCGGTGCAGCGGCCTTCATCCGTTCCACCGCAGCGGGATCGATGGCGGTGACGGTGAGGGTGTGGCTGCCCACCTCCCGGCGGTACCGTTCGATCTGCGCCGAGGTCTGGAGGGTAGAATCGTACAGCAGCGGGTTCTTGGCGTAATCGGCCAGCTCCGGAACGAACTGGAAGGCCTTGGCGTAGTCGCGGATAGCGGCGCGCCGCCGCCCTGCCTTCTCCTCGGCCAGGGCGAGCATGAAGCGGGCGTAGCCGTGCCCCGGCCGCATGGCCACCACCTTCCGGTAGCAGCGGATCGCCTTGCGGTACTCGCCCTGACGTTGCAACACCAGGCCCAACCTGTAGATGGCCTCGAAGTTGTCTCGATCCTTGGCCACCGCCTTGCGGAGGTATCGCTCGGCGTCCTTGGGAAAACCCTTATCCAGAAGCAGTACCCCCAGCTCGGCCAGGTCCCGGGAGGTGGCGACCCCCTGCCGTTCCAGCTCCAGGTAGCCGAGGATGGCCCGGTCAGCCGGGCGATCGGCGTGCAGGTAGCGCTCGAACACCGCGGCCGACGCGGCCTGGCAGAGCATCGCAACCACCACTGCAAGGACTCTCCCCTTCACGACTTCCTCCCCCGGCGGACCCGCGCCTGGATGCGCAACTGGCCGTCCACCTCGGCAACGTCGAACCGTTCCACCACGTGCCCCTTTGCCTCCAACTGCGCCCGCTGGGCCGCAAGGAACGCCCGAAAGCGCTCGATCTCCAGCGGCTGGGCGCCGCGCCGCCGGACCAGCTCGGCGTAGCGGCCGAAAAGCACCGCAACCTCGTCCTGCCCCTGGGGTACGGACGGCGCCGCCGGAATGTTGGGGCGCGGCCGGACCTCCCCCGCCACGCCCACCTCCCGCGTGCGCAGCTGCCGTTGCCAGAGCTGGTTGTAGGCGGCAAACCGGTGGAGGAGCTGCTCGAGACGGAACTTGTCCGCCGCCGACAGACTCTCCTCCCGGGAGACCTCGCGCAGCCGCCGCTCCAGGATGACCCGTTCCTTCTCGGGGGGCAACGGCACCTTGGGGTCGCGGGCCACGTACCGCTCCCACCGCCGGGCCAGCTCGGCGAGCATCCCTTCCAGACGCACGATCTCGTCGGCCCCCATCGCCGCACAGGATACACTCGGCAACGCTACAATGCCGCCCATGCCGCAACCCCTGGCCGGTTTGCCGGCCGTGCACGTGCTGCTCGCCCACCCGCTGGTGGCCGCCGCTGGAGCGCGCTGGGGGCGGCCCATGGTCCGGGACGCGGCCCGCCGGGCCATCGCCGAGGCGCGGGCCAGCCTCGCCGCCGGCGGGCCTCCCCCCGACCTGGAGGGGCTGGCCGGGCGGACCGTCGCGCTAGTTGCCGCCGCTGCCGCCCCGGCCTACCCCGAGGTGCTCAACGCCACCGGCGTGCTCATCCACACCAACCTGGGCCGCGCCCCATCCCTCACTGCGCCTCCCCCGCCGTACCTGGCCCTGGAGTACGACCTGGCCGAGGGCCGGCGGGGCGAGCGGCTCGCCCCGGTGGCGGAGCGTCTGGTCCGCTACTTTGGCTGCCCGGCTGCGGTGGTGGTCAACAACAACGCCGCGGCTCTCGTCCTCCTCCTGGCGGCCCACGCGGCGGGGCGGACCGTGGTCGTGTCCCGGGGGGAACTCATTGAGATCGGCGGCTCTTTCCGCCTGCCGGAAGTGATGCGCGCCGCCGGCGCCACGCTCCTGGAGGTGGGGTGCACCAACCGCACCCACGCTGCCGATTACGAGGCAGCCTGCGCCACCGGCCCCGCCGGGATTCTGGTGGCCCACCGCTCCAGCTTCCGCCTCTCCGGATTCGTGGCCTCGCCGCCCCTGGCCGAGGTGGTGGCCATCGGCCACCGACACGGGATCCCCGTGTGGGTGGACCAGGGGTCTGGGGCCCACCTGGACCTGGGTCGCTACGGCCTCCCCCACGAACCGACGGTGCAGGAGATCCTGTCCTGTGGGGCGGACGCGGTGCTGTTCTCCGCTGACAAACTGCTGGGGGCAGCGCAGGGGGGCATCATCGTCGGCACCGAGGAGACGGTTCGGCCGTTGCGCCGCCACCCCTTGCGCCGGGCGCTGCGCCCGGGCAAGCATGCCCTCACGGTGCTCACCGCCACCCTGGACTGTTACCTGGCCGGGCGGGTCGAGGACGTCCCCCTCTACCGCATGCTGGCCGCCGAACCCGGGAGGTTGCGCCGGCGGGCCGGCCGCCTGGCCCGCTCCCTCCGGGCCGCCGGTCTGGGGGCCCGGGCGGTGCCCACGCGGGCGGTGCTGGGCGGCGGCACGACCCCGGAGGAGACCATCCCCTCCTGGGGCGTGGCGCTGCCCGGGGGGGAGCGGGAAGCCGCCGCCCTGCGCGCTGGCGCCTTGCCGGTAATTGCGCGTCTGGCCGAGGATCGGTTGATCCTCGACCTGCGCACGGTGCGGCCGGAGGACGACCGCCGCCTGGCCGCTGCGGTGGCGGCGGCGTGGCCGGCGACGCCTAGCCGCTGAGGGACGCCACCGGCACACCGAGAAAGGCGGCCAGCAGCGGCAGCTCGTCGCCGGCCAGCGTGCGGGCCAGGGCGCGGGCCGCGGGGTCCGCAAGCCCCACCTGGCATCGCTCGGGGGCGAGGCCCAGCGCCTCAGGCCCCAGCGTCCCGCCGCCGGCCATGATGAGGGCCCGCTCCAGGAGATTGGCCAGCTCCCGCACGTTCCCCGGCCACTCCGCAAGGGCCAGGGCGGCCAGGGCCGCCGGGCGCAGCCTCGCCTCCGGCAACCCGTGGCGCGCCGCGGCCCGGGCCAAGAGGTGAACCGCCAGCGGGGCGACGTCCTCCCGCCGCTCGGCCAGCGACGGCAGGGCAATGGGAAAGACCGCCAGACGGTAGAAGAGGTCGCGGCGGAAGGCCCCCGCGCGCACCGCCGCGTCCAGGTCGCGGTTGGTGGCGGCCACCACCCGGACGTCCACCTTGACGTCCCCCTCCCCGCCCAGGCGGGCGATGCGCCGCTCCTCGATGGCCCGCAGCAACTTGACCTGGGTGGCCAGGGGAACCTCCCCCACCTCGTCGAGGAGCAGCGTTCCCCCGTCGGCCTGCTCGAACCGGCCGCGATGGCGGCTCGCGGCGCCAGTGAAGGCGCCGCGTTCGTACCCGAACAGCTCGGCTTCCACCAGGGTCTCCGGCACCGCAGCGCAGTTGAACGCCACGAACGGCCCGTCGCGCCTGGGCGAGAGGCGGTGGAGGGCACGGGCAAAGAGTTCCTTGCCGCTCCCCGACGGCCCCACCAGCAGCACCGAGGCATCGGTAGGGGCCACCCGACGCAGCGCCTGCACCGCCGCGGCGAAGGCCGGGGCTGTGCCCACCAGTTCGGGCAGGCCCTCGGTGGCGAGGGGCGAGGCGAGCAGCGCCTGGCGCGGTCCAGCGGCGGCGCGCAGCGCCGCCAGCACCCGCTCCATCTCCAGGGGCTTCGGAAAGTAGTCCTGGGCCCCGCACTTCACCGCCGCCACCGCGGTCTCGACGCTGGCGTAGGCGGTGATGAGGAAGACCGGCAGCAGCGGGTCGGCGCGCCGCGCGGCAGCCAGGACCTCGAGGCCGTCGGCCCCGGGGAGCTTGAGGTCCGACAGCACGGCGAGCAGCGGCGGCTCCTGGCCCAGCCGGGCGATGGCCTCGTCCCCGCGATGGGCCACCTCCACCGCGTACCCCTCCCGGCGCAGGGTCTCCGCCAGCATGGCCGCCAGGGAGCGACGGTCCTCCACCACCAGGACCGCCGCCGTCACGCCCCCTCCCGGCCGGGCAGCTCCAGCACGAACCGGGCGCCGCCCCCGTCGCGGTGCTCGTAGCGCACGTCCCCCCCGTGCAGCCTGGCCATGCGACGGGCTAGCGCCAGCCCCAACCCCCCCGACGGCTTGGTGGAGGCGAAGGGGACGAAGAGCCGCTCCGCCACGTCCGCGCTCACCCCCGGCCCCCGGTCCTCCACGACCAGCCGCACCGTGGCACCCTGGACCTGCGTTTTCACCTCCACCGGCGTGGCGTTGCTGGCGGAGGCCTCCGCTGCGTTGCGCAGGAGGTTTTCCACCGCCACGCTGAGGGCCATGGGGTCGGCGGTCAGCTCGACGCCCCCGCCCTCCACGACGAAGGGCACCTGGGGGAACACGGTGCAAACGCGGCGCACGGCGTCCTGGACCACCTCCTCCAGGCGCACGGCCACCGGCCGCAGGGTGTGGGGCTGGGTGAGGGTGAGAAAGCGTTCGAGAAGCTGCGAGAGGTTTGCCGCCTCCTGGCTGGCCACCGCCAGGTACTCCCGGCGTTCCTCCTCCTTGGCCCCGGCGAGCAGGCGGAGGTAGCCGGTGACGGTGGCCAGGGCGTTGCGCAGCTCGTGGGCCAGCCCGGCGGACAGCACCGCCAGGTCCTCGGCCCGTTGCCGCAGAGCTCGCTCCGACGTCTCCAGGCGCTGGATGGTGGTGCGGAACGCCTCCACGAGGAAGCGGTCCTCCGCCACCCCCCCCGGTCCCCTCACCACCCGCGACGCCTCGGCGAGCAGCTCCCGGTACGGCGCCAGCGCCCGGCTGATGAGGAGCCACGCCAGCACGCCACCCCCACCCGCCACCAGGAGCGCCAGCGACCCCCCCAGCCAGCGCCAGCGCTGGGCCACCGCAGCCAGGGGGGCGGCGACCACCGTGCGCACCACCCGCCCGCCGCCGCCCGGCCGGTACGCCACGACCACGTGGGCATCGCCGAGCCGCACCGGCCCGGCCGCCGCTCGCCCCCCCCGCTCCCAGGCCTGCCGAGACGGCCACGGCCACCAGGGCGCCCCCTCGGGTCCCCCCTCCCCCCACGACTCCACCGCTCGACCGTCCACGAAGGTCACCCCCCCCACCACGCCGCTGGCCGGCGGGGGCGCAAAGCCGGCCCTGGGGCCGGCCAGCAGTTCCGCCGCCAGCACGGCGCGGCGGCGGGCCTCCTCCTCGAGACCTTGCGCCAGGGCGAGCACCCCCTCCAGCAGCGCCACGGCCACCGCCACGAGGACCACCAGCGTGGCGCCGATGAGAAGCTGCACCTCGCGAAAGCGTCGCCCGGGCAGCCGGCCGCTCACGGCGCCACCCACCCCAGGGCCACCATCAGTCGGTCCCCGAACAGCAACACCGCAAAGGCCGCCGCCGACAGAAAGGTCCCGAAGGGGAGTTCCGTGTCGCCGCGCCCGCGTCCGGTGGCGACGAGCCCGAGCCCCACCACCGCTCCGGCGCAGGCGCCCAGACAGAGGGTGAGCAGCACCCCCCGCCACCCCATGAAGGCGCCGATCATGGCCAAGAGCTTCACGTCTCCGAGCCCCATCCCCTCCACGCCGCGGATCAGCCGGTAGACGACGATGACGAGGAGGGGCAGCGCTGCCCCCAGCAGACTCCCCACCACGGCGTCCCCCAGCGTTACCAGCCCGCCGAAGGCGGAAAACGCCAGGCCCACCGCCACCCCGGGGAGCGTGAGCCAGTCGGGGAGGAGGTGGTGCTCCAGGTCGATCACCGCCAGGGGGAGGAGGAGGAGCGAGAAGATGGCAGCCTCCACCCCGGCCACCCCCACGCCAAAGCGAGTCGCCACCGCCACCAACAGCGCGGCGGTGCCCACCTCCACCAACGGGTAGCGGATGGAGATGGGGGCGCGGCAGTTCCGGCAGCGGCCGTGCAGCACCAGGTAGGAAACCACCGGGAGGTTGTCGAACCAGGCGATGGGTGAGCCGCAGCCGGGGCAGTGGGAGCGGGGCCTGATCACCGACATGCCGCGGGGGAGGCGGTGGATGACCACGTTCAGGAAACTGCCGATCACCAGCCCGTAGGCGGCAACGATGGTCAGCACGATGGGCGACGGCATGCCAGCTCCCAGTAGAGCGCTTCCTGTTGCCGCACCATCCTATCGCGGTCGAACTCCTCCAGCCCCTCGCCGGCCCGCGCCGCGAGGCGGCTGCGCAGCCCCGGCGTCGCCAGCACCGCCACCACCCGCTCCGCCATGGCCGCCACGTCCCCCGGCGGCACGAGAAAGCCGTTGACCCCGTCCCGCACCACCTCCACCACCCCGTCCACCGCCATGGCCACCACCGGCACCCCCGCGGCCAGCGCCTCCACCACCGCCCGCGGCAGCCCCTCGAAGCGTGAGGTGAGCGTGGCCACCGTGGCGGCCGCCAGGACCGCCGGCACGTCGCGCCGCCACCCCGGCAGGTGGAGGCGGTCGGCGAGCCCTGCCGCCTCGCGCAAACGTTCCAGCCGCGGCCGCAGTTCCCCGTCCCCCACCAGGAGGAAGTGCGCCGCCGGCACGCGGTCCCTCACCCGTCGGGCCAGTTCCACGAAGCGTTCCGGGGCCTTCTGCGGCTTGAAGCAGGACACCTGCACCACCAGCGGCGCCTCGGGGGGGATCCCCAGCTCCCGCCGCACCGCCTCCCCCCCTTGGGGGGTGCGGAAGGCGGCCAGGGCGATGCCGGAGCGGATGAGGTGCACCCGGTCGGCGGTGAAGAGACCCAGGCGCAGCCCCTGTTGGAGGTTTTCCCGCGACACCGCCACGAAGGCGGTGGTCCAGCGCGCCGCTTGCCGCTCCGCCGCGAGGAAGAGGCGCCGCACCAGGGGATGCTGGTGCGGCCCGAACCCGTACCCGTGGATGGAGTGCACCACCACGGCCACCCCCTCGGCGCGGGCCGCCGCCCGCCCCAGCACCCCCGCCTTGGAGGAGTGAGTGTGGACGAGGTCGGCGCCAAAGGCACGGATGGCGCCCCGCAGCTCCCGGAAGGCGCGCAGGTCGTCAAGGGGCCGCACCTCCCGCCGCAGGTGGGGCAGGAGGAACAGCGTCGTGTCGGGGATCCCCCGCGCCTCGGCCAGCAGCTCGCCCCGGTCGGCACAGGCCAGCCCCACCTCGAAGCGGTCTCGATCCAGGCGGGCCACGGTGTCGAGGGTGTTGCGCTGCGCCCCCCCCAACTCGAGCATGGTGATGGCGTGGAGCACGCGCAGCTTCACGACGCTACCCGCCGCGCCACCGCGGCCCCGTCCAGCAGCGCGTCTTCCATGGTGGAGTACTTCCACTCCGCCCACCGCCCAGCCAGGATCACGCCGGCGGCGCGGAAGTGGCTGCGCAGCGCCGCCACCGCTGCCGGCCGCGCCGCATCGAACAGCACGTAGGCGGGATCGATGCGCGCCCATCGGCGGACCACGATGGCCCCGCGATCATTCAAAAGCCCCAGCTCTTCCAGGCCAGCGAGGCAGCGAGCCTCGAGATCCGGCGGGCGGGGCGCACCCGCCGGCATGCTCACCTCCACCGAGAGGGCGTGGTGCCCCGGCGGGGTCACGGTGCCGTGGTTGGACGGGATCCCCACCCGGTAGAAGGGGACGTGCGGCTCGGGGACGTACAGCCAGTGTTCCCGGCGGGGGGCCTTCCCCCGCACCCCCAGGTTGAGGTTTTCCACCGCCACGGCACGCAAGCGACCGGCGGCCGCCCGCAGTTCCCGTGGCAGGTCGTGGGTCAGGGCCACCAGGTGCGTGAGCGGCAGCGTGGCCACCAGCACGTCCCACGGCACCGTCTCGCCGGAGGCCAGGGTGAGGGTGCGCGCCTCAAGGTGGAGCCCCACCACCGCCGCCCCCCGCCGCAGCCCCTCGAGCCCCGCCCCCAACGCCCCGGCTAGGCAGCCGATGCCGCCGCGGCGGGGGTAGAGGAAGGTGGCGTTGTACCCCACCGGCTGGCGAAACAGGCCGAAGGCGCCGTCGATGACGTCGGCGAGCTGCGGCCGCGGCACGTAGCGGCCCACCCACTCGGTGGTGAGTTCCTCCGGCTCGCAGCAGTACAACTTCCGGTTGTAAGGGAAGAAGAAATGCCGCGCGAACCCTTCCCCGAACCGCCGCAATACCCAGCGGGCGAAGTTGGTCTCCCCCTCGGCCTCGCCGCTGCCGGCAAGTTGCGCCTGCACGAACCCCAACACACAGTCGCGGCGTACCGGCGCCGGCAGTCGGTAGGTGTGGATCTGCAACGGGTACGGGGTCACGGTACCGGCCAAGGCCACACCGGCCCGCCGGCGGTGGCGTCGAAGGCGCGAGAGGAGACCGAGGGAAGCCAGGATTTCCCGGCTCTCGGGCCGGGCTAGGTGGAGGAGATGCCCGGTGAGATCGAAGGAAAAGCCGTCCCCCTCGATGCTCCGGCATGCGCCCCCCACCTCCGGCTCCCGCTCCAGCACCTCTGCCCGCACCCCCCGCCGAGCCAGGTGGTAGGCTGCCGACAGTCCGGTCAGGCCGGCCCCCACGATCACCACCCGCCTCACGATGGCGGCTCCATGGGAACACGGGCGAGCCGGGCGAGGAGCGCCACGAAGAAGGCCCCGAAAAGACCCAGCGCCACCAGCGCCGCCCCCCAATCGCCGGAGCGTGCCGTGCCAATCCCCAGCAGCGCCCCGACCCCCCCCAGGGCGTAGCACCGGGCCACCGTGAGCCGCACCCTCCCCCCCGAAAGGCGCAGCAGTCGCAGGGGAAAGTGATCGGGGCTGCCGTACCAGAACGGCCGCCCGGCCCGGGCCCGCAGCACCGTCACATAGGCGGTGTCGGCCAACGGCACCGCGAAGATGGAGAGCGGCGCCAGGAAACCCGCCGGGCTGGCCTCGCTCCAGCGAATGGCCAGGGCGATGGAAGCCAGGGTCAGCCCCACCGCCAGCGCCCCCGCGTCCCCCAAGTAGATCTTCGCCGGGTGGACGTTGAAGACGGCAAAGCCGACGAGGGCGCCGGCCAGCGCCGCTGCCGCCGCCGCCAGGGGACCTTGCCCGGCCATCAGCGCACCCGCAGCGAGCGCCAGGGCGGCGATGGCCCCGATCCCGGCCGCCAGGCCGTCCATGATGTCGATGAGGTTGAAGGCGTTGCAAACGGCCAACAACCACACCGCCGCCACCGGCCAGTGGAGGGCGGAGGGCAGGGCCGCCAACTCGATCACCGCCCCGCTGCGCAGCAGCACGAACACCGCCACCCCCTGGCCGGCCAGCTTGGCCAGCGGCGTGAGCACGCCGAAATCGTCCACCAGGCCCACGAGGAGGGTCACCGTACCAGCCAGGAGGATCCCCAGGAGGGTGCGGTCGAACTCCAGCACCATCCCCAGCGCCAGCAGGTACGCCAGGAACACCGCGAGCCCACCGAGGTACGGGGTGGGTTCCGCGTGGGTCTTGAGCCGGCCGTCGGGCCGGTCCACGATGCCGAAGCGGAGGGCGGCCTGACGCGCCACGGGGGTGAAGTAGAGGCCGAGCAGCAGTGCCAGCACGAACACCAACGCGAGGAGTAACGGACTCACGCCACCCTCCGCAGCGGCCGTTGCCGCAGCGCTCGTCGCTGGCGGGCCGCGAGGCGCAGCCTCGGCAGACCGCGAGCCAGGGCGCCCAGCACCCGCGGCTGCCGGGCAGCCACCGCCACCGTCAGGGCCAGATCCGCCGCCACGAGGAGCGGCAGCCGCGGCACCAGGTCAGCGGCATGGGCGTTGCGCATCAGCGTCCCCCACCGGTTCAGGATGACACAGGCGGCCAGCTCCGGGGAGCGTCGGAACACCAGCCGGCCGCGCCCCGGGGCCGCAGTGGCCCCCCGCCGGTGTACCGCCACCGCCGACGGCTCGTACACCACCTGCCACCCGGCGTTGGTCAGGCGCCACCCCAGGTCCAGGTCCTCCCAAAAGGCGAAGAACTCGTCCGGGAATACCCGCCCCGCCACTGCAACCTCCTCGAGGGCGCGGCGGCGGAAGACGGCAGCGGCGCCGCAGGCCGCCAGCACCCGGGCGGGGTCCAGGTAGGCGCCCGCCGCGGGCTCGCCGTACCCCCGGTCCCGCACCCGCAGCAGGATGGGCGTGAGCCGCTGGCCGCAGGAGTCCAAGACGGCCCCACCGGGGCGAAGGAGCCGCCCGGCCACGCCCCCCACCCGGGGGCACTGCGCCAGTACCGCGGTGCAGGCCCTCAGGTAGCCGGGTTCGGGGAAACAGTCGGGGTTAAAAAACCCCACCACCTCCGGCGCCGACGCCAGGGCGGCGAGACCGGCGTTGCAGCCTCCCGCGTACCCCCGGTTGTCGGGGAGCAGCACCGAGCGCACCCCTGCCGGCGGCGAGGCCGCCACCTGCCGCGAGACGTCGGTGGACGCGCAGTCCACCACCACCACCTCCACCGGCGGTTCCTGCGCCACGAGGGCCGCGAGGCAGGTGGCCAGGTCATCCCCGCTGTTAAAGTTGACCACCACCGCTGCGGCCCTCACCCTGCCACCTCCCGCCACAGGGCAACGTGCGCCCGGGCCGAGGCGGCCCAGGAAAAGCGGCCGGCCACCGCCTCCCCCTCCCGTCGCAGAGCTGCGGCCCGATCACCGTCCTCGAGAACCTGGCGCAGGAGGCAGGCGAGGCCCTCGGCGTCGCCGCTGGGGAAGAGGGCCACCCCCTCGGCAAAGTGCTCCCGGTGGGGGGCAATGTCCGAGGCCACCACCACCGACCCGCAGGCCAGCGCCTCCAGCACCGGCAGGTCGAACCCCTCCCCGCGGGACGGGGCCAGCACCGCCGCAGCACCGGCGAGCAGCGGCGGCAACGCGGCATCCTCCACATGGCCCAGCCGACGCACCCAGGCCGGGGCGGCCGCGAGGGCGGCAACGGGGGAACGCACCCCGCCCACCAGAACCAGCTCCAGCCCCGGCACGGCGCCTCGCACGTTCGCCACCGCCGCCAGCGCCAGGTCCACCCCGCGTCGCGGCTCCAAGGGACCCAGGTAGAGAACGTAGGGGCGGGCGAGATGGAAACGGGCCCAGCAGGCCGCCACCTCGTCGCTGCCGGGGGGCCGGAAGATCCGTCGGTCCACCCCGTGGGGGATGACCCGCACCCGCTGGCCGGGGATGCCGAGACGCTCCTCCAAGGCCGCCGCCACCGAGCGGGAGAAGGTGACCACCGCAGCGGCGCGGCGGGCGCTGCGGGGGAGGAGGAGCCGGATGGGGTGGAGACGGCGCGGCCGGAACCACTCCGGGTGCTCGAGGGCGAGCAGGTCGTGCACCACCACCACGGTGGGGCAGCGGGGCGCGAGCGGCCCGTAGTAGAAGGGGATATGGAGCACCGAAAAGCCCCGCCCGCTGGCCCGCTGCAGATCCACCATCACCCAGGGGAGCGTGCGCCGCGGCCGGGACGGCGTGAGTACCTCCACGGCGAGGTCGGCGGGCGCCACCTGGGCGAGGCCGTCCAAAACGCCAACCACGTAACGCCCCACGCCGGTGCGGGGCGGGAGCAGGCACTTGCCGTCGATGGCCACCCGCACCGCGCTCACCGCACCACTCGCACGAGGACCCCCCGCGCGGCCCGGTCGCCGGCTCGCCGCAGCACCGCCCCCACGCCGAACCGCCGAACCCGCGCCCAGTGGCTCCGGATGCGGTGGCGCCACCACGCCATCGGGCCGTGGGGCCACAGCGGTCGGCCGTACCGCCCCTCGAGGAGCGCACGCTCGGCCCGGCTGGCCGGGTCCTCGGCCCCGGTGGCCGTCTTGCCGGCACCGTGTTTTCGAAACCCGCCAAGGGTCGCGTCGATGTAGGCCACGGCCGGCTTCAGGGCCGCAATGCGGGCGAGAAGGTCGGTGTCCATGTGCAGGTGCAGGCCCACATCCAGCGGCCCTGCCGCCGCCAGCACGCTGCGGTGCACGAACACCCCCTGGTTGTACGGCCAGAAGCCCTCCAGCCACCGCCTGGCCGGCACCGGGGCGACCCCCACCGTGCCGAGCGTCACGCCGTCCTCGTCCACCAGGGCCACGTCCCCCACCACCACCCGCACCTCGGGGTGGGCGACGATGGCCCGGGCAGCGCGGAAGAGCGCCCCGGGGAAGTAGAAGTCGTCCGCGTTCTGCCACCCCAACCACTCCCCCTGGGCCTGCGCCACCGCCCAGTTGAGGGCGTCGCTCTGGCCGCGGTCCGGGGCGCTGCGGTAGCACCTCACACAACCGGGCGAGGTGGCGAGGAAAGCCGCCGTCCCATCGCGGGACCCGCCGTCCGCGACGATCTGCTCCACCTCCGGGTATCCCTGGGCCGCCACACTGGCCACGCACACCCGGAGGTACCGAAGCTGGTCGAGGGATGGGGTGAGGATGGAAAAGGAAGGCAGGGAGCGTCCGCGGGGGGGCCGCCCGGTCACCGGCACCGCTCCCCCCGCCCGCGCCGGCAGGCGGCGGCGGTGCAGTACCATGGCGGCACGTCATGGTCGGTCTGGACGCCCGCGCCGCCTTCGTCGACCCGCACCGCGGTTTCGGCCGGGTCGCGGCCGCGGCCACGCAGGCCCTTCTGGAAGCAATGCCTGGCCAGTGCGTGGTGTTCGTTCCCCATGGCGCTCCCGTTCCCGATTCATGGTACCCGCTGGCCGCCAGGGTCGTCCAACTCCGCCGCCCCCGGCGTGGTGCCCTTCTCGCCGATCCGCTGGCATGGCGGTGGACCGTCCCCCGCCACGCCTTGCGCGTCCTCTACCTCCCCGCCTGGGGGGTGCCGCCGGCGGTTCCCTGCGCCACCGTTGCGACCTTTCACGACGCCACCCCGTTTCGTTTCCCCTCCCCCCCGTCCTGGTGGCGGCGGCTGCGCCTGCGGGCGGGGATCCGCTCGCTGCGGCGAGCCACTCTGGTCCAAGCAGGTTCCTTCCACGCGGCCCGGGAGTTGACCGACTGGGCGCCGGTGGACCCCCAGCGGGTCCGGGTGGTCCACTGGGGCGTGGGGGCGCCGTTCCGCCCTGCCGTCGCCCCGGCCCCTCCGCAGCACCTCCTCTTCGTGGGCGGGGACGAACCCCACAAGAACCTTCGCCTCCTCGTGGACGCCCTCGCCCCCGAACCCCCTCTCCCCCTCGTCGTGGTCGCTCCCCCCGCTGCCCGGGAGGGCACCTTGCGCCTGCTCGGCCCCCTCGCCGCCGCCGGACATGCCCGTGTGCGCTGGGGAGTGGACGACGAGGAGCTGGTGTCCCTCTACCAGACCGCCCTGGCGACCCTGGTGCCGTCCCGCAACGAGGGGTTCGGGCTGCCGGCTGTCGAGGCCATGGCCTGCGCCTGCCCGGTGATCGCGGCGGCGGCGGGGGCGTTGCCGGAGGTGTGCGGCAGCGCCGCCATCCTCCTCCCCCCGCAGGATGCCAGGGCCTGGCGCGAGGCCGTCGTGGCGCTCGCTCGGGACCCAGCCCGGCGCGCCGCCTTGGCCGAGGCGGGGCGCGAGCGGGCCGCTGCCTTCTCCTGGGCGCGCTGCGCCCGCGAGCTGGGGGAGCTCTACCGGGAGGCCACCCGCCTGGCCAGCGCCTGATCGTGAGCCGCCAGGGCCCGATCGCGCACCTCGGCGGCGGCGGACCAGTTGCCAGGGAAACCAGCAAACGGGTCGTGGCGGGCCCGGGCCCGCATGAGGAGCTGGAAGTTGGCCCGCCAGCTCGCCTCCCGGGCGAGGATCCGCCCCGACCGGTACTCCACCTCGGGCAAGTCGTCTACGTGGGGGGCAGTGTGCGCCACCAACGCCGCCACCTCCCGCGGCGAGAGGAGGAGCATGGCACCAAGCGCCTCGGGCGTGGACGCCCCCGCCTCCGCCAGCGTGGTCTGGAGGGCAGGGTCGGCCAGCGCCTCCCAGCGCAGGCGCACGGGCCCTGCGTGGCGGGTGCCGGTGACCACGGTGAACTCGTTGAGCACCACCGGGTCGTACCAGACGCAGGTGCCCGGGAAGACGTCGGCGAAGGCCCGGAGAATGGCCAGGTACGAGGCGGGGGCGAGGGAGTACATGGGGAGCCACATGGACACCACCCCATCCGGGCCCAGCCGGGCCGCGCACTGGGCAAAGTACTCCCGGGTGTAGAGGGTGGAATTGCCGGCGTAGACGGGGTGGATGGAGTCCGAGAGGATGACGTCGAAGCGCTCGCGACCGGCCAGGAGCACGTTGCGACCGTCGTTGAGGAGCACCTGGACCCGGGGATCCGCCAGGACCCCGTGGTTGACGTCGGCGAAGAATCGCCGCGACACCGCGAGCACCTCCGGCGAGATCTCGGCAATGACGATGCGACGCACCGGATGCTGCGCCACCGCCCACGCCGTGCCGCCGGAGCCGAAGCCAATGTGGAGCACCGACTGCGGGTGCGGGTGCAGGAGCAGCGGCAGGTGCCCCTGCAGGCGCTGAATCGCCCACAGCTCCGGCGAGGTGCCCGCCACGTTGACGCCGTTGAGTTCCAGGGAGCGCCAGGTACCGCGGGCGTCGTCCACCCGCCGCACCACCACCGTCGCCGAGGCGCTCTCCCACAGCGCCTCCGTGGTCCCCTCCGCCACCACCGCGGCGCCGCGCAGCACCACGTCCGGGGGGACGAGCACCAGCACCCCGGCCAGAGGGACCAGCGCCAGCATGGCGATGCGCCGCAGGGCGACGCTGCCGGCCAGAAGCGCCGCCGCTGCCCCGCACCCCAAGGCCGCCACGAGAAGCGTTCGCTGACTCCCCAGCAGCGGCACGAGCAGCAGCGGTCCGCTCACCGTGCCGGCAATGCCGCCCAGCGTGTTGGCGGCCGCCACCGCGCCGGTCCTCCTGCCCGCGGACCCGGCCGCCGGGTACGCGCCCACGGCCAGGGGAAAGCTGGCGCCGAAGGCCACGGTGGGCGGCAGCAGCACCACCGCCACCGCTACCGCCAGTGCCACCTGCAAGCCGGCGAACCCGACCGGTCGCAGCGCCCCCACCACCCCCTCCAGGAGGTCACCGAAGTGACTCAAGAGCGGCACTTGCAGTGCGAGACAGGCGGCAAGCCCCAGCTGCCAGCGCGCCAGTGCCGCCCGGGGCGCCGTCGCCCCTCGCTCCACCAGCGCCGCACCGAGAGCGATGCCAGCCAGGTAGACGGCGAGGATGATGGCAAAGGTGTAGACCCGGGACCCCAGGTGGAGGAGGAGGATTCGCGTCCACACCATCTCGCAGGCCAGGGCGACGAAACCGAAGAGGGCCGGGAAGGCGAGCCAAGTCGTGGCGGGGGGGCCCGAAGGCGTCGGCGCCGGCGGCGGCGCCGGCAGGCGGGGCTCTGCCCACCACGCCACCGCCGCCACCCCGAACCCCACCAGTGCGGCCGCAGAGAGGGTCGCTCGCTCCCCCAGGCTCGGCAGGGCGAAGAACGCGGTGACGACGATGCCCGCCACCGCCCCGAGGGTGTTCACCGAGTACAGCGAGGCCACCCGGGGAACGAGACCGGCCATGGCCCGGACCCGTTCCACCAGCAGTGGCAACGTCGCCCCCATCGCCACGGTGGGCAGCGCCAGGAAGCACCAGGAGACGGCCAGCCGCCCGAGGAGCGGCAGCCCCCAGCCGGCGAGGGGTTCGGCGCCCAGGTGAGCCACGATGCGAGACAGCAGGCCCGCGGCCAGGGGGGTGAGGAGAGCCGCGGCGGCGGCCACCGCCTCGGCGGCGGCGTAGAGGCGCACGTGGTGCCGCAGCCGCCCGGCCCGGCTCGCCACCAGGGCCGAACCGGCGGCCATCCCCCCCATGTAGGCAGCCACCACTGCCACGGTGGCCCACAGGGAGTTCCCCACCAAGAGACCAAGCACGCGCACCCAGACGATCTGGTAGGCGAGGGCCACGAGCCCCGACAGGAAGAACAGGAACGTCACCAGCGCCGCCATACACCCCCCATGAGAACCCCGCACCCCAGTACCGTGATGAGAAGCCCCACCCCGAACCCCGGCGGTCGGTAGCTGGCGCGCACCCGGTGGCGTCCCGCCGGCACCGCCACGCCGTGGAGGATGCCGCTCCCTTGCCGTACCGGCACGGCTTGGCCGTCCACGGTGAAGCGCCACCCCGGGTCGGGAGTGGCCAAGCGCACCAGCACCCCTCCCCCCTCGCCCACCACCACCTCCCACTCGGCGCTGTCCTTCCCCACCACCGCGGAGACCACCTCCCCCACCTTCACCGGTGCCTCCCCCGGGGCAGGGATGGCGATGGCGACGAAGGTCAGCGGCCAGGCCCCAGGGTTCGGCTGCGCCACCATCCCCCGGCTCGCACAGCCCTCGGGGAAACCCCTCACACCGCCCGCCGACAGCACGAGATCGGCACCCAGCGCGTCCAGCCACCAGCGCCCGGTCGGCCCCCGGTCCGCCGCCTCGAGGTGCGCCGCAAGTCGCCTCGACTGCAGTGGGGCAAAGGTACGCGCGGTGTTGCGCCCGTCCAGGAGCGGCGTGTAACCCCAGCCAAGGGCATGCCCGCGCTCCGGCCAGCCCGCTGCCACCCAGGCCGCCTGACGCTGGCTTGGCTCCACCAGGTACACCCGTGCCGCCGCCTGCTGTGCCTCCAGACACGGCGCCACCGGCGTCGGGGCCGCCGGGCGGAGGTGCAGGGAGGCGGCGGCAGACGGCAGGAGCGCCACCGCCCCCGCCACCACCCCGGCGGTTGGCGCCACCCCCCCCACCACCGCCACCACCGCCGCGCCCCCCAGCAGCGCGGCCAGAGGCGAAGCCCCCCCCGCCAGGGCAACGAGGGCGCCGCCCCCTCCCAGGGCGCCAGCCAGCATCCGCGAGGTGCGGCGCGGGCAGGCGGCAGCGGCCACGATCAGGGCAAGGGTTGCGGGGAAGAGGAGCCGCAACGGGTGGCGCACCAACCCGGCGGTGGCCCACCGCCACGCAACCTCCCCCAGCGGCAGCGCCGGCAGCACCGCAGCCAGGGCCAGCGCCCAGCCGCAGACCGCGAGGCGCCGCCGGACGGTGCCCCGCTCCTGCAGCGCCACGAGCCCCAGGAGGACCGCCCACACCGGCAGCGCAAGGTTCTCCAGAAAGGCGCTGGCGCCAGCTGGCAGTGGGGCCGGCACCACCAGGCGCCAGAGGGACGCCAGGGGGAGGGGCGCCACCGCGCCCTGCGCCGCCGACCCCGGGCCGCGGTCGCCACCGGCCACCCAGAAGACGAAGGGCAGTACTTGCACGGCCACCGCGCAGCCGGCCAGCGCCACACCACCCACGGTGCGCCGGTGCGGCGCCAACGCCAGGGCAACCCCGGCGCCCACCGCTGTGAGAGTGGGTTCGGCGCCCAACCAGGCCAGAGCGGTGGTCGCCGCCACCCCCGCCAGCGATCCCGCCGCCGCCGCCTCCCACATCCAGGGGAGCCAGGCCAACGTCTCCAGGTTGTTGAGGACGCCGGCGGCGCTCGCCACCGGCCCGGCGCAGGCGCACGCCAACCCCGCCCCACCCGCCAGGGCAGGGGGGGCGCCCAGGCGCCGGGCCAGGCGGTAGCAGCCGAGGGCCAGCACCAGCAGGTGCACCCCCACCTCCACGCCCACGGCTACCTCGCTGGGAAGCACGGCGGCAAACCACGCGGGGGGGTAGAGGAGGCCGCTCTGCGGGTTGGCGAAGAACGGTTCGCCGCACCCCACCTGGGGGTTCCAGAACGGGGCCCGGTGGCCGCTGAGGACGAGCCCCGTGTAGTACCGAAGGGGGACGAAGTAGGTGGGCAAGTCCCTGGCCTGTGGCACCCAGCCCGCCGCCGCGGCAGCCACCACCATGGCTCCCGGGAACGCCGCCAGCAGCCAGGGCGCCATCCGCCTCACGAACCCCTCGCCGTCTCGCGCAGCCACCGCAGCAGAGCTGGGTCCGCCGCGGCCAGGGCGCGCTCGTAGTCGCTCACGAACCGGCTGGCCCGGGCCAGCGCCAGCCCGTGCTCGGCCCGCCGCAGCGCTCGCGCCGCACCGGGCAGGTCGCCGCGTTCCACGTGCCCCCGCGCCATCTCCAGCCACGCCGATACGAAGTTGGGCTCCAGCGAGACCGCTCGCGACAGCGCCTCGAACGCCGCGCTCTGGTTGCCCAGCAGCCGCTGGGCCCGCGCCGCGCCGAAGGCCGCCAGGGCGTCCGTGGGGTTGGCGGCGCTGGCCCTGGCAAAGGCATGCAGCGCGGCGGCTACCAGATCGGGGTCGTTCCGCAATTCCCCTCGTTGCAGCTGCACCGTCCCCAGCGCCCGCCAAAGGTGGGCGGCACGAGGCCGCGCCGCACAGGCGCCCCAGAGGACCGCTTCCGCGTCGGCCAGGGCGGCGTCGCTGCGCATGGCGTGTCCTGTGAGGCGCACCGCCGGGGGCAGTGCCCCCGGAGCCAGCGGACCTTCGCCCCCCACCCCCAGCGCCACCGCCACCGGCAGGAGGAGCGCTGCTGCCGCGGCGAGACTGGCGCCCCGCTCGAGGCGGAACCTTCGGCCAGGCAGGGGCCTGCCGCACCCCGCCACCGCCAGCGCGGCTGGCCAGGCCACCGCCGGGAACGCGAGATGGGAGTGGAAGAGGGTAAGCACGGCCAGCACCGTCCCCACCCCCCACCCCAGCGGGCCACGGCGGGCCAGCACTCGGGCGGTGACGAAGACCAGGCCCAACCCCAGGAGGAGGCCGGGGATCCCCAGCGTGGCCGCGAGCTGCAGGAGATCGTTTTCGGCCAGGCCGGCAACTCGGTGATAGCGGGCGAACTCCCCGCTCCGGGGGAAGTTGTGGGCCAGCGCGGCATCGTAATAGCCCCCCGGACCGGCACCCAGTGGCAGTTCGGCCACGGTGGTCCGTACCGCCACCCCCCAGATGCGCAGCCGCTCGTAACGGAGGGGATCCCGGTCGGTGGCCACCCGCAGGGCGAGGCCGGCCGCCGCCGTGCAGGCGAGCAGCGCCACCCCCCAGCGCGGTGCGCGCCCGCCCCGCTTGAAGCCCCACGCCAACCCCACCCCCAGCACCGCCAGCATGGCCGCCCGCGAGCCGGAGGCCACCACACCGCCCACCAGCACGGCGGCCACCGCCAGTCGTGCGCCGAGAGGCACCGCAAGCCCCGGAACCACGGCCAGGCCCAGCGCCGCCACGGCAGCGCCCAGGTTCGGGTTGGCGAAGGGGCCCCCGGGACGCCCTCCCAGGAACAGGCGTTCCGCCAGGAGCCAGCAGGCGGCAACCCCCGCCGCTAGGACCAGGGCTGGGTGGGCGCCAGTCCGAACGGAGTAATCCTGGGCCACGAGCAGCACCAGCGCCGCGATGACCCCCACGGCCAGGGCGGCCGCCGCCGCCCGCAGCGAGACCGGCCGTAGGAGCGCATCCGCCGCGCCCCAGAGGAGGAGGCTGCCGCACCAGGACAGCTGCGTCGGCCACCGCACCCCCCGGGGTAGCACCGCCACCACCAGACCGCCCATCACCGCCACCGTGACCAGCAGCGCCCACGGCCGCAGCACCACCCCCGAAGAGCCAGCCACCAGGGCCGCCGCCGCTACGGACAACGCCCAGGTTCGGGCACGCTTCGCCCCTAGCGACACAGCTCCTCCAGCGCCGCCAGCTCGCCCCGGGCGGGGGCCCGGCGGCGCGCCTCCCTGGCCCAGACCAGTGCCTCGCCCCGCCGCCCCTGGGCGAGGAGCAAGCGCGCCCGGGCCTCCGCCCAGCCCGCCGAGCGGGGCTGCACCCAGTGCCGCCGGCCCAGGGCCTCCTCCACGCGCTGCTGTTCAACGGCGGAGGTCGGTGGGGAGAGGGCCAACTCCACCGCAGCGTAGAGGGGCCGGACCTGCCACGGTGCCCACACCGCCGCGGCCACGGCAGCGGACGCCACCCCCGTGCCGGGGGCCGCCAGCGCCCTCTGGAAGGCCGTTTCTGCCTGCCACTCCAGCGCTGCCACGATGCTCCCGGCGACCAGGAGGGGGACGAGGACCCCGGAGGGAAGGGAACGAGCCGGAAGCGGCGCCGCACGGGCCGCCAGGGTGCCCGCCAGGATCGCCCACGGCAGTAGCACCTCCGGGGCGTAGAGGGAAAAGTCCACCAGATTGTGCAGCGGCACCACCGCCACCGCCGCGGCCAGCGCCCCGTCCCGGGCCGCACCGCGGTGCAGCAGGCGCAGCAGAGCACCCACGCCCAGCACCAGGAGCGGTACCCCCGCAAGCCCCGTCTCGGCCACGAGCTGCAGGGGGGTGTTGTGGGCGTAGGGGGTGATGTTGCCCGCCGCCCAGGGGCTCAGCAGCCCCCCTTGACCAACCCCCCCAAGCCCAACCCCCACCCAGGGGTGGTGGAGCGCCACCCACCCGGTCACCCTCCAGTTGACCAGCCGCAGCTGCACCGGCTTGAGAGTGCCCAGGTCCCCCCGGCTGGCCACCACCGCCAGGAGCAGGGCCGCTAGGACAGCTGCCCCGATCCCCACCGCCGGGCGCCTGCCCCGCCGCAGCAGGAGGAGGAGCAGGAGGAGGGCGGCGACGGCAAGAGCGGCAAGGGAGCGGGTCAGGTAGAGGGCCAGGGCCACACCGGCCAGGGCGGAAAGGGGCACCAGGCGGGGGGGTCCCGGCGACTCGCCGGCCCATCGCCAGAGGAGCGGTGTCGTGGTCACGAGGAGGGCGGCAAAGTGGCCAGGCAGTGCCGAGCTGCCGAAGGCCCGGCCGCCGGAAAGCCGGCGTGCCGCCAGCTCCTGCAGGCCTGGCGGCAGCGCCTCGACCCCGGTGAGGGCCTCGCTCAGCCCCCCCGCCGCCTGCAGGAAGGCCAGGATGGCGGTGGCCGCGATGCCCACCGCCAGCCACCGGACCTCACCCTCCCCCAGGGCTGCCAGGCGGGCGAGACCGAAGAGGAGCACCGCCAGGAGCAGGTTCGTGGTGTGGCGGACCGCCAGCTCCAGGTCGAGGGCCACGCCCAGCCCCACCACGAGCACCAGCCCGAGGGGCACCAGCCAACTGGCGCTCAACCCCCGCCGCTGCCCGAGGGGTAGCGCCAGCCACCCCACCGCCGCCCCCAGCCAGAGCACCGGCAGGCCAAAGGCCCACCGGGTCGCGCCCCACGCCGCCACGATTCCCGCGGCCACCACCAGCACCCGGAGGGCGCCGCCGCCAGGGGCCAAGGGGGACGTGCCTCGCTCCCCGGTGGAGGTGCCGGCGGTCGCGGCAACGGCGCTCGTGCCGAGGCTCACCACACCACCCCGCTCAGGGCGAAGCGCCCCTCGGCAGCCACCGCCTCGGCGGCCCGCCGCCGCCACCGCTGCCCCCCCTCCTGATCTCCGCAGGCGGCCAGCAACTTCCCGGCGCCAAAGAGGGTCCTGGGGCTGGCCGGGCGGCGTCCCATCACCCCCTCCACCATTTCCCGGGCCCCGGCGCAATCACCCGTCGCTGCCGCCACCCGGGCCGCCATCAGGGCCAGCTGGCCGGCCACCAGTGGCGGAGCGGTCTCGGGCGGCCCGAGGGCCTCGAGCCAGCGCCGCGCCCCGGCCGCGTCCCCCGCCTCCAGGGCGAGTTCCGCAAGACCCAGCCGTGCCCCTGGGTGGTCCGGCTCGAGCTGCAGTGCCTCCAGGTAGGCCCGCCGTGCCCCGTCCCGCTGCCCCACCCGCCGGAGGATCTCCCCCTGCATGGCGGCGGCGGCCCCGGCGAAGGCGCCGGAGCCACGCACGGCGTCGAACTCCTCCGCGGCGGCGCGCAACTGGCCCTGCCGGTAGAGGAGCATGGCCAGGTTGAAGCGGGCCAGAGGATCGGATGGGTTACGGGCGAGCAGGTACGCAAAGAACGTGCGTCCGTCCCGATAGATCCCCGCCTGCCGCCGGTCCTCCGCCACGAAAAGACCGACCACCGCCAACCCCACGAGCCACACCCCCGGCCGCCCCTCGCCCAGCACCGAGAGCTCCGCGGCGACCCCCATCACCGGTAGGGCCAGGGCGAGCACCAGGAACCGCGGCGCAAAGGGGTACCCCGCGTTGGGCCAGAGCACGTTGGCGGTGGTAGCTTGGGCCACGACCCACCACACCACCGCCGGCCCCAGCCACACCGGTCGGCGCCGGCGCCACGCCAGCACCGCCGCTGCCGCCAGGGCGAGGTGAAAGGCCACGGCCAGCTGGGCGGTGGCCCAGGGCGGGGTGTCGGCGGGGGTGTACCGCGGGAGCTGGCCCAGCGGCAGCACCGTGAGCCGCCACCCCTCCAGCCAGAGGCGGAGCTGCAGCACGAGGGAAGCACCCCAGCTCCCCCCCCACCACGGGCTCGGGGGGAACGGTTGCACCACCAGTCGGTGGAGCCCCAGGTACGCCCCCGCCACCAGCCAGTGGGGGAGGTGACGACCGAGAACGCCGCCGCGAAGCCCCTCCCCTTGCCGCCAGCGCACCGCCTCCGCCAGGAGCAGCAGCGCCGGCATCACGACGCCCGCCTCGTAGCTCAGCATGGCCGCCGCGGCCGCAGCCAGGCTGCCGCCCCGCACCAGGGCGCCGCCGCCGGAGAGCCAGCGCAGGTGAGCCGCCACCGCGGAAGCGGTGAACAGCACGCAGAGGAGGTTGCCCTGGGCGGCCAGGTAGAGCACGTTGTCCGACAGGGCCGGGTGGACCAGCCAGAGCGCCGCGGCGAGCCACCCGCCGCGGCCGAAGAGCAGCGCCGTCGCCCACCCCACCGCCGCTGCCCCGGCGGCGTGGAACAGCAGCGAGGTCAGGTGGAACCCCCACGCGGCCCCGGAAAACAGCTGCCACTCCAGGGCGTAGGCCAGGGTGCGGAGCGGCCGGTAGAGGTGACGGGAGGCCCAGTTGGAGGGCCCGGCGGTGGTGGGGTCGGCGAAGAACCGCCACGGCTCTCGCAGGCTGCGGATCTCGGGGTTGGTGGCAACGGCCGCGTCGTCGTCCCACACCACCCCAGCCTTCAAGGAGGCGCCGTAGGCGACCACCGCCGCCAGCGCCAGGAGGGCGGCACGCACCGCCGCTGAACCGACAGGCAGACCGCCCACCCGGCGGCCAGCAGCGACGGAAGCTGCAAGGCTGGCGGTAAAGGGGACGCTCCCGGCCATGGCTGCGCCCCAGTCTACCGCGGCCGATCCCCCATCCGCCGCCAACAAAAAGGGGAGCCCGCAGGCTCCCCGATGAATACTGTCGGCAACCGGCTAGTTGACCTGCATGCCCTCCGGCCACTGCACGAAGGAGCCGTTGGCGTAGATGATGTCGGAGTTGAAGTCGGTGGTGACGCCAAGGGCAATGTCCTCGGCATTGTTCTTGGCGTAGGACTGGACGGTGTACTCGGTGCGGGTGGAGGTGATGATGAGCTCGTTGTTCCACCCGTCGTTACGCGGCAGCTTGCGGATGTACGTGGGGGTCAGGTAGGGCTCGAGATCCGCCACCGAGTTGCCAGTGGGGTAGAAGTTCCAGTCCACCGCGTACGACTCGATGGCCGTGGCCAGCGAGCGGATGTCGGCCATCGTCCGCTTCTGACGACCGCGGTTGATGGCGTTCAACAGGTTGGGGATGGCGATCGCGGCGATGATGCCGATGATCGCCACCACGATCAGCAGTTCAATCAGCGTGAAACCCTTTTGCCTTCTCATGCGTCCTCCCTTCGGCGATAGTGTACGCAATTCCTGCGCCAACTCCAAGGGGCCAGGGTGTGGGGGCAGTGACGCTGCGCGTCACCGATGCCCTGCGCCTGTGCCCATTTTCGCCACCGTCACTTGACCTGGGCCCCTTCGGGCCACTGCACGAACACGCCGTCAAAGATGACGATGTCGGCGGCGAAATCGGTGGTGGGGCCGGACGTCCAGCTCGGGTCCTCCACGCGATCGCCGCCGTAGCTCAGCAAGGTGTAGTCGAGGCCGGAGCCGTCGTAGCGGATGGGGTTCTGCCAGCCGTCGAGCTCCGGCAGCGTCTTCAGGTAGGTGGGCGTGAGGTAGGGGATGAGATCCTTCACGGTACCGCTGCTGACGGCGGGGACCATCACCCAATCCGTCGAGTAGTCGTAGACCGCCAGGGCCACGGTACGCATGTCGGCCATGGTCCGGCGCTGCTTGGCCTTGTTCAAGGCATTGATGAGATTGGGGATGGCAATGGCGGCGATGATGCCGATGATGCTCACCACCACGAGCAGTTCCACCAGGGTGAATCCACGGGGGCGCGTCATGGCACAAGAGGGGAGTGCAAGTTCCATACCTACGGCGCCGCCCTTGCTAGACTCGATGAATGGCGCGGCGTGGCGCCGGACCCGTGCTCGCGGTGGTGGCCACCTGGGCCCTCGTCTACCTGCCGCCGCTGCTCTCCGGCCGCTTCCTGCCGGCGCGCGACCTGGCCGCCACCCACCTCCCCTGGCGCACCGTCTGGGCCGCCCAGGTGCGCGGGGGCCATCTCCCCGTCTGGGACCCGCTCTCCACCCAGGGGCGGCCGCTCCTGGCCAACCCCAACGCCATGGCCGCCTACCCCGGCACGCTCTTGTTCCTCCTCGCCGCCCCGGAGACCGCCGAGGTCCTTCACATTGCCGTCCATCACCTGCTCCTCCTGGCGGGCCTCTACGCCCTTGCCCGGCGCAGCGGCGCCAGCGCCGCCGCCGCAGCAGTGGCGGCGGGGGCGGTGGGCACGTGCGGCGTGGTCTGGTCTGCCACCACCTTCCTTAACGTGCTCGCCGCGGTGGCCTGGGCCGCCTGGGCGCTCGCGGCGGTGGCGCCTCCCCCCGCCGAGGCCGCCACTGCCCGGCGACGAGCCCTCGCGGCGGGGGTAGCGGTGGGCATGGCGTTTCTGGCCGGGGAACCCGTCCTGGCCGCCCTGGCGGGGAGCGTCTGCGCCGTCCTCGTGCTGGTGGTCTGGCCTACCGGCCTGCGGCGCTGGGCCGGCGTCGCCCTCCCGGCCGCCGTGGCCGTGGCTGCACCGGTCCTCGTCCCGCTCCTGGCGGTGTACGGGGACACCGCCCGGGGCGCCCTGGGCGCGCCCCCCGGCGCCCTGGCGGCGGACGCGCTGGCACCGCGCCGGTGGGTGGAGCTGCTGCTCCCCACCGCGTTGGGCCCCCCCCTGGCCGACGCCTCGAGCGGCTTCTGGGCCGCGCCCTCCTTCCCCTGGCAGCGCTACTACCCCACCATCTTCCTCCCTGCTGGCGCGCTGCTCCTGCTCCCCCTCGCCCGGGGCGGCGGGCGGGGCCTGCGGGTCTGGTGGGGGATTGCGGCCGCCTCGACGGCCTTTGCCGCGTTGCTCGGTCACCCCGCCGTGGCAGCCGTTGCTGCCGGGCTCCCGGGCCTGGGCCACGTGCGGTTTGCCATCAAGCTGCTGGTGCCGGCGATACTGGCCATGGCTCCCCTGCTGGCCGCCGGCTGGCAGCGTCTGGCCGCGCTCCCGCCCGGCCCGCGCCGGCGCCTGGCCCTGGTCCTGCTGCTGCCGGCCCTCGCCGTGGCCCTCGCCGCCGGGCCCGGGCAACGGGGGTGGCGAGCCCTGCTGAGCGCCGCCTACCCCGCCGCGGCCGAGAACCTAGTCGGGGTCGGCCGGGCCGAACTCGCTGCGGCGCTCCTGGGCGACGCGGCGAGTCTGGCATTGCCGCCGGCAGCGGTCCTGCTCGGCGGGCCGCAACCCGCAGTTCTTGCGGCCACTGTCGGGGCAGCGGGGTGGCTGGGCGGGCGAGGGGTGTTGCGCTTCGACGACCGGGAGCGGTGGGCCGCACCCCCCCCTCCCCTCAGTCGCCTGGGTGATCCCCCCCCGGTGCTGTGCGCCCTGCCCGCTCGCCTCCAGCCCCAGGATGGGGGCGTGCCCCGCGAGCTGCAGCGGTTCTGGGCGGCCCGCGCCGCCCTGGTCCCGGGGTACGGGACCCGCTGGGGCGCGGGGTACGTGCTCACCCGCGGGCCCGATGGTCTCGAACCGGTTCGCCAGGAGCTCCTGGCCGCGCTGGCCGGCGACCTCCCCATCGCGGAGCGTGCCCGCCTGGCCCGGGCGTTGGGGGCTTCCGCCGTCGTGGCCGCATCGCCGCTGACAGAGTGGAACGGGGAGTGGGCCGGGGCGGTGTGGGTGGGCTCCACCGGCGCCCCCCCAGCGCTTTCGTACCTGGCCCGCCGCGTGTTGCCGGCCGAGGGATTGCCCGCGGCGATTCGCTCCCTGGTGGCGGAGGGCTTTCGCCCCGACGAGGACGCCGTGGTGGAAGGGACCGGGGGCGCCGTGCCGCGGGCCGCAGGCAGCGTGCTGGCCGCTGCCGGCCCGCCGCACCGCCGGAGCTTCCGCGTGCTGGCGGAAGGTCCGGGTCTTTTGGTGGTGCGGCAGAGCTACCTGCCAGCCTGGCGGGGGCGTGTGGACGGGCGTCCGCAACCCCTCCTGGTAGCCAACGGGGCCCAAATTGGCGTGCCGGTGCCGGCTGGCGAGCACACCGTCGAGCTGTTCCTCCCGCTCGCCCCGTACAGGGCCGGTGCGCTGGGCCCCGTCGTGCTGCTTGTCACGCTTCTTCTGGCGGCGGCTGCAGCACGGGTCCGGCGAAACGCCAGCGATGAGTCGGCGCGTAGCACCCCGGCCAACCCACCGGCGCAGTGACGAGGAACGCGCACACCTCGCAGGCGTAGTCGTAGGCCAAGCCCCCCCGGGCGTGCACCGCCGCATCCACCAGGTACCGGCCCGGCGCCAGCTCCAGGGAGGGGAACTCGATGCGGACCTCGCCGTCCTCGGCCAGGCGCTCCGGGCGGTAGCCGTCCAGGTCCGTGTTGGTGCCGTACACGTGGGTGCCGTCCTCGCGGTGGATGGCAATGCCGAAGACAAAGTCCTCCTGTGGCTTGCGCACCTCGTACACGAGCCGCAGCGCCGCTGCCTCGCCGCAGCGGATGCTGCCCGCGGGCCGTCCCAGCCCGTCGAGGAGTTCGACGCTGCGCAGCACCACGTCGTTGTTCCCCCAGCGCTTCCCCCCCACCGCCGCCTGCTGGCCGGCTTCCTCCGAGGCCACGTCCGAGCGGTAACGGGAAACCACCGCCGCCGCGCTGCCGCACATCACCGGCCGGCCCTCGCGCAAGTACAGGGCACGGTGGGCAAGCTGCTCCACCAGCCCCAGATCGTGGCTCACCAACAGGATGGCCGTCCCGCGCCGCTGGAGCACCGCGATGCGGTCCAGACACTTGTGGGCGAAGGCCTGGTCCCCCACCGCCAGCACCTCGTCCACCACCAGCACGTCGGGCTCCGCCGCCACCGCCACGGCAAAGCCGAGCCGCACGTACATGCCGGAGGAAAACGTCTTCACCGGCTGATCGATGAACGCACCGACCCCGGCAAAGTCGACGATCCACGGCAGCCGCCGCATCACCTCGGCCCGCGACAACCCATGCATCATGCCGTTGATCACCACGTTCTCCCGGCCGCTGATCTCCGGGTGGAAACCGGCCCCTAGCTCGATGAGGGCAGTGACCCGGCCGTTCACTTCCACGCTCCCGGTGGTGGGGTGGAGAATCCCCGCCACCAGCTTCAAGAGGGTGGACTTCCCCGACGCGTTGGGGCCGATCACCGCAAAGGTCTCGCCGGATCGTATCTCCAGATCAACGTCGGACAGGGCCACAAACCCCTCGGCGGCCGCCTCCCGCTGCCACAGCTCGCCCCGCAGCAACGCCCCCTTGAGGGAGTGGAAGCGGCCCCGGTGCGGCCGCATGGGGTAGCGCTTGCTGACACCCGCCAGGCGCACGGCCACCGCGTCGCTCATACCGTCTCCACCAGGGTCTCCCGCAGGCGGGTGAAGAGCGCGGCGCCCGCCACCCAACACCCCAGCGCCACCAGGTACGCCCACCCCCAGGTGGCGAGGGGCGGCAGCCGGTCGAGGAGGAGCACGTCCCGGTACACCACCACCATGGGGGTGACGGGGTTCGCGAGGACGAGGCGGCGGAGAATGCCCTCCGGCACCAGCTCGGGGGTGTAGATGATGGGCGTGAGGAAAAAGATCAGGCTCAGGAGGTTGTGGAGCAGGTCCTTGAGGTCGCGAAAGTGCACGGCGAGGGCCGCCACCAGCAGCACCAGCCCGCTCACGGCCAGCACCCACGGGAGCAGGGCCAGCGGGGCGAGGAGCGCGGTGACCGGGAACGCCATGCGACCGGTCGCCGCCGCCACCCCCATGGCCGCCAGGAGTACCGGCAGCGCCAGCAGGTGGTGCACCAGGTGGGATACCACCGTGACCGCGGGGAACACCTCCGGCGGGCACATCACCTTCTTGAGGAGGGGCCCGTTGTCCAGCAGCACCACCGCCGCGTCCAGCATCGCCCCCGAGGCGAACAGCCACGGCAAGAGTCCGGCAAAGAGGAAGAGGGGGTAGGGGACGTGGGTGGGAACCCGGGCGGGGATGACGAAGGTGAACACCACCGAGTAGACGGCCAGAAGGAGCAGGGGGTTCAGCAGTGACCAGAAGTAGCCGAGAACGGTGCCCCGGTAGCGGGCCTTGAGTTCCCGCTCCACCAGCACCAGGATGAGACCGCGGTGCCGGTGGAGGGTGACGAGGAGGCGAGGGAGGGGCACGCGGTAGAGCTCAGCTCCCCTGACCCTGGAGGAGTTCCCACATCTTTTCCTTGATGCGCTCCTGTTCCTGCTTGACGAAGGTGTCGTAGTCCTCCACCTTGCCGTTGTGGATCCAGTAGTTGCGCAGGTAGTGCTTGATGTTGCCGAAGTCGTCGAAGGCCAGGGGGCCGGTCACCCCGCGCACCTCGGCCAGCCCTTTGAGGCGCAGTTGCACCTCGCGCCCGGTGGGGGTGCGCGCGGCCTTGAGGGCGTTGAGCACCGCCAGCGCGGCGTCGTAGCCGTGAGCGGCGTAGATGTCGGGCACCAGCTTGTAGGTCTCGTGGTAGCGGGTCACGAAGCGACGGATCGGCTCCTGCTGGGAGCTGGGGTCGAAACTGGCGAGGGGGAAGAACACCCCCTCCGCCAGGTTGCCGGCCTCCTTGAGGACGCTGGCGCTGGAGATGGCCGAGGTGGTGCAGACGACGCCCTGGTAGGCGGCGGCGCGCAGGGCCTTGAGGGCGGCCACGATGGCCTCCCCGTAGCCGCACACGTACACCCCCTTGGGCTGATGGGAGGCCAGCACGTCGGCGGTCTGCCGCTCCCACCCCGGCGCACCGATCTCCACCGACCCCACCACCGTCCCCCCAGAGCTCTTGAACTGTCCCATGAACACCGGCAAGAGCCCGCGGGTGTATGGGTTGTCCTCCTGGAGAATCGCCACGGTACGGACCCCCTTGGTGAGGGTCATGAGATCCGCGGCCTTGACCCCCTCCAGGTCGTCGGAGGGGAAGGTCCGGAAGAAGTAGACGCTGAGTCGGGCCAGGTCCGGCGCCGAGGCCGACGGCGAGATGAGCACCCGCTCCCGCCGCTCGGCAATGGGGATCATCACCGTGGCCTCGGCGGTGGTGGCGCCGCCGATCACCACCGGCGCACCGGCGGCGTACAGGGCCTCCAGCGCGCTGGCGGCCCGGGCCGGGTCGGACCCACTGTCGCGGTACTCCACGGTCAGGCCAGCCGGCGCAGTCTTGGCGGCGATGGCCTCGTCGAAGGCCAGCTTCACGCCGCTCTTCACCGCGGCGCCGTACACCGCCATCTCGCCGGTCTCCGGCAAGACGACGCCCACCACCAGTTTGCGACTGCAGGCTCCGCTGACCAGCAGGGGGATGAGAACCGCCGCGAGGGTTCCCCGTTTCATCGTACCCTCCGTGTGCCGTGATCTCGGCACGCTTTCTTGTACCATACTGCACATTCGCCGTAAAGGTCGGGCTTGCGGCCGGCCCCCACCATCCCTATGATGGTGGAAATGGCGGCGCGGCGCCTGGCCACCCTGGTTCTGGTCACGGCGGCGATGGTGGGCGTGCCCGGCTGCAGTGACGAGATGTTCGACGCCGAGTGCGATCTCATCGTCGTCAACGAGAGTCTGTGCCCGGTCACGGTGTACGTGGACGGCCAGCCCGCCTTCACCGTCGAGAGCGGCTCCGACCGCATCCTCGACGACATCGGCCCGGGGCAGCACATCATCGAGGCGATGGACCCCAACGGCGCCATGTTGGAGCGCCGCACCGTGGAGCTGGCGAGCAGCGAGGACTACTACCTCATCGTGGACGATTGCTGACCGACCGGCCCGTCACAACACCTCGTCGCGGCCCAGGCCTTCGAGGCGCGCCACCAGCTCCTTGACCCGCTGGGCCTGGCTGCGCGGCACCACCAGCACCGCGTCCCTCGTCGCCACCACCACCACATCGCTGACCCCCACCGCCCCCACCAGGGGCCCATCCGAGACCAGCACGCAGCGCTCGCTGTCCATCGCCACCACATCGCCGAGAGTGACCCCGGCAGGTTCGGCCGGCAGCACCTCCTCGAGGCCCGTCCAGGAGCCCACGTCGCTCCAGCCCCACTCCACCGCCACCCCGTAGACGTTGGCGGCCTTCTCCATGACGCCGTAGTCCACGGAGATCTTGGGCAGTCGCGGGTAGTGCTCGGCCAGCACCGCCGCCTCGTCGCCCCCCTGGCTCTCGCGTTCGATGCGGTCCAGCCCCTCCGCCAGGGCCGGCAAGTGCTCCCGCACCGCCGCCTTCATGGCCGCCGCGGTCCAGGCGAACACCCCGGCGTTCCAACGGTACCGTCCCGCGGCCAGGTAGGCGGCCGCCCGCTGGGCGTCGGGCTTTTCCACGAAGCGCGCCACGCGGTGGATGGTGAACCCGTCCAGCTCCGCCTCCGCCTCGCCGAACTCCAGGTACCCGAAGCCGGTCTCCGGGCGCGTCGGCCGCACGCCCAGGGTGACGAGACCGCCGCGCTCCCCGGCCACCCGGGCAGCCACGGCCAGGGACCGGCGGAACGCCTCGCCGTCGGCGATGACGTGGTCCGAGGGCACCACCAGCATGCGCGTTTCCGGGTGGAGGCGAGCGGCTCGCCAGCTCACCCACCCCACACACGCCGCCGTGTCCCGCCCCACCGGCTCCACCAGGACGTTCTCCGGCGGCAGAACGGGCACCTCCCGCTGCACCGCCGACGCCACCTCCGCCACCGTCACCACCCACAGCCGCTCGGCGGGCACCAGGGGGAGGAGGCGATCCACGGTGGCGGCCAGCAGCGAGCGCCCGCCCACCAGCGGCAGGAGCTGCTTGGGCCGGGTGCGGCGGGAGAGCGGCCAGAACCGGGTCCCCGCGCCCCCAGCCATGATCACGGCCACGAGCGGCGCGTCAGAGATAGGCATGGAGCCCCCGCAGGTCGGCCACCCAGCGGTAGCCGTTGCCAAACGCCCCGTGCCGGTCCACCAGCACCGGCAGCATCCCCGCGCTCTCCGCCCCCCGGTAGTCGTCCAGGGGCGAGTCCCCGGCGAACAGGCACTCGCCGGGGTCCACGCCGAGGCGCCGGGCGGCGCGGAGGAAGATCTCCGGCGCGGGTTTTTCCACCCCTTCCAGAGCCGAGACCAGTATGGTGCCGAAGTAATCGGCGAGGCCGAGGCGTTCCAGCAGGGCGGGGAGGCGGGAGTCCCAGTTCGACACCACCCCCAGGGCCAGACCGCGCCGCCGCAGGCCGTCCAGCACCTCGAACACCTCCGGGAAGGTGCGCCAGATGGAAGGGCGGGAGAACATCGCGAACAACTCGTCGAGGACCGGCTCCCACGGGGCCGGGTGGCGAAGGGCGGCCAGCACCCGCCGCAGGAACTCCCCCCACCACGCCCACTCTCCCCCCTTGAGGAGGTGGTAGCGGTCGCTGCCGAGGGGGTGGAGCTGGGTGAGCTCCTGCCACACCCCCCGGTAGACCGGCGCCACCTCCGCCGCCGTCACCGCCGGCCCGAAGCGGGACAACACCTGGGCGTAGATCTCCGGCGGCGTCGGGCGGCACTCGATGAGCGTCCCCCCCACGTCCAGCACCACCGCCCGCCGTGTCCGCGACCGTTCCACCGCACCCCCTGCCGGCGTACCGACCGCGCTATTCTATGCGCAGCGGGGGAACGGACAACAGTGCCGACCATCCCGAGGAGGGTGCGCCGCCTCGGCGCACCGGCGGACGGCGCGCGTGCCACCGGGGGGAATGGTGCCTCGCGGTAGCGTGACAGGGCTAGCTCATCTGGCCCGGCGGATGTTCGCCGCGGCCGTGGACGCCGTTCGGCCGGCGGCCCTCCTGCGTCGCGTGGAGGCGTTGCCGGATGGCGTCCGCTTCGGCGACGTCGCCCTGCGGCCGGCGGGCCGGTTCGTCCTCGTGGCTCTGGGGAAGGCAGCACCGGGCCTGGCCGCGTCCTTTCTGGCAACCACCAGGCGCCAGCCGGACACGGTCTTCGTCCTCACCCCCGACGGCGTCGCCGCTCCCCCCAGCCTGGCGCCCCACCTCCGCCGCGCCGCTCACCCCACACCGGACCAGCGCGGCGTCGCCGCCACGCGGGAGCTGCTGGCGCTCCTCGCCGGCTTGCGTGCCGAGGACGGGGTGTTGCTGCTCCTCTCGGGCGGCGCCTCGGCGCTCCTGGCGGCGCCCCTGCCCGGGGTGGAGCTGGGGACCGTGGCGACCCTCTCCCGGTCCCTCATGCACACCGGCGCGCCCATCCGTGAACTCAACGTGGTCCGCAAGCATCTCCTTGCCGCTGCCGGCGGCCGTCTCGCCGCCAGTTGCCCGGCGCCGGTGCTGGCCCTCGTCCTCTCCGACGTCCCCGGCGACGACCTCTCCCTCATCGCCTCGGGCCCCACCGTGGCCGACCCGTCCACCTGCAGCGACGCCCTGACCGTCCTGGCCCGGCGCGGCCTCTTGGACGCCTTCCCCGCCGTCGCCGCCTTCCTGCGGGAGGGTGGGGCCGAGTCCCCCAAGCCCGGCGACCCCCGGCTGCAACGGGCCACCACCGCCCTGCTCGGCTCCAGCGCCGACGCCCTCGCCGCCGCCGGCGCCGTCGCCACCGAGGCGGGCTTCCGAGTCGTGCGGCTCACACGCACCTTGCGGGGCGAGGCGCGGGAGGTGGGGCGAACCCTCGCCACCCTGGCGCGGGCCGCGGCAGGGGGGGACCCCGTGGCGCTGCTGGCCGCCGGGGAAACCACTGTCCATGTGGTGGGGGCGGGGTGCGGCGGCCGCAACCTGGAACTGGCACTGGCCGCGGCCGTGGAGCTTGCGGGCACCGACGGTATTTGCCTCCTCGCCGGGGGCAGCGATGGCGTGGACGGCAGCTCCCCGGCCGCCGGCGCGGTGGTGGACGGCTCCACCGTCCACCGGGGGGCACGGCGCGGGCTCGACGCCCTGGCGCGGCTCCACGACAATGACAGCTGGGGGTTCTTTGCCGGCAGCGACGAGGCCATCGTCACCGGTCCCACCGGCACCAACGTGGCCGACGTGGTCTTCGTCCTCTGCGCCGGGGCGCCGGTGCAGATGTTGCCGACGCTCCTGCGCGACGCTCCCGCTCTCCCGCGCACCCTCCCCTGAGCGGGTCGCCCCGCACCACGCTACACTCCCGGCGTGACGACGCAGCACGCCCGCGTTGCGGCGCCGGCCGGTGCCATGGCGGAAGGCATGCTGGCGCTCCAGCTCGTGGACCACTGGGGCAACCGGCACACCCCCCGGCCCCGGCCGCGGGCCGACGTGCTGGTGGCGGCGTTGCTCCTGCCGCCTGCGCGGCATGGCGAACTGGCGACGCTCTCCCGCCTGGCGGAGGGGTGTAGCCGGTACGCCGCCTACCTCCTGCGCCGCCTCGCCGCTGCCGCGGGTCCACGCGATGCGGGTCACGCCGACTGGCAGGCGCTCCTGGTGAGCTGCCAGCACGACCCCCGCTATCGGGACGTGGTGAGCTCCGGGGCGGACGCCGTCAACCTGGCCATCCTGACCATCGCCCACGCGGTGGCCGCGCACCTCGTGGCCCGGGGCGGTAACGCCGTCTTCCCCGACCTTCCCGGCAAGGACGGCCCGACGCCCCTACGGGTGGTGAGGGTCGGCGAGCGCAGCTACCGCCTGCGCCCCTGGCCGCTCGCCGGCCGCCGCCTCACCCTCCACGCCGAGCCCCCGCCTGGTACCGGCCGGGCCGGCGCCGCCCCCGGCGAGGGCAGCGTCCCCGGCGCGCCGCCCCCCCGTCACCTGACGTGGACCCTCCTGGCCCCGGGGGCGCCGGCCGATTGACACGCGCCGCGGCGGAGTGTAGAAAGGAACCCCCGCAGACGCGGGCCTTGAGCGTGCTCCGCAGTAGCTCAATGGTAGAGCGTTCGGCTGTTAACCGAAGGGTTGGGGGTTCGAGTCCCTCCTGCGGAGCCATTCAAAACCGTCCACCAACTCGGGTGGGCTTGGTGGTTTACAGGAGCCCCGGTCGGCAACGGCCGGGGCTTCGTCGTCGCAGAGTCGGCCCTCGCAAGTCTTTTCGTCTCTCGCTTCTCGTCGGGTGCTCTCCGCGGTGCGCTGGTGCAGGTCCCAAGCGCGTCGGACGCCCCGTCGTTCGACCCATCGTCGTCTCCGCAGCCTGGACCGAGGCGCGCGTGGAGGGCCTCCGTAGCCAACCCATGGCGAGCAGGGACGGCGAGCCGCAAGCTCCGAGAGCGGGCTGCCGGAGTCGCGGCAACCGACGTGAAGCTCATTACAAAGTCGGTCTTGCGCCTACGTGAGGCGCTGACAAGGTTAGTGAATTGGCTGGTTGTCTAACTTCTTTCCAAGGAATACAATGCTCGTCGTGAGATCCCTTTGCGTGAGCCCGAGGGGCAGTTTCGGTTCAGCCGGGAGGATGGACGTGAGGAGCAACGAGGTCCCGGCGGTCAACGAGGGCGCTGGGACGCTCAATCTGGCGCAGAACACCTTGTTCTCCAAGGTTTGCTTTCCCCAGCTACGAACGCTTGAGACCCAAGCCCAGTGGCGGATAGCCCATGCAGGCTCTGACGTCTTGCCTGACGGTACACCCGTGGCCAGGAGCGGATGCGGAGTTCAGCGGGCATGACCAAGCTCGAGGACCTCCGGCCGATGACCGCTCTGCGAGGCATTCTGCCGGACTGCCTCGTGACGGTGATGAGCGTCCAGTGGTTCGGATCGGAGGCTCTGGAGCTCACGTTCAAAGATCCAAGTGGCCGGGTCGGTCAGGTTCTCCTCTACCGCGACGACGAGCCACGGCTTGAGCTCGTCGAGCACGGCCGGCCATGGGGTTTCGACGGCGACGGGGCGCTGTTTCGCCTCGTATCTGAGGCGCAGCGAATTCGCCTCGGCTACCTTTTCGACCCGCTCCTGGCGGTGCACACCTCGCTGCTCGATCCTCTGCCCCACCAGATCACCGCCGTTTACGAAGCAATGCTGCCGCGCCAGCCACTCCGCTTTCTGCTGGCCGACGACCCGGGAGCCGGCAAGACGATCATGGCCGGGCTCCTCATCAAGGAACTCCTGGTCCGCGGCGATCTCCAGCGCTGTCTCGTCGTCTGCCCGGGGAGCCTCGTCGAGCAATGGCAGGACGAACTCTACCGCCGGTTCCAGTTGCCGTTTGAGATCATGACCAACGACAAGCTGGAGGCCGCCCGCACGGGCAACTGGTTCCTGGAGACAAGTCTCGTGATCGCACGCCTCGACAAGTGCGCGCGTGACGAGGCGGTCCAGGCGAAGCTTGCGGCCCCCGATTGCCGCTTCGACCTCGTGGTCGTGGACGAGGCCCACAAGATGTCCGCCACCTTCTTTGGGGGCGAGGTCAAGTACACCAAGCGCTACCAACTTGGCCAGCTCCTGTCGGGCCTCACGCGGCACTTTCTCCTCCTTACCGCCACGCCCCACAACGGCAAAGAGGAGGACTTCCAGCTCTTCCTCGCGCTTCTCGACGGCGACCGCTTCGAGGGCCGGTTCCGGGACGGCGTCCACCAGGTGGACGTGTCCGACCTTATGCGCCGGATGGTGAAGGAGCGCCTGGTCAAGTTCGACGGCAGGCCGCTCTTCCCCGAGCGGATCGCCTACACGGTGCCCTATCGCCTCTCCGACGTCGAGGCGCACCTCTACAAGGAAGTCACCGACTACGTGCGCGAGGAGTTCAACCGCGCCGAAGCGCTCCAGGACGACCAGCGCGCCGGCACGGTAGGCTTCGCCCTTACCATCCTCCAGCGGCGCCTGGCCTCCTCCCCCGAGGCCATCTACCAGTCGCTGCGCCGCCGCCGCGAACGCCTGGAGAGCCGGCTGCGGGAACTGGAGTTGCTGCGCCGTGGCGCCATGGTGCCGGCGCCAGCCTCCTTTGGCCCGGCGCTTGATACCGAAGATCTCAGCGATCTCGAGGAGGCCCCCGACGACGAGCTGGTCCAGAAGGAAGAGGAAATCCTTGACCAGGCTACCGCGGCCCGGACCATCGAGGAACTCAAGGCCGAGATCGCCACGCTCAAGCGGCTCGAGACACTCGCGCAGGCTGTCCGCCGCAGCGGCGAAGACCGCAAGTGGCGGGAGCTGGCCGCACTGCTGGCCGAGATCTTCACCCCCGCAGCGCTGTCAGGCCGGGTCGCCGAGATGCCAGCGCCCTACGGGGCCGGGCCGATCCCGAGACCGGTGGCCTCTCCCAGACAGAAACTCGTTATCTTCACCGAGCACCGCGACACCTTGAACTATCTGGCCGACCGGATCGCTACCCTGCTCGGCCACCCGCAGGCTGTGGTGACGATCCACGGCGGCATGGGCCGGGAAGAGCGGCGCAAGGCCCAGGAGGCGTTCCTCCACGACCCCGGGGTCCAGGTGCTGGTGGCCACCGACGCCGCTGGCGAAGGGATCAACCTCCAGCGGGCGCACCTGATGGTCAACTACGACCTGCCGTGGAACCCCAACCGCATCGAACAGCGCTTCGGCCGCATTCACCGCATCGGCCAGACCGAGGTCTGCCACCTCTGGAACCTGGTGGCCGAGGAGACGCGCGAGGGCGACGTGTACCGGCTGCTGCTCGACAAACTCGAACAGGCTCGCCAGCGCCTGGGCGGCCAGGTTTTCGACGTCCTCGGGAAACTCCAGTTCGAGGGCAAGCCCCTGCGCGACCTGCTCATCGAGGCCATCCGGTACGGGGAGCAGCTGGAGGTGCGGGCGCGACACACGCAGGCCGTGGTCGGCGCCATGGACCCGGACCACATCGTGGGGCTCCTCGATGAGCGGGCCCTCGTCCACGAGGTCATGGACGCGACCCGCCTTCAGCGCATCCGCGAGGACATGGAGCGTGCCGAGGCGAGGCGGCTCCAGCCCCACTACATCGAATCGTTCTTCCTGGAGGCGTTCCGGCGCCTGGGCGGCACCGTACGCCAGCGGGAGCCCCGCCGCTACGAGGTGACCCACGTCCCGGCGGTCGTCCGCCAGCGCGACCGGCTGATCGGCACCGGCGAGCCCGTGCTCCACCGCTACGAGCGGATCACCTTCGAGAAGCACCTCATCGCCCCACCGGGCCAACCTTTGGCGGCCTTTCTCTGCCCCGGCCACCCCCTGCTCGATGCGGTCATTGATCTCACGCTGGAGCGCCACCGCGACCTGCTGCGGCGAGGCACGGTACTGGTGGATGAACAGGATCACGGAGACCAGCCACGGCTGCTCTTCTACCTGGAGCACGCCATCCAGGATGCCATCACCACGCGAACGGGCGAGCGCCGGGTGATTTCGCGACGGATGCTCTACGTGGAGATGGACCGGGCCGGCAGGGTGAGACACTCCAACTACGCCCCCTACCTGGACTACCGCCCGCTCCGGGACGGCGAGCCGGGCCCCGAGGCCATCCTCGCCCGCCCCGAGTGCGCCTGGATCACCCGCGACCTTGAGGCTCGGGCCCAGGCCTATGCGGTCGAGCAGGTTGTGCCCGAACACCGTGACGAGGTGCGCCAGCGGCGCCTGGAGTGGATCGAGAAAGCGCGGGCCGCTGTCAAGGACCGCCTGACCAAGGAGATCGCCTATTGGGACCACCGGGCCGAAGAACTCAGGCTCCAGGAGCAGTCCGGTCGGGTCAACGCCCGGCTCAACTCCCAGGAAGCCCGCCGTCGCGCCGATGACCTGGCCGCCCGTCTCCAGAAGCGGATGGAGCAGCTTGACCTGGAGGCTCAGATCTCGCCCCTGCCGCCCGTGGTCCTCGGGGGTCTGGTGGTCGTGCCTGCCGGATTGCTGGCAAAGATGACCGGGAACGCCAATGTCTTGCCGCCTTCCTTTGCCGCCGACACCCAGGCGTCGGCTGCCCGGGCGCGGGAGATTGTGATCGAAGTTGAGCGCAGCCTCGGGTTCGAGCCCACAGACCGCGAGACCGACCGCCTCGGCTACGACATCGAGAGCCGTGACCCGCGCACCGGCCGCCTGCGCTTCATCGAGGTCAAGGGTCGAGTGGCGGGAGCCGACACGATCACCGTGACGAAGAACGAGATCCTGACGTCCTTGAACAAGCCTGACGACTACATCCTGGCCATCGTGGAGTTTCTCGGCGGCGACCAGCAGCGGGTCCGCTACGTGCGCCGCCCCTTCCGGCGTGAGCCGGACTTCGGGGTCACGAGCGTGAACTACGACCTGGCGGAACTCTTGGCGCGGGCAGAGGAGCCGTCATGACCACGCCAGAGGAGTTCCGCGCGCTTCTGGACAGCCCCGAAGGGAGCCGGGTCGAGTTCAAGGCGGCCTCGGGCGGATTTCACTTCGACGACCTGGTGAAATACTGCGTCGCCCTCGCCAACGAAGGCGGCGGGCGCATCGTCTTCGGCGTCACCGACAGCAGGCCTCGCCGGGTGGTCGGCACGAGGGCTTTCTCCGAGCCGGGGCGCACGGAAGCCGGCCTCTTCGAGCGTCTGCGGCATCACATCCCCATCGAGGAGTACCGGCACGAGGGACGGCGCGTGGTGGTCGTCCACGTTCCATCGCGCCTACCAGGGACGGCCTGGCAGGATAAAGGCACGTTCTGGATGCGGGCCGGGGATGCCTTGGTGCCCATGTCCGACGAACGGCTACGGCAGATCCACAACGAAGCCGGGCCCGATTTTTCGGCGGAGGTCTGCCCCGGGGCTGGGCTTTCGGACCTGGACCCCGTTGCCATCGAGCTCTTGCACAAACTCTGGGAACGCAAGACGCCAGGCCAAGGGATCGCCACCCGACCCGTTGAGCGGCTTCTCGCCGATGCCGAACTGATGGTCGGCGGGCAGATCACGTATGCGGCCCTCATCATGCTGGGGACCCGGGAGGCCCTGGGCCGGTTCCTCGGGCAGGCCGAGGTGATCTTCGAGTACCGGCCGAACGACGCCCCGGGACCGGCCGCCGATCGCCGCGAGTTCCGGCAGGGTTTTCTCCCCGTGCTCGACGAGGTCTGGCAGGCCGTCAACCTACGCAACGATCTCCAGCACTTCCAGGAGGGTCTCTTCGTGGGGGACGTGCCGACCTTCGATGAGCGCGCTGTGCGGGAGGTCCTGCTCAATGCCGTGAGCCACCGTGACTATCGCCACGGCGGCTCCGTCTTCGTGCGCCAGTTTCCGCGGCGTATCGAGATCGTGAGCCCCGGCGGCTTTCCGCCGGGGATCAACGAACAGAACATCCTCTGGGAGCAGAATCCCCGCAACCGCCGGATCGCTGAGGTGCTCGGCAAGTGCGGGCTGGTGGAACGCGCAGGACAGGGCTTCGATCTCATCTATCGGACCTGTGTTGAGCGGAGCAAGCCACTCCCGGATTTCTCCCGTACGAGCGAGCATACGGTCTGGGTCACCCTGCACGGCCAGATCCAGGACCCCGAGTTCCTCCGGTTCCTCGAAGAGCTCGGCCGCGAGCGCCTGGCCGCCTTCGCCACCGAGGACTTCCTCGTCCTGGACCTCGTGCACCGGGAGCAGCCGGTGCCCGACGTCCTGAAGGCGCACCTCGAACCGCTGCTTGAGCAAGGTGTCATCGAGCGGATTGGCCGCGGGCGGGGCGTTCGCTACCTGCTCTCGCGCCGGTTCTATAGGTTTCTCGGCGAGCCACGCGTCTACACGCGTAGAAGAGGGCTGGACCGGGAAACCAATAAGGCACTGTTGCTCCAGCACCTTCAGAACGCCTTCCCCAACGGATGCGCCATGGCCGAGATCGAGCAGGTCGTGCCCAGTCTGTCACGGTCCATGATCAAGCGGCTGCTAGACGAACTACGACGCGAAGGGAAAGCCCGTCTCGAGGGCACACGACGGTGGGCACGTTGGTTTGCATCCGAGCCCTTCACCCCGCGCAAGCACGGTCGTGCTACGGATCAGAAACGAGGCAGTGAGCCATAGATGAGCCATAGGGAGAGCCATAGACCATGGTAAAAGCAACATATATGCGGCAGGAAAGCACGCGGGATTGGGCCAAAGAGAAGCCATACGTGCAATGGCCGGGAGAGGACTTCACTCAAGCCCAAAACGCAATTCGACGCAATGAAGACGCAATTCCCACGCAACTGGACTGCTACGTGTCTGCCAAACAACGGGTTGAACGCTACGGCAAAGCCGCAATTCGGCGCGCCGGACGTGCACTTCCACCCCAAACGCTTCGCTCCATCGCACTCCCCGATGGCCATGCCGTTCGAAGGTAACAGCCCGAGGGGCATGCGCTTTATCGAGGTCGAGAGCCGAACGGAGGAGTCGAAACGGCGAGCGAGAATTGCACGTCCTATTGCACGCACGGGCAATTTCGGCGCAATTCCCGGCGGCCAGCTGCGGCCCTGTGCGCAAGCCAGATCCTGCTCCACCCCAGCTGATCTTTCTGGCCCACTGCGGCATGCCCTGGACTGGAGCGGCGACCGCCGCGGCCCTGCGAATCGCCCCTTGCGCCCCTCGGCGGACTGCGGGGTCACGAGCGTGAACTACGACCTGGCGGAACTCTTGGCGCGGGCAGATGAGCCGGGATGAGGCGCGCACCGTGGCATCCCGCCTGGAATGCTTGCATTCTTGTAAGGAGCGTTGTACCGTAAGGGTGGAATGCGATAGGGAGGGAACACGATGGAAACCGTCGCCAAGGTCACTGCCAAGGGCCAGACCACGATCCCGAAGGAGGTCCGGGCGGCCCTGAACATTGCCCCGGGTGATCTGATCGTCTGGGAGATCGGTCCGGAGGGCAGGGCCGTGGTCCGCCGGGCGCAGCCGTGGGATCTGGAATACCTGCGCGCGATCGAAGGGACGCTCTCCGAGTGGGCCGGCCCCGCCGACGAGGAGGCCTATCGTGACCTTTGAGCGGTTCGCGGTGGTGCGCGTGCCTTTTCCGTTCACCGAGCGCCAGGCCACCAAGTACCGCCCCGCCCTGGTGCTCTCCGATCCGGCCGCCTTCAACACCCCGGCGGGCCACTCGGTCATGGCCATGATCACCTCGGCGGCGAATCCACCCTGGCCGCTCGATTGCCCGATCGAGGACCTGGCCGCTGCCGGGCTGCCAGCCCCGTCCAAAGTGCGCTTCAAGCTTTTCACCCTGGACCACCGCCTGGTCCGCGGTCAGCTCGGCCGGCTCAGCGCCGCCGACGAGGCCCGAGTCCGGGAGGGACTGGCCACGCTGCTCGGGCTCTCGGGCCAAGAGCGGCTGAGCAGGAGACCGCGCCGCAGGGACACGCGATGACCGACGCGAAGCGCCCCGAAGAGAAAGGCGGACTATGACTACGGTGCAGAAGAAACTCATCGAAGTCGCCCTGCCGCTCGACGCGATCAACAAGGCGTCGGCGCGCGAGAAGTCCATCCGCCACGGTCACCCGTCGACGCTGCACCTGTGGTGGGCGCGGCGGCCGCTCGCCGCGGCGCGGGCCGTGATCTTCGCGCAGATGGTGGACGACCCCTCTGCAAACCCCGATCTCTTCCCCACGGAAGAGGCGCAGGAAAAGGAGCGCCAGCGGCTCTTCACGATCATCGAGGATCTCGTCCAGTGGGAGAACACCACGAACGAGAAGGTCCTCCAGGCGGCCCGCGACGAGATTTGGGCGAGCTGGCGCCGGGCCTGCGCCAAGAACGCCAACCATCCGCGCGCCGCCGAGCTGTTCCGCCGCGACCGGCTGCCCGCGTTCCACGACCCCTTCGCCGGCGGCGGTAGCTTGCCGCTCGAGGCGCAGCGCCTGGGGCTCGAAGCCTACGCTTCCGATCTCAACCCGGTGGCGGTGCTCATCAACAAGGCGATGATCGAGATCCCGCCGAAGTTCGCGGGCAAGCCGCCGGTGAACCCCGAAGCACGAAAGAATAGGAGCTTATTTGACCGGCAATGGAACGGCGCGCAGGGCCTCGCCGAGGACGTGCGCCACTACGGCGAGTGGATGCGCGACGAGGCGGAGAAGCGCATCGGCCACCTCTATCCGAAGGTCGAGGTCACGGCCGAGATGGCCAAGGCGCGGCCGGACCTCGAGCCCTACGTCGGCAAGAAGCTCACGGTCATCGCCTGGCTTTGGGCGCGTACGGTGAAAAGCCCCAACCCGGCCTTTGCCAACGTGGACGTGCCGCTTGCCTCGACCTTCATGCTCTCGACCAAGGCGGGCAGGGAGGCCTACGTCGAGCCGGTGATCGAGAAGGGGGACTATCGCTTCACGGTGAAGGTGGGCAAGCCCAAGGATGCGGAGGCGGCGAAGAACGGCACCAAGCTGGCGCGCGGCGCGAACTTCCGGTGCCTGATGTCGGGGACGCCGATCGCGCCTGACTACATCAAGGCCGAGGGCACGGCCGGGCGCATGGGCGCGCGGCTGATGGCGATCGTCGCCGAGGGCGACCGCGGGCGCGTGTACCTCGCGCCTACGCCGGAGCACGAAGCGGCGGCGCAGAAAGCGAAGCCGGAGTGGAAGCCGGAGGGCGACATTCCCAAGCGGATGACCGGCGGCAACTGCACGCCCTACGGACTTACGTCGTGGCGTGACCTCTTCACCCCCCGCCAGCTCGTGGCGCTGACGACGTTCTCGGACCTCGTGGGCGAGGCGATGGAGCGGGTCAGGCGCGACGCCCTCGCCGCCGGCCTCCCCGACGACGGCAAGCCCCTGCGCGACGGCGGCACTGGCGCGACAGCCTACGCCGAGGCGGTGGGGGTATACTTGGGGTTTGCGTTGGACAAGGTGAGCGATCGAGGCTCGTCACTCGGTCGGTGGGATCCAACGCCCACTCAGAGTGGGATCATCAACACGTTTAGCCGACAGGCCCTGCCGATGACGTGGGACTTCGCTGAATCGAATCCCCTTGGCGGTGCCTCGGGCAACCTCGTTGGCGCGGTCGATCTGGTTGCAAAGGCGCTGGTTGCCGCTTCGCTCACCGCTCTATCGGGCTATGCCTCGCAACGCGATGCCGCCTCGCAGGAAGTCAGCACCGGCAAGCTCCTCTCCACCGACCCGCCCTACTACGACAACATCGGCTACGCCGACCTGTCGGACTTCTTCTACGTCTGGCTGCGGCGCTCGCTGCGGCCCGTCTTCCCCGACCTCTTCGCCACGCTCGCCGTGCCCAAGGCCGAGGAGCTGGTCGCCACGCCCTACCGCCACGGCAGCAAGGACAAGGCCGAAGCCTTCTTCCTCGATGGAATGACACAAGCGATGCACCGCTTGGCCTCCCAGGCGCACCCAGCCTTCCCCGTCACCATCTACTACGCCTTCAAGCAGTCGGAGACCGAGAGCACTGAAGGCACGTCGAGCACGGGGTGGGAGACTTTTCTTGATGCAGTGATCCGCGCCGGCTTTGCCATCAGCGGGACCTGGCCGATGCGAACGGAGCTCGGCAACCGGATGGTCGGATCCGGGACCAACGCCCTCGCCTCCAGCATCGTGCTCGTCTGCCGCCAACGCGCCGCGAACGCCCCCATGGCCACGCGCCGGGAGTTCGTGAGCGCGCTCAAGGCCGAGTTGCCCGCCGCACTCGCCGAGCTGCAGAAGGCCAACATCGCGCCGGTGGATCTGGCGCAGGCGGCCATCGGCCCGGGCATGGCGGTCTACACCCGCTACGCCCGGGTACTCGACGCCGAAGGCAAGCCCGTATCGGTGCGCGAGGCGCTCGCGCTCATCAACGCCACGCTCGACGAGGCGCTGGCCGAGCAGGAGGGCGACTTCGACGCCGACAGCCGGTGGGCGCTCGCCTGGTTCGAACAGCACGGCTTTGCCGAGGGCGAGTTCGGCGTCGCCGAAACGCTCTCGAAGGCGAAGAACACGAGCGTCGCCGGGCTGGTCGAGGCCGGCATCCTTGCCTCGAAGCGCGGCAAGGTGCGGCTCCTTCCGCCCGACGAGTTGCCGAACGACTGGGACCCCACGACCGACTCCCGACTCACCGTCTGGGAGATGGTCCACCACCTGATCCGCGTCCTCGAATCGGGTGGCGAGAGCGCTGCTGCCGCGCTCGCCGCGAAGCTCGGCACGCGCGCCGAGGTCGCCCGCGAGCTCGCGTACCGGCTCTACACGATCTCCGAGCGCAAGAAGCGCGCGGCCGAGGCGCTCTCGTACAACGCTCTGGTGCAGAGCTGGCCGGAGATCGTGAGGCTGGGCCAGGCGGCGGCCAGACGCCGACCGGAGCAGAGTACGCTCTTTGGGGAGGAGTAGCCCATGCTCATCGAAAGCATCGAGATCGAGAACTACCGAATGTTTCGCAGGGCTAGGGTCGGGGATCTGCCGCGCATGACGGTCGTCGTCGGCGCCAATGGCTCGGGGAAGAGTACGCTTTTTGATGTCTTCAGCTTCCTCAAGGAGGCACTCACCCAGAATGTCGCAGCGGCTGTCGCCCACCGCGGTGGGTTTCGCGAGCTGGTGAGCCGGGGAGAAGAAGGGCCAATCGGCATCATTCTCAAGTTTCGGGAGAGTGGTGGGCGACTGGCCACATACGAGCTGAAGATCGCCACCGAGCAGGGACGCCCCGTGGTCGAGCGCGAGGTGCTGAAGTTTCGCCGCGGGCAGCGCGGAAAGCCCTGGCATTTCGTAGACTTTTCCCGCGGTCGCGGCACGGCCATCACCAACGAGGCTGCGTACGGGAAAGAGGGTGCGCAGGAGGAGAGAAAAGAATGCGTCCTTGATGACCCGAGCGTGCTCGCGATTAAGGGACTTGGACAGTTCAAGGAGTTTCGCGTCGTCGCGGAGTTCCGCAGCCTGATGGAGAACTGGCACATCTCGGATTTCCACATCAGCGACGCGCGGCCGAGCGCGGAAACCGGCTATGCCGAGCACCTGTCCACGCACGGCGAGAACGTCGCGCAGGTGGCGCAGTACCTGTACGAGCACCACCGCGAGCGGTTCGACAAGATTCTCGAGGTCATGCGCCGGCGTGTCCCTGGCGTGGAGAAGGTGGAGGCCAGACCGACAGAGGATGGAAGGCTTGTGCTCCGCTTCCAGGACGGTTCGTTCAAGGACCCCTTTATCGCACGCTATGTCTCTGACGGCACCATCAAAATGTTCGCGTATCTCGTCCTGCTCTACGATCCAAAGCCGCACCCCCTCCTGGCCATCGAGGAGCCAGAGAACCAGCTTTACCCCGAGTTGCTCCATGAGCTGGTCGAGGAGTTTCGCGATTACGCGCGGCGCGGCGGGCAGGTGTTCGTCTCCACCCACTCGCCCGAGTTCCTGAACGGTGCCCGGCTCGACGAGATCTACTGGCTCGTCAAAGAGCAGGGATTCACGACCGTGCGCCGGGCGAGCGAGAGCGAGCTTCTACGCGGGCTCGTCGAACAGGGCGACCTGCCGGGCGCGCTGTGGAAGCAGGGCCTATTTGAGGGAGCCGGTCCCCGATGAGCCGCGTGGTCTTCCTGCTCGAGGAATACTCGATGAAGGTGTTACTCGACGGCCTGCTGCCCCGGCTCTTTCCTGGTCTGCCTTTCCTGTGCGTCCCGCACGAGGGCAAGCAGGACCTGGAGAAGAGCCTCCCGCGCAAACTCAGGGCGTGGCGCGAACCTGGCGTGAAGTTCTGCGTCATCCGAGACAACGACCGCGGGGATTGCAAGGAGTTGAAGCAGCACCTCATAATACTCTGTCAGCAGGCAGGTCGTGGGGACACGCTCGTGCGCATCGCTTGCCAGGAACTCGAAGCCTGGTATTTTGGCGAACCGAGCGCCCTGGCTGCCGCATTTCATGCTCAGGGGCTGCGGAACTTGGCGGCAAAAGCACGTTTTAGAGAACCCGACAACATTGCCAATCCATGCCTTGCTCTCACAAAACTGGTCCCTGAATTTCAGAAGGTTCTGGGCGCCAGGAAGATGGGTGAAAGACTGACCAGAAACAATACTTCTCCAAGCTTTCATGTGTTTTTGGAGGGAATCAGGCACTTGATGAAGGATTTTTAAGCCAGGCAAGGAGCAGAATAATGGCCATCACCAACCAGGAACGCGTCGGTAAGGCGCTGGAACTGTTGCGCGCGGGACTCGCGCCCTACGTCGAGCGCGAAGTGCAGGAGGCGGTGCGGGCAGGAACGGTGAGCATGGAGATAGTGCGCCGCTTCGCCGAGGATCCGCTGCTGCGCAATAAGCCCATCGCCGAGTGGGACGCAGCGGGTCTTCTCAGGCTGATGTGGGAGACCTGGAACGAGGTGTTCCGGAAGACGCTGGGTTTTTCTGAGCGCAGCCTGGTGGGCGAGCTCAGGGAGTGGCGCAACAGGTGGGCGCACCAGGGGGCGTTCTCGAGCAACGATGCCGATCGCGCCCTCGACTCGATGGAGCGGCTACTTACCGCCGTCTCAGCCCCGCAAGCGGACGATGTGGGCCGGATGAAGATGGAACTCCGTCGTCTGGTTTTCGACGAGCAGGTGCGCAGCGAAAAGCGCAAGGCTGGCGGCTCGCTGATCGAGGTGACGGCCAGCACGGCCCTTAAGCCCTGGCGCGAGGTTGCAAGCCCTCACCCGGACGTGGCGAGCGGCCGCTACCAGCAGGCCGAGTTTGCGGCCGACCTCTGGCAGGTGCACCTGGGCGAAGGGGCCGACGAGTACAAACACCCGGTGGAGTTCTTCCGCCGGACCTACCTCACCGAGAGCCTGAAGCGCCTGCTCGTGGGCGGGGTGCAGCGTTTGTCAGGCCAGGCCGGCGACCCGGTGGTGCAGCTCCAGACCAACTTCGGTGGGGGCAAGACCCACTCCATGCTCGCTCTGTACCATCTTTTCTCGGGGCGAGCGCCGGCCGAGCTGCCCGGGATCGAGGGCATCGTCCAGGAAGCCGGCAGGAGCCCGGCGCATCCAGTAAGGCGAGTGGTGCTCGTGGGCAATCGCCTCTCGCCAGGCAACCCCGTCACCAAGCCGGACGGGACCGTGGTTCGTACGCTCTGGGGGGAGCTTGCCTGGCAGTTAGGGTATGCCGCCGGCGGGGGCAAGGAAGCCAAACGGGCCTACGCGCGCATTGCCGCGGACGACGAGCATGCCACGAACCCCGGCGACCGGCTCCGGGAACTCTTCAACGACTACGGCCCCTGCCTCGTCCTGATTGACGAGTGGGTCGCCTACGCGCGCCAGCTCCACGACGCTGCCGACCTGCCCGGCGGCTCCTTCGAGACCCAGTTCACCTTCGCCCAGGCCCTCACCGAGTCGGCCCGGGCGGCGCGCAACTGCCTGGTGGTCGTGAGCCTCCCGGCCTCGGAAGGTCCGGGGTCACCGCACGGGCAGGCCGAGGACGTGGAGGTGGGGGGCCTGCGGGGGCGCGAGGCGCTGGACCGGCTGCGCAACGTCATCGGCCGGGTGGAATCGTCCTGGCGGCCGGCCTCGGCGGAAGAGAGTTTCGAGATCGTCCGGCGGCGGCTCTTCGAGCCCTTCACTGACCCCGAGCAGTTCAAGGCGCGCGACGTGGTGGCCCGGGCCTTCGCCGACCTTTACCGCACCCAGCGGGAGGAGTTCCCGCCGGAGTGCCGCGAGGCCGACTACGAAGCACGCCTCAAGGCCGCCTATCCCATTCACCCCGAGATCTTCGACCGGCTCTACACTGACTGGTCCACGCTCCTCAAGTTCCAGCGCACGCGCGGCGTGCTGCGGTTGATGGCGGCCGTCATCCACAGCCTCTGGGAAAAAGGCGATAAGAGCCCCCTCATCCTGCCCTCCAGCATCCCCATCGACGAGCCGCGCGTGCAGTTCGAGCTTACCCGCTACCTTTCGGAGAACTGGGTGCCGGTAATCGAGAAGGACGTGGACGGCCCCGGCTCGCTTCCCGCGCGCTTTGACGGCGAAGTGCCGAACCTGGGCAAGTACTCGGCCTGCCGCCGGGTGGCGCGCACCATCTACCTGGGCTCGGCCCCGGTGACCACGGCGGCCCACCGGGGGCTCGAAGACCGGCGGGTGAAGCTCGGCTGCGTCATGCCGGGGGAGCCGCCGGCGGTCTTTGGGGACGCGTTGCGGCGTCTGGCTGGGGCCGCGACGTACCTCTACCAGGACGGCACGCGCTACTGGTATTCCACCCAACCCACGGTCACGAAGCTCGCCGAGGACCGCGCCGAGCAACTCAAGCGCGAACCGGACAACGTTGCCAAGGAGATCGAGCGGCGGGTCCGCCAGGAGGTGCGCCAGCCGGGTGATTTCAGCCGGGTGCATCCCTTTCCACAATCCAGCGCCGACGTGCCCGACGATCTGGACGCGCGCCTGGTGGTGCTGGGGACCGCAACGCCCCATGCGAAGGACGATCCGGCAAGCCCGGCGTTGACCACCGCCAAGGACATCCTCGACTCGCGCGGCAACGCCCCACGTCTCTATCGCAACACGCTGGTCTTTCTGGCAGGGGACCGGACGCGGCTCCAGGACCTGGAGGACGCGGTGCGGCGCTACCTTGCTTGGGATTCGATCCTCGCTGACCGGGAAGCGCTCAATCTTGACCCCCAGCAAGTGCGGCAAGCCGAAACCCAAAAGCAGAACGCTGACAAGACGATTGAAGCTCGGCTGCCCGAGACCTACCAGTGGTTGCTTGTGCCCAGCCAGGTGGACGCCAAGAGCGGGAAGCCCGACCCAGCCGCGGAGGTCACCTGGCAGGCGATTCGGTTGCAGGGCGCTGATTCGCTGGCGGTGCGGGCGAGCAAGAAGCTGCGCAACGAGGAGCTGCTTTTGACTACCTTTGCCGGGACGCGGCTGAGGATGGAACTGGACGGGGTGCCGTTGTGGCGGGGCGACCACGTCGAGATCCGCCAACTCGTCGAGGACTTCGCCCGCTACCTCTACCTGCCGCGTCTCAACGACCCGGCCGTGTTGGTGGGGGCGGTCCGCGATGGTGTGGCCTTGCTGACCTGGGATTGCGAGACGTTCGCGTACGCCGACAGCTTTGATGAGGCTGCCAAACGCTACCGTGGGCTGCGGGTGGCCCAGCAGATCCCCCTTTCTCAAACCGATCCAGTGGGGCTCCTGGTCAAGCCAGAAGTGGCCCGGCGGCAGTTCGACGCCGAATCGCACCCTGAGCGCGGGATGGAAAAGCCCCTTTTAGAGGTCACTGGTGGGCGCGGAGCAGCAGCGTCTGCCCGGCCCGCCACTGAAACTCAGGAGCATCCGGTGACCGCTGCCCTCCCGCACCGATTCCACGGCAGCGTGCGCCTCGATCCAATTCGCGCCGGTGCCGATGCCGGAAGGATCGCCGAAGAGGTCATTGCCCACCTTGCCGCCTTACCTGGGTCCGAGGTTCGGGTGACGCTGGAGATCGAGGCCACGGTGTCGCAAGGGGTTCCGGAGGAGGTAAGGCGGGTGGTGACGGAAAACTGCCGAACGCTGAAGTTCGCAGGCCACGGCTTCGAGCAGGAGTAGATCTGGTTGGAGCGATAGGTCTTGCCTCGCTAACCACCACAAGCAGACGCTGAACCGGGTTGGGTAGTTAAGCGCTGGGTTGATCGTAGGCTCGCCGCCCCCTCAAGGCTGCCTGCACGGGGCTGACGACCGGGAGCGGCGGGGGCGAAGCCGTCCTCTTCGATGAGCCACCGTCGCTGGCAGCAGTGCCGAGAGGTTTCCGACGCGGCCTGCAAGCTGCCCGTGGCGTCGAAGGTCTCGAGCTCTGGCCCCTGCTCGTCTGCCGCGTCCGCCTGGGTGTGGCGCGCCGGGCGGCCTGAACTTTCGGCTCCCCCGTTGCGGCGCGGCCGTGCGGTACCCTCTGCCGGCGGCGCAACCGCCTGGGCGGAGCCGGGGGGTGGGGCGCCACGGGCCCCGGAAGGATGCGGGGCGCGGGGCGGTTCTGCGAGAGGGGCGTGGGGGCGGCGTGGGCCGCGTGAGGAGAAGCATGAAGGACGACACGTTCAAGCAGCAGCTTTTCGATGCCGACCCGGGGGAGACGGCGGAGTGGATCGAGTCCCTCGACCGCGTCATCCAGGTGAGCGGGCGGGAGCGAGCTCGCTTCCTCCTCCGCAAGGTGCTCAAGCGTGCCCGCATGCAGGAGCTCGGCATCGAGGTGATCCAGACCCCTTACATCAACACCATCTCGCCGGAGCAGGAGCCCGAGTTCCCCGGCGACGAGGAGATGGAAAAGCGGATCCGCCGCATCGTCCGCTGGAACGCCATGGCCATGGTGACACGGGCCAACAACCGCTACCCCGGCATCGGCGGGCACCTGTCCACCTACGCCTCAGCGGCGGCCCTCTACGAGGTGGGCTTCAACCACTTCTTCCGCGGCGCCGATGACGGGGCGGGGGATCAGGTCTTCGTGCAGGGGCACGCGGCGCCGGGGATCTACGCCCGGGCCTTCCTGGAGGGCCGCCTCGACGAGGCCCAGCTTGACGCCTTCCGGCGCGAGACCACCGGCCACGGGCTGCCCTCCTACCCGCACCCCCGCTCGCTCCCCGATTTCTGGCAGTTCCCCACCGTTTCCATGGGGCTCGGGCCGCTCAACGCCATCTACCAGGCCCGGTTCAACCGGTACCTGGCCGCCCGCGGCATCCGCGACACCTCGGCGTCCCGAGTCTGGGCGTTCGTGGGGGACGGCGAGACCGACGAGCCGGAGGCGCTGGGCGCGCTCCACGTGGCGGCCAACGAGGGGCTCGACAACCTGATCTTCGTGGTCAACTGCAACCTCCAGCGCCTGGACGGGCCGGTGCGCGGCAACGGCAAGATCATCCAGGAGCTGGAGGCTGTGTTCCGGGGCTCCGGGTGGAACGTCATCAAGGTGATCCTCGGTCGCGAGTGGGACGATCTCCTGCGCCGGGACGAGCACGGGCTGCTCCTCGAGCGCCTCAACACCATCGTCGACGGCTGGTGGCAGCGCTACCACGTGGAAGGCGGCGCCTTCATGCGCGAGCACTTCTTCGGCGCCGACCCCCGCCTGCTCGCCATGGTCAGCCACCTGAGCGACTTCGAGCTGTGGAACCTGAAGTTCGGCGGCCACGACTACCGCAAGCTCTACGCCGCCTACGCCATGGCCACCGAGCCCACCGGCCGCCCCACCGCCATCCTCGTCAAGACCGTGAAGGGGTGGGCGCTCGGCCGCGACTTCCAGGGGCGCTACACCACGCACCAGCAGAAGAAGCTCAACACCGCCCAGCTCAAGGCGTTCCGCGACATCCTCCAGCTCCCCATCAGCGACCAGGAGCTGGAGGACGCCGACCCCCCCTTCTTCCACCCCGGCCCGGAGAGCCCGGAGGTGGCGTACCTCGCGCAGCGGCGCCGGGCACTGGGCGGCATGCTGCCGGCCCGCCGGGTGCAGGTGACGGTGCCGCCGCTGCCGCCCAAGCATTTGTGGGACGAGTTCCTGGCCGGCTCGGGGGGGCGCGAGGTGTCCACCACCATGGCCTTCGTACAGATGTTGCGCGCCCTCGTGCGCGACCCTGCCCTGGGCCGGCGAGTGGTGCCCATCGTTCCCGACGAGGCGCGCACCTTCGGCATGGAATCGCTGTTCAAGGAGCTCGGCATCTACGCCGCCAAGGGGCAGCTCTACGAGCCCGTGGACCACGCCATGATCCTCCGCTACCGGGAGGAGAAGGACGGCCAGATCCTCGAGGAGGGGATCACCGAGGCGGGCGCCATGGCCTCCTTCACCGCGGCAGGCACCGCCTACGCCACCCACGGCGAGGTCATGGTGCCCTTTTACATCTTCTACTCCATGTTCGGCTTCCAGCGTGTGGGCGACCTCGTGTGGGCGTTCGGCGACGCCCGCGGGAGAGGGTTTCTCCTGGGCGCCACCGCCGGCCGCACGACACTCCAAGGGGAGGGGCTGCAGCACAACGACGGTCACTCCCACCTGCTGTTCTCGGTGGTGCCCAACGTGCGGGCCTACGACCCCGCCTACGCCTACGAGCTGGCGGTGATCCTCGCCGACGGTCTGGACCGGATGGTGGCGCGGCAGGAGGACTGCTTCTACTACATCACCCTCTACAACGAGAACCTGGCCATGCCGCCGATGCCGGCCGGGGTGGAGGAGGGGATCGTGCGCGGGATGTACCTCCTGCGGCCGGCCCCGGCGGGTCTGCCGCTGCAGGCCCGCCTGCTGGGGTCCGGCGCTCTCCTGCCCGAGGTGCTGCGGGCGGCGGATCTCCTGGCCGAGCGTTTCGGCGTCGCTGCGGACGTGTGGTCGGTGACCTCCTACCAGCAGTTGCGGGCTGACGCCCTTGCCGCCGAGCGCTGGAACCGCCTCCACCCCGGGGCGCCGGAGCGCGTCCCCTACGTGACGGAATGCCTGCAGCAGGGGCGCGGGCCGGTGGTGGCGTCCTCGGACTGGTTGAAGGCGGTGCCGGAACTGGTGGCCCGCTGGGTTCCGGGGGATTTCACCGCCCTCGGCACCGACGGCTACGGCCTGTCCGACACTCGGGCCGCGCTGCGCCGCCACTTCGAGGTGGACGCCGAGCACGTGGTGGTGGCCACCCTCGCCGCCCTGGCCCGCCGCGGTGAGCTGCCGCCTGAGGCGGTCCAGCGCGCCATTACCGCCTTCGGCATCGACCCCGACGCCCCCGACCCGGTTCTCCGGTGAGACCCCCGCGGCGGCTCACGACGCTCCGGCGCACCCCGCGGTGGAAGCCGTCGCAGCGAGGCACGGGTGGGGCGAGCGGGCGTGAGCGGCCGGCGAGCCCCTGCCCGCTGCGCGGGGGCTAGCCCCCCGGCGGGGGAATCACCCGGCTCGCCCAGGCCACGACCCTCTCGGCGTCGGCAAAGGCCTGCTGCCCGTGCTCGCGGGAGTACTCGGCGGTGGGGATGAAGTCCTCGTCGCCACAAAAGGCAAACTCCCGTTCACGACGCAAGCGGCGGGAGATGGTGGCCAGTTCCGGCAGGGTAAGCCGCACCTCGGCGGCAAAGCGGTCGGCCACCTCCAGGAGCGTGCCGCCCACGTCGTGCCAGCGGGGCGGATCCACCCCCACCGCCCGCAGCATTCCTTTCAGTGCGAGCTCGACGATCTCCTGGGCCTCCCGCACCACATCCGAGTAGGCCTCCTCGGCGAGCAACACCGCCAGGGCCTTCAGTCTCTTCTGTGCCTTCACCAGGTAGCTCTGGGCCAGGGTGAGGTTGGTCACAGCTGGAAAACCTCACCCGGGCGGAAATCGGGCTTCAAGTCCCAGTATCGGGTCGTGCCCCGGACGATGCGGCGGGCTCCCAGCGCCCGCAGCCTGCTGGCCACGTCGGCCAGGAGGGACGAGAGGAAGTCGTCACGGTCGAAGAGGATGCGCACTTCCTCCGTCATGTCCCAGAACAGCACCGAGCCGCGCCGGGCCTCCTCCGGGGTCTTGAGAACCGGCGCGAGCGCGGTGTGCACGCCGCAGCGGCTGGCGTGGGCCAACGCCGCAGCCAGGCGTTCGTCCACCCCTTCGAACTCCCGCACTCGGGCCATCCGCCCCACGGGCAACGCCTCGGCCACCACCAGGATATCCAGGTCGGAGTCGGGCCGCGGTGTCCCGCGCGCCACGGAGCCGAAGACGGCCAGGCTCACGAGCCGCGACCCGTACACCCCCTGGCAGGCGGGGAGCAAGGCTTCCGTAAGCTGGCCAAAGACCTCGCGCAGCACACGCACCCCCGCAGGCAGTATAGCCCTCGTCCCTGTCGCAACGTTGGGCGGGGAGGCCCAGAACAGCTCTCGCACCCTGGCCACCGCGCGCGGCCTCGCATCGGGACGGCCCACGTCCCCGCCGGGGGGAACCCGCCACACCCTTGAGGTGGGGTTTACGAGCCGGGTCGGTTGACACCGGTGCGCCGAGGCGTACATTGATAGCAGAGCCACAGACGGGATGCCGTGTGGTCAGGGAGGCTCGTCATGAGTGCTCACCATCACCGGTGGCAGCGTCTGACCTGTTTGGCCATCGCTCTGTTGCTCGCGGCTGTCCGCCCGCTGGGCACCGAGACGGCCCGAGCCGCAGCGTTGAACCCCAACCCCCCCACGAGGCCGGTTCGTCTCGTCTTCATCCACCACTCCACCGGCGAGGCGTGGCTTGCCGACGGGCACGGCCGGCTGGGCCTGGCGCTGCGCGACAACAACTACTTCGTCGCCGACACCAACTACGGCTGGTCGGTGAATGGCGATGTCATCGGCGACCGCACCGACATCGGCCACTGGTGGGAATGGTTCGCCGGGCCAACCCGCGACGCCGTGCTGGCGGCACTCTTCGCCCAGACCACCCAGAACTGCGAGTACTCGCGGTTGGAGCCGCCGCCTCCAGGGGCCAACGAGATCGTCATGTTCAAGTCGTGCTTCCCCAACTCGCACCTCGGCGGGGAACCCGACGACCCGCCCACCACCGGCTCGAACCCCCTGCGCGGCCAGGACTGCAGCTCCGAGTACCACACCGTGGCCAACGCCAAAGGCATCTACAACGACATCCTCCCCACCTTTGCCGCCCACCAGGAGAAGCTCTTCATCGTCATCACCGCGCCGCCGCTGCGGGCGGTGGACACCAGCCCCGAGGCCGCCGCCAACGCCCGCGCCTTCAACAACTGGCTCGTCAACGACTGGCTCGCCGGCTACCCCTACCACAACGTGTTCGTGTTCGACTTTTACAACGTGCTCACCAGCAACGGCGGCAACGCCAACACCAACGACCTCGGGTGGGCCACCGGCAACCATCACCGGTATCGCGGCGGGGCGATCGAACACATCACCAACCAGGGCTCCAACTTCTGCGCCTACCCTTCGGGCGACAGCCACCCCTCCGCGGCGGGGGACCTCAAGGCCACCGGCGAGTTCCTGCCCCTCCTCAACATTGCCTACAACTGCTGGAGAGGTCTCGGAAGCTGCCCGGGGCAGACGGGCGCGTGCACCATCACCGGAAGCGCCACGGCGACGCCCACCTCCGCCACCGTCGGGCAACCCGTGAGCTTCCACGGGTCGGTCAGCATGTCGGGGAACTGCTCCGGCTCGCCGGCTTTCGAGTGGGACTTTGGCGATGGCTCGCCACACGCCTACACCCAGGATGCAACCCACGCCTACCAGAGCGCCGGCGCCTACACGTGGCGGTTCACCGCTTCCATGGTGGGCGGGTACATGACCGCCACCGGGCAGGTCACCGTGACCGGTCGGGCCGCCCCCCACCCGCCCCGGCGCCGCCTCCAGCCCACGACGGGCTCAACCTCCCGCCTGCAACCCTCCGATCTCCACTACCTCGGCGCCTTCCGGCTCCCCGACTGGGTGGAGGGGAGCCCCGAGGCGGCCCGGTGGGACTACGGCGGCGAGGCGCTCGCCTACCGGCCAGCGGGGGACCCCACCGGCCCGCCCGACGGCTTCCCCGGCTCCCTGGTCGGCACCGGCTTGGACCAACAGAACCTGGTGTCCGAGATCGCCATCCCGGTACCGGTGATCTCCCTCGCCAAGAACCCCGACGAGCTACCGGTGGCTACCACCCTGCAGCCGTTCGCCGACGTGCGCGGCGGCCTGTGGGGGGCGCTCACCGAACTGCCGCGCGTGGGCATGTGCGTGCTCACGCACCCGCAGACCGGCGAGAAGCTCCACCTCGCCTGGGGCCAGCACTTCCAAGAGGAGGAAGCCACGCAGATCGCCAGCCACGGGTGGTGCAACCTCAACCTGGCGGCGCCCGCCACCCGCGGTGCCTGGTGGATCGACGACGAGTCGCTGTACAGCGTCAACGGGTACATCCTCGAGATCCCCGAGGCGTGGGCCAGCGCCCACGTGGGTGGGCGGCGCCTGGGCACCGGGCGCTACCGCGACGGGGGGTGGTCCGGGATGGGTCCGTCGCTGTTCGCGTACGCTCCCTGGCTCTCCGGCAATCCCCCGCCGGCCGGCACCCGTCTGAGCACCGTGCCGCTCCTGCACTACTCGGACACGCTGGCCGAAGACCCCGGCCCGACGGTCCACCGCATGAACGGCTACCAGCACAGCGACGAGTGGGAAGGGGGCGCCTGGGTGACGACGCCCGCGGGGAAGTCCGCCGTCCTCTTCGCCGGCACCAAGGGCACCGGCCAGTACTACTGGTACGGCTGGACCGACGCCTCTGGCTCGGGGCTCCCCTGCGTCGAGATGGACCCGGGGGGCGAACCCATGTGCTTCCGCGCCGACCACACCCCCTGCCCGCCGGAGCTCGTGCGGGAGTGCCCGAACCACACGACCTTCCGCGGGTGGTGGAGCTCGTCGGCGGCGGCCCGCCTCGTCTTCTACGACCCCGACGACCTGGCGAGGGTGGCTCACGGGGAGATGCAGCCGTACGAGCCCCAGCCCTACGCCTGGCTCGACCTGGACGACCGCCTGTTCCTGCCCGACCCCACGGTGGAGCCCGACATGGTGGGGCGTGGCGTGCAGCGCCGGTTCCGGGTCGGGGAGATGGCGTACGACCGCGCCCGCGGCCATCTTTTCATCCTCGAGAAGTTTGCCGACGGGGCAAAGCCCATCGTCCACGTCTGGAGGGTCGGCCCCTGACCGCTGCCGATTTGCGTCCCACCGCCGCCATCGGCAGCGTGGGGCATCCGCGGCCTTCCACCACACCTCGTCCGGCCGGGGCCGAGGGCTTGCCGTCGTTGCGACGCCGGGCCCCGCTCAGGGGAGCTGGCCGACGGGCAGCAGGATCACGGGACCCCGCCACCCCTGGCAGGCCCGGGGGAGGGTGAGCGTGCCGCGCAGGCTCCGCTCCTCGAGGATGGCGACCCACTCACCGGGCGCGAGCTCCACCCCAACCGCCTCGTCCCCGTCGGCGGGAACGGCCTGAACGACCTCCCCCGAGGCCGCTTGGACCAGCATCAGGGGATCGCCGCGCACGGGAGTGCCGTCGGCCAGAATCGGCTGGATCGCCACGCGACAGCGCGGCTCGAGGACGATGGTCACGTGCCGCGCAGGCTCCGCCAGCGTCACCGGTGACCCGGCGTACCCCTCCAGCCGGGCAACGAGCGTCCACGGCGGATCGCCGGCGAGGGTCACCGTGAATTGGCCGGTACCGTCGGCGGCCGCCACGTTGTCCTGACTTTCCAAAGATCCGGCAGCGGAGAGCGCCACCACTGCCGCCCCCGGGAGCGGCCGACCGGCGCCGTCGAGAACCCGCCCGCTGGCGGTGGCGGCCTTTTGCAGCCGCACCGTCACTGCGGTGTGGGGGCGCTCCACCACGAGATCCTCGCGGCCCGGCCGGTACCCTGGGGCGGACCCCGCCACGGTGACGGCACCCGGGGCCACGAGCAGGGAGGTCTGGCCCCCCGGCTCCACGGCCGTTTCCGCCACTGCCACCACCGCGTCGTCCAAGCGAGCCGACACGCTGACGCTGCCCGCGAGCTCCTCCCCGCTCCGTGCGTCCACGAGACGCACCGCCAGTTCGCGGGGCGGGTCGAGGGGCAGGTCGGCCACCACCGGCAAATCGCGGAGCCGCCGGAGCGTCGGCGGGAACCCTTCGGCCTCCGCCAGCACCCACTCGCCCTCCTCCCCGGTGTCCACCACCTGCAGGCCCCCCAGGTTCACGACTCGCCCCCGCGGCAACAGCCGCGCGCGCAGCCCCTTGGGGAGGTGCCTCGGCAGGTTGCCCACGGTGAGGGAGCACGCGGCGACGACTTCGCCGTTCCAGGGGTCGCGGCACACGACGGCCCGGGAAGACCCCGCCTCCAACGGCACCGGGATCGGCTCCTCGGCCGGCGAGCGCCGCTTCTCCACCGTGACGGCCCGCGTGGCGGGACCGACGACGGCAAGCTGCACGAGCTCCCCCGGGGCCACCCGGGGTCCCGCGACGGGCCCGTCCCCTGCCTGTGCGGAGACGGTCTCGCGGCCGTGCAGCCACACCACCGTGACAGGCCCTCCCGCCCCCGACGCGTCCACCGCCAGCGTCACCGGCCTTGGCAGCCAGCCGCTGTCCCGCAGGTCCACCTCGGCCGGCACCGTGGCCCCACCGAGTTCCAACCGGCGCGGCTCGAAACCCGCCAGCTCCAGCTCCAACTCCACCCTGGCCGGCGGCTGGCAGGGTAAGGTGCAACCCTCCTCGGTGGTCAGCGGCGCGCAGGCGCCCTCGAGCGGGGGGGTGGCGCTCGCAACCCGCAAGGGCCCGGGGCCGAGGATCCGCACCCCGACCGGGGCTTCGGCCAACAGCAGGGCGAGGAGCAGGGGCAGGCCCGTCACGCCCGGCTGCCCTCCTCGACGCGGACCGCGGTGGACTGCACGGTCCAGGAAAAGACGTCGTGGAGGGTGGGGGGGACCTCCTGGAAGGCGACACCCGCCTCTGTCAGGGCGGCCACGAGCGCCGCCCGCTGCCCCTCCGCCACGATGATGCGCGCCCCCGAGACCACGCTCCCCTCGGGCAGGAGGCCGGGCAGTTCGGCGTTGCGGTCCAGCGCGACAGCGGCGAGGCGAGCCTCGAGCTCCGCCACTGGGCCCGCGGCGATGACGCGGCCGCCGTCCAGAAGCACCACCTCGTCGATGACGTCCTCGAACTCGCGCAGCAAGTGCGTGCTGAGAATCACCGCCGCCCCTTCCCCCCGCAACTGCCGGAGCAACCCCTTCATGGCCTCCAGCTCCAGGGGGTCGATCCCGGTGGCCGGCTCGTCCAGGAGGTACACGGGCGCCGGGGCGGCCACGGTGACGAGGAGGGCGGCACGGCGGCGCTGGCCGAAGGACAGCGCGCCAGCCCGCGCGCCCAGGCACTCGCCCACGTGGAGCAGCTCGGCCAGCCGGTGGACGCGCTCGCTCTCGGCACCCGTCGCAACGAGCGGCAGGTAGTGCCGGGGGCGAAGTCCCGCCGCGAGGGGGTCGGTCTCGGGGAGGAACCGGGCTGCCGCCCGACAGCCGTGCTGCCAGGTCACGCCCCCCTCGTCCAGCGCCAGCTCGCCCAGGATCGCGCGCAGGGTCGTGGTCTTGCCCGCGCCGTTGCGCCCGAGAAGCCCCACGATGCGCCCCCGGGGGACGGTGAACCCCACCCCCCGCAGGACCCGCTGGCGGCGGCGGAGGAAACGCCGGAACGAGTTCGCCGCGCTCTCCACCGCCAGCACTGCCCCCGGGAGAGAGGCGGTGCGGAGCACGGCGCGGGCCGGCGCGGCCAGTACTGCCAGGGCCACGAGCACGAGGCCGGTGAGGAGAGGGCCCCACACCGACTGTGCCGTCCGTTGCGGTACCGACCAGAGCAAGGGGTTCATGATCGACAGGGCCACCTTGGTCAGACCGTCAGCGCCGGCCAGGAACGCCGACAAGCCCTGGAACGCCGAGGCGGCGACGATGAGGAACGCCACGGCGTTGAAGGCGCCGGGCAAGAACAGGGACAGCACGGTGCACATCCCCGCCGTCTGCACGAGCACGGCCCCCCCGCCGGCGGCCAACTCGCCCACGCTCACGCCCGCACCCTGCGCCCGGACGGCGGCGATCACCACCGCCTGGACGACCACGGCCAGGATCAGCGGCACGGCCCTGCCCACCACGCTCGCCAGCAAGGCAGCCCTTGCCGACACCGCAGAGCCGGCCAGCCAAGTGCGCAACGCCTGCTCGTCCGGCCCGCCCCACACCCCGGCAAAGGCGCCCACGGCGAGAAACGTCAAGAGCAACGGGGCAGTGGCGAGGAAATCGTGGTCCCAGGCCGCGCCGAGCCCGAGGAGGACGAGCCAGCCGACGGCCAGCACGGCAATGATGGCCCGCGAGGCGAGCAGTCGCCACTGGAACACGCCGAAGCGAACCAGCAACCGTACCCCCATCCCCGGCTACGGCCCCCCGCTCACCGGCTTTGGTGACCCGTCAGCCATGAGGGCGACCACCCCTTCCGCCCGTGCGCCGATGCCCATGGCTATGCCGCCGAGAAGCACTTCGGCCCGGAGGCTCCCGTCCGGGCCGATTCGGCGAACGCGGTCCCGGTGGCTCACCTTGCCTGTTTCCGGATCGAGGGCGGTGACGTGCTCCAGCACCCACCAGGAGTCGCCCCAGGCGACCACGTTGGCGACCTGCGGCAGAGGTATGGGCGAGAGCTTGTCCCGCTGCTCCACAGCCCGCGCCACGGGCTCGAGCTCCATCCCCCGCGAGGCCCACCGCACCGGCACGGCGCCGGCACGGCAGGGCACAAAGACGCTCCGTTCCCGGAGGAAGGCGGCACAGGAAGTGCCGGCCGCGAGCTGGAAGGCGTCCACGAGCATGGCGTAGAACGAGGGGGCGCGCTCGAACACGGCCCGCTCCGCCGGCTCGAGGGGCACTAAGACCCGGCCGACCGGCGCAACTTCCCCCCCCTGGCTCACCCGCCAGAACCCGATCTCGTGGCGGCCGGGCAGCACGATAGACCCGACCCACACCCCGAGGGGTTCGGCGGCGATGCTCCAGGCGCCTTCCGGCGGAACGACGGTCACGCGGGGAACCCCGCTCTCGGTGAAGCACGCAAGCCTGTCGTCCGTGAGAACCCAGACGAGGCCAGCGGCGCCGCTCACGTCCTGGACCCGGCCAGGCAACGGCGCGAACCGTTGCCACCGCTCCCCGCCCTCCGCTCGCCGCCACAGCGTACCGGCGTTGTCGAGAACCAGGCACGAGGTCTCGCCGAAGACGACACGGCGGCAACACGTCTCGGCGGACGGGGCCCCTGGCCCCGCCGCGCCCGCGGCCAGGCAGGCCGCGGCGAGCGCCCACGCCGCCAGCGCGACGCCGGCGGCTCGCCGGCCCGCCGTCATGCCGTCACCGCCCAAGTCCGGAGCAGCGAAGGAAGTCCAGGCCGCAGCTGAGTTCCCACATCGTCCGGACAAAGCCACACTGGAAATCATGCCACGTGTTCCCGTTGACGCACCGGTCCGTCCAGTCGGCAGCCTCTTTCATGCAGGCAACGTATTGGCCCATGCAGCTCGCGCCCACCGACTGGCTCGCCAGCACGAGAAGCGCCACGGTCAGCACAACGATCCCAATTCCTCGCTGCCTCTTCCCCTTCCTGTTCCGCTTTCTACCTCAGCGTGGTGGTGCTGTCCACCGCCGCTGCGGTCCCAGCAAGAAGGTGCGCAACGTCCGTGCCAACCGTGCCGGGCGATAGTACGTGCCGAAGAGGAATAAGGTTGTGCGCGGCTCTGAGTGGTCCCCGGACGGCTGCGTGCGCGAATCTCGCGCACCCGTGCGCGCTGCCCCGCCCCGGCGCTGAACCGGAAATGCCCAATCTGCAAGAACCTGAATTGCGGTGGCCGCTGCGCGAATTTCGCGCAGATGCTGCGCACCGTCGTTGCGGCTGCACGCCGTGCCGCCTTTGGCCAGCGTTGGCAGGCGGCCGGGGCCGCGCCACCGCCGAGTCCTGGTCCTGGCCACGGCGGCGTCCGCCAGGTCCTCTTGCGAGGGACGGGGGACGGCCCGCATGCTAAACTGCCCGCCGCTTCGATGAGAGGTTGTGGGCCCGTTGCCGGAGTGTCGTACCTGCCCGCCACGCGTGGCGGGGGAAGGGTGTTCTAAGGTGAGCAGCCACCTCGGCCCCCATCGTCGGGAGTTCGGGGAGCCGGCCTCCTTGGCGCAGCTCGTCGGTACCAGTCCGCCCATGCGCGTGGTCCGCGAGCTGTTGTTGCGTGCCGCCGCGAGCGACGCCACCCTTCTGCTCGCCGGCGAGACTGGCACGGGCAAGGGGTTGTGCGCCGAACTCGTCCACCGCATGGGAGCCCGCCGGCACGGGCCGTTGGTGGTGGTGGACGGGGTCCTCCTCCAGGACGAGCTGGCGTTGAGCCAGCTCTTTGGCCACCGCAGGGGAGCGTTCACCGGCGCCACCGAGTCGCAGGAGGGGATGGTCGCGGCGGCCGACGGCGGCACCCTCTTCATTGACGAGATCGCCGACGCCTCCCCCCGCGTCCAGGCTGCGCTGCTGCGGCTGCTGGACGAGCGGCGGTACCAAATGGTGGGGGACACGCGCTGGCGTAGCGTGGACTGCCGCCTCATCTGCGCCACGCGGCGGCGCCTCTCCGAGCTGGTCGCCCAGGGGTCGTTTCGCGACGATCTCATGTGGCGGATCCGCTGCATCGAGATCACCCTGCCGCCCCTCCGCGATCGGCAGGGGGACGTCTTGGCCCTTACCCGTGTGTTTCTCGACGAGCTGGGTCGCCGGGAGGGTCGGCAGTTTCGCCTGGACGACGGGGCCGAGGTGGACGTGCGCCACCACACCTGGCCGGGCAACGTGCGGGAGCTGCGGCAGCGTCTGGAGCGGGCCGTGACCTTGGCGGCGGATGGCGTGATCACGGCGGAGACTCTGGGGCTGCCCGCCACCGGTATCCGGCCTGCCGGGTCCCTCCCCGACCTGGAGCGCCGGGCGCTGCTGGATGCCCTCCAGCGGGCAGCGGGCAACCAGCGGCACGCGGCCCGCCTGCTCGGGATTCCCGAGAGCAGCTTCCGCAGCAAACTTCGCCGCCACGGTCTCGGTCGTCAGTAGCTCCCCTCGGCTGAATTACGGGAAGACTTTCCGTTCCACCCCCACACTGAGGGGGCGGCGGCTGTCCGCCAACTGGGCCCCGGCTGTAGCAAGGGGTCGTGGCGCCATTCCCACGGGGCGGCTTGGCGAGTGGTGGGCGTGCGCTCGAAATGGTGGGCGCCCCTTCCCTTGCCCATCGTGGGCGCTTTTCCCGAGCCACCTTGCCGAGCCGGCACGCCGCGGTCCCTCTCGACGCTGGCCTCGCCGGCGCGGGGGCCAAGCGTTCCACCTTGCTGCCCGGCCCCGTCCCCACCGCCTCCTGCGCGTTCCAACGTCGGCAGCCGTCGGGAACACCCCGCCGCGCCAGGCGCGTTGACCGGGGCGGCGGCCCGTGCTAGAAGCCAGAGCCGGTTCTTGCGTGCGAACGGCACCGTGACGGGCGTCGCCGCCGACCGGGCTCGGGTCGGTGGGCGCCCGTCGGGGTCGGGCCGCTACCGGGAGGGGGCGATGCTGCTGGCCAGTTGGAACGTCAACTCGGTACGGGCGCGGCTGCCGCGGCTTGTGGCGTGGCTTGCGCGGCGCCAACCGGACATCGTCTGCCTGCAGGAGACGAAGGTGGTGGACGAGGCGTTCCCCCGCGAGGAGCTGGCCGAGTCAGGGTACTGCGCCACGGTGTTTGGGCAGAAGACCTACAACGGCGTGGCAATCCTCAGCCGCGAGGAACCGGTGGACGTGACCTTTGGCCTGCCGGGGGACCCTCCTGACGCGGAGCGGCGGCTCGTTGCCGCCACGGTGGGGGGGGTGCGGGTGGCCAGCGTGTACGTGCCCAACGGCAAGGAGGTGGGCCACCCCGCCTACCAGTTCAAGCTGGAATGGCTGGCGCGTCTGGCCGAGTGGGTGCGAGCAAACCTCGGCGCTCAGCCATTGGTGCTGGCAGGCGATTTCAACATTGCCCCCGAGGATGCGGACGTCTGGGACGTGGCGCTGTGGGAGGGGCGGAACCTCTTCTCGGAACCGGAGAAGGCCGCGTTCCGTGCCCTCCTCGCCGCGGGGCTGGTGGATACCGTGCGGCTCCACCACCCGGAAGGCGGCCTGTTCACCTGGTGGGACTACCGACAGGGGGCGTTCCACCGCGGCTGGGGACTGCGCATCGACCACATCCTGGCGAGCCGGCCCCTCGCCGCGCGGTGCCGCGCTGCCGGGGTGGACCGGGACGAGCGCAAGGGGGAGGCGCCCTCCGACCACGCGCCGGTGTTTGCCGAGTTTGCCGACGCCTGAGGCCGGCCCGCCGGGTAGCTAGGAGACGACCTTCAAGAAGATGGCCTTGCCGTCGCCCGGGGCGTAGAAATCGGCGAGTTCCGCCTCGAGGCGGTAGCCGCAGCGGGAGTAGAAGGCCCGCGTGGGGGCGTACTGCGCCCGGGTAGCGGTTTCCACGTAAATGCGGGAGCGACCCTCCTCGGCGATCCAGCGCTCCGCTTCCTCGAGGAGGACCCGCCCCACCCCCTGACCCTGGCTGCGGGGATGCACGGCGATCCAGTACAGGTCGGCGGCGGCGACAGTACCGGGGATCGGCCCCCAGCACGCGTAGCCGACCGCTACCCCCCCCTCCTCCGCCACGAGGAAGCGGTAATGGCTTGCGGTGCCGTTGGCCAGCCGATCGTCCACCAGCTCCAGCGCCACAGCGATCTCTTCGGGGTTGAAGAAACCGGTGGCGCCGAGGAGCTCCTCAATGGCGGGGCGGTCGGCCGGCAGTATCGTGCGGCGGATCCTCACGTCGTACCTCCGCGCTGGCGGCGTCTGGCGGCGGCCAGGATGTGCCGCACGGTCTCCGCCGGCGAGAACCCCCCTTGCCGCGCCGCCGCCACGAACCCGGCGTCGGCGGCCAGGCAGGGGTTGGCGTTCACCTCCAACACGCAGGGCGTGCCCGCCTCGTCGAGACGGATGTCCACCCGGGCGTAGCCGGACAGACCCGTGAGCTCCCAGGCCCGCACGGCGACGGCCCGGACGGCGGCCAGCAGCGGCCCGTCCCGGCCCTCCTTGGGGAAGGTGCGGACGGTGCCCCGGTAGGCAACATGGTCCTCCAGCCACTTGGCCTCGTAGGAGACGATGGGCGGCTCCCCCGCCGGCAGACCGGAGAAATCCATTTCCGCCACGGGCAGCACGCGGGGCACGCCCTCCACCTCCAGCAGCGACACGTTGAACTCCCGCCCCGGCAACAGGTGTTCCACGAGAAGGGGCTGAGCGGGGAAGCGGGCAGCCAGCTCCCGAGCCCGCTCGTGCACCTCCTCCACGCGGTACGCCACGGCGTTGCCGTCCAGCCCCAGGGAGGCGTCTTCCCAGGCCGGTTTGACGATCCAGGGCGGGGGGACGCGGTGCAGGAACCCGTCGCCTCCCGCCGTCAACCTGCCCCCCGGCGCTACTGCGATCCCCTCCGCGGCCAGCAGCCCGCGGGTGGCCAGCTTGTCGGTGGTGAGCCAGATGGCCGCCGCCCCGGCGCCGGTGAAAGGCACCCCCGACAGTTCCAGCACCGCGGTGGCCGCGGCCTGGAGGTGTGGTTTGCCCGGGGGCGTCTCCAGTAAAGCGAAGACCACCTCGTCGGTATCCACCGGCACCGCACTTGCCACGGCCTCCAGGGGCACCCCGCGGGTCCGGCAGGGGATGCCGGCCGCGGCGCAGGCCTCCTGGACGAAGGTCACCTGGGCCAGCACGTCGGCGGTGGAAGGGTCGGCCCCCTCGTCGGGCTGGGTGTGGAGGAGGAGGACCCGCTCTTCGCTCACAGGCCCACCCGGCGGCACGCCGCGTCCACGATGGCGGCGAGGAGTTCCCGGTAGGTGCCACCGGCCAGGCGAACCATGAGGGGGAGGTCCGACCACTCCGCGTTGAGCCCCGGCAGAGGGTTGGCCTCCAGGAAGTGGAGCCGCCCATCGGCATCGGCCCGCAGGTCGAGGCGGGCGGCGTCCCGGCAGCCGAGCAGGTGGTACGCGGCGAGGGCAAGCTGACCGGCCTCCCGCGCCAGCTCCCCGTCCACGAGCCGATAGCGGACCCGTTGCTGCCACTCCTTCTTGGCGAGGGCGGTGTACGCGTGGGTCTCCTCCCCCGCCGCTACGATGACCTCCATCACCGCCAGGACCCGGGCGGTGGCGCCGTTGCCGACGATGCCCACCGTCACCTCGCGGCCGGGGAGGTACCGCTCCACCAGCACCGGTTGACGGAAGCGCTCCAGGAGCGCCTCCCCCGCTGTGCCAAGCTGGTCCCGAGAAGTGACGAGGGACTGCCCCGTCACCCCCTTGGAACTCCCCTCGGCCACGGGCTTGAGGAAAAGGGGGAACGGCAGCTCCACGGCTCCCAGGTCGGGCGGCTCCGCAACCACCACGAAGTCGGCGGTGGGCAGGCCGGCGTCGCGGACCACCCGTTTGGCCATGGCCTTGTCCAGGGTGAGGGCGCAGGTGAGGGGGTCGGCAAAGGTGTAGGCTTGAGAGAACATCTCCGCCAGGGCCGGCACCTGGGCCTCTCGCGAGCGCCCGGCGACCCCTTCGGCAATGTTGAAGAGGAGGTCCCACCGCTCCCCCGCCGCCAGGCGCCGGGCCAGTTCCACGCCTCGGCCAACTCGCTCCACCCGATGGCCGAGGGAACTCAAGGTGTCGGCAATGCCGGCCACCGTCTCCTCGTCGTCGAACTCCATCACCGCTTCGGGGGAAAACCCGGCCGCCAGGTAGTCCTCCTTCTGGTCGTAGCAGAGGCCGATGCGCAGGGCCATGTCAGTCGGCGGTGACGGGGTCGTGGTAGGTGAAGTGGTTGCCGGCCCAGTTGCGCAGGTGCACGGTGCCGTCCTCGTCGTACGCGACGATGGTCTCCAGCTGCACCGGCACCTTGCCGCCGCCCCCCGGGGCATCGATGACGTAGGTGGGGACGGCGTAGCCGGAGGTGAACCCGCGCAACTGCGCCATTAGCTCGAGACCGGTGCGCACCGCGGTGCGGAAGTGGCCGGTCCCGACCACCGGGTCGCACTGGTAGAGGTAGTACGGGCGGACCCTCACTTTGAGCAACTCGTGGAAGAGCTGCTTCAAGGTGGCCGCCTCGTCGTTGACCCCCCGCAGCAACACCGTCTGGCTGCCCAGCGGCACCCCGCCGTCGGCCAACCTGTCGCAGGCGGCCGCCACCTCGGGGGTGATCTCCCGCGGGTGGCAGAAGTGGAGCGACAGCCAGACGCGGTTCCGCCGCAGCAGGGTGACGAGCTCCGGGGTGATGCGCTGGGGCAGGAAACCGGGCACCCGACTGCCCACCCTCACGAACTCGATGTGCGGGATGGCGCGCAGGCGCCCCAGGAGGTCGTCAAGCCGGTCGTCCGACAGGAGCAGCGGGTCGCCACCGGAAACCAGCACGTCCCGAATTTCGGAATGGCTCGAGAGGTACGCGAGGATGGCGTCCAGACGCCGCGGCAGGGGGTCCAGGTCCCCCTGGCTCACGAGCCGCGAGCGGGTGCAGTAGCGGCAGTAGGCGGCGCAGGCATCCAGGGCCAGGAGCAACACCCGGTCCGGGTAGCGGTGGACGAGGCCGGGGAGCGGCGAGTGGGCATCCTCGCTGCAGGGGTCCACCATATCGCCGCGGCTCACCAGCATCTCCTCTTCCCGCGGCACCACCTGCCGGCGGATGGGGCACGCAGGGTCGTCGGGATCCATCAGTTCCGCAAAGTGCGGCGTCACCGCCACCGTGAACTTTTCCTGGGCGAGCTGCAACCCCCGGCGTTCGGCGGCGGTGAGGCGGAGGAGTCGGGAAAAGTGATCGGGCTTGGTCAGGCGATGGCGGATTTGCCAGCGCCAGTCGTCCCAGCGCGCAGCGTCGTACGACTCGCCGAAAATTCGGCAGATCTCCTCGCGCCGCGCGCGAAGAATTAGCGAGTCAGTGGGTGCGGTTTCCGTCATTGTCCAGATCTCCCTCACTCACACGGGGCCGTTGTCCCCGTGGACGACACCGTGTTGGTGGTGTGGTACGTAACGCCCCGCCTCCAGGGGCCTGGGGGAACGCCCATGCGGGCAACGGGAGCATGGCTCGTGTCTCTAGTGGGCTGACCCGGGCGGACCTTGCCGCGCGGCCGAAAGGGACCCTTGAATCCCTGCGGCAAGGATCAAGAATGCGGGGACGGGGGAATCGGCGGCCGCCGGCGACAGGGGTGCCGCCGCGCCGTGCGGGGTTGCGCTTCCGATGGCCCAACTGGGCGGGCGATCGGGCGAGACGTCAGTCTCCACGGGGCACAACATTACGCCCGAACGTCCAGTTGTCAAGAGGTCGAGAAACCCGACAGCTTCCGTTGTCAAAGCCCAGCGAGCGGCACAAATCCCTCGCCCCGGCCATGCACCTCGTGGCATGCTGTGGCGGTGCAAGCCGCCGTCCTTTACGCCGATGACCGGCTGGTGGCCGTCGCCAAGCCGCCAGGGGTGAGCTTGGCCACCGGTAAGCGGCAGCCCGCCACCGCCGTGGCGCGCCTCCTGGCGCGTCTACCTGAGGCCGAACGCCTGGCGTGGGGTCTCGAGAGCGACGCCATGCGGCTCGTGCACCGCCTGGACGTGGGCACGTCCGGCGTCGTCCTCCTGGCCCGCGACGACGACGCGCACCGGGACCTGGTGGGGGCTTTCGCCCGCCGCCAGGTGGAGAAGACCTACCTTGCCCTGGTCTGGGGGCGCCCGCGCCCGGCGCATGGGGAGTGGGCGTTCCCCCTCGGCCCGGATCGTCGCGACCGGCGACGCATGGCGGTGCGGGGGGACGGTCGCACCGCCCGCACCGCCTATTTGGTCCTCGCTGCCGCCCGCCACGCCAGCCTGCTGCGGCTCGCGCCTCGCACCGGCAGAACCCACCAGATCCGCGTTCACGCCGCCCACGCCGGCCACCCCATCGTCGGCGACGACCTCTACGGCGGTCCGCGCCAGCGCGGGGTGCGGGACCGCGCGTTGCGCCGTGCCCTAACCGCGAGCCGCCCCCTCCTCCACGCGGCACGCCTCCACCTGCCAGCCACACGGTCCACGCCGGAGCTGGTCCTTACCGCCCCCCTCCCCCCCGACTTTGCCGCCACCCTGGCGGCTCTCGGCCTCGCCGCCCCCGAGCTCTGAGGGCTCCCTACCGGTAGCAGCCCCCGGCTACAATGCCGCTGGAGGTGCGGCCATGAGCGTTTCTACCCGGCAACGGCTCGGCGAGCAGGCTTCCCTGCTCGAGTACACCTGCAAGGGTATTTCCAGGGATCTCCTCCATCTGCCCGGCCCCGATTTCGTGGACCGGGTGGTGGCCTCGTCCGACCGGCCCGTGGGCGTGCTGCGCAATCTGCAATGGATGTTCTCCACGGGGCGGCTGGCGGGCACGGGGTACCTGTCCATCCTGCCGGTGGACCAGGGAGTGGAACACTCCGGCGCGGCCTCCTTTGCGCCGAACCCTCTCTACTTCGACCCGGACAACATCGTCCGGCTGGCCGTGGAGGGGGGGTGCAACGCGGTGGCCTCCACCCTCGGGGTACTCGGCATGGTGGCCCGGCGCTGGGCCCACAAGATCCCCTTCATCGTCAAGCTCAACCACAACGAAATGCTCACGTACCCCACCATCCACGACCAGACCATGTGGGGGTCCGTGGAGCAGGCCTTCGAGATGGGTGCGGCGGGGGTGGGGGCGACGGTGTACTTCGGCGCCGAGGAGTCGCGGCGGCAGATCCAGGAGGTCTCCGAAGCCTTCGCCCACGCGCACGAACTGGGGATGTTCACCGTCCTCTGGTGCTACCTGCGCAACGCGGCCTTCAAGAAGGACGGCATCGACTACCACGTGGCCGCCGACCTCACCGGCCAGGCAAACCACCTCGGGGTCACCATCGAGGCCGACATCGTCAAGCAGAAGGCCCCGGAGTGCAACGGCGGCTACCTAGCGCTCAACTTCGGCAAGACCCACAAGCTGGTGTACGACACGTTGGTCCCCGAGCACCCCATCGAGTGGACCCGCTGGCAGGTGGCCAACTGCTACATGGGCCGAGCCGGCCTCATCAACTCCGGCGGCGCTTCCGGAAGCGACGACCTTCGCCAGGCGGTGGTGACCGCGGTGGTGAACAAGCGAGCCGGTGGCATGGGGCTCATCTCCGGCCGCAAGGCGTTCCAGAAACCCATGGCCGAAGGGGTCGAGCTGCTCCACGCCATTCAGGACGTCTACCTCGACCCCGAGGTGACCATCGCGTAGGGCGTCCCCCCTGCGCCGCCCGCGCCGGTACGGCAGCCGGGTCAGAGCTCGAGGGGCGGCAACTGCGCCCTTCCGGCGTCGATGTGGGCAGGTGCGGCGGGTCCGGCGGCTGCGCTGTCGCCAGCTGGAACCAGCACGCCAGGCCGGCGATGGTCGCGCCAGAGGGCAGCGGCGCAAAGGGCCGAGCCGACACATGCCCAGCCTCCCACGGTGCCCATGAGCACGACCGGCCCGCAGCCGATCGCCTGCGCCAGCGGCTGCCACGCCGCGCACATGGCCAGGGACGCCAGTGGGAGCGGGTCCAGGTGGCGGCGGAGAGGCACCAGCCGGTGGCGAAGGAGGACGAGCCACGTCAGAAGGGCAGCTCGTGCCAGCGTCCCCATCAGCACCGCCAGGGCAGCGCCCACGGCGCCGTGGATCGGACAGAGGAGCACGAGCCCCCCAGCGGTGACCAGCACCGAGACCGCGGAGGCCACCGTGGCCTCCCTCGCGCGTCCGGCGGCGAGGAGGGTCTGGTCCTTGGCCACGGCGCCCAGCGCCGCCACCACGCCAGCAATGCCCAGAAAGCGGAGCACGTCGGCCGCCTCCCCGTAGGCAGGACCGAACAGCACGCGCATGGCCGCACCCGGGGTGAAGACGGAGACGGCGAGAACGGGCCACTGGAGCGCGAAGACCAGCGTTCTCGCCCGCACGAACAGCCGCACAAACGCGTCCCTGCGCCCGGTGGCGATGAGCGCCGTGGCTGCAGGAAGAAATCCGTGGCTGGCTGCCTGCTCCACCAGCCTCACCGGGCCCATCAATCCCCGGGCCATGCCGTACAAGCCCACTACCGCGGGCGGCGCAAAGAGGCCGAGGAGCAGCACATCGAGCCACGTTTCCACTTGGGCGAGCACCGCCATGAGCCAGTAGGGCGGCACAGAACGGATCGTCTCGCCATCGCAGCGAAAGGTCCGAGGGCGGGCCATCCAGCCCTTGCGCCACCCAAAGGCGGCGTACGACCCCTCACCGAGAAGCGCCCCCAGCGCGTAGCCAGCAGCCGCAGCGCGGCGGCCCGTCGCCCAACGGCCTGCCCCAGCCCCAGCGTTGCCGCCCCCGCCACGGTGGACGCAATGCCCACCGCGAGCACGAAGACGCCGACCTCCGCCCTCTGTAGTGCCCGGGCCAGGACAACGCGGCCCGCGAGAGCGCCCACGACAGCAACGACGCTGCCGGCCAGCACCGTCGCCGTCGAACGTACGATGGCGGTGGGGGACGCGTCGCGGGGGAGTGGGGGATCCGTCACGGGCGCCCATTGTGACACTGTCGCGCCCCGCGCCACGCGCTGCTACCCTGTGCTACCGTGCGGCTCCGCAGGGCGCTGGCCGTGGCGGCCGGCGACAGGAGGACACATGCGCAAGCCAGTCACCCTCATCACCGGCGCCGGGGGCGAGATCGGCCACGGGCTCATCCAGCGGCTGTCTGCCGACGGCACGCGACCCATCGTCACCGTGGACGTCCGCCCCTTGGAGCCCGAGGTGGGCCAGCGCGTCCACCGGGAGTTCGTCGGCTCCATTCTCGACCGCAGCCTCCTGGACCGCATTCTCGCCGAGTACGAGGTGGACCTCGTCTTTCACCTGGCGGCGCTGCTCTCCACCCGCTCCGAGTTCACCCCCGTGGCCGCCCACGAGGTCAACGTGGACGGCACCCTCAACCTCCTGGAGTTCGCCCAGCGGCAGGGCGAGTCCCACGGGCGACCGGTGGTCTTCCTCTACCCCTCCTCCATCGCGGCGTACGGCCTGCCCGACCTGGAGACCAAGGCCCGCGCCGGCAAGGTGAAGGAGAACGAGTGGACCAAGCCCACCACGATGTACGGGTGTAACAAGCTGTACTGCGAGCATCTCGGCCGCTACTACGCCAAGCGTTACAAGCAACTGGCCGCCGAGCCGCTGGCCGGCAAGGTGGATTTCCGTTGCTTGCGATTCCCCGGCCTCATTTCGGCGGTCACGGTCCCCTCAGGCGGCACCTCCGACTACGCCCCGGAAATGCTCCACGCTGCTGCTCAGGGCAAGCCGTACGCCTGTTTCGTCCGCCCCGACACGCGCATCCCCTTCATGGCCATGCCGGACGGGGTGAATGCCTTGCTGCGCCTGGCGGCCACGCCGCGCTCTCAGCTCAACCACACCGTCTACAACGTGGGGGCGTTCAACCCCTCCGCCGCCGAGATCCGCGACCTGGTCCTGGCCGCCTTCCCCTCGGCGGAGATCACCTTCGCGCCGGACCTTAAGCGACAGGGGATCGTGGATACCTGGCCGGCGGACGTAGACGACTCGGCGGCCCTGGCCGACTGGGGGTACGCGCCCGCCTACGATCTCCAGCGCTGCTTTGCCGACTACCTGATCCCCACCATCCGCCAGCGCTACGCCTGACCCCCCGGCTACCTTACGGTGCGGGAGAGGCCCCGGCGCGGAAGAGGCGGTTGGGACGCCCCTCCTCCCAGGGGCGGTAGCTAGCGCAGTAGGCGATGCGTTCCGCCAAGGTGGGGTGGCTGTAGCGCCAAAAGCGGATGAACGGGTGTGGATCGGGAAGCACCTTGGAGTCCTCAGCCAGCTTGACGAAGGCCCGGGCGCCCGCTGCGCCGTCGCGGGTCATCTCCAGGGCAAAGGTATCGGCGTCGTGCTCGATCTTCCGGGAGTACGCGTTGAGGGCGGGGGTGAGGAGGAAGAGGGCGACGCTCACCACCAGCAACAGCAAGGGGATCGCCGCGGGATCGTGGGGGTGCGCAAACCCCCAGCTTTGCCCCCACCGGGCCGTGGCCCAGTCCACGGCCCGTTGGGCCGCCCAGAAAACGACGAACAGCAAGGCGAGGAGCACACCGACCAGGATCCAAACGTGGTGCAAGACGTAGTGGCCCATTTCGTGAGCCATCACGAACAGGAGTTCGTCGCGTTGCATCTTGGCGATGATGGTGTCCCAGAGGACGATCCGTTTGGTCGGGCCGAGACCGTTCACGTAGGCGTTCATGGTCTTGGTCTGCTTCGACTTGTCCACCTGGTACACGCGCCCGCCGGCGATCCCCGCCCGCTCCGCCAGGCGGACGATGTCGGCACGCAGCGCCTCGTCCTCCAGCGGCTTGAAGGTGTTGAACACCGGGTCCAGCACCACCGGCGCCACCAGCAGCAGGAGGAGGACCACCGGCACCGCCCCCAGCCAGAGGGCCAACCACCAGCGGCGGACCTTGCGGATGCCCAGGAGGGCCAGGGCCACCAGCGGCGAGCCGATGAGCATGCCCATCACCAGCTCCTTCCCCTGGTCCCCGAGCCAGCCGAGCAGGCTCTGGTCGGAGAGGTCGAACCGGTGCGGCACCACGTAGCCGGAGAGGAGGTCGAGAGGCAGCGACAGCACCGCCATAACGAGCGCAAAGAGCGCATAGGTGATCATCCCGGCGAGAAACTCCCGGCGGGTGACCCGGCGAGCCAGGTCGCGCAACCGGCGGGAGATGCCGAGGGCGAGGACGGCGACGAGAGCGAGGAAGCCGTAGAAGGCACCGGCAAAGTACAGACCGTCCAGCCAGCGCTGGTGGGCCCGCATCTCGTCGGTGACCACCACCGCCGGCACGTCCGCCGCCGCGCCGCCCGCCCTCCCCGCTATGACGGGCTCGTCGGCGGTCGCGCTAGCAACAATGGGTATCGCCACCCCGCCCACACCGAGAGCCACCATCAGGAACACTAAGGCCGCGCGTCGAATCATGGCGTGTCCTCCCAAGCCTATCGAGGTCATCGTGGCATTCTACGCAGCCGGTTCGCCGGAGTTCTCGCCGTGCCGAGGGGCGGCCGATCAGCGGTAACGCCCCGCGCCACGGTGCGGCCGGTGGGCGGAATCGCCCGGGCAACCGGCGCTACACTTCCCGCCGGGTAGAAACCCGGCGGCCAATGGCGAGCGAGCTCCACCCCCGAGTCAACATCCTGGGCGTCAACGTGAGCGCGGTGACGATGGAGGAGGTTCTGGAGGCCATGGCCGGGTGGATCGCCCGGGGGGAGCGCCGGTACGTCTGCGTTACCCCGAGCCACACCGTCATGGACTGCCGCACCGATCCCGAGCTCCGCCGCATCGTCAACGCCGCCGGTCTCGTCACCCCCGACGGGATGGCCATCGTCTGGCTGCTGCGCTGGCGCGGCCATCGCCGGGTGGAGCGGGTCTACGGGCCCGACCTGGTGGTGAGCGCCTGCGCCCGCTCGTTGCGCGAGGGGTGGCGCCACTTCTTCTGTGGCGGCGCGCCAGGCGTGGCCGAGAGACTCACCAACCGTTTGCTGGAGCGCTTCCCGAACCTCGCCGTGGCGGGAACCGCCGCCCCCCCCTTTCGCCCGCTTTCCGCCGACGAGGACCGCCACCTCGTCGAGGCCATCAACGCGACGTGTCCTGACATCCTCTGGGTGGGTCTCGGCTCGCCCAAGCAGGAGCGCTGGATGGCCGAGCATGCGGAGCGCATCCAGGTCCCCGTCATGGTGGGGGTGGGGGCGGCCTTCGACCCAGCGACATGCTGCCGGTAAGGACGCTTGCAAACTGGGGTAGCTCGTCGATGGAGAACCGCCGCAGGAAGTGGCCGACGTGGGGAATGACGCGGGGGTCTCGCCGTAGCTTGAAGCGCGCGTTCCACTCCTCCCGCAGCGCTGGATGGCTCTCGAGGTAGCGGGCCAAACGCTCTTCGGCATCCACCACCATCGTGCGGATCTTCCGGACGCGGATCGGGCGGCCGTGGAGGCCCACCCGCTCCTGCACGAAGAAGGCAGGGCCGCGGCTCGCCAGCTTCACCGCCACCACGGCGGCGGCCATCACCGGCGCTCCCAGGACAAGCCCCAATGCCCCGCCGAGAACGTCCACCGTTCGCTTGAGGAAGCGGTTGCGGCGCCGGAGGAGCTGGCTCGTGAACTCGATGCCCAATACCCCCCCGAGGTCGCGGAATTCGGCGCCGCTCACGGGGATGTCGCCGCCGCCGGGGAGGAGGATCACTTGGCGGAAGTGGCGCCGAAGCTCGTCGAGGATCGCCCCCACCCCGGCACCGCCGTCGGCCCGCACCACGGCGACTCGCACGCCCCGGGCGGCAAGCTGCGGGGCGTCAGCCAGCCGCCCCACCCAGAGCCCTCCTGCCGGGAGCCCCCCCTCGCCCTCCCCCGCCAAGGCGAGAACCGCCACTGGCCGCCACCCCACCGCCAGAGACTCGTCCAGTAGCAGCAGCAGCTGGCCAACGGCGGTTTGCTCCCCCACCAGCACCGCGGGCTCGCGCCACCACAGCCGGCGGCCTACCAGATGGACCACGCCGTGCCTGGCCAGGGGAACGACCAGCAGCGCCGTGGCCCATGCCAGGACCACCGTGACCCGGGAGTGCTGGTGGGGCAGTTTGAGCCAGTAGGTCGCCGCCGCCAAAACCACGAACACGAAGGAGGTGCGCAGGCTGAGGCGCCGCAGTACCTCCACCGGCCCAATGCCGAAACCCGGGTAGAGGCCGGCCTGGGCGTACGAGAGGAGAAAGAGGCCCAGAAGCGGCGCCACCTCCAGGTAGATGCGAGGGTCCTGGAGGAGCACGCCCCAGCCGTACAGGAAATAGGCCCACCCCCACGCCACCCCTAGCGCCGCCACATCCACCACCACCAGGAGCGCGGCGCGCAGGGGCCTTGCCCAACGGGGGGGCGAGCTCACGTCGGCGAGGTTCCCCCCACTGGCGAGTGGAGTGGCGGCGCCGATGCCAGCAGGCTCGCACCCGTTTTGCAGGTGCTCATCTCGCCCCACGTGTCGAGCTCCCCATGGCAACCGCCACGTATGCTAGCACCGCGGGGCGTTCGGCTTGCGTGGGGTGGCCACCGGCTCCGGGGCTGCCCGGCCATCGGCCCGAGACCCACCGAGCCGAGATTCGACGCCGGCCCCTCGCTGGCGTCGAGACCCGCCCGCGCGCTTTCCTGACGGCCCGGCGGCCAGCGCTCATCACGGCGGGATTTCCCCTCGGTCGGCGGAGTTTCGCGGCAGCGCCAGCCGATAGCGGCGGTGTGGCCCGTGGGTTTGCGACCAGTGCGGAACACGAGGAAGCGTCCGACGCCCTCGGCACGGGCAGCTTCTCGTCACATTACCGCGCGCCCGAACGAGGCGCCGCCGTCCATCGATGGCGCGCCCCAGTGGCGAGGCTCGTCGCCCGGGGGGACGAGGTGGGGATTCTCGCTTGGCGTGTCAGCGGTGCGCGTCCTCGCTCTTCGGTGTCCCGGCGGGCGTGGCAATCCGCCGCTGCATGGCGAAGCGGCGCAGTCGCGCCACATGTTCCTGGTCCCCCCGCGAGAGGCTCGCCAGTAACGTGCTCAGCTCCTGGCAGGCAGCGGCAACCGCCTGCCGGCCGTGTGCCTCTCCGGCCTTCTCCTCCACGTCCAGCAGGAGGCGCAGGGTGTCAGTGAGGGGAACCGTTCGCAGATGGCTGCGCAGCGTGGCCACATCGTCGGTGGCGGCCAGTACCCCGGCCACGTCCAGGTCCACCTCGGCAAAGGCCTGGGGGTTCTGGGCCGCGAGCCGGCGCAGGTAGGCCACCTGGGCCGCGTGGGAGCGCTCGTCCATGGCCAGGCGGGAAAAAAGCCCCCTCGCCTCGGCATCGTCCTGGTACACCGCCGCGAGTTCCTCGTAGACCTCGGCGAGGGCCAGCTCCAGCCGCTCCAGCGGCCGGGCCAGCGCATGAATGTCGGCCATCCACCCAACCTTTCCAGCGCCCCGGAGGCGTTGCCGCCACCCGTGGCGCCGGCCCCATCATAGCGAAGGGCACCCCGAAGGGTGCCCTTCGCCACTGCTGAAGGACGAGCTAGCTACTTGGTCTTCACCGGATCCGGTGGGCGGGTCGGCAGCGCCAGGGGTCTCTCGGCCATGGCCTTGAGCACCTCCTCCACGCCGCGCTCGAGTTGCGGGTCGCGCCCGGCGATCACCGACGCGGGGTCGTTCTCCACCACGATGTCGGGCTCCACGCCGATGCCTTCAATGATGTACTGCCCGTTCTCGTCGTTGGTGGCGTTGAGCGGCACGAACACCCGCCCGCCATCGATGAGCGGCCCGCGACTGGAGATCCCCACCACACCCCCCCAGGTCCGCTTGCCGATGAGGGGCCCAAGCCCTGCCTTGCGGAAGTAGTAGGGGAAGATGTCGCCGTCGGAGGCCGACGTCTCGTTGATGAGCGCCACCTTGTGGGCGTGCAGGACGGTGGCGGGGTAGGTGCTGGGAAAGTCGGAGTCGAACCCGAAGCGGGTCCCCAGGAGCCGGTTGTCCAGACGTTCGATGATCCACTGGGACACGTTACCGCCGCCGTTGGAGCGCACGTCGATGATCATCCCCTCCTTACGGATCTGCGGGTAGAAGCTCTTGATGAACTCGTAAATGCCGTCCGCCCCCATGTCGGGGATGTGGATGTAACCGACCCGCCCGCCGCTCATGGCTGCGACCTTGGCCCGGTTGCCGTCCACCCACTCCTTGTAGATGAGCGCCTCCTCCGAGGTGATGGGGGTGTAGGTGACCTTTCGCGCCCCCTCGAAGGACGGCACGGTGTTGAGGGTCAGGGTGACGGGGTCGGTCTTGTGCCGCAGGAGTCGGTACGGGTTGTCGCCGGGCAGCAGCTCCACACCGTCGATGGCCAGCACGAAGTCGCCCACCCGGGCGTCCACACCGATCTGGGTGAGGGGCGAGCGGTACTTCTCCTCCTCGTTGTCGCCCGGGAAGATCTTGGCGATGCGGTAGCGGCCCGCCTTCTCGTCCAGCTCGAAGCGGGCCCCCGGCAGCCCCACCTTGGGCCGCGGCGGCAGTTCGTAGTCGCCCCCCTCGATGTAGGCGTGACCCACGTTGAGTTCGGCCACCATCTCGCCCAGGACGTAGTTGAGGTCCGAGCGGTGGGCCACGTGGGCCACCAGCGGCCGGTACTGCTCCCCGAGAGCCTTCCAGTCGTAGCCGTGCATGTTCTTCACGTAGAAGAAGTCCCGGTAGCGCCGCCAGACCTCGTTGAAGATCTCCAGCCACTCCTCAGCGGGCACTCGGTTGACGTACAGGGATGCGGTGGACACCGACTTCTTCTCGCCGCCCTTCGGCTTGGCGTCCAGCAGGTTGTAGCTCTTCCCCTGGCGCACCAGGACCTTGCCGCCGTCGCCCGCGACCGCGTAGTCGTCCACGTCCTCGGCCAGGGTGGAGGCCTTGCGTTCCTTCATGTCGAAAATCTGCAGCGAGGTCTTGGCGTAGGACTCGCGACCGTAGAACGGCGCCCCCGAGACGGTGTAGAGCAGATAACCCTTGACCGCGGCAAGTTGGCGGATGTTGTCCGAATCCACCGGCACCCGGCTGACCCGTCGCGCCAACCCGTCGAAGTCGATGCGCACGGGCTTTTTGGCCTCCTTGCCGCCTTCCGTGGCCGCGTCCTTCTTGCCGCGCCCCTTCTCCTCGCCGGCCTTGCTGGGCTTGCCAGCCTGGGCCGCCTCGCTGCCGCCTCCCTCCTCGACACTCACCTCGTCGCTCTGGGGGCCGAACGGGTCCTTGCCGTCGCGGCGCAGGGCCAGCGCAAAGATACCGGTGGTGCGGTTGCCGGCGTAGTTCCACTCCACCGAGGAAATCTGCGGCGCGAACTCGCGGTCCGATAGGTAGAAGAGGTAATCCCCGTCGGGGTCCCAGGCCGGGTTGCGCTCGTCGAACATGTCGCTGGTGATACGCCGCAGCACCTTGTCCGCCACCCCCCAGATGTAGAGGGAACGGAAGGTGTTGGCGTCGGCCATGGAGAAGGCGAGCCACGCCCCGTCGGGGGACCAGGCGTAGTCGAAGATCCCGCCGTACTGGTCGTCGGCAACCTCCACGATGCTGCCGTCGGCCACGGTGAGGACGTAGAGCTTGCCGTCCTTGTCGGAAAAGGCGAGGCGACTGCCGTCCGGCGACCACTCGGGGGCGTAGAGCATGGCGGCGAACCGGCTGGTGAGCTGGCGCGGCTTGCTCGCGCCGGCCTGATCCACCACGTACACCTGATCTTCGCCACTGGCGTCGGAGACGAAGGCGATGCGGCTGCCGTCCGGAGACCACCGGGCCCACTTGTCGTGGGCACCGGAGGTGTCGGTGAGGTTACGGGTGGGGCCGTGCTCGACGGGGACAGTGAAGATGTCACCACGGGCCACGAAGAGAGCCCGCTCCCCCTTGGGTGAGAGGGCGAAATCCTCGATGTTCTTGGCCGCCGAGATCCGGGACGGCCGGGTGTTGAGCCCGTCGTCGGGGACGGTGATGGGGATCTTGGTGTCACTCTCCGATTTCACGTCGTGCACCCAAAGCTCGCCGCCCAGTTCGTAGACGATGGCGCTGCGGTTGTCTGACGAGGCCCAGCGCACGTCCCACGTTGTCGAGTGGGTCACCTGGGTAACCGTCTCGGTGCGCACGTCGAAGCGGTAGAGGTTGAGCGTGCCGTCCCGGTCCGAGGCAAAGTAAATGGCATCGCCGATCCACATGGGGTCGCGCTCGGTGCGCTTGGAGGGGGCGATGACCCGGGCGTTGTTGGTGGCGAGGTCGAAGATGTAGAGGTCCTGCGCCCAGCCGCCCTCGTACCGCTTCCAGGTGCGGAAGTCACGGAACAGCGGCGAGTACACCATCAGCGTGCCCTTCGGCGAAAAGTCCCCCGCCCCGGCTGTGGGCATGGGCAGCTTCACCGGCAAGCCGCCGGTGACGCTCACCGTGTAGAGGGCGGTCTCCACCCCACCACCGGCGTCCCGTAACGACCGGAACAGGACTTTGGTGCCGTCCGGCGTCCACCCGTACACCTGGTTGTCCCACCCCCAGCGGGGCGCCAGGGGACCACGGGCCGGGTAGTAGGTGAGCTGCCGCGGCACGCCGCCGCTTGCCGGCATGACGTACACCTGCTCGTCGCCGTCGTACTGGCCGGTGAAGGCGATCCACGCGCCGTCCGGGGAGAACTTCGGGAACACCTCGATCCCCGGGTGGGCGGTGAGCCGCACCGCAGTGCCACCGCTCGCGGGGGCCTTCCAGATGTCCCCGGCGTAGCAGAAGACCACGCTGTCACCGTGGATGTCTGGGAAACGTAGGAGCTTGGTCTGCGCCAGCCCGGTCGCGGCGAGCGCCAGGCCAGCGAGCACCGTTGCGGTTAGGGTTACGCGTTGTCGCGGCATACCTCCTCCCTCCACCTGTCTACGAACCGCCCGTGGCGAGGTTGCGTTCCCGCCGGGGTCAAACCTCGCGCACCACCTCGGCCAGGGGGCGGCGGCTCCTCGTCCCCGCCGCCTCGGCCGGAACCCCCAGCGGCACCAGAGCCACCGGCCGCAGGTCCGGCTCCAGCCCGAGGACTTCGGCCACCGCCCCCTCGTCGAACGCCCCCACCCAGCAGCCGGCAAGGCCCACCTCGGTGGCCGCCAGGAGCAGGTTCTCGATGGCGGCAGCAGTGTCCTGGATGCAGTACAGGGTCGCCCCCCGCGCGCCGTACACCCGCGCCGATTCGCCCGGCACCGCACAGACCACCACCACCACCGGCGCCGAGGCCACGAAGTCCTGCCGGTGGGCGGCCTGGGCCAGCCGGGCCCGGAGGTGGGCGCTCTTCACCACCAGAAACCGCCACGGCTGCAGGTTCCCCGCCGACGGCGCCCAGCGGGCCGCTTCCAGCACGAAGGCCAGCTTCCCCTCGTCCACACCCCCCGGCGCAAACCGGCGGCAGGAGAACCGCTGGAAGTAGACGGCAACGTCGGTCATGGCGCCTCCCCGGCCCGGTCCCCGCAGCGGGCGAGCGCGATGCCAGGATAGCCGGCGCGACTGGGTGCGGGAAGGGCAGTGCGGTGCGGCTTTCTGGGGCGAAGGTTCTGCACACTGTCCCGCCACGGGGGTGTCACGGCCGCGTGCTAAGCTACACGCGAGGGGGTGCATGACTGCAGGGCGCGCCGGATGGCGCATCGCCGCCGCGGTGGTCGTCGTTGCGGTGGTGGTGCTCAACCTCGTGGGCTACCTCGAGGGTTCGCGCAGCGCCGGCCTGCGGGTGGGCGTCGTCATCAACGAGCTGGAGGCCGGTCTCGTCGTCACCCGCGTCGCGCCCGGAGGCCCCGCCGAGCGGGCGGGGGTCGCCGCCGGGGACGTGCTGCTGACCGTCAACGGCCAGCCGGTGCGCAGCAACGAAGACTACGACGTTGTCGCCAAGGGGTTCGCGCCGCGCCGGCCAATCACGTACGTGGTGCAACGCGGCCCCCGGACCCTCGAGATCGAGATTGTCCCCGGCGTGCCGATGGAATGGTGGCCGTTCCTGGGGGAGGTTCTGGCGTCGCTGGTCTTCCTCGTCCTCGCCGTGGTGGTGGCCGCCCAGCCCCGTCACGACCTGCGCACCCGGCTGCTCTTCCTCTTCTCCGCGGCCGTGGCGGTGGAGCTGGCGTTGCCGTCCATGCCCATGGTGGGTCGCCAGGCCGTCACCACCTTGGCCACGGTGGGGTTCTACCTTCTCTCGGGGTTGGAGTTCGCCCTCGAGCTGCACCTCGTCCTCATGTTGCCGGAGCCGCCGGCGTGGCTGCGCCGCCACCGCGCCGTGGTTCCGCTGCTGTACGCCGTGGGCGTGGGGGCGGGCCTCGTCTTGGCCGTGTTGTACCTCGGGGATTTCCACCGCTGGCCGGTGACCACCGGCGATACGAGCAGGCTGCGCGGCAACATCATCAACACGCTGCTCCCGGTCTGGGCGATGCTGGTGATCGGCCTGCTGGCGCACCGGACGCTCACCCATCCGGAGCCCTCGGGACGCCACCGGGCAGGGCTGGTGCTGCTGGGGAACACCCCGTGGGCCATCTTCATCTTCGCCACCAGCCTCCTCAATGTCCTGGGACGGAGTTGGCCTAACTGGTTGCACGTGGCGCAGCCGTTCATCCTCCTTGCCTTCCCGGTGGCGGTCTTCCTTGCCATTTACCGCTACCAGCTCTTCGACATCGAGTTCGTGGTCCGCAAGAGCCTCGTCTACACCACCCTCACGGGCGCCCTGTTGCTGGTCTTCTACGCCTCCGTGGGGGCCGGCAGCGTCCTCTTCTCCCAGTACGTGGGGGGCGGCGCCTCCATGTGGGTGGTGGCGGGCGCCACGCTACTTTTGGGCCTGCTCTTCACGCCGTTGCGGCAGGCGGTGCAGAGCGTCATCGATCGGCGCATCTTCCCCGAGCGGTACGCCATGCGGCAACGCCTCATCGCCCTTGCCGCCGACCTGGCCTCGCTGGGCAAGCTGTCCCTCATGGGCAACCACCTGGTTGAGCAGTTGCGCGAGATCTTCCGCCTGGAGTCCACCACCCTCCTCGTGGCCGACCCGACGAGCGGCATTCTCCTCACCTTGGCCACCACCAAGACTGACCTGGACGAGAACTTTGGCCTCTCCTTCCTGCTTTCCCCAGACGACGAGGGCGTGAAGATGCTGCGGCGCGCCAACCGGGCGGTGGCGGCCGCTCCGCTCATCCAGCGCAGCGCTTCCCTGGCCCAGCGGCTCACCGGCTTCGGCGTCGAGGTGATGGTGCCGGTGACGAGCCGCGGAAGCGTCATCGGCCTCCTTCTCCTCGGCCCCAAGGTCTCCGGCGAGCGATTCTCCGCCGAGGAGCTGGACCTCTTGAACCTGTTCGCCCACCACGTGGCGAGCGTCCTGGAGAACGCCCGGCTGTTCGCCTCGGCCACTTACGACAGCCTGACAGGGCTGCTGCGCCGGGAAGCTATCCTCGACCTGTTGGAGCGGGAGCTACAACGGGCCACCCGCTACGGCCGCCCCCTCACCATCGGCATGGCGGATTTGGACCACTTCAAGGAGATCAACGATCGTTTCGGCCACCTGGTGGGCGACGCCCTCCTCAACCGCGTGGCCCAGTCGCTGCAGAGCGGCCTGCGCTCTACCGACGCGGTGGGGCGCTACGGCGGCGAGGAGTTCCTCCTCGTGCTGCCGGAGACCGACCTGGGCGGGGCGCGGGCGGTGGCGGAAAAGGTCCGGGCCATGGTGGAGGGGATCACCGTCCCGGCCGGGCGCGGGCACACCCCGCCGGTGACCGTCTCCATCGGCCTCGCCGCCGTGGAGGCGGGGACGTCGAAGGGTCCGCGCAGCGCCACCGCCCTGATCGCCGCCGCCGACCAGCAGCTCTTCCGGGCCAAGGAGCGCGGCCGCAACCGCGTCGAACCCAGCGCCTGACCTGCGCCGAAATAAGGCGCCAGCCGGTACAATGCTGCGCTGGAGCCACCGTGGCGGACCTCCTCGAGTGCCTCATCCAGATCCGGGCGTTGGAGGAGACGCCCCGCCGCCTCCAGCGCTTGCTGGAATCCACCACCCCCTCTGCCTGGCAGCGGCCAGGGCCGCGGGGGGGACCGGCGCCGGCGGAGTACCTGGCGGAACTGGTGGCGCGGGAACGGTCCCTCGCTCGGCGACTCCTCGCTGCCTTTGGCGGTGACGCCGGCGAGCCGCCGTCGGTCGGTGACCCCGCAGAGGTTGCTTCCCCGACTGGCCGCGCAACCGCTTTCGCGGCCCTTCGCGCCGTCACTCTCGCGGTGCTCGCCGAGCGTTCGGCGGGGGAACTGGGCGCGCCGATGCCGGGGGAGGCGGGCAGCGGGGCGGTGCTGGCCGATCTCGTGGCGCAGGTCGTGGCGTGGGACACCGAGTGTTTGGCCGAGATTCGGGCGGCTCTCGACCAGGTAGCAGCCCCCCAGGGAGGAGCGTGACCATGGCGTCCATCAACATCTTCAGGGACTTTTCCCGGACCTTCTGGGTAGCAAACCTGATGGAGCTGTTTGAGCGGGCCGCCTACTACGGGCTCAACTCGGTGCTGGCCGTCTACCTCACCGTCTCGGTGGCGGAAGGGGGGCTTGGAGCCTCGCAGCAGGCGGTGGGGTTCCTCCAGGGCATCGTCTACGCCGCCACCTACGTCCTCCCCATCGTGGGCGGGGCCCTCGCCGACCGCTACGGCTACCGGAAAATGCTCATCGTCGCCTTCGCCCTCCTCGCCACCGGCTACTTTGCGGCTGGTCACATGTCCTCCTACGCTCTCGTTTTCCTTGCCCTGCTGGTGATGGCCACCGGCTCCGGCCTCTTCAAGCCCATCATCTCCGGCTCCATCGCCCGCACCACCGACGAGCGCACATCATCCTTCGGGTTCGGCATCTACTACTGGATGATCAACCTGGGGGCGTTCCTAGCGCCGCTGGTGGTGAGCGTCCTGAAGGGCTTTTCCTGGCAGCACGTCTTCACGGCCTCGGCAGCGTACTGCGCCGCCATGCTCCTGCCAGCGCTCTTCCTCTACCGCGAGCCGCCGCGCCCCGAGAGCAGCAAGCGACTGAAGGACGTGCTGGCCGGTGCCGCCGAGGTTCTGGGGGACGCCCGTTTCATGCTGATGGTGGTGGTCTACTCCGGGTTCTGGATCCTGTACTTCCAGAACTTCGGTTCGGTGCTGTGGTACCTGCGCGACTTCATCCACCGCGAGCCGGTGAGTCAAGCGGTGACGGGACTGTTGGCTGCCGTGGGGCTGCCCTGGACGTTCACCTTCGACGCCGAACACGTGACGGTAATCAACGCCGGCACCATCATCCTCCTCCAGGTGGTGGTGAGCCGCATCGTCGCCAACCGCCCGGCCCTCCCCACCATGGTGGCGGGGATGGCCATCGGTTGCGTCGGCTTTCTGCTCCTCGCCTCGTCCTTCAACCCTTGGGTGTTCGTGGCCGGCATCGCCGTGTTCTCCATCGGCGAGATGACCACCCACCCCAAGTACTACTCCTTTGTGGGCCTGGTGGCCCCCCCCGATCGCAAGGCCGTGTACATGGGGTACGCGTTCCTCTACGGCGTGTTCGGCTCGCTCCTCGGCTCCAACCTGGGAGGGTTCCTCTACGAGCGGATGCTCAAACCGGTGGTGGGCACCAACGCCGCGGCCGGTCGCACGACCCTCTTCTGGCTGCTCTTCGCGGCTCTGGACGTGGTGGCGGTGGCGGGGTTGGTGCTCTTTGCCCGGGCCTTTGGCACGGATACCGAAGTGACCCGGCGCCGCGCCCGCACCGTGATGTCCGGGGTGTACGCCCTCGTCCTGGCGCTGGGCGGCGTGTTTCTCTACGTGGCCTTTGCCGGGTCCCCTCCCCAGTACCGGACCGCCGTGCAGGCGGTCATCTTCCTGCTCCTGGGGGGTGGCGGTCTGCTCGTCAACCGCCGGCGACCCTGAGGCGCTGCCCCTCTCGCCCTACTGGAGCAGACCGGCCGTCGCTGGCCGGTCCGCAACCGGCACCGGCGCGATCACCCGCTGTAACGGTGGCTCCTCGTCCCCTCCCCCCGGGTCGAAGAGGACGAAGACGGCTGCGGCGAACCGCCCGGTGCCTGGGAGCGGCGCCTCGGGGTCCTCGGGGATGGCGTCCGCCGGGGATTCCTCCAGCAGGAGCACCGCATCTACGCCCAACCGGTGAGCCAGGCGCGCCAGGGCCGCCAGCGCCGACCCGTCGCCGAGGGGTATTGGCGGCAGGATGGGCGTCACGGCCACGATCCAGTAATCCTCCTCCGGCTCGGCGGTGTAAAAGGGCACCTCGGCGACAACCAGGGCCGGCGGGCCGCTCTCCTCGGGCCAGACCCCGAGGGGAAGGGCGGAAGCCAGGAGCATGCTGGCCAGGAGCATCGTTGCCTCTCAATTCTCCGCCGTCAGGCGCGACAGGCCACCGAGGTAGGGGCGCAGCGCCGCCGGGATGTCCACCGAGCCGTCTTCCCTCTGGTAATTTTCCAGGATGGCGATGAGGGTCCGTCCCACCGCCAGGCCCGAGCCGTTGAGGGTGTGGAGGAAGCGGGGCCTCCCCCCGGCCGAGGGACGGTAGCGGAGGTCCGCCCGGCGCGCCTGGAACGCCTCACAGTTGGAGCAGGACGAGATTTCCCGGTACATCCCTTGCCCCGGCAACCACACCTCGATGTCGTAGGTCTTGGCGGCGGCAAAGCCCATGTCGCCGCTGCTCAGCGTCACCACCCGGTACGGCAGGCCCAGCCCCTGCAATACCGCCTCCGCCTGGCGCACAAGGATCTCCAGCTCGGCGTAGCTGGTCTCCGGGGTGGCGAGGTGGACGAGCTCCACCTTGTCGAACTGGTGCTGGCGGATGAGCCCCCGCACGTCCCGCCCGTAAGAGCCGGCCTCGGCCCGGAAGCAAGGCGTGTAGGCGCAGTACCGGCGGGGGAGTGAGGCCTCCTCGAGAATCTCGCCCCGGTGCAGGTTGGTGACCGGCACCTCGGCGGTGGGCACCAGGTAGAGGTCGGTGCCTTCCACCCGGAAGAGGTCCTCGGCAAACTTGGGGAGCTGGCCGGTGCCCACCAGCGCTTGGCGGTTGACGAGGAAGGGCACGTACACCTCCCGGTAGCCGCCCCCCCGGTGGAGGTCCAACATGTAGGTAACGAGGGCCCGCTCCAGCGCCGCCCCGGCGCCCCACAGGACGGCGAACCGCGCCCCCGCCACCTGAGCGGCTCGTTCGAAGTCCAGGATCCCCAGGGCCGGCCCGAGGTCCCAGTGGGCCTTGGCCGGGAACGGGAAGGTGGGGGGTTCGCCCCAGTGCCGCTCCACCCGGTTGGCCGTCTCGTCGGCGCCGTCGGGGACGCTCTCGTGGGGCAGGTTGGGAATGGTGAGTTCCAGCTCGGCCACCCGCTGCGCCAGCCGGGTGGCGTTCGCCTCCAGCTCCCTGATGCGCTCGCCCAAGGCCGCCAACCGGGCCCGCAGCGCCTCCCCTTCCTCCCGCCGGCCCGCGGCAAAGAGCGCCCCCACCTCCTTTGAGCCCCGGTTGCGGTCGGCCTTGGCCTCCTCGAGCTCGGCCTGGACGTGTCGCCACTCGGCGTCGGTGGCGATGAGTTCCTCCAGGGGGGCGTCGCTCCGCCGGCGCGCCAAGCCGCGCCGTACGGTATCCGTATCCCCCCGCCACACCTCGCGTGCCAGCATGCGCTCCTCCGAGCCTGCCATTGTTGGCCTTCCCGCTGCCGGCGTCAACGTGCCTGCGCCCCCGTATACTCCCCCCGTGACGCACCCCCGTGGCACCGCCTTCCTGGCTCCACTGGCGTTTGCGCTCCTCGTGCTCGCCCTCGCCCTCCTCGACGCCATCGAGAGCGGCGAGGCGCTGGCCGCCGCGCTGGCCGTGGGGTTCGCGTACCTGCCGAGCGGCCTGGTCGCTCCGGGCGGGTGGCGGCGGCAGGCGGCGGAAGCCGCGCTGCTGCCCCTTGCCATGGTGCTCGTGCTGATACCCGGCGCCGACGAGCGCCGGATCGCCACTGCTGTCCTGCTGGTGCTCGCGGCACTTGTGGCCACCGCTGCCGCTGCTCCGGCGCATCGCCAGCACGGCGCATGGCTGGTTGCGGCTCTGGCCGGGGCGGTGTGGAGCGCCACGACCCTTGCCCCGGCAGCCGGTGCTTTCCTCGCCAGAACCCCCGGCCTGCTCGCCGTGGTTGCCCTGGCGACGGCTGCCGCCAGGCTCCTCGGCCCAGGACCTGGGGCTCTGTTCGGCGCCGTCCTCGGTGTCCTGCCCGTGCACGGGCTGCCGCCGCTCGTGCTGGCCCTAGCGGTGGCCGCTGGCGTGGCGGCCCTGCGTCTGCCGCCGCGCCGGGGTCCACTGCGGGGCGAGGCCGGGTGGGCTGCGGTGACGATCCCGGCGGTGCTGTTCCTGGCCGCCGTCTCGCCGTGGGGGGAGGAGGCGCTGGCCCACCTGACCGTACCGGTGGGGCTTCTGGTCGTGGCTCTCGCCCTCCTGGCGGGCTCCCGCCGACTGCCGCCCGCTGCCGTGGGCGCTTTGGTCCTGGCGGGAACCCTGCTTCTTGCCCCACCCCCTCCCCCCACCGACGTGCCCACCGTGCTGCTGGATCCCTCGCGCCCGGCGACCCCCCTGCCCCCCAGCGCCGGTCCCGGGTATACCCTTCTGGTTACCGTGGCCAACGCCGCCCAGCTCCCCCAGGGGACGCCGGTGGCGGAGGTGGTTTCGGGGGCGCAGCGGGTCACCATTAGGGCCGGGGTGGAGACGGCCGAGTGGGCGCACGAGCGCTCGGACCTTGCGCGCCGCGTGCGCCACGAGCTGCCGCGCCGACCCCTCTGGCGCCCGAGCCGTGAGCCCAACGGCACCGTGGTCTGGGGGGTGGCGGGGGTGGTGGAGCTGGGACTGCCGCCGGGGGCAACGCCGGTTCTTCGCCGCTCGGTGCTCCTCCCCGAGTCGGTACAGGTGGAGGTGGGGGCCGCTCCGAGCCGGCCGGGGGTTGGGCCGGCAGGGTTTCCCCTGCGCCTCTCGTGGGTGGCAGCCGGGGTGGTGGTGGCCTTCCTGCAGGTAGCGGGTCGCACCACCGCCACATCGGGAGTCTGGGTGCCCTGGGCGCTGCTCACCGGCGGGTGGCTTGCTGCAACCTCTGCCCTCGGGCCGGTGGCAGGGTTTGCCCAGAGGGTGGCCGGGGAGATTGCGCTCGCTGCGCTGCTCGCGGCCTGGTTCCCCTGCGCCTGGCGCTGGTTCGCCCGCCGCCGGCGTTTTCTGGCTGCCGCGACCCTCCTCGTCCCCCTGGCAGCCGCCACGCCGGTGATCACGCCCCCCCTGGGCGACGACACCTACCACCTCCTGCTCCTGGAATCCCTCGTCCGCGACCGCGACCTGGCCATCGCCAACAACATCGACACGGCCCGCAACCCCAACGAGGCCATCTACCGCCCGGTGGCGGGGACCTTCGTCCACTCCCCGGCCCTCGCCGTGCTCCTCGCCCCCGCCTACTGGCTTGCCGGCCGCAGCGGTGCTGGGGTGGTCATGGCCCTGGTGGGAGCTGCCTGCCTCGCCCTGGCCATGCGTCGTGCAGAGCAGCTGGGCCTGCCCCCCTCGCGGCTGGGACTGGCAAGTGTTTGCCTGCTCCTGTCCTACCCCCTGGCCACCTTCTCCACCCAGCTCTGGACCGAGATGCCAGGCGCCCTGTTGGCCCTGGCCGCCGCCGTCCCCCTGGCGGTGCCGGCGGTCCACCGGTGGCTGGCGGCAGGGCTCGCCGTGGGGGCAACTCTCCTCAAGACCCGCCTGGCCCTGGTGGCGCTGCCGCCGGCGGCGGTAGCGTGGCTGGGGCAGGGGCGACGGCGGCGCCTGCTGGTCCCCCTGGCCGCCGCCTCGGTGACGGCGACCCTGGCCTGGGTGCTGGCTGCCGCGCTGGTGGGGGATCCCCTCGACCCCATGGGTCGGCGACGGCTCCTGGACCTCCTCCCCCGCTCCCCGCTGCACCCCCTCCTCGTGGTGGGGGGGCTGGCGTTCGACGCAGCGGCGGGTTTGGGCTTTGCCTCGCCGTTCCTCCTGGCGGCCCTGCTCGGGGTGGTGTGGGTGTGGCGACGCGGGGCTTGCGGGGAGCGAGCGCTCCTCCTCGGCGGGATCCTCACGCTCCTCGCCCTTCTCCACTACGTGGAGTGGCGCGGGGGGGACTCCCCACCGGCCCGCTACCTGGTGCCGCTGTGGGGGGCGCTGGCCCTGGCGGCCGCGGCGCTCCTGGCTGGCGCCGGCCGCGGGCGAGGGCTTCTGGTGGCGCTCCTGCCCCCCACCGTGGCGGTGTGGTGGGTGGGAGTCACCCATCCGGCCTGGCTCATCAACGTGGGGGACGGCGGCTTCTGGCTGGGAGACCTCCTCGCCGCTCGCTTCCGGGTGGACGCCCTGGACCTGTTCCCCTCCTTCCTCCGGCCCTCGCCGGCCCGTTGGGTGGTGCCCGCTGCGGCGCTGGCCACGGCCCTGGCGGCCGGCGCGGCGGCCCGCCGTCGTCCCCGCTTCGGGTGGTGGCTGGGCCGCAGCGCGGCGGCCCTGTGGCTCGCCCTGGCCGCCGCCGCCGTGACGGTCATGAACCTCAAGGCAGACTGGCGGGTGGAGATCGAGGACCCCCAGGTGGTGCGCCGGGGTGGGGTGGGGGAACCGCCCCCCGGCACGTTCTCCCGCTTCCTCGTGCCCAACGGCGTGCGGCTGCGGCACGGCGAAGGCGTGCTGGTGCCGCTGCGGCTGGCCCCCCGGTCCCGGGTCGTGCTGGAGGGGTGGCTGGACGGCGAGGCCCGGCAGGGCGCCACGCTTTGGGTGCGCTGGCGGGACGGTGCCACCGTGCCGGTCCCGGTGGCGGGCGCCACGCCCGGGAGCATCGCCCTGCCTCTGGGCGACGCCCACGGCAAGGGCGAGGTGGAGATCACGCTGGTGGCGCCGCCAGGCGGCTCGGCGGTGCTGGATCGGCTGGTGGTGCGGTCTCAGTAGGCGCCTCCAAGCCCCCCTCCGTATACTCCACAGCGTGACCAGGGGCCTCCTCGCCGCCTCCCCCGCCCCCCTCGCCTTTGCCGCGCTGACCGTAGCGCTGGCCGCAACGGGGGAGCTGGACACTGCCACGGCAGTGCGGGCGGGGGTAGCGGCGCTCACGGTGCTGGTGGTGACGGTGCTGGGGGGGGCGAGCGGCTGGCGCGGGCGGGTGGGGGCAATGCTTCTCTTCCCGGCCGGTCTGGCGCTGTTCCTGGTGACTGACGCCCAGCGGCGTGCGTTGCTGCTCTGGGTCGTGCTGGCCGCCGCTGCCCTGGCGGCGGGTGCTGTGTCCTTGACCGTCGCGCGTGGCTGGCGCCGAAAGGGGTGCGCCGCGGCGCTAGCCCTCGCCCTTTTGGTCGTGACTCCCCCGCCAGAGGGCCCGTCGCTCGGCTGGCGGCTCGCCGTGGCCGCGACGGCCGTGGCGGCAGCGGCCGCCGCGGCGCGCCGCCCAGAAACGGGGATGCTGGTGGCCGCCCTCGCTCCGGCGGTGGCTTTGGCCGCGCCGCCGCCGATGGCCGTGGGGGCGCTGCTGCTGGCCGCGGCCCTCCCGTTCCTCCCCGCAGCCGAGCAGGTGGCGTCGCGACTACTGCCGCTGGCTGCGGCGGCGAGCCTGGCCGGCGCAGCTTTCGGTGCCTGGGGGATGAGGCTGCCTTCCCCGCTCTTCCCCGAGGCCTCCCCCCTCCTGCCGGGCGTCGCCGCCCTGGCCATCGTGGCCGTTCCTCGCGTGCCCGTTGCCCTGGCGGCGGCCCTGTGGCTCGCAGCCACGGTGTGGTTGGGGCCGATCCAGCCGGCGGTCTCCGGCCAGCCCGTGGTGCTCACCGCCGCCTCTCCCCGCGCCGAGTTGACCGCCGGCGGGGAGCTGGCAACCCTCGTGGAGATCTCCCTCGCACACGCCAGCGAGCTGCCGGACGGCACGCCGGTGGCGCTGCTCCACGCGGGGGGGGCCAGCATTCCCCTGCAGGCGGGTCGCGACGCGGCGGAGTGGGCGCACCGCCGCGCCGATGTGCGCCGGGTGGTGCGCCACGGCCTTCCTCGACAGCCGGTCTGGCGGCCGCAGCGGGCGGGGGACGAGGGGCTGTGGGCGGTGGCCGGGCGCCTCCGCCTGCCCGCCGCGGCGCCGTTCCCCCTGGTGGCGGAGCGGGTCCCGACGCTGCCGGAGCGGGTGCAGGTGACGGTGTTGGCAACGCCAATGCGCCGCTCTCCCCTCCTTCCCCTGCTGTTCGGCGCCGCCCTCGTGGTGGCCTTCCTCCAGCTCGCCTCGGGGGCCTGGGCGAGTGGGACCGCAGCCGTGCCCTGGGTGGTGCTCACGGGCGCTTCCATCCTCGCCCGGGTGGCTGTCCCCCCCGTGGCAGGGGCCATTCACCACCACGCCGCCGACCTGGCCCTGGCGGCCGTGGTGGTCGCCTGGCTCCCCGCCGCCCGACGGTGGTTGCGGCAACAGCGCGACACCCTCGCGGCGGCAGCGCTCCTCGTGCCGCTGGCCGTGGCCACGCCCGTCCTGACGCCGCCCCTCTACGGCGACGAGCCGTACCACCTGGCGATCCTGGACGCCCTCCGCCGCGGTGCCTCCCTCCCCCAGGCAGTGACCGCCGGGGCGCCCCCCGGGCATGCCCCCCTCCACGGCCCGTTCCTGGCCGTGCTGTTGCTACCAGGGTACAGTCTGGCCGGCCGTACCGGGGCGCTGGTCGAGCTGGCGCTCCTGGCAGCGGTGGCGGTGGGCGTGGCGGCTTGCCGGGCCCGCGCCCTTGGGGCGCCGCCCCGGCGGGTGGGGATGGTGGTGGCGCTGGCCGTGGGCACTGCGCCCCTCGGCAGCTACGCCACCCAGATCTGGCCCGAGGCGGCAGGCATGCTGGCCGTCGCCACTTGCCTCGTGCTGGCGAGCCGGGGGCCGGTGGCGCGACTGATGACCTCAGGGGTGGCTCTGATGGCCGCCGCGGTCAAGACGCGCCTGGCTCTGTTCACCTTCCCGGTGGCTGCTGCGGGACTTTGGTTGGGAAAGCGGCGCCGGCGCCAGGGGGTGGTCGCGCTGGCGGTGCTGGCCACGGCGGCCCTGGCCGCCCTGGGGGTGGCGCGCCTGTTCCTGGGTCACGCCCTGGGGGCCCCCCGCACCCTCGGCTCGCTCCTCGCGGTGGAGCCCCGGCGGGCGCTTTTGGCCGCGGGGGGGCTGCTCTTCGACCCGGCGGGAGGTCTGGCTGTGGCGGCTTCTCTTTCCCTGGTGGCAGCTCTGGGTCTGCCGCGCCTGGTCAGGGAGGGGGGGCCGGGGGAGCGGGGAGCCGTGATGGGTTGTACCCTCACGGTGCTGGCGCTGCTCCACTCGGTGGAGTGGTACGGCGGCGGCGCCCCCCCCGCCCGTTACCTGGCGGCAGGGTTGCCCGTGCTGTGGCTGGCCGGCGCGCTGCTGCTACGCCGTCCGCCGCCAGCTATAGCGGCGGTACCCGCCCTCCTCCCACTGGCGGTGACCTGCTGGTGGGCGCTCCTCGCCCGTCCCCACTTCTCCATCAACCCGGGCAACGGCCGGTTCTGGCTCGCGGAGCTGGTGGCCGAGCGGTTTGCCGCCGACACCCGGCACCTCACGCCGTCGTTCCTGGTGCCGTCGGTGGCCACGGCGGTCTTCCCTCTCGTGGCGGTGACCGTGGCGGGAGCAGTGTGGCTGCTCGGCCGCTGGCACCCGTCCTGGGTGCGGTGGCTGGGCCAGCAGGGGGTGGCGCTGTGGCTGGCCGCGATGGCGGTGACGGCGTTGCACCTGGCCTGGCGAACCGACCGGTGGGTGGAGCTGGAGGATCCCCAGGTGCGCCACCGGGGGGGGCGGGTGGAGCCGCCGCCGGGGACCTGGTCCACCTACCTCCACCGCCGGGGGTGGCGACTGGCCGACGGCGACGAGCTCCTCGTGCCGCTGCGGCTGCCCGAGGGGTGTCGGGTGTCCCTGGTGGGGTGGTTGGAGGGGGCGGCCCGCCAGGGGAGCAGCCTGGAGGTGCGCTGGGACGAGGGCCGGTGGGCACGCGTCACGCTGGTGGGCGAGGGGGTGGGGCGGGTGGCGCTGCCGCCGCCCGCCGCGGGGGGTCGGCGCACGCTGGCCCTGCGCTTCCACGCCCCGAGCGGGGGGGAGGCGGTGGCGGACCGCCTGGAGGTGGAACGATGATGGGTGTGGACGTCATCGTCGTCACCCGCAACCACGCAGCCACCCTGCCCGCCACCCTCCGCTCCCTCGCCGAGCAATCCTGGCCGCCCCGGCGAGTGGTGGTGGTGGACAACGCCTCGGCGGACGCCTCCGTGGCGTGCGCCGAGGGTTTTGCCGGGACGCTCCCCCTGGTGGTGGTGCGCCAGCCCAGCAACACCGGTTTTGCTGCCGCCATCAACGAAGGGCTCCGGCGCACCTCAGCGCCGTGGGTGCTGTCCCTCAACCCCGACTGCCGGCTTGCCCCCGACTTCCTGGCGGAACTGGTGGCCGCCGCCGAGCGCCTCGGCGCCGGCGCCGCCAGCGGGCTTCTGCTGCGCGGCCGGGGGGCGGCCCTCGAACCTACCGAGGTGGTGGACTCCGCCGGGATGGTGGTGACCGCCGCTGGCCGTCATCTGGACCGGGGCGCGGGGGGGCCGCTGCGGGACTCGTACCGGCGCCCGGCCTGGGTGTTTGGGGCGAGCGGCGCCGCCGCCCTCTACCGCCGCGCCGCCCTGGCGGACGTGGCCTACCCGGGGGATGAGGTGTTCGACGAGGGGTTCTTCGCCTACCGGGAGGACGCCGATCTCGCCTGGCGCCTGCAGCGACGCGGCTGGCGCTGCCTGTTCTGGCCCCGGGCCGTGGCCTGGCACGCTCGCGGCTTCAAGCCAGAAGGGGGGCGAGGGGGGTACCCCGACATCAACCGCCATTCGGTGCGCAACCGCTTTCTCCTGCGCTGGGGCAACGCCGACTGGCGCTGGCACGTGGCGTGCTTCCCCTGGTGGCTGGTGCGCGACGCCCTGGTGGTTACCGCCTGCCTCACCGTCGAGCGCTCCTCCCTCCCCGGGCTTCGTGAGGCCGTGGCCGCGTGGCGGCAGCAGCGGGCCCGGGGTCGGAGCAACCGGAGGAGGGCGACGGTGAACGGCTGGCGCCTGGCCCGCTGGTTCCTGCCGGGCGGGCAGGTGCGAGCCCTGGAGGGGCCGTGCGAGTAGCGTTGCTCGGCACCCGGGGCATCCCGGCTCGCTACGGCGGGTTCGAGACCTTTGCCGAGGAGCTGTCGGCCCGCTTGGCGGCGCGGGGCCACCAGGTCACCGTCTACACCCGGACCCACCTGGCCGATCCCGGCCGGACGGAGCATCGGGGGGCCCGCATCCGCGTCCTCCCGTGCCTGCGTCTGAAAGCCCTCGAGACCCTCTCGCACACCTTCCTCTCCTGCCTGGACGTAAGCCGCCGCCGTGTCGACGTGGTGCTGCTCTGCAACGCCGCTAACGCCCCCCTGCTGCCGCTCCTGCAGGCACGCAAGCTGCCGGTGGCCCTCAACGTGGACGGCATCGAACGCAAGCGGCGCAAGTGGGGGGTGCTTGGCCGCCGCTACTACCTGCTCGCCGAACGGCTGGCGGCGCGCTGGGCCGATGTGCTGGTCACCGACGCGGCGGTGATTTCCCGCTACTACCGCCGGATGTGGGGACGTGACTCGGTGATGATCCCCTACGGCGGGGACCTGGAGCCGCCCGCCGGCACCGCCACCCTCGCGGCGCTGGGACTGCAGCCAGGGGGCTACCTCCTGTACGTCTCTCGCTTCGAACCGGAGAACAACCCTGACCGCGTCATCGAGGCCTACCGGAAGGTGCCGGGGGAACGGCCCCTGGTCATGCTTGGGGATGCCCCGTACGCGCCGGCGCTGGGGCGTCGGGTACGCGCCCTGGCCGCCGTAGACCCGCGGGTGATCCTGGCCGGGGCTCGCTACGGCGAGCCTTACCGAGAGCTGCTCTTTGGCGCCGCGGCGTACATTCACGCCACCGAGGTGGGCGGCACGCACCCAGCCCTGGTGGAGGCCATGGGAGCGGGACGGCTGGTCTTTTTCCTGGACAACGCACCGAACCGGGAGGTCGTCGGCGACACGGGTGTACCCTTTGCGTTTGCGGGCCCAGTGGATTTGGCGAGCCAGCTGGTTCGCCACCTGGGTGACGCGGGGCAGGCCGAGCGGCTCGGGGCGGCGGCCCGGGAGCGGGTGCGCCAGCGCTACCGCTGGGACGACGTGGCCAGCGCTTACGAGCGCCTGCTGGAGGAGCTGTGCTCAAGGAACCGGCGAAGCTGATCGCCTACCGCCGAACGGTGGGGGATCTCACCCTGACGGTGGCGAGTTTCCTCCTGGCCCACCAGGCCCGGTCCTACCTCCTGCCCCTGGTGCTCCCCGGCATCTTCCCCGGCGGTCTCTACCCGTTGCGGGACTACCTGCCGCTCCTCGCCGCCGTGGTGGTGGTCTGGCCGCTGCTCCTGGCTGCGGCGGGCCCGACCCCACTGGGGAAGGCGGTGTCCCTGCGGCGGGAGGTGGCCCGAACGGTTCGTGCCGTGGCTCTCGGCGTCGTGGGGCTGGCCGCCGCCGGCTACCTGTTCCGGCTGGACTTCGTGTCCCGGCCGTTTCTTGCCCTCTTCGGCACGGTGGACGCAGCGGCGCTGGCGCTAGCCCGGGTGGTGGAGCGCCGCACCCGGTGGGGACGAACGCTCTTTCAGGCGCCGGAGCGGGTGGTGGTAGTGGTGGGGTGTGGCCAGGAAGCGGTGCAGTTCGCCAGCATGCTGGCTGCTCGCCGGGCCTGGGGGTACACGGTGCGCGGCCTAGTGGACGCCGACGGGTGCGGCCGGGACACGGTGGACGGTTTGCCGGTGGTGGCCACGGTGGCGGCGCTCCCGGAGTTCCTCCAGAACGAGGTGGTGGACGAGGTGGTCCTGGCGGTGCCGCTGCGCACTGTGGCGGCCATCGAGGATGTGGTGCTGCGTTGCCACGAGCTGGGCGTGCACGTGCGCATGGCCCTGCGCCCCTTCCCCAACGCCCGTCCCCACCTGGAAATCGAGTCGGTGGACGGCGTCCCCCTCGTCACCATTGCCCCCAGCCCCACCGCCCCGTTGCCCATGTTCGTCAAGCGGGTGATGGACGTGGTGCTGGCCAGCGCGGGTCTGGTGGCGGGGTTACCGCTGCTGCTCCTGGCCGCCTGCGCCATCAAGCTGTCCTCACCGGGCCCGGTCCTCTACCGGCAGACGCGCTGCGGGTTGCGGGGCCGGCGGTTTGTGCTGCTCAAGCTCCGCACGATGGTGGAGGGTGCCGAGGAGCAACGGGACGAGGTGGCGCACCTCAACGTCATGGACGGTCCCGTCTTCAAAGCCCCGGACGACCCCCGGGTGACGAAGGTGGGCCGGATCTTGCGCCGCCTCTCCCTGGACGAGCTGCCGCAACTGTGGAACGTGCTGCGGGGCGACATGTCGCTGGTCGGCCCCCGCCCCCCGCTGCCGGAGGAGGTGGAGCGGTACGAACCCTGGCAGCGGCGGCGTCTGGCCATGAAACCGGGGCTTACCTGTCTCTGGCAGGTGTCCGGGCGATCCGAGGTTGACTTTGCCACCTGGATGGCGCTGGACCTTGCGTACATCGACAGTTGGTCGCTGTGGCTGGACCTCAAGATCCTCCTGCGGACGATCCCCGCGGTACTGTCGGGACGCGGTGCGGCGTGATGTGGACCGGCACGAGCCCCGGCCGCAGGTTGCTGGTGGCCCGCTCCCGCCCCCAGAGAATGGCCTTGCCCTGCCCGGCGGCGGGCGACCCCGCCCAGGCTGCGGTGCCAGCCACCACCCCGCCCGCCAGCGCCAGGGCCAACAGCGCGGCGAGTCTGAGCGGCGCCGGGCGACGCAGCGGGGAGCGGGGAACGAAGATGGTGACGGCCAGGAGTGTCCCCACCACAACCGCGCTTATCCCCAGGCAAGGTGCCCACTGGATCGGCCAACCCAGTAGCCGGACAGCGCTCACCCAGCCCGCGGCAGGCACACCCAGGTGGAGCACGACCAGGAGCCACCGCCGCTGCCGGGTTGGCCCGCCGGGGGCATGCCACAGCTGCCCGGCCAGGCGCAGCGCCGAGAGGGCGGCGCCAACGGCGCCCAGTGCAACGGCGACGGCAATGGTGGCGAGGGGTGGAACACGCCAAAAGGTGGCCAGGCCGCCCGCCGCGCCGTCCGGGCGGGTGAGGGGTGCCCCCCAGCCCAGCGTCGCCGCGGCGAGGGCGGCCCCGAGCTGGAAACGGAACAGCTCGCCGCACCAGCCGCTTCCCCCCGGCACCAGCACCGGCAGGGCCAGGGCGAGGAGCGCGGGCAGGAGGAGCGGCGGCAGCCAGTAGCTCAACAGGGCAGCGCGGGAGGCCGCAAAGGCAATCCCCGGCTCGTTGACGAGCCCCCAGGGCGTCGCCCCCAGCGGCACCGCCAGGCCGATCCACGAGCCCCCGGCAACAACGGTGCCGAGGCCCTGGGCCGCGGGGCCCAGCGCCCACGCCACCGGCCAGGCAGCCAGCGCCAGGAGCCAGGACGCAGCCAAGACCCGGGGCACGAGGGGGTGCTGGGGCACGCCGCTATGATAGCGACGTGGGTTTCGAGTCGGCACCCCCATCCCACCGCGGCACCCGCCGCCGCAGGACCCGCTGGGGTCGGGCCCTCGTCTGTCTTTGCCTGCTCCTCGCCGGGGCCAACGCCCGGGGCCAGGCGGTGACGGGGATCACGGGCCCGAGCGGTGTGCGCATTGCCGTCGTCGAGACGCCAGGGGGCGATCTCGAGCACCTGGCGGTGGCGCTGCCCTCTGCCGGCGTGGCCCTGCCCCAGGTGGCCGGCTTCCCCATCGAGGTGGTGGCGTCCCCCAGCTTCCGCTTGGCGCTGGTGTCGGTGCCGGCGCTGCAGGCCGTTGCGGTGGCGGCGGCAATGGGGAGCGCGCTGGAGCCCGGTGGGGCGCTGGCAGTGGTGGCCCTGGGGCCGGCACCGGCCCGGGAGCTGGTACCGGTGTTGGAGGGCTGGCCGGCGGCGCCACCCCTCCCGGCTCCTCGCTGCCCGGTGGCGGATGGCACGGTGCAAGTGGTTCGCGGCAGCGCCGAAAGCACGGAGCTGGCGTTTGCCGCGCCGGGCCCGGCGGACCCCCAGTTCGACCTGCTCCCCGCCCTGGCTGGCTGGTTGCAACGCGGCCTCGTGGGTTCCTTCCCCGGGGTGCGGGTGGATGTGGGGCTGACGGAGGGCTGCGCGTCGCTGCTGATCCGCGCCCCGGCCGGCGAGGAGGGGCCGCGCTCGCAGCTGGAGCGCCTGCGCGGCGCGGTACGGGCCAGGGCAGCCGCCGTGCCGGACCCCCACGAGTTGGCTGCCGTGGCGCGGCAACTCGCCCGGGGACGGTTGCGCTGGGCGGTGGACGGCCGCTTCACGGCCCGGGAGCTCGTCACCCGGCTCGTGGCGGGCGGCAGCGTGAGCGGGGCCCTTGCCGATCCCCTGCTGGACGCCGAGACCCTCGCCGCCCTGGCGCGGCGGGTTCTTGGCGGGCGGGCCGGGGCCGCGCGGCTGGTGGAGCGGGAGCGGCGGGCGGTGCGGGGGAGCGTCGAGACCTTGGACAACGGCGTCACGGTGGCCGTGACCCCGCTCGGCGGTGACGCGGCGGTGGTGGCGCTGGCCCTGGCCGGTCTCGATCCCGCAAGGGCTTCGGGCCTGCTGGCGCAGTTCGCCCAACGGGCCGCCGATCGGGGCTGGTACGCGCGCGTGAGCGAGGTGGTGGGCGTACCGGCCGCTGGCGTGGCGGCCCCGGCGGACGAGGTGGAGGAGGTGCTGGAGATGCTGGCCGACGTGCTCAGCAGCGGCGCACCGGCCCCCTCTGGCGAGTCGCTGGCCGCCACGCTACTCGGGGAGCTTGGGCTCTCGCCCAGCGTTCACGGCGCGGCAGTCTCGGTGGCCATCGGCACCCCTGCCGACCCGGACGAGGCGAGCGAGGCGGCGGCCAAGTTCCTGGCGGCGCTCCCGGCGCCTCCCATCACCGTGCACGAGTGGCCCGTGGGCCCAGCGTTGCGCTGGAGTACGAGCGAGGGCTCGTCTCGTCTCGTGGCCGCCGTCGAGCTTGCCCCCACCGCGGCGACGCTGGTGGCGGGGGAGGTGGTGCGCCGAAACCTGGCCCAGCGCAGCGGCTTGTCCACCCGCTGGCTGGCGGTGGCGGGGCGCGTGGTGCTTCTCGTCGAGGGGGAAGGGGACCGGCCGCTTCCCGCGCTGGATGCGGCCATGGCGGAGGCGTGGTTGGAGGCGCAACGGCAGGGGGATGAGGGGGGGGTGCTGGGGGCGGCTCACGGCTTGCTGGAACAGCTCTCCGGCGACCTGCTGCAGGCCACGCTCCGCCGGGCGGTGGAGCGTTTCCTCCCGGTGGCGGGCCGTCCCGAGACGCTGCTGGCGGTGGAACTGGGGGAGGTCAGGGCCGCCCTGGCCGCGCTCCCACCCTGGCAGGAGTTGCGGCGGGTCGGGCGGGGTCCCGCGCCGCCACCGCCGCCGCCACGGGGTGTGCGAGAATCCCGGCTGCGTCCGTAACGGGGACGTTGGGAGGTGACGTTCATGGGCCAAACTCGGTCGGTTGCCGAGCCGTTGGAGCTGCTCCTCAAAGGATGCGTGGACGTCGTCCGCCCGGAGGACCTGGGGGAGCGCCTCGGCGCCGCCAAGCGAGAGGGTCGGCCGTTGACCGTCAAGGTGGGGTTTGATCCCTCGGCCCCGGACCTGCATTTGGGGCACACGGTGGTGATCCGCAAGATGCGGCACTTTCAGCAGCTCGGCCACCGGGTGGTGTTTCTCATCGGGGATTTCACCGGCATGATCGGCGACCCCACCGGCAAGAAGACGACCCGCCCGCAGCTCACCCGGGAACAGGTGGTGGCCAACGCAGAAACCTACAAGCGGCAGATCTTCAAGCTCTTGGATCCCCAAACGACGGTGGTGGACTTCAACTCCCGCTGGCTTGGCGCCCTCACCTCCGAGGGCTGGATCCGCCTCACCGCCAAGGTCACCGTGGCGCAAATGCTGGAGCGGGACGACTTCGCCCGCCGCCTCGCCGCCGGCGAACCCATCTCCCTCCACGAGCTGCTCTACCCGGTGGCCCAGGCCTACGATTCGGTGTTCCTGCGGGCCGACGTGGAGCTGGGAGGTACCGACCAACTCTTCAACCTGTTGGTGGGCCGCGACCTCATGGGCAAGTTGGGGCTGCCGCCGCAAATCGTCATGACGTTGCCGCTTCTGCCCGGTCTCGACGGCGTGGAGAAGATGTCCAAATCCCTGGGGAACTACGTGGCGGTGGAGGATCCCCCGGAGGAGATGTTTGGCAAGCTCATGTCCATTTCTGACGAGCTCATGTGGCTGTACTGGGAGCTTTTGACCGACACCCCAGCTTCGGAGCTTGCCGCTCTCAAGAAGCGGGTCGAGCAAGGGCAAGAGCACCCCATGGAGGTGAAGTTCCGCTTGGCCCGCACCATCACCCGCGACTTTCACGGCGAACAAGCCGCCCAGGAGGCGGAAGCCCACTTCCGCAAGGTGCACCAGCGGCGGGAGGTGCCGGAAGACCTCGAAGTGCGGCAGGTGTCCGTGACCGGAAGTGCCACGGCGGTTGTGGAACTCCTCGTCACGCAGGGGCTGGCCGGCTCCAACTCCGAGGCCCGGCGGCTCATCACTCAGGGGGGCGTGCGGCTGGACGGCAAAGTGGTTCGAGACACCCGGGCCAGCGTGACGGCCCGACCCGGCAGTGAGCACCTCCTCCAGGTGGGCAAACGTCGCTTCCTCAAGCTCGTGTTCATGGCCCCTTCCAGCGAGATGGGCGCGCGCTAGTCGTCTCCAGCTGTGCTTCCCCGCGTTGCCCAGCGCGGGGGGGACGAGCGTGAAACACCGTCGGAGGCTGCGGCGCGGCACATCGCCACGCTCCCGCTGCCGCTCAGGAGCGTTCACCTACGGCCAACAGGCAGGTGTTGGTGCAAAGATCGCAGCGGGCTTCCGGGGGGCAGCTGGCGGTGGTTTCCTTAAAAGCTTCGAGAGCTTCCCGCGCTGCCGGGTGGTCGGAGCGCAGGAAACGGATGAGGCGAATGAGGGCGGCTCCCGTTTCCTCGGAGAGCAGGTGCTCCACCTTGCAGGCATCCAGCGCCGCCGCTTGCGGACGCACCCCCAGGATCTCCTCCAAGAACACCCGCACCACCTCGCGCTTGGAGGCTACCCGCGCCACCACGTCGGCCCCCGCCCGGGTGAGGTGCAAGCGCTGGCGGGCGTCTACCTCCACCAACCCGTGCTCCTGGAGGCTTCGCAGCTGCAGGGAAGCGGCAGCCCGGCTCACCCCCAGGTACCGTGCCACCTCGGCGGCGCGGGGATGGCTTCCGGCTCGGGCGAGGTCCGCCACCGCCAGCAAGTAGTGCGCGCCGGAATGGGTGATTTCGTTGGCCTCGAAGGCCCGCCATGTGGAGGTGGCTGGGGGTGTCTGGGCAGCTTCCGGACGAGGGTCGCTCATCTCACCACTCCGCGAGGGGACGCAGGTAGATCCCCTCGGCAATCTCGTCCTCGAGGGCGAGGAGCGTCCGGTCCACCTCCACCACCACCGACGGCTTGCGCTGCTTGAGTAGGAGCACCGCGCCGGGGATCACCCCGAGGTCTGTTAGCTGCTCCAGGCGGTCCCGGTGACGGGGGGCGAGGAGCACAACCCGGCCGCGCTCGCCCGGGACAAGGTCCACGAGACGGGTGATGAGCGGGGCCACGCTCTTGCGGCTCAAGGTGTGGCAGCACGGCCCGGGCGGAATTGGGCGGCCGTGGGGACACACCGGCGGATGACCGAGGAAGGAGCAGACGGCATCGGTGGCCTGGGGGGAGAGGACGTGCTCGATCCGGCACGCCTCCAGCTCGGTGGTTTCCATGGGGAGTTCCAGCACCTGGTTGAAGAGGACCTCCGCCAGGCGGTGTCGGCGGGCGGCCTGCCGAGCCTCGGCCTCTCCCTCGGCGGAAAGCCTGACCAGGCCGCTCTCCACCCGTGCGAGGCCGCGTTCCACCAGTTCCTGGATCACCCCTCCCCACCCTTCCGAGGCGCCGGCGTGTATGGTGCGGGCCAGCGCGGTCACCGACAGCTCGATACCGGCCTCCGCCGCGGTCCACAGCTCCTCCAGCACCTCCTCTCGGGCAGCTTCTGCGGTGCGCCCCAGAACCGAAAGCCCCTCGCTCACGATCTTCTCCTTCTCAGCAATCTTTCCAGCCAACGACTGGCGGTGGACGCAGCCACGAACCGGTACCGGCAGTTGGGGCAGCAGACGCTGCGGCAGAAGCGACCCAGCGGGCATGAGGGGGGGCAGGAGGGCTGCTCCGGGAAGCGGTGCCCGCATAGAGGGCAGGTGAGCATCCGGGGGGCGGTCACAGGCTCACCCCCAGAGCCCGCAGGACGAAGTTCAAAAGCCCCCCCACCAGAAAGGCGAACGGGACGATAAACGCCACCATGGCGACGGCAGTCCTCAGCCCCCGTTCCTTGACCATCATGAAGAAGTTGGCGATGCACGGTACGAACAGGGTGATGACCACCAGCGACACCACCGCCTGGACGCCGTCCAGTTGCCCCTCCTGGCGGAGCACGAACAGCCCGGCCGCCCCGTAGTCCCGACGGAGGAAGCCGAGGAGGAACGCGTCGGCAGCCTGCTCCGGCAAAGCGAGTACCCCCACCACCAGCGGGCGGGCTGCCCGCTCGATGGCCGGCAGGGCCCCGCTGGCGTCCAGGGCAAACAAGACCAGGGTGCCAAGGACGAAGAGCGGGACGGCCTCCTTGAGGTACCACTCGGTGCGGGCCACGGTCTTGATGAGGATGTTGGCAAGGCTCGGCAACCGCAACGGCGGTATTTCGAGCAGAAAGTCGGAGCTGCGCCCCGGCACCAAGCGGGCCGCCGCCCACCCCACCCCGAACAACGTTGCCGCCACCACCCCGGCCCAGATCACGGTGCCCCAGGGCGACATGGCCGCCAGCATGGCGAGGATGACCCCCAACTGGGCCGAACACGGCACGCCCAGGGCCAGGAGGAGGGTGACCAGGATGCGTTCCTTGCGGGTGGGGAGGATGCGGGTGGTGAGGGTGGCCATGGTGTCGCACCCCAGCCCCAGCACCATGGGGAGCACCGCCTTGCCGTTGAGGCCCATCCCCCGGAACAGGCGGTTCACCACCACGGCCAGGCGCGGCAGGTAGCCCGAGTCCTCCAGGATCCCGAAGAAGACGAAGAAGGTGCCCACCACCGGGAGGACGATGGCGATGGCGTAAGTGAGGGCCATGGTGACGATGCCGTACGGGCCCACCAGGAGGGCTTCGAGCCACCCCCAAGGGGCCCATCGGTGGACCGCGGCCGCCACGGCCGGGTTGACGATGCCGCCGAACAGGCCGTCTTCGAGGAGGTCCACCAGCGTCCCGGCACCGAACACCCCCACCAGCCAGTACGCCGCCGCCAGAACGGCGAGCAGCACCGGCACCCCCCACACGGGGTGCATGGCCAGCGCCCCCAGCCGGTCCCGCAGTGAGCCCGCCGCCGCTCGGTCCTGGTGGTAGACCTTGCGGAGCAGCGCCGCCACGCCCCGGTGCCGCGCCCTGGCGATGAGACCGGCGGCTCGCGCCCCGAGACGGGTCTCCAGCCTCGCGCGGAGCTCGTCGATGGCAGCGAGAGTGGCCGCCGGTAGGCGTGCGCCGAGCCAGGGGCCGAGGGTGCGATCCCCCGCCAACAGCATGAGCGCCACTCCCCGGCGCTGCGCCCCCAGCTCGGCGGGGAGGAGAGCCGCCACGTCCTCGGCGGCCTGCTCCACAGCGGCCGGGTAGACCGCCCGGCAGGTGGCCACCCCTGCCCCGGCGAGGCGGCGGACCAGGCCATCGAGGCCGATGCCCCGGGTGGCGGTGGCGGCAATCACGGGGATGCCGAGAAGCCGCTCTAGGCCGGCCGTGTCCACCCGAACGCCCAAGTCCCGGGCCTCGTCCTGCAGGTTGAGGACCAGCACTTGCCGACGCTGCAGTTCAGCGAGCTGGAGGGTGAGGTAAAGGGCCCGGCGGAGGTTCTTGGTGTCGCCCACCTGAACCACCAACCCCTCCGGGCAGGCCAGGAGGAGGTCGCGGGTCACCGCCTCGTCCTCGGACTGGGGGGTGAGGGAGTTGGTCCCCGGCGTGTCGACGATCTCAGGCTTGCCCGGCAAGCGGCTTGCCAAGCCCCGGGCGATCTCCACGGTGGTGCCGGGGTAGTTGGACACGGTGACGTAGCGCCGGGTGAGGGCGCCGAAGATGACGCTCTTGCCCACGTTGGGGTTGCCCACCAGGAGGAGGGGCGGGGCGGGAGCCGGCCCGGGCGAGAGCTCGACGGCGTCGTGCATCGGCGCGCACGCCCCGCAAGGGGGCGTGCAGGGTCATGCTAGCGACCCGCCGAGTCGTTGTCAAGTATGCCTAACAATACCGTTTGTTCTTCGGCGACCGCTGGGGCCGAGGGTCACGCGCTGGCCTGGCACTCCTTGCAGAGCCCTTGAATTTGCAGGGAGTAGAAGGTCGGGTGGAAGTTGTGGGCGAGGCAGACCTGTCGCTGCCTCTCCTCCAACTCGGGCTCGTAGAACTCGATGATCCGGCCGCACTGGGTGCACACCATGTGGTCGTGCCGCTGGCCAGGGGTGACCCGCTCGTACACGTAGTGCTCGCGGCCCAGACGGGACTTGCGGGCCAGGCCGCACTGGACGAGGAGGTCTAGCGTGCGGTAGATGGTGGCGCGGGAAACCCGCTTGTTGCGTTTGCGAAGCTGGATGAGGAGGGAGTCCGCGTCGAGATGCCCTGGCGTGCTGAACAGCTCCTCGAGGAGGGTGAGCCGCTCCTTGGTGACTTTGAGGTTATTCTCGCGCAGGTACCGGATGAAGAACTTTTCCACTCGTTTCACAGGCGCCTCCCGCCCCACGGCCCCGGCTCCGGGATCGCGTTGCAACCTAGTCGCATTGTCGGCGTAAGTCAAGGTTGCGGCCTTGCTGCGGCGTTGCCGACCATGTGGATGGTGCCGTCTACCACCCCCCCTTTGTCCACCACCAGCGTTGGCGTGAAGATCTCGGCGGCCACCCGCCCCGAGGCGTGAACCACCAGGATTTCCTTCACCCGCACGGTGCCGCTCACGGTTCCCGCGACGATGAGTCGGCCCACAGACACCTCCCCCTCCACGACCCCCCCCTCGCCCACCAGCAGTTCATGCTCGCTCGTCACCTTGCCGATGACATGGCCGTGGATGCGCAGGAGATCGGCAAACTCCACGTCCCCCCGCACGGTGCACCCCTGATCCAGGAAACCGTTGAGGCTCACGTCGTGCTTCGTCATCGCTTCTCCCGTGTGAGCGAGCGGAACAGGCGGATGAGTTCCTGCTCGTCGCGAAAATGAATCCGGAGCTGGCCGCCCCGTCGGGCACGCACGATCTCCACCCGCGCCCCCAAGAACAGCGCGAGCCGTTCCGCCGCGGCGGCCGTCTCGGGGTCCGGCGCGGGTCGGGCCTTGGGGTGGCGCGGGCCCGAGGTGCGGCGCTCCATCTCCCGCACGCTCCACCCCTCCCGGGCGGCGCGCACGGCCAGTCGGGTCTGGGTATCGGGATCAGCGAGTCCCGCCAGGGCGCGGGCGTGCCCGGCGGAGATGGCCCCCTCCTCCACCATCTGCTGAACCTCCAGGGGCAGCTGGAGCAGTCGCAGGGCGTTGGCCACCGTGGAGCGATCGCGCCCCACCCGCTGGGCGATCTCCTCCTGGGAGAGTCCCAGATCGCTCCGCAGGTGCTGGTAGGCGCGGGCCTCCTCGATGGGGGTGAGGTCCTCCCGCTGGAGGTTTTCAATGAGCGCCACGGTGAGCAACTCGGCGTCGCCGCTCGCCTCCCGCACCACGGCCGGGATCCGCTCCAGCCCGGCCAGCCGGGCGGCCCGCCACCGCCGCTCCCCGGCCACCAAGTGGTACCCCCCCTCGGGGGCGCGGGTGACGATCACCGGCTGGAGGACGCCGTGCTCCCGAATGGAATCGGCGAGGGAGGCCAGGGAGGCCTCGGAGAACTGCCGGCGCGGCTGCACCGGGCTGGGCCGGATCTCGGCCACGGGGATCTCCGCAGCGCCGCCGGGCCGGCGGGGGGGAGCCTCCGGGATGAGGGCTGCAATGCCCTTACCGAGCGCCGAACGCTTCACGCCGCCGCCTCCTTTCCTGCAGCTCCTCGGCCAGCGCCAGGTAGGCCTGCGCGCCACGGCTGCGAATGTCGTGTTCGAAGATGGTCCGCCCGAAGGACGGGGCCTCGGCCAGCCGCACGTTGCGGGGCACGATGGTGGCGAACACCGCCTCGCCGAAGAACTGGCGCACCTCCGTCACCACCTGTTGCGCCAGGGTGAGGCGGTCGTCGTAGAGGGTGAGGACCACCCCTTCGATCTCCAGCTCCGGGTTCCAGACCGCCCGCACCCGCTCGATGGTGCGCATGAGCTCGCCCACGCCTTCGAGGGCGAAGTACTCGCACTGGATGGGGATGAGAACGCTGTGGGCGGCGGCCAGGGCGTTGGCGGTGAGGACCCCCAGGGAGGGGGGGCAATCCACCAGCACCCAGCGGTGGTTGGTGGCCGTTCGCGCCAGGGCCGCACCGAACCGTTTCGCCCGCTGGGGGTCGCTGGCCAGTTCGATCTCGGCCCCCACGAGGTTGGCGTTGGCCGGGAGCAGGTCCAGGTTGGGGAAGCGGGTGGGCTGGACGGCGGCACCCAGGGGCTGGAGCCCCTCCAGGACCTCGTAGGAGCTGACGCCGTCGCAGCTGCAACCCAGCCCCGACGTGCAGTTCCCCTGGGGGTCCAGATCGGCCAGGAGAACGCGCTCCTCCAGCGCCGCCAGGGCGGCGCCAAGGTTGATGACGGTGGTGGTCTTGCCCACCCCGCCCTTCTGGTTGGCCACCGCGACAACGCGCCGATCCGTCACGTCGATCCCCACCGTTTCACGTGAAACATCGCCGCCAAACGACGAGCACCCCTTGGCCCGCCGGCAACGGCGTGGAGGTTAGCACAGCGCCGCCCGGCCAAGCCGCCGCACCCCTCGCCGCCGCCACCCCCGTCCACCACAGCAGCGTCCCACCCGGGCCCAAGAGTCGGCCCACCTCCCCCACCCACGCCGACTCCCCCACTCCCCGCACCGTCATCACCTCGTACGGCCCCCCCTGGTGCTCCGCCGCCCGCTCCCGCCGCACCTCCGCCGAGAGTTCCAGTTCCCGCACCACCTCTCGCAGAAAGGCCCACCGCCGCTCCCGGGGCTCCAACAGTACCCCCCGCATGGCCGGCACCGCAAGCAGCAGCGGCACGGCCGGAAACCCGTTGCCGCTGCCTACGTCCAGGAGCCGCCCTGCTGGCGGCAGAAACCGTACCCCGCACAGCGCCGCCAGCACGTCCTCTCGGACGATGGCCTCGGGATCCCGCCGCCCAACCAGGTCCACCGCCCCGGCCCAGCGTTCCAGCAGGGCCAGAAACTGCCCCAGCGCCTCGCCCAACCCCCCACCCACCCCCGCCGCCCCAAGGCGTGCTGTCCACGCGTGGGCAGACGGCCTGCCGCCGTCCCTCATCGGTCGGCGGGCTGGAGGCGATTCGTCAGCAGCTGCTGGCCGATGGTGAGCACGTTGTTCACGAGCCAATACAGCACCAGCCCGGACGGGAAGTTCATGAACATCAAACCGAACACGAACGGGAGCAGCATGAACATGCGCCGCTGCGCCGGGTCCCCCGCCTGGGGCGCCATCTTCTGCTGCACCACCATGCTCGCCGTCATGAGGATGGGCGTGATGTAGGTGGGGTCCTTGGCCGAGAGGTCCTTGATCCAGAACACGAAGGGCGCGTGTCGCAACTCGATGGCGTAGGCGAAGAGGGTGTAGAGCGCCCAGAGGATGGGGAGCTGCACCAGGGTGGGCAGGCAACCGCCCATGGGGTTCACCCCCTCCTGCTTGTAGAGCTGCATGATCTCCTGGTTCATCCGCTGCCGCACCTGGGGGTCGCGTTTGGCTCGCTCCTTGTAACGCTCCTGAATCGCCTGCATCTTGGGCTGCAGCCGCTGCATCCGCCGCATGGCCACGGTGGACTTGTGGGTCAGCGGGAACAGCAAGACCCGGATCGCCGCCGTGAGGACGATAATGGCCACGCCCCAGTTCCCCACGAACCCGTAAATCCCCCGCATGGCCGCCAGGAAGATCACCGACAGCACCCCGAAGATGCCAAAGGAAATCGTCCCATCGATGCCTCGCCCGTAGCCCTTCAGGACCTCGTGCTCCTTCGCCCCGGCGAACAGCACCCCCTCCACCACGCCGGAGGCCCCTCGCACCGCCACCCCGCGACCGGGCAGCAACACGCCCTCCACACCGCCCCCATCCGGCAGCAGGCACAGGAGGAAGTACTGGTCTTCGAGTCCGGCAAATCCTGAGTCTACGGCGAATCGTTCCACCCCCTTGAGCTTCGCCAGATCCACCCGCTTCACTTTGCCGCCAAGGCCCAGCACGGCCCCACTGCGCGCAAAGCTTTCCTTCTTCCCCGCTGGGTCGCCCAGCCCGCGCCCAACCAGCACACCCTCCGCCAGCGCCCCAGCGCTCCCGCGCACGCTCACCTGGAACCCGTACGCCCCCCTCCCCACCGCCACCTGCTTCTCCACCCAGTTCCCGTTCCCGTCGCTCCAGCGCAGCGCAACCCTCCCCTCCCCAGCCTCCACCGCGTACAACGCGCTGTTCCAGGGTCCCTCCGCCGCCAACCGCAACGGCGCCACCTCCCGGTCCCTGACCAGTTCCAGAGGGTTGCCCTCGCTGTCCGTGTGCCGCATCAGCACCAGCGAGCGAAACACCCCGCCCCGTGACGAGATCCTCCCGCGCACCCCGTCCCCTTCCAGGACGATCTCCTCCTCCCGCTCCCCCGCCACCGCCGGAGGTACCGCGGAGGGCGCCGCGCCGCCACTTGGCGAAGTTTCCTCCACGGGTTTCGGTGCCACCGCCGGCGCCGCATCGGGGCCCGCCGGGCGCGGCGTCGGGCCGAACAAGGAGTACCACACCACCAACACCACTGCCGACAGCAGCGCCGCGAGCAGCGCACGTCTCTCCATCACTCCTCCCTCGGCCGGGGCACCGGGTCGAACCCCCCTGGGTGCCACGGGTGACAACGCCCCAGCCGCCGCAGGCCCAACCAGACACCCCGCCACAGCCCGTGCACCGCGATGGCCTCTTTGGCGTACTCGGAGCAGGTGGGCTGGAAGCGACACGCCGGCGGCAGCCACGGCGAAACCCACCGCTTGTACCCGCCCAGAGCCGCCACGGCTAGGCGAGCCCCCAACGACGCCGCGCGGCCTTCACCAGGCACTGCAGGACATCCTCCGAAAGTTCCAGCCAGGGCGCCTCCGCGCACCCCCGTCGGACGTTGACCACCAGATCGAACCGCGGCCAGTGGACGGGGTCCCAACCCCGCAGCAACTCGCGCAGGCGCCGCCGGGCCCGATTGCGCACCACCGCCTTTCCCACGCGTTTCGTGACGGTGATCCCGTAGCGGCTGGTGGGTCCCCGACCCTCGGCCACGAACACCACCACGAACCGCCCCGCCGCCTTGCTCCCGCGACTGTAGACGTCCTGGAATTCCGCCCGCCGGCGCAGCCGCCCCAGTTGCCCCACACTGCTTAGACGGTCAGGCGCTGCCGCCCCTTGCGCCGTCGCGCCGCCAGCACTCGTCGCCCACCGGGGGTGCGCATGCGCACCCGAAACCCGTGCTTCTTGTGCCGCCGACGGTTGTTCGGCTGAAACGTTCGCTTCATCTCGCACCCCACACCCCACCCTTTCGTCCCACGGGTGGGCCGTTCAGTCTAGGCGCTTCTTGCTCGCCGGTCAACCTCGCCTCTCCCTCGCCGTGCTCCTATGCTACCCTCCCCAGCGGGTCGAGAGCATGCCGAGCAACCGTTCCGACACCTGGGAGCGCATGGCCGCCTTCCTCCGCCAGCGGCTGGCCGTGGAGGAGTTCGAGGCCTGGTTCGGGCCCCTGGAGGTCCAACTTTCCCCCGCCGGCGGCATTACCCTCCTGGCGCCGTCCCCCCTCTACGCCGACTACATCCGCGACCACCACGCCGCCGTCCTGGCCGAGCTCGCCGCCGCCTTTCCCACGACCCCGTTGCGCATTGCCGTCGCCTCTGCCGCGCCCGCCCGCGCCGCGTCCATGCCCCCCACCGAGCGCCCAGCGCTCAACCCTCGGTACACCTTCGCCTCTTTCATCCCCGGGCCCTCCAACCAGTTTGCCCGTGCCGCGGCTCTCTCCGTCGCCGAAAACCCCGGGAAGGCCTACAACCCGCTGTTCATTTACGGCGGTTCGGGTCTCGGCAAGACGCACCTGTTGCAGGCAGTGGGCAACCACATCCTCGCCCACCGTCCCACGGCCCGGGTTCGCTACGTGGCCACCGAGAGCTTCGTCAACGAGCTCATCCACTCCATCCGCCTCCAGCGGATGCCGGCCTTCCGCGACTCCTACCGTTCGGTGGAGGTCCTGCTCCTGGACGACGTCCACATCGTCGCCGGCAAGGAGCGAACTCAGGAGGAGTTCTTCCACACCTTCAACGCCCTCCACGAGGCTGGCCAGCAGATCGTCCTCACCTCCGACACGCCCCCCACCGCCATCCAGGGGCTCGAGGAACGCCTGCGGAGTCGCTTCGTGTGGGGGCTGGTGGCCGACATTCAGCCCCCCGACCTCGAGACCAAGTGCGCCATCATCCGCGAAAAGGCCCACGTGGACGGCGTGGACCTGCCCGACGACGTGGTTCTCTTCATCGCCCGCCGGGTGCGGCACAACATCCGCGAGCTGGAGGGCTACCTCAACCGGGTGCTCGTCTTCTTGACCCTCACCGCTTCGCCGCCCACCGTGGAGTCCGCCCGCAACGCCTTGAGCCCCATCGTCCCCGAGGAACGCACCGTCAGCCCCGCCGAAATCATTCGCTTCGTGGCTCACCACTACGGGCTCAAGGTGGCGGACCTCAAAGGGCGCGACAACCGGCGCTCGGTAGCTTTCCCTCGCCAGGTGGCCATGTACCTCATCCGCGAGGTTCTCAACCTCTCCTACCCAGAGATCGGCAAGCTCTTCGGCAAGCACCACTCCACCGTCATCTATTCCATCGAGACGGTGGCCGAAAGCCGCCGCTCCAACCCTTCCCTGGACGCCACCCTCACCACTTTCCTCGAGCACTTCCGCTAAGCCCCACACACCTCCCACCCTTTTTTTCCACAAGCCCCCACGCTCCACCTTGTTCCGCCGCCACACTTTGCCCGACCACTCCGCCTCCTCCACAGCCTCGACTACTACGGCCAACACGTGTAAACTCAGAACCGATTCGTAGTACCCGGGAGGGACCGACCACCCATGGACGTCACGCTCAGCCGGCCTGATCTTTACGAAGAACTCCAACTGATTCAAGGAGTTCTTGAACGCCGCGCCACCATTCCCATCCTGTCGAATATCCTGTTGACGGCCCAGGGAGACCAGCTCAAGCTAGCCGCCACCGACCTCGACGTGACCCTCTTTACCAGTTGCTCGGCAACCGTCCGGCAGGAGGGTCGCGCCACCATCCACGGCAAGGTCTTCTTCGATCTGGTTCGCAGCTTGCCCCAGGAGACCCTCGACGTCACCCTGACGGACGGGCGCATCGAGGTGCGGTCCGGCACCTTTCATTCCCACATTGCCTCGCTGGATCCGACCGACTTCCCCACCCTACCCGAAATCCCCGAAGGTCAGGGTTTTGCCGTGCCCCTGCCGATCCTCCATCGGCTCATCGACAGCACCATCTACGCCGTCTCCAGCGAGGAGGGCCACTTCCAGTACAACGCAGCGATGCTGCTCCTCGCCGAACAGAACGTGACGATGGTCGGCACCGACGGCCACCGGCTAGCCTACGCGCAACTCCCCTGTAGCGGCGGCACACCGCCCTTCCCCCAGCAGCTCCTGCCCCGTAAGGTGCTCCACCAGCTTCGCCGCATCGACCACGAGGGTGCCTCTGCGTACATTGCACGGGGCGAGAGCCACATTGCCTTCCGTCTGGGCGACCGGGTCCTGCTATCCCGCGCCCTGGAGGCTCGTTTCCCGCAGTACGAGCGGCTCTTGACCCGGGATCATCCCTACCGAGCCCGCCTCCAGCGCGATGAATTCGTCGCTGCGCTGCGTCGGGTGGTGATTCTCACCAGCGAGAAGACGCACGGCGTCGAGCTGCGCCTCGACGAGGACAGTCTCTCCCTCGCCTCGGTGGGGTTCGACCTCGGTGGCGCTCAGGAAGTGGTGAACTGCCAGTTTCACGGGCCTACCCTCCGACTCCTCGTCAACGGTCAATACCTCCTGGATTTCGCCACTGCCGTGACAGCCGCCGAAATCGAGCTCAACCTCCGCGACGACGAGGCGCCGCTGCTCCTCGCGCCGGTGGACCCAGACCCGCCGGGCAGCGACGTGGCCTGCGTCATCATGCCCATCCGCCTCTGAGTACGTGCTGCTGCGACGGCTCCGCCTCGAAGGGTTTCGCAGCCTGCGAGACGACGAACTGTCCGTGCCGGCCGGGCTGACCCTCGTGGTCGGTGCCAACGGCGCCGGCAAGACCAGTGTGCTCGAGGCGGTGGCGCTCCTGGGCAATCTGGTCTCCTTCCGCTCCCCGCCCGCCAACCCGTGGATTCGGCGAGGCCTCACCACAGCCGCCCTGGAGGGGGAACTGGAGGAGACGGGCCACACCTTCCGCCTCCGCCAGGAGCTTCACCGCGTCGGGCGCCTGCGGCGGCTCCTCCAGCGCGGCAGCCGCCGCCTGGGTGCCGCCGAGTACCTGACCATCTTCCCGGTGGTGGCTCTCTCCAGCGCGGACCGCCAGCTCGTCTTCGGCGGGCCGGAGGAGCGCCGTCACTTCCTGGACCGAGTGGCGTTCCACCTCAACCCTGAACTCCTGGCGGTGCTCCAGCGCTACCGCCGGGCCTTGGCCCAGCGCAACGCCCTCCTGCTCCAAGGGGGTTCTGCCGCGGCCCTCGACGCCTTCGAGGGGGACCTGGCCCGCTACGGCGCGCGTCTCGCCCTGCTGCGACAGCGGGCGCTCCTGGCGGTGGAGGAGTTTCTCCCCGCGGTGCTGGACGCCCTCGGCTGGCGTGCCGCGCGGCCCTTTTTGCGGTATCATTGGCCGGATGGCGGTGCGGCGGAGGACGAGGCCGCCGTCGCTCGGCAACTGCGGTCGAGTCTCCTGCGCTCGCGGGGCGTTGACCGCCGGCGGGGCGTCACCAACGTCGGGCCGCACCGACACGAGCTCTTGATCACGGTGCAGGGGGTGCACGCGCGCGAGGCACTCTCCGCAGGGCAAGGAAAGCTCCTGGCGGTGGCGCTTCGTCTGGCTGCCATGGCGGTGCTGGAGCGGCGTCGCGGTTCGAGGCCGTGCGTGGTCTTCGACGACATCGACGCCGAGCTGGACAGCGAGGCGCTGGGGTGCGTGCTGCGGCTGCTCGCCGGCGGGGGTCAGGTCCTTGCCTCCTCGGCCCACCCGCAGTTCCTCGCGCGGCATGGAGGCGTGGTGTGGCAGGTGCAGGAGGGCGTAGTGACGGAGGCCGGAGGATCGTGGCAGTGAAGGGCGACGCCTACACGGCGGAGAACATCAAGGTCCTCAAGGGGCCGGAGGCGGTGCGTCGGCGTCCCGGCATGTACATCGGCGACACCGACGACATCTCGGGCCTGCACCACATGGTGTGGGAGGTGGTGGACAACGCGGTGGACGAGGCCCAGGCGGGCTATGCCAACCGCATCGTCGTGACCGTGCACGCCGACAACTCGGTCACCGTCGAGGACAACGGCCGCGGCATCCCGGTGGACATTCACCCGGAATTTGGTCTCCCCGCTGCCCAGGTCGCCATGTGCGAGCTGCACTCCGGCGGCAAGTTCGACGACAACGCCTACAAGGTCTCCGGCGGGCTTCACGGGGTCGGGGTTTCCGTGGTGAACTTCCTGTCCGAATCCCTCCACCTGGAGATCCGCCGCGACGGCGGCGTGTGGGAGATGGAGTTCGCCCGGGGCGTGCCCGTCTCCCCGTTGCGGCGGGTGGGGAAGTCCGCCCAAACCGGCACCACCGTCACCTTCAAGCCGGACCCCGAAATCTTTTCGGTGCTCGAGTTTCACCACGACGTGTTGGTCCAGCGACTGCGCGAGCTGGCCTTCCTGAACCCTGGGCTCTCCCTGCGTCTGGTGGACGAGCGCACCGGTCAGGACCAGGATTTCTGCTTCCAGGGCGGGATCGCCGCCTTCGTGGAGCACCTCAACCGGTCCAAGAACACCCTTCACCCCAAACCCATTACCCTGGAGGACAGCAACGAGCGGGGGGAGCACGTGGCCATTGCCCTCCAGTGGCACGATGGCTACACGGAAAACGTGCTGGCGTTCACCAACACCGTCCACAACAGCGACGGTGGCACTCATCTCTCCGGCTTCCGGGCCGCGCTCACCCGCACCATCAACGCCTACGCCCTTGCCAACAACCTCGTCAAGGGCGCCACCGAGGGCCTCTCCGGCGACGACGTCCGCGAGGGGCTCACCGCCGTCGTCTCGGTGAAGATTCGTGACCCCAAGTTCTCCTCCCAGACCAAGGACAAGCTGGTGTCCTCGGAGGTCAAGGGGTGGGTGGAGTCGGTGGTCAACACCCGGCTCGCCGAGTACTTCGAGGAGAACCCCACGGTGGCGCGACGCATCGTCGCCAAGTGCGTGGACGCCGCCAGGGCCCGCGAGGCCGCTCGCCGGGCGCGGGAACTCACGCGCCGCAAGGGGGCGCTGGAGAGTTCCTCCCTGCCGGGGAAGCTGGCCGACTGCCAGGAGCGGGACCCGGCGGCCGCCGAGCTGTTCCTGGTGGAGGGGGACTCCGCCGGCGGCTCCGCCAAACAGGGGCGGGACCGGCGCTTCCAGGCGATCCTGCCGCTGCGCGGCAAGATCCTCAACGTGGAGAAGGCGCGCTTCGACAAGATGCTGGGCAATGAGGCGCTGCGCGCCCTCATTCAGTGTCTCGGCACCGGCATTGGGCCGGACGACTTCGACATTGCCAAGCTCCGCTACCACAAGATCATCATCATGACCGACGCCGACGTCGACGGCGCCCACATCCGCACCCTACTGCTCACCTTCTTCTTCCGCCACTTCCGACCCATCATCGAGCGCGGCTACCTCTACATCGCCCAACCACCTCTCTACAAGGTGGTCCACAAGAAGGACGAGCACTACCTCAAGGACGACCAGGAGCTCTCCAACTTTCTCCTGGACCGACTCTCCGACAGTGCCACCCTCACCCTCAGTGGCAGCGGCCGGCAGCTCAAGGGGAAGGCGTTGCGGGACGCCATCCGCCGCCTCGAGCGAGCCCTCGAGCATGAGAACCGCCTCGCCCAGCGGGGCTGGCCGCGGGACCTGGTGACGGTGATGCTGCGCCAGGGCATCGTCGGTCGCAGCGAGCTGGCCGCGGCCGCCACCATGGAGGGCTTGGCGGAGGAGCTGCGGGCCGAGGGGTTCGAGGATGCCGTGGTGGTGGACGACGAGGAGCACAGCGTCAAGACCGTGCGCCTCACCTACAACCGCAACGGCCGCCGGCGCACGGTGGATCTCGGCTACGACCTGGTTCGCTCCTTCGAGTACGGGCAGCTCGTGGAACTCCACCGCACCCTGGCCGATTTCCACCTGCCGCCGTTCCACGTGGAACTGGACTCCGGCAGCGAAACGTTCGCCTCGGCGGAGGACCTGGTGCAGCGGGTGTACGACAGCGCCCGCAAGGGGCTCGCCATTCAACGCTACAAGGGGCTCGGGGAGATGAACCCGGAGCAGCTGTGGGCCACCACCATGAACCCGGAAAGCCGCCGGCTCCTCCAGGTGCGGGTGGAGGACGCCGCCGAGGCCGAGGAGCTGTTCACCGTCCTCATGGGGGACGCGGTGCTGCCGCGGCGCGAGTTCATCGAGCGGCACGCCCTCGACGTGGTGAACCTCGATGTCTAGCCGGGGGTGCCGCGGCCCGCTCGAGGGGAGTGGTGCGTCATGACGGAGATCCTCTTTTCCCGGGAGGAACGCCTGCCGGTGGCCATCGAGCAGGAGCTACGCCGCTCCTACCTCGACTACGCCATGTCCGTCATCATCGGCCGCGCCCTCCCCGACGTGCGCGACGGCTTGAAGCCGGTGCACCGGCGGATCCTGTACGGGATGTGGGAGCAGGGCAGCACCGCCGGCAAACCCTACAAGAAGTCGGCGCGCATCGTCGGGGACGTCATGGGCAAGTACCACCCCCACGGTGACGCGGCCATCTACGACACCCTCGTCCGCATGGCCCAGGACTTCTCCATGCGCCACGTGCTGGTGGACGGCCAGGGGAACTTCGGCTCCATCGACGGCGACAACCCTGCCGCCATGCGCTACACCGAGGTCCGCCTCTCGCCCCTCGCCGAGCAGCTGCTCGGCGACGACCTCGCCAAGGACACGGTGAACTGGGCGCCCAACTACGACGGGTCGCTGCGAGAGCCGACGGTACTTCCCGCCAGCTTCCCGAATCTCCTGGTGAACGGTTCCTCGGGGATTGCCGTGGGCATGGCCACCAACATCCCCCCGCACAACCTCGGCGAGGTCATCGACGCCACCGTTGCCCTGGTGCGCAACCCGGGGATCGAGCTGGACGAGCTCCTGCGCCTCCTCCCCGGCCCGGACTTCCCCACCGGCGCCATCATCCGCGGCACCGCGGGCATCCGCGAGGCCTACGCCACCGGCCACGGTGCCGTGCAGCTGCAAGCTCGGGCCCGCATCGAACACCTCCGCAAGGGGGAGCGCACGGCCATCATCGTCTCCGAGCTCCCGTACCAGGTGAACAAGGCCCGCTTGGTGGAGCGCATCGCCGAGCTGGTGCAGACCAAGGAACTGGAGGGCGTGGCCGACCTGCGGGACGAATCGGACCGGGACGGCGTCCGGGTGGTGATCGAGCTGAAGCGGGACGCCGTACCGCAAGTGGTCCTCAACCAGCTCTTCAAGCTCACGCCGATGCAAACGAGCTTCGGCATTACCTTCCTGGCCATTGTCGACAACCAGCCGCGGGTGCTCCCCCTCAAAGGGATCCTCGAGCAGTTCGTGGAGCACCGCAAAGAGGTCGTGACCCGTCGTACCCGCTTCGATCTGGCGCGGGCTGAGGAGCGGGCCCATATCCTGGAAGGGCTGGTCGTGGCCCTCGACCACCTGGACGAGGTGATCGCCACCATCCGCAAGTCCGCCGACCCGCCCACGGCCAAGGCTGCGCTGGTACGGGGTTTTGGCCTGTCCGAGGTGCAGGCCCAGGCGATCCTAGACATGCGGCTGCAGCGGCTCACCGCCCTGGAGCGGGACAAGATCCTGGCGGAACACCGGGAGGTGCTGGCCTTGATCGCCCGCCTCCGGGAGGTGCTGGCCGACGAGCGGCTGCTGCTGGACATCATCGTCAGCGAGCTGGAGGCGGTGCGCAAGAAGTTTGCCGACCCCCGCCGCACCGAGATCCTCCCCGAGGAGGCCGAGATCTCCATGGAGGACCTGGTGGTGGAGGAGGACGTGGTGGTGACCGTCACCCGAACCGGGTACGTCAAGCGCGCCCCGGTCTCCACCTACCGGGCGCAGCGGCGTGGCGGCAAGGGGCGACGGGGTGCTGCGGTGCGGGACGAGGACCCGGTGGAGCACGTCTTCGTGGCCTCCACCCACGACGTCCTCCTGGTCTTCACCTCTGCCGGCAAGGTGTACGCCCTCAAGGTCTACGAGATCCCCGAGGCCTCCCCACAGGCGCGCGGCAAGGCCATCGTCAACCTCCTCCCCATCGGTCAGGACGAGCGCGTGGCAGCACTCATCTCCGTGCAGGACTTTCAGGCGGACCGTTACCTCCTCTTCGCCACCACCCGCGGCAAGGTGAAGAAGACCCCCCTCGCAGCCTACGCCAACCCCCGGTCCACGGGGATCATTGCCCTCACCCTGGAGGAGGGGGACGATCTCTTGGGCGTGCGTGTCACCGACGGTGACAGCCACGTCTTCCTCGGCACCCATCGCGGCATGGCCATCCGCTTCCACGAGCGGGAGGTGCGACCGATGGGGCGGGCCGCCGCTGGCGTTCGCGGCATTGCCCTGCGCGAGGACGACTTCGTGGTGGTGATGGCGGCCTTCGGCGCCGAGGACCACGGGGACATCCTGGTGGTGGCCGAGCGCGGATTTGGCAAGCGCACACCGGTCCACGACTTCCGCCTCCAGGGGCGGGGCGGCAGCGGCGTCAAGCTCATGCAGGTGACCGCCCGCACCGGAAACGTGGCCGGGATGCGCCACGTCACCGGCGACGACGACCTGCTCCTGGTCACCGCCAACGGCATGCTCATCCGCACCCGGGCCGCCGAGGTGCGGCAGAGCGGCCGGGCGACCCAGGGGGTGAAACTCATCGATCTCGACTACGGGGACCGGGTCGTGGGGGTGGCGCGGTTGGCGGAGCGGGACGAGGAGGACGGTGCCAACGACGTCCCCTCCCTCTTCTAGGCCGCCGCGGCGGGGCGGGTGCGGTCGCCAGCGAGGTGCGGTACCCTTGGCAGCGGTTGCGGCAGGGGAGGTTCCATGAAGCTCTTCATCGACACCGCCAACGTGGACGAGATCCGCGAGGCCGCCTCCTGGGGGGTGCTGGACGGGGTCACCACCAACCCCTCGCTGGTGGCCCGGGAGGGGCGCAGCTACCGGGCGCTGGTGGAGGAGATCTGCCGCCTGGTACCGGGCCCGGTTTCCGCCGAGGTAATCGCCACCGATGCCGAGGGTATGGAGCGGGAGGGGCGCGAACTCGCGGCCATCGCCGAGAACGTGGTCATCAAGCTGCCCATCACCCCTGCCGGTGTCAAGGTGTGCGCCCGCTTTGCCGACGAGGGGATCGCCACCAACCTCACGCTCTGCTTCTCGGCCCCCCAAGCGCTGTTGGTGGCCAAGGCGGGGGCAAGCTACGTGAGCCCCTTCGTGGGGCGCCTCGACGACGTGGGGCAGGACGGCATGGAACTGGTGCGGGAGATCGTCCAGATCTACGAGAACTACGAGTTCCCCACCCAGGTGCTGGTGGCTTCCGTGCGGCACCCGCAGCACGTGGTGCAGGCGGCGCTCATCGGTGCGGACGTCGCCACCGTCCCCTTCAAGATTCTCCAGCAGCTCTTCCGCCACCCCCTCACCGACATCGGCCTGGAGCGCTTCCTGGCCGACTACCGGGCGGCCCGCGAGGGGCACTGACCCGGTCACCCTCCCTGCCGCGGCGGGCCGACGGGTCGTCTTCATTGGCTCGGCCATTCTTGACAGATGAGCCGAGCCAAACTTAGAGTTGATGTGTGAGCGAGGCCCAACCTCTCCTGGCCGGGCAGGTGCGCAGCAGCAGCAGCACCCGTCCCCTCTACTTGCGGCTGGCCGACGTCCTGGCCCGCCTGCTCCGGGAGGGCCGGGGTCCCCTCCCCTCGGCCCGCGCTCTGGCTGCCCGGGAGGGGTTCAACCGGGCCACCGTCAATGCGGCGTACCGGGAACTGGCCCGGCGCGGGCTGGTGGTGATCCGGCGGGGCCGGCCTCGCAAGGGGACCCCGCCCGCCGCCGCCCCTCGGAACCTCCACGAGGGGGAGGTGCCGCAGGGGGCCATCGATTTGGCTCGCTACGCCCCGGACAGCGAACTGCTCCCCGGGGGGCGGGTGTTCCGCTGGTTGGGGGTGGGGGAAGGGGAAGGGGAGGCGGTGGCCCAGTACGGCAGCGTCGCCGGCTACGCGCCCTTGCGCCGGTGGCTGGCGGGCCATCTCGCCGGCTTCGGCATTGCCGCGCCCCCGGAGCGCATCATCCTCACGTCCGGGGTCCAGCACGCCCTCGACCTGCTCCTGCGGGCGCTGGCGGGCACCGGCGACCCGGTGCTGGTGGAGGACCCCACCTACCCCGGCCTGCCGCCGCTTCTGGCCGTCCACGGGGTGCGCGGCATCGGCGTGCCGGTGGGCCCGGAGGGGGTGGACCTCGAAGCTCTCGAAGCATCGGTGCGGCGGTTCCACCCGCGCCTCGCCATTCTCACGCCCACCCTGCACAACCCCTCCGGCCTGGTGTGGGACGAGACCACCCGCACCGTCGTGCTGGACCTTCTCGAGGGTGCCGGGTGCCGCGTGGTGGAGGAGTTCTTCGATCCGGCCCTGGTCGTGGAGGGGGAAGTGCCGGCCCCCCTGGCCGCCCGCGACTCGCGGGTGGTGGTGGTGGGCTCGTTCTCCAAGGCACTGTTCCCCGGCCTGCGGGTGGGGTGGATGGTGGGCCCGCCCGACATCGTTGCCGCCGTGACGGCGGTGAAGCGAGCCACCGACCTGTCGGGCAGCCCGTTCCTGGAGGCCACGGCCTACCACCTGTGCGAGCGGGGTATGCTGGCCGACCAGCTGGAGCGCCTGCGACGGGCGGCTCGGGCCCGCTGGTGGACGGTGCGGCAGGCCCTCACCAGGGCGCCGGCAGGGGTTCGATGGAGCGAGCCGCAGGGCGGCTTCTCCACCCTCCTGAGCTTGCCCGCTGGCTGGTCCGCCCAGGCGGTGGCTGGGCGGGCGGCGCAACAGGGGGTGTGGGTGGTCCCCGGGCCAGCGATGTCGGTCTCGGGCCGGGATGACGTGGTGCGCGTGGCGTACGCCGCAGCGGGCGGCGAGCGCCTGGCCATGGGCGTGGAGCGGTTGCTCCGCGCCCTCGACCCGGCGGTGGTGGCGACACCGCTGGTGTGACGGGGGGCGGGGGATCGCCACCGGGAGGATCGCATGGACGTTCAGCAAGCTGAATTCCGAGTGAAGGTTGGACTTGCCGAGATGCTCAAGGGCGGCGTCATCATGGACGTCACCGATGCCGAGCAGGCCAAGATCGCCGAGGACGCCGGCGCCGCTGCCGTGATGGCGCTGGAGCGGGTACCGGCGGACATCCGTGCCGAGGGTGGGGTGGCGCGGATGGCGGCCATCGACAAGATCGAGGAGATCATGCAGGCGGTCTCGATCCCGGTGATGGCCAAGTGTCGCATCGGTCACGCCGCCGAGGCGCGGGTGCTGGAGGCGTTGGGGGTGGACTTCATCGATGAATCGGAGGTCCTGACCCCCGCCGATGAGGAGAACCACGTCTGGAAACACGCCTTCACCGTCCCCTTCGTGTGCGGGTGCCGAAACCTGGGCGAGGCGCTGCGGCGCATTGCCGAAGGGGCCGCCATGATCCGCACCAAGGGGGAGGCCGGTTCCGGCAACATCGTCGAGGCGGTGCGGCACCTCCGGGCGGTGCGACGGGAGATTCGCCGCCTGACCACCCTGGAGCCGGAGGAGCTTATCCCGGCGGCCAAGGAACTCCAGGCGCCCTTCGAGTTGGTGCGGTGGGTAGCGGAGCACGGCTCGCTGCCGGTCCCCAACTTTGCCGCCGGCGGCGTCGCCACCCCCGCCGACGCGGCCCTCTGCATGATGCTGGGCGCCGAATCGGTGTTCGTGGGGTCGGGGATCTTCAAGTCCCAGGACCCGGCCCGCCGGGCGCGGGCCATCGTCCTTGCCGTCACCCACTGGCAGGACCCCAAGGCGGTCCTGGAAGCGTCCCGCGGCCTGGAAGCGGCAATGCCGGGCCTGGACGTGGCCGCCCTGTCGCCGGAAGCCATGCTGTCCCGCCGGGGGTGGTAGCGTGCACATCGGGGTTCTGGCCCTGCAAGGGGACTTTGCCGCCCACCTGCGGGCCCTTGCCGACCGCGGCGTGACCGGCCGCGAGGTTCGGGGGGAGGCGGATCTCGCCGATGTGGACGGCATCGTCCTCCCGGGCGGGGAGTCCACCACCGTGCTCTCGCTCCTGCGCGGCACAAGCCTCGAGGCGGCTCTCGTCCAGCGCATCGCCAGTGGCACGCCAGTCCTCGCCACCTGCGCTGGCCTCATTCTTCTGGCCCGGGAGGTGCGCAACCCCCGCCAGGACGCCCTCGCCCTCCTGGACGTGACGGTGGAGCGCAACGCCTACGGGCGCCAGCGCGACTCGGTGGTGCTGCCGCTCCAAGTGGAGGATCCGGCCGAGCTGGGCAGCGACACCCTGGAGGGCGTGTTCATCCGCGCCCCCCGCATCGTCGCCACGGGAGGCGGCGTGAAGGTCCTCGCCCGGCGCGACGGCGACCCGGTCCTGGTGCGCCAGGGGCGGATCCTGGCGGCCACCTTCCACCCCGAGCTCTCCCCTGCCTCGCCGGTCATCCACCGGTTCCTCGCGCTCTGCGGAGGTGCGCCGTGAACCCCACGCCCCCCGTCCAGGTGGAGCTCCGCGACCGGGTCCGGCTGGTGCGCTTGGCCAAGGGCGCCAACGCGCTGGATCTGGAAGTCTTGGCGGAACTCGACGCCACTCTGGCGAGCCTCCAGGGAGAAGGCGCCCCGGCCATCGTTATCACCAGCGCCCACCCCTCGGTCTTCTGCCCCGGCCTCGACCTCAAGCGGCTAGACGGACAGTCCCGCGCCGCGGTGGGCGAGGTGATGCGACGCTTCAACGCCCTCCTCGTGCGCCTGGTGAGCTACCCAGGCCCGACGGTGGCGGCGCTGACCGGCCACGCCATCGCGGGGGGGTGCCTGCTGACCCTCGCCTGCGACCGCCGGGTGATGGTCCGGAGCCGGGCTCGCATTGGCCTGTCCGAGATCAACCTCGGGATTCCTGTGCCGGCCGGGGCGATGGCGATGCTGCTGGCCCTCTACCCCACCCGCTCGGTGGAGCAACTGGTCCTGGAGGGGGACGGCTTTGGCGGCGAGCGCGCCTTCGAGCTGGGGTTGGTGGAGCGTACCACCGAGGCCGAGGGGGTGGTGGAGGAGGCCATCCGTCTCGCTCGTCACCTGGCCTCCCGGCCGCCGGCAGCCTTCGCCACGGCCAAGCAGTTCCTGCGCCACGGCCTGGTGCGGGCCATGGAAGAGCGGGACGCGGCGGAGCTGGAGCGGTTTTTGGACTGCTGGTTCGCCCCCGACACCCAGGACCGCATCGGCGCCCTGGTGGCCTCGATGGAAGGGGGCTCCGGAGGGCAGCGCTAGAAGCTGTACACCTCTCCCTGCCGCAGCTCCTCCACCGGGCAGGGCAGCGCCGTGGCGGCCAGCTCCTCCCGCAGCTCCTCCACGAAGGGAGGCTTCAGGTGGTAGAGGAAAACCGGCACGTCACGCCGGAGCTTGGCCAGTTCGCCGGCCAGGGTTTGCGGGGTCAGGTGGAGGGACTCGTCAGCCACCGACTGGAGGCGGTTGGGGAAGGACACCTCGGTGATCACGGCCCGCAGGTTGGGTACCCGGTTGGCCACCTCCCACACCTCGACGGTGGGCCCGGTGTCCGAGGTGAACAGCACGGCAGCGCGCCCGTCCTCCACCAGGTAGCCGTGGGTGGGCACGGCGTGGCGCACCGGGATGGCGGTGAGGCGCAGGCCGTTCACTTCGAACGGCGTCCGGGGCGTCACCTCGGTGAGGCGCACGGCGGGGAGGAGGTGGGAAGGGATGCGGGTGAAGTCCGGCCAGGTGTCGTTGTTGAAGAGGTGGACCTGAACGGCGCGCAGCACCTGCGGGGTGACCAGGATCTCCAGCCCATCCCGCGGCTCGTTGAAGGTGTTTTCCACCAGGAACGGGATGGACGCCGTGTGGTCCAGGTGCGAGTGGGTGAGCACCACGCGGCGGATGCGGCGCTGCTCCTCGATGGGCAGCGCCTGGGTGATGGAGCCCGCGTCCAGGGCAAGCTCGTCGTCGATGAGGAACGACGTCATGCGGCACTGGGGGCTCGAGCCGCCAAAGCTCCCGAGGACGTGCCATTTCATGCGACAAGTATATGGCGAGTGGCCGCGCAAGTCTTCCCCGCTCGCCCTCGTACAATCCCGGCATGGGCGCGGTTGCCGATCCGACGAGCCTCTCCCCCCACCTCCGGCGCCTGGCGGGCCTCGACCTGGTGGGCGCTGCCCCGCCGGTGGTGGAGGTGGAGGAGGTGCACGAGTGCGCCGTGGTGCTCTCCCGCTCCCGCTCCCCGGCGGTGGAGGTCCACCTGGAGCGCTGCCGGGCGGACGGCGTGCCGGTGATCATCCGCCCGTCGGGGGGCGGGGCGGTGGTGCTGGCGCCGGGGATGGTGGCGGCCTCGCTCGTGGCGCCCCGGGTCCCCCCGGGGGGGTTGCCAGAGGTGTTCTTCCGCCGCTTCGTGACGGCGGTGGGGGAGGCCATTGGCGCCTCAGGGGGACCGGCCACGGTGCTGCGGGGCGTCTCCGACCTGTGCGTGGGGGACCAGAAGGTGGCGGGCTCCTCACTCCGCCTGGCCCAGCGGACGGTGCTCTTTCAGATCGCCATCCTCGTCGACCCGGACCTGTCGCTCCTGGACCGCTACCTGCCCATGCCGTCGCGGATGCCGGCCTACCGGCGCCAGCGGCCGCACCGGGAGTTCGTCACGTCGCTAGCCCGCTGCGGCAGCCCGGTGGCCGTCGGGCAACTGGTGGCGCAGCTGCGGCGGAGCCTCGGCGACGCCGTGGCGGCCCTTCCGGGTTGCGGATGAGGGTGGGCCCGTGTACCCTCCCGCTGGCTCGGGGGATCGACCCGTGCGCGCCATGACCCGTTCGCTCGTCAGCCTCTTTCTGGTGGTGATTGCCGTCGCCGCGCCGGCTTCGGTGACGGTCGTGGGCCCCGCCGGCAGCCGGGAGGTGTACGCCCGGGGCGACTTGGTGGACCTGTTGGACATCCTCTCCATGGCCGGCCTGGCCACCAACTTTGCCCGGGCGGCGGGCAGCTACACGGCCCGGGCCGGCGAGCACGAGGTGCAGTTCACCCCCGGCGGCTCCCTGGCGGTGGTGGACGGCAGGCTGTCCGCTCTGCCGGGACCACTGCGGGCCGCCGAGGGCCGGGTACTCGCCACGGTGGAGACCGCCAACGCCATCCTCCGGCCGTTGGGGTGGTCGTTGCGCCAGAGCGGGGAGCGACTGGAGCTCGTGGAGGTCACCGGGGTGGAGTCCCTCCTCGTGTCCCAGGTGCAAGCCGCCGAGGGCACCCTTGTCGTGCTGCGCGGCTGCCGGCAACGTCCGCAGGTGACGACTCGGGCCGACGAGGTGGTGCTGCGCTTTGCCGCTCCGGTGGAGCTCGCCGGCCCCGTGGCTGCCGAGGGAGCGCTGCTGGGCGCTGCACTCGTTGGCCAGGAGCTGACGCTGCGCCTGGCGCCGGGCCTCGAGGTGGCCAACACCTACCAGCTGGACGACCCGCCCCGCTTCGTGGTGCGGCTCGCTGCCAAGGGGGAGACGGCGCCGCTCCAAGGGCGTGGGGAGGGCCCGCTGGTGGTCTTGGATCCCGGCCACGGCGGCGAGGATTGGGGGGCACGAGGGCCCGCCGGTGAGCTGGAGAAGACCATCACCCTTTCCATCGCCAGGCTGGTGCTGGCGCAACTCCAGGCCCAAGGTATCGCCGCCCGCCTCACCCGCGAAGGGGACGAGTCGCTGTCCCTGCAGGACCGCACCGCCATGGCCAACCGTCTGCGGGCCAACGTCTTCGTCTCCATTCACGCCAACGCCTCCCCCGCCCGGGCCGCCCGCGGGGCGGAGACCTACTTCATGAGCGCGGAAGCCAGCGACGTCCAGGCAGCCCAGGCGGCCGCGGAGGAGAACGCCACCACGCCGCCGGACACGGTCCAGCTCATCCTCTGGGACCTCGCTCACGTCAGCAATCTCAACGAGTCGGCGCGTCTCGCCCGCACCATCCAGGAGCGCCTCAACACCCTCCACGACACCCGCGACCGCGGGGTGAAACAGGCGCCCTTCGTGGTGCTCACCGGCGCCACCATGCCGGCGGCGTTGGTGGAGGTGGGCTTCCTGTCCAACCCTGAGGAAGCCGCGCGCCTGTCCGAGCGGCCCGGCCAGGAAACGGTGGCGGCGGCCCTTGCCGAAGCCATTGCCACCTACCTGCGCGGCTCGTCGCCCGCCGGCGGCACCGCCCCATGAGCGGGCCCAGCTTCCGCGCCGCCGCAGGTCTGCTCTTGGCCCTCATCGCGGCGTGCCGGCGAGAGGTGGCGGAGGTACCCCAACCAACCCCCCCCCCGACACCGGTGCCGAGCCGGGTGGTCCTGTTCTTCCCCGGCGGCGACGGTCTGCTCCACGGCGAATCCCGGGAGATCGCCGAGCTCCCCGACGCCCCCGTGCCCCGCATCCGTCTCCTGGTGGAGGAACTGGCCATGGGGTCGCAGCGCGGCTGGGCGGCCGTCTACCCCTGGTCGGTGACGGTACTGGGCGCCTTCGTGGACGGGTCCGGCAACGCGTACGTGGACCTTTCCCCACCCCCACCCGGCGCGGTGCAGGGGAGCGCCGGCGAGGCGGCCCTCCTCTACGCCACGGTGAGCACGGTGGTCGTGAACTGTCCGGGGATCCGCCGGGTGCAGCTCCTGTTGGACGGCCAGGAGGTGGAGACGCTGGGGCACCTGGACCTGTCCCGGCCGGTGGCGCCGCGCCCGGAATTCGTGGCCCCATGACCCAGGCACCGCCCATCGCCATCTTCGATTCGGGCATCGGCGGCCTCACCGTCCTAGCTGCGCTGCGCCAGCGCCTCCCCGGCGAGGACTTCGTCTACCTGGGGGACACCGCCCGTCTGCCGTACGGCACCAAGTCCAGCGACACGGTGACCCGTTACACCCTGCGTGCCGCCCAACTCCTCGCCGCCTACCACCCCAAGCTCCTAGTGGTGGCGTGCAACACGGCGTCGGCAGCGGCGCTCCCGGAGCTCGAGGGGGCCTTTCCCGTACCGGTGCTGGGGGTGGTCGAGCCCGGTGCTCGCGCTGCCGCCGCCCGGACCAGCGGGCGCGTGGGCGTGATCGGCACCGAGTCCACCATTGCCTCGGGTGCGTACCCACGCGCGCTCAAGGCGCTGCGCCCTTCGCTGGAGGTGTTGCTCCAGCCGTGCCCGCTCTTCGTCCCCCTGGCCGAGGAGGGGTGGTTCGACCACCCGGTGACCCGGGAGGTGGCCCGCATCTACCTGGAGCCGCTGGTGGCTGCCGGGATCGACACGCTGGTGCTGGGCTGCACCCACTACCCGCTGCTGATCCCCGCCATTGCCGAGGTGGTGGGGGAGCGGGTGCTCCTGGTGGACTCGGGACGGGTGGTGGCGGAGGAGGTGGCAACCCGTCTCGGCGCCACCGCAACCGGTGCGCCGGCGGGCAGCACCCGCATCCTCGTCACCGACGCGGCCCCCCGCTTCCTGCGCCTGGCGCGTTTCATCCTTGGCGAGGGCGTGGCGTCCCTGGAACTCGTCGACCTCCCGGCCTAGCGGCGCCGCTTGCCGGGGGGCCGGGGAGCGGCTATGGTGGCGCGCGGAGGGACCGTGGCACAGGGCTTTTCCTACGTTCGCAGCGACGGTCGGGGGGATGATCAGCCCCGGCCGCTCTCCTTTACCCTCGACTTCGTCAAGTACCCGGAGGGCAGCGTCCTGGCCCGCGCCGGCGACACGCTGGTGGTGTGCAACGTGTCCGTGGAGGGGAGAGTGCCGCCCTTCCTGCGGGACACCGGGGAGGGGTGGCTCACCGGGGAGTACGCCATGCTGCCCCGTGCCACCGAGGAGCGGACCCCCCGGGACGTCACCAAGGGCGTCGTGTCCGGGCGTTCCGCGGAGATCCAGCGCCTCATCGGCCGCTCCCTGCGGGCCGCCCTGGACCTGGGTTTGCTGGGCGAGCGGACCCTGGTCGTGGACTGCGACGTCCTCCAGGCGGACGGCGGCACCAGGACCACGGCCATCACCGGCGCCTTCGTGGCCATGGTGCTGGCCCTCCTACGGCTGCGCCGGGCCGGCGGTCTGCCCGACTGGCCGGTGCGCGAGCAGGTGGCCGCGGTGTCGGTGGGCATCGTGGCCGGTCGGCTGCTGCTGGATCTGGATTACGCGGAGGACAGCCGGGCCGAGGTGGACCTCAACGTGGTGGGGACGGCCCGCGGTCACCTCGTGGAGGTGCAGGGGACGGCGGAGCGCCGCCCGTTCTCCCGCCGCTCCCTGGACGACCTCCTGGACCTCGGCGAGCGAGGGCTCCAGCACGCCTTTGCCGCCCAGCGGGCAGTGCTCGCGGGGCGCCTGGAGGAGGCGGGGCTCCCGTCGCTGGTGGCGTCGGCTTGACGGGGGCGGCGCCAATTGCTAGTGTTATCTCCCCTTTCGAGGGGGTAGCTCTTTGCGAAGAGGCTCTTTCAAGCCACACGGGACGGGGCGTGGCGCAGCCTGGTAGCGCACCTGCCTTGGGCGCAGGTGGTCGGAGGTTCAAATCCTCTCGCCCCGACCAAGTCCGTCCCGGTGATCGCTGCCTGTAGCTCAGCTGGATAGAGCGGCGGACTTCTAATCCGCGGGTCGGAGGTTCGAATCCTCTCAGGCAGGCCAGTTCTCGTGGTGAGCGTAGCTCAGCTGGCAGAGCGCCAGACTGTGGCTCTGGTGGTCGGGGGTTCGAATCCCCTCGCTCACCCCATCCTCGTCACTTCGGGTGCGCCCGTAGCTCAGCCCGGATAGAGCGTCAGACTCCGGATCTGAAGGCCCCGCGTTCGAATCGCGGCGGGCGCACCATTCCTCTTCGCTGCATGCCCTCACCGTGCGGTGCTGCTGCCGGCCGGACGCCCGGTGGCGGGCCCGGGGAGTGCCCGCACGGGGTGGGTCCAGGTGGGGGAGTCTGCCAAGGGGTGGGGGTTGTCCCCCACCCCCGGCGTTGAAGTCAGCGGAGATCGAAGCGGTCCAGGTTCATGACCTTGTCCCAGGCAGCCACGAAGTCGCGGACGAACGTTTCCTGCGCGCCGTCGCTGGCGTACACCTCGGCAATGCCCCGAAGCTGCGCGTTGGCGCCGAACACCAGGTCGGCCCGGGTGGCCGTCCAGCGAGGCTTGCCGGTGGCCCGGTCGCGGCCGGCAAAGAGGCGACGCTCGTCGGAGACGGGCTGCCACTCGGTGCTCATGTCCAGGAGGTTGACGAAGAAGTCGTTGGTGAGAACCCCCGGCCGGTGGGTGAGCACGCCGTGCGGGCTGCTGCCGTAGGTGGCGCCGAGAACCCGCAGCCCCCCCACCAGCACCGTCATCTCCGGCGCGCTCAGGGTGAGGAGCTGCGCCTTGTCCACCAGCGCCTCCTCGGCAGGGATGGGACTGCCCTCCCGGGCGTAGTTGCGGAAGCCGTCCACCACCGGCTCCAGGACCGCAAAGCTGGCGGCGTCGGTCTGCTCCGGCAGGGCGTCGTTCCGGCCCGGGGCGAAGGGCACCTCGATCTCGACCCCGGCGGCGCGAGCCGCCGCTTCCACCGCCGCGCACCCGCCGAGGACGATGAGGTCGGCGAGGGAGATCTTCTTGCCGCCGCTTGCCGTGGCGTTGAACTGTTGCTGGATCCCCTCGAGGACCGCGAGGACCCGGGCGAGCTGGGCCGGCTCGTTCACCTCCCAGTCCTTCTGGGGGGCGAGGCGGATGCGCGCGCCGTTGGCGCCGCCCCGCTTGTCCGAGTCGCGGTAGCTGGCCGCGGCAGACCAAGCGGTATAGACCAGTTCGCGGATGGTGAGACCGGAGTCGAGGATGGTGCGCTTCAACGTCGCCACGTCGGCCGCGTCCACCAGCGGGTGATCCACCGGGGGGATGGGGTCCTGCCAGATGAAGTCCTCGGCCGGCACCTCCGGGCCCAAGTAGCGCACCTTCGGCCCCATGTCCCGGTGGGTGAGCTTGAACCACGCTCGGGCAAAGGCCTCGGCAAAGGCTTCGGGGTTGTCGCGGAAGCGGCGGGCAATGGGCTCGTAACGGGGGTCGAAGCGGAGGGCGAGGTCGGCGGTGGTCATGATGGGCGGGTGCTTCGTGGTGGGGTCGTGAGCGTCGGGGACCAGGTGCTCCTCGCGTACGTCCTTGGCCACCCACTGCCAGGCGCCGGCCGGGCTCTTCACGAGTTCCCACTCGTAGCTGAACAGCACGTCGAGGTACGTGTTGTCCCAGCGGGTGGGGGTGGGCGTCCAGGCGCCCTCGATGCCGCTGGTGATGGTGTCCGGACCCTTGCCGGTGCCAAAGGAGCTCTTCCAACCGAGGCCCATCTCCTCCAGCGGTGCCGCCTCGGGCTCTGGTCCCACGAGGGCCGGGTCGCCGGCGCCGTGGCACTTACCGAAGGTGTGGCCGCCGGCCACCAGGGCCACGGTTTCCTCGTCGTTCATGGCCATGCGGGCAAAGGTGTCGCGGATGTCGCGGCCGGCGGCCACCGGGTCCGGGTTGCCGTTGGGGCCTTCAGGGTTGACGTAGATGAGCCCCATCTGCACCGCGGCCAGAGGGGTGGCGAGCTGGCGGTTGCCCGAGTAGCGCATGTCGCCGAGCCATTCCGACTCCGGCCCCCAGTCCACGTCCTGCGGCGGCTCCCAGACGTCCTCTCGGCCGCCACCGAAGCCGAGGGTCTTGAAGCCCATGGATTCCAGCGCCACGTTGCCGGCCAGGATGAGCAGGTCGGCCCAGGAGATCTTGTTGCCGTACTTCTTCTTGATCGGCCACAGGAGCCGCCGGGCCTTGTCTAGGTTGGCGTTGTCCGGCCAGCTGTTGAGGGGGGCGAACCGCTGGGCCCCGGTGGAGGCCCCGCCGCGGCCGTCGAAGATGCGGTAGCTGCCGGCGCTGTGCCAAGCCATGCGGATGAACAGGCCGCCGTAGTGCCCCCAATCGGCGGGCCACCACGGCTGGCTGTCGGTCATGAGCGCCTGGAGATCGCGCTTGAGGGCGGCGTAGTCCAGTTCCCCAAAGGCCTTGCGGTAGTCGAACGACGGCCCAAGGGGGTTGGCGCGGGGTGAGTGCTGATGCAGGATCGAAAGGTTGAGTTGCTTGGGCCACCAGGTGCGGTTGTTGGGGCCACCGAGCACCGTATGCCGGAGCGCCCCGGGCTGCACCGGGCAGCCTCCCGGGCTGGTCGTCATGGTCGTGTCCTCCCACCACGAGAAACCCGACTGCGGCATGCCTATTCCCCGCTGAGCCCGGGCGCCGGACCGCAGCGCCCCGTCGCTGGCCCCTAGAGGGGGCCGGGGCGGTGGCCGGGGGTGGGCGGATAGGTGGCCACCAGTCGCAGCGGTACCCGGGAGGCGAAACTCTCGTCCACGGCGTCCAGCGCCACCCTCCCAGCCATGTCCCGGGCCACCGGCAGCTCCATCAGGTAGAGGAGGGTAGGCGTGATGTCGGCAAGGCGTGTGTTGCGCAGCCGCACCTGCCGCCGCACGCCGGGTCCGGCGAGGACCACGAAGCCATCCACCCCCTCGCCAGGGGACACGCTCCAGGTGCGCCGGCGGACCATGGCGTTGAGGAGTCGCCGCCACGGCCGGGGCGGCGCCATGCCGTACGGGGACACCACCGCCACCAGGCAATCCTCGCCGCCGGCCAACAGCCAGAAGGCGCGAAGCTGTTCGTCCACCACCCGGGCCGCCTGTCGCAGCACGTCCACCCCCCCCGGCGCCTCGCGCTCGGTCTCGGTCCACAGGGGGCGCAGGCGGGCCGCCAGCTCGACGTTGACCGCCAGGGCGTCCACCGGCCTTTCCGCGCACCGAAGGGCCGCCAAAGCCGCCGTCCCCACCCCCACGGCAAAGGCCTCCCGCGTCCGATCCGCCAGCTCCGGTCGCGCTGTCAGGGAGGGCTCGAGAGCAAGCCGCAACTCGCTGTCCAGCTCGTCGTAGGGCAGCGCGTCGGCGGCCAGCGGCGTGCGAACCGTCCAGGTGGCCACCGGGGTGCCCGGCCAGCCGGCCAAGCCGACGCTGCGCCCGGCGGTCACGAGAATCTCCCAGAGGGTGCCACGGCGAGGCGGGGGGGCAGGCGCTCGTTGCCACTGCCGCCAGGGGAGGTGGTGCGGTTCTGGCCAGGGGCCCCTGAGGAGCAGCGAGACCGGCGTGGGGGTGAGCCAGGGTAAGCGGTACGCTCGCCGGCCCACAACCCCGTGGGTGGAGGGGAGGCAGCCCGTGGCCAGGGTGGCGAGGGCGGCGCTGCGGGAAAACGGCGCCACCGTCGCCAGTTGACCCCACGCCCAGCCGTCCCGCAACCCTTTCAGAAACGGCATGTCCCCCCGTTCCATGGCGGGGAGGATCCAGGGCAGGTCGGTGCCTTCGAGACTCACGAGGAGGAGACGGCGGGAGGTGGTGAAGCGCAGGTCGGTTGCTGGCGGTGCCTGAGGGTTGCGAGTGGGGAGGAGGAGCCACGTCCCCCACGCCACCGCCACCAGCGCCAAAGCTGACAGCAACGCCACCAGGAGCGGCCGCCGCCGGGGCGGACGCTGGAACGCCAGCGCCAACATCAGGAGCGAAAAGCAGCCGGCTGCAATGCCGATGACCCGCAGGCCGCCGCGGTGCTCACTCACGAGGAGCTGATGGGTGCGATCGCGATTGACGATGGCCACGCCGGCAAGGACCGCGCCGTGCACCGCCGCCAGCCGGTACCAGAGTGCCGGACTGAACCCCCGGTGCACGGCGAGCGCAGGGGCGAACACGGCCGCCCCTTCCACCACCAGGAAACTGGCCAGGCCCAGCCACAGCGCCCCCCAACTGCTCCACGCCAGGAAAGCGAGGGCCGCTGCGGTGGGGCGGATGGTGATCTCTGGCCACATGAGGAGTTGCATGGGCGCCACCAGCGCCCCCGACAGGGCGCCGGCGGCGAGGCAGTGGCCGAACCGGCGAAGATGCCGCATAATGCCCCTGCATGATAGCGCGCCGCGACCTCACGACTCGCCTTGCCGCGCGGCACGAGCTTTCCCCTTCCTGCTTCTTGCTGGAACTGTTAGCGCCCGACGAACTGGCGGCCGAACCCGGCCAGTTCGGGATGCTGACCTGCGGCACCGGCCTCGATCCCTTCCTGCGTCGGCCCTTCTCCCTGGCCGGGGTCCGCTCCGCGGCCGAGGGGACGGTGGTGGAACTGGTGGTGAAGGCGGTGGGGCGGGGCACCCGGGCCCTGCGCACCCTCGCCCACGGCAGCGAGCTGCGACTCCTGGCGCCGCTCGGCCGGGGGTTCGACTTGGCGCTGCCGCGGGGGGGGCGGGTGGCTCTGGTGGCCGGCGGCATCGGTCTCCCCCCCCTGCTCTTTGCCGCCGAGCGACTCGCTGCCACGGGGGTGGCGTTCGATCTCTACCTGGGTGCCACCAGTGCCGAGGAGCTGCTGCTCGTGGAGCGCTGCCGGAGAGCGGCGGCGGCGGTGGGGGGGGAGGTGGTGCTGGCCACCGACGACGGCAGCGCAGGGGAACGGGGGTTGGTCACCGAGAGTTTCGCCCGCCGATACGGTCACGCCGTCGCCTACGCGACGGTGCTGGCCTGCGGGCCCACCGGCATGCTGGCGGCGCTCACCGAGCTGGCCAGGGCCCGCCACATCGACCTTCAGCTTTCCCTGGAGGAGCCCATGGCCTGCGGTGTGGGGGTGTGTCTCGGCTGCGTGGTGACCACGGCGGACGGCAGGCGGAAACCCAGCTGCACGGAGGGCCCGGTGTTCCGGGCGACGGAGCTGGCGCAGCGGTGGTGGACGTGCGAGTCCAGTTGACCACCACCGTGGGCTCGCTGTCGCTGGCGAACCCGGTGCTTGCCGCCTCCGGCACCTTCGGCTACGGCCTCGACCTGGCCGACCTCTGCCCCCCTGAGGCGCTGGGCGGGGTGGTGACGAAGGGCCTGTCGCCCCTGCCGCGGCCGGGCAACCCGCCGCCCCGTATCGTCGAGACCGCCGCCGGCATGCTCAACGCCATCGGCCTGCAGAACATCGGCGTCGACGCCTTCTGCCGCGAGGTGCTGCCGGAGCTGCGGCGCCGCGGCGCGGTGGTGGTGGTGAACGTGTTCGGCGAGACCCTGGCCGCCTACGAGGAGGTGATCCACCGCTGCGAGGCGGAGGAGGGGATCGCGGCCTACGAACTCAACGTCTCCTGCCCCAACGTGAGCGCCGGCGGGATGGAGTTCGGCCACGACCCGGAACAGCTCCAGCGGCTCACCGCCCGCTGCCGGGCGGTCACCGCCCGCCCCCTATGGGTGAAGCTCTCCCCCAACGCCCCGGACCTGCTGGCCACTGCCCGGGCGGCGGTGGAGGGGGGGGCGGACGCCCTCTCCCTCATCAACACGCTCCGCGCCATGGCCATCGACGCCGAGCGGCGCCGCCCGGTCCTTTCGCGGGCCTTCGGCGGGCTGTCGGGCCCGGCCATCAAGCCCATCGCCCTGCGGATGGTCTTCGAGGTGCACCGGGCCGTGCCCGAGGTGCCGCTGGTGGGCATCGGCGGCATCGAGAGCGGGCGCGACGCGGTGGAGTTCCTGCTGGCCGGCGCCTCGGCGGTCCAGGTGGGGACGGCCACCTTCCGCGACCCGGCGGCGCCCCGGCGGATCCTCGCTGAGCTGGAGGCGTTCTGCCTCCAGCACGGCGTGGCCTCGGTGCGGGAGCTGGTGGGGGGGCTGCAATGGCCGTGACCGTGACTGAGCCCACTCGTCGTCTCATCGTCGCCCTGGATCTGGCGGAGCGCGAAGCCATCCTGGGCATGGCCCGCAACCTGCTGGGGCGGGTGGGTGCCGTGAAGGTCGGGCTGGAGGCCTTCACCGGGCACGGCCCGGCGCTCGTGGAGGAGCTGCGGGGGCTCGGACTTTCGGTGTTCTTGGACCTGAAGCTCCACGACATCCCCAACACGGTGGAGCGGGCGGCGGCCGCCTGCGCCCGGTTGGGGGTGGCGATGCTGACGGTGCACGCCGCAGGCGGCTCGGCCATGCTGCGGGCCGCGGTGGCGGGGGCCACCGCCGGCGCGGCCGGCCAGCCACCCCCCATCGTCCTGGCCGTCACGGTGCTCACCAGTCTGGACGAGGAGGAGTTGCGTCGGCTCGCCATGCCGGGCAGCGTGGTGGAGCGGGTGAAGGGGTGGGCGGCGCTGGCCCGCTCCTGCGGCTGCGGCGGCCTGGTCTGCTCGGCCCGGGAGGTGGCGGGGCTGCGCCACGAGCTCGGCCGCTCGGCGGTGATCGTCACCCCCGGCATCCGCCCCGCCGGTGCCGCCGCGCTGGACCAAAGCCGTGTCGCCACCCCGGCGGCAGCCATAGCGGACGGCGCTGACTATCTGGTGGTGGGCCGGCCCATCACCGCCGCCCCCGACCCGGCCGCGGCGGCGGAAGCCATCGTGGCGGAGATCCGTGCGGCCCTCGGCTGATCCCGGCGAGGCGGCGGGCGGCGGGCTGCCGCGGCTGCTCGTCCACCCCCTGGCCGACTGCCACACCCACACTAGCCGCTGCGGGCACGCGGGGGGCGCCGACGAGGCTTACGTGGAGGCGGCGATCCAGCGGGGGCTTGCCGCCCTGGCCGTTACCGACCACCTGCCGTTCTACTGGCTGCCGCCGGATCGCCACGACCCCACCCTGGCCATGGCGGCGGACGAGCTCCCCCGTTACGTGGAGGCGGTGCTCGCCCTGCGCCAGCGGTACCGGGACCGCATCGAGGTGGCCCTGGGCGTGGAGGCCGATTACGTCACCGGCGCCGAGGGGGCGCTCGGCGAGCTATTGGCGCGCTACCCCTTCGACGTAGTGCTGGGTTCGGTGCACTGGTTGGACGGGTGGTGGGTGGACGCCCCCTCCTCGGTGGCCCGCTACCGGCGTGGCCAGGCCGAGGTGGACGCCATCTGGGAGGGTTACGCCGAGGCCGTGATCCGGGCGGCGGGAAGCGGCCTCTTCGACGTGCTGGCCCACCTGGACCTCCCCAAGAAGTTCGGGTTTCGGCCCTCCCGCCCCTTCGGCGGGCGCCTCGCCGAGGTCGTCGAGGCGGTGGCGGCCAGCGGGTGCGCCGTGGAGGTCTCGTCGGCGGGGCGCCGCAAGCCGGTGGGGGAGGACTACCCTGGCCCCGAGCTGCTGGCTGCTTTGATCGCCGCGGGCGTTCCGCTGGTGCTGGCCTCCGACGCCCACGCGCCGGCGGAGGTGGGGTTTGCCTTCGACGACCTGGCCGCCTCGCTGGCGCAACGGGGCGTCACCGAACTGCGCTGGTTCCGCGGGCGGCGACCGGTCGCCCTGCCGCTTTACGGCTCTTGGTAGAATCGGCGCTGCCCGCCCGGCCCGGCCGCGGCGGGGAAGGACGGTCCATGGAATCTCGCCATACTCGCGTGCTCGTCCTGGGCTCGGGCCCCGCCGGCCTCACCGCCGCCATTTACGCGGCCCGCGCCGAGCTGCAACCCCTGGTGGTGGACGGCAACCAGCCCGGGGGCCAGCTCACCATCACCACCGAGGTGGAAAACTTCCCAGGCTTCCCCGAAGGGATCCAGGGCCCGGAACTCATGGAGCGGATGCGGGCCCAGGCGGCGCGTTTCGGGGCCGAGACTATCTTCGACGCCGCCACCGCAGTGGAGCTGGCCGCCCGGCCGTTGCGCGTGACGCTCTCCTCCGGCGCCCAGCTGACGGCGGATGCCCTCATCGTCGCCACCGGTGCCTCCGCCAAGCTGTTGGGTCTGCCGGCGGAGCGCGAACTCTTGGGTTTCGGGGTGTCCGCGTGCGCCACCTGCGACGGGTTCTTCTTCCGCGACCGCGAGATCGTGGTGGTGGGGGGCGGCGACACCGCCATGGAGGAGGCTCTCTACCTCACGCGCTTCGCCTCCCGGGTGCGTGTCGTCCACCGGCGGGACGAGCTGCGGGCCTCGCGCATCATGCAGGAACGGGCCCGGCGCAACCCCAAGATCGAGTTTGTCTGGAACGCTGTCGTGGTGGACATCCTGGGCTCTCGGGAGGGGGGCGTGGAGGCGGTGGTGCTGGAGGATACGCGCAGCGGCGAGCGCCGCACCCTTCCCACTCAGGGTGTGTTCCTGGCCATTGGCCACACGCCCAACACCGAGCTCTTCCGCGGCCAGCTCGAGCTGGACGGCGCGGGCTACATCGTCACCCGCCCGCACTCGACGCGCACCTCGGTGGACGGGGTGTTTGCCTGCGGCGACGTGCAGGACCACGTGTTCCGCCAGGCCGTGACGGCGGCGGGGTCCGGGTGCATGGCGGCCATCGAGGCCGAACGGTGGCTCGCCGAGCGCGGGGAATAGGACCCGCCGCCGGCGCGTTGCCGCTTCGGGGTTGTAGAGTCAGGAGGTGCGGATGGTTTCCTTGTCGGCACGCGCGGTGGAAAAGGTCAAGTTCTACGCCTCCCAGATGCCCGAGGCGGCGGGGAAGGCGTTGCGAATCTTCGTACAGGGGGGCGGCTGCTCCGGCTTCCAGTACGGGTTCACCTTCGACGACATGCAGGACGGCGATACGGTGGTGGAGGCCGCCGACATCAAGGTGCTGGTGGACCCGGTTTCCGCCCAGTACCTGGCGGGTTCCACGGTGGACTACGTGGAGGACCTGCGGGGCTCCGGCTTCGTGGTGGACAACCCCAACGCCGTGCACTCCTGCGGCTGCGGCCAGTCCTTCTGCACGGAGTGAGCGGTGACGGGGGGCCGGGTGCCGGGGCGGAAGGGCCGCGCCGAGGGGGGGTGAGGTGACGATCCTGCCTCGGCCCAAGGACGGCCGCCATCGCCCCATCGTGCGCCTCGGTCACCCGGTGCTCCGGCAGCGGGCCGAGGAGGTGCCCGCCCACCGCTTCGGCACCCGGTTCCTGCGCGATCTCGAGCGGGACCTGTTGCGCACCATGTTCGAGGACGAGGGGGTGGGTCTTGCTGCCCCGCAGATCGCGGTTCCCTTGCGGGTCTTCGCCTACTTCGTCCCCGGCGAGGGGGGGCGCGACGAGGTGCCGCCGCGGGTGGTGGTCAACCCGGTGCTCACCCTCGAGGGGGAGCCAAGCGTGCCGGGGTGGGAAGGGTGCCTCTCCATCCCGGGTCTGCGGGGCGTGGTGCTGCGCCACCCGAGCCTGGTCATGAGCGGCGTCGACGTGGACGGCGAGCCGCTGTCGCTGCGCGCCGAGGGCTTCCACGCCCGGGTCATCCAGCACGAGGTGGACCACCTGGACGGTATCGTGTTCCTCGACCGGATGCGGGACCTCTCCTCCCTGGCCTTCGAGGAGGAGTGGGACCGTTACGCCAGCGGCAAGGACCTCCCCGTGGAGGCCTGAGGCGCACCGGCAGCCAGGCGAGGGCCTCGACCCGAGCCTTCACCGCGAACCCTCGAATCGAAGCGCCACGCCCGCTGCCGGTCGCTGGCTCTCAGACGGGTTCCCGCGTGGGCGGAGTGGGGGGAGCCGGGGGTGCGGGTGTGGTCGGCGGAGCGGGGGGCTCCGCGAGACGGCGCACCACCACCCGGCGGCTCTCGGCGGGTCGCTCCGGCACCCGGAGGGAGAGTTCCTGGCGCTGTTTGCCACGCATCACCACCACCCGCACCGACTCCCCCGGCTCGTAGGAATCCAAAATACGCAGCACCTGGGCGGGGCTGCGCGGCGTTCGCCCGTCCACCTCAAGGATCACGTCGCCGGGGCGGAGCCCAAGCTCGCTGCCCTTCGGCACCTTCACCACCAGGACCCCCTCGCTGGTCGCGAAGTACTCGCCCAGTTCGGGGTTCAGCGCCACCAATTCGATCCCTTCCCACGCCGGATCCCAGGCAAATCGCAGTCGCTCCCACTCGTCCCGGCGTTCGAGCGGGGCGAGACCGGGAGCGTGGGGGGCGGCAATGACGATGTCCTTGTCCACGAAGGCCCGCACATCGGGGCCAGCGATGCGCCGCGCCTGCACCTTCACGGTGCGCTCGGCGCTACCTCGCCTGAAGGTGACGGTCACCTCTTGCCCCTCGTCGAGGTCGCTCAGCAGTTCCATGAGGCGAGCTGCCGGCACCGACTCGTCCTCGTCCACGTCGAGATCACCTGCCGGTCCCGGCAGGGGCTCGCCGTCGATGGCTGTGATGACGTCCCCTGCCCTCAGCCCGGCCTCGTCGGCGGGTCCCCCCGGGGTGACCGCCACCACCCGCGCTCCCACCTTGTCGAACCGTGGATCCGCCTTGGTCTCCACCACGATGCCCAGGCGCGGGCGGCCCCCCAGGTACACCAGCATGCGGGTCGGCAGCCCCCCAATGGCCTGCCGCGATTCCAGCTCCGCCAGGCGCCGGGCGGCCCGTTCCAGCTGGGCCTGGGCCTCGCGCAGACGCTGCTCGGCCTCCCGCATCTCCCGCTCCGCCTCGCGGGCGGCGCGCTCAGCGTCGCGGTCTCGTTCCTGCGCGGGCACCGGCGCTGCCAGCATGCCGGCCGCCAGCACCGCGGCCAGGACACCCCACCTCGTCGTACGGTTCATGGTCGTCACCCCTCCTTTCACAGCCCCACGTAGGCCTGGCGCGTGGTGTGCAGCTCCACGAGGGCGCCCAACAATTCCACGCGGCGTTGCCACAGCTCGGCGAGCTCAGCGGGGGCGGCGCCGCTGCGGGCCCCCTGGGCGAGTTGCGCGTCGATGATGGCCAGGCGGTCCTCCATCTCCACGACCTGCCGGGCGCTGCGCCCGCGCAGCACCGTTCCGCTGGAGCGGGCGCGCAGCTCGGCTTCGAGCTGGGCGGAGCGGGCCACCAGGGCGCGAGTCGCCCGGGCGGCGGTGGCTTCCCGGACAGCTTCCACGCCGCCGCGCACGGCGGCAGCCAGCGTCACGGCCACCGCGAACCCCGCCGCCAGCCACCCGACCCGTCTCCAGCGGCGCCGAAAGCGTTCCCCCTCCAACCGCGCCGCCACCGCTGGCCAGAGGTCCCGCGGCGGGGTGGCCCCCGGCAGCTGGGCGAGGGCGTGGCGGAGGGTGTCCAACCGTGCCACTTCCGCGGCGCAGGCCGGGCACGTCGCCACATGTTCCTGCGCTTCGGCGCTGGCCAAGCCGTCCCGGGCCGCGAGGAGATCGTCCAGGCTCAGGTGCACAACGCCCCCCTTTCGCCCGCCACCAACGCCCGCAGGCGGGCGTGGGCCCGGGCCAGTTGCGACTTGGAAAAACTCCTGCTCTTGCCCATCGCTGCGGCGATCTCGTCGTGGCTGAAGCCCTCCACCTCGTGGAGCCAGACCACCGCCCGGCTGACCGGCGGCAAGGCAGCGAGGGCCGCCTCGAGATCGAGGCGGGCAAGGGTGGCCTCGTGCGCGCCGACGGCAGCCTGGCAGGGCACGTCGGGGAGTTCCTCGCTCGCCGCAAAACGCTGGTTGCTCCGCAGTTTCATGAGGGCCTTGCTGACGGTGATGCGGCGCACCCAACCGGCGAAAGAGCCCTCGCCGCGGAAGCGGCGAATGCTGCGCAACACCTCGAACATGGCCTCCTGGAGCACGTCCTCCGCGTCCGCCTCGCTGCCGCAGAGGCGGCGAGCCAGGGCGTAGGCGGGCTCTGCGAAGAGGCGGAAGATGGCTTCCAACGCCGTCCGGTCGCCGCGCCGGGCTCGGGCCAGGAGGAGTTCGTCCACCTCCACGTGAAAACCGCGCTGGCTCACCGACGCCGCCCTGGCGGCACCCTCCCCGTGAGGTCTCCCCGCATCGCTCCACGCCTGCGCCGCCGCCGACTTGCCCATCGCCCCCAAGATGCACGAGGGCGGGATATGGTCGCAGCCCTCAGCGAGCCGAGGAGGCCACGGTGATGGTCTCCAGGCCGTGGGCGGCAGGCCCCGTCTCGCGGCGGCGCAGCAGGAAGGCGAAGAGGAGACCGAGGAAGCCGAGGACCGAGAACATCCACATGCCGGGGCGATACCCCGCCGGGTTGGCCGCCGAGGCCTGCCAGTGGTCGTTGGCCCAGCCGATGAGGAGGTTGAAGGCGGCAAGCCCAATGTTCTGGATCATGGTCATGAGGCCGTAGGCGGTCCCCAAGCGGTTCTCCTCGACGATGTACGCCACCGAGGGCCACATCACCGCCGGGATCAAGGAGAAGGCGATGCCCATGAGGGCCATGGGCAGCAGGAGCGGCACGCGGGTGTAGGCCATGATCAGGTAGACGGGGATGAGCAGCACCGACCCGAACATCATGAACAGTGAGCGCCGCCCCACCCGGTCCACCAGCAGGCCGAACAGCGGCGTGCAGATCATGGCAAAGAGGGTGAGCAGACTGGAGAGGAAACCACCGAACTCCCGGGAGGTGCCGTGAGCCTCGATGAAGAACTTCACGGCAAAGGTCTGGAACGGGAAGATGGCGGAGTAGAAGGTGATGCACAGCGCCACCACGAACCAGTACGAAACCCCGAAGCGGAACAGGTCGCCCCACACCACCTTCTCGGTGCTGCCCTCGCCCAGGGAGTAGCGGGCCTCGGCCCGCGCCTCGAGCACCCAGTAGAGGAGCGCACCGACGATGCAAAACGTGGCCATGCCCACCGAGATGAGGAGCGGCCACTGCCAGCGGGCGTAGGCCCCCGCCGCCCAGGTGGGGGCGTTGAGGGCGGCAAAGGAGCCCAGCCGCGCGATCGTCAGGTTGACCCCGAATGCAAAAGACAACTCCTTTCCCTTGAACCACTTGGCAATGGCGGTGGTGACCGCGACGATGAGCGACTCGGCGCCGAGCCCGAAGATCAGCCGCCCCGCCGCCATGCTGGTGAGTGCCGGGGAGGCGGCGGTGAGGGCGGCGCCGGCAAAACACAGCACGCCAAAGAGCGCCGTCGCCCGACGGGTGCCGATGCGGTCGATGACGATGCCGCCGATGAGCACCATGAACACGTTGGGGATGGAGTAGATGGCGTTGAGCAGGCCGATGTTGGCGTCGGTAAACCCCAGTTGTGCCTTGAGGACGTCGGCGAGGGGCGAGATGGAGTCGTAGACGTAGTAGTTGCCGAACATGGCCAGGCTGATGAGGACCAGCACGGCCCAGCGGTACGCCTTGGGGGGCAGCGGTCGCGACTCAGTGGTGACTTCCACGCTCACGGGCTCCTCCGGGCCGCAGAACGGTGGTGCGGCCTGGCCGGCTGCGGCGGGGCGATGGTAGCAGAGCGGCAGCCGGGGAAGCGGTGTCCCTTGTCGGCGCCGACGCGCCCCGCTACAGTGATGGCGGCGACCCGGCGGTCGCGGAAAGGGACGGCACGATGCACTTCCCCGTCTCCGGCGTGGATGTCCACCCACTCCTCCCCCCCCTCGTGGCCTTTGTCGTTGCCGTGCTCACCACCCCGGCCGGGGTATCGGGGGCGTTCCTGCTGCTGCCGTTCCAGGTCTCCGTGCTGGGTTTTGCGAGCCCGGCGGTGAGCCCCACCAACCTCGTCTACAACATCGTGGCGATTCCGGGGGGCCTGGGGCGCTACATCCGCGATGGGCGGATGGCCTGGCCCCTCACCTGGGTGGTGGTGGCCGGTACCCTGCCGGGGGTGGTGGTGGGCGGCTTGCTGCGGGTTCACCTGTTCGTCGACCCGCGCCTGTTCAAGTTCTTCGTGGGCCTCGTGCTGCTGTACCTGGGCGGGCGCCTCCTCTGGGAAACCACGCCCCGCGCCCGGGCCCGGCGCGGCCAGCTCGCGGCGGTGGAGCGGAAGTTCAAGGAGCACGTGGAAGCCGCCCGCAGCGGGACGCAGAGCCGCCTGGCCGCGGGGCTGCCGGCGGGAGCCGTGGTGCGGACGACGGCCTGGTCGCTGCGCCGGGTGAGCTACGAATTCTGGGGCGAGTCGTTCTCCTTCTCCCCTCTCGTCGTCTTTCTCCTCGCCCTGGTGGTGGGGGTCATCGGCGGCATCTACGGGATCGGCGGCGGCGCCATCATCGCCCCCTTCGTGGTGTCGTTCTTCTCCCTTCCCGTCTACACGGTGGCCGGCGCTGCCCTGGCCGGGACCTTCGCCACCTCCATCGTGGGCGTCCTGTTCTTCATGGGGCTGGGCGCCAGCGGAAGCGTGGCCGTGCCGGTAACCCCGGACTGGCTCCTTGGCGCGCTGTTCGGTATCGGCGGACTCGCCGGCACGTACTGCGGCGCGCGGTTGCAGCGCTACCTGCCCGAACGGCTGATTCGCGCCACCCTAGGCACTCTCGTCCTCTTCCTGGCGGTCCGTTACGTGGTGCAGTACCTCGCTCGCTAAGCGGGAGGCGTGACCCGGGCCGCGAGGCGCCGGACCCCTTCGGCGAAGGTGGCAGGTTCCGGCAGCAGACTCACCACCAGGTAGCCCTCGCCGGGGAAGTCGTAGAAATAGCCGGGGTGGACGGCGACGCTGTCGAGACGAATGAGGTCCAGCACCAGCTCCTCGTCGGAGCGGAGCGCCGGCACCCGAAGGACGGAGCTCCAGCCGCCGCTCGGAACGTGGAGGGTGAGTTCCGGGTGGCTGGCGAGGCATTCCTGGAGCGTGAGGAGGTTGTGGCGGCAGCGGGCGAGGATCGCCTCCCGCACGGCTGCGCCCCCCTGCAGCAGGGCGGGGAGGGCGAGCTGGACCGGGGTCGAGACGGAGAGGAAAGCGTCGGCGATCACGTCCAGACGCTCCAGTGCCGCATCCACCGCGGCGGGGGGCCCGGAGACGGCAATCCATGCCAGCTTGAGCTGGGGCAACCCCACGAGCTTTGAGAGTCCGCCCAGGGTGAAGGTGAGGGAGCGGGTTTCTCCGGCGAAACTGGCGGGCAGGGTGCCGGCCAGGGGGTAGTCCAGGAACACCTCGTCGGCAATGAGGGCCCAACCGTGCCGGGCGCAGCGGTGGAGGAGCTCTTCCCGGTCGGGCGCCGCCACCGCCGACCCCGTGGGGTTGTTGGGGTGAACCACCACCACCGCCCGCACCGCGGGGTCGGCGGGCAACGCGTCGGCATCCACCCGCCAGCCGGCCTCGGCGTCCAGGCGGTACGGGCGGGCCACCACCGATTCCAGCGCCGCGAGGTGCTCGAAGAGGGGGTAGGAAGGGGTGGGGACCAGCACCGCGTCGCCGGGATCGCAGAGCAGCTTGAAGAGGAAGGTGTACGCCTCGCTAGTGGAGGCGGTGAGCACCACCCGGTCGGGGTCGAGCGGGGCGCCGCGCTGGCCGAGAACCTCGGCCACCGCCCGGCGCGCCTCCCCATGCCCCCGTGGGTGAGGCTGGTAGCAAAGCCCTGCAGGGTTTGCCAGGGCGTCCAGGAGGCCGTGGGGGTACGGGAGGCCCACCGCCGTGGGGTTGGACACGGTGAGGTCGAAGCGAGGGGGGGTTTCGAGCCGCGCCCGGGCGATGCGGTTGGCGTGGAGGTCCTGCGGGGTGCGACGGGAGAAGCGCACGAGAGATTGTGGCATGGAACCGCGCGCCGTGCCTTCTGCTACGATGCCGGCGGAGGAAAGACCATGAAGGAATTGCTTCCGCAGCGCACCCAGGAGTACCAGGCGCGGGCTCGCGAGGTGGCGGAGAAATTTGTCCGCCCCGTGGCCGCCGAGCTGGACCGCACCGGGGAGTACCCGTGGAGCGTCATCGAGGCGTTGCGCCAGTACCAGCTCATGGGGATCTGGATCCCCCCGGAGTACGGCGGGCAGGGCGCCGGGGTACTGGACATGTGCGTCGTCGTGGAAGAGCTGTCCCGGGCCTGCGGCGGGGTGGGTGTGGCCTACGCGGTGAACGGTCTTGGCAGCTTTCCCATCATCCTCGGCGGCACGGAGGAACAGAAGCGCCGCTTTCTCCCCCCCGTGGCCAGCGGCGAGAAGCTCATTGCCTTCGGGCTTTCCGAAAAGTGGTCTGGCTCCGACGCCGGGTCGCTCATCGCCCGCGCCGTGCGGGACGGCGACCACTACGTCATCACCGGCGAGAAGAAGTGGAACACCAACGGCGGCGTGGCGTCCATCTACACCGTGTACGCCTCCACCAACCCCGAGCGCGGCACCCGGGGCATCTCCGCCTTCGTGGTGGAGAAGGGTACCGAGGGCTTCGAGATCGGCAAGCGCGAGGACACCATGGGGATCCGTTGCGTGCCGGTGCACGAGCTCCACTTTCGCAACTGTCGGGTGAGCGCGGCAAACCTGCTGGGCGGCAAGGAGGGGACAGGGTTCGCCAACGCCATGATGACGCTGGACCGGGCCCGCCCCGGGGTGGCCGCCCAGGCGGTGGGGCTGGCCCAGGGGGCGTTCGAGTGGGCGGTCCGCTTCACCTCGGAGCGCCAGCAGTTCGGCCAGTCGGTCATGTCGTTCCAGGCCATCCAGTTCACCTTGGCGGACATGGCCATCCAGATCGAGGCCGCGCGGCAACTGGTCTACACTGCGGCCCGCGCCATCGACGCCGGTCTACCCAACGCCTCCAAGCTGGCTGCCATGTGTAAGGTGATGGCCACCGACACGGCCATGCGGGTCACCACCGACGCCGTGCAACTCTTCGGCGGCTACGGTTACTGCCGCGACTACCCCATTGAGAAGTACATGCGCGACGCCAAGATCACCCAGATCTACGAGGGCACCAACCAGATCCAACGGGTCGTCATCGGCCGCGCCCTCACCCGGGAGGCGGCGCAGATCGCCGGCCACCTCAACGTCACGGTGGAGCACTTCCCGCCCGGGCAGGGGCCGAACCGCAGCTGACCTTTCCCTGGCTCCAGGGGCTTGACAGGGGGCGGTGCGGGACCTATCGTGATGGGGCGAGCTGTATATAATATTCGATGGGCACCAATCAACCCTCCCCCGCCCCCAAGCAGCGAGCCGAGTGGATCGCCGAGCGGCTTCGCCACGCCATCGAGGAGGGCGAGTTTCGACCGGGGGACTGGATCCGCCAGGAGCACGTCGCCCAGCGGCTGGGGGTGAGCCAGATCCCGGTGCGGGAGGCGCTCAAGCAGCTGGTGGCCGAGGGGCTGGTGGAACACGTGCCGTTCCGCGGCGCCCGGGTCATCCAGTTCACCGTGGAGGACGTGGAGGACCTGTACGCGGTGCGGGCGGTGGGGGAGGGGCGGGCGGCTCGGTACGCCGCAGCGCGGATCACCAGCGCTGAGCTGCGTACCCTGGAGCGGCTGCACCGCCGGATGCTGCTCTGCAAGACGCCCGACGACCTTCGCGAGTACCGGGAGCTCAACCGGTCGTTTCACGTGGCCATCATCGAGGCCTCCCGCCGACCCTACCTGGTGCGCACGCTCCGGCAGTTATGGGTGGCTTTCCCCACCATGGGGTGGGGCAACATCCCCCAGGTGGCCACCACCTCGGCGCCGGAGCGGGAAGGCCCCGACGCCGCCGAGCATGCGGCCATCCTCGAGGCGCTTGCTGCCCGGGACGGGGAGCTGGCCGAGGCAACGACCCGGGCGCACATCGAGTCCGCCGCGGCGGCCCTGGTGGCCGCCATGAGGTGAGGCATGCAGCACCCACCCGAGGGATCACCACACAGCACCGCCTCCCGCCTGGGGCGGTGCGGGATGGAGGAGGTATGCGAACACGAATCGTTGGTTGGTTGGTCGCTGCCCTTTGGTTGGTGGGGTTGGGGGCCACCGCTCTGGCCCAGGGAACCATCACGGGCAGCATCCAGGGATCGGTGAAGGATCAGGACGGCGGCGTCCTCCCCGGGGTCACCGTCACCGTCCGGTCGGACGCGCTGGTGGCCGGCACGGCGGTGGCGGTCACCGACGAGCGCGGCAACTACCGCTTTCCGTCGTTGCCCCCCGGGCTCTACACCCTGGAGGCCAGTCTCGCCGGCTTCCAGACCGTGACGCAGGAGGGGATCCGCGTGCGCATGGGGCAGGTGCTCGGCGTGGACGTGGTCCTGCCCCTGGCAAAGGCTGCGGAGGCCATCACCGTCACCGCCGAAGCGCCGCTGGTGAGCGTGGTGTCCAACTCCATCGCCACCACCTTCGACAGCGACTTCCTGAGCAAGCAACCGTTGCCGCGCAACTACTACAACATCATCCGCTCGGCCCCCGGCGTCAACATCGACTACCGGCAGTCCTCGGGTAGCGCCATGCTGGCCTACGGCGGCACCCAGGAACGCCAGAACGCCTTCACCCTGGACGGGGTCAACGTGGCCGACGCCGGCGCCGGCCAGCACTGGATCCTCCCCGCCATCCAGTGGATGCAGGAGATCCAGGTGGGCGGTCTGGGCGCCCCGGCCGAGTACGGCGGCTTCACGGGCGGCATCATCAACGGGGTCACCAAGTCGGGGGGGAACCAGTTCCGCGGCGAGGTGGAGTACACCATGCAGCCGGAGTCGTGGACCAGCGACAACGACCCCAACACCGAGGACGAGACCTTCAAGTTCTACGACCTGGCCGTGAGCCTCGGCGGACCCATCGCCAAGGACCGGCTCTGGTACTTCGTCTCCGGCGAATACTGGAACCAGGTCACGACCCCCTACGGCGCTGCTGCCACCTCGGACCGGAAGATCCCGCGCTTCCTGGGCAAGCTCACCCTCCAGGCGACGCCGGAGAGCCGGGTCATGTTCATGGCGGAGTACGAAGGGGTCGTCAACGAGCGGCGCGGCGTGAGCCGCTACGTCCTGCCCGAGGCCAGCCGCAAACAGGACGCCCCGGGCGTCACCTTTGCGCTCCACTGGGAGTCGCTGGTCAACGCCAACAACTTCTTCAACGTCAAGGCCACCGGTTACGACGGCCGCGACGATTACCTCCCCTACAACGGCACCGACACCCCCGGCCGCATCGACTACTGGGACAGCGAGGTGGAGTGGTACAACGCGGCGTTCACCGACAGGAACTACCGCCGCGTCCTGACCCTCGACGGGTCCTGGAGCCTCTTCAAGGACGGGCTCTTCGGCGCCAGCGACAGCCACAGCTTCAAGTTCGGCACCCTCCTTGAGCAGGGCCGCTCCTCCGACGTGTGGCGGCGCAACGGTGGCTTCACCTACTACGACGACTCCACGGCCTGCTCCTCCCCGGAAGCCTACTTTGCCGATCCCTCCTGCGCCGTCAGCCCCGACGCCTTCATCGAGCGCGGCTACGGCGAGTACAACCAGCACCCCAAGTACTCCGGCCTTGCCCTCTACGCCCAGGACTCGCTGCGCACCGGCCGGTGGACGGTGAACGCGGGGCTGCGCTACGGCAGTTACAAGGGCGGCTGGCAGGAAGGGCACGGCGACTCCACGGTGTACGACGTGAACTTCGTGGATCCGCGCATCGGTTTCGTCTGGGACGTCTTCGGCAACGCCCGCACGGCGTTGAAGGCGCACTGGGGCCGCTACCACGAGAAGATGTTCAACTACCTGTTCGACCGGGAGGTCTCGGGGCAGGGCGTGATCCCCGACCAGGACTGCTACTGGAACGAGGACGACCAGGATTTCACCGACTGTGACGACCCGGTGGTGCAACTCGGGACCATGGGGAAGGTCAACCACCCCTACGCCGACGAGACGCTCCTCTCCCTGGAGCAGCAGCTCGGCAAGGACATGATGATCGGCCTCGACCTCATCGACCGCCGGTTCCGCGATCTGATGGCCATGATCAACGTCAACGACGACTACGAGCCCATCACCGCCACCGGCAACCCGCTGACCGGCGGTTCCATCACGTTCTGGAACCTGCTGTCGGACCCGGAATTCGTGCTCACCACCGAGAACGGCGCCTACCGTGACTACCAGTCGGTCATGCTGCGCTTCGACAAGCGCTACTCCCACGGCTGGCAGGTTCGCACCTCGCTGGTGTGGACCGATCTCGAGGGCAACATCCTCTCCAACAGCGGCTACGAGGACGAGTTCCTGGATCGCAACGGCCTCGTCAACGCCTCCGGCAAGATGGAGCGCTACAGCGAGTGGGAGTACAAGCTCTCCGGTTCGGTGGACCTGCTGTGGGGGTTCGAGCTGTCGGGCCAGTACACCTACCTCTCCGGGTGGTACTGGACCCCCTACGCGCGGATCCGCGGGCTCGACTACAACGCCTCCACCGGCAACTACATCTGGCTCACCCCGCGAGGCTCGCAGCAGCTCCCCGACCGCAACCTTCTGGACCTTCGCCTGGCCTGGAGCGGCGAAGTCGCCGGTGGTCTGCGACTCACCGCTTCCCTGGAGTGCTTCAACGTCACCAACGAGGACACGGTGCTGCGAGTGTCCGGCCGGTGGGGCGACTACCGCATCTCGACCCAGCGCTGGACCCCGTCCAGTTCGTACGGTGCCCCGTCGCAGATCGAGACACCGCGGCAGATCCGCGCCGGTATCCGAATCGAGTTCTGACAACCCGCGGCGAGAGGACGCCGGGGCGGCCTGCGGGCCGCCCCGGCACGTTCTCCGCCCTGGTGATCTTGGGGAGGGCAGCATGGGGAGGAAGGTCCAGGCGTGCGCCACGATCGCTGTCCTGCTGGCGGCGGCAGGGCTGGCCGCCGAGGTGGCGGCCCACGGGCATTTGGTGCTCATCGGCGGCGGCGACAAGCCCCGCGACGCCATGGAAAAGTTCGTGGAGCTGGCCGGCGGGCCGGGGGCGTCCATCGTCGTCGTGCCCACGGCGTCGCAGGAGCCGGACACCGCCGAGTACTACCAGAAGCTATTTCGCGACGACTACGGCTGCACCGCCGTCACGGTCCTCCCCATTGCGACCCGAGCCGACGCCTTGCGGGAGGACCTGGCGGCGCTGGCCCGCAGCGCCGGGGGCATCTTCTTTGCGGGGGGCGACCAGACCCGCATCACGGCGGCTCTCCTGGGCACCCCGGTCCTGGCGGCCATTGCCGAGGCTTTCGCCCGGGGGGCCGCCATCGGCGGCACCTCCGCCGGCACCGCCTGCCAGAGCGCCCTGATGATCACCGGGGAAGGGGACTTCACCGTCATTCGCGCCGGTGCAGTGGAACTGGCGGAGGGTCTGGGGTTCTTTCGCGGCGTCATCGTCGACCAGCACTTCGTCGCCCGCCAGCGCCTGAACCGCCTCCTCTCGGTGATCCTGGAGCACCCGGCGCTCCTCGGGGTGGGGGTGGACGAGGACACCGCCGTATGGGTGCGGCCGGACCAGACCTTCGTGGTGCTCGGGCATCGCTCGGTGGTGGTGCTGGACGCGGAGGGGGCCGCCGTGTCGCGGGCAAACGAGCCCCGGGAGACGCCCTCCCTGGGGGTCCACGGCCTGCGCATGCACGTGCTTCTCCCCGGCGAGCAGTTCGACCTGTCCCGACGGGCCGTCCTGGCCCCCCAGGCGGTGCGGCGCCGACTCAGCAGCACACCCTGAGCCGACGGTCCTACCGCCCCTTGCCGCCTTGAGGTGCTCGCCGCCGCCGCCCAGGCAAACGCCCCGGGTAAGACGGGGTACCAACACCCGGGCCGTCCCCTCCCCGCCCGCCACCCGTTGCCCGGCGCACGGGCTCTGCCGCGGCTGGCTCGACCAGAGCGGCCAGCAGATCCGCCAGGAGCACGGCGCGCCGCTCCAACGAGGCCAGGTCCACGTACTCGTCGCGAGTGTGCATGCCGGCGCCCACCGGCCCCAGGCCGTCCACCACCGGGATGCGGCTGGGTTCGCTGAGAAAGTTGGGGAAGGAGACACCCCCCCGATCCTCCTCCACCTCCAACTCGAACCCCCGAGCCGCCGCCAGCTCCACCGCGAGCCGCACCAGTGACGCGCCGGCGCCGCGGGGGTCCACCGGCTGGATCGTCGTACCGATGCGCAGGCTCGCGGTGACGCCGTGGCGCTGGCCGGTGCGGTCCGCCAGCTCGGCGAGGCGGGCAATGACGCGACTGCCGTCCGCCCGGGACAGGAAGCGGATCTCCCCTTCCACCACCGCCCGATCCGGGACCACGTTGCGCTGGGCGGAGCTGCCGAGGAACCGCGCCCCGTCCGGCAGGCCGTCCACGAAATCGTGGGTCCCGGCCAGCAACCGGGCAATGTTAACGGTGGCGCCCCGGCCCGGCCGGGAGAGCCGGTGGGCGGCCACGCACCACTCGGCGGCGGCCACCAGGGCGGACCGCCCCTCCCAGAAGGCCAGCCCCGAGTGGGCCGCCCGACCGGTGAGTTCGAGCCGCCACTCCGTGAGACCGCGCCGCCCTGCCACCAGCGTCTCCCGATCCCCGCGCCGCTCCCCCGGCTCGAGGACCAGCACCGCCCGCGCCCCCTCGCTGTAGTGCCGGGCCACCGCCTCGGAGATCCGGCCGTCCGCCTCCTCGTCCGGCACCGCCACCACCAGCAGCTCGGCGGGCGGCGACTCCCCCCGTTCCCGCAGTAGGTCCAGCGCCGCCACCAGGGTGGCAAAGCCGCCCTTCATGTCCAGGGCGCCGGTGCCCACGAGGCGCTGCCCGGCGCGGTGGGGGGCGGTGGCCGGCAGCACGGTGTCCAGGTGCCCCAGAAGCAGGATCGGCCGCTGCTCGCCGCTGGGACCTCTGGCCACCAGCACCGGGCTCGAGTTGCCCGCCTCGTCGCCCACCTCGCGGATTTCGCTGGCGAGATCGTGGCGACGCAACTCCTCCGCCAGCCGGAGAGCCACTCGCCGAATGCCGTCGTTCTCACCGGAGGCGGAGGAAATGGCGCACAACTCCTCCAGGAGCGACACTGCCCGCTCCTTGATGGCTGACGGCAGGAGGCCGGACTCGGGGATGGCCATCGGACCGTGGCGAGGATATCACTTCCAGCCAGATGGCGGCGCCAGGCCCTCGCCAGCGCCTCCGTGGCTGCTCGAGGTTCGGGGGCAAGCAGGCGGAGCGAGGGCACGGGAGTTCGCTCCCGTGCCCGTAGGGGTCCGGGGGGTCTGGAGCGCACGGGGGTGGGTGGAGCGTGCGCGGGACCCCCCGCAATGTGAGATCGGGGGGCCTGCGGCTCGGCGGGGGGTGGGTGAGGGGTGGGAGGGATAAGCGGAGCGGGATTCACTCCCGCGGAGCGACCTGGGGGTTCGGGGGGCAAGCAGGCGGAGGCGAGGTCGGGGGGCCTGCGGCCCCCCGAAAAAGATGGTGGAGGCGGGGGGAATCGAACCCCCGTCCGGAAGACCTGGGTCGGCGGTGTCTCCGTGTGCAGCCCACGGTTCGTTCTCGTCGCAGCGGCTGGACGTGGGCTTCCCACCGCTGCGACCAGCCCGTTGGTTCTCGGTCGCCGCCGCCGGGCGAGGCGGCGACCCAGCCTGTTTGAGCGTCGCCGTGATCAGATCCACAGGCGGGGGTCTTCGATCACGACGTGGCCGTCACTTAGGCAGCCAGAGCGAGCTGATTGTTGGCAGCTGTGGTTTCCGCCATTTTACGTGGCGACGGACCACGACACGCTGCCGACGACCCAACTGTCCCCGTCGAACCCGGTACGCCCCCGGACTCGCGGCTACCACCAATGTACACCTTTTCTCGCCGCTTGACGAGCGGCGCGGCCGGCGGTACCGTTGCTCCCGTGGAGGCGCTGGAGCCGATCGGCCTGGTCGTGACCTCGGTGGGCACCGAGCAGCAGGCGGTCGAGATTTCCGAGGAGCTCGTGGTCCGGCGCCTCGCCACCTGCGTCAACATCATCCCCTGTCTCCGCTCGGTGTACCGCTGGAAGGGCAAGATCTGCAGCGACAGCGAGTATCTCCTCTTCATCAAGACGCGCACCGCGCTGTTCGCGGAGGTGAGCGAGGCGATCCGCGAGCTCCACTCCTACGAGTTACCGGAAATCCTCATGTTCCCGGTGCAGGCCGCCGAGGAGGGGTTCCACCGATGGGTGGTGGAGATGGCCAGCGGGGTTCCCGACCCGGAGAGCGAACCCGCCCAGGAGGCCACCTTCGACTGAGAGCCTCGGGCGATTCGCCCGTCCGCCGGCCGGCACGGCGGCACGGGCAGACAGAACTGACGAAAAGCGGCGGTGCGACGCTGCCGCGAGGGGGTGTTCGATGAGCCTACGCCGCACGATCCTCGCCCTGGTCCTGCTGTTGGCGCCCAGCACGCTCCTGGCGCAAGCGCAGGGTCGCGTCAAGGGCGAGGTCCTGGACAGCAAGGGCAACCCGATCCCCGACGCCAAGGTGATCATCACCTGCCCGGAGATCTCCACCTACCGCAAGGAGCTGACAACGGACAAGAAGGGCACCTTCGTGGTGCTCATCGTGGACGCCACCAAGCGCTACCTCTTCCACATCGAGGCGCCGGGCTTCCAAGCGGTGGAGCAGCTCAACAAGCCGCTCATTGGCGCCCAGACCCTGGAACTCAAGTTTGTTCTCAGGACGCTCGAGGAGGTTCAGAAGGAGGCTGAGCAGCAAGCGCTGCAGCAGCCGGGCATCAAGGAGGCCCGGGAGGGTGAGGAGTTGTTGGCCGCCGGCAAGCGGGCCGAGGCCAGGGCCAAGTTCGAGGAGGCGGTGAAGGCCAAGCCGGACCTCCACGTCGCTTGGTTCGAGCTGGGCCGGCTGGACCTGGAGGACGGCAAACCCGCCGCCGCCCTGGAAGCGGCGAAGAAGTGCCTGGCGATCCAGGCCACCTTCGCCAACTGCCTTGCCCTTGCCGCCAACGCCGCCAAGGATCTCGGCGACCAGGCCGGCTACGAGAAGTACATGGCCTCCTACAAACTGGTGAACCCCAGCGACCCGGCGGTGCTCTTCAACGAGGCGGCCGAGCTACTCAACAAGCAGGACGACGCGGGCGCCCGGCCCCTCCTGGAACAGGCCCTCCAGGCCAACCCCAACTTTGCCCCGGCGCTTTTCGAACTGGGCATGGTCTACGTGCGGGCCGGGGAGAGCGCCAAGGCCAAGGAGCTGCTCGAGCGGCTCCTGAAGGTAGCGCCGGACTACAAGGACGCGCCCATGGCGCAGGAGATGCTGAAGTACCTCTAGACCCCTCGCCCCACGAGGGGAGGGAACGGGAACGAGCGCCGCCTGCAGGCGGCGCTCGTTTTTGTGCGCCCAGCATGCCGCTCCACCGCCGGGTGAGTGCCCCGTGCCAGGGGGTCAAACCGACCGAGCGCCCTTTCCCTCCCTTACACCCTACGCCGCCTGGCGGGGCACTACCGTGAGAGCGGGCAGCGTCATAGCGACCTGGCGAGGCGGACACCAACGCTATCGTATGCCTTGTCCGGGCTGTCGTGGTTGCGGTTCGCCGAGCGGCAATTCTCAGCGTAGCTGTTCCAGCCCCCTCCGCGGAAAACCCGCGTCGCGCCCGACGAGGGACCCGGCGGGTCCGTCATCGCCCCGGAGGGATAGTCCCCATAACGGTCCGCCACCCACTCCCACACGTTCCCGTGCATGTCAAAAAGGCCATACGGGTTCGCCTGCTTCGTCCCGACCGGATGCGTGGTGCTCCCGGCGTTTCTGCACCACCACATGTACGGCTCCGCCTGCGGGAAGCTGCCGCAATCTGTGTCCCAGTTGGGGTTCGCGCTCGTATCGAAGGAAAACGGCCCCGTCATCCCCCCGCGCGCCGCCCGCTCCCACTCCGCTTCCGTGGGCAGGCGAAACTTCCCCGCCCCGGTCTGCCCCGTCGATGACAGGTGCGCATTGAGCCTGCCGATGAAGCTCGTCTCGGTACAGCTCGACCCCGTGCTCCCACCGCAAATGTCGTTCCACGACACCTGCTCCACCGGGCAGTCCAGACCACAACTCGTGAAGTACGACGGATTGCTCCCCATCACCGCCACCCACTGCCGCTGCGTCACCTCGGTCTTACCCATGTAGTAGTCCTGCGTCAGCGTCACCTGGTGCTGCAGTTCGTTGGCGATGCGCCCACGCTCACTGTCCGGCGACCCCATCAGGAACGTCCCCGCCGGGATCCGCACCAGCGTGAGCGGCACGTCGCCAGGGAGGTACACGGTGGTCTCGTTCCCCTGCGCGCCCGGCGGCTCCACCTCAGCCCACGGGATGGTGGTGGGGTCGTTGGTGGCGTTGTCCACCACCGAGCCGGAGACCATCACCCCAAAGCCCTCGAGCACCGTGACCCGGGCATACCCCCGTCCCAGGTTGGTCTGCCCCGCGCGGTTTTTGAACGGCTGCGTCTCCTGCTTGAAGCGGCCCGCATCGATACTCACGGTGAACTCGCCGAGCATGCCCCCGGCCCCGTCCACCAGCTCCACCTTGATGCGCGCCGCGCCCGTCCCCATGTTGGTGAACGCCAGGTTGCTGCGAAACGCCGCGTTCTCGATGAGATGGGCAACCACAGCGGTCTTCCCCGCCACCAGCCCCTGCTCCGGCGTCATGGCCGGGTAGTACTGCCCGAAGGTCCCCCCCGGCGTGCAGGTCGCGGTGCCGGGGACGGCGTTGTAGGTCCGCGAGGTGACCACCACTGGCCGGTCCGAGCGCACCTCCAGCGCCCCGTTGCCGCTGCCCCCCAGCTGACCCACCACGTCGGTGAGCAGCGACTGGGACAGCGGCGCCACAAGGGTGGTCTGGCTCAGCGGCGACCCTCCCGCCGCCGGGTGGAAACGCACCTCCACGTTGGCCGTGGCCGCGTTGGGGTTGTTGATGCCCACATCGGTGCGCCACTGGCTCCCCGCCAGGCCGCTCGCCCGGGACGCCACTTGCACCCAGTAGGCGAACTGGGTGGCCGAGGCGGCTGACGCGAAAAGGCTCGCGGCCATCACGGTCACGAGCACACGACGGGAGATCCTCACTGGTTCAAGCATGGCTGGCTCCTTTTGGTGAGAAGGTGAACGGCCAAGGTGGCAAGAGGCACGGCGTGCCCCAGCCCCCGGGTGACGCATGGCAGCGTGCCGCCGGGCGGGGCGGCACGGGTGGGTCGGCGGTCAGCCCGGCGTGGCTGACTCCCACTCATGCCCCCCAGCTCTCGGTCAGCAAGACCGCTCCAGCCCGACGATGTGTCCCGGTGCCGACTGGCCGGCAGCGCCGCGGCGCGGCGCGACCCTCCATGGGAAGCTCGCCCACCACACGTGAGACTCGCTGTGTGCCAGGGTGGCGCCAGGCACGACGCGGCGCCGACAACGCCGGCCCGGGGGATTCCCCAGCGTGTCTCGCTGCCACCTTTGGCACGTCGAGGCTCCAGCATCAGCGTAGACGACCAGCAGGGGCTGTCAAGTCGGCCCACAGTACGGCGACGGTGGCCACCCACCCCCTGTCGCTTTTGCGACCGGCAGCCTGTGCCTCGCCGCAAGGCACCACCGCCAAGCCGTCCTGCTAGTGACGACCCCCACGGGCGGAGCTCGCGTCGTTTCAGTCGTCGAAGGGGGACGGGCGGCGGACCTCGGTGATGCGGTTGTCCGCGTCCAGCAGGACTACCAGGGCCCGGTGGTGGGGCAATTCCTCCCGGTCGAGCCAGGCGTAGGCAGCGACGATGACCAGATCCCCTGGCTGGGCCAGGTGGGCGGCCGCGCCGTTGACGCCGATCTCGCCGCTCCCCGCCGGCGCGCTCAGGCAGTAGGTGGTGAACCGGGTGCCGCGGGTGAGGTTGTAGACGTCGACCTGCTCCAGCGGCAGGAGGTCCGCGGCCTGGAGGAGGTCGGCGTCGATGCTGATGGAGCCCACGTAGTCCAGATCGGCACGGGTGACCCGGGCCCGGTGAAGTTTGGCGCGCAGGAACGGGCGCATCATGGCTGCACCTCCACCACCAGGTTGTCGATGAGACGAACGCCGCCCACGTGGGCGGCCACCGCGAGGAGCACGGAGCCCTTGACGACGTCCACGGGGGCCAGGGTGTTCACGTCCACAGCGGCAGCGTACTGCAGCTCCACCCGATCATCGCCGGCCAGGGCTGCCGCCATGAGCGCCTCCACGGCGGCGCCGGAGCGTTCGCCAGCCAGCACTGCCGCTCGCCCCGCCTGGAGGGCCGCGTGCAGCCGGGCGGCCGCTCGTCGCTCACTGTCGCCCAGGTAGGCGTTGCGGGAGGACATGGCCAGACCGTCGGCTTCCCGCACGGTGGGCGCCACGACGATCTCCACCGGCAGGTCGAGATCCGCCACCAGCCGGCGGATCACCGCGGCTTGCTGAAAGTCCTTGGCGCCGAACACGGCCACCTCGGGGCGGACGATGTTGAACAGCTTGACCACTACCAGCGCCACCCCGCGGAAGTGGCCGGGTCGGTGGGCGCCGCACAGTCCGGCGGTCAGCGCCGGCACATCCACCACGGTGGCCGGCGGCTGCGGGTACATCTCCCGGGCGGGGGGGGCAAAGAGCAGAGCCACGCCCTCCCGCTCCAGGAGCGCCCGGTCCTCCTCCAGCCGCCGGGGGTAGCGCTGAAAGTCCTCGCCGGGGCCGAACTGGGTCGGGTTGACGAAGATGCTCACCCACACCTCGTCGGCCCGGCGGGCCGCCTCTCGCACCAGCGACAGGTGCCCCTCGTGGAGCGCCCCCATGGTGGGCACGAAGGCCACCCGTCGGCCCAGCCGGTCGAGCTCCTGGCGCCGGGCGCGCACGGCGGCAATGGTGGTGGCGACGATCATGGCGTCTCCCTTCCAGCCTGTTCGAGGGCCTCGGCCAGGCCAGCCGGCGAGCTGTAGCACTCCTCCTGGCTGGGGTAGTCGCCGCTCCGCACGTCCGCGGCGAATCGGCGCACCGCCTCCGTCAACGCCTCGCCCAGCGCCGCGTAGCGCCGCACGAACCGCGGCAGCGGGGGATCCGAGAGACCCACCAGGTCCGCCAACACCAGCACCTGCCCGTCGCAATGGGGACCGGCGCCGATCCCGATGGTGGGGATCCCCACCGCCTCGGTGACCGCCTTGCCCACCGGCGTCGGCAACGCCTCGAGGACGAGCAGGAAGGCACCGGCGCGCTCCAGGGCGCGGGCCTGCTTGACGATGAGGAGGGCCGCGTCCTCGTCGCGCCCTTGCACCCGGTAGCCGCCCAACCGGTGCACCGACTGGGGGGTGAGGCCGAGATGCCCCACCACGGGAACCCCGGCGGCGGCGATGGCCTCCACCTCCGCCACCCGCGGCCCTTCCAGCTTGACGGCCCGGGCGCCCCCCTCGGCCACCAGCCGACAGGCGTTGCGAACCGCCTCGGGCACGGCGACCTGGAACGAGCCGAACGGCATGTCGGCCACCACCAGCGCACGTCGCGCCCCCGCTGCAACGGCCCGCGTGTGGTGGATCATCTCCTCCATGGTCACGCCGAGAGTGTCACGTCGCCCCAGCGCGGCCATGGCCAGCGAGTCCCCCACCAGCAAAAGGTCCACCCCGGCGCGATCGGCCCAACGTGCCGAGGGCTCGTCGGTGGCCGTGACCATCACCAGTTTGCGGACCCCCTTGCAGGCCTGAATGTCAGGTACGGTGAGTTCCCCCTCCCCCCTGACTGGAGGTGGCGCTGGGCGCTGCCGGGCTGAGCTGCCGTGGTTGTGTTGTGCCATCGGTCCCTCCGGACCGACGGATCCGGTCGCCGTCACGCAGGGTGATCGACGCCTTGGCCTCAGCAGGCGGGCTCGAGGCGGCCCGTCTCGGTCCTGGCTCCGGATCCGAGCGGTACGTACACGTGCGTTCCCTTCTTGATGCGGGCGATCTGCCGCACCAGATCGTCGAAATCGGCCGGGTTGCGGACGAAATCGATCTCGTCGGTGTTCACCACCAACAGCGGCGTCTCCGTGTAGCGGAAGAAGAACGCGTTGTAGGCGTCCTTGAGACGCCGCAGGTAGTCGGGGTCAAGCCCCCGCTCGAACTCGCGGCCACGCATCCGAATGCGCTTGAGGCAGGTCTCCACGCTGGCTTCCAGGTAGATCACCAAATCGGGGCGCGGCAAGTGCTCGGTGAGGAGCTGGTAGAGCCGGTCGTACAGCCGGAACTCCTCGTCACCCAGGTTGAGGCGAGCAAAGATCCGGTCCTTGGCCATGGTGTAATCGGCCACCACCAGCCGCTCGAACAGCCCCGTCTGCGCGATCTCCAGGTGCTGCCGGTGGCGGGAGAGAAGGAAGAAGATCTGCACCTGGAAGGCCGCCCCCTCCTTCCCCTTGTAGAAGGCTTCCAGGAACGGGTTCTGCACGTCCTCGAGGATCTTCACCCCCTCGAAGCGGGCGGCGATCCGCTCCACCAGCGAGGTCTTGCCGACCCCGATAGGCCCCTCCACCGCAATGTGGCGCGCCTGAAGGACAACCTCCCCCATGCGCCGCCATCATATCAGGCGCGCCGGGGCCGGCGCAGGCCCGTCGGGTTGCCGACGAGGGGGCGACGCATCTCGAACCGAGGCCTGCCCCCCTCGCGAAACCGGCGCGTCACAACGAAGCCGGCGCTGCGGTAGAGCACCACCGCCGCCTCGTTGTCGCGGTCCACCTGGAGGGTCAGCCAGTGGGCACCAGCCTGTCTCGAGCGGTGCAGGGCGTCGTCCAGCAGGGCTCGGGCCACCCCCCGCCGGCGAAAGTCGGGGTGCACGGCCAGCGAGGCCAGCAGCGATTCCGGGCAACCGGGGAGGATCACGGCGGCGGCCCGGACCCGGCCGTCGGGGCACCACACCACGGTGGCGCAGTCCGGGTGGCAGAGAACCTCCCGCCAGGTCCGCTCGCTCCACGCGTCGTGCTGGAAACAGGCCATGTCCAGCGCCAGCAACTCCTCCAGCTGGTCCGCGGTGGCCGTGGCGAGCGTCATGGTGTCGCCCCTGTCTTCAGGTGTAAAGGTTTTCATACACCCCACGCAGCACGTCCTACCGGCTCGCCCCCGTGTCGGTGACAGCAAAGCTTACCACTCGTCACCTGCCGCCGATCTCGTCTGCGTTTCGTATCATTTTTGAAATCAAAAACTTTCATTGATTCCCGAGTTTGGCACCAGCGTCGCTCCTGGGCATGGCCGGAGGTGATGCATGACGAAAGGACCTTGACACACCACACCCGGTTGCCAGTGACCACCCCGAACCAACAACGAGAAAACTCACGAAAGGAAGGAGACGACCATGAGAACGGCAATGATCCTCACCCTGGCACTGGCGGCTGTCGTGGCCACTCAGGCGCAGGCGGCCAACCAGCCGGCCACCCCCCAGGTCAACATCAACACCGCCTCGGCGGCGGAGCTGCAGCTGCTGCCCCGGGTCGGCCCGGCCTTGTCGCAGCGGATCATCGAGTTCCGCACCGCCAACGGGCCGTTCAAAGCGCCCGAGGAACTCATCCGGGTCAAGGGTATCGGCGAGAAGAGCTTCGAAAACCTCAAACCCTACGTGACCGTGGCCGGTCCCACGACCCTCAAGGAAAAGGTGAAGGCCTCCCGCACCAGCAAGGCGGGGAGCGGAAGCCAGTAGGAACCACGAAGGACAACGACAACCCATGTGGCGTGGACGGGAACGGGGCGGTCGCATGACCGCCCCGTCACGTGGGAGGCAGCGATGACGAACGCTTCAGGAACATCAATGGTGGACACGCTGGTGGCGCTTGCCCTCATGGGGCTCGGTGTGGCCATCGCCTTGCCCAGCCTCACCTCGCTCCGCGGCCAGGCGAGCCTCGAGCGGGTGGCACGGCAGCTGGCGGCGGACGCGATCCGCTGCCGGGCCGAGGCCATCAACCGGCGCGCCAACGTGGCGCTGGTCTTCGACCAGCACGGCGACCGGTTCAGCTACGTGCCGGTAGCCGACGGGGACGGCGACGGCGTGCTCCGCCGGGACATCCAGCGCGGTCAGGACCGGCCGTGCGGGCCGCGCATCCGCCTGGACGACCTCTGCCGGGGCGCCCGGATCGGGGTGCCGCCGGGGTGGGGGGTGCCGGATCCGGCTGGGCGGGGCAGGCTCGCCCCGGGGGACGGCGTGCGGGCAGGCCGCAGCGATATGCTCTCCTTCTCCCCGCTGGGGGACGCCACGCCCGCCACCGTCTATTTCAACGACGGCCGGGAGCGCATGCTGGCGGTGCGCATCTACGGCGGCACGGCTCGCGTGCGGGTTCTGGAGTGGCGGCGGGGGTGGGCCGGGTGGCGACGTATCGCCTTGTGAGCGCCTAGCGCAGGGGGGTGATGCCGGTGGGGAGCACCAGCGCGTGTTCCAGGTGGGCGCCGGCGGGGACCGCGACCGGGCCGGCAACGAGGCAGTTGCGGAGTTCGCTGCCGGCGCCCACCGCCGCGCCCCCGGTGACGACGCATGCCGTCAGCCGGGCTCCCGCGTCCACGCGGCACCCTTCCCCCACCGCCGAACGGACCAAGCGGGCGTCGGCGGCCACCAGGCTCGCGGCGTGACACCAGCTGGCATCGCCCAGGCGGGCAAGCACGAGTTCGAGGTAGGCGAGGGGCGTGCCCGCCTCCCGCCACGCGCCCGACACCACCACCCCCCGCAGCCGGCCGCGCCGCCGCAACTCCTCCCAGACCGGCGCGAACTCGCCCGGCGGCGGTGGCAGGGCCGCCACCACCTGCTCACCGAGGAGCTGGAAGCCGGTGAAGAGGTAGGTCTTGTCGTTTCCCTCCCCGCGTGCCACGAAACCGGTCACCCCACCGCGGGGGTCCAGCTCCACGCCACTCCAGCGCCGCGGGTCCGGGTGCGGGATCAGCGCCAGCACGGCGCAGTCCTCGGCGCTGGCCGCCACGAGGGGGTCGAGGTCCAGCTCCGCCCACACGTCGGTGTTGGCCACCAGCACGGGCCCCGGGCCCAGGAGCGGCCGCGCCGCTGCCACCCCGCCGGCACCGCCCAGCAGCACCGTTTCCCGGGAGAAGGCCACCTCGGTGCCGTTGGCCAGTGCAAAGCGGGAGATGGCCAGCCGGACAGCCTCGCTGTGACGGTGGAGGTTGGCAACGAGCCGGCGGCAACGCGGCGCCAGGTGGCGCAAGGCGCTGGCCGCCAACGGCTCGCCCAAAACCTCCAGGGCTGGCTTGGGGATGAAGGACGACAGCGGCTCCATGCGCTCGCCGCAGCCGGCCGCCAGGAGCATGCCGTTCACGCAAACACCATGTCGGCGGGCGCCTCGGGGTGGCGCCGCCGGTACGCCTCCCACAGGTCCAGGTAGGTGCCCGCCAGCGCTCGCTCGGGTTCCAGGCCGAGAGCCGCCGCCGCCGGGGCCAGCGCCTCGGGCGGACCCTCGATCTCCACGAAGGTGCCCATGGGTGTCTCGTCCAGGGCCACCACCACCGGGCCGAGGCCCCACGTTTCCCGGCGTTTCTCGTAGCGGCGAACCGGCGCCAAACCGAGACGGGCAAGGATCGCCACCACTTGGCCGGCATCCTCCACCCGGCACTCGATCTCGTCCCGGCTCTTCACGCCGCCGGCCATTCGCGCCTTGCCCTTGAACGTGAGGAACGCTGCCGACCCGCTCCGCCGCACCCGCAGCAGCACCCCCTGCAGGGCCAGGCGCCGGGTGGGGTCGTCCAGCACCCAGTTCTGCTCGTGGCTCATGGGCGAGCGCAAGACGCCGCCTAGCTCGCCAAGCCGCCGGCGCAGGGCGTCCAGATCCGCGACGGGGAACTTCATCTCGTGTTCCATCGGCACCGTCATGGGGCAAGAATACAGGAGCCGTCCGCCGCGTTGCGAGCGGTATACCATGAGCCATGCGTGCCGTCGTCTTCGGGACCGCCGGCCACATCGACCACGGGAAGACCGCCCTAGTGGCCGCCCTGACCGGTGTCGATTGCGACCGCCTCGCCGAGGAGAAGCGGCGCGGCATCACGCTGGTGCTGGGGTTTGCGCCCCTTGCCGACCCGCGCGGCGAGGTGGAGGTCTCCTTCATCGACGTGCCGGGCCACGAGCGGCTCGTGCACACCATGATCGCCGGCGCCGGCGGCATCGACCGGGCCTTGCTGGTGGTGGCGGCGGACGAGGGGGTGATGCCCCAGACCCGCGAACACCTGGACGTTCTCGATCTGCTCGGGGTGCGCGGCGGCGTGGTGGCGCTCAACAAGGCCGACCTCGTGGACAGCGAACTGCTCCCCTTGGTGGAGGAGGAACTCCGGACGGCCCTTACGGGGGGACCACTGGAGGGTGCCCCCATCGTCCGCTGCTCGGCCCTCACCGGCGAGGGGATCGAGGCTCTGCGGGACGCAATTTTGTCCTGCGCCCGGGCGGTGCGCCGCCCCCCTGCCGAGCACCGGGCGTTCCGGCTCGGGGTGGACCGGGTCTTCAGCACCCCCGGGGCGGGGACTGTCGTCACCGGCACCGCCCGCTGGGGGACGGTGCGCCCTGGGGACGAGCTGCTGGCCTTGCCGTCGGGCCGCGTGGTGCGGGTCCGCGGCGTGCAGGTCCACGGCACGCCCCGGGCCGAGGCGGCGATGGGGGAGCGGGTGGCGCTGCAACTCGCTGGCGTCCGGGTGGCCGATCTCCCGCGCGGCGAGCAGCTGCTGGGCCAGGGCCCGTGGCGCGCCAGCGACCGCCTCGCCATCTCCCTCCGTCTGCTGCCGGGGGTGGCCCCCATGGAAGAGGGGGACACCATCTGGGTGCACGCTCTGGCTGGCCGCGCCCTTGCCCGGGTGGAGCGGCTCACGCCGCTGCCGCTGGAGGCCGGCGCGACCGGCCGCGCGATCCTGAAACTGGCCCGGCCGATGTTTATGGCTCCCGGCGACCGGCTGGTGCTGCGCGCCCCCTCCCCCCCTCGCACCCTGGGCGGCGGCCACGTCCTGGACCCGTGGGCGAGGCGGATGCCGCGCCGGGAGGTGGCCACACTGGCCGCTCTCCCCGACCCCTCCCGGGCCCCGGGGGAGGCGGTGCTCGCCTGGCTCCGGGCCGCCGGCCCTGCTGGGCTCGAGACCACCCAGCTGGCCGGCCGCCTGGGCCTGCAGGAGGAGGGGATCCACGCTCTTCTCGGCCGTCTGCAGGGGGAGGGCGCCATGGTCGTCGTGCCGCTCCGGCCGCCGCGCCTGGTGGCCATGGAAGCGATGCAGGGGGTGCGGGAGCGGGCCGCCACTCTGCTGGCCGAGGCGGGTCCCACCGGTATCCCCGTGGCGGAACTGCTGTCACGCCTCCTGCCGCCGGGCAGCGAGCGGTTGTCGGACACCTATCGCCAGGACCTGCGCGCCGCCGGGGTCTTCACCGAGATCGCCGGTCGTGCCGTGGCGGCTGCTGCAGCCGCCCTCGAGGATCCCCTGGCTGCGGCTCTGGATGCCTTTTACCGCCGCGAGGGCTTTACCGCCCCCTCGCCGGCCGAGGCGGCCGCCCGGCTGGCGGCCAACCCCAAGGCGGTGGAGGGCATGGTGCGGTTCCTGCTGGCCCGGGGCCGGCTGGTGCGGGTGGGCGGAAAGTGGATCCTCCACCGCGAGCTCTTGGACGAGATCGTCGCCGGGGTCCGGGGCTGGGGCGTGGAGGTGTTCGACGTGGGCCAGTTCAAGGAGCGCTTTGGCCTGACCCGCAAACTCGCGATCCCCATCCTGGAGTGGCTCGACACCCACCGCGTGACACGCCGGGAAGGGGACCGTCGCCGAGTGGTGCCGCGGCCTGCCTGAGTACGGTTACGGTTCGGCGGGGAGCGGGCTCCGCCCCACGACCCGCAAGGCATCGGCGCCGAGACTGGAGGTCTCCACCGAGAGCTCCCCCTCAAGGAGCAGCCAGGCGGGAACCGGGGCACCGCCCCGCAGGGCCGGGCGGAAGGTCCAGCCGGCGGCACTGGCCAGGAGCCACCCTCGCAGCCCCTCCGGGCAGTCCAGGAAGACCACGCGACTACAGCGGCCGTCGCTGCCCACTTCCAAAAGGAGGCTGACGGCCTTGGCGAAGGCAAGGGAGCCGGTGCGCACCTTGAACCGCCGGGGGAGGGGGAGCTTGTCGAGGGCATCCGTGGGGGTGGCCGGCAGCTGCCAGTCGCGCCGCTCGAAGGCCGGCGCATTTGCCGCCGCCTCCTGGGGCGGCGCGGCGGGATCGGGCAGGCTGCCACGTAGACCCAGCCACGCCCCGCGGGAAATGCGGCCGCGCACGTCCATGGTCACGGTCACCCAGACAGGCACGGCGGTCCCACCCAGGAGGGCCGGATCGAAACGGGTTTCGGCAAGCTCGCTGCTCACCGCCGCTGTCAGCCCGGGAAGCGCCGCCGCGGTCACCACCACCCGCTGACAGATCCCCTTGGCGTCCACGTACACCCCTGCCGCCACTGGGAAGACCCCTTCGAAGCCCTTCTCCAGCGGCGTCTCCAGCACCTTCGGCGGGGCGTCGACGGGGCTGTGGAAGGGGTTGGTGGGGGGAATGGTGGGCAGCGCCACCGGTACCTGGACCGGGACATCGACGCGCTGCTCCCACGGCCTCTGCGCCAGGGCCGGGCCAGTCACGAGCAGGGCGGCAATGGCCACGCGCCACACGGGCGTATCTTACCCCTTCGCCTCGGCCCACGATCGACCGACGCCCACGTCCACGACCAGGGGCACCCGCAGCTTCCCGGCCCCCTCCATGGCCTCCCGCACAGCCCCCTCCGCCTCCCCCTCGCGGCCCCGCTCCACCTCCAGGACCAGCTCGTCGTGGACCTGGAGGAGAAGCTGCATGGCCTCCCCGTGCGGCTGGAGGGCGCGGTGGAGGCGAATCATGGCCAGCTTCATGAGGTCGGCGGCGGTGCCCTGGATTGGCGCGTTCATGGCCATCCGCTCGGCGTTGCCGCGGACCTGAGGGTTGGCGGAGTCGAGGCCGGCGATCCAGCGGGTTCGCCCGAACAGCGTCCGCACCCGGCCGGTTCGACGCGCCTCCGCCTTGGTTTCCTCCATGAACTCGCGCACCCGCGGCAAGCGGGCAAAGTACGCGTCGATGAAACGTTGCGCCTCGCCGGTGGCAACCCCCAGGTCGCGGGCCAGGGCATAGGCGCCCATACCGTAGATGAGCCCGAAGTTGATGGTCTTGGCGGCCCGCCGCATCTCCGCCGTGACCAGGGCGGGGTCCACGTCGAACACCAGCGCCGCGGTGGCGCGGTGGATGTCGTCGCCCCGCGCGAAGGCGGCGAGGAGCGCCTGGTCCTCCGACAGGTGGGCGAGAACCCGCAGCTCGATCTGCGAGTAGTCGGCGGTGAGGAGCAGGCAGCCTTCCCGGGCCACGAAAGCACGCCGCACCTCTCGCCCCAACTCGGTGCGCACCGGGATGTTCTGCAGGTTGGGGTCCGACGACGACAGCCGTCCGGTGGACGCCACCGCCTGGTTGAAACGGGTGTGGACCCGGCCGTCGCTGCCGACCTGGCGCGGCAGGGCGTCCACGTAGGTGGACTTCAACTTGGCCTGCTCGCGGTACTCCAGGAGCAGGGCAGGGAGCCGATGGCCGCGGGCGGCCAGCTCGCTCAGCACCTCGGCGTCGGTGGACGGCGCCTTGGTCTTGGCGGTCCGCCGCAGGATCGGCAACCCCCGCCGCTCGAACAGCACCTCGGCGAGCTGCTGGGGGGAGTTGATGTTGAAAGCCCCCCCCGCTTCCGCGAAGATCTCCCGCTCCAGCTCCTTGAGGGAGGCGTCGAGCCGTTCCCCCAGTTCGGCCAGGGCCTTGGTGTCGATGGCGATGCCGGCCCGCTCCATGGCCACAAGCACCGGCACCAGGGGCAACTCGATCTCCTCAAACACCGCCGCCAGACCCTCCCCGCGCAACCGCTCCGTGAGGACGGGGGCCAGCCGCCGCACCGCCGCAGCCCGTTCCGCCGCGGTGTCCGCAGGGGCCGGGAGGCGGTGGCGCCGGCAGAGGGCGGAAAGGTCCACCGCCTCGCCGGGGGCGAGGAGGTAGCCTGCCAGCATCGTGTCCCGGGGGATCCCGCTGGGCCGAAGCCCGGCGTTCGCCAGCCGAGCGAGGAGGTCCTTGGCGTCGTGGCACCAGATGCGGTGGCAGACCGGCGCCAGCAACCCCAAAGCTGAGCCCTCCGGGCCCAGCAGGACGAGGAGGTCATCGCCGGCGGCCACCGCCAACTCGTCGCGGGCCACGGCCACGGCCGGCAGTTCCCTGCTGGCCAGGAGCCGCTCCACCTCTTCCCGGGTGCCAACGCGGGTCGCCGCCGGGGGAGGCGGCGGCGGCGCCCCGTCCAGCTCCGCCAGCAGCGACGCAAAGCCAAGCGATCCGTAGAGGTCCCGCAGAGCGGCCAGATCCGCTGGGCCGCGGCGGAGATCGTCGAGACCCACCGGCAGCGGGACGTCGGTGCGGATCCGCACCAGTTCCGCCGAGCGCTCCACCTCCTCGCGGTGAGCGGCGAGCGCCTTTTGCACGCGGGGTGGCGTGACCGCCTCGAGGTTGGCGTAGACGGCAGCCAGCGACCCCCAGCGCCGGATCAGCTCCTTGGCGCCCTTCTCGCCAATCCCGGGGCAGCCGGGCACGTTGTCCGAGGCGTCCCCCATCAGGCTCAGCACGTCCCGCACCTGGTGCGGCGCCACCCCGAACGTCTCCCGCACCCCGTCCTCGTCGAGGAGCCGTTCCAGGCGGGTGTGCCACATGGCGATGGCCGGGTCGCGCACCAGTTGCATGAGGTCCTTGTCGGTGGAGGCGACGATCACCTCCATCCCGTGCGCGGCCCCGAGGGCCGCCAGGGTACCGATGACGTCGTCGGCCTCCACGTTCTCCACCGCCAGTACCGGCAGCCCCAGGGCGCGCACCGCCGCCTGGGTGAGGCCCACCTGGGGCACCAGGTCCTCGGGCATCGGCGGGCGGTTGGCCTTGTAGCGTTCGTCCATCCGCGTGCGGAACGTCTCGCCGCCGGCGTCGAACGCCACCGCCACGTGGGTTGGCGACAGCTCCCGCAGCAACTTGTGCAACATCCGCAGGAAGCCGTAGGTGGCACCGGTGGGGGTGCCGTCGGGGGCCGTGAGCCCGCGCACCGCGTAAAACGCCCGGTAAAGGTTGGAATGGCCGTCGACGAGCAGCAGCCGAGGCATGCCGCACGATATCACGGCCGTGCGCCGTGACGACGCGACCGGCCGGGTGGGGCGGTGCCCAGAGGGGTGCGCTACCCTGCCCCTGTGGTCGGCAACGGTGAACTGGCCGAGGCATTGTTCACCCTGGCGGAATCCCACCCCCCCGGGGAGTTGCGCCTGGCGCTCCTCCGCGCAGCTTACGCGGTGTTCGACGCGCCCCGGGAGCTGGCCACCGCCCGTCGCCTCCCCGATGCCGTGCCGCTGGAGGCCCTCCCCACGGTGGCTATGCTGCGGGGCGCCTGGAGCCAGGACGCCCTGGAGGCGGCGGTGCAACGGTTGCGGGGGCCACACCACTCGCGGGGCGCCCCTGCCCGCAAGGGGTACCTGACCGCGGCCGAGGCCGCGGAGCTGGCCGGCCCCGCCGCCCCCCTTAATCCGCGGCACCTGCGCGGCGCCTGCCACTTCCACACGCGGTCCTCGGACGGCGTGGCCTCCCTGGAGGTCATGGCCCGGGCCGCCTGCCGACGGGGCGCTTCCTGGGCTGTGGTCACGGATCACACCCGGGGGCTCGCCTGCGTCAACGGCCTCGACGCCGAGGGGGTGGCGCTCCAGCGTCGGGCCGTTGCCGCCTGGAACCGCCGGCACGGCGACGAGCTGTGGCTGGTGCAGGGCCTCGAGGCCGAGATCCGCGAGGACGGCACGCTGGACGTTCCCCGCCACGCCCGGGACGGCGTACTGCTGGTGGCGGCGGTGCACACCCAGCTGGCTGACCGGCGGGACCAGACGGGGCGGCTCCTGCGCGCGCTCCAGGAGCCGGGCGTCTGGGCTCTGGCCCACCCCCAGGGGCGGCTGTTCGGCCGGCGCCTCGGCCTGCGGGCCAACTGGGAGCTGGTGTTCCGGGAGGCGGCGGCGCGCGGCGTGCTGCTGGAGATCAACGGCTTCCCCCGGCGCCAGGACCTAGCTCCGCCGCTGCTGGCCCTTGCCCTCGCCATGGGGTGCCGCTTCGTGCTGGCCTCCGACGCCCACCACCCCCGCCACCTAGGCTTCGACGCCACCGCCGTGGCCATGGCGGTGGCCGCCGGCGTGCCGGCAGCGAGCATCGTGAACTTTGCGCCGCTGGAGAAGGCCCTGGGGGATCGGCTGGTGGGGTGACGGGCTAGAGGCTTTCTTGGTGATTGCCTGAAAAAATGCGGCCCCCGAACGCGGGGGCCGCGAAGGAACGCCCTGGAACGACCTACTGCCCGTGCCAGTGGAGCAGGAGGCCGTAGCGACGCGCGTCGTAGCTGGCGCTGGCGAGGAGGGTCTCGTCGTACTCGCGCTGTTCCCAGTGCCCCACCAGGCCGAGGGTCGGCATGAGGTGAACCTCCAACCGCACGGAACGGCGGTCGAGGGTAAAGGGGAGCGTGCCGCGGTTGTGCAACCGCGCAGCCCCTGCCTGCGCCCCAAATCGCCCCAGCGAAACCACCAGCGCCCCCGCTGCCTCGTCACCGTCCTCCAGGTAGAGGGAAGGCTCGAGACCAAAGTCGTGGGGCCGCCGCACGGTGATCCGCGAATCCACGTCGAAGGTGCCGTAATTCCCCCGCAGCGACAGCCACCGCCACGGCGCCACCTCCACGTCGGCTCCCCAGCGCCTGGTGTCGAAGTCCGAGTCGATGCCGGGGGTGGCGTTGGACGCCTGGGTGTGCTCGCCCACCGCCGCCACCCGCAACCAGGAGGCCAGCCGGAGCCCAGCCCGCACGCGCAAGGCGTCACGCTCGAGGAAATCGGTGCGAACCACGGCCTCGTTGGCATCGTCGCCGGTCCACTCGGCGGACACCGACACCCCCCCCAGCGCCAAGGCGGCGCCGGCGGAGGTGCGGTCCACCTCCCGGGTGTAAGAACCCCCCTGACCGCCGGGGAGGACGATCTCTGCCGCGGCAGGGGTGACGGTGACGTCCTGCTGGACCTTGGCCCGCGCCCCCCACACCCGGAGGAAGGGGAGCGGGCGGGCGTCGGCCCGCAGTTCCACCACTTCGTCGTCCCGCTCCCAGGCGGTGCGAGCGTCCAGCATTGCCGTGAGGTCGCCGAGTTCGACGCCGGAGTAGTTGGTGGTGCCCACATAGCGGCTGGTCAGGAGCGAGCGCCCGTCCAGTTCACGGTGGGAGGTGGTGTAGGCGGCGGTGAGGTCGAGCCAGTCGAGGAGCGCTGCTTCCAGGCGCACATCCCCCCGCCAGGCGGGGCTGGTGGCCCGGCCGGTGGTCTCCTCGGCGAGCCCGAGGAAGAACCGCCGCAGGGCGAAGGAGACGAATTGCCCCGCGGCCTCGTCCAGCTCGGAGACTTCCGACTCGGCATCGGTGCGGGCGAAGGTGCCCACGAGGCGCAGCCGGTCCGTGAGACGGCCCTGCACCCAGGCCGTGGTGAAGGGGGTGCGGGCCGAGGTGGACACGGTGCGTTCGATGGCGGAGGCGGCAATGTCGCGGTCGAGCACCGGCCGCCCGCTATTGCCGCCGCCGGCGCCGGGGAGGAGCGACAGCGTTTCCACGGTGTTGCTGTCCCGCCACCCCTGGATCACGCCCCCTCGCACCCCGGCCACGTCGAAGGCGAGGCCGAGACGGTACTCGTCCACAGCCTCATCCAGGTCGGAGGCGAGCTGGAACTCGTCCCCGCCCAGGTGAACGGTGGTGCGCGCGGGCCCGGCCAGCGTGGTGCGGCTGTACCCGATGATGGGTGTGAGCTTCTTGCCCGGCAGGAGTTCCACCTCGAAATCCAAGAGGTCCCGCTGGCGGTTCAGGGTGTGTTGCCCAGGGGCGACGCCGGAATTAGCGAACGGGTTGGCGATCCCGGGCACGGCGTTGAACACCTCGGCGCGCAGGTAGGCGAGGCGCAGCCGGAAGGTACCGGCGCGTTCGCCGGTGATGCGGACAGTGCTGGTGGCGGTCTCGCCGATGCCGGCAGCCTCGATGTGGAGTCGGTCGAAGAACGTGGCACCGCGAGCGGACGACACGGTGAGGCGCAACGAATCGAGGGCGAGCCCTTCCTTCTCGCCGGCCTGGGTGCGGTAAACGTCCCCGTTGCCGCTGACGTCGAGCCACTGATAGCCGGCGGTGAGGTCGAACTGCAACTGCTGGCCGAGCACCGGGACGGCGGCGGCGAGGAGGACGCTCACGATGGGCAGACGTGGGATCATGGCTGCCTCCTATCGCACCAAGAGCGGCGAGGCGTTGGAGCCGTGCACCGCCACGTGGCAGCTCGTACAGTTCTGGTAGCGGGGGCTGCGGAGATCGTGCAGCGACGGGGGCTGCGAGCCCAGCAACCCCGCTGGCGCCCCCGTGTGGCACTCGAGGCAGAGCTGCGCCACCCGCGCCCGGGTGAGCAGCATGGGGTTGTTGGAACCGTGCGGCTCGTGACAGGACTGGCACGAGCCGGTCACCGAGGCCGGATGGGTGTACACGAAGGGCCCGCGCTTGTCGGTGTGGCAGGAGACGCACACCGAATCGCCGCTGCGTTCGCGCCGCAGCGTTCGGGTCGGGCCGCCGTGGGGGTTGTGACAGGCCGCACACTGCATGCCGGCGCTGCCCGCCCCGTCCACGCTGCCGTGCATGGGGTGGGTGTAGGGCTTGGCGAACTCGCTTGCGACGGTGGGGTGGCACGACACACAGCCGGTGCTGCCGGCGGACCGCAGCAGCGGCTCGGCCACCGCGCCGTGAATGGCGTGGCAACTGTCGCAGGCCACCCCTGCCCGGGTGTGCACGCCCTTGGGGTCGATTTCGTCGAGACCGCCGGCGTGGCACGCGGCACACTGGACCGCCCCGCTCGTCCCTTTGGGCACCGTCACCAGGGACTTGTCGCCTCCGGCCTCGGCGTGAGCAACGGCCCCCTGGTGGCAGGGGGAGCAGGTCTTCTCGCCCGCGGACGGCGCGTGCGGGTTGGAGGGGAAGGTCGCGACTAGGGAATCGTGGCAATCGGCGCAGAGGCTGCTCTCGTCCGTGCCGGCGGCGGCGCGGGGTGTCCCCACCAGGAGGATCGGGAGGGCGAGGGCGGCGACTGCGAATGGCAAGCGTCTCATCGTCTCCACCTTTCTGGCGGGCGGGCCGCGCCGGGGCGGCCCGCCCCCCCGATCCTAGCGGGCGTGAACCTTGACCACCGCGAACTCGCGGTCGGCGCCGTGGCACGAGGCGCACGACTCACCGAACGGCGCGGTGTTGGTGTAGGCGTGCGCCGCGGCATCCACGCTGCCGTGGCAGGAGAGGCAAGCGGCGGCCGCCGGTTGCATGGGGGAGTACCAGTCGCGCAGTGTGGGCGTGGGGAGCGTCCCCTCGGGGAGCGGCACGCCGTACGAGCCGGCGGTGTGGCAGGCCTCGCAGTTGCGGCGATCGCCCGGGTAGAGCACTTCGTTGTAGTTGTGGGGCGTGTTGCCGAACCCGTACACGGTGAAGTCCCGGGCCAGCTCCTCGCCAGTGTGGATCTTGTGGATCAGGTACTTGAAGTGCACCGACTCGGCGGGCTGCTGGTCGGCGGGGCGCCGGGCGGTGTCGGTCTCGTTGGGGTGGTGGCAGATGGCGCACTCCTCCACCTTGAACCGCTGGCCGCCGTGGAGCGCAAGCACGTCGTGACACTTGTTGCACTTGGCGTTGTCCACCACGGCTCGCCTTGGGACCGGCTGGGCATCGGTGACGGCAAAGTGGACGATGGGGTTCATCCCAGCATCGCGCACCGAAAGCCCGGTCTCAGTGTGGTTGTCGATGACCACGTTGCGGTAGTAGTCGGCGGAAAGCGTCCAGGTGCCGGTGGCATCCGCCGGGATGGCGGTGCCGAAAGTGTAGGTGCACACGCCGCCGCTGCAGTTGGAAGCCGCCCTCGCGTTCTCCCGGAAGTAGCGGGTGTACTCGCCGGTGGGGCCGCCGGCCAGGAAGTACAAGCTCGTTAGGGAAGCCGGATCCACGTCACCCCCCGCCTTGTTCTTCAAGGTGAAGGTGACCGTCGGCTTTTGCCCGGGGCCGGTGTTGGTTACGCTGCGGATGTCGAGCACCAAGCCCGGCAGCTGCGCCGACTTGGTGGGCACGGTGTGGGCGCCCTTGACCGACACGTCGAACTCGGACTCCCCCTCGGGCAGATGGCACGCGGTGCAGTACCGATCGTCGAACTGCGGCCCAGCGATGTGCCCTTCCCCGGTTTCCCAGTTGATGCTGTCGTGGCACGAACCGCAGGCCACCCGGGACGGGTTGGCGTACCAGATGTGGCTCTCGGTTGTGCCGGGGCGGTGGCAGGTGGTGCAGTTGCGCACGTCCTGTGGGTACGTGACGTGGGCGTAATCGTGGACCGCCTGGCCGAAGCCAATGATGGTGTAGCCGTGGGCGAGGTTCGGGCCGTTGTGGATCTTGTGGATCATCACCCGCATCTCCACGGAGTTGCCGGTGTCGGGATCCAGGGACTGGGTGGCGTTGTGACACAGCACGCACAGCTTGACCTCGCGTCGGGAACCGCCGTGAAGGGCCAGGGGATCGTGGCAGGCGTTGCAGGTGTCGGTGGTCATGGCGTCCCACTGCTCCGTGACCGCTCCGCCGTCTGGCCGGAAGTCGTGCAGGACGTTGTCGTAATAGGTCTTGCCGATGATGGAGCTGAGGTTGCGGGAACCGTAGATGCCGAGGGTGGTCGTCACGTTCCGCCTGAAGCTTTCCGGCAGCGTGGTGCCGAATCGGTAGCGGTAGGTACCGAGGGCCACGTCCGTCCAGCTCCCGCCCGAGTCGGCCGAGGCCTGCACCGCCGAGACGCCGGTGATGGGGCTGCGTTGCGTGCGCGTGGTGTAGGCCACGTAATCGCGGTGGGCCGCGTCATACCAGGCGAGGACGAAGGAGACCGAAATCGTCCCCGGCGTTACCCGGCCGAGCCGGTCGAGGGGTTGCCCCATGTCATCCACGAACCGCACCTCCACCACTGGTCGCCGGTCCTCGGGAATCTGCAGGCTGACGAGTTGAATGTCGAAGCCCGGCCGGATCCACTCGGCCTGTTCCGGCGAGAGGTACGCCTCCATCTGGTGCGGCGAGTAGAGCACCGGTCGGGTGGGCAGTTTGCCCCGGATCTCCCCGGCCAGCGCCAGCGACGAGAGTGCCGCCAACGCCAACCCTGCAACGAGCCACGTCCGAACGCGTGAGGATGTCATGGTTCCCCCCTTCGTGAGGCGGCCACCTCGGCCGCCGCTTCGGGCCCGCCCTCAGGCTGCCCGCCCCTCCTCGAGATGGGTTCCTCGCCGATGTCGCCAGGCAAGGCCCGTAAGGTCAACCCGGTAACCCATACTTTCGAAAATCTAAAATCATGTCAGGCAAATGTCAAGACCCAGGGGCTCCGGCGGCGCCATCGCCGGAACGAGGCACCCCGCAGTGGAGGGAAGACGTGGGCCAGGGTCGGAGGGCGGAGCGCAGCAGGGGTGAAGAGAACGCCAGGAAATGGCTCGTGAAAAGGAGGTACAATTACGCCCGAGGAGGGGCTATGAGCTTTCTCGAGGAGATTCCGATTCGGGCGCGGGCGACGAGGGGCCATGTCGCTCTGGCGGAGGGGGACGACCCTCGCATCGTGACTGCGGCCATTACGTTGCGCGAGCAGGATCTCGCCCAGGTCACCGTCGTCTGCCCCCGGGAGAAGCAGGGGGCGGACCACGAGCGACTGCGGTCGTTGGGCGTTCAGGTGGTGGACCCCCGGTCCGACGAGCGGCGCCAGCGCCTTGCTGACGCGCTCTTCCAGCGGCGGGCTGCCAAGGGGTGGACGCGGGAGCAGGCCGAGGCGGCCCTGGACGATCCCCTGTACTTCACCTCCATGCTGGTGGCGGTGGGGGAGTGCAGCGGGTCGGTGGGGGGCGCGGTGCGCACCACCGCCGACACGGTTCGTGCCGCTCTCCACTGCATCGGCGTGGCGCCGGGCATGAAGACGGTGTCGTCGTCGTTCATCATGGTGCACCCGGACCCGCGCTGGGGGGACGCAGGGGTGATGGTGTTTGCCGACTGCGCCGTGCTCCCCGACCCCGACCCCGAGCAACTGGCCGATGTGGCCCAGGGGGCTGCCGCCACCTTCCGCGCCGTGGTGGGCGGTGAACCGCGAGTGGCGCTGCTGTCGTTCTCCACCAAGGGTTCCGCTGAACACCCGCACGTGGACAAGGTACGCGCCGCCGGCGCCATACTGGCGGCCCGCGGGGTGGACTTTGCCTTCGACGCCGAGTTGCAGGCCGACGCCGCACTCATCCCTGCCATCGGCCAGCGGAAGGCGCCGGGCTCGTCGGTGGCTGGCCACGCCAACACCCTGGTGTTTCCCGACCTGGATGCTGGTAACATTGGCTACAAGTTGACGGAGCGACTCGCCGGCGCGCGCGCGTTGGGTCCGCTGTTGCAGGGGCTGGCCAAGCCCGCCAACGACCTCTCGCGGGGGTGCTCGGCGCAGGACGTGGTGGAGACGTCCTGTCTGACGTTGCTGCAGGCCGCTCTGTCGGGTTAGGGAGGGTCGGCCGATGCGGGTCCTCATCGTGGGCGGCGGCGCCCGAGAGCACGCTATTGCCTGGAAGCTCTCTCGCGCCGCGGCGGTGGACGAGATCTACGCGGCGCCCGGCAACCCGGGCATGGCTGGCGTGGCCGAGGTGGTGGGCATTGCCGCCGACGCCATTGTCGAACTGGCCGAGTTCGCCGCCTCGCTGAAGATCGACCTCACGGTGGTGGGCCCCGAGCTGCCCCTGGTGCTCGGCCTGGCCGACGAGTTCGCCCGCCGCGGCCTGCCGGTGGTGGGGCCCTCGAAGGCAGGGGCCGAGCTGGAAGGGAGCAAAGTCTTCACCAAGGAGCTGTGTCTGCGCTGCGGCATTCCCACCGCCCGCGGCGTCGTCGCCCGCGACCGGCGGGAAGCCGAGCGCGCGGTGGCCTCGCTGGGGGTCCCGGTGGTGTTCAAGGCGGACGGCCTGGCGGCCGGCAAGGGTGTGATGGTGTGTCACACCCGCGACGAGGTGGACGCGGCGCTCACCCGTTTCTTCGAGGAACGGGCCTTTGGCGCTGCGGGGGAGCGGGTGGTGGTGGAGGAGTGCCTCCGCGGCGACGAGGTTTCCTTTATGGTCCTCACCGACGGCAGCGCCGTGGTACCCCTGGCCACCGCCCGGGACTACAAGCGCCTCCTGGACGGCGATGCGGGTCCCAACACGGGCGGTATGGGCGCGGTGTCCCCGTCCTCTCTCCCCGCCGAGGTGGCGGCCGCCATCCTCCGGGATATCGTCCAGCCCACCCTGGCCGAGCTGGCCCGGGAGGGGCGCAGCTATCGGGGGGTACTCTACGCCGGCGTCATGGTCACCGCCGACGGGCCCAAGCTGTTGGAGTTCAACTGCCGGTTCGGCGATCCCGAGACCCAGGCGGTCCTGCCCCGGCTGGACGGCGACCTGATGCCGCTGCTGCAGGCCACCGCGCGGGGGGAGCTGGCCGGTACGCGGGCGAGCTGGAAGCGCGAGGCCACCGCCTGCGTGGTCCTCGCCTCACAGGGCTACCCGGGCAGCCCCCGCCGCGGCGAGCCCATCCTCGGCGTGGCCGAGGCCCTGGCGTTGCCCGGCGTCCTCGTCTTCCAGGCGGGGACCGCGCTCGCGGAGGGCCGCCTGGTCACCGCCGGCGGCCGGGTGCTCTCCGTCGTGGGGCAGGGGGCTACCATGGCCGACGCGGTCGCCGCCGCCTACGCGGGGGTGGAGCGCATTCACTTCGACGGCATGCAGTACCGCCGGGACATTGGGAAGGGCGTGGGATGAGATCGCCGGTGATGGTGGTGATGGGTTCCCGCAGCGACTGGGAGATCATGCAGGAGACGGTGGCCGAGCTGCGCCGTCTGGGGGTTCCCTGCGAGGCCCACGTGGCCTCGGCGCACCGCACTCCGGAGCGCACCGTGGAGCTGGTGCGGCAGGGGGAGCGAGAGGGGGTGCGAGTCTTCGTCTGCGGCGCCGGGATGGCGGCCCACCTGGCCGGCGTCGTGGCCGCCCACACGGTGCGGCCGGTCATCGGCGTGCCGTTGCCGGGGGGGGTGGCGGACGGCTTGGACGCCCTCCTCGCCACGGTGCAGATGCCAGGCGGCGTGCCGGTGGCCACCGTGGCGGTGGGCAAGGCGGGGGCGCGAAACGCGGCGGTGTTGGCGGCGCAAATCCTCGCCCTGGGGGATCCCGAGCTGGCCGACCGGCTGGCGGCGCAGCGCCAGCGGGCGGCGGCGGCGGTGGGCGAGGCGGACCGCGACCTCCAGGAGCTGGTGGCCCAACCATGAGCTGCGCGGCGGTCAACGAGCGGGTGGAGCCGCGCCTCGTCCGCGTGGTGCTCAACGAAGACCTCCCCGGCTGCGTCTGCAGCGTGGGGGAGGGGGTCGATGTGGAGGTGGGCGCCGTTTACGTCGTGGCCACCGCCGACGGCGAGCGCTTGGGCCGGCTGGCACGCTTCGAGCTGCCGGTCCTCCGCCCCTGCGGCGAGCGGGTGGTGGGCACGCTGGTGCGGCGGGCCTCCGCCGACGACTTGGAGCGGGGGCGAGAGATGGCCTTCCGGGAGCGGGAGCTCGTGGAGTTTCTGCGCCGGCGGGCGCGCGAGCTGAGCCTGCCCCTGCGGCCCATCGCGGCGGTGTTCCCCCTGGACCGGAACGAGGCCTACGTGAGCTTTGCCGCCGAGGACCGGGTGGATTTCCGGGACCTGTTGCGGGAGTTGGGTCGGCGGGCCCACCGGCGGGTCGAGCTGCGGCAAGTGGGGGTCCGGGATCAGGCGCGGCTTTCCGGCGGCTGGGGCCCGTGCGGCCGGGCGCTGTGCTGCGCCACGTTTATGACCCGCTTCTCCTCCGTCACCATCCGCATGGCCAAGGCGCAGAACCTTTCCCTGAACCCGGCCCGGATCTCCGGCATGTGCGGCCGGCTCATGTGCTGTCTCGCCCACGAGGCGGAGCCGCGGCGCAACGGCAATGGCAACTAAACTACTTCTCGCCGCGGTCCGTACCATTGTGGGGGAGACCCGGGCCGTGCTATACTTTCATTCACGGAACTCGATGGTGGTGCGATGAAGGATTCCGACCGATTCGACGGCGATGCCGTGAGCTCACGCCGGCTCATCCGCCCCTCCATTTCGGAGGTGAGCGACCGGACACCGATGCGCGGGGTGGTGCACCGCAAACAGGCGCCCCCGGAGCAAACCAACGCCGAGAGCTACTACTTCACCAAGCAGATGCAGAACAAGACGGCGATGGTGGTGATCCTGGACGACGGCACCGAGCTGCGCGGCTGGATCGAGTGGTACGACCGCAACTGCATCAAGTTGAACCGCACCGACGGCCCCAACCTGATGATCTACAAGCACGCCATCCGCTACATGTTCAAGGAAGAAGAGCTGCGTCAACGCCGCCGTCGCCCGCGCCAGTAGCTTCCTGGCCGCGCACCAGCACCTGGAACAGCTCGAGAGGGGTGAGAAGCCGCCGCTGGCCGAAGCGGTCCGCCGGTAGCGTATCGAGGACGTGGATGGCGCGCCGGGCAATGTACGCAAAGTTGTCCCGCACCTGCATGGTGGCAGTGTGGCGGTGCATGGCCTTGAGGACTTCCAATTGCTCCACCAGGGCGCTGGAGCGGTCGATGGCGAGCAGGTAGTCCTTAGCTTTCCGACGCCGCGCCGCGGGTGGCGTCAGGCCGGCCTGCACCGCCAGGGTCTCCAGCTCGCGCTGGACGGCGTCCTTGGGCGGATCCTCCTGCACCTCCTGGAGGACGATGGGGTGGCGGCGGCAGTTGGCCCGGTGGACCTCCTCCGAGGCCACGATCCACCCCAGGTTGTGAACCGCCAGGTTGGCCGACACCACCTCCTGGAGGGTCCGCACGAAGGGCGCCACCGCCCCCTCGAACGACTCGCGAACCCCGTCGAAGAGGTTGAGCACGAAGTACACGCCGAAGGAGGCCACGTTCTCGGCCAGCGCCTCCACCAGGGGAACCTCGCCAAACGCTTCGACGAGATCCTTGAGAAAGGCGTCCAGATTGGGGATCTCCGTGTCGTAGGCGTCCTCCACCCGGTCGAGGAGGGCGTTGACGGCCCGCAGCTGCGCCAGCGTGGCCTGCCCGGAGAGCGGTCCGTCGGTGGCGAAGAGCAGGCGCAGCTTGCGGAAGAGCAAGGCCTTGACGATGTCGGCGGCGGCCATGGTGGCGGCCTGATGGTGGGGGGTGAAGACGAGGATCCCGGAGTTGGAGTGGGGCAGGAAGTCCAGCACGTTGGGGTCCAGGCCGGCGCGCAGGTCGAGGACCACGAAATCGGCGGCAAGCTGGTTGATGGCGCGCATGAGCCGGATGCGGTGCTCGTCGGACAGCGACGTGAACTCCTCCATGGCGTGGCGCGGGGCGGCCACGAAGGCAAAGTTGCGAAACTTTCCCTGGGGGTCCAGGGCGGGGGGGAGCTGGGTCAGGCAGCGCTCCAGGGGTTCGCCGCGGCGGAAGAAGTGGTAGAGGTCGCGGCGGACCTCCGCCTCGATGGTGTTGCGTACCGAGGAGGTGCCGGTGTCGAGATCCACCAGGACGGTGGGCCCGACCCGCGAGAGGGCGAGGGCAAAGTTGGTGGCAAAGGTGGTCTTGCCCACCCCCCCCTTGCCCGAAGCCACCGGGATGATGCGCCGCACTACTGGCCCCCCGCCTGCAATTGCGCCTCCACCCGGGCACAAACCACGTCCAGCGCCACCGAGTTGAACCCCCCCTCGGGGATGATGAGATCGGCCCAGCGCTTGGAGGGTTCCACGAACTCCAGGTGCATCGGCCGCACCGTTTCCAGGTACTGGTGGATCACGCTCTCGACACTGCGACCCCGCTCGGCAATGTCGCGGCGCAGGCGGCGGATGAACCGCAGATCGGCGTCGGTGTCCACGAAGATCTTGATATCGAACTGCTCCCGCAGGGCAGGCTCGCAGAAGATGAGGATCCCCTCCACGAGAATCACGCCCCGCGGCTCCACTCGCCGGGTCCGGTCGGTGCGGACGTGGCGCGTGAAGTCGTAAATGGGCACCTCCACGGGACGGCCGGCCTTCAGTTCCCGCATGTGGTGGGCGAGGAGCTCGCTCTCCAAAGCGTCCGGGTGATCGAAGTTGTGGTGGAGGACCGCCTGCTCGCCCCGCCCGCCCACGTCGAAGTAGTAGCTGTCGTGCTGCAGGTAGGCGATGCGCTCGGCGCCGATGCGCTGGACGATGGCGTTGGCCACCGTCGTCTTCCCCGATCCTGTCCCCCCCGCCACGCCAATACATACCGCCGGCACCATGGCGACGCCCCCAAGACACAGCCGCTCGTGCCTGCCGCCCGGAGTCCTCGGCTGCCGACACCGCGACCGTACCCTGTCATGATACGCGAGTGCAACGGATTCTCGACCACGCTCCGGGCGCCGCGGGCGGGCGACGGTGAGCCGTTCCCGGGCGCTGTTGCTGGTGACGGCGGCCACGGTGGTGTGGGGCGCCACCTTCACGGTGGTCAAGTCGGCCCTGGCCGACAGCGGCCCCCTCACCTTTCTGGCCTTGCGCTTCCTGCTGGCAAGCGCCCTGGTGGTGGCCGTGGCCTGCGGGCGGCGGAGCCTGGCGCCCACCCGCTGGAGTCTCGCCTGCGGGGCCGCCCTGTTCGCCGGGTACGTCATGCAGACCATTGGCCTTGCCACCACCACCCCGGCCCGTTCCGCCTTCATCACCGCCATTGCCGCCCTCCTGGTGCCGATGGCGGAGCCGCTCTTTGGCGTCAACCGCCTGTCGGTGCGGGTGTTGGCCGGTGGCGGGCTGGCCCTCGGGGGGCTGGCGCTGCTGCTCCAGCCGGAGGCGGGGACGGTGGCGGTGGGTGACATCCTCACCTTTGGCTGCGCGCTGGCCTTTGCCGCTCACGTGGTTCTCCTCCAGGTGGCGGTGCGGCAGGAGCCGGTGGCCCGGGTGAACGCGGTGCAGGTGCTGGTGGCGGCGGCGCTGGCGGTGCCGGCAGCGAGCCTCGAAGGGTGGCGCTGTGCCCCCTCCCTACGCCTTGGAGCCGCCCTCCTAGTCACTGCAGGGCTCGCCACCGTGGCGGCTTTCTGGGCGCTGACGGCTGCCCAGCGGGCCCTCTCCGCGGCCGAGGCGTCAGTGGTCCTCGCCTTCGAACCGGTGGCTGCCGCAGTGGTCTCCACCTTGCTGGGGTATGACCCGGTGACCGGCGGCCTCGTGGCTGGCGGCTCCCTGGTGGTGGGCGGCGTGCTCCTCGCCACCGCCCGTCGCGGCTCCCGCAGGGGTTCGTGAGCGTGCCGGCGCAGGGGCTCAGGGCTGTTCTGCAGCCAGCCTCGTGACGGTGCCCGGGTCGACAGTCACGTAGCGGTTGCCGCCCAGGTAGAGGAGCGGGGCAACGCGATCGAGGCGCAGCACGCCGTCGCTGTCGCACCCGCCCGCCGCCACGTGGACGCGAAGGACCTCCCCCACCAGCAAGGTCTGGTCGCCGAACTGGTGGCGTTCCACGAGGGTACATTCGGCGGCCGCGTAGGCCGTAGCGAGGAAAGGTGTCGCAATGACCTCCCCCGGCTCGAGGGCCAGCGACAGCGCCTTCACCTTGTCCACCCGCTTCCCCGACAGCTTGCCAAGCCGGTGGGCTACCTCGGCCTCCCTGTGGGGCAGGAAATTGATCGTGAACTCTCCGGTCGTCAGCACCAGGTGGTGGGAGTAGGTGGCGGGGGAAAGGCAAACACCGTACAGGGGGGGGTGCGACGACAACGGCGTGGACCACGCCACCGGCGCGAAATTGGTGGTCTCCTTGGCCTCGTCGCGCACGCCGATGACGCACACCAGGCGCGGGTAGTAGAAGTACGAAGCTCCCGGGGGCTCCGATCGCCGTTCCATCGCTCCTCCTCCCCGCGCATCATACCAGCGGACCCCAGCCCCCTGGGGGTCTCGGCCAGGCCCCCGGCAGGGCGAGAAAAGCTTGACAGAAATTGGCATTTCGCGTAGGTTTGGCGGCCCGGTTGGGAGGGTTCGTGGCACGTCTTCCGGAGCATCAGGGCAAGGCACTGCTGGCGGCGGCTGGGGTTGCCGTGCCGCGGGGCGAGGCGGTGCGGGATGCAGGGGCGGCTCGGCAGGTGGCGGAGCGCCTGGGCGGGCCGGTGGTTGTCAAGGCCCAGGCACAGACCACCGGCAGAGCGTCCCGGGGGCTGATCCGCTTTGCCGACGACCCGGCGGCCGCTGAGGCGGCGGCGAGGGCCATCCTTGGCGCCGACGTGGAAAAGTTTCCCGTGACAGAGGTGCTGGTGGAGGAGAGGCTCACCGTTGCCAGCGAGGTCTACGCCGGCATCATCCTCGACGACCTTCGGCGCTGCCCTCTCCTGCTGGTGTCCTCCCGCGGCGGCACCGGCATCGAGGAGGTGGCCAAAGCCAACCCGGAAGCGGTGGCGGAACTCCTCCTGGACCCGGTGGAGGGGCTTGCCGATCACCAGGCTCGGGAGCTGTGGCGGCGGGTGGGGGTGCGCGGCAACGCCCAGCGCCTCCTCGCCGACGCCACGGTGCGCCTGTGGCGGGTGGTGCGACAGGTGGAAGCTCGCGCCGCGGAGATCAACCCCCTGGTCGTGACCGGCGACGGTCGGGTGGTGGCCCTGGACTGCCGCATCACCGTGGATGATGCGGCGGTGTTCCGCCACCCCGAGCTGGGGATCGAGGTGGCCCGCGAGCTCGGCCACCCCCCCACCCCCTTGGAACGCATCGCCTGGGACGTGGAGCGGGACGACTATCGCGGCACCTTCTACTTCCTGCAGATGCGCGAAGGGTTCCAGCGCGGCGAGGGGGTGCTGGCGTTCCACGGTGCTGGCGGCGGCGGCTCGATGATGGCCATGGACGCGCTGCAGCGGCAGGGCTTTGCCGTGGCCAACTTCTGCGACACCTCCGGCAACCCCCCGGCCTCCAAGGTCTACCGGGCCGCCCGCATCCTCCTCTCCCAGCCCAACATCGACGGCTATTTCGGCTCCGGCTCCGGGGTGGCCTCCCAGGAGCAGTTCCACTCGGCCCGCGGTCTCGTCAAGGCGTTCCTGGAGGAGCCCCTCACCGTGCCGTGCGTGGTCCGGCTGGGGGGCAACGGCGAGGAGAAGGCCATCGAGATCCTCACCACCTACACCCGCGACCTCGGGGTGCCGGTGGAGTGTTACGGCAAGGACACCCCGGTGGAGCGCTGCGCGGCTCGGCTGCGGGAGCTCCTCGCCAACTTCTCGCCGCCGCAGCCCCGTCCGCCGCGGGGCTCGGCCCGGGCGGCGACCCGCCCGTACACCTTCCGTACCCTCACGGGCACCGTCACCTACGACCACGACGTGTGCGCGCGCTGCGCGAGCAAGGTGTGCGTGAGCGCCTGCGTACCGCAGATCCTTACCCTGTCCCCCGAGGGCCTGCCGGTCTTGGCCATCACCGCCGAGGAGGCGGCCCGCGGCCGCTGCAGCGAATGCCTGGCCTGTGAGGTGGACTGCCACGCCCTGGGGGCCGGCGGGGGCTGGGTGGATCTGCCGATACCGGGCCTCGAGGAGTACCGGCGCAGCCGGGGGATGGAGTGAGCCGTGGCGATTCTCGTGGATGAGACGACGCGGGTTCTCGTGCAGGGCATCACCGGCCGGGAGGGGCGGGCCCGGGCCCGGCTGATGCGGGAGTACGGCACCAACGTGGTGGCCGGGTGCACCCCGGGGCGGGGGGGCGAGACGGTGGACGGCATCCCCGTCTACGACACGGTGGCCGAGGCGGTGGAGGCCCACGGCGGCTTCGACGCCAGCGTCGTCTACGTCCCCGCCCCCCTGGTCAAGGACGCGGCCCTGGAGTCCATTGCCGCCGGCATCGGTCTCACCGTCCTGGTGGGGGACCGGGTCCCCGTGTGGGACGTCATGGAGATCGCCCGGGCGGCCCAGCGACGGGGGGTGGACTTCCTCGGCCCCAACACCCTGGGCGTCCTATCGGTGGACCGCGGTGTGCTGGGCATGATCGGCGGCCGCGCCTCGTCGGCCAAAGCATGGTTCCGGCGCGGCAAGGTGGGGGTGGCGTCGCGCTCCGGCGGCATGACCGCCTCCACCGGCTACTACCTGTGCCGGGCCGGGATCGGCCTGTCCACCCTCGTCCACGTGGGCGGGGACAGCATCATCGGCCTGCCGCTGCCGGACGTCCTCCGCCGTTTCGAGGCCGACCCGGAGACCTCGGTGATCGCCATGTTCGGCGAGATTGGCGGCTCTCAGGAGGAGCGGGTGGCCGAGATGATGGCCGCCGGCGAGCTCACGAAACCTCTGGTGGCGTACATCGGCGGTCGCGCCGCCACCTCCGGCGTGCGGTTCTCCCACGCGGGTGCCATCGTCGAGGGGGGGCGGGGCACCCACGCCGGCAAGGTGGAGGCGCTGCGCCGGGCTGGCGCGACAGTGGTGGACACTTTCGACGAACTCCCCGCCGCGGTGGCGGCGGTGGTGGGAGGGCTCCATGGCTGAGAACGGCTGGAAGACGGCCATCACCTCCATTGCCCCCAACGAGATTCGCGTTCGCGGCGTGCGCATCGACGAGATGATGGGGCGGGTCTCCTTTGGCGAGGCGGTCTACCTCATCCTCCGGGGTGAGTTGCCCGGCGAGGCGGTGGGACGGGTGGTGGAGGCGATGCTGGTGGCCTCCATCGACCACGGCGTGACCCCCCCCTCCACCCTGGCCGTCCGCAATGCGGCCACCACCGGCGCCCCCCTCAACGCCTGCCTGGCGGCGGGGGCACTGGCCGTCAACCGGCACCACGGCGGGGCGGTGGAGGACTGTATGCGCCTCCTCGCCCGGGGCGTCGCCCGGGTGGAGGCCGGCGAGCCAGTGGGCGCAGTGGCCGCTGCGCTGGTGGCCGAGGAGAAGGCGGCGGGTCGCCGGCTCCCCGGCTGGGGGCACCGCATCCACACCGACGACCCGCGCTCTGCCCGCCTCCTGGCCCTCGCGCGCGAGGCCGGCGCTGCCGGGCCCCATGTGGCGCTGGCCGAGGCCATAGCCGGGGAGCTCGCCAAGGGAGGCAAGCAGCTTCCCCTCAACGTGGACGGGGCCATTGGCGCCGTGCTGGCCGATCTGGGTTTTGCGCCGGAACTGGCCAACGGCTTTTTTATCCTCGCCCGCACCGCTGGCTGGATGGCCCATGTGGCGGAGGAGCTGGCGCGGGAAAAACCCATGCGGCGCATCGATCAGGGCGCCGCCCAGTACGACGGCCCAGCGCCGCGGCCCCTGCCGCAGCGAAACGGGAACTGACTCTGTCGGACGACGGCGAGACGAACCAACGACCAAGGAGACCCACATGGCCAACTACACGATTGCCTGGTTGCCCGGGGACGGTATCGGCGAGGACGTCATGGAGGCGACCCGCCCGGTGCTCGATGCCGTCGGGCTCGACGCCGAGTACGTGCACGGCGACATTGGCTGGGAGTTCTGGTGCCGCGAGGGGGACGCCCTGCCGCCACGCACCATCGAGCTGCTGCAGCGGGTGGACGCCGCCATGTTCGGCGCCATCACCTCCAAGCCGGTGAGGGACGCCGAGGAGGAACTGGCCCCGCACCTGAAGGGAAAGGGCCTCGTCTACCGCTCGCCCATTGTCCGCATGCGGCAGATGTTCGACCTGTACATCTGCCTGCGCCCGTGCAAGGCCTACCGCGGCAACCCCCTCAACTACAGGGACACCATCGATCTCGTGGTGTTCCGCGAAAACACCGAGGACCTTTACGCCGGCGTCGAGTTCCGCCCCGTCCCGGAGGAGCTGAAGGACACGCTGGGCAGGCTCAGCAAGAACTTTGCCCCCTTTCAGGGCCACGGTGGCGACGATCTCGCCATCTCCTGCAAGGTCAACACCCGCAAGGGGTCGGAGCGGATCATCCGGGCCGCCTTCGAGTACGCCCGACAGCACGGGCGCAAGAAGGTCACCGTCATCCACAAGGCCAACGTGGTGCGGGCTACCGAGGGGCTGTTCCTGGAGACCGGCAAGCGGGTTGCGAAGGACTACCCCGACATCCAGCTCGACGAGGCCAACGTGGACGCCATCTGCATGTGGCTCCTCAAGAACCCCACCAACTACGAGGTTCTGGTGGCCACCAACATGTTCGGCGACATCGTCTCGGACCTCTGTGCCCAGATGGTGGGCGGCCTTGGCTTCGGTTGCTCCGGCAATATCGGCGAGAAGTTGGCCGTCTTCGAGCCCACCCACGGCTCGGCCCCCAAGTACGCGAGGCAGTACAAGGCCAACCCCATCGCCACCATCCTCGCCGCCAAGATGATGCTGGACTGGCTCGGCGAGAAGGAGAAGGCGGCAGCGGTGGAGGGCGCCGTGGCCGAGGTCATCGCCGAGGGGAAGGTGCGCACCTACGACATGGGCGGCACCGCCTCCACCCTCGACGTGGGCCGGGCCGTCGCCGCCAAGCTGTAGCCCGGTGGCGGCGGCGAGAGTGCGCGGGTGACCGACCAGCCGCGGCAGAGTATTGCCGTGGACGGCGTCCGCCTCACCCTGGAGGTGCGGCGAGGGCGGGTGAGGAACGTGAACGCCCGCCTGACCGGCTCCCACCTGCGGGTGAGCGCCCCCGCCTCGCTCCCCGGCGGTGAGCTGGAGCGCATCGTCCACGAGCTGGCCCGCACCCTTCTGCGTCGCCGCCGTAGCCGCGAACTCAACCGGGACGGGCACGTGCTGCGCCTGGCGAGGCGAGTGGCACAGCGCTTCCCCGAGCCGCCGGCGGTGGCGGAGGTGGCCTTTTCCACCGTCCAGCGCGCCCGCTGGGGGAGCTACAGCCCCGCCACCGGCGCCATCCGCCTCCACGCGGCCCTGGCTTCCATGCCTCCTTGGGTCGTCGAGGCGGTGATTGCCCATGAACTCGTCCACGCCTTCCACCGCAATCACGGGCCGGGTTTCTGGGCGCTGCTGCGTTCCGTCTGCCCCGACACCGACCGCGCCCGCGCCTTTCTCGCCGGGGTCTCGTGGCTCGCCCGCCGTTATGACTCCCTCTCGCCGGCGGAGCGCAGGCAGCTGGGGGCAGCTTCCCCGCTGGACCCCGGCGGCCAGTGACCCGCCCAGCCTTGCCCCAGGCGCTCGCCCCGGCGGGTTGCGGCGGCGAACCGTGCCGGTCGCCCTCGTGTGGGCGCGCCCTTGCAGGAAGCGGTGCCGGAGGGGGCGGGGGTAGACTGGGCAGGCGGCAGCGCGGACGGTCAGGGGCAGGGTGACGGGAGCTTCGGTGTGGCAGCGGAAGGTTGGAAGCCCGCCGGCGGAAGGGGCGCCCTGGTCGGCGGGGGGGATGGGTAGAGAAGTGTCCGCAGCTCGCCGCGCGAGCGGCACTTCGAGAGGGGCTGGGGGCGGGGGCACGGGGTTGCGGGCAGGGCGACACTGGAACGCATGTTGGCAGGGGAGAGGCTTGCCGGGGCCAGCCAGCGCCGTGGGACCGTGTCCCTGGTTGCACCACCAACCCTGGGGCCGTGATGGGACCGGGACGGTTGCAAATCATGGCAGCGCCCGCTCCTGACGAGATCCAACCCCGCGGGCAGGGGCACGCAGGCCAGGTACTGGGCTGGGTGCGGTGTAGCGGGGTGGTGGCCCTGGTCGCCATGGCCGTGTGGGCGGTGGGGGACGCGGCGATTCGCCACGCCCCCAACCCTGCACAGCTCAACTTCGTGGAGGGTTTCGTGGTGGCCGATGCGCAACGCGTCGCAGCCGGCGGACCCCTCTACAACGACCCGCGCGAGGTGCCCTTCACCGTCAACGTGTACACGCCCCTCTACACACTGCTCCTAGCAGGACTCGCCCGGCTCGGCGCCGACCCGTTCCTGGCCGGGCGACTGTTGTCTCTGGCCTCGATGGCGGCGGTCGCCGCGGTGGTGGCCGCGGCCGGGTGGCGGCGGAGCCGGGTGGTGGCGATGACTGCGGCAAGCCTCTTCCTGCTCGCGCCGCTCCAGTGGCCGTGGTCGCTGGTGGTGCGGCCGGACGCCCTGGCGGTGGCGCTGTCGGTGGCAGCGGTGGCCCTGGCGGCCACGCGCGAGGATGGGTCGCCACCATGGACCGCGTGGCTCCTCGCGGTAGCGGCGGTCTTTGCCAAGCAAACTGCAGCGGCGGCATGCGCGGCGTTGGTGCTTTCGGGGTTGCGGCGCCGGCCCCGCCGGGCCCTGGCGGCGGTGGCGGTGGGAGGGTTCGCGGCAGCGCTCGTGGCGGCGGTCCTGCAGTGGGCGAGCGGCGGGTGGTTCCTCTTTCACACGGTGAGCGCCAATTTGAACCCGTTTTCCTGGGAGCGGGCGGCGGTGTTGGCGCTCGCCTTCCTCCGGCGCCACTCGGTGGAGATGGCGGTCCTGGTGGGTCTCCTGGCGACCCGCATCGCCCGCCGGCGGCTGGGTGTGGTGGAGCTGTACGCGGTCCTGGCGTGCCTAGCGGCCGCGAGTGTCGGCAAGGCGGGCTCGGACCTCAACTATTTCGTGGAGCCGCTGGCGGCGGCAGCCTTGCTGAGCGCCCACGCCTGGCCGGTGACACCGCCGCTGGGGTGGCGGGTGCAGCCCGGCGCAGGGGTGGCGCTGCTAGTTAGCGCGGTGTGGCTGGGCGCTGTTCACCTTGCCGACCAGCGGCAACGGCGGGAACCCTTTGCTGCGGCCGCGCCCCTCGCCCGGCAGCTGGCGGGGCGTCTGCAGATCATCCCCGGTCTGGTGGTGAGTGACGACGCCACGCTCCTGCTCCGCGCTGGCAAGCCCGTGGTCTTTCAGCCCTTCGTCATGAAGGAGTTGGCCGAAGCGGGGCGGTGGGATGAGGGGCCGTTCCTGGCTGCCCTCCAGGACGGGAGGGTCGGCGCGGTGGTGGTGCAGAGCGCGCCGGCGGCGGTGGCGGCCACGCGCTACACGGCGGGGATGCGCCAGGCCATTGCCACGAACTTTCGGCCCGCCTGGGGGTTCGTGTTGGGCTTCCCCTACACCGTGCACGAGCGCCTGCCCTGAGGTGAGCATTCCCGGCTTACGGGCCGCGGGCAGCGAGGGGGATTGCGGCCAGCCGCCCGAAGCTCCGCTACCATGGGGCCGCTGCGCCGGGACGGTGGGCGCTGGGGGTGACCATGAGGTGGGGCGTGCAGCTCGTTGCGGGAATCCTACTGAGCCGGGCGACGGCCATGGCGGCGGCGCCGCCCGCGCCGCGCGAGGTTCTCGGCGTGCCGGTGGGGAGCGACCGGACGCTGGCGTCGTTCTCGGAAAGCGTCACCTACCTGCGTGCCCTTGCCGCGGCCAGCGAGCGGGTGCGGCTGGTGGAACTGGGGCCCACGGTGGAGGGGCGCACCATGGTGGCGGCGGTGGTCTCCTCGCCGGCGAACCTGGCCCGCCTGGCCGAGCTGCGGCGCGGCTGGGCGCGGCTCGCGGACCCGCGGGGCGCAGCGGCGGGGGAGATCGAGAGGATTGCGGCGACGCAGCCGGCCTGCGCCTTGATTACGGCAGGGATTCACGCCACCGAGGTGGCCGGGCCCCAGGCGGCGCTGCTGTTCGCGCACGCCCTGGCGGCGGCGCCGGACGGTTCGGCCCTGGCGCGGTGGCTCGACGATGCCGTGGTCGTGATCGTTCCGTCCCTCAACCCTGACGGCCAGGAGGCGGTGGTGAGCTGGTACCGCAGGTGGCTCGGTACCCCCTACGAGGGGTGCCAGCCGCCGTTCCTCTACCACCGGTACGCTGGGCACGACAACAACCGGGACTTCGTCTACCTCACCCAGCCGGAGAGCCGCGCCCTCAACCGCTTCGTCTACCGCGAGTGGCACCCGCAGCTCTTCCTCGACCTCCACCAGATGGGGGCCACCGGTCCCCGGCAGTTCGTGCCCCCCTTCGCCGACCCGGTGGCGGCCAACGTCCACCCCCTGGTGTGGTGGGTGACCTCGCACCTGGGGACGCTCATGGCGTGGCGGCTGGGGGAAGAGGGCAAGGGAGGGGTGGCGTCGGGGTGGCTCTTCGACGGCAACTGGATCGGTGGCACCAGGAACACCGGCTGGTGGAAGAACGTCTTCGGGGTGCTGACGGAGACCGCCTCCGCTGCACTCGCCACCCCCGTGGAGATCGACGACAACGAGCTGCGCGCCGGCGGCAAGGGGCTCCCCCAGTACCGGCAACAGGTGAACTTTCCCAGCCCGTGGCGGGGGGGCCGCTGGGGACTTGCGGACGCCGTGGCGTACCAGCTCACGGTGATGCGGTCCTTTGTGGAGTTCGCGGCCACCTACCGGCCCGCGGTGATGGCCAACGCTGCTGCCATGGCCGCGGCGGCGGTGGAGCGTGGCCGGGCGGAACCACCTCTCGCCTTCCTGGTACCGCCTGACGGCACCGACCCTGGGCGCGCCGCCGCCCTGGTGGCGCTGCTCCAGGAGGCCGGGGTTGAAACCGCAGTGGCCCCCGCCGGTGTGGTGGCGGACGGTGTCAGCTACCCCGGGGGGACGGTGGTGATCCCGGCCGCCCAGCCGCTGCGCCAGTACGTGGTGGAGGTGCTGGGGCGGCAACATTACCCGGAGATCTCCCCCGCCCCCGGTGCGGACATCCTCATGCCCTACGACATCACCGCCTGGTCCATGCCGCTGGCTTTCGGCGTCGAGGTGGTGCGGGTGGAGAAAGGTCTGGAGGGTGACCTCACGCCCCTGGCCGAACCGCCCCGCTGGCCCGCCGCCCCTACCCAGGGCGAGGGGCCGGTGGCGGCCTGCACCCCTCGGCAGCTCGGTTGCTTTGCCCTTGCCAACCGGGCGCTGGCCGCCGGCGCCCGGGTCTGGCGAGCCTCGGGCAGCGGCGAGAGTGCGGGCACCTTCTTCGTGGAGGGGCTGCCGCTGCAGCGGCTGGGGGAGCTGGCCCGGGAGGCGGGGGTGCAGGTGCAGCTGGTACCGCAGCTCCCGGCCGGGGGGGCGACGTTGCGCCGCGGGGTGGTGGGGGTTTACCACCCCAACGTGCCGGTGGAGGACGCCGGGTGGATCCGCTTTGTGCTGGAAGAGGCGGGATTTGCCGTGGCCGTGGTGAGCAACGCCGACATGACCGCCCCCGACCTGGCCCGCCGCTTCCAGGTTCTCGTCTTCCCGCCCCTCGACGGCAAGACCATCGTGGACGGCCCCGAGCGCCAGGGCATCGTCCCCGCCCCGCCCCAGTACCGGGGCGGCATCGGCAGTGCGGGGCGCGCGGCGGTGGAACGGTACGTGGCTGCCGGCGGCACGGTGATCGGCGTGGGCGGCAGTGCCGACTGGCTGGCCGAGGTGCTGGCATTGCCGGTGAGTAACGGACTGCGAGGGGTGACAAGTGGGGAGCTCCAGGCGCCGGGGGCGCAGCTCGCCCTCCAGGTGGAGACGGATCGCTCCCTCGCGTGGGGGCTGCCGCCGCGTCTGGCGGTGATGGTGGACCTCCCGTGCGCCTTCCAGACGCGGCCGAGCGAGGGGGAGAAGCTGCGCGCCGTGATTGCCCGCTACCCCGACGAGCCCCTGGTCATGTCCGGCTGGTTGCGTGGCGAGGAGAAGCTGCGGCGCCGGGCCGCCGTGGTGGAGGTGCGCGCCGGCGCTGGCCGCGTCGTGCTCTTTGCCTTTGCCCCCTACTTCCGAGCCCAGACCCGCGCGGCATTCCCCCTGTTCTTCAACGCCGTGATGGAAGGGCTGCTGGCGCCGTAGGCGATGGCCCGCCGCCGCGCCCGATGTGGGCTATGATCCGGGGAGGAGTCCCGCGGTGACTCGAGTCCTCATCGTCGGTGCCGAGACGCCTGCCCTCCAAAGGGTGGTGCCGCTTCTCCTGCGGGCCGATTTCGCGGTGCGCCGGGTGGCCCGGGGGGACGAGGCGGTCGCGGTGCTGGCAAGCCAGCCCTTCGATCTGGTCATCGTTCGCCACCCCCCCTCGGGCGTGGCGGTGAACGAACTGGTGGCGGCGATCCGCGCGCCAGCAAGCCCCAACCGTGCCGCCGGGCTGTTGCTGCTGGCCGACCCGGAGGCGGAGCACGACGTGCGGCGCCTCCTGGGGCATGGGGTCAACCGGGTGCTGGGCATCGAGGGTTCCAGCGACCGGCTGTTGCTGGCAGTGGCCGACATGATTGCTGTGCCGCCGCGGCGCTCCCTGCGGGCGGTGGTGCAGCTGGAGCTGTGGGTCCAGCACGGGCCGGTGCGTTCCCTGGCGTTGACCCGCAATATCTCCGCCACCGGCATGCTGGTGCAGGGGGGTACCGAGTTCCCCCCCGGGGCCCGGCTGCGCTTCGAACTCACCGTTCCGGGGGACGACGCGCCCATCCGCGGCGAGGCCGAGGTGGTGCGTCACGCCGAGGAGCTGCAACCGGCGGGGATCGGCGTACGCTTCCGCTCCTTCGATGACGACGGGATGGAACGCCTCGCCCACTTCCTCCACGGCACCGTCACCAGCGACTGAAGCCTTCCCAAGGGACGTCTTGCTAGCATGAAACGCCGTGCCCTGGCGGCGCGGGGAGGGTGCCATGAAGACGACGTTCGCACCGTGGCTGTGTGCGGTGAGTTTCGCGGTTGCCGGCGTGTCGGCGGCGGGCCTGCCGGGGCAGGAGCCGGTGGAGGCACACCCCGAGTGGGACGCCCAGTACACCCGGCTCATCCGGGAGGCCACCACCGCGCCAGAGTTCCTCACCGACCTGGTGGACCACCTCCCCGCCTCGCCCACCGTCCCCACCCCCCTGGCCTTCCACGGCTACATTGCCGGCGCCGAGGGGCACCTCACCCCCGCCGCCGGGGTGGCCGCCTACATGCGGGCCCTGGAGGCCGCCACCGGCCGGGTGAAGGTGTTCTCGCTGGGGGAGAGCGAGGAGGGGCGGGAGATGATCGTGGTGGCGGTGGCCGACGAGGCCACCATCGCGTCGCTGGAGGAGTACCGGCGCATCACCGCTGCCCTGGCCGACCCCCGCGCCACCAGCGAGGCGGAGGCGCGAGGACTCATCGCCCGCGGCAAGCCCATCTACTACCTCACCGGTGGGCTGCACTCCCCCGAGACCGGCAGCCCCGAGATGCTCATGGAGCTGGCGTACCGCCTGGCGGTGGAGGAAACCCCGACGGTGAGGGCCATCCGCACCGGCGTCATCACCCTCATCACCCCGGTCCTGGAGGTGGACGGGCGGGACCGGATGGTGGACCTGGCGCGCTACGCCCAGGCTTACCCCGGCCAGGCAGTGCCCCCCTTGGTGTACTGGGGGCACTACGTGGCCCACGACAACAACCGCGACACCATCGGCATGGCCCTCGCGCTGACGCGGCACGTGGCGGCGGCGGTGCAGGCCTGGCACCCCCAGGTGATGCACGATCTGCACGAGTCCATCCCGTTTCTCTACGTCTCCTCCGGGACCGGACCCTACAACGCCTGGCTGGATCCCCTGGTGGTGAACGAGTGGGAGCGGATGGCCGTGCGCGAGGTGCAGGAACTCACGGCCATGGGGCTCCCGGGGGTGTGGACGCACGGCTTCTACGACGGTTGGGCGCCGGGGTACCTGTTCTGGCTGGCCTTCGGCCACAACGCGGTGGGCCGTTTCTACGAGACCTTCGGCAACGCCCTGCCCACCACCGAGGATCGCGACGTGGGGGAGTGGAGTGCTCGGGCCTGGTACCGCCCCAACCCCCCCTACCCCCAGGTGCGCTGGTCGTTGCGCAACAACGTGAACATGCAACAGACCGGCGTGCTCGTCGCGCTGGCCGGCATGGCTGCCGAGGGACAGCGAGCCCTGGAGCTGTTCTGGCGCACGTCGTGTCGGGCGGTGGCCAAGGCCCGCACCGAGGGGCCAGCCGCCTACGTGTTGCCAGGCGATCAGCCGCGGCGCGGGCAGCTCCGCGAGCTGGTGGCGCTGCTGCGCCGTCACGGTGTCGAGGTGCACCGGGCCACCCGGCCCTTCGAGGTGGAGGTTCCCAGCGGGGAAAGCCGCGCGTCGGGCACTGCCGCCAACAGTGGGAAGGGGGGCGGCACCAAGTCGCGCGGCTGTGCCGCGGGCAGCTTCGTGGTCCGCATGGACCAGCCGCTGTCGCGGCTGGCGGACGCGCTCCTGGACACCCAGTTCGTGCGGGGGGACGAGCGGCTCTACGACGACGCCGGCTGGACCCTGGGGTACGCCCGCAACGTGGAGGTGATTCGGGTGGTGTCACCGGCGGTGCTGGACGTGCCCATGGTGTTGGAAACTGGGGAACGGGGGCCGGGGAAGCCCATCCCCGAGCGGGCCGCGGCGCTGCTGGTCCGTCACCACGCGGACACCGATCTGGTACGGCTGCGCACCGCCCTCCCCCACCTCGAGATGCTGGCCGCAGAGGCGGCGTTTGCCGCTGGGGGCGAGTACCCGGCCGGGACGGTGATCGTGCCGCTCGCCGGTGTGGACCGGGCGACCCTCCAAGGCGTGCTGGCGCGGCTCGACCTGCCGGCGCTGACGGTGCCATCGCTTCCCGCCGTCCCCGCCCACCCCCTGCGCCTGCCGCGTCTCGCCGTGCTCCACACCTGGTTCTCCACCCAAGACGAGGGGTGGTACCGGCTGGCCCTGGAGGAGCTTGGCGTGCCCTACGACTACCTGGCCACGTCCGAGGTGGCGTCCCTCGGCGATCTCCGGGCGCGGTACGACGTCATCCTCATGGCTCCCTTTGGCGGGGTCCGCCCCCAGGACGTGGTGAGAGGCTACCCGGCTGGGCCGCCGCTGCCGTGGCGACGCAGCGAGCTGACGCCGAATCTGGGGGTGGACGAGACCGACGACATGCGGCAAGGCCTGGGGTACGAGGGTCTCGCTCGGTTGCACGCCTTCCTGCAAGACGGTGGGGTGCTGATCGCGGTGGAGGACGCGGCCCGCTTTGCGGTGGAGACGGGGCTGGCGCGTTTCGTGCGGGTGGTGGAGACCAAGGGGGTAAAGACCTCGGGTAGCCTGCTGCGCGCCGCCGTGCGGGACCCCTCGAGCCCGGTGGTCTACGGGTACGACGCCACCGTTCCCGTGTACTTCAACGACGGCCCAGTCTTCCGGATTGGGACCGGGAACAACCGCGAACCGGAGACTCGCCGCCCCACCGGGCGCGGGTCCCCCGCCGACCCGGATGTCCCCCAGGGGCGTCCGTACCTTGCGCCGGCACCGACCCCTCGCCCCGACCCCCTCGACGAGGGGTTCGTCCGGCCTGGGGCGCTTCCCTACCGCGTCAAACCGTTCCTCCCCGAGCGGCGCGACCGCCCGCGGGTGATCGTGGAGTTCCCCAAGGGGGAGGGGCCAGTGCTGTTGTCGGGGATGCTGGAGGGGGGGAACGAACTGGCGGGAACGGCCCTGGTGGTGGATTGCCCAGCTGGAGCCGGGCACGTACTGCTGTTCGGCAACAACCCCATGTGGCGCCACAACACGCAGGGGACCTGGTCGCTGGTGACTAACGCTCTGCTCCAGGCCGCCAACCTGGGTGTCGGCTGGCCGCCGCCCCCCGTCAATTGACGAGGGGGTCGTTCTTCTCGGGCGGCGGTTGCCGGCGCAGCGCCGCGAGGCGCTCCTCCTCGGCCCAGCGGGCGCGGATTTCGGCGTCGCGCCGCCGCCGCGCCCGGATGGCCAGGAGCGTCAGTGCGGTGATGCCCATCCACAGCGCCGTGCTGCTGGTGAGGAACGGCACCCAGGTGTTCCAGAACGTCTCGCGGCGGAAGAAGAGTGCCGCCGCCACCTCCGGCGAGCTTCCCGTGACCTGGCGGAACGCCTCGGGAAACGGGGTGCCCGCCGCCACGGCGCGCAAGGTGCGGGCGACGAAAGGGGTGCCAAAACGCCGGACGAGGTGGCGCACCAGCGCTGCCGACACCGCGTAGGAGCGGGCGGCGCTGCGGGCGTCGCCGAGAAAGCCGCTCTCCAGCTCCGCGGTACTGCGGGGGCCGGGACCGATGACAGCCATGGCAAAGCGCGCCCGGTCCTCGATCCCCCACTCCCGGGCCACCACCGTGGCGAGACCCTCGTCGAACCAGCGCGGGATGGCCCCGCCGCCAGCCGCCCGGGCGATAAGCAGGTGCGCCAGCTCGTGCACCACAAGCGCCTCCAGGGTCCGGTCCGGGTAGGAGGGGACCCGCGCCGGGAAGAGGACGATGGTGGCCAGGGGCGGGAGGGCGTAGCCGCTCACCCAGGAGGGAACGCGGGCAGCGAGCGGGGAACCCTCCCCGGCCAGCACCACCCGTACAGTGCCCGCACCCGGATCCGTGCCGAGGAGTTCGGTCACCTGGGCAAGATCTCTACCGCCGACCGCCCGCACCCGTGCGGCCACGGCGGCGTGCTCCGGCCCGGCCTCCACGACGAGCTCCAGGGCGCCCGCAGGGGGCGCGAAGACCAGCGCAGCAGCAATGACTGCCCGAGCGGAGCGCGTCGCCACGTCCGCCATGGTAGCCTGCCGGCGGGCGCCGCGCCCGGCGAACGCCGGGGCGCCGAGGCCAGCGAGGAGGGGACATGCGCACCTTTTCGGAACTGGAGCGGGAGGATCTGCTCAAGGCCCTGGAGATGTTTGCCAAGAACTGGCTGGCCCACGACGGGTGCTGGTTCCTCGCCGCCGAGGAGCGGTTCGGCATGGATACCGCCATCGAGCTGGACACTGCCGCGTGGGCCCGCTTTGCCGTCACTGAGGCACGCCGCATCGTGAGTACCTTCGGCATCCCCGCTGGCGGCGGGCTGGAGGCTTTGGGCCAGGCGTTGGCCCTGCGCATGTACGCCGCCATCAACCCGCAGCGCAGCGAATGGTCGGCGGACCGCCGCGCGCTGCGCTTCTTCATGGACGGCTGCCGGGTGCAGGAGACCCGGCGGGGCAAGGGGCTCCCCGATTTCCCCTGCAAGGGCGTCGGCATCGTGGAGTTCGCCACGTTTGCCCGGACCGTGGACCCGCGCATCCGCACCACCTGCCTCCACTGCCCACCGGACGCACCGCCGGGGGCGTTTTGCGGGTGGGAGTTCACGCTGGCCGACGAGGGTGCCTGAGGAGGGCGCGGTGCGGGCAGTGATCGTCGAGACGCCCGGGGAGGGAAGCGTTCTGCGCTTGGCCGAGGTGCCCGAGCCGACGCCGGGCCCGGGTCAGCTGCTCCTGAGCGTGCGGGCCACCGCCGTCAACCGGGCGGACCTCCTGCAACGCCGCGGTCTCTACCCACCGCCGCCGGGGACCTCCGAGATCCTCGGGCTGGAGTGCGCGGGGGAGGTGGTGGCGGTGGGGGATGGGGTGGCCGGTTGGGCGGTGGGCGACCGCGCCATGGCGCTGTTGGCCGGCGGCGGGTACGCCGAGAAAGTGGTGGTGGACGCGGGGTGCGCCATGAAAGTTCCCGCCTGCCTGTCGTGGGCCGAGGCCGGGGCGTTCCCCGAAGTCTTCCTCACCGTCTACCTCACCGTCTTCGTCCTGGGGGGGCTGCGCGCCGGCGAGACGGTGCTCGTGCACGGCGGGGCGAGCGGCGTGGGGACGGCGGCCATCACCCTCGTCACCCGTGGAGGCGGTGCGGTCTTCGTCACCGCCGGGAGCGACGAGAAGTGCCGCCGCTGCCTGGCGCTGGGCGCGCGCGGTGCCTTCAACTATCGAACCACCGACTTCGTGGCGGCGCTTCGGGCCGCCACCCAGGAACGAGGCGCCGACCTCATCCTCGATGCCATCGGCGGCAGCTACCTGGCGCGCAACGTGGAAGCGCTGGCGGTGGGCGGCCGGCTGCTGCTCATCGGCACCATGGGCGGCCGCCGCGGCGAACTCGACGTGGCCACCGTGTTGCGCCGCCGCCTCACCATCGTCGGTTCCACGCTGCGGGCCCGGCCGCCGGCCGAAAAGGCGGCGCTGATCCAGCAATTCCTCCAGGAGTTCGGGGCGGACCTCGAGGCCGGTCTGCTCCGCCCGGTGATCCACGCCGTGTTCCCCCTGGAGGCCGTGGAGGAAGCCCACCGCCTGGTGGCCGCCTCCGCCCACGTGGGCAAGGTGGTGCTGCGCCTCGAGTAGTTCCCCCCGTGCTCGCCGTCACGAGGCCGGCTGCACGCAAGGCGCCGGCAGCTGGCCCACCTCCAGGATCTCGCCTTGGACACCCACCACCGCCACGGTGATGGGCAGCGGCCGGCCGGCCATCGCCACCGCCAGCTGGGCGAGGCGTAGGAGGCCGCGGCAGCAGGGCACTTCCATGACCATGACCGTGAGACTGCGCAGGCCGCGCGCCACCATGGCGGAGAGCTTGTCCAGATAGACCTCCTGGTTGCCGTCCAGTTTGGGGCAGGCGATGGCCAGGCTGCGCCCCGACAGCCACCGCCGGTGGAAGTCCCCGACGGCAAAGGCCACGCAGTCCGCCGCCAGCAGCAGGTGGGCGTCGAGAACGTGCGGCGCGTGCGGCGAGATCAGGTGGAGCTGCACCGGCCATTGCCGCAGCGCCGATGGTTCGGGCGCCACGGGCTCGCGCGCCGCGGCGACCTGCGGCGCCGCCGGGGCAGACCCCGGCCCGGCGTGGCCGAGCCGGGAAGCGGCGTACGCCGCCGGGCGAAGCGTCGGCAACGTGGCGAGCGAGGTCTGTTCCTTCCGGCTGGCCAGGCGAACGGCCACGGCCCGCTCGTCGAAGGGGGGAGCCTCCACCAGTTCGATGGTGATGGCCCCCTCCGGGCACTCCCCCAGGCAGGCCCCCAGGCCGTCGCAGTAGATCTCGCTGACGAGCCGGGCCTTACCGTCCACGAGTTCGATGGCGCCCTCGGCGCAGGCGGTGACGCAGAGACCGCAGCCGTTGCACCTGTTCTCGTCGATGCGAATAAGCTCTCGCAGTGGCATGACCCCCCCGCCTGCAGCGTGCGGCCGGGACCACCGAACCACCTTGACCGAGGTCAAGAGTTCCCCCGCGTACGCGGGTGCTGCCTTCGCTGGCGGGTAGATGACGTCGACGCGCCGCCGCAGGAGGCCGGCTCAGTGGGGCTCGCGGCGCTCCTTGACGACCAGCAGGTGCCGGTCGCCGAGGGCAAAGGCCTCGTGCACCGTCCCGGTGACGGTGATGCGTTCCCCTTGCCGGGGCAGCGGCCGCTCGGTGACCACGACGATCTCGCCGGTCCCGTCGCTCACCGTGAAGAACCTGGCCACGAGCAAATTGGTCGTGTCGGTGACCTGCCCGGCAATGGTCACCTCGCGGCCGTCGTACTTCCTGGGATCGGCGACGATGTCGGCAATCTTGGTGGCAAAAAGACTGCGGCAGCCCACCGCGAGCACGAGCGCCGCGCCCACCACCCACCGCGGGAACTGTCTCGTTGGCATCGTTCCTCCCGTTGCCTGGGCCGCAGCGGCCGGCGGAAACGAGGGAGGCGGTCCGCTGCCGCGGACCGCCTCCCCGCGAAATCGTCGGTCAGAAGCGGAACTTGATGCCGGCCTGGTACTGCCTGGGGGGGCCGGCGAGGTTCTTCTGGTTGAAGGTCGGGTCGAGGTTGCCGTTGGCCAGCACCATGCGCGTGTTGCTGCTGCGCAGGTTCTCCGAGTCGAACACGTTGAACACCTCGGCGATGATCTCCGCCGCAAACCCGCCGCCCAGCGAGAAGCTCTTGGCAAGCCGCAGGTCCATGTTGAAGTACGACGGCTGGCGGAAGGAATTGCGGCGGTAGTGCACGCCGTTCACGTAGGCGTTGTAGTCCACGCTCGACGGGTCGTAGCAGCGGCCGCTCACCACGTTGTAGCAGACGTCGCTGGTTGGCGTGAAGGGGTAGCCGGAACGGTAGTTCACGATGGTGGAGACCCGCACGTCGAAGGGCAGCAGCACGACGCCGGAGACGACCAGGCGGTGCCGCACGTCAAAATCCGAATAGCCCCAGTTGGCATCCGGGTCGAGGGGATCCTCGCCGGAGCCGTAGGCGCCGATGGAGACGGTGTTCTCGTTGGAGTTGGTGTCGTTGGCCTCGGCGTAGGTGTAGGAGGCATCCAAGAGCCACCGGTCGGCCCAGCGCTTGCGGGCCTTGAGGACGATGGCCTTGTACTCGCCGTGGCCGTCCGAGGCGAACATGTTGGTGCTGGTGAAGTTGGGGTTGTTGACCCGGCGGGTGTCGTAGAGGTTGGCCCCCCAGGGGGTGGTGCCGACGGGGATTAGGTTGGCGTCGTAGATGCGCTCCAGGTAGCGGGACTTGGAGTAGACAAGATCCATCCCCACCGAGAGGTTGGCGAGAACTTCCCGTTCAACGCCGAGGGAGGCCCGACGCGTCTGGGTGTGTTCGAAGTCTTGGTCGAAGAAGTAAATGGTTGGCTTGTCCGCCCCCGAGGCTGGGGGGGCAGTGAGGATGTTGGGGAAGGTGGGGCAACTCACCGTGCGGCAGTTGAAGTAGTAGCGCGCGCCGGTGAGGCCGTTGTTGAGGAGCGCGTTGGCCAGGAGAATGGTGGAGGTCTTGTCGTAGAAGTAGCCGAAGCCGCCGCGGACCACGGTCTTGCCGTCCCCCACCGGGTCCCAGGCGAACCCCACCCGGGGCGCCCAGTTGTTGGTGTCGTCGGGGACCTTGCCGGTGCGCGGCTCGAGGGGGTTGGTGACGGGCGGGGTGGGGTTGTTCTGGAGGTCGTACCGCACGCCGTAGGTCACGGTGAGCCCCGGTTTGAGCCGCCATTCGTCCTGTAGGTACACGGCGTAGTAGTCCACGTCGAACTTGGCGTGACCGTCGTTGGTGTAGAAGGCCTGCGTGAAGCTGTAGGCCTTGTTGTCGAAGAAGTCGGCCCAGGTGGAGTAGGTGTACTGGCCGGACTTGTAGCGGGGGAACCAGTTGTCGTACTTGACGGCGTCGTAGTCGAAGCCGGCTTTCAGGGTGTGAACGCCGAGGAAGTAGGAGAAGTTGTCCTTGATCTGGTTGTGCTTCTCGATGAGGTCGTTGGGGAGGTAGTTCCGCTGGCCGAAGTTGGCCTCGAAGCCGCGGATCTGCACCTCGGGAATGCCGGTGACGTTGGGGATTCGCGGCCGGCTCTCGTCGGAGTACTGGACGATGACCTCGTTGAAGGCCTGGCTGCTGAAGACCGAGTTGAGGTTGGCGACGACGCTGTAAAAGTCGCCGTTCTCGAACCCGTTGTTGGACCAACCGGTGTTCAGGTAGCGGGTGTCGGTGCCGTTGGCGCCGTCGTAGTCCGAGTTGTTGTAGCGGAGGGCCGCCAGGTGGTTGGGCGAGATCTGCCAGTCGAACTTGACGAGCATGACGTCGTTGTCGTCGGTGGAGATTTGGTTGCTGCCCTGCTCCTTGTTGAAGTCGAGGCCGGTGCGCGCCTCAAACTCGGCCTCGCGCCCCGCCGGGAACAACATCCACTTGCGGAAGACAGGGTAGTCCTTGCGCTGCCCGTCGTAGGAGACGAAATAGTGGAGCCGATCGCGGAGGATGGGGCCGCCCAGGGCGCCGCCGAACTGTTTCTGGTCGAACTGGGACTGCTCCCGACCGAAGGCGTCGTCCTCCACCATGTTCTCGTTGCGCAGGTAGAACCAGACCTCGCCCGCGAGCTCGTTGGTGCCTGACTTGGTGATGGCGTTGATGATCCCGCCCGAGGCGTTGCCGAACTGCACGTTGTAGGAGGAGGGGATCACCTGGAACTCGCGGATGGCGCCCTGGGAGAAGGTGAACGGCGCCCGCGTCGTACCCCGCTCCTCGCCGAAGAAATTGGACTGGTTGTTGGCACCGTCGATGTTGAAGCTGTTCTGCACCCCTCGCTGGCCGGCCACGTGGGCGCGGCCGTTGTCGTCGGTGGTGGTCATGGGCGTGAGGGCGATGAAATCGAGGAAGTCACGGCCGTTGAGGGGCAGGTTGGCGATGGAATCGGCGCTCACCGCCGCGGCGACGCTGGGATTGGTTGTCTCCACCACCGGCGCATCGGCCACCACCGTGATCTCCTCGGCCTGCGCGCCGATCTGGAGCGTGAAATCGAGGCGCACCATGGCGCCCAGACTGACGGTGACGCCTTGCCGCACCTCCGGGCGGAAGCCGGCCAGCTCCACCCGTACCTCGTAGCTTCCCGGCGGCAGCAGGTCGATGCGGTAGAACCCCGCCGTGTCGGTGACCGCGCGGCGAACCAAGCCGGTGGCCGGGTTTTTCACCTCTACGGTGACGCCGGGCAGGACCGCCTGGTCCGCGTCCACCACCCGGCCGGCCAACTCGCCGGTGGTGACGCTCGACTGGGCGAGCAGGGTGGTGCCTGCCAGCACCGCCAGGGTGACGACGACCCATCCACGAAACACTCGCATTGTGGTTCCTCCTCTCCTTCTCCCTCGTTGGAGCGTCGCTCCGACCGCTACGGTACCCCCGCCGGGGCCGCCACGGCAACCCCCCGGAAGGGGAGGGTGAACGCCCAGTTGCCGCTGGCCCGAGGAGCGAGGGTACCGCGCGCCCGGATGTAGTCCGCCAGAATGTCCGGCATCCAGCGGTCCACGCGGCGTACCCGCTCCGCCGTCGCCAGGTGCGGGTAGGAACCGCCGCCGGCCGCCCGGTAGCTGTTGATGACCACGGTGAAACGGTCCCCCTCCTCCACCGGCCGCCCGGCACACCGCAGCCAGCGCACGCGATGTCCCGGCGGGGCGGCAAGATCCACGGCGTAGTCGGCGCCCTCCAGGGTGTCGAAGGCGTAGGCGGGCACGCGCCGGTCGCGGAACGCCGTGCACGGGGGGCCAGTGCGGCAGTCCACGCCCGTCCACCCCGCCACGGCGTGCTCGAGCACATCGCGCAACTGCGCGCCGGAGAGGCGCACCACCACTAGCGAGTTGGGGTAGGGGTAGAGGGCGTGGGGGAGGCGAGGCGTGACGGGGCCCGGGGGGAACTCCAGCGGCGCGCCGGCGAGGGGTGCCGCCAGGGAGAGCTGGGCGCCGGAGGCGTGGAGCTGGGCAGCGTGGACGAGATCGAGGGCAGGGTCGTCCTCGGTGGCGACGCCACCCACCGCCAGCGGGGCACGCAGTTCGCCGATCACGGTGGAGAAGACCGCCGCCAAACGCGCTCGAGCCGGCTCCACCGCAGCCACAAGCTCGCCATCAGGCTCTTCGTTGGCCACCGGCAGGTTGGCACCGCGAAAGTTTGTCACGCGAAAGCCGTTGCCCACGCGCTCCAGTTCCAGATCCACCCGAGTGACGAGCTCGGCGTGGCGGCCTGGCTGGGCCACCACGGTGGCCCCCAGCCGCCGGGGTGCGATGTCGCGGTGGGTGTGGCCGGTGAGCAGGAGATCGATCCCCGGTAGCTCGGCGAGCCGCCAGGCGAAGTTCTCCTCTTCCGAGCCCGTTTCGGTGCCGCTCTCCAACTCCCGCTCGAAGCCGGTGTGGGCCACGACGATAACCACGTCGGCCCGCTGCCGTGCCTGCGGCACCAGGCGCCGGGCCGCCGCCAGGGGATCGCCGAAGGTGAGGCCGGGCCGGTGTTCCGGTAGCTCCCAGTGGGGCACGTTGGGGTTGGTGAGACCGATGACCGCTACCCGCATGCCGCCTCGCTCGAGCACCACCATGTCCCCAACCTTCAGCCCCGCTGCGGCGGCACCGCCCAAGTTTGCGGCGAGCCAGGGGAAGCGCGACTGGCGAATGGCCCGGCGGAGCGGCACGAGACCGTAGTTGAACTCGTGGTTGCCCAGGACCGCCGCATCGATGCCGATGCGATGCATGGCGGCCACTGTGGGGTCGGCAAGATCGGCGGTCTCGTCGGCGAGGACGAGATGGGTGAGCGGCGTTCCCTGCAGGGTGTCGCCGCCGTCCAGCACCACGGTGCGCGGGTTCTCGGCGCGGAGGCGGGCGACCAGGGTGGCCACCTGGGCCAGGGAACCGCGGGCCGGCCGCTCGCGGACCTCGTCGTAGGGCAGGAGATGGCCGTGCACATCCGAGGTGTACAGGACGGTGAGGGTCTCGGCCTGGGCCCAGGCGGCCAGCAACAGGGCGGCACCAGCGAGGCGCCTCACGGGTGCATGTCCGGGCGATATTCGCCAAACACCTCGGCCAGGGCGGCGGCAATCTCCCCCACCGACGCGTAGGCCTCCACCGCCGCCACGATGGCGGGCATGAGGGACGCGTCGCCCCGCGCCGCCTCCCGCACCTCGTCGAGGGCAGCGGCCACTCGAGCGGCGTCTCGGCGGGCCCGCACGGCCTGGAGGCGGGCCACCTGGGCCGCTTGCACCGTCTCGTCCACCCGGAACGTGGGGATGCCCCGCTCCTCCTCCACCTGGAAACAGTTCACCCCCACCACGAGCTCCTCCCCCGCTTCCACGGCCCGCTGGGTGCGGTAGGCCGACTCGTGGATCTCCCGTTGCTGGAAGCCGCGTTCGATCGCCGCCAACGCCCCGCCCATGGCGTCGATGCGCTGCAGGTAGGCGCGGGCCTCCTCCTCGATGCGGTCGGTCCAGGCCTCCACCACGTACGCGCCCCCCAGGGGGTCCACCACATCGGCCAACCCCGACTCGTAGGCCACGATCTGCTGGGTGCGCAGGGCCAGCCGTGCGGACTCCTCGGTGGGCAGGGCCAGCGCCTCGTCCCGGGCGTTGGTGTGGAGGGACTGGGTGCCGCCGCAAACCGCAGCCATGGTCTGGATCGCCACGCGAACCACGTTGTTGTCCGGCTGCTGGGCGGTGAGGGTGGAACCGGCGGTTTGGGTGTGGAAGCGCAGCAGCCACGAGCGCGGGTCGCGGGCGCCGAACTCGTCCCGCATGATGGAGGCCCACATGCGGCGGGCCGCCCGGAACTTTGCTACCTCTTCCAGGAAGTTGTTGTGCGCGTTGAAGAAAAATGAAAGACGCGGGCCGAAGTCGTCCACCGACATGCCGGCGGCGAGAGCGGCGCGCACGTACTCCTTGGCGTTGGCCAGGGTGAACGCCACCTCCTGCACGGCGGTGGCGCCGGCCTCGCGGATGTGGTAGCCGGAGATGGAGATGGTGTTCCACTTGGGGACGTTGGCGCGGCAAAAGGCAAAGATGTCCGTGACGAGGCGCAGGCTGGGGCGCGGTGGGAAACGGTAGGTGCCGCGAGCAATGTACTCCTTCAAGATGTCGTTCTGCACCGTTCCCGACAGCGCCTGCCACGGCACCCCCTGGCGGCGCGCCACCGCCAGCACCATGGCCAGGAGCACCGACGCCGTGGAGTTGATGGTCATGGAGATGGAGACCTTGTCCAGCGGGATGCCGGCCAGGAGGATCTCCATGTCCTCGAGGGTGTCGATGGCCACACCCACCTTTCCCACCTCGCCAAGGGCCAGGGGATCGTCGGAGTCGTAGCCGATTTGCGTGGGGAGGTCGAAGGCCACCGACAACCCGGTTTGCCCCTGTTCGAGGAGGTACCGGTATCGGCGGTTGGACTCCTCGGCCGTGGAAAAGCCCGCGTACTGTCGCATGGTCCACAGGCGACCGCGGTACATGGACGGGTAGATGCCGCGGGTGTAAGGGAACTCCCCCGGCATCCCCAGCCGCTCCAGCTCACCCGGCGCCTGGTCCCACGGCCCGTACACCGGCTCCACGGCGAAGCCGGAGGAAGTGGCGAAACGGCGCCGCTCCTTGGGCGTGGCCGGAGCGTACACTCCAGCCTTCCACTGGTCGTAGCGTGATCGATCCATCCTCGCGCCTCCCACTCCCCCGAGCCCGGGGAGTATATCAATCCGCGCCATTCTTTTGGCATACTAGCGGGGTGTTTGGCCTGAGCGGCTCTCTCGACCGGCTCTTCCTCTCCGATCTTTTCGAGTGGCTGAACCTGACCCGGGCGACCGGCCGGCTGATGCTGTCGGCAGGTCCGGTGACGCGCTCCTTCGACGTGGTGGGCGGCAAGGTGGCCTTCGTCTCCTCGTCGCGGGCCGCCGAGCGCTACGCCTCCTGGCTGCTCCGCAAGCAGCTCGTCCCCCGAGACGCCTTGCTGGCAGCCCTCGCCACCTCCCAGACCCGCGGCGAGAGCTTCACGGTGGTTATCGAACGGGACGCCGGCGTGTCGCGAGAGACCTTGACCGAGGCCGGGAGATCGCTGGCCACGGCGCTGGTCAGCCGCCTGCTGCGGGAGGAGCGGGTCAACTTCCGCTTTGACCCGGCCTGGCCAGTCACCGCCAACCTGCACATCAACCTGGACCTGGAGTTTTCCAAGCTGATCATGCAGGCGGCGTACACGGTGGATACCCGCCCCCCCCGGACGGAACCGCCGGCCCCGGCTCTCGACGCCCTGGACCAGGACGCGATGGAGGGCCTGTTCTGGCGTATTGTCGAAGGGCTGGAGGGGGAGGTGGTGGAAGCGACCTCGGTGGCCGTCGCCCATCGCACCTTCCTGGCGGTGGGGGAGGTCCTTCACCGCTGGGTGACGGTGGGGCCGCCGCTCCTCCCGGTGGGTCCCGCCGACGTGGAGCGGGTCAGCGCCTGCCTTGCCGACGGCCGGCCGGTCACGTTGGAGGACTCGCCCACCATGGTGTGGGACCTCCTGTGCCTGGTGAACAGCCTGGACGCGCCGGGGTTTTCCCGCGCCGCCAGCGCCCACGAGGCGTGGATGATGGCCGGGGCCAACGCGGCGGGGATCGTGTCCCTCGTCCTGGAGAGCCCCCGTTGGCGGCGTTCGTCCCGCGGCGAGACGGATGTGACGCTACGCCGGGCGGCGCTCGCCCGGGGCGCTGCGGGGCGGTGCCTGGGCGAGGCGGTGGGACTGCCAGGGGAAGTCGCCGCCACCGCCGCTGCGCTGCCGGTGGTGCTCCTGGAACTCGTGGCCACGGCCCTCGCCAGCGCCCAGCTGGCAAGTCCGGCCATGCAACGGGGGGCGTTGCGGGAGCTCTTGCCCATCGTCGGCCGGGCGGCGGGGACGGCCGCTGGGCTGCCGGAGGTTCTGGTGGCGGCGCTCACCGGCAGCCCGGCCGAGCACCCGGGGGCGCGAGCCGCGGCTCTCGCCGCCGCCGCCGCCGGGGACGCGGGGATCGCCCTCGCCGAGCCGGCGGGGGAGGGCGACTCCGGGATCTCCCTGGATGAGGCCATGGATGCGGCCCGACAAGCGGTGGAGCGGGCGGCGGTGGCGGAGGGGTAGGCGGCTATGCAGGTGCTGGTCATCGGCGGGAGCAGGTTTATCGGTCGCGCCATCGTCCAGCGACTGCTCATGGACGGCCACCAGGTCACGGTGTTGAACCGCGGCCAGACTCCCGATCCCTTCGGCACGCGGGTGAGCCGGGTGGTGGGCGATCGCCGGCAGCCGGAGGTGCTGGCTCGGGCGCTGGGGAAGAGAGAGTTCGAGGTGGTGGTGGACGTCATCGCCTTCCGGGAGGAGGAGACCCGGCGGGCGGTGGAGAAGCTGGCCCGGCGGATCGGCCACTTCATCCACATCTCCACGGCCTCCGTCTATCTGATCCGCGACACCATTTGGCCGCCGTTCCGCGAGGAGGACTTTGCCGGCCGCCTGCTGCCCAAGACCGAAGCGACGGCGGCCTCGTGGACGTACGCGTACCACAAGCGGCGGTGCGAGGAGGTGTTGCAGCGGGCCTGGGATACTGAGCAGTTCCCCTACACCTCCCTGCGTCTGCCCATGGTGGTGGGGCCCGACGACTACACCGAGCGCAGCCAGGCCTACCTGGAGCGTCTCTCCGACGGGGGGCCCCTGCTTCTCCCCGATGGCGGTCTCAACTCGTGGGGGTTCCTCTGGGTCCACGACGTGGCCGAGACGGTGGCAGCAAACCTGATGAACGCCAACGCCTTCGGGCGGGCGTACAACCTCGCGCAGCGGGAGGTGGTGTCGCTGCGCCAGTTCGTGGAACGGGCCGCCGCCGACCTGGGCAAGCGCCCCCCGCTCGTGTCGGTGCCGGCCGAGTGGCTGGGCCGCCTCAACCTCCCCTCGTCGTTCTCCCCGTACAGCCACGACCACGACATCATCCTGGACATCTCGGCCGCTCAGCGGGACCTGCTCTTCGAGCCGACGCCGTTCCCCACCTGGTGCGAGCAACTGGTGGCGCACTTCCGTTCCACCTGGAACGGCACCCCCTCCCGGCTCTACGGCACCCGGTCGCTGGAGTTGAAGCTGGTGCAGGAGTTGAGCCGGTTGCGGATCCCGGCCCTCCACGCGTCCACCGCTACCCCGTAGTTGCCGGTTCGGCTGGGTCGTCGCCTCTCGCCCGGGCTTCCGCGGCAAGGACCTGCAACGCCTCCCGGGCAGCGGCCTGCTGGGCGGCGCGCTTGGAGCTGCCCTGACCAACGGCAAGGACGCGGCCCGCGTACTCCACCTCAAAGACGTAGGTCTGCCGGTGGGCGGGACCCTCCACCGCCACCTGCCGGTAGAGAGGGAGCGGCAGGCCCTGTCGCTGGGCCAGCTCCTGCAGCGCCGACTTGGGCTCCTCCCGGTCCAGCTCCTCGAGGCGCAGCCGTTCCAGGAGCGGACCGAAGAGGCGGCGCACCACGGCCTGGAAGCTCCGCCACCCCCCGTCCAGCAGCACCGCGCCCAGGACCGCCTCCAGGGCGTCGGCGAGGATCGCCCCGCTCACCGTCGCCCCCGACATCCCCGAGCCCAACTCCAGCCTGGTGGCGATCCCCAGCTTGGCGGCCAGCTCGGCCAGGGTCGGTTCGCGCACCAGCACGGCTCGCGCGCGGGTGAGCTGGCCCTCGCTGGCCTGGGGGAAGCGGTGAAAGAGAAGGACGGCAACGGCGTGGGAGAGCGCGGCGTCGCCCAGGAACTCCAAGCGTTCGAAGGAGGGACCGCCGTGCTCGTGGGCGGCGGAGGTGTGGCGGAGGGCCTGGGCGAGCAGACTCGCATCCCCGAAGCGGTGGCCCAGAGCCGCTTCGAGGCCGGCTGTCGAGAGGCGGTGCCGACTCACGGCGTGGACTCTTCCCCGAGCCAGGCCAGCGCCAGGCGGCGGACGGCAATGTCCTTGCGGGCGGGGACGAGGCGCAACACCTCCACGCCACGAGCTACCGCCTCCTCCGCTTCGGCCACTTGCGCCGCGCGGGCCGCGGCAAGCTCCGCCTCCAGGCGCTGGCGTTCGGTCTCGAGGGCCGCGAGTGCCTGCTCGGACTCCTCCACTTCCAGCCGGGCGCGCTCCACCAAACGCTCCTTCTCCGCCGCTTGCCGGGCGGCACTTGCCCCCCGCCTGGCCACCGTGCCGAGGCTCCGGCGCCGACCGCCGAGGAGGGCGCCAAGACCGGTGAGCAGCGCATCGCCCACGCCGGACGCCACGGTCAGCTGCTTTTGCCGCTCCCGGGCGGCAAGATCGGCGCGGGCCTCCTCCAGCTTCTGACGCTCCCGGGCGCTTCGCTCCTCCAGACGCCGCACTTGCTGCTCGAAGCGGGCAAGCAGCTTCTCCTCCTCCCCCCGCGCCGTCCCCCGCGCCGCCGCCCGGCACCGGGCCAGAAACGCCTCGCGGTCCTCGCCGTCCTCCTGCACGAGCCGCAGCGCCCGATGGGCCAGGACCTCAATGGCGCGGCTGTCCGCCTCGCGGGCAAAATCCTCCTCGGCCTTGGCCAGCAGCTCGCGGGCGTTGGCTGGCAGCGGCGCGAGGGTCGCCCCCGCCGGTGGCTGGTCCTGGAGGGCCGAGGCGTCGCCGGGAACCAGCCGCTCCCAGGCGATGCGGTTCCCTTCCAGGGGGGCGAACCAGGTGCCCGTCACCCGCCGTTCGATGGGGGGGGAGGTCTTGCGGTAGACGATCTCCCCCGTCACGAGGACGGCCGGCCGCAGGCGCGGGGCGGCGGCGAAGAGCTGCTCCACCCCCGGCAGCAACGGCGGCGCCGCCGGCTGGCGGGCGGGGGGTGGGGGAGCCGCCGCGCCGCCCAGCAGCGACTTGAGTTCCGCCAGGGTGAGGGGCCCCCGCAGGTACGACATGGCCCACCGGGACTGGATGACCGCTGGTGCTGGCAGGCGGGCGCCGGCGAGGAGGAACTGCCGCGGTTTCAAGGCGGCCACGGTCTGGTGCAGAGACGCTGCCGCCAGGTCGAGCCCTTCCAGCGCCCGGTTCCGGTCGTTCTCGGTGTCCAGCCTGCCCACCAGCTTGATGCCGGCGTTGCCCAGCGCCTTGTAGTCCAGATCCACCGGGTTCTGGGTGGCCAGGAGCACGCCGGCGCCGAACGCTCGCCCTTGCTTGAGGAGGGTGAGGAGGGGGGGCTTGGTGGGGGGTAGGGCGGAGGGGGGGATGATGCCCTGGACCTCGTCCAGGTAGAGGAGGAGGCGGAGGTGCTCGGTACCGGCTTGCCGCCGTGCCCAGGTGAGAAGTTCGGTGAACAGCAGGGTCAGGAAGGAGAGCTTTTCCCGCTCGGCAAGGTGCGCCAGGTAGAGGATCGTCGCCCGGGGGGCCTCGCCGCCACCGGCCAGGGCCTCGAGGGCGAGGGGCGTGCCGCGCGTCCAGGCGGCAAAGGATGGACTGGCGAGGAGGGTGTTGAAGGCAAGCACGAGTTCGTGCCGTTGCCGGGCAGGGTAGAAGGTCTCGGCGTCGAGCACGCCGAAGCGCGCCACCGGCGGCTCGGCGATGTCACGGATCAGGGTGGCGAAATCCAGTTCTCTGCCGGTCCGCCAGGCGTGGTCGAGGAGGGTGGCAAGGAGCACGTGATCGCGGTCGGTGAGGGGGTCGCCGCCACGCCCCACGAGGGCCAGGAGCCCGGCGGCCGTGCCGTCCAGCCGTCCTCGCGCGGCGTCCGGGTCGAGGTCGGGGTCGTAGTTGGCGGGGGCGGCGAGGGCCGGGAGCAGGTTCACCGGGGCGAGGGCCGAACCGGGGGTGAGGAGCTGCCAGGAGACCGCGCTCTTGAGGGTGCGGATCGCTTCGGCGCCCAGCCCCCACGGGGCCAGCCCGTCGCGCCACCGGCCCGCCACCGCCGCCGCGGCGGCGGCGCGATCGCTCTCGGTCCCGGCGTCGGGGAGCCAGGGGGCGAAATCTTCCGGGCGCAGCTCCGGGAAGGTGAGGAGGAGATTCGCGAGATCGCCCTTGAGGTCGCACACCAGTAGGGGGATACCGTGGCGCGCCAGCTCCTCCAGCATGACGGTGGCGAGACCGGTCTTGCCGGAACCCGTCATGCCGACGATCACCCCGTGGGTGGTGAGCACGTCGGCGTCCAGGGTGATCCGGCTGTCTTCAGCCTCTACCTTCTTGCCCAGCAGCAGTTCACGTGGCATCCCTGCCCTCCCCCTTGGTCGGAAACAGTACGGCGTCGCCGCACCGCACTTCAAGGACGCGGTGGAACGGAATGAACGTGCGGTCGCGCCGGACGAGACCCCAAGCCGTGACCTCCGCCACCTCGGCCAGGGCCAGCTCGGCTCGACCCGCCGTTCCGTCCCGCCGCTCGCGGATGGCCAGCACCGCCGCGGTTCCCGCCTGCCGGGGGTCCCAGCGTAGCCTGTTGAGGAGCGACCGCAGGGCGTTGTGCGGCATCGCCCCATTCTACGGCGGTGCCCCTGGCCAGGCGGCGGCGGGGGCGCTACGCTAGCGAGGTGCCGCGACCCCTGCCCGCCGGAGCCGTCCGCGTGCCCCTCCAGCGGTGGACTCCTCTACCTGCCGCGGCGGCCGCCGTCGCCGCCGACGGGGGGGCGGTGGCTGGGGTGGCGGGGCGGCGGTTCCCGCGTCGCCGCCAGTTGGCCGAGCGTCTCGCCGCCCGCAACCGCGAGCTGGGCAACGACGTGGAGGGTCCCCTAGCGGACTGGCTCACGGGCGCCGAGGTGGTGGTGAGCGGGCAACAGCCCGGCCTGTTGGGGGGGCCGCTGCTTACTTTGGTGAAGGCTTGCGCGGTGGCGGCCACGGTGCAGGAGCTGCGGGCGGCCGGCAATCCGGCGGTGGGGTTCCTGTGGCTTGCCACCGGGGATGACGACCTGCCCGAGATGGGGTGGGGGCGGGTGGCGGTGGACGGGCGCCTAGTGATCGCGCGGGAGCAGCAGTGGCGGCGCGGCATGGCGCTGGGGGGGGCTGCGATCCTGGGCACCGCGTGCCACGATCTCCTGAACCAGGTGGCCGAGGTGAAGCTGGGCGAGCACGGCCGGGCGGCGGTGGAGTTGGCGCGGTCCTGCTACCGCCCCGGCCGAACGCTGGGCGATGCCACGGCGGCCTTCCTCGGCCAGCTCCTCGCGGGAAGCGGCGTGGTCCTCGTGGATGCCTGCGAGGAGGAGGTCGCCCGCAGCGCGGCAGATGCCGTGGACGCGGTGCTGGGCAACTTGCCGGCGGTCTGGACGGCCCTTGCCGACGGGGAGGCGACCATGCGCTCTCGTGGCTTCACCCCAGTGCTGCGGGTCACCCCCGCCCGGTTACCGGTGTTCCGGCGGGTGGGGGATCGTCGGGAGCGGTTGCTCAGCGAGGCGGGTGCCTGCCCGGTCCTGGTACGTCGCGAACACGCTGCGCAGCCGGCCAGGTTCCTCCCTAACGCCTGGTTACGGCCGCTGGTCCAGGACGCGGCCCTGGACACGGGGGTGGCGGTGTTGGGTGGCGCCGAGCTGGCGTACCACCTGCAAACGGCGCCAGCCCGGGAGGTGCTGGGGATGGCCCGACCCCAATGGCGGCTGCGGCCGCACCTCACCGTCGCCACCGCCGCCGAGCGTCGTCTGGCGGCGCAGCTGGGCGTGAGCCTGGACGACCTTCTCCACCAGCGGCTACCCCGGCGGCTGGTGGCGCGGCGCCGCCTGCACGCCCAGCTCGAGCGTCTTGGCACGCTCGTGGAGGGGCGGTTGGGGCGACTGGCTGCCGACGCGGCCGCAGGGCTGCCGGCGGCCCGGGGCGACGTGGAGGCCACCCGGGCCCGGCTGCGCGCTTCCCTGGCGTGGCTGGACGAGCGACTGGCGGCCGCTGCGGCGCGCAGCGCCGAGGTGGTGGCGGCGCGGTGGGAGAAGTTGCGCGCTTTCCTGCGGCCCGACGGCGAGCCGCAGGAACGGGCCCTCTCCGTGCTGGCGCCGCTGCTGCGGTTGGGCCCGGAGTGGCCGAGCCGTCTCGCCCAGGTGATACCGGTGGACGATCCCGGCATGGCCGTCCTGTTCTGGGGGGAGGGGGGCGCGTGGTAGAGCGCTGCGACGTGCTGGCCGTCGGGGCGCACCCCGACGACGTGGAACTCGGCTGCGGGGGGACCCTGGCCCGTCTGGCCGCGGCGGGGCGTCGGGTGGGGGTTCTGGATCTCACCGCCGGGGAACTGGCTACCCGCGGCACGCCAGCGGAGCGGGCCCGGGAGGCGGCGGCGGCGGCCCGTGCCCTGGGGGTGGCGTGGCGTCACGCCCTCGACCTGCCGGACGGCGGTCTAGACAGCCGCGATTCGGCCCAACGGCGCGCCGTGGTGGCCGTTCTCCGCCAGGCGACCCCCACCGCCGTGTTCTTTCCCCACTGGCTCGATCCTCACCCGGACCACGCGGCGGCGAGCCGCCTCGTGCAGGAGGCGTGCTTTCTGGCCGGCATCCCCCGCTGGCAGGAGGATCTGCGGGGGCCACATCGCCCGCGCCTCCTCCTCGCCTACCCGGGCCCCCGCCAACTCCTTACCCCGCACCTGGTGGTGGACGTGACGGCCACCGCGGCGGCCAAGCGAGAGGCCCTGGCGGCTCACGCCTCCCAGTTCGACCCGGCCGCGGGGGCGCCGACGCATCTGGCCACCGGCCATTTTCTCGTCGCCGTTGAGGGGCGGGACAGGGCCGCGGGGAACACCGTGGGGTGCGAGGTGGGGGAAGGGTTCGTGGCGGTGGGGCCGCTGTCGGGGGACGCCATTGCCTGGCTCCTCGGGGAGGGACCGTGCGGATCGGCGTGACCTGCTACCCCACGGTGGGTGGTTCCGGGGTCGTGGCCACCGAGCTGGGGCTTGAGATGGCCCGGCGCGGCCACGACGTGCACTTCATCTGCTACGCCATCCCTTACCGGCTGGGTCGCGTGCCGCCGGGGGTGACCTTCCACGAGGTGACCGTCCCGGCCTACCCGCTCTTCCAGCACCCGCCATACTCCCTCGCCCTGGCCTCGGAGATGGCGGATGCCGTGCGCACCCACGGCATCGAGCTGCTCCACGTGCACTACGCCATCCCCCACGCTATCTCCGCCCACCTGGCCCGGGAGATTCTCGGTGGCGGCCCCAAGTTGGTGGTGACGTTGCACGGCACCGACATTACCGTGGTGGGGGCGGACCCATCGTTTCTCCCCATCGTCAGGCTGGGTGTGGAGCGGGCCGATGCGGTGACGGCGGTGTCTCAGGCCCTCGCCCGGGAGACCCGGGAGCGCATCGGCGTGAGCCGTGAGATCGAGGTGATCCCGAATTTCGTGAGTGTGGACCGCTGCGACGCCGACCTGGCGGCGGGCTACCGCCGCCGCCTCTCCCCGGACGGGGCGCCCATCGTGCTCCACGCGTCCAACTTCCGGCCCGTGAAGCGAGTGCCGGATGTGGTGGAGGTGTTTCGCAAGGTTCAGGAGACGCAACCGGCGCACCTCGTCATGGTGGGGGACGGCCCCGATCGCGGACCGGCCGAAAAGCTCGTCCGGAACCTGGGTATCGCGCACCGGGTCGAGTTCTTGGGCAACGTCACGCCGGTGGAGGGGGTGATGGGGGCCGCCGATGTGTTCCTCCTGCCCTCGGCGGAGGAGTCCTTCGGGCTTGCCGCCCTGGAGGCCATGGCCTGCGGCGTCCCGGCCGTCACATCCGACGCTGGCGGTCTGCCGGAGCTGGTGGAGGACGGGCGCGGCGGCTTCGTGTTTCCGGTGGGGGACACCGACGCCATGGCCCGCTGCACCGCCCGACTGCTGGCAGACCCGGCCGAGCTGGCGCGGCAGAAGGCGCTGGCCCGGCAACGGGCGGCGGTCTTCGCCACCCCCAGGGTGGTGGACCGCTACGAGGCTCTCTACCGAAGGCTGCTCCGGGAGCGGTGAGCCCTTGCAGGGGGCGCCCCCTTTCGGTATGGTGGAATCAGGAAGCCGCACCGAGCGTTGCAAGGAGAAAGGAGGCTCCTATGAGCGTTCCGGAACGGGAAGTACCCCCGGCACCGCCGATGGGCAAGGCGGACGTCGGCAAGCGTATCGTTGCCGCCCTCATCGATGCGATTCCCGCCATCATCGTGGCCGTCGTGTTCGGCCTCATCCCGTTCATCGGCGGGTTGGTGGGGGGGGTCCTGGCCGCTGGGTGGTGGCTGGTGCGGGACGGTCTTGACCTGGATTTTGCCGACAAGCGCTCCCTCGGCAAGAAGCTCATGAAGCTCCGGCCGGTGCGCCTGGACGGCCAACCCATGACCCTCGAGGTGTCCGTCAAGCGGAACTTGCCGCTGGCCATCTACTGCGTGGGCTACCTCTTCTGGGTCGTGCCGGTGGCGGGCTGGTTGCTGTCCATCCCGGTCTTTGCGCTGGGGGGCATCGTGTCCCTGATCGAGGCGATCCTCGCCCTCACCGACCCCGAGGGCCGGCGCATGGGGGACAAGTACGCCGGCACCAAGGTGATCGAGGTGGCCGAGTAGCCCCTCCCCGGCAACCTCTCAGGGCAGGCGGGCGCCCACCAGCGGCCACGTCTTCGTCCCGCTGCACGAGCCAGCCCCGGTGAGCACCGTGGTGCAGGTGCCGGTCACCCGACCGCTGGCGGCCACCACCCCGGTGATGTGGAGCTGCGCCGCGAGCGACCCCGCGGTGCCGCTCACCGAGAAGGAGAAGTTCCCCACCTCGTCGAGCAGCACCGCCTGGGGCAAGGCCCCCGCCACGGCGAGGAGTTCGCCGCCGCTGCAGGTGGGCACGTCCTCCGCGGTGACGAGAACCGTGGCGTCCAGGGCCGTCACCGCTCCGTCGGCCACCGTGAGGGTGACGGGGACGTCGTAGCGCGACTTGTCCAGTTTGCAGAGGTAGGTGCCGTCCCTGCCCCCGCCCACCGTCATCTCCACCGTGGAGGGGTCGCCGGTGGTGTTGTCGATGCGGGAGCCGAAGGCGAGGATCCGCCCCGCCCCGTCGGTGACGCTGATGCGCAGGCGCTGATTGGCGGCGGCCGGTCCCACCACGTCGGCAATGTTGAACTGCTTGGCCTCGCGCTCGCGCACGCTGTACGTCTTGGCGGCGATCTCGTTGCCCTGGGCGTCCAGCCGCTGGACCCGGACCGTGGCGGGGGCCCCCGCCGTCTCCACGAAACCAAAGTTGGAGCGCCAGACGGCGCTGCTGTCCTGGGCGAGGCCGATGAGATCGGTGGACTGGCCAGTGCCGATGGCCACGGTGGCGGGCAGACCCACGAAGAGCTGCCCCGCCGTGCCGGTCCCCTTGGCCGTCTGGACGTTGGCGTCGTAGATCCGGCCGGTCACCACCACCGGCACGTCGGCCACGAACCGGAGCGCTCCGTACGCGTCGTCGGCGCCGAAGAGCTCCAGCACGGCGTCGGCGATCTCTTGCACCTCGCCCGGGGCGAGGGCCAAGGTGACCTGATCGGGGTTGGTGTTGGCGGCATCCCGTCGGAGGAAGCTGACGGTGACGTTGGCGCCAGGGTTGGAAGGGGGGTTGAAGATCCAGACGTCGGTGCGCCACTGGGAGCACACGCCGCCGGGGCACGCGCCCCGGGCATGCCCCACGGAGGGGAGGTAGAGGTCGGTGGCCGGCGTTGCCGCCAGCCCCGTGCCAACGCCAAGCGTTGCCAGCAAGAGATGGGCCAGGATGCGCATGATTGCCCCCCAGGTACGCTGGGCGTCCCGCCAGTGCGACGGGACGCCCCTCGAGTCGTGCTCCGCCGCTTGCTACTGCCCGCTGCCGGTCCAACCAGCGCGCCAGGCGCGGGTGACCGTGCCGTTGCAGGCCGCCCAGCTCCCGGAACCGCCGGTGGTGACGCTCCGCACCGTGCCGCTCAGGACCCCGTTGCTGCTCAATGTGCCCGCAAAGGTCCAGTGGATGCTGAAGTAGGTGGTCGTCGAGTCGCCGTAGGAGATGTCCGTCTCGGTGGAGAACGAGCCGTCGCTGCCGATGGCGATGGGCGAGCTGGGGTTGGCGAAAAACTCCACGATGAAGCTGTCGGTGCCGCAGGGCAGGCCGCACACACCGGCGTAACCGGTGAGCCCCAGGTTGGAGATGGTGGTCTCCACGCCCCCGTCCACCATTGTGCCGTCGGGGGTGAGGACGATGCCGGCGAAGACCCCAGTGGTGTTGGCCGCCGCGGCGGGCTTGGTGGTCATCTCCACGGTGGAGGGGTCGCCGGTCCGGTTGTCCAGGCGCGACGCGAAGGCGAGCACCTTGCCGCTACCCGAGGTCACCCGCACCGTGACCCGTTGGTTGGCGCCAAGCGGCCCGCCGATGTCGGTGATGGAGAACTGCTTGGACTCCCGAGCCCGGATCGAGTACGTCTTGGTGGCGAGGGTGGTGCCAGTGGCATCGAGTCGCCTCACTTCCAGCGTGGCGGCTGCGCCGGCGGTCTCCACGAAGCCAAAGTTGGAGCGCCACAGTTGGGCGCTGTCCTGCGCCAGGCCGATGAGTTCGGTGGATTCGCCGGTGCCAATGGCGGACTGGGCCGACAGGCCGGCAAAGAACTGCCCGGCGGTGCCGGTCCCCTTGTTGGTGACCACGTTCTCGTCGTAGATGCGGCCGGTGACCACCACCGGGGTGGAGGAGACGAAGCGCAACGCCCCGTACACCCCGTCCAGGTTGAACAGGGAGTACACGATGTCGGTGTACTCCTTGGTCTCGCCGGCGGCCACCGTGACGGTCCGCGTGGGGGGCGAGGTGTTTTCGGTGTCCCGGCGCAGGAACTGGATCTCCACCGTGGCCGCCGCGTTGGCCGGGTTGTAGATCCAGACGTCGGTGCGCCACTGGGAGCAGATGCCGCCGGGGCAGGCCCCCTGCGCGTGACCCACCGAGGGGAGGTAGACGTCCACCGCCGGAGTCACGGCAAGGGCCACCGAGGCCACGGCAATGGTCCCAAGTGCGACGACGATCGAACGGTTCATGCGTTCCTCCTTGTGCACTTCACATGATACCGCAGGCTGCCAGGCGCGGTAGTGAGCCCCCGCACACGACGGGACTTCGACCTCTTGGACGAGCAGAACGTACCGGGGTTGACGCACCAGAATGGCCGCGCCGCATGCCACGAGTGGAACGCTCGGCGGGCCGCGACACAGGCTGGGAAGGATGGTGCCGAAGGCCGGACTCGAACCGGCACGGCTTGCGCCACACGCCCCTCAAACGTGCGCGTCTACCAATTCCGCCACTTCGGCACGAAAGTCTCGTACTGCCACCACGTCACTGCTGCTCCGCGGGAGCCGGCGTCGGACTGCTTGGCGCCGGCGTGGCCGCCGCCGGCGGCACCTTCACCCCTGCCGTCACCGAGCGGGTACGCCGGGCGGTGAGCACCGACAGGCCGATGCAGAGGACGACGAAGAGGACGAAGGAGCCGGTGGTGAGCTTGTGGAGGAGGGTCGTGGTGCCGCGGGGGCCGAACGCCACCTGCGAGCCGCCGCCGCCGAAGGCAGCGGCCACGTCGGCCCCCTTGCCCTGCTGCAGCAGGACCACGAGGATCAGGAACACGCAAACGACGATGTAGAGGATCACCAGCAAAGTCAACACGGAAAACTCTCCCGGCCCCGCTAGCGCTCCGGGGCAGAGTGGATGATAGCGGAAAACCCTTCCGCGTCAAGGCTGGCACCCCCCACCAGCGCCCCGTCCACGTCGCCCTGGGCCAGAAGCGCCCCGGCGTTGGCCGGGGTGACGCTGCCGCCGTAGAGGATACGTACCGTCTCGGCGGCGCTGCCGAAGCTCTTGGTCAGCTGCCCGCGGAGGAAGGCGTGGGCCTCCTGGGCCTGTTCCGGGGTGGCGTTGCGCCCGGTGCCAATGGCCCACACCGGCTCGTAGGCGACGGCTAGGCGCGCCGGCTCGAGGCCAGCCAGGAACCCGCTCTGCCGCTCCAACACGTCCAGCGTGGCCCCCCGCTCGCGTTCCTCCAGCGTCTCGCCCAGGCAGTAAATCACGGACAACCCCGCCCGCTGCCCGGCCGCAGCGCGCTGGCGGGCCGTCTCGTCGCTCTCGCCGAACAGCCGACGTCGCTCCGAGTGGCCGACGATGACCCAGCTCACGCCCAGCTCTGCCAGCATGAGAGGCGACACCTCGCCGGTGAACGCCCCCTCCTCCTGCCAGTGGCAGTTTTGCGCCCCGATGGCCACGGGGGAGCCGGTGGCGATCATCGTCGCCACCGGCAGGAGGGGGAACGGCACGCACACCACCACCTCCGCGGGGCTCCGGTCGAGGCGTTGCAGGAGGCTCTCCAGGTACGCTTGGACGCTGGCGCGGGAGCCGTGCATCTTCCAGTTGGCGGCGACGAGGGGCCTGCGCACGGCTCACGCCTCGAGGGCGGCAATGCCCGGCAGGGTTATGCCGGCAAGGAACTCCAGCGAGGCACCGCCGCCGGTGGACACGTGGGAGAGGGAGCTGGCGACCCCTGCCTGGTGCACGGCGGCCACGCTCTCGCCCCCACCCACCACGGTGAAGGCCGTGCTGGCCGCCAGGGCGCGGGCGATGGCCAGCGTGCCCTCGGCAAAATCCGGGCGCTCGAAAACCCCCGCCGGGCCGTTCCAGAAGACCGTCGTGGCGCCGGCCACGGCGCCGGCCACGGCCTCCCGGGTGCGCGGCCCGATGTCGAGGATCATCTCGTCGGCGGCCACCCCGTCCACGGCCACCGTGCGGGCCGGACCGTCGAGACCGCGGGCGACCACCGCGTCGCTCGGGAGCAGCACGGTGGCACCGCGCTGGCTCGCCTGGGCGAGCACCTCCCGGGCGGTGTCGAACAGCTCCGGCTCGGCCAGGGAGGCGCCGACGGCCACGCCGCTCGCCGCCAGGAAGGTGTTGGCCATGCCGCCCACCAGAGCCAGGGTGTCGGCCCGCCGGGCAATGGCCTGGAGGGTCTCCAGCTTGCCGGAGATCTTGGCGCCCCCGACGATGGCCACGTAAGGGTGGCCGGGGTTATCCCGCACCCGCGAGAGCGCGGCAATTTCCCGCGCCAGAAGCGGCCCCGCCGCGCGCTCGGCAAAGAGCAACGCCACTCCTGCCGTGGAGGCGTGGGCCCGGTGGGCCGTGCCAAACGCATCGTTCACGTACAGCTCGCCAAGGCTCGCCAGGCGCCGGCAGAACTCCGGGTCGTTACGCTCCTCGCCGGGGTCGAAGCGGAGGTTCTCGAGGAGGAAGACCGTGCCGGGCGACGCGTCCTGCACCAGCGGCACGGCGGCATCCACGGGGCCCGGGACGAACTGCACCGGGCGGCTGGCCAGGCGCTGGAGCACCGGCGCCACCGGCGCCAGCGACAGGGCAGGGTCCGGCTTGCCCTTGGCCCGCCCCAGGTGCGAGCACGCCACGACGATGGCCCCCCGCTCCGCGAGGGCCCGCACCGTGGGCGCCGCCTCACGAACCCGGGTCTCGTCAAGGACGGCCCCGTCCCGGATGGGGACGTTGAGATCCAGGCGGAGCAACACCCGCCGCCCCGCCACCTCGAGCTGGTCCATGGAGCGCAGGGCCATGACCTACCTCGCAAACAGTCGGGCCACGTCCAGGCACCGGGCCGCGTACGCATACTCGTTGTCGTACCAGGAGAAGACCTTGGCCGTGCGGTCGCCGACCACCATGGTGGAGGGCGCATCCACGATGGAGGACGCCGTCGTGCCGCGGAAATCGATGGACACGAGCGGCTCCTCGCTCACCTCGAGAATCCCCTTGAGGGGGCCGGCGGCGGCGGCACGGAACGCCTCGTTGATGGCGTCCACCGTGACAGCGCGGGAAGCGGTGAAGGTGAAGTCCACCAGCGAAACGTCGGCGGTGGGTACCCGCACCGCCAGCCCGTCCAGCTTCCCCTTCAGTTCCGGGAAGACCTCCGCCATTGCCCGCGCAGCGCCGGTGGAGGTTGGGATCATCGACACGGCAGCGGCGCGGGCCCGGCGCAGGTCGCTGTGGGGTAGGTCCAGGATCCGCTGATCGTTGGTGTAGGAGTGCACAGTGGTGAGGAGCCCCGCCTCGAGACCGAAGTTCTCCAGGAGCACCTTCACCACCGGCGCCAGGCAGTTGGTGGTGCACGAACCGTTGGACACGACGGTGTGGCGTTGCGGGTCCAGCAGCGTGTGGTTGACGCCGTACACCAGCGTCAGGTCAACGCCCTTGGCAGGGGCGGTGATGACGACCCAACGCGCGCCGGCGCTCAGGTGGGCGCGGGCCTGCTCCCCTTTGGTGAACCGCCCGGTTCCCTCGAAGACCAGTTCCACCCCCAACTCCTTCCAAGGCAGGTGTGCGGGGTCCGGCACGGCGCTCACCGCCACCCGATGGCCGTCCACCGTGAAGCCGGAATCGTCGGCCTGAACCGTGGCCTCGAAACGGCCGTGCAGGGAGTCGTACTTGAGCAAATGCGCGAGGGTCCGCGCGTCGGTGATGTCGTTGACGGCGACCACGTCGAAGGCAGGATCGACGTAGGCCTGCCGGTAGATGAGCCGACCGATTCGTCCAAAGCCATTGATGCCAACCCGAAGGGCCATGGTTGCGCTCCTTTCTCCCTTGCCAGTATACCGGCCGCCGACGGCACCGAGGGTTGGGCTACCATGGGGCCCCATGGAGAGGGTCGCAACGCGCGTCACACCGGTGCGCTGGCGGGACGGTCTGGAACTGCTGGACCAGCGGCTGCTCCCCCACCGGGTCCAGTGGTTGCGACCGCAGGGCGCTGCCGACGCTGCCCACCTCATCCGGGATTTGGCGGTGCGCGGCGCCCCGGCCATCGGCATCGCCGCCGCTTACGCCCTGGCCCAGCAAGCCCGGCAAACCCCCCACCTGGGCCGCCTCCGGGCGGCCGCCGCCCGTCTCGCCGCCGCTCGCCCCACCGCCACGAACTTGCGGTGGGCCGTGGCGCGGGTGCTGGCCGCGGCCACCGCCGCGCCCCCCGCCGCCCGCGCCGCTGCTGCCCTGGCGGAGGCGCGGGCCATCCATGAGGAAGATGCGGCGGCGTGCCTGGCCATCGGCGCCCACGGTGCGGAGCTGTTTTCAGGTCGTGTGGCCATCCTCACCCACTGCAACGCCGGTGCCCTGGCCACCGGTGGGATCGGCACTGCCCTTGGCGTGGTGCGGACGCTCCACGCCCAGGGGCGGCTGGTGCGGCTGTACGCCTGCGAGGCGCGGCCGGTGCTCCAGGGGGCCCGGTTGACGGTCTGGGAGGCTATGCGGGACGGGATCCCGGTGACCCTTCTGGCGGACTCGGCGGCGGCGAGCCTGCTCGCCAGCGGGGCGGTGCAGGGGGTTGTGGTGGGCGCCGACCGGATCGCCGCGGACGGTTCGGTGGCCAACAAGGTGGGGACCTACCCGCTGGCGGTGGTGGCCCATCGCCACGGCGTCCCATTCGTGGTGGCGGCCCCGGTGAGCACCTTCGACCTCCACTGCCCGGACGGCGCCGCGATCCCCATCGAGCAGCGGGGAGCGGCGGAGGTGCAACGGTGCGGCGGGGCCAGAGTGGCCCCGAGGGCAGTGGCGGTGTTCAACCCCGCCTTTGACGTGACCCCCGCCGAACTGGTGACCGCCATCGTCTCGGAGCGGGGGGTAGCGCGGCCGGTAGAGGCCCAGCAGGTGGCGCGGATCGGTCGATGATGCCGGCGTCCTCGGTTTCGGGCCCGCCTCCCAGCGCGCTGACCCTCGCCATCGAGACCTCCTGCGACGAGACGGCGGTGGCAGTGCTGGGCGCGGCGGGCGAGGTGCTCGTCAACCTGGTTTCTTCCCAGGCGGCCGCCCACGCCCCGTACCTGGGGGTGGTGCCGGAGATTGCCGCACGCCACCATCTAGAGGCGCTGCCTCGGCTCCTCGACGAGGTGGAGCGACGGACCGGCCTCGAGGCGGTGGGACTGGTGGCGGTGACCTGCGGGCCGGGGCTCATCGGCTCGCTGCTGGTGGGCACCTGTTGGGCCGCGGCGTTCGCCTGGGCGCGCCGCCTCCCCCTCGTTGGGGTGGACCACCTGGAGGGGCACTTGGTGTCGCCCCTGCTGCACCTGGATGGCCGGCCCGCAAGTCCTCTCCCCGACCCCGCGCTGGCCCTCGTGGTCTCGGGGGGGCACTCGTCGGTCTTCCTCCACCGGGCGGGCCAGGTGCGCGCCCTCACCCGGACCCGCGACGACGCGGCGGGGGAGGTGTTCGACAAGGTGGCGGCGGCACTGGGACTCGGCTACCCCGGCGGCCCCATCATCGATGCTCTGGCGAGACGGGGCGATCCCTTGGCCTTTTCCTTCTCACCCCCCCGCATCAAGGATCCCGCCGGCGCTCTTGACTTCTCGTTTTCCGGACTCAAGACGGCGGTGATCCGCACCGCCGAGCGGCTCTCCCCACGCCCCCAGCCGGGGGCGGAGCCGCCCTCGTGGGTGTGCGACCTGTTGGCGTCGTTCCAGCGGACCGTGGTGGAGTGGCTCCTGGAGCCTCTCGACCGCCTGGCCGAGCAGTTCCGGCCGGTGGCGGTGACCCTCTCGGGCGGGGTCGCCGCCAACTCCGAGTTGCGTCGGCGGCTGGGCGAGTGGGGGCAGACGCGGGGGGTCCAGGTGCTCCTCACCCCCCTGCCTCTTACCGGCGACAACGCCGCCATGATCGGCCGGGCCGGCCAGCTGCGGGCGGCGCGGGGGCAGCTGGACGACCCCCGCTCCCTGCGCGCCTACCCGCGGGCCCCCTGGAAGGTGGGGGCCGACGCCGCGGGCCGCCCCCTGTTCCCGCCCTTGTGACCGGGGGTGTCCGGATATCCTCGTGTAAAATCATCAGTTCGCGCGCTGTTGGCGCGCCGAGGGGAACGTGGACCAGCGGCACATTCGCAACTTTTGCATCGTCGCCCACATCGACCACGGCAAGTCCACCCTTGCCGACCGGTTGCTGGAGCTGACGGGCGCCCTCTCGTCCCGGGAGATGACCGACCAGGTCCTGGACTCCATGGACCTGGAGCGGGAGCGGGGCATCACCATCAAGGCCCACACGGTGACCCTTCGCTACCGCGCCCGGGACGGCGAGGAGTACGTGCTCAACCTCATCGACACCCCGGGCCACGTGGACTTTTCCTACGAGGTCTCCCGCTCCCTCGCCGCCTGCGAGGGGGCGCTCCTCGTGGTGGATGCTTCCCAGGGGGTGGAGGCGCAGACGCTGGCCAACGCGTACCTGGCGGTGGACCAGGGGCTGGAGGTGATCCCGGTCCTCAACAAGATCGACCTCCCCCAGGCCGAACCCGAGCGGGTGCGGGAGCAGATCGAGCACGTGGTGGGGATCGACGCGCAGCACGCCGTGGCCATCTCCGCCAAGACCGGCGCCGGGGTGGAGGAGGTCCTGGAGGCCCTGGTGGCCCTGGTCCCGCCCCCTGCCGGCGAACCGGCGGCGCCGCTGCGGGCCCTCGTCTTCGATGCCTCCTACGACGCCTACCGCGGGGTCCGGTGCCTCGTCCGCGTGGTGGACGGCGAACTCCGCCGCGGTCAGCGGGTCCGCTTCCTGGCCGCGGGCCGGGAGGCGGTGGTGGAGGAGCTGGGGATCTTCACGCCCCGGCCGGTGGGGGTGGAGGTACTGGGGACCGGCGAGGTGGGGTACGTCTTTGCGGGGATCAAGGAGCTGCGCCAGGTCAAGGTGGGCGACACCCTGGCCGAGGCGTCCTTCACGGGGCCGCCGCTGCCAGGCTTCTCCGAGGCCAAGCCCATGGTGTTCGCCGGGCTCTACCCGGTGGACGCCAGCGCCTACAGTGCGCTGCGGGAGGCTCTGGAGAAACTCGCCCTCAACGACTCCGCGCTCCGTTTCCAGGCCGACACCTCGCAAGCGCTGGGGTTCGGCTTTCGCTGCGGCTTTCTCGGGCTGCTGCACATGGAGGTGGTGCAGGAGCGGTTGGAACGGGAGTTCGGCCTCGACCTCATTACCACGGCGCCCAACGTGGCCTACCGGGTGCTCACCCGCAGCGGCGAGGTGGTGGAGGTGCACAACCCGACGCAACTGCCGGCGGAGGGGGTGGTGGACACCATCGAGGAACCTCTCATCCGGGCCACCGTCCTCACCCCGGACCAGTACCTGGGGGCCGTGCTCAAGCTCCTTCAGGAGCGGCGGGGCGAACAGGTGAAGCTGGAGTACCTGGGCGGCAACCGGGTGCTGCTCGAGTACCGACTCCCCCTCGCCGAGGTGGTGCTGGACTTCTACGACCGGCTGAAGTCGGTTTCCCGCGGCTACGCCTCCTTCGACTACCACCTGGACGGCTACCGGGCCGGCAATCTGGTGAAGTTGGACCTGCTGGTCAACGGGGAGGCGGTGGACGCCCTGGCCGTCATCGTCCACCGGGACAGCGCGTACCAACGCGGTCGAGCGCTGGCCCAGAAACTCAAGGAAATGATCCCGCGGCAACTGTTCGAGGTGGTGATCCAGGCGGCCATCGGCAGCCGGGTCATCGCCCGGGAGGTGGTCAAGCCGTTGCGCAAGAACGTTATCGCCAAGTGTTACGGCGGCGACGTGACGCGCAAGCGCAAGCTCTTGGAACGCCAGAAGGAGGGGAAGAAACGCCTGAAGCGGGTGGGGCGGGTGGACATCCCCCAGGAGGCCTTCCTGGCGGTGCTCAAGGTGGGCGAGTGATGAGGGATCGAGTGCGCGGGGCGCTCGCGGGATGCGCCGCGAGTCACTTTGGGCTAGGATGCGGTGCCGGCTGCGGCCGGCAGGTGGGACGATGAAAAAAGGGAACTGGTTCCGCGAGTACTACGAGGCGATTCTCGTCGCCGTCATCTTCACCCTCTTCGTGCGGACCTTCGTGGCGCAGGCGTTCAAGATCCCGACCGGCTCCATGGAGGACAACCTGCTCATCGGCGACCACCTCTTCGTCAACAAGTTCATCTACGCCCCGCACTGGGACACCCCGCTCCACCGCCTCCTCCCCTACCGGGACGTCCGGCGCGGCGACGTGGTGGTCTTCAAGTACCCCCAGGACCCGGGGCGGGACTTCATCAAGCGGGCGGTGGGGGTGAGCGGCGACGAGCTGCGCATCGTCGCCAAGCGGTTGTTCGTCAACGGCAAGGAGGAGGACAACCCACGGGCGGTCCACAAGGACCCGCAGATCTTCCCCGATTCGCCGTTCCTGCCGGTGTCGTTGCGGTCCCGCGACCATTTCGGGCCGTTCGTGGTCCCCGACCAGTTCGTCTTCTGCATGGGGGACAACCGCGACAACTCCTACGACTCTCGCTTCTGGGGGCCGGTCCCCCGCTCCTACCTGAAGGGGCGGGCGCTCGTCATTTACTGGTCCTTCGAGGCCGAGCCCAACACCCACGAGTGGCGGGGGTGGGGGGCGCGGCTGAAACAGCTGGCCGGGGTGGCCGTCCACTTCTTCACCCGGACGCGCTGGGAGCGGACACTGTCCCTGGTGCGGTAGAATCCCCCGAGGAGGCGTGCCGTGCAAGTGGCCAGTCAGCGTGGCAAGGGCAATGTAGGGTGCGTCGTCGGCTTGCTCGTGGTTGTCGCGGCGGTGGTGGTGGGGATGAAGGTGGCGCCGGTCAAGGTGGCGGTGGCCGAGCTGGAGTCGTTCTGCGAGCGACAAGCGGAGAGCGCGTCGCTCCCTCGCAACACCGACGAGGCCATCGAGAAGGCGATCCTCGCCAAGGCCAAGGACCTCAACTTGCCCCTCAAGCCGGAGGACCTCAAGGTGTGGCGGGACTCCACCACGGTGCACGTGGAGGCCAAGTACCGGGTCGTCATCGAACTCCCGCTCTACACCTACAACTGGGACGTCCGCCACAACATCGAGCGGGTGTTGTTCTAGCCGGGGGCTGGCCGCCGCCGACCGGTACCGGCCGCCCGTGACGGCGTGGTAGCCTCTGCCCATGAACCGTCACCTGCACAGTCTCTTTCGTACCAAGCCGCTGGCGGAGCTGGCCCGGGAGGGCGCCACCACCCGCCTGCGCCGGGCCCTGGGGACCTGGGACCTGGTGGCGTTGGGCATTGGCGCCATCATCGGCGCCGGGATCTTCTCCACCATCGGCACGGCCGCCGCCGGCAACCTGGCGGACGGCCGGGTGGCCGCAGGTCCGGCGCTGGTGCTGTCCTTCATCCTCACGGCGGTGGCGTGCGGCTTCACGGCGCTGTGCTACGCCGAGATGGCCTCCATGATCCCCATCTCCGGGTCGGCCTACACCTACGCCTACGCCACCATGGGCGAGTTGGCCGCCTGGATCGTCGGCTGGGATCTGCTCCTGGAGTACGCCGTGTCCAACGTGGCGGTGGCCATCTCCTGGGGGGACTACGCCCGCAGCTTCCTGGCCAACGTGGTGGGCGTGCGCATCCCGGCCTGGCTCGCCACCGACCCCCGCACGGCGCTGACCCTGGTGGAGGGGGCGTCCCCCATGGGGCTGGCCGAGAAGTTGACGGTGCTGGCCCAGGCCAGGGCCGGGGAGGTGGACGGTTCGGCGGTGTTCGCCGGCTGGGAGGCGTTGCGAGACGCCCCGACGGTGGCCGGCTTCCCGGTCACCATCAACCTGCTGGCGGTGTTCATCACGGTCATCATCACGTGGCTGGTGTACATCGGCATCCGCGAGAGCGCCCGCGCCAACGCCGTGATGGTCGTCGTCAAGGTGGCGATTCTGCTGGCGGTGGCGGGGATCGGGCTCAGGTTCGTGCAAGGCGCCAACTGGGTGCCGTTCTCCCCCAACGGCTGGCAGGGGGTGCAGGCGGGGGCCGCCATCATCTTCTTCGCTTTCATCGGGTTCGACGCGGTGAGCACCACCGCCGAGGAGTGTCGGAACCCGAGCCGAGACGTGCCCCGGGGCATCATCTGGTCGCTCCTCATCTGCACGCTGATCTACGTGCTGGTGGCGGCGGTGGTCACGGGAATGGTCCACTACACCGAGCTGGCCGGCAAGGCGGACCCGCTGGCCTACGTGTTCGAGCGATACAACCTGGGTTGGCTCGCCGGCATCATCGCCTTCGGCGCGGTCATCGCCACCACGGCGGCGCTGCTGGTCTACCAGGTGGGCCAGCCGCGCATCTTCATGGCTATGAGCCGCGACGGTCTGCTGGGGCCATGGTTCGGGCGGGTGCACCCGCGCTACGGCACGCCGGGCAACGCGACCCTCCTCACGGGGGCTCTGGTGGCCGTCCCCGCAGCCCTGGGCAACATTGCCGAGGTGGTGGAACTCACCAACATTGGTACGCTCTTCGCCTTCAGCCTGGTGTGCGCCTCGGTGCTGATTCTCCGCGTGGCGCGGCCGGACGCGCCGCGGCGCTTTGCGGTGCGCTGGCCGTGGCTGGTGGCGCCAGCGGGGATTTTCGGCTGCGTCTGGATCGCCCGTGGGCTGCCCACCGTCACCTGGGTCCGCTTCTTCGTCTGGATGGGCCTCGGTCTCGTCCTCTACTTCGTCTACGGCCGGCGTCGCTCGGCACTGGCCGCCCGGCAGGCCGGCGAGCGCCAGGCCTCACGAGGCGGCGGCCGGGGCGCTGCTCAGAAGAGCACGTAGGCGCCGTTGCGCATGATGCGCGTGCGCCTGTCGCTTGCCACCGCCACGGCCTCCGTCACCACCACCGGGTTCCCCCGGGCGTAGACGATGTCCTGGTGGACGACAGTGTTTGGCGACAGGAAGTCCCTGACGCCCACCACCCCCCCGAGGTGGTCCGAGCGGCCGTACGCCCAGTGGAAACCGGCCTTCTCGTCCTCCAGCACGTTGCCGGTGACCTCCGCCCAGTCGTTGCAGCCGAACGCCACCTCGGCAATGTTGGTGCGGGCCGGGTCGGCGGCAAAGACGGCCCGCATCTTGCGCGCCACCTCCCCCTCCCCCTCGGTGCGGACGACCCGGTTGCGCTCCACCCGGAAGAGCACCGTCTCTCTCCCGTCCCGCAGGGGGATCACCCCCCTGGTGAGGGAGGGCTCCGCCGGCCGCTCCCCCTCGTAGGGGACGATGAAGGTCTCCCCCGACGGCAGGTTGATGACGCGGTCGCCCTTCTTGCCACGGGGGAGGAACCCGTCGTCCACCTCCGCCTGCCGGTAGCGAAGGTCGAAAGTGCAGCTGTGGCCGGTGGAGAACGTGACCTCCAGGGAGGCGGCCCCGGCCAGGGCCTCGGCCAGGAGCCGGCAGCGGCGCGCCACCTCCCGGTAGTCTGCGGCGAGCGCCGTGCGCTCCATACGCCGCTCTACCCCGGGCATCGAGGCGGCGCGGAAGTCCTTCTTCTTCTTCGTCAGGCCGTCGAGGGCAGCGGTGGCCGAGAACTGGGTGAGGAAAACGGCCAGCGTCGAGCCCAGCAGGACCTCCTCCACCTGGACGGTGGCCCCCCCCATGGAGCCGGTTTCGGGAAGCTCGGCCCCGTTCGCCCAGGTGGCCGGGTAGAGGAGGAGGGGGTTGACGGAAAAGCCGCGCCCGCGGCCCAGGGCGGCAAAAGCCTGCTGCCACTCCCGGGCCATCCCCCGCCGCTCCGCCCAGGCCGGTGTGTCCTTCCCCGGCTGGTCCGGGACGTCGCAGGCCACCGTCACAACCTCCCCCGCCTCCGGGTCGAACACGTCGGCGAGCAACTTGACGAGGTCGAACGCCATCTCCCCTCCTCGGTCGAGGGAAGCCTACCACGGTCACTGCGGCGAGGGGGTGGGGGCCTATCGCACCGCAGCGAATCGCTCCGCAGGGGGATCGTCGCGCCGCATCGAATCTGCCGGCAGCACGCGTGGGCTCAGGGCACGAGGGACGTCGCAGGATCGGCACGAGCGAGCGCGACCGCTGGGGAGGCCCCGATCTCGGGGCGTTGCATTGGGTTCCCATCACCCGACGCCACTCCTTGTGAGGGGGTGCTGAGATGACGCAACCGGCGGACGACATTCAGCGGCTTGAGGCGAACTCGACCCCGGGTAGGTTGGCGCCTGGTGAGAGCACAACGGGGTCGCCGGCGACGACGACGACGTCATCCACTTGGACAGCCACCTCGCGGGTGACGCACTCCCCGTCAACGCAGATTTTCAGTGGGTCGTCGCAATAGTTCCCGGCCGGGCAATACCCGTTGCAACCGTTGGTGACCGGCTTGCAATACGTGGACTGGTCAGGACACGAGGGGGTGCATGCGGCGACGCAGGCATGTTCCCCGGAAGCGTCAATGACGCACTGCTCGTCCGCCTTGCACGTACCAGTCACAGTTACAGAATCGCCATTGCACAGCAGGTAGGTGACGCTCGTGTCGCACGGCACGGAGTCGGCAGAAGGCACCGAAGAGTGGCAAGTCACGCAATCGCCGGAAACGCACCGATACCCTAATCCCGCAGTGCGGAGAGGGGTCATCATCGGTGGCGTGTCGGGGTGACACGCCGGGGGGGATGGCCAAGCTCTCGGAGAGGGAAGTGGTTGCGATGGACGTGATGGAGGAGCTGAGCTTGCCAGGCTTCCGCGAGCTGGTCCCCGCCACCGAGCGGGACGCCCGCGAGGAGCGGCGGGTGAAGGCCTCGCTGCGGCGTGCCAGTCTGTCGGCGGCGAAGACGCTTGAGAGCTTCGACTTCGCATTTGCCCGCGGGGTCGACCGCGGCACGGTGGAGCTGCTGGCGAGCTGCGAGTTCGCCCGGCGGCGGGAGAACGGGCTGCGGCTCGGCCCGCCCGGCGTGGGCAAGACGCACCTCGCGCTGGGCTTGGGGGTGAAGGCGGTGAGCAACGGCTTCTCGGTGGCGTTCGTCAGCGCCGACGAGCTCGTCGATCAGCTGCGGCGCGACGATGCGGCAGGCTTGAAGCGCATGCCGCAGCGCCGCTACATGAGCGCGGCGGTGCTGATCATCGACGAGCTGGGCTTCCAGGCTCTCGACCGCAAAGACGCCCATCTGTTGTTCCAGGTGCCGTCCTCACGCCACGAGCGGCCGACGACGATCATCACCTCCAACCGCTCGATCCGCGGGTGGCCGGACATGCTCGCAGGGGATGAGATGCTGGCCACCGCCATCCTCGACCGGTTGCTCCACCACTGCCAGGTGCTGCCGATGGACGGTCGCTCGTTTCGCCCGCGCGAGATCCAGGCCAGCCTCGCCGACGATGACTGAGCGACGACCGGCGCGCCGCAGCTCAGGCTTCCCCACCCCCACCCCGAGCCCCTCCGCCTGAGCTGCTGCCTGGAGGCCCTGCTTGATCACCCCTCCCAGAGAAGGGACACCCCTGGCAGACACGGTGCGGCAATCTGGGTGTCCCCTACCTGCGGGAAACTGGGTGTCCCTTGACACCTGTACGCCTTTTCGCCGACGACGACCCCCTGCGTGTTTCGTACACGCACCGTGACGGTGTTCGCGCTGCCGAGGTTCGCGATGCTGACGTTGCTACGGAACGTGAGCGCGTCGAGGGCGAGCGGCACGACCTGCGAGACCCCCGCTGCTGGCAGCGTCGTGAGGAGTTGTCCGTGCGCCTCTTGGCCGAGCGTCCCGGGCTGGCCGTTCGGCGCCACGGTGTACGTCCGGGTGAATACGACGCCTTGTTCCGCGGGGATGCCGTCCCAGGAGAAGTACAAGGGCGGCCGGCGGCGTCAACGGGAAGCCGCTGAGCACGTTCTCAAGGGTCACAACTTTTCCTTTCGCTACTGGGAACTGCTGGCATTCGCTCGCAGCCGCCGGGTGGGCTTCGTTGCCGGCGCACCCCCGCAACATGGCGTGGTCAACCGCTTCCTGCGAGGCCCACAATTGCGTGCGCCAATGCATGCCATGCTTGCCAGGGTTGTCAGCAGCCATGGCGACGGTGCCGTGGATGCTCGAGGGCGGCTCGGCGTGGACCGGCTTGGACGAGAATCGAGCATCCCCGCACCAACTCCCAGAACAAGGCCGACCGTGCGGGCAAGCGAGGTGTGGAAGCGGCTCGTGTGACGGTCACCGGGGCTCCTCAAGGGTCGTGGACGGTGTACACCTTTCGGTGCTGCCCACGCAGGTGTGGCAAAAACCCAGCGTTGCATGGGTCAAGGATACCCCCGCAGGGAAGCTGAGGCCAGGAGAGGGGAGGCAACGACCAGCGGGGTGGAGCCGTCTCAGATCGTGTTGGTTACGCGCTGGGTTCAAGCAGCCACCGCCACAGGGGCACGTAGCGTATCATCGTGCCGTCGTGCGCCTCTTCGGTCTCCTTCTCGGCCGTGACGACGGTGCCGTGCGACAGGTTGAACGCGCGCATCGCCGCAACGAGACCTCGCAGCTCGCGCTCCCTCCCTTCCGGGTCGAGGCAGACCTGGATGGCTTCGACGATCTTTGCGCCGCGCTTGACGACGAAGTCGCACTCGCCCTTTTCCTCGTAGAAGAACGGCTCATCGCCGCGACGGATGAGCTCGAGGAGGACCGCGTTCTCGTAGAACACGCCCTTGTCTTCGCTGAAGTTGAGCCCCGTCAAGGTCTTGAAACAGGTGTCGGCGATGTAGTACTTGCTTGGGGTGTTGCCGCGCCGGAGGGAGTGGCTGAACTTCCGCACCTGGAAGAGGAAGCCACAGTCCTCCAAGAGGCCGGTGTACTGGTGCACGGTGTTCTTCGAGACGCGCTCAGCCAGCGTGCGACTGAGTTTGAGGAGGCTGGCTTTTCGGGTCGTGTTCGTGACGAAGTAGCGGATGAGGCGCTTCAGCACCGCGAGGTTCTTGACGGCGTACCGCTCGACGATGTCCTTGTAGATGACGAGGTCAAGGTAGGTCTGGACGATGCGTCGCCGCTCCTCCTCCGAGGCGGCGTCCTGGACCTCGAAGAAGCCACCCCACGCCAGGTAGTCCTCGAGCAACTTCACCGCCACGAACCGCTTGCGCGAATAGGCGGTCAGCGCGTCCGCGGCGAGGCCGCGGTACGAGGCGTATTCCCGGAAACTCAGCGGGTAGAGCATCGTCGCCACGCTCCGGCCGCGCAAAGCGGTGGCGAGTTCCTTGGAGAGGAGCTTCGACGAGGAGCCGGTGACGGCGATCCGGTACCGTTTCTCTTCGAAGAGGCGCGCCACGAACCGCTCCCATCCCGGCACAGCCTGGATCTCGTCGAAGAAGAGATAAACCTCGGCCGTGGCGTTCTCGGGGTAGAGCTCATAGTACGCCTCGAGAACGAGGCCGAGCCTCGGGGCGTCGAGCCCTGCCAGCCGCTCGTCCTCGAAGTTCACGAAGAGGATGCGCTCCCTCGCCACGCCCTCCTCGAGGAGCTCGTTCACGATCTGGTAGAGGAAATGCGTCTTCCCCGCGCGCCGCAACCCGATGACGGCATGAATCTGCCGCGTGTGCACCAGTGTGGGTGTATGGCGCGGGAAGAGCGGAAACGGCATTCGCTCTTGGTTCTCCACGATGATCCGCTTCAACTGCGCCTTCAGCATGGCCGCCTCCAGGCGCCACCAGTATAGACGAGTTGCCCTGCTCGAGAGGACACCTGGTGTAGCAGGTGTCCCTAGAGAAGAGCCATCATGAAGCGTCGGCCCTGCCGGTCAGCAGCTGGGTGGGGCGGGTGTTCCCTGCCGAGGCCGGCTGGCTGGTCGTTGCAAGGCTCCTTCGCGATGTAGCGGGTCAGCGCACCAGTCACGGGTGGCCAGCGGCCGCCGCAGCCACTAGCCGAGACGCCGCAGACGAGAGAAGGGCAGGGATTGGAGTCGGCGCAACTGATAGCGGTGTGGGAACACTGGCCGGTGAAACGGTTGCAACTGTCAAGAGTGCACGCGTTGCCATCGTCGCAGTTGGGGGGAGAACACGAGGTGGAAGGGCATATCCCGCAGTCGATTTGACAGGTGAGACAGGTTTCAGCACCGTTGCAGGTCATGTCACCGCAGACGGCAGCTAACGTACAACTTTCCTTGCAAACGGTGTCGTATGGTCCGCATTCACTACAAGGGATGGGAGAAACCATCGAGACGAAGAACATCGATGTGAAAAGGATAGTGGCTGGCACTAGGAAGGTACGGACCTCCACCTCTCGCATGAGGAATCGTCGAGGGAGAAGTGTTTATAAACCTTTTTGCTGCGAATTGGCGTCAGAGGTGGCCCAAGTCAGGTCGAAATGGAGATCAGGTCCGCTCTGGTGAGTCCTCCCCCGCTCCCCAGTTCCCTTGGACACCTGACTGGGGCAGGATTGCCCTGGAAGGAGTGTTTGAGAGATGACGGTGCACGGAGGAGCAGGCTTCCCGGAGGGAGCCCGGAGGGCGACCGGAGGGGAGCCTGGGCGTAACGACCGCGGGCGGTTTTCGTCGCGCCGGAAGATGGAAGCGGTTCTGCGGCTGCTGCGCGGCGAAGCGCTCGACGCGGTGTCACGAGAGCTGGGTGTCACTGCGGGGACGCTTTCCGGGTGGCGCGAGGCCTTTTTGGCGGGC